>JAESFZ010000144.1_pt1 | contig 128468 bp, 106 predicted proteins | sample 9269561 | NCBI WGS metagenome assembly JAESFZ01 (sample SAMN14515552, study PRJNA621657) | algae metagenome | isolation source: Tildeniella nuda ZEHNDER 1965/U140 and co-occurring heterotrophs from wet... | place: Switzerland: Stansstaad, Zurih | collected 1965-01-01 | reverse complement strand
GCGCAATGATGTGGGCTTCCTGCTCACCGTTGAACACCTTCTCGGTTGGAGGCGTGCTGCGACGAACACCGTTCAGGGCATCTTCAAAGCCCCTCCCGACCAACCGTTGGTGGATATTTTCGACCGTTTTAGTACGGCTGTCAAAGACCTCTGCAATCTGCGCGTCCGTCCAGTTTGCTCCTCTAATGTCGGCTTTGAGGAGAATCTGGGCACGTTGAACTTCTTGGCTGCTGCCCTTCAATTGCTTAAGCACTTCTTGCAGCTGACTGCGTTCTTCGTCTGTTCATCAAGCAATCGATTTTTCTTGCATAAAGCACCTCACTGCTTTAGACAACTTCGCCGATTAGAAGGGATTTGCCAGTCCTAATTTTTACCCTTGACGCTGCACTAACCTCTGTGGTGTCATTCGAGTTCAGTTACATTATCAAGCAGAGTGGAGCTTTCAGCTAAAGTTAACCACTCTCGCTTGCCACCCGTTCGCAAAGCCTCGGACAAGCCAAAGCTGGTTAATCATCATCTAGCTCTTCGGAGTCATCATCATCGTCGCTATAAGCGCCTGAATCAACGATTTCATCAATGAGTTCATCGGCAACCGGGTTGTCATGATCCGCATCAATATTGCGTGAGATTAGCCGTCCGGTATGCTCTAACCAGTTAAGAAGAGGTTCTACCTGGTTGGGAGGAATCAGTCGTGTTTTTTGATTGCGCGGTTCTTCTTGAAGTGAGGGGTTGTAGACCATTGCTTCCTTAGCGTTTGCTGCTGCTACGACTATTTAGTGAATTGAGCTTGGAAAAATACATTGAAGCTAATAGCGGAACTTGTGTCGTCGCTGCTTATGTTTTGCGATCGCTTTGCGCTTTTCCTTTTCGATCGGCGTTTCAAAATGGCGGTGTTTTCTCATATCTGGGAAAATCCCCGCTTTTGAAACCTCACGCTTAAATCGGCGCAACGCTGATTCAATGCCTTCGTTTTCGCCGGGAATGATTTGCGCCATTAAACCTCCTCAATAATTAGCTATATCGTCTTAAACAGCACCATTAAAAGAGGGCAAACTCTCAGTCTGCCCTCTAGACGTTAGAGTTAAACTCTCTTTGTTGCGAATTCTTAATAGTCAGCTTTCCACTGTCTACGTCAGCATTTGCAACAATGCCTTACCTCTCTAGCCTTGAATCACAGGCAACTAATAGCGTTTGGATGTGCCTCCCTTGTTGCCCCAGCTACCACCACCAGAAGATCCTCTGTCTTCGCGGGGTTTCGCTTTATTGACCTTAAGGTCGCGACCCATCCACTCGGCACCATCAAGTGCTTCAATCGCGGCAGTTTCTTCTACTTCAGTATCCATCTCAACGAACGCAAAGCCGCGCAGGCGACCAGTTTCACGATCGGTCGGTAGTTGAATGCGCTTGACTGTACCATACTCCGTAAAGGCACGGGTTAAATCTTCCTGCGTAACCTCGTAGGACAGATTGCCGACGTAAATAGACATAAATCGTCTCCAGAATCAATGAGCGTAGAGGTATAGATTCGGAGAAACGCTTGCAATAACGAATTACACAGCCGAAAATAGTTCTTCTGTTCGATCGTAACACAAGATTCATACCATGCAGTCGCCTCACCTGATTGGTTATGCATTTGCAAGCGCCTCATGGCTAAGCGCTCAATAATCAAAGCTACTTACAACGAATTAAGGCTGTTAGAGAAAGCCTTAATTCATTGCCGTAATCACGTTAGGGACTTGCATAAAAAATAAACTACCAGTTTCGACTTTGCTTAACCTGCCGCCACGCTAGAGAGTTGAGCGAAGTTGAAACCGCTGATTGGTATAGTATGCGATCGCAAGTCCTTTACCAGCCTGCGATCGCAGCTTGAATTGCAGCGTCTGCTTCACTCAACGATTTCTCTCTTGCCTCATCACCTAAATTCAAACGATCGGTATAGATGAAGGTCAGATTCAGTGATGTCAATGAACCCGAAAAAGGAACGTGTGTACAGCTCATGAAAGTTGTAGCCAGATGCGGGAGTGCCCGGACGAAGCGAATACACAACTTTCCGCCTGTACTTCCCTTTAGGGATTAATAAAGCTAATATTTTGATCAGGATTAATTTCTATCTTCGGTTTGTAGATTAGCCAATCAAAACTTTGCGGGAAAGCTATGGAAACCTTTGCTTATTTGCACACTGCTTGTGCGTATGACGATCCTGAAGCAGTTGAGTTGACTTTGAATGTTGAGCAATTGAATGTAAAGCAATGGTCTGGTCAGGCGAGTTTGCTGATGCTACAGCTTCTGGTTCCCGCAGCAATTTTGGCGGTTGCTGGACACGCATCAGCATTGCAGGTCGGCGATCGCGGTCCCTCTGTCACCGTTCTGCAAGACCGCTTGCGATCGGCAGGTTACTTCAACCGCAACCCGACTGGAGTCTACGCCTCTATTACAGCCGATTCGGTGAGGCGCTTTCAGAGAGATCGCGGTCTCACTGTTGATGGTATTGCTGGACCAGCGACCCAGCGAGCACTGAGGGGTCAGTCATATGCCACTTCAGAAAATTTTCGCTCAATCAGTAGTAGCTCGATTAGTAATAGTCTAATTAGTAGTAGCTCGATTAGTAGTAACTCGATTAGTAATAGTAGCTTCATTAGTGCGACCTCCAACTCTACCTTCAGTACTGGCGGACTGTTGCGCTTCGGTAGTAGAGGGTCAGATGTGCGCGCTCTTCAACAACAGCTCAACGCCCGTAGCTACTCAGTTAGAGTCGATGGTATCTTTGGTAGTGAAACAGACCGTGCTGTTCGACGATTTCAGTCAGACAATAACTTAGTAGCAGACGGTATTGTCGGTTCTGATACACGATATGCGCTGGGTCTAAGTCCAATTGCTAGTGGATCGGTATGTGGAAATGGATTGGCTGCAAGTAGTCGCAAGTGTTATGTAGTCGTAGTTCCGCTGAAGAATAGCGCTATCTTAACGCAAGTCAGGCAATATGTGCCCGGTGCGTTTATCGCCTCCTCAAACCTCGGGAAATATGTCTACGCAGGAGACTCTGACCAGCGAGGCTTAGCAGAGGCTGAAGCAACTCGCCTTCGTGCACGTGGGCTTGACGCTCAAGTGCGCTATTTTTAGGCTCGGATTAAACTCAAGCCAGATTTGGTTTGCTTGAATTTAAATCGGCAGTAGCGATCGCTGACAAACGGGGCAAACGGCATGAATGGTGAGCTGGCAATCTAACAGGTGATAGCCCTCTTTTTGTGCCGTTTTGACACCGACTTTGAGGATGGAATCGCTCTTGAACTCGATCGTTTTATTGCAGCGTACGCAAATCAAGTGGTGATGATGGTACGAAGGCTGGTTGAGTTCATAGTGCTTGTGCCCTTCTGCCAGCTCTAGCTCTCGTAAAATGCCCATCCGCGCCATCAACTTGAGCGTCCGATAAATAGTGGACAGGCTAATTGCCTCTCCATCGCTTTCCAAAAGATTGTAAAGATCTTCAGCGCTCAGGTGGTTTCCCTTGGGCAGGTTTTGAAAGACTTGCAAGATGGTTTCCCGTTGAGGCGTGAGCCGCCATCCCTTTTCGTTCAGTTCTGCTTTCAGTGAAGTGACTGTGTATGAAACTGCCATAGTCGTCTTCTCAATAATTCTGTATTAATGAGAATGATACACAATAAAACTTTTATTTTCAAGTAGCGTGTCTTATTGAGAATAAATCCCAGAAAGAATGCTTTGAAGTGGGCAAAAATAGCAATCCCTCAACGTCTGTAAAGAGTCGAGGGATTAAATCAGGACGCTAAACGGGCGTTAGCTCCAAGACGATCAGCTTAGGGACTCTAAGTAGTCGCGCACACGATTGCGGCGCTTTGGTTGACGCAACTTTTGTAGCGCTTTCGCCTCAATTTGGCGTACCCGTTCTCGTGAGAGATCGAGCGCACGACCAATTTCAGCCAGCGAGTACGGATGCCCATCGCCTAAACCAAAGCGCATTTGAATGACATCTCGTTCACGGGTCGTTAAGTCTGCTAGAAGCTGCTGTAGATCGCGGCGGAGCGCTTCACGCATGAGGGTTTCTTCAGGCGAAACATCATCGGTTTCTAGAAGATCGCCTAGCTCAGTGTCTTTCTCTTTTCCCACCTTGGTTTCGAGGGAAACAGAGCGAGGTACTCTTAGCAGCACTTCACGCACTTGGGGCGCAGTCATTTCCAATTCTAGAGCGATGTCTTCAATGGATGCGGTGCGCCCTTTTTCCTGAGAGATTTTGCGCTGAGCTTTCTTGATCTTGTTCAGCTTTTCGGTAATGTGAACGGGCAGGCGGATGGTGCGGCTTTGAGTGGCGATCGCTCGTGTAATCCCCTGACGAATCCACCAGTACGCATAGGTGCTAAACCGATAGCCCTTGGTGGGGTCAAATTTTTCGACGGCGCGTTCCAGCCCTAGCGTGCCTTCTTGAATCAGATCGAGCAGCTCCAACCCGCGATTCTGGTATTTTTTGGCGACAGACACAACCAGGCGCAAGTTTGCCTTGATCATGTGCTCCTTCGCCCTGACACCTTGAGACTGGACATCCTCCAGTTCATCCACTGTCAAGGTAGCAATTTCAGCCCAGTGCCGTTTACCTTCTGCTAGCGCGGGCTTCAGATCGGCAACCGCAACGCCACCCTCCAGTGCCCATCGCTCCAAAGAAGGACGGTGCCCCAGGTGTGATGCAAGGCGATCGTGCGCATCAACGAGTTGGACATAGAGCTGAATCGGTCCGCCTGCTGTTTCGGCGGCTTCCGTCCGTAGCTCTAATAACCGCATGTAGCGCTGGACGCATTGAGCTTCCGAAACTTCCTCGTCACGACCGAGTAAGCGAACGCGACCAATTTCCTGGAGGTACAGACGAACGAGATCGGTTGTACGGCGACTAGCGTTGCGCTGGAGAGTAGCCGCATCGGCGTACTCCATTTCGATGCTCACAAGGTCATCTGCCGTGCTTTCCGTGTCGGGATCACCGGGTCGAAACCCCTGGACATGTAGCTGTTCGTCGTATTCTGCTTCAGCGTAAAAAGAAGATGCTGGCATAGTGCTCGTCTCAGTTGCTCCGGGTAAGAGTGGGCTTCAGTCAGCTGCTTGTTGATAGTGTTCCCGCCATTAAGGACTAAAGAACATTACTGAGAGTTCCATTACGTTCTCTTCATCAGCTGCCGTGTCTCTGCATCTTTTCGTGGCAGCTTCAGCGTGCGATCGCTAGCGAAACCTGCTAGCTTGGATAGCAAGCGAACAAGCTTGTAGCAGAGACATACGGTTTCTGCGGCTTCGCAGACAGTATAAGAACAAGAGTGGCGTTGAATGAGTGACCTGAATCAGATGCTAGGTTAACCTACATCACTTGTAGGGCAATTTCCTGACGTTTTTGAGGTCTACTGACGATCTTCATGAAGGCTTTGAACGACAACTGTTTCAATTACGGACGTGTGAAGCTACCACCCAGAACGATCGCGCCAGGTTTACGAAAGCTTTATGAGCAGTACAGAAATTAGCAAAAGCCTGTTGAAAAATAACGCTGCACGTTTGGATCAGCTATTAGCGCTCAGCTATCAGCATTCAGCGGTCAGCCTTTCTCTGTCGCTGTCTTCTAATTTCTGGTAGCTAGAAAACCTCCAATGTTGCTTGACAGGCACTGGAAGGCTTTCGTTCTACCGTCTAGCTGAAAAGTTGACGATCCGGGCGAAACTGTTTGGTTGCAGACTGGCTCCACCGACTAGCGCTCCGTCAATTTCGGGCTGTTGCATAATTTCGTCTACGTTATCAGGTTTCACTGAGCCGCCATACTGAATTGGTACGTCAGGATTTGTAAGCTGTGCCCGCATGAGTCCAACCACCCGGTTTGCTTCTGCTGATTCGCAGGTATCGCCAGTGCCGATCGCCCAGATGGGTTCGTAGGCAACCACCAGGTTTGTTTGATCAATCCCATTGAGAGCGTTTTCAAGCTGGCTAAAAATCACCGATTCTGTTTCGCCCGTGTCTCGCTGCTGCTTTGTTTCGCCAACGCAGAGAATGGGAGTTAACCCAGCCGTTTGCGCCGCTTTCAAACGTAAGTTAACGGTTTCGTCCGTTTCACCAAAGTACTGCCGTCGTTCACTGTGACCCACAATGACATAGCGCACTCCAAGCTCCGTCAACATTGGTGCGGCGACTTCTCCAGTGTAGGCACCAGCGGTTTCCCAATGGACATTTTGAGCACCCAGGCGAATCAAGCTACCGTGCAAAGACTGGGACATGCCTACTAGCGCGGTGAAGGGGACGCATAGTACGACTTCTCGATCGTCTGCAATGTCGTTGAGATGAGGCATGAAACCCTGAAGAAACGCTACCGCGTCGGCTTGGGTTTTATACATTTTCCAGTTGCCAGCAATCACTATTTTTCGCACGGGTCGCTCAGTTTGGGTTGAATGCACAATTTACTGCATCATCCAGTCTAAGGCTTCTGGTGACCAACCGATCCAGTTTGCTGTGAGTGGGACAAAGGGAGAGACGATCGTAGAACAGAATTTTTGAAGCCAAAGGCTCTGAATTGCTTTGACGCGCGATCTGTAGATATGCTGTGAAGAAGTGGCTCGATGAAATTCTGTGTACAAAGCGACTAAAAAGCTTTATTTGTTGCAGAGGGCAGAGGGCAGGGGGCAGAGGGCAGAGGGCAGAAGCTAAAGAGCACGGCGGCTTTCCTTCTGCCTCCTGCCTCCTGCCTTAAAACTTCAGCCCCTGTACCGCACTCTAACAGGAACCGCTATAGGTGCTTAACAAACTATTTTTGACAGATATAGATCGATCGAGGGTCATGAGATTGATCGGAATGGATAAGTTTGTCGTCAAGCGTGTATTTGAAATGGAGAACGTTGATGGGGATTGCGACGATTAACCCGACGACGGGAGAGACGATCGAGGTGTTTGAAGCGCTAACGGATGCTGCCATCGAGCAGGCGTTAGCCCTAGCACAGCAAACGTTTGAGTACTATCGACAGACAACCTTTGAGCAGCGATCGCAGTGGCTCCACACCGCTGCTCGGATTTTGGACGCAGAAAAAGAAGCGTTTGGCAGAATGATGACGCTGGAGATGGGCAAACCGCTGAAGGCAGCGATCGGTGAAGTGGAAAAATGTGCGGCTGTGTGCCGTTTTTATGCCGATCATGGGGCTGAGTTTCTGGCAGATGTGACGGTGCAAACCGATGCTAGCAAAAGCTTCGTTCGTTATCAGCCGATCGGTACTGTCTTAGCGGTGATGCCCTGGAACTTTCCCTTTTGGCAAGTGTTTCGCTTTGCGGCTCCAGCCTTGATGGCAGGTAACGTGTGCCTGCTCAAGCACGCGTCCAACGTGCCACAGTCGGCGCTGGCGATCGAAGCCATTCTGCATCAAGCAGGCTTTCCAGAGGGTGCGTTTCAGACGTTGCTGGTTGGGTCAGACAAGGTGGCGGCAATGGTGACGGACGATCGCATAAAAGCTGCAACCCTCACTGGTAGCGAATCTGCGGGTGCCAGTCTGGCAGCAACGGCTGGCAAGCAGATTAAAAAAGTGGTGCTGGAGCTGGGCGGCAGTGATCCCTTTATTGTTTTGCCCAGTGCTGATCTGGAGGTTGCGATCGCCACTGCTGTCACCGCGCGGATGATTAACAACGGACAGTCATGCATTGCCGCGAAGCGCTTTATTGTGGCAGACACTATTTATGACGAGTTTGAAGCGCGGCTTGTTGAGCAATACCAGGCGCTTAAAGTCGGCGACCCGCTGCTGCCCACTACCGATATTGGTCCGCTGGCGACTCCTGGTATTCTCAAAGACCTGGATCAGCAAGTACAGAAGGCAATTCAGCAAGGCGCACGGGTATTAGTGGGTGGTAAGCCGCTTGACGGTGCGGGCAATTTTTATCCACCAACGATTCTCACCCATATTCCACAAGAGCGCGCGATTGCTCAAGAAGAACTCTTTGGTCCTGTGGCAATGCTATTTCGTGTGACAAATCTTGATGAGGCGATTCGGCTTGCCAATAGTACCCCGTTTGGTTTGGGGGCAAGCGCCTGGACAACTGATGAAGGGGAACAAGCACGTTTGACGCATGAGCTTGAAGCGGGATCGGTCTTTATCAACAGCATGGTCAAATCTGATCCACGTTTGCCGTTTGGTGGCATTAAGCGATCGGGCTTTGGTCGTGAACTCAGCAGCCAGGGCATTCATGAGTTTGTCAATGTCAAAACTGTGTGGGTGAAGTAGACAGCTAAGGATGAAGTATGAAGGCTAAAGGCTAAAACGGGCTTTAGCCTTTGGCTTTTAGCCTTCACAGCAAATGTCAGTGGTAGATAACATTTTCCTTTTTTGACTGTATTCTTTGTAACAAAACGGAGGAACGATTCTCCAGAACGTGTTAAGACAGGATGGGGCGGGTTTGACACGTTCCAGCGTTGGGAGTGTTTGTTAGAGTCTTACGAAGGTTGGCATAAATAGTTGGGTGATCGATTGAGCGCGCATGACGATGCGGTGAAGGGCATACTTAGTTTTTGTGAAGAGGGTTAAGGAACATGGGCGCAATGAATACTGCCGAACTGCTAGTTCGCTGTTTGGAAAATGAAGGCGTTCGCTACATCTTTGGGTTGCCGGGGGAGGAAAATCTGCATGTGCTGGAAGCGCTGAAGCACTCGTCGATTCAATTCATCACAACCCGCCACGAACAGGGAGCCGCGTTCATGGCAGATATATACGGGCGGCTGACGGGCAAACCGGGCGTGTGTCTCTCGACTTTAGGACCGGGTGCAACCAACTTGATGACAGGTGTTGCCGATGCCAATCTCGATCGCGCTCCCTTAGTCGCCATCACAGGACAGGTCGGCACCGATCGGATGCACATTGAATCGCATCAATATCTCGATTTGGTTGCCATGTTTGCCCCTGTCACAAAATGGAATGCCCAAATTGTTCGCCCCAGCAACACACCGGAGATTGTACGAAAGGCGTTTAAGATTGCCCAGGCAGAAAAACCCGGAGCTGTGCATATTGACCTGCCAGAAAACATTGCCGCAATGGCTGCCCCTGGTAAACCCCTGGTAAAAGACAACAAGGAGAAGACTTACGCCTCGTTTCAAAGTATTGAAAAGGCAGCAGACTTTATTTCTCAAGCAGAAAATCCGCTAATTTTAGTCGGCAATGGTGCGATTCGGGCGAACGCCAGCGAAGACCTTACCGAGTTTGCCACGCGGCTAAACATTCCGGTTGCTAATAGCTTTATGGGTAAAGGTGTCATTCGCTATACCCATCCGTTGGCACTTTGGGCAGTGGGTTTGCAGCAACGTGACTACATTAGCTGCGGCTTCGATCGCGCCGATCTCGTCATTTGTGTGGGCTATGACCTGATCGAATACTCACCCAAAAAGTGGAATCCTGACGGCACCATTCCGATCGTCCACATTGGGGCAATGTCTGCCGAAGTGGACAGCAGCTATATTCCCGTTGCCGAAGTTGTCGGCGACATTTCCGATTCGCTCAGAGAGATTCTGTACCGTGCCGATCGCGCCAACAAACCAGATCCGCATGCGCTGGAGCTACGCGCCGAGATTCGTAACGACTATGTGCAGTATGCCAAGGATGACAGTTTCCCCATCAAGCCGCAAAAAGTTATTTACGACCTGCGTCAGGTAATGGCACCCGACGACATCGTGATTTCGGATGTCGGTGCCCACAAAATGTGGATGGCACGCCACTACCACTGCGAACGCCCCAATACCTGCATTATTTCTAACGGCTTTGCGGCAATGGGCATTGCCATTCCGGGGGCGATCGCCGCTAAGCTGGTGCATCCCGAACAGCGTGTCGTCGCTGTCACAGGCGATGGTGGCTTCATGATGAACTCTCAGGAACTCGAAACGGCACTGCGAATTGGCACACCGTTCGTCACGCTGATCTTCAACGACGGTGGCTACGGCTTAATTGAATGGAAACAGCAAAACCAATTTGGTAGCTCTGCCTTCATCAAATTTGGCAACCCCGATTTTGTGAAATACGCTGAGAGCATGGGTTTGAAGGGCTATCGCGTGGAATCTTGCCTGGATCTGATTCCCATCCTTAAAGAAGCGCTAGAACAAGATGTGCCCACCGTCATCGACTGCCCTGTGGACTATAGAGAAAACCTCCGGTTCACTCAACGTGCGAGCGATTTGAGTTGCGCGATTTAAGAGCCAAGGCTAGGACTTACGCAACCTTCGGACGTTTTAACAAGGATCAAGCAGCGTCACCAATGCACTGCTTAGATCTCTGATGTTGTGGTCAAAATGTGTAAGTCCTGACAGTATCGATGCCTTTATCCTCTACTTGTCCAATCGCCCCCGGTAAAGGCTTAAGCTGTCCAGCCCCAACGGTAGGAACCTGGAAAGAGAATGCGCGTCTACTCTACGAGCAGGGAATTGACGATTAGCACGGAGCTAGATCGATCGCGTTCAATTTATAGCGAACCAAAAGGCTAAAGACAATGAGTACAACAAAAGTTTTCGGATTGCTGAGTGTGGCGACAGCCACTGTCATCGCCTTAGTAGCACCACCCGCAATGGCGCAAAGAGTCTGTATTGAATCGGAGACAAACGGTAGAGTTGTCTGTGGCAGGGTAGTCAATGATACTCGTTACAACGATCGCAATGACGATCGCTACAACGATCGCAACGACAGCCGCTACAACAACCGTAACAGTGCTGCTAATGGCTTTGATGAACGCTTCTATTTGATGGCTTACCCGGATGTCAAGACAGCGGTTGAACGAGGACAGTTTAGAAATGGCTACACACACTATCAAAAGGCTGGGCGTTTTGAAGGTCGCTTTCCTCGTTTTAGTGAAGCCAGCTACTTAGCTAAGAACCCAGATGTCGCAGAAGCGGTGAGGCGCAGAAGCATTCGCAGTGGTTACGAGCACTGGTTGAAAAATGGTCGTTTCGAGAATCGCCAGCTTTAGGTGCCTGCAAAACGGGTGCGTCCTTCCGCAGGAGCACCGTTACCTAGCAGTCCTAAACCATTCATGAAACGTATGTAGTGGTTTGAGCACTCAGCGGTCAGCCGTCAGCTTAAGGGATTGCAAGAAAATAAGATACCCGTGGTTTGGGTTTCGGCTACGCTCAACCCGCTATGACTGAAGGTTGAGCGCCGTCGAAACCTGGTTCATTGGTCGGTTATTAAACCGCAAAGCCCTTAGATTGAGCACTGAGTGCTGAAAGCTAACCCAGCCTAACGTTACCAATCCAATAGGAGCGCTATCTGTAACGGTTCTTCTGCCCATTACCTGCATACCTGGCACAACTTTTCCTGTGTCTGATCCCTGTTCACAGCGCAAACCAATTTGGCTTTTTGGAGCTTGAAGAGTAGCATGGCATCTATGCGTGAGGTTTGATGACTTCATGCGGTACTGCTGCTTGTGTTTTGAGTATGACTAGACCGGGAACGCCAGACCATCAGCCATTAGATCGATCGCCAAAACCGACGCATGATGGGATGTTGCCTCGGCAAGCAGCATCTCAAGATAGATCTGTGACTTCAGTGTCACAGTCGCGTTCTCACACAAAAAGAGTAGACCCGTCTGGGCGATCGCAGCCTGTACCACCGCCACCACCACCTAGACCGTCTCAACAACCCAGGCATCGATCGAGCAATCGATCGAGCGGCGATACGCCAATGCCGTCTACTCTCAAGGCAAACCGATCGCCGCGTCGTTGGCTGCGCTGGCTGTATAGCTGGAAGTTTTGGTTACTAGCAACCGGTGTAGGCTGTGTTGGGACGGGAGCATTGGCACTGGCGCTGCTGCTGCAAATGCCAGGGTTACCCAACTGTCCGGCGATTTTTTGGCCCCTTGCCTCAGCATCGTTGCGCTTTGAGTGTGCGCGTTTGGCAGCCAGTAAGCAAACCTCCAACGACTTGCTGGAGGCGATCGCGCTGGTCGATTCTTTGCCCAAAGACCACCCGCTGCGCGATGAGGCTGATCGCATGGTGGAACTCTGGTCACTGGAAGTCTTGAAACTGGCAGAAGCCGATTTCAACGCTGGCAAGCTGAATGAGGCGATCGCGGCAGCACGACGCATCTCGCCTAAAGCGTCTGCCTACAAACGTGTGGAAGAACGGGTGCAGCGCTGGCAAACCATCTGGTCTAAAGCAGAAACTATTTACCGTAAAGCAGAACAGTCATTGCGCGACCTTGATTGGCGACAGGCATTTTCCTCTGCTGTCCGCCTGCTAGATGTGGAGAATACCTTCTGGCAGACCACTAAATACAACGAGCTAACGGGCAAAATCAACGGTTCGCGGGACGATGGCAACACGCTGGGCAAAGCGCAACGACTGGCTGATCAAGGTGGACTGACCAATTTGTTAGAAGCGATCAAGTTAGCGCAGTCAATTAACCCAACTAGCTACGTGCGCCAAGCGGCACAGAAGGCGATCGGAGAGTTTGGACAGCAGATGGTGGAGTTGGCACAGGCGATGCTCGATCGACGTGATTTGCAAGGCGCACTCAATGTCCTGAGCAAAATTCCTGATGTTGCCAAGCTGAATGAACAAGTGAAGGATATGACGCTGCTGGCAAATGCCCAGTCTCAAGTCTGGCTCAATACTGTACCCGATATTGAAGAAGCGATCGCGCAGGCGCAACGCATTCAGCCCGATCGTCCCCTTTACCGCAAAGCACAGCAGTTGATCGCCCGCTGGCAGTTTGAAATCGAGGCGATCGCACAGCTTGAAAAAGCACGGATTCTTTCGCAACCTGGCACAGTGAATGATCTAGCAGCGGCGATCGCAGAAGCCTCCACCATTCCTCGTTCAAATCCGCGCTGGAATGAAGTGCAACAGCAGATCCAGACCTGGACAGCGCAAATTCAAACGATCGAAGACCGCCCTATTTTAGATCAAGCAGAGCAAACGGCAACTCAGGGCGATGTTGCATCGTTGCAAGCGGCAGTGGCTCAGGCAAACCTGATTGGTCAAGGACGGGCACTTTACAAAGAAGCGCAAGGCAAGGTCAGCAACTGGACGGGGCAGATTCAGCAAATCCAGGATCAGCCGTATCTGGATCGTGCTAGAGACTTGGCGAACGCGGGCGATCTAACCTCAGCCGTGCAGACAGCAGAACAAATTGGGGCAGGGCGATCGCTCTATGCTGATGCTCAGGTCGATGTAAAGCAATGGCGCAGTCAGCTACGCGCTCAAGAGCTTCAGGCACAAGCGCAGCAGAACCTTCAGAATGCTCGTCAATTAGCCAATACAGGCTCTCCAGATGGCTTAGCAAATGCGATCAAAGCCGCTGCTCAGGTGCCATCTAGTAGTGCGCTGCGATCGGACGCTGATAATGCCATTAATGAATGGAGTACTCAGCTTTTGCAGGTGGCAAAAAGTCAGGCAGTCTATGATGTGCCAGGAGCGATCGCGGTGGCTCAAAAGATTCCTTCCCGCTCTAGCGTATATGCTGAGGCACAACAAGAGATCCAGATCTGGAAGAAGGCGATCGGGCAGTAGAAACCGCAGAGACGCAGAGGGCGCAGAGGTTAACCTTGGTGATGAGAATGCAGGTTTGGTCATTCTGTTTCTCAAACTGTAACGATTCAGGGATTTCATTTTAGCAAGGGCATAATAGCAGCCATCCAATGTTCTTCGCTGAGGGCTATTGATGCTGTTATGGAATGATGCCCGCACGTATCAAATTCTCTTCTTGGCGCTCTTTCTAGTGGTCGGTCTGGGTACACGTGACTGGACACTGCAACCAGGCATGATTGTGGTGGCGATCGCAACGTGTGTAACAACTCAATGGATGATGGTAGCGGTCAGCGGTCAGCGGTCAGCTAGAAGCCAGAAGCCAGAAGGTGACTCAACACTTTATCCTTTAGCCTTTAGCCTTTATCCTTCCTTTCTTTCCTCCCTCCCCAGTGCCCTCGTCACCTCGCTTGGACTCAGCATTCTCGTTCGCGCTGATCATTACAGCACAATAGTTTTGGCATGTGTGGCAGCGATCGTCAGCAAGTTTCTCATCCGGGTTAACGGGAAGCATGTCTTCAACCCTGGCAACTTTGGCATTGTGACAGCTCTCACGCTCACACCTGATGCCTGGGTGTCGCCGGGACAATGGGGCGAAGAAGGCTGGTATGCCCTGATGTTTTTAAGCTGCGGTGGGTTGGTGGTGGGGCGAGTCGGACGATGGGATACGACGATCGCCTTTCTCGGTAGCTATGCCGTGCTGGAAGCCATCCGCAACGTTTTGCTGGGCTGGACGTGGGATGTCTGGGCGCATCGCTTGATGAGTGGTTCGCTGCTGATGTTTTCCCTGTTTATGATTACCGACCCGCGCACAATTCCCAATGCTCGGTTTGGACGAGTGCTATGGGCAGTGGCGATAGCGCTCCTCACCTTCTTTCTCCGCAACTACCTGTTTCTTTCAACCGCCGTTTTCTGGGCACTCTTCGCGCTGGCACCGTTGAGCATTTTGATCGATGCTGTGTTTCCGGGCGATCGGTTTGTTTGGCAGAGCCGAGCAGGGGAAGCAGGGGAAGCAGAGGTGGCGGGGGAAGCAGAGGAGCGAGAAATGTCAGCACTGGTTACTTACAGCGGTTACTGATTGGGTAAACCACAGTCCAGTGAATATGGGTGTGGGGTGTAGGGTTTGGGGTGTGGTGAATGCAAATAAAAACGGCTGTAAAGCTCGTAAATCTAGGCAGCTATCAGCCTTTTAGCCTTCATACTTCATACTTCCTCCCTCCTCCCTCCTCCCTCCTCCCTCATCCCTCATCCCTCATCCTCTAGCCTTTCTTTCAACTCAAAACTCCTAACTATGATCATGAAACCCTTCCGTATTCTCATTACCTTATTTTTCACCTGCCTGGTTTGCCTGCTGGTCGCTCCTAGCGCCTGGGCGTTTTGCGGCTTTTATGTAGCAAAGGCAGATGCCAAACTGTACAACCAGGCATCGCAGGTGGCGATCGCGCGTGCTGGTAATCGCACGGTGCTGACGATGGCAAACGACTTTCAGGGTGAGGTCAAGGATTTTGCGATCGTCGTGCCTGTCCCGGTGGTGCTGCGAAAGGATCAGATTAAGGTGGCTGACCCGAAAATCATCGAGCGGCTGGATGCGTTTAGTGCACCCCGTCTGGTGGAATATTTTGACGAAGATCCCTGTGAACAGCGGCTGTACGATCGGGCAGTTCCGGCTCCTTCCGCTGCGTCAGGCATGGCTCAGGAGTCAAATAGAGCGCGTAGAGATTCGCTGGGTGTCACTGTGGAAGCCCGATACACCGTTGGCGAGTATGACATTCTGCTGTTGAGCGCCAAGGAGTCAGACGGGCTGCAAACCTGGCTGACCCAAAACGGCTACAAAATTCCCAAAGGTGCAAACCAACTGCTAAAACCCTACATCCGGCAAAAGCTGAAGTTTTTTGTGGCGAAGGTTAATCTGGATGAGTACGACAAAGCGGGCTATCAATCCCTGCGTCCCCTGCAAATTGCCTATGAGTCACCGCGCTTTATGCTGCCGATTCGGTTGGGAATGATCAATGCAAAGACGGCACAGGATTTGCTGATCTACGTTCTGTCGCCTCAAGGACAAACGGAGGTCACAAACTATCGCACCGTCAAAGTACCGTCGGATTCGGAGATTCCGGTGTTTGTCAAAAACGAATTTAGTGATTTTTACAAAGCGATGTTCCAGACGGCGTACGATCGCGAAGACCGCAAAGTTGCCTTTATGGAATACGCCTGGGACATGGCAAACTGCGACCCCTGTTCCGCAGAGCCATTATCGCCAACAGAACTGAAGCAAGCAGGTGTGTTCTGGCTCGACAATTCAGACAGCGATGCAGTTCTTTTCCCATCGGGTGGTTTCCGCCGTCCGTCGCCGTCCTCCAGCGTTTTCATCACCCGTCTGCATGTCCGTTACACCCGCGATAAATTCCCCGAAGATCTAGTCTTCCAGGAAACGGGCAACCGTGAGACGTTCCAGGGACGCTATGTGTTGCGTCATGCCTTTACCGGAGCGCCGAAATGTCAGGCAGCATACCAGTATCGCCGATCGCTCCCCCGGCGGTTTGAACAGCAGGCACAAAACCTGGCGCGTTTAACCGGGTGGAACATTCAGGACATTCGCAAAAAACTGCCGCAAATCGAAGGGGATGCGCGTCCCTTCTGGCAGCGGATTCTGTCCAGTCTGGTCGGTAGATAGCAATTGATTAGCAAGTACGATCGCGCTGTCCAACTGTGGGAGGTTATCAACTGTCTTCCATTGTTGGACAGTAGGATAGAGTCGAGGGCAGAATAAGAAGGTTGCAACTCAGCGAAGTGGTTAGTTATGGACAGCTTGAACGATCTGTTTCAAAAAACCCTCTATTTTGGGGCAGGGCTGGTGGCAGTGACGATCGAACAAATCGAGCGTTTGGATGAAAGCATCGCAGCGGTACAGGTCGAGGTGCAGCAAACAGTAGATGAACTGATTGAGCGAGGCGAACAGGTGGTGACGCAAACTCAGCGATCGTCCCCTGCAACTGACTGGCAAGTAGCACCCCTGCATCGTCGCTTAGTGATGTTGCTCAACGGGAACGAATCGATGGCAAGGCATTTAGTTGAACAGGCTCAAGAACAACATCCCGATCGCTCCTTAGTTTGGATCTATGAGAAAGTCATCCACGATTTGGAGCGCGATCGGGGCTTGTAAGTAAAGTCTTACAGAAGGAAACCAAGCCAATTACTGTGACTCCAGCCAAACTGAATCACTCCGACGGATACTGCCGCTTTGCAAGACGGAGGCGCGGATGCCTGCAATGACGTTGTTATGCTTCGCAGTTGTTTGCAAAATGCCCAAATCATTAGGTAAACCAGCTTGTGCCAATGTGGTGACGACGCAGCGAGGACAGGCGGTGTCGATGCTGAGGCGCACTTTGTCACCGATCGCCAGCACACTCCCCACCCAGGCATCTTCCACGAATGAAGCTTCATCCGCTATCGGTTTAATCAGAATGTTGGGTCGAAAGCGGCGTAGATCAAATTGTCCGTCTGGGTAAAGTTCCTGAAGCCTTGCTAACGTTGCGGTCGTAATCGCGTGGACAAAGCACGAATCGAAGAATGTACCGGGAGGCAAAACCAGTTCGGTGGTCGTCTCCTGGTGTGCGGTGCCTTCAACATTGGGCCAATATTGATCCAGGCTGGCAGTCTGCGGTGCCGAAGAAAGTAGCTGCACATCTCGACCGAGCAAACCAGAGAGAATACTGCTGGTGTCGATCGCCTCACTTGTAACAGAACCCCCATCCGGCAGAGAGACGGTTACCGGAGGCAGCGCTTCTCGCATGGGCATTGCCGTGTAAGCCGCCTGAAATGACAGCAGTTTTGCCCACTTTTTGGGATTTTTCGCACTGGCGACCCTACCACTTTGGGTATCCAGCAGCGCGTAGGCTCGATCGCCCAGCAATCCCTGCTCCGTTACCTCCGAAGCCTCCAGTTCTTCTCCCAGCATCGATTTCACGGGATAGCGCCAGAGCGTTGCGACTGAACCGACGAGCGATCGCACCATACATCACACCTTGCTGACCACTGGCTAACGCTAGCAAAGCTTAAGCAATGCAGGCGTATCAGAACGTACAGGGTCGAACTTTTCCGCGCTTTCTCCATACCGTCACTGTCGCTGCGACTGAAGTTCGACACTGACCAGACCCGCTAAAATGGGGTGAGATGCCCAAGCCGTAGAGTCTGCTATGACCGTGCGATCGTCCGTTGAATTTTTGGATGCCTTTGATGTCATTGTTGTAGGAGCCGGACACGCTGGCTGTGAGGCAGCACTGGCAACCGCTCGGCTGGGTTGTCGGACGCTCTTGCTGACCTTAACGCTAGACAAAATTGCGTGGCAGCCGTGTAATCCTGCGGTGGGTGGTCCTGCCAAGTCACAACTGGTGCATGAAGTGGATGCCTTGGGTGGTGCAATTGGCAAACTGGCAGACCGTACTTATCTGCAAAAGCGAGTGCTGAATGCGTCGAGAGGTCCTGCGGTGTGGGCGTTGCGGGCGCAGACGGACAAGCGTGAATATGCGGCTGTGATGAAAACGATCGTCGAAAATCAGCCCAACCTGACCATCCGCGAAGGCATGGCAACCGATTTGGTTTTGGGCGAGAACGATGAAATTATCGGCGTGCAAACCTACTTTGGTGTCGCGTTTCAGTGCAAAGCGGTGGTGCTGACCACAGGCACGTTTCTGGGCGGCAAAATCTGGGTGGGCAACAAGTCAATGGCAGCCGGACGTGCGGGCGAATTTGCCGCTGTGGGCATGACCGAAACGCTCAATCGGCTTGGCTTTGAGACGGGACGGCTGAAAACGGGTACACCTGCGAGGGTCGATCGCCGCTCCGTCGATTTCACCAACCTGGAACCTCAACCTGGTGATACGGATGTCCGCTGGTTTAGCTTCGACCCAGACGCATGGGTAGAACGTGAACAGATGCCCTGCTACCTGACGCGCACTACGGCTGAAACTCACCGCATTATTCGTGACAATCTCCATCTGTCACCCGTTTACGGCGGCTGGGTGGATGCCAAAGGTCCACGCTACTGCCCCAGCATTGAAGATAAAATTGTACGCTTTGCCGATAAGGAAAGCCATCAGATTTTCATTGAGCCAGAAGGACGAGACACGCCAGAGCTTTACATCCAGGGCTTTTCAACCGGGTTGCCTGAAGCCATTCAACTGCAAATGCTGCGATCGCTCCCCGGTTTAGAAAGCTGCGCGATGCTGCGTCCCGCCTATGCGGTGGAATACGACTATCTCCCCGCAACGCAGTGTTATCCCACGCTGATGACCAAAAAAGTTGAGGGGCTATTCTGTGCGGGACAGATCAACGGCACGACAGGCTACGAAGAAGCAGCAGCACAGGGCATTGTGGCAGGCATCAACGCCGCGCGTCTAGTGCACAACCAGGAAATGGTGATCTTTCCGCGTGAGCAGAGCTACATCGGCACCTTAATTGATGATCTGTGTACCAAGGATCTACGAGAACCGTATCGCGTGCTGACTTCACGATCGGAATATCGCCTGCTGCTGCGATCGGACAATGCGGATCAACGCCTCACACCCCTCGGTCGAGAGATTGGACTGATTGACGATCGCCGCTGGCACTTATTCACCCACAAACAAGCACGTATTGTTGCCGAAAAAGAACGCCTGCACGAAACTCGCGTGAAAGAGCATGACGAACTGGGTCAAAAAATTGCAGCGCATACCCAACAGGCAATCAAAGGCTCAGTGACTTTAGCTGACTTGCTGCGAAAGCCAGGGTTTCACTACGTTAATTTAGAGCAGTTTGGTTTAGGAAACCTGGAGTGCGATCGTGCTGAAAAAGAAGGTGCGGAAATTGACATCAAATACGCGGGTTATATCCAGCGGCAACAGCATCAAATTGACGCGATCGTCCGTCAAGAGCATCGTCAGCTACCACCCGATTTAGACTACAGCGCGATCGCCACCTTGTCTAAAGAATCCCGCGAGAAACTGGCGAAAGTGCAACCGTTGACAATCGGGCAAGCCGCTCGTATTGGTGGTGTCAATCCTGCCGATGTGAATGCCTTATTGGTTTATCTCGAAATCCAGGCACGTCAACAGATGAAAGTGGGGGTTTTATGACTGCGTTCATTATCAATTTTGATGCGATCGTTCAAATGACTGACGAGCATTTAGAGCAGCTTTGTCGGGCAAATCCCGATGTCAAATTTGAACGCACCGCTAAAGGGGAATTAGTTATTGTGGCACCCACAGGCGGCGAAACAGGCAGCTATAACTCTGAATTAAATGCAGACTTTGTGATCTGGAATCGGCAGACAAAACTAGGGGTCGTTTTCGATTCATCAACCTGTTTCAAACTTCCCAATGGAGCGCTCCGTTCTCCTGACGTTGCCTGGATTAAACAAGACCGTTGGGATGCACTCACTCCAGCACAGAAAGCAAAGTTTTCACCGATCGCGCCTGATTTTGTGCTGGAATTAATGTCACCCAGTGATGAACTCAGCGATGCACAGGCGAAGATGCGAGAGTATATTGAAAACGGTGTCAAGCTTGGCTGGTTGCTGAACCGCAAAACGCGCAATGTGGAAATTTACCGCCCTCATCAGCCCGTAGAAAATTTGGCATCTCCACCAATACTTTCGGGTGAAGATGTCTTACCTGAATTTGTCCTAAATGTTCAATCGATCTGGTAATTAATATTTGCGTATATACGGCACAATCGTCTCCTAAAGCAACACATATTATGATTACCCGAAGCTTTCAACCACATAGTAAGAATTACCATAGCCGCTATCGATAAAAATCAGACTGCTGTCATCACTTCCTAGTTCTCGACTGCCCGCAATACCGCGATTGAGAATGTGGATAAGCTGTTGAGGCGTAAAAGATTCTAGCTCAACCATATTGCCTGCTTCTAACCACGCAATCTCTTCATCTGAAAGGCTCGATCGCACGTCAGATGGCATCTGTTTTGCGGTTTGAATAGTATCAGCCGCACGTTGAATAAATATGGATTTACTGAGAAAAACTTGTCGCGGTAGCAAGCCAACATCAAAAATTTCAACGTTGCTATTTTGAAACCATTTAGGACTGGTTTTGATTTGATGAATCAAGCTGATGCCTCTAGGATTGCAATCATGAAAGGCATACACTTTTAGTTCAGGATTGCGGCGTAGCATTGCCATTGTGGTGTCAAAAATACCCTGTGGATAACCTGTAATACTGAGAATCGCACAGTTATTTTCAAAGTGAAAATTGTTGGCAATTAAGATTTGAGCGATCGCAGCACTACTACAAACAACTAGCCGATCAAAGCTATAAGCAGTAATATCGGGATTCACTGTTGCAGGTGTTGCACTTTCACGAGTCGGTGGTAGCAAATTAGATGCCAAACCATTAATTTGCTGCCAGCGATCGAGCCAACCTTGAAACTGAGTAGGATCAACCGTAAATTCTTGATATTTCAGTGTTTGGTGTCCGCGCAAACGAACACCTAAGTAGAGCATTCCAATTCCTAGAAGAACGCTGATAAAAAATAGAAAAAATGAGTTGCCTACAATACCAGCGATGATGCCTACTGCCAGAACGATGCCACCAATGATTTGCAAGATTCTGGCGCTACTCTGGCGTAGTTTAGGATCAGATTTAGTAGAACTACTTATTTTGAATAGGATGATTCCTGCAACGGTACTAAGCAGAATTCCAGGTGCAAAGAGAGCCAGAACGCTTCTTGTTCCCTCAAAGAGAACAGAACCTGCGGTAAATGTTGCCATCGTTGCTAAGAAAAGGTAAAGAAAGAGACAGCCGATCGTTGGTATCGTCCCCTTCTTTTTAAAGCGTTTATCGAGAAAATAAAGGAATTGTTTGGATGTAAAAAAGAGCGTATTGTTTGCTGAAAGATCGGCGATCGCTTTTGCAAACATTGGATCAGTTACTTTAACTTTGCCCATCGCTGTTGGCTCAAACGCAAACGGGTGCTGGCAGCTTTTACACCGACCTTGATTGTCCGTCCGATCTTTTAATGTATTGTCAGTGCTACAGCGAATACATTTCATATAGCCTCCGGTGAATAACTTAAAATACCTGATTTTCTATTAGTGTGCTGTAGCTTTCTCGCGTCCGAATCAGGCGATGTTTTTTGTTTTCTAGTAACACTTCGGCGGGGCGGGGACGGTGCAAAAAATGAGAGGACATTGCATAACCATACGCGCCTACATCCAAAATGGCGAGAATGTCACCTGTTTTTAGAGCTGGCAACTGACAATTTTTGCCTAGATAATCACGGGAGTAGGTCGTGTTGCCGCAGATGTTTGTGAGAAAGTCGGGAGTCGGGAGTCGGGAGTCGGGAGTGAGGGGGTGAGGGGGTGAAGGGGTGAAGAGGAATGTGGATTCTGAATCAGCTCTGCCTTCTGCCTTCTGCCCTCTGCCTTCTGCGTTCTGCCCTCTGCGTTCTGCCTTCTGCCTTCTGCCTTCTGCCTTCTGCCCTTCTTGCCACGCTGCGATTTCTCGGTACCCGCCGTGAACAGATGGTACAGAAAGATTTGCAACAGTGGTGTCTACGCCAACGATTTGCTTGCTATTTTGCCATTTGACAGAGACAACTTGAGTTAGAAGTGTGGCGCAGGACGCGATCGCAGCGCGTCCTGGTTCAATCACTAGATCAATTGGTCGATCGAGTTGCGAGAGACGATCGCTCAAGGCAGCACCAAATTGATGCCAGTCGAATGTAACGCCATCGTGATGATAGGGATAGCCGAAACCGCCACCAAAGTCGAGATAAGTCCAATCTGGTAGTTGGCTGGCAGTGGCGAGAACGATGGCGATCGCCTCTGTAAAAGCAGTCGTGGCGTTAGTTCCCGTCCCTTTGTAAAAGTGCAGCCCACTGATTTTAAGTCCAGCTTGCCGAGCCATGTTCACCGCAGTGGGAAAGTCATCCGGATGCACCCCAATCCGACTCTTGCCCGTCAGTGCAGGAAAATTAAGCCGAAGCCCGATCCGAAGCGGTAGAACATTTTGAGCTAATAAGCCTTCTCTGCGCCTCTGCGCCTCTGCGGTGTCCTCCTCCTCTACCTTATTCGCTGATCCCTCGCTCAACGATCGCCAAACCTCACCACACAACTGCAACTGTGCGAGGCTATCGAGGTTGAGCGTAGTAACGCCCCAGCGAAGAACTTGCGCCATTTCAGCGCGATCGAGGTTGCTACCGCTGTAGATAATCTGGCTAGGATGAAAGCCTGCATGAAGTCCAAGGTAAATGTCACCAGGGGTATTGGCATGAAGCCCCCACCCTGACTCGCGGAAAATTTGCAGTAAGGCAATATTGCCATTGGTCACGCTGGCAAAGTGAAAGCGAGTCTGTGGATAAAGAATAGACTGCGTGATGTGTCGAATGGTCTGGCGCAGGCGATCGCCCTCATAGACGTACAAAGGCGAACCATACGTTGTGAGTAATTGTGTTGCCAGCTCCAGACAGAAAGGTGGAGATGGGGCTGAAACCGCTACCATTGCTGAGCCTCCCGTTGCAGCCGAAGGTATTGCCGTCCCAGCAAAGCAGGCAGCCAGAAGGGATGATCCAACGAAGCAGATGGGCGTGTCGTACCGAGAACGACGTGTTGCCACACCTGCCACATCATAAGCAACCAAAGGCTCTCACCGATACGGCGACCTTGAATAGTGCCAAGCTTGCCAGCCGCAATCCGAGTTGCCACATGAGGCTGCCACACACCTTCGTCGCGCAAACAACCAGGGTTCAGCCAGACACCCAGTTCATGCCACAGACCATCTAAACACCAGGAGGTTAAAGGCACACCCATGCCACGCTTCTGCCGCCAGACAATGTCCGCTGGTAGCCAGGGTTCCACCGCTCGTTTCAGAATGTACTTCTCGCAGGCAGCGTTCAGGTGCAGTTCGCCTGCGAGTTGAAATGACCATTGCGCGAGGGCTAAGTCGCAAAAGGGCGATCGCACTTGCAAGCCATGTGCCAGCCCTAAATTTGTTGCACGGGGATGAATATTCTGTGCCCCTTTCAGCATTAAGGTAGCGCGACGGAGACGATGTAGCAATGTGCGCGAAAAGCTTGGATTCAATGCCTCGTGCAGCCAAGTTTGCGGCGCGATCGCTGGCAGTTGAGCCAGAACCGTTGGCTGAAAAATTTCTGCCTCGTAGCCCCACAAGCGATGAAAAGTACGAAGGTATTGCTGCTCAAAGGACTCTACTGCCTGCACGGTTTGATACAGATCGGCTGCAATCAAGGGTTTATTCGTCCAACCTGCAAACAGTTGATCGCCTCCTTCACCATTAAAGATCACCCGTACATCCTGGCTGGCAGCCTGCATTACGAGAAACAGTGGCACCGTCACACCATCACCAAAGGGCAGATCCAGCGCTCGTACGGTCGAGATCAGCGCTTGCCGCACACGTTTGGGACTGGCATCGACTTTGACCAACGGAATATTGAGAAATTCAGCTACCTGCTCGGCGTAGGGATACTCTGAAATGCCATCGGTCCCAAAATCAAGGGTATAGGCACGGACTTTGATGCCTGCTTCTACTAACAAGGCAGCCACGATCGACGAATCTAGCCCACCTGACAGCAAAACACCCACTGGTTCATCGCTCAGATCCGTGATTTGGCGTTCCACTGCGTCCTTGAGCAACGATCGCAGTTGGGCGATCGCGATCGCCTCATCCTGAATTTGCTCTGACGCTTCCTGCCATTCGAGCGATCGTGTTTCATTGAGTGCCGACAACGTGCAGGTATCCTGATCAGCGATCCAGGTTTGCTCGGTTCCGGCTGGTACAGAGTGAATCTGAGCAACAGGGGTCAGTGGAGTCGGCACATAGGAAAAGTAACTATAGCCATAGAGCGCAGGAATGCTGACCTGGGGCGCTTCCACTAGAGGCAGCAGTAGACTCAGGCGTGAGGCAAACCAGAGCACCTGTCCCCTTTGAGTCCAGTACAGCGGCATCCGTCCAAAGAGTTCTCGACCCAGCGTGAAGCGATCGCCGCCCAGTGTTGCCCAACCATCCAGTAAGGAAGCACCATCGGCTTGCTGACACTGACCAGACGCAGCGAGGGCGGCGATCGTTCTTACTGGCAACTGTGAACCGTCAGATAACTGCAACCCCAGGTAAGCAACACCCCAAACCTGCCTAACATCACTGGACGATTGACCCAGTTGGCGTGTGCATTGATTGCTACCATGATTGGCACTCACACTGCCAAGCACACAGGTCAGCATCTGTTCCAGGTCAGCTTGGCTGCCATACCCCCAGTAACCGACTGCATGATGAGGCTTGATTGCAGTCAGAATTGCCTTACCCATAGCAAATAGCTTTAGTGCAGACTACTTTACGTCAAATTTGGCATCGCTGAGTGGGCGATCGTCTAACCGCAGCCGCACCTGCCAGGTTCCCGTTGGTGCAGAGGCATCAAGCCGATAGCGGCAGTGAGTCGTCCAAACCGCTGTGTCAATTTGGCGAGTCTCATAACGATTTTGTTTGACAACCTGTCCGTTAGGGGCAACCCAATCGCAAGTGAGGGGGAGCTTTTTACCCACTGGCGCATCGTTCAGCGTCACATTGTAAAACAACTCTGGACTGCTTTGGCGAGACAGGGTTCGATCGTCGCAGCTATCCTGAGCTAAAGCAACACAGCTTTGCTCTGCCGAAACGCGATTAAGGGTTTGATTTTGCTGCTGCATGAAAACTGTGACACCTGCGATCGCCACGACCAAACTGGCGATCGCACCACCGATTAGCCAACGTTGGCGGCGTTGTTGCACGATCAACGCATCCTTGCGCTGTAGCTGGATCATTGCCTCATCTAGCAGATCGGGCGACAGGTTGAGTTCCCGCAGAATGTCTTGCACCTGACCACGATCGAGTTCGTCTTGCTGTCGTTGAGAAAGCCGTTCGACTTCGCCAACCAGTCTTGTTAGCTGTGCCTGTGTCAATCGGTTTTCCATTGATCGACCTCTTTTTAGTGTTTCAGAGAATGTGTTGAGTCAGTGGATGGGACATCAATCAATTAGGAATATAGAAGGGCGCGGTTCTTGAAGGCACTCACCACATCTAAAAGATTTTTAGGTGTGTCATACCTAACGGCTCTGCGGATGAAGGCAGCAGCCTTAGACCACCATAAAGGAGAAAAACCCCAGAGGCAATATGGCTCTGAGGTTTTCTCGTTTTCTAAAGGTGAGGTTAGATCGCTATGAGACGGATGCGCTCACGGCAACTGGCTGACCTGTTACCTCGGTGACAATGCGACGAAAATCCTCACCTTCGATCGTTTCTTCCTCTAATAGCAGGTCAACCAGGCGATCGACCAGCGTGCGGTTTTCCCGAATCACCTTTCTCGCTTCTTCGTAGCATTTAACGGCAATGCCCCGCACTTGCTGGTCAATCTGCGTAGACATGTCTTCCGAGTATTCGGTGCGGGGTGACAAGCCACGACCTAGAAAAACCTCACTGCCTGCGCTTTCCAGCGCGACCAGTCCTAGCTCAGACATGCCGTAGCGCGTGACCATTTCTCGCGCCAAATCAGCCACCGCTTTAATATCGCTGCTGGCACCTGCTGTCACTTCAGCATCCCCAAACACCTCCACTTCGGCGGCGCGTCCACCTAGCGCAATCGTAATGCGATCGGTTAACCAGCCACGAGTGTAAAGACCGCTGTCGATCATATCTTCATTAAATGCCTGCTGAGCAAAACCGCCAATGCCACCCGATCGCGGAATGATGGTCACTTTGTTGAGCGGGTCGGAGTTTTTGAGCAGGGTCATCAGCAGCGCATGACCAATTTCGTGATAGGCAATCAGCCGTTTTTTCTTGCTGTCAAGTAGAGGCGTAAGAGTTAAACCGATCGTGACGCGATCGATCGCATCGTCAATCTCCAGCATCGTGACGGCATCTTTACGACGACGTGCAGTGAGAATGGCAGCTTCATTGAGCAGGTTTGCCAGTTCCGCACCCGAAAAACCAGGAGTCCGACGAGCGATCGCCTCTAGAGAAATATCTGTGTCCAGCTTCTTGTTGCGAGCGTGAACCTCCAAAATACCCAATCGCCCTTTGTAGGTGGGCAAATCGACCATCACCTGCCGATCGAAACGACCAGGACGCAGCAGCGCCGAATCCAACACATCAGGGCGGTTGGTTGCCGCGATGATGATGATGCCCGTATTACCCTCAAAGCCATCCATCTCGGTCAGCAACTGGTTGAGGGTTTGCTCCCGCTCATCGTTGCCGCCACCAATGCCTGCACCGCGCTGCCGTCCCACAGCATCAATCTCATCAATGAAGATGATGCACGGCGCATTCTCTTTCGCTTTCTTGAACAGGTCACGGACGCGAGAGGCACCCACACCCACAAACATCTCCACAAACTCAGAACCAGAGATGCTGAAGAAGGGTACGCCCGCTTCACCCGCGATCGCCTTGGCTAGTAAGGTTTTTCCCGTACCCGGCGGTCCGATGAGCAGCACCCCTTTGGGAATTTTGGCACCCACTGCCGTAAAGCGTTCGGGCTTTTTGAGGAACGTCACCACTTCTTGCAGTTCTTCTTTTGCCTCTTCAATGCCCGCGACATCATCAAACATCACGCCTGTTTTCGCTTCCATCTGAAAGCGGGCGCGGGACTTGCCGAAGCTCATCGCCTGTCCAGGACCACCGGGAGCATTACTGGAGCGGCGCAAAATCATGAGCAAACCGCCAATCAGCAAGAAAAACAGCAGTAGGTTTGCCAAAATTCCCATGACGGCGCTGTTATCTTGCGTTGGCTGCACGGTGATGTCAACTTTATTGGCTAAAGCTTTCTTTGTCACTTCACCGTAATTGTCAAACAATGGCACTTCGCGCGGCGGATCGCCTTTCTTCTGCCCTTCCATCGTCACGCGTGCAACCCGCTGCGTCGGATCGATTTCAATCCGATTGACCTTGCCAGCATCAATTTCTGTCAGCAACGCACTGTAGCTCAGCGGCTCACGAGTGCTTTGTGCAGCGACAGGTAAGCTGAGCGTCATCCCATGAGCAATGACCCAAAAAGCGGTGGCGATTCCCACGGCGGTAGAACCTCGTCGGGGCAGTCGTTTTACCAGTGCATTTGTCCAGGAACCTTTCATACGTAGCGCCTTCTACCTGTTACCTTTGTTTTGCTGATGATGCCCCCGCTTTACGGCACTGCTCGATCGCTTCTTTCAGCGTAAGCACAAAACTGACGGGACTTCTTCCAAGTTTAGCTCACTCATCTTTATCCTAGCGAACGAAATACTGGTGAGTGGAGTGCTTCTAGGCAAAGCCATCGTTGCCAGAGAAGAAATGAAACCACACTTAGCACTCAAAAATTGACAGCGTGAAAATTGACAGTGTGAAAAATAAATCGCTATGATTAAATCGTAGTCGTTATGAGTTTATTTTCTGCGGGGTCGCTACATCAAGCGCTCTAATAGAAAAAACAATCGTTCTGGTAAACGTTACACCGATTTAAACCGTTCTCACGATGTGTGGGGCAGTCGAAGGGGTCGGTTTGAGCACTGTCGGTTTGAGCACTATGGAGTCGGTTTTGCTGTTGCTTTAAGACAAACCCCCTCCTACAGATATGTGCCGTGAGCGCAACTTGATTTGGCGCTACTCGAGCATCGCAGTCTAAGCTATCCAATCTCACGCAAAAGGGTTTCTGAACAATGGTTAGATTCGTAGGTATTGCTGGTAGTCTCCGAGCTGATTCCTACAGCCAGCAGGCATTACAACTTGTAGCGCAGCGATTAGAGGCGTTGGGAGCAACGGTCGAAATTCTCGATCTTCGGACTTTAAAGCTGCCGTTTTGTGATGGTGGCAAAGAGTATCCAGATCACCCAGATGTCGATCGGCTGCGTCAGGCGTTTCATCAAGCAGATGGCATGATTTTGGTCACACCGGAATATCACGGCAGTGTCAGCGGTGTGATTAAAAACGCGCTAGATCTAATGAGTTTCGACCAGCTATCGGGTAAAGTGGCTGGACTGGTTAGCGTTTTAGGCGGGCAGCCAAACAGCAACGCGCTGAATGATCTGCGCCTTATCTTACGCTGGGTTCACGCCTGGGCGATTCCTGAACAGATTGCGATCGCGCAAGCCTGGAAAGCCTTTGGTGCCGATGGCAAGTTACAGGATGAAAAGTTATCAGAACGCTTCGATCAGTTTGCTCAAAGCCTGGTCGAAAATACGCAAAAGCTGAGAGAAGTCGGTTGAAGGAGCGGTCAGTTATCAGCTATCAGCGATCAGCTTTTACTGATGGCTGACGGCTGACAGCTCTTATTTTTCTGACCGCTGGCTGCTGACGGCTATTTCAATGATGGTGATGTCCGTTGCCGTGCTGGTGCCCATGATCATGGTGGTGATCGTGATGCTCATGCTTAGCTAGGCTGGGGTTCACAGCTAGCGCTTGCTCTGCTAACAGTGCCTCAATTTGAGGGTGTGCCCAGTCTGCGACCATCTTGAGAAATTCTGGACGATCGTTCGCGCATTCCATCTGCACATACGTGACTTCAGGATGCTTGCGACGCAGCGTATGGATGATGTGATCCACATCCAAGAGGGTTTCGTGGTTCTCAGTGGCAAACCCGATCGGCATGAAAACAAGTGCCGTTGCACCTAGATCAATTAAATTTCTCGCGGCGAGTTCTGCGTTCGGCTGCGTCCATTCAATGAGTGGCGTTTGGTGGTTGAGCCAGCCAACGGATGTAAGGGGATAGCGGTAGATCAGCTTTTCGCGGATGCGATCGTACAACGCCTGACTCTCGTCAATGCCGGACGTAAAGCCTTTCGCTTTGTGAGGGCAACCGTGGTTCATCAGTACAATCCCAGTCTGCGAGGGAAGATGCGCCACTGCCAGATCAGCTTTGATTTTGTCCTCAACCATCCCTGCCATGAGATCGATATACTCAGGCTCACTGTAGAAGGATGGAATGTAGCGAGTGCCTTTGACCCAATGCTCATTGCCATCTGCCAACTGCGTGAGTGCCTTGTTGACTTGCTCAACCGCAATGCCACTCGTAAAGATGGAATCGACGACCAGAAGGGGATAGATCAGTAGCTTGTCAAATCCTTGTGCCTTGACCTCAGCTAGCACCTGTTCTGGAAGGAAGGGAGCACAAAAGTTGAAGGCTTTAAAGACTTTAACGCGATCGCCCCAACGCTCTTGAAGAGACTGCTCAACGCCAAGGCGCTGGCGCTCAAAAATGGCATTGTGCGGTGATATAAAGTGGTCGTGCTGATGGCTCCACTCGTGCAAGTCAAAAGCGGCTAACAATTTGGCTAGCGGTGGATAGATCCATGTTGGCACAGGCGCAAACTTCGCTGTCAATAGGTTCAACGCTTGCTCATTATAGTTGGCAAAGTCTTCGTAGCTTTCGACCTCACCATAGCCCATTAACAGCACTGCCACCCGATCCTGAGGGAAAGAGACGTTAGCTAATGGCTGGGTTTTTTCAGGAGTAGCGACCACTGATACTGCCTCAACGTTGTTGTACTGGTTTTAGTCACGATCGCTTAAGCAGTCGGTTCACTGCCCTGCACAGGCAGTGTTCAACTCAAAAGCCTAATTGACCCTTACTAGACTAACATCCTATCCAGGGGGAGGGCATAAAACTGGCACTAAGTTGTCTCATTAGGACTCACGCAGTCAAAACGCGTCAGTCCTGCTTCTAGGACGTAGCTAAATCAGTACGAGAAAACACGGAATCGAGACCAGACACGATTAAAGATGAACAGCCACTACGACAGTCATCTTAACTTTTTAGCTCATCCTCAGTTTCGAGAGGAATAACAAAGTGGGGATTGTGCTCTGCCCTGGAATACACGATCGGAGGCTAACGCAGCAGTTCATTCAAGGATTGCTGGAAGCTGCCGATAACACAAGCTTACGTCCAGAATCGCTGCTGGTTTTTCCAGTCGAACGTTATCCTGCGTACTCAGGACTGCACATTTTGCGCTTTCTCCACGAACAGCTTAGCCAGCGTGATCCGGATTTGGCGTTCAGCACACCGATAGTATTAATTGGGTTTAGTGCGGGTGTCGTCGGTGCCGTCAGTGCTGCTTCTGCTTGGCAAGCGATGGGTGGAACGGTAACAGCACTGTTTGCGATCGACGGTTGGGGCGTACCGCTTGTGGGTAGGTTCCCCATGCACCGACTCAGTCACGATACTTTCACACATTGGAGCTCAGCACTCTTGGGCGCTGGAGAGGACAGTTTTTATGCTGACCCTGCTGTAGCGCATCTCGAACTCTGGCGATCGCCACAAGCTGCCGACGGTTGGTGGCTTGTACCCGATCAACGACAACTTCCCGTCGCCATCTCGGCTGCCAGTTTTCTAACTGCCCTGTTGCACCGCTATGGTGAGCTGTAATGAGCGAACTTAGACTAAGAAAAACTTTTTTGTTGCAGGTGGGAACACTAGAATAGCTCAGCTTGTAGTGTTGGATTAGGTATTAGCTGTTACCGAATCTGATTTAAAACTGCAACGGGGAGTTGTGCTTCACCGCAACGACGCAAACGAGGGAGGACGTTCAACTGGTTCCCAAACGCTTTTCTAGACGAGACGCTATGCTTCCAACCAGCTCTTCTGATGGTGGGTTCGGTACACTGCTGAAAAATCGACCCTTTCTGGCGCTGTGGACGGCGCAGGTTTTGTCGCAGGTTGCCGATAAGATTTTCTTTGTGTTTCTGATTGCGCTGCTCGTTAACTATCAGCCACCTCCTGGGTTGGAGAATTCGGCTCGCTCAGCACTCCTGTTTGCGATCACGTTGCCTGCCATCTTGTTTGGTTCAGCAGCCGGAATCTTTGTCGATCGCTTCGATAAACGGCAAATTCTGGTGGGCTGTAATCTCTTACGCGGGTTGCTCATTCTCGCCATGCCGCTGTTGCCCAGAGAATTTGTCATCCTGATCATCATTGGGTTTGCGGAGTCTGTTTTAACTCAGTTTTTTGCGCCAGCAGAGCAGGCTGCCATTCCGCTATTGGTGCCACGGCAGGGCTTGATGAGTGCCAATGCACTGTTTACGACCACGCTGATGGGATCTTTGATCGTGGGTTTTGCGATCGGTGAACCGCTGCTGACTCTGGCAAAAACAGGCGGGCAGTTTGGTCAAGAAATTCTGTTAGGTGGACTGTATATCTTGGGTGCTGCTATCTTGTATTTTCTGCCGATTCGTAAAAGTGGCGCTGATCCCCAAATTGTGCAAGCGCACCCCTGGCATGACTTTAAAGCAGGGTTGGCTTATTTGAGAAGCGATCGCTTGGTCAGCAGTGCGATGGTGCAGTTGACCATTTTGTATTCTGTCTTTGCCGCCCTGACCGTGCTGGCGATCAAACTGGTGCCAAAAATTGGGCTGAAAGAAACTCAGTTTGGCTTTCTGCTAGCTGCCGCAGGCATCGGCATGGTCTTCGGAGCTGCTGTATTAGGGCACTGGGGCGATCGTTTGCACCACAAACCGCTTCCGCTCATTGGATTCCTCATCATGGCGGCGAGTTTGACCATGTTTACATTCACTAATAATCTGTGGCTGGGCTTGACGTTAAGTGTACTGCTGGGTCTCGGAGCATCAATGGTTGGCGTACCGATGCAGACGTTGATTCAGCGGCAAACGCCAGAGTCGATGCGTGGCAAGGTGTTTGGCTTTCAGAACAATGTCGTGAATATTGCCCTGAGCCTACCGCTGGCGATCGCAGAACCACTGACCCATGCCGTTGGACTGAGAGTGGTGATGTTGGGCATGGGTACGATCGTCAGCCTGGCTGGACTGTGGGCATGGTATAGTACACGCCGCGTGTTGCAAGATGTTATCTAATGCAAGCCGTCCTTTGCAGATGTAGCGCACCTTTTCCAAAAAACCTTGAGCTGATCGCTTTACCAATGGCTAAAGTTTTTGCCTCCATTACCAACGACCTTCAGCGCTTTATTGAGGCGCAACAGATGTTTTTTGTCGCCACCGCTCCGCTTACAGCCGATGGGCACATTAACGTGTCTCCAAAGGGTTTAGACAGCTTTCGCATTCTCTCTCCTAGTCGAGTTGTCTATCTTGATGTGACTGGCAGCGGCAATGAAACGTCCGCGCATTTGCAGGAGAATGGGCGCATTACCCTTATGTTTTGTGCGTTTCAGGAGCCTCCTTCCATTCTGCGGCTCTACGGCACGGGGAAGACTATCTTACCCGATGCACCAGAATGGGCTAAGCTCTACGCACTATTTTCACCCATTCCTGGGACTCGTCAGATGATTGTTGCAGACATCGATCGCGTTCAAACATCCTGCGGGATGGGCGTGCCGCTATATGAATACATCGGACAGCGAGAATCGCTAGTTAAATGGGCTGACAAAAAGGGGGAAGAGGGCTTACGCGAATATCAGCAGCAAAAAAACGCTGTCAGCATTGATGGTCTGCCGACAGCGTTAGCAGGAAAGTAATACGGTTCAAGTTTTGAGTTCAACTTAACCCCGGAATTCAGAAGCAGGAGGAAGCAGAGGGGCAAGGGAAGCAGGGGAGGCAGAGGCTCACTCCGAACTCAAAACTTAAAACTCAGAACTCTCTAAGCCGCGATCGCCTCCATCTCAGGCTCATACTGCCCCAACGCTGCGGCACTATTGAGTTTTGCTCGACGATACAGTTCCTTCTGAGCCGCTGCAACATTCGCATCCTGCCCGTTCCAGGTCTGCATAGCCGCTTGCTGGAGCGCACGACCATAGGAAAACGTCAGTTGCCACGGCAGTTGGTCTTTGAACAACACATGCATTGCATTCAAGTGAGCCGTCGCCGCTTCGTCACTTTGTCCACCAGAGAGAAAAGCACAGCCAGGAACAGCAGCCGGAACACGCTCTCTCAAGCACTTCACAGTCCACCGTGCAACATCTTCAACGCTCGCCTGCTGAGGACACTTCTCGCCAGGAATGACCATGCTGGGCTTGAGGATCATTTGATCCGGTTCCACGCCCTGAACATACAACGCATCGAATACGGTCTTGAGGACTTCGTGATGCACACCGTAGCTTTGTTCTAAGGTGTGATCGCCATCCATGAGCACTTCGGGTTCAACGATCGGCACCAGTCCCCCTTCCTGACAAAGCGCGGCGTAACGGGCAAGCGCGTGAGCGTTGGTATCAATACATTTGTGGGAGGGAATGCCGTCACCGATCGTAATGACAGCACGCCATTTGGCAAACCGCGCACCCATTTTGTAGTACTCGGCAATGCGATCGCGCAAGCCATCCAAGCCTTCTGTCACTGTTTCACCAGGTGCTTTTGCCAGCGGTTTTGCACCTTCGTCCAACTTGATGCCGGGAATAATGCCAGCGTCCAGCAAGACTTTCGTGAAGGGAGTGCCGTCCTTCGCTGCTTGGCGGATCGTCTCGTCAAATAAAATCACGCCGCTGAAAAAATCGCCGATACCAGGAGCAGTAAAGAGCATCTCGCGGTATGCCCGACGCATTTCTTCGGTTGTAGGAATGCCAAGCTTCTCAAAGCGCTTATTCGCAGTGCTGTAGCTCTCGTCAGCCGCCAGAATACCTTTAGCAGGGGCGACCATTGCGTTTGCTGTAGCAATCAATTCTTGCTCATACATAGTTGTACCTCGGTCAGGAGCGATACGTCAGCAGTTTCACTAATGCTTCTTAAGCCTAGCTAATCTTCTGAAATCTGTTCGTTTGCTGCGTCACTCTATGGGCAAAGGCGCACCAGACCCTCATTTGATGCAAAAATCGTGCGTCAGTCCTATAGCGATCGCACGTGTTCAAGTAACTCAGCATCTTGACCACTTGATATCCGTTCGACAAAAAATCAGGAATCTTACTGAGCAGTAGCGCTTGCCCTCGTGGGAACGCTAACAAAGTAACGTCCACTTGGGGAGTGCTCAAGCGAGTGAAAACCGCGTTTGAAGCTAAACTGCAACATCTTGTGCAACAACGGCAGAGTCAGGGGTTCACGTTGATTGAACTGCTGGTGGTGATCATGATCATTGGCATCCTATCGGCGATCGCCTTACCGTCGTTCCTCAATCAAGCGAGCAAAGCCAAAGAGTCCGAAGCAACGCAGTTGATTGGTGCAGCTAATCGTGCCCAGCAGGCGTATTATCTGGAACGAAACCAATTTGCAGCGGAATTCACATCACTGGGCATTGGTGTCAAGACCAGCACGAATAACTTTACTTATGCCGTTGACACGACGGCTGGCAGCACCTCGGCGATCGTCCGCAACGTCTCCTACCCACGGAGTGCGACGGCGTTGCGGGCATACACAGGCGCGGTTGAGCTTGACAATGTAAATACGGGGATCTTTACTGCCATCGCTATTCTTTGCCAGTCTCAAAAGCCATCCGTTGGTGATCCGGCAGGTGTTACGCCTAGTGTTGCTACTGGGACTCTTTCTCAATGCCATACGGGTTGGCAAGACTTGAGCCAATAGCGAGAATCCTTTCGGTCATGACTCGGAGCGTAGAGCGATAGAATGGGAAAGATTATTTTTTCCTGTTTCTATGCCCGATCGCGCTGACGGTTCTAAGAAAGCTAACGGTTCCAAGAACGCCGTGGCTGAGTCGCATGATGGTCATCCCGCCAGTCATGCCATCGCTCAAAATACGATTCGCATCCGGGGAGCGCGCCAGCACAACCTGAAAGATATTGATCTGGAGTTGCCGCGCGATCGCCTGATTGTCTTTACAGGCGTTTCTGGGTCAGGCAAGTCCTCGCTGGCGTTTGACACCATTTTTGCTGAAGGTCAGCGTCGCTACGTCGAATCACTGAGCGCCTATGCCCGTCAGTTTTTGGGACAGGTTGACAAACCCGATGTGGATGCGATCGAAGGCTTAAGTCCCGCCATCTCCATCGACCAGAAATCCACCTCGCACAATCCCCGTTCAACCGTCGGCACCGTCACCGAGATTTACGATTACCTGCGGTTGTTGTACGGACGAGCAGGTATTCCTCACTGTCCTCATTGCGATCGCTCCATTTCACCTCAGTCCATCGATCAAATGGTCGATCGGGTCATGGAACTGCCCGATCGCACCCGCTTTCAGATCCTCGCGCCTGTCGTGCGTGGCAAAAAAGGGACACACAAAAAGCAGCTATCCAGTCTCGCAGCCGATGGCTTTGTGCGCGTTCGCATTAATGGTGAAGTGCGAGAACTGAGTGACGCGATTGAACTCGATAAAAACCAGTCGCACACGATCGAGATTGTGGTCGATCGCTTAGTCAAAAAAGCAGGCATCGAAGAACGCCTGACGGATTCTCTTGGCACTTGCCTCAAGCATTCGGGTGGCATTGCCGTGATTGACATTCTGCAAGGGGAGGCAGCTAAAAGTCAGGAGGCAGAAGGCAGAGGGCAGAAGGCAGAAGGCAACGTGGTCGAACTCCCTACTGGACAAGCTCTCCGCGCCGCTGAAAAAGGAGGCGACTACGGCAACAACCCCACACCCCACACCCCACACCCCACACCCCTCGTCTTCTCCGAAAACTTCGCCTGCCCCGAACACGGCGCAGTGATGGAAGAACTATCGCCTCGCCTGTTTTCTTTTAACTCGCCCTATGGTGCCTGCCCTGCCTGTCACGGCTTGGGGAGCCATCGCAAGTTTTCGGCAGAGCTGGTGGTGCCGAATCCCGATCTGCCTGTGTATGCGGCGATCGCGCCCTGGTCAGACAAAGACAACACGTACTATCTATCGCTGCTTTGTAGCGTCGCCGCTGCGTTTGGGTTCGATATTCAGACCCAATGGAGCCAGTTAACGGATGAGCAGCGCCACATCTTGCTGCACGGTTCCAAAGAGGCGATTTGGATTGAAACCGATTCTCGCTATCGGCAAAACAAAGGCTACCAGCGGAAATATGAAGGCGCATTACCGCTGTTAGAGAAGCAGTATCAAGAAGCCAATTCAGACGTTTACAAACAGAAGCTAGAGCAATATCTGGTTGATCAACCCTGTGAAGACTGTAAGGGGAAGCGGCTCAAGCCCGAAGCGCTGTCTGTGAAGCTGGGACAGTTCCGCATTGCCGACCTGACGGGCGTTTCGATTCGAGACTGTCTGAACCAGGTGAACAGCATTGCGTTGAGCGCACGACAGGCGCAAATTGCCGATCTTGTCCTCCGCGAAATCAAAGCCCGCTTGCAATTTTTGCTGGATGTGGGCTTAGACTACCTCACACTCAACCGGACGGCGATGACGCTGTCGGGCGGCGAAGCGCAGCGCATTCGTCTGGCAACGCAGATTGGCTCTGGACTAACTGGCGTTCTCTACGTCCTGGATGAGCCCAGCATTGGACTGCATCAGCGCGACAATGCCCGCTTGCTCAAAACGCTCCACCGACTGCGGAATTTAGGCAATACGCTAATCGTGGTTGAGCATGATGAAGAGACGATTCGGGCAGCCGACTATGTCGTGGATATTGGTCCGGGTGCTGGGGTGCATGGTGGACGCATCGTATCTCAAGGCAGCTTGCAGGCTATGTTAGACGCTCCCGATTCTCTCACAGGAGCATATTTGTCAGGGCGAGAAGTCATTGCAACGCCTGCTCAGCGTCGATCGGGCAATGGGCGCGTCCTCAAAATTCGTAATGCTTATCGCAATAATCTGAAGCAGATCGATGTCGATATTCCTCTCGGCGCACTGGTTTCAGTGACGGGTGTCTCTGGCTCTGGCAAATCTACCCTGATTAATGAACTGCTCTATCCAGCGCTGCAAAACCACTTTGGCAGCAAGACCCCACAACCAAAGGAGATGGAGCCGATCGCTGGCTTAAGTGCATTGGACAAGGCGATCGTCATTGACCAATCTCCGATCGGGCGGACTCCTCGCTCCAACCCTGCGACCTACACAGGCACCTTCGATATCATTCGGGATGTGTTTGCTGAAACGGTCGAAGCGAAAGCAAGAGGCTACAAGCCCGGTCAGTTCTCCTTTAACGTCAAAGGTGGACGCTGTGAGGCGTGTGGTGGTCAGGGCGTAAACGTCATTGAGATGAACTTCTTGCCCGATGTCTATGTACAGTGCGAAGTCTGTAAAGGTGCCCGCTACAGCCGCGAAACGCTTCAGGTAAAGTTCAAAGGGAAGTCGATCGCCGATGTGTTGGGCATGACCGTCGATGAAGCGCTGGAGTTTTGCCAAAATATTCCCCAGGCGGCAGCACGGCTACAAACGCTGGTAGATGTGGGTCTGGGTTACGTTCGCTTAGGACAAACCGCACCCACCCTTTCTGGTGGTGAAGCGCAACGGGTCAAACTGGCAACAGAACTTTCTCGCCGTGCTACAGGCAAAACCCTTTACCTCATTGATGAACCCACCACCGGACTCTCCTTTTATGATGTCCACAAACTGTTAGACGTGCTGCAACGCCTTGTAGACAAAGGCAACACGGTTCTGGTGATCGAACACAACCTGGACGTGATCCGTTGTTCTGATTGGGTGATCGACCTGGGACCCGAAGGCGGCGATCGGGGTGGCGAAATTATCGCAGTGGGCACCCCCGAAGACGTTGCCGAAAACACTCGCTCTTACACAGGGCACTATCTCAAACAGGTGTTGCAGCAGTATCCGTCGGTACCTGCCACCGCATGAGCTAGCAGTATAGGACAGCAAGATAATTGACTTCGACATTTAGCAATAAGATTGATACTTTATTGCTATGGACTACTGCTGAAAATATATGAGTACAGATCAAGAGTGGGAGAAATGGGGCAAGGTAGATCCTTACTTTGCAGTCATTACTAATGCTAAATTTCGGGCGGAAAATCTCACCCAAGAAGCAAAAGAAGAGTTTTTTGAATTTGGTAAAGACCATGTTAGCCATGTACTAGAAGTCTGTAGACAGCATCTTGATCAAGGTTTTACACCTAAACGAGCTTTAGACTTCGGATGCGGGACTGGAAGAATTGTCATGCCACTTGCAGAGATAGCTGAACACGTTGTTGGACTTGATGTCTCCAACTCAATGCTAGATGAAGCTTGTAAAAACTGCGAGGAGCGCTCTATCAGCAATGTCAGCTTTCTCAAGTCTGATGATAACCTTTTCTCCTTAGATGGCTGTTTTGATTTTATTCATTCAGCTCTTGTCTTTCAGCACATAGCTCCCAGTAGAGGAAAGCTTATTTTAATGAATCTTCTAAAGCACCTAGAGAATGGAGGTATTGGCGCTATGCAGTTCACATACGCCAAAACAAAATATGAAAAAAGCTATGGTCTAGAGACATCAGGAGAAAGGTTATTAAACCCACTTAAAAAACTCGTTAAAGCTTTTCTTAGAGTGTTGCCACATCGAGATCCAGAGATGCAAATGAATTTATACAATTTGAATGAGCTACTGTTCTTAATCCAAAGTACGGGAATATGTAACTTTTACGTTGAGTATACTGATCACGAAGGACAACTAGGAGTCTTCTTGTTTTTCCAGAAATTTAGAAAGGTAAAAGAAACAAACGCTTAATGAATAATGAAACCTGAAATCTGCTGGCTTAGTGAGTTAAAGCAACTAATAACTGAGTAGCGAAGACACGATGTATTTTAAAGTGCCAAAAGCTGTACTAGACTTGAGTATTATTTCTCATGACTCAAAGTGTTGAAATTATCTGCGTTGGCACCGAACTGCTCCTGGGTGACATTCTTAACAGCAATGCCCAGTTCTTAGCGCGGGAACTGGCGCAACTAGGGATGGCTCATTACTATCAAACGGTGGTGGGCGATAATCCCGAACGTATCAAAGGGGTGGTTAAGGCTGCGGGCAAGCGATCGCAACTCCTCATCTTTACAGGCGGCTTGGGTCCCACACCCGACGATCTTACCCACGAAACGCTAGCAGACTGCTTCGGCGTTTCCCTTGTAGAGCATCCCGCCATTCTTGCCGACATCACCCGTAAATTCGCCCAGCGCGGACGCACCATGACCGCCAACAATCACAAGCAGGCGTTGCTACCTGAAGGCGCAGCAGTGCTAACGAATGATTCAGGCAGTGCTCCTGGCATCATCTGGCAACCCCGTCCTGGTCTTACGATCCTGACCTTTCCCGGTGTGCCAGCCGAGATGCAGCGCATGTGGCGCGAAGTCGCTATACCCTATTTACGCAGCCAGGGCTGGGGGCAAACAACGATTCACAGCCGGACACTCAAGTTTTGGGGCATTTCTGAATCGTTGCTGGCAGAAAAAGTAAACTCATTTTTCGATCTCCAGAACCCGACTGTTGCGCCCTATGCCAATCATGGCGAAGTAAAGCTGCGAATTTCTGCCCGCGCCAACTCAGAAGCAGAGGCACAGCAGCTCATTGCACCGATCGAAACACAGCTTCGTGCGATCGGCGGTTTAGATTGTTACGGTGCAGATAGCGACTCTCTGGCATTCGTGGTTGGTGCGTTGCTTAAAACCACGCGATCGACCCTTGCCGTTGCCGAATCCTGCACAGGCGGCGGCTTAGGCGAAGCAATTACGTCCGTCCCTGGCAGCTCCAGCTATTTTTGGGGCGGCATCATTTCCTACGACAACGCCATTAAAGTACGACTGCTGGATGTCAACGAGCAAGACCTGAACGCGCATGGTGCCGTCAGCCATACTATCGCCAAACAAATGGCAGAAGGGGCACGATCGCGCCTCGGCACCACCTGGGGACTCAGTATCACAGGCATCGCTGGACCCGACGGCGGCACTCCAGAAAAACCTGTCGGCTTAGTTTACATTGGGCTGGCGGGGCTGGATGAGGTGCAAAGCGTTGAGTATCAATTTGGCGCACTACGCGGGCGAGATTGGATTCGCAGACTCAGTGCGGCTACGGCGCTAGATTACTTGCGACGGCAATTGTTAATAAATCATTAATAAAATCGAAATCTCTGCCCGATGCGCTTGCTTATTTGCAACGTTTGATTAAGACTTAAATCAGGTACTCATAATTTACGAAATTTATACAGTTTCTTTCCGGGCTGTTAACTAATTGATAAATTGGGTACAATTCTAGATAAGTAACCAGGCTCAGTCTGCCCTGCGATCGCAATTCAGAGGCGTAGGCGGCAGCTAGGCTTTAGCAAAGGAGCAATCTGTTCGATGGATTACCTTGAAAAGGTGCTTGAAAAAGTTAAGGAATGGGCGCGTAAGCTGATTGAGGCGATTCTTGGTCCCGAAGCCCAGCCTGAAGGCGAGTTAATCCCGATTCCGGTGAAAGACTCCCAGCGCCGTTAGTCGTCGGTTCACATGTTGTTACGCTTCCCTTTTCGGCATGTATCGTAACCGCCGTGTATCGACAGGCGGTAAGAGAGGCAGGCGTGAGAGCGACTTCGGTGAGCAATTTTTTGGACAAACAGCTTTCTTAGGCAGGCAACTTTTTTGCTCATTTTGTAGGTCAAGAGGCTTGGCACGGTTGATTGGTATTTTGGTGCTGCACGGACCAAACTTGAACTTACTGGGTCAACGAGAACCGGGCATCTACGGTTCCACAACGCTGGAAACGATCAATGCTCAGCTAGAGCAAGAGGCTAAGGCACTTCAGGTCAGTACAACATCGCTTCAGTCTAACCATGAAGGTGTTTTGGTCGATGCCATCCACGATGCGTTTGCGCGGTATCAAGGCATCTTGATTAACGCAGGGGCTTACACCCACACCAGTGTGGCACTTCGAGATGCGATCGCGGCTGTTGCTATTCCCACCGTAGAAGTGCATCTCAGCAACCTTTACCGTCGTGAGGCATTCCGCCATCACTCATACATTGCCCCTGTTGCCATTGGTCAAATTAGCGGTTTCGGGGCTGACAGCTATCGCCTTGGGTTGCAAGCACTTGTTCATTACCTTCAAGCTGAGTAAGTGAGCGATCGTACGCTATCTGTATGTCAGCTAAGAAAGTTAGCTGCTCATAACTTGGGAAGGTCACACTGACGTGAGATAATGCTTGCAATGTACATTTAACGCTTGATGGCTGCACTGCCCTACCACCGTCCCAAACAGCTTTCGCTCGGTCCCCTAGAGGCTGAGATCTTACACATCGTTTGGGACATTGGTACCGTGACGGTCAAAGATGTGCATGATCGCATTTTGTCTGACCCAGAGCGTGAACTAGCTTACACATCGGTCACGACGATCCTTCAGCGTTTGACTCAGAAAGGCTGGCTACTCTGCGATCGCCAGAGTCGAGTTTACACGTGGCAGGCACTCATCTCAAAGGAACAAGCGCTTGCATTGCGGGCGTATGAACAGCTCAACCAATTTTTGGCAGTCGGTAACCCTGATGTGGTAGCCGCCTTTGCCGACAGCCTAGACCAAACCAGCGTGGATCAACTGGAAGCGATCGCTCAGAGACTCCGCGCCATTCGTGAAGCAAGAGAGGATCAGTGATGCATTTGACGCTGCTGTTTTTCGGGTTGTCTTGCGCTTGTGGGCTGCGACTGCTAGAGATGCGCCCTGAGGGTACGTGGCAAGAGCGCTGGCAACGATCGCTAGGTCTCTTTCTCTTTCCGCCGCTCATATTGCTGATGACAGCCGTGGCTCTCGTTTGTATGGGACCGCAGGGGCAGATGGTGCGCTGGTGGGAAGGCTGGATGAGCTACTGGCTAGCAGTCGGGTTTCTGGCGGTTGCAGGCGTTCTGATACTCAAGCTTATGGTGGAAGGACAGCGATCGCTCCGCCAAGTGCATACATATTCTCAAGTGGCTTTGAGAGGACGGTACGGTCGTCTATTAGCAACGCCAATTCCGTTTATTGCACAAGTTGGGTTTTGGCGATCTGAACTAGTAGTCAGTCAGGGCTTGTTGGATACCTTCAGCACCGACCATCTAGATGCAGTGTTAACCCATGAGCAGGCTCACGCTCACTACCACGATACGTTCTGGTTTTTTTGGTTGGGCTGGTTGCGCCATCTTAGTACCTGGCTGCCGCAAACTGAAGCGCTGTGGCAAGAACTGCTGCTGCTGCGAGAACGCCGAGCCGATCGCTGGGCAGCCCAAACGGTTGATCCATTACTACTAGCTGAATCACTACTGCAAATGGTGCAAGCACCCGAACTTTACGCTGAAACGATCTGTGCCACGTTTAGTAGCGCTACACCACGCAACCGTCTTGAGGAGCGCATTGATGCGTTGCTGTCAGTACCAGAAGCCTTGCAACCAGCCAATCCCTGGATGTGGACTTGGCTGCTACTGGTCTGCCTGCCTTTGCTAACAGTGCCTTTTCATTACTAGAAATCGTTTACTGAGATCATTGGCTGCTTGCGTTCTAGCTATAGTCTAGGGCGTTGCAGTCTGTCGCTGCTCTGTCGAAAGAGCCAACAGATTTGAAATACTATCATGCTACCTGTGTCATGTAGCCGTACGCTCATGGTTGAACTTAAGGGTTATCTACGATTCGGACTGAAGGGTGTTAGTGCTAATTTGCGAGATGGAGCGATCGCGATACCCTCTCCCGCCCTTCAGCGACCAAAATGGCAACACGAAGCAATCAACTCCACGCCCCTTTGCCTGAAAATGAGCCTGCCCGACGACAGGCTTTGCTAGAATGCAAAATTTTAGATACAAAGCCAGAACAAGCGTTTGATGACCTAACCCAGTTGGCTGCTTATCTTTGCCAAACGCCGATCGCACTGGTGAGTCTGATTGATGCAGAGCGCCAGTGGTTCAAAGCGAGAGTTGGGCTAGAGGCTACACAGACACACCGTGATTTAGCTTTTTGTGCCCACGCTATTTTGCAGCCAGAAATTTTCGTGGTGCCTGATACGCTGAAGGACGATCGCTTTGCCCAAAATCCCCTGGTCACAGGTGCGCCACAGATCCGCTTCTATGCTGGAGTGCCATTAACCACCGTTGAGGGCTATGCACTAGGTACGCTTTGCGTCATTGATACGGTGCCTCGACAGCTTAATACAGAACAAATCAAGGCGCTATATACTCTAGCAAGGCAAATAGCAAAGCAGCTTGAACTACGGCGTAGCATCGCAGGATGGAAGCGTACAGCAGTAGTCCGTCAGTCGCTAACGAAGCCGCGCTGGCAGTGGTTACAAACAGCAGCATTGGGCTTGAGTCTTGCTTCAGCAGTATTGATTGACATTAGCATTGCATCGTACTGGAACGTTAACGGCGTCACGATCGACCAACTGATTGGCAGCCTCTTGCTCAACGTCAGCACACTGCTACTCATCTCTTACCTGAGTTATCGAGAAATCACCAAACGGCAGCAGACTGAGAGTCAACTCAAACAGGAGCGCGATCTAACAGCTGCGATTACAGATACGGCTGCCGTATTGATCGTCGTACTTGATCGCCAGGGCTGCATTGTTTGCTTTAATCAAGCGTGTGAACAGGCAACAGGCTACACTTTTGAGGAACTAAACGGCAGGCGGTTGGACGAGGTATTGCTACCAGCCGAGGCTATAAAACCCATGCAAGCCGTGCTGGAGCGCTTGCAAACAAAGCAGCAGCTAACTAGCCAGTATGAGCATTACTGGCTCACACGATCGGGCGATCGTCGCCTGATTGCCTGGTCTACCACAAGCCTTTTGGCTGCCAACCATACGGTGGAGTACTTTGTCCAGACGGGCACTGATATTACTGAGCTGCGGCGTTCTGAAGCGGCTTTACAAGCAAGTGAGCATCGCTACCGTTCAGTCGTTGATAGCGTCAAAGAGATTATTTTTCAGCACGATCTGGCTGGTCAGTGGATGTTTCTCAACCCAGCCTGGACAGAAGTCATGGGCTTTTCAGTCAGCGAAAGCTTGGGCAGATACTTTTTGGACTTTGTTCATCCTGACGATCGCCCGTACGTTTTGCACTCTCTCCAGCCCGTACTCACCGGACAGAAAGACTACCATCGCTACAAAACTCGCTATCTCACGAAAATGGGCGATGTTCGCTGGGTAAACGTTTCTGTGCGCTTGACCACCAGTGTGGATGGAGACGCGATCGGCGTTTGCGGGACGCTGAGAGACATTACTGAGCAGGAGCAAGCTGAGCACCGTCGCCATGCTCAATATGCCATCACAAAAGTTTTGGCAGAGTCCACAACGCTGGCTGAAGCTACTCCCCGGATTTTACAGGCTCTATGCGAAAGCTTGCATTGGGATTTAGGACAGCTTTGGCGCATTGATGCCGAAGCTGCCATGATGCACTTTATCGCGACCTGGCATCAACCCGCGCTTGATGTCGCTGAGTTTGAAGCCCATACGCAACAATTGACTTTCACCCCTGGCGTTGGGCTGGTCGGTCGCGTTTGGGCAGAGAAAAAATCGGTTTGGGTGGTTGATATCGCTCAAGAGCAAAACTTTCAGCGTCGATCGACTGCCCTGGACGCAGGCTTTAAGCAAGCGTGCGCCTTTCCCATTCTGGCTGAAGACACAGTCTTGGGCATTATTTCTGTCTTCAACCAGAAGCCGCAACAATCTGATGATGATTTGCTCGCGATGATGACCGCGATCGGGCGGCAGATCGGTCAATTTATCGAGCGCAAGCGGGTAGAAGAAGCTATGCAGCGGCAGAGTCAGCGATCGCACCTCCTCTCTGCCATGACCCTCCGTATCCGACAATCGCTAGATCTGGATGCGATTCTCAGCACCACCGTTGCAGAAGTACGAGAGTTTTTGCGCGCCGATCGAGTGCTGATCTATAAGTTTCACAATCATTGCGACAGCACAATTGTGGTTGAATCGGTTGGCGCTGACTGGATGCCCCTGCTTGGCTTTCAAATGCCGAGTGCCTACTTTGAACATGGGCTGCTGCACAAGTGTCTCATGGGACAGATCATCGCGATCGATAGCCTTGAGCAACCCGACGTACCCCAATGGCACAAAGACTTACTCAGCCAATTTCAAATTCAAGCCGCTCTGGGTGTGCCGATTCTAGAGAACGACCAGTTGTGGGGCTTACTGTTTGCCGATCAATGCTCAGAGCCGCGACACTGGAAACCGTTTGAAATTGAGTTTCTTAACCAACTGGCAGATCAAGTTGGCATCGCTCTAGCGCAGGTTCGCCTCTTGACGGTAGAGGTACAGCAACGCGAACAACTCACACAGCAAAACCAGGCATTGAAACAAGCACGTGAAGCAGCAGAGCAAGCACGCAAAGCAGCAGAGCAAGCAGCAGAAGCAAAGAGCAACTTTCTCGCAACCATGAGTCACGAAATTCGCACACCAATGAATGCGGTCATCGGTATGACAGGTTTGTTGCTGGATACAGCCTTAGACTCACAGCAGCAGGATTTTGCTGAGACGATTTGTCGTAGTGGTGATAATCTGCTGACCTTAATTAATGAAATACTCGATTTCTCAAAGCTGGAAGCGGGAGAGGTAGAGCTAGAAATACTTACCTTTGATCTCACAACGTGTGTGGAAGAAGTGGCTGACCTATTAGCCACCACTGCTCAAACCAAAGGCTTAGAAATTACCACTTTTATTCCAACAAATGTGCCCGTTGCTCTACGTGGTGATGTGACTCGGTTGCGCCAGATCTTGATCAATCTAACCAGTAATGCGATTAAGTTTACGCATCGCGGAGAAGTCATTATACGACTGACGTTAGCGACAGAAACCGACACCACTGCAACGATCGCCTTTTCTGTTGATGATACGGGCGTGGGCATTCCAAAAGCAGCCCAGGCGTTATTGTTTGAGCCTTTTACACAAGTAGATGCCTCAACGACACGAAAATATGGTGGTACAGGGTTAGGACTGGCGATTTGTAAACAGTTAGTCGAGCGCATGGGTGGCACGATCGGAGTCGAAAGTAGTGCCGATCAAGGATCACAATTTTGGTTCACGCTAACGTTTGAGAAGCCATTATTAGCAGACAAAAGTCTGGATGACCGTACACATCAATTTAAGCAACGCCGATTACTGATTGTTGATGACAATGCGACTCATCGTGAAAGTGTACGCTGTCAAACGGTTGCTTGGGGTCTGGCAGTAGATGAAGCCGATGGTGCGATCGCTGCTTTAAAAGCACTCAAACAAGCAGCGTTAGACGGTAAACCTTACGATGTAGTCCTTCTAGATCTGCAAATGCCAGCTACAGATGGCGAACAGTTAGCTCGACAAATTAAAACCGATGACGCGCTCAATCAAATCCCATTGATTGCCATGACTTCACTGAACCAACGAGACATAAAGCAACTGCTAGACGCTGGGTTTGTATCCTATCTTGTGAAGCCAATTCGTCGATCGCGGCTGTTGAATTGCCTCGCTGATGCTCTCATGCAAATGCCGTATGCTGCTATGCCCCAAACGATAAAACCAGTACAGAACGCATTACAAGCAATTAATTCGATCGCTTCACAGCAGCCTTCACCTTTGCCGCTTACTGCTAAGTTAAAAATATTGCTGGCAGAAGATAGTGCTGTCAATCAAAAAGTGGCACTCCATCAATTAAAAAAGCTGGGTTATGCCGCTGATGTAGCTGCTAACGGTCAAGAAGTTCTAGCTTTAATGGCAACGATTCACTACGATGTGGTGCTAATGGATTGCCAGATGCCAGTGATGGATGGCTATGAAGCAACACGTGCGATTCGTGCGGCAGAACACTCAAACCAGCACACCATCATTATTGCTATGACGGCAAACGCGATGAAAGAAGACCGCGATCGCTGCCTTGACGCTGGTATGGATGACTATCTCAGCAAGCCTGTACGTATAGAAGATTTACAAACAAAGCTTGCTAAAGGAAGCCAGCTTCTTCAAGCTACTGCGCGTACCCGTCAAACCTCAGCGTAGTAGCACCAGCAGCAAACTGATCAATACCAGACCAATGAGTGCCAGTAAACCAGCTTTGCGCTTCACCCAGGCTTGGAGGCGAAAACTGCCTGTATAACCAGGACGAGCCACTAATAACTGCTTTCTCACGTCGGTATACAGCGTACAGTCCATTGCCAACGGTCGTTTGGGAAAGGTGCAGGTATTGTCCGCATGATAGGTGCATGTCAGGCACAGCGGCTCATCTCCTGTAGCCTGGTAAAGCGGCATTCCCGGATGTCCATACGCTTTCAGCAGAGTACGGCAATGAGGACAGGCGATCGCTTGTGGCTCAACGGGCTGGTGACAACGAGGACAGTCTGGCATCAATGATGGAGTAGGGCATATCGTCTCCTACTCTAGCAATTCTCGATCGACTGCCGTTTAGGTAAGGCAGGAGGCAGGAGGCAGGAGGCAGGAGGCAGAAGGCAGGAGGCAGGAGGCAGAGGGCAGAAGCTAATACACCTCACACCTCACACCTTACTTCCGCGAAGAGCTGACCGCTGAAAGCTGAAAGCTGACCGCTGACCGCTGAAAGCTGACCGCTAAAAGCTAATTGCTCATGGGTGAAACGGAAGCTTGCGGCGCACGCTCTCAATTTGGTCTGGTGTCAGCACATCAGTTGCCTGCTGCCGTGTGGACATCAAGATTTGCATGAGTTCGGTTTGCTGCGCTGGAGACAGGTTAAGCGCTACGATCGCCGCCTGACTGATGCCATCGGTACTCTCTAGAACAGCTTCAAGTTGTGTCAGTTGTTTTGATGTGAGGATGGTTTGCAGTTCCGATCGCGTCTGTGCGTCGAGTTGGTTCATAGGTTCTGCTTGCTCTGAAGCCAAGGTGATACCCGGTAGTCCAGGAAAACTAGACAGTGCTGGCTGAGCAAGAGACAAAACGGGGGCAATGGCTGAAATTGCCCCCGAAACCGTTAGCACACCGATCGAGTAACCGATCAGCTTCATGTGAGCACCTCTTACGGTCTTCAGTGGATAAATTGAAGACCGTGGGTTCATCGTAGAAGGGTGCGATCGGTTGCACATGAAGCAGAAGTCCTGACTCTCTCAGCCCAGAAGTACTGCACTGGATCAGTACTATAGTCATGACTCATGATGAGTAACCATGACGCTAGTTTCTGGTCGCACAGGGCTTCGTGACCTACAGTAAAGACAAGTCAAACTACTGATGGTTAACGGTTGTGAAACAGGTGTTTCCAGTGCAGCGCAATGTCTTTCGTCTGCTTCTCTGCTTAGAGTGGCTCTTGCTGGGTATCGCTATACTGGCTTCACTTTTGCCCAACCCGATGAATCGGTTTACGCCGTTGCCGTTACTTACCATCCCAGCGATCGTAGTGTTGGGACTAATGGGGTTATGCGTCCCTAAAGATCGGCTGGTTGTCAAGCTGCTCTACACCAGCCTGGAATTTGGGTTGATTATTCTGCTACACCCTTTCAACAGTGGAGTTGGTCTCTTTCCGCTGCTTTATTTGATCGTGGCGATTCGCAGTTGTGCCATGTTTCAACCACGCGGTCGTCTAGTGGTTGCAGGTCTAACCTTCCTTTCTTTTGTACTGACCATTTTTTTCCGAATGCCTCCGCTGCCGCATCACTCGGCTAATGCAATGATGCAAGAGCTAAATGGGATGACGGTCTTCACCTTAAAGTTAAACGCCACACTGACCTTTGGACTCACGCTGGGGTTTGTGCTGCTTCTGGTGAATGCACTGCTGGCAGAACGTGAAAGCCGTGAGCAGTTGGCAACCGCCAATGAACAACTACGCCAATATGCGTTACGCATTGAGAATCAGGCGACCTTACAAGAGCGCAACCGGATCGCCCGTGAAATTCATGACTCATTAGGGCACTTGCTCACAGCACAAAGCATTCAGCTTGAAAACGCGCTGCTCTTTTTGCCGCCAGAGGCAGAGAAAACGCAGACCTTTCTCACTGAAGCAAGACAGCTTGGCTCTGGTGCCCTGCACGAAGTCCGGCAATCGGTTGCCACTTTACGATCTGATCCCTTGCGGGGAAAATCGTTGGAGACTGCGATCGCCTATCTAGTCAAGAATTTTCAGCAAACAACAAGCATCATTCCAGACACCATTCTAGAGGTGCGATCGCCCCTACCCTGTGACGTAAGCACTGGCATTTACCGCATTCTTCAGGAAGCGCTGACCAATATTGCCAAACACGCTGCTGCTACCCAAGTCTCCCTACAACTCTGGGAAAAACCAGACGGCGTTCATTTGCTGGTCGAAGATAATGGCTTTGGTTTTCACCCCGATCAAAACACGACAGGCTTTGGTTTGAAAGGAATGCGAGAGCGGGCGATCGTCCTGGGCGGACACTTCACCATTACCAGTCAACCTCAAACAGGCTGCCAGATTGCGGCGGTCATACCCTTATCGAGACAGTTCCTATGATTCGCGTCCTGTTAGTTGACGATCAGACCATTATTCGCCAGGGCTTGCGGAGTTTGCTGGAGTCGAAGCCCGATTTGACGGTGGTGGGGGAAGCGGAGAATGGTCAGAAAGCGCTTCAGCAGGTCGAAACGCTGCAACCGGACGTGGTGCTGATGGATATTCGTATGCCCGGTATGGATGGAGTTGCAGCAACCCAATCAATCACCCAAAAATTTGCAAACACCAAAGTTCTGGTGTTAACCACGTTTGATGATGATGAGTATGTTGCTCAAGCGATGCGCGTTGGCGCAAACGGCTACCTGCTCAAAGACACCCCTTCAGATGAAGTGGCGCTTGCCATTCGCTTGATCCATCGCGGCTATACGCAACTGGGACCCGGTTTGCTTGAAAAAGCCTTCTCAGCCCCTGCTGAACCTGCCGTACCTCCGATCGTGCTGCCCCAGGAATTGGCAGAACTCACCCCTAGAGAACGTGAAGTGCTGTGCCTGATTGCTGGAGGAGCAAACAATCGTGAAATTGCCGAAGCACTCCACATTGCTGAAAGCACGGTTAAAAACTATGTCACCAATATCTTGAGTCGCCTGCATCTGCGCGATCGCACTCAAGCAGCGCTTTTTGCCAACTCATTTTTGCCTCTCCTAGAGAATTTGGGTTGAGAGAGTGAGGGGGCGAGGGGGTGAGGGAGAAGACGCAATTTAAGTCTTCTGATGCCCTTTTTAGCCTTCAGCCTTCAGCCTTTAGCCTTTAGCCTTTAGCCTTTAGCCCTCCTCCCTTACTTGTGGGTATTTAACGCGTTCTTGGGCATAGTAGTGGTGAGATTAACTTGCTCTTCACCAAACACCTGTTATGCTGCCACAGGAACCAGAGCCTCCGTTGAGCGCAAATACCTCTGAGACAGACGATCGCCCGCCCAACAACGTTCACTGCTCTGAGCGATCGCGTTTTCTGGTTTGCGGACTCGGCAGTTTGGGGCAGTATTGCGCGATGGTGCTCAAAGAATTTGAGGTGCCTGTGAGTGCCCTCACAAACCCAATGCCGGAAAGCTGGGAGAGCACAAAGCTGCCAGGACTGCTGGATGATCTGGTCATTGGTGATTGCCGTCAGCCAGAGAGCCTGGAGAAAGCAAAGATACACGCCTGTCGTGCGGTCTTACTGGTGACGAGTGATGAGCGGGTCAATGTTGAGGCAGCGTTCGCTATTCGGTTGCTCAATCCAGAGGTGCGACTGGTGGTGCGATCGGCAAAACAAAATTTGAATGCACTATTGGGTGAGAGTCTGGGTAATTTTGTAGCGTTTGAAGCCACTCAACTGCCTGCTCCTGCTTTTGCGATCGCGGCTCTGGCGAGTGAAGTGCGGGGTTTTATCAATCTGGGTGAAGCGTTGCTGCGCGTGGTGAAAGTGCCGATCGACGCTGATCACCGCTGGCGAGATTTGCGCCTGCTGCATGAACTCAACACATCAACCCGACGATTGCTTAGCCACATTCCAAACAGCCAACCGTTGCCAACAGAATTCCATCAATGGGAACCAGATGCCAGAGTACAGGCGGGTGATCTGGTTGCCTACGTTGAAGTCACGGGAAATTTAGCCGATCTTGCCGCTACGACAGCTTTAGCCTCTCGCTCGGAAAGTCGTGTCAAGCACCTCTGGCAAAAGCGACGACAGGTTCTGTCGGTCAGCTACTTACGGCAGAAGCTACTGTCATTCTGGCGTGCTACAGCGCAGCAGCAAACCAAACGAGTGGCGATCGTGGTGGGCAGTACCATGCTCTTACTGTTAGTCTGTGGCACTGTGATTTTCAAGCTGGCGCAACCCGGCGTTGGCTGGCTTCAAGCATTCTACACAGCAGGGGTCATGCTGCTCGGTTCGTATGACACAGTGTTTGGCATTCTCAGCCCCCAAGATGCGATTCCTCTGTGGATGCGGTTGATGAATCTGAGCTACATGATGGCAGGCACAGCATCCATTGCGGTACTCTATGCGCTGTTAACCGAAACACTTTTAGCTGCCAAGTTTCAATTGCCCAAAAAGCGCCCCCCGTTGCCGCAGCAAGACCATGTGGTGCTGATTGGTTTGGGTCGGGTGGGGCGACGGGTTGCTACGTTTCTACAGCAGATCAAGCAACCGCTGATAGGGGTTAGCAATCAGGCAGTCGATCCTAACCTGTTGCCTCAGATGCCGCTAGTCGTGAATGAACTCACTAACACTTTAACGAAAGTGAATTTGGCGACGGCGAAAAGCGTAGTGATTGCAACCGATGATGAAATGGCAAACCTGGAGCTTGGCTTGATGGTACATGCTGCCAATCCTCATTGTGCGCTGGTGATTCGCACGTTTGATGCACGGTTTAGTGCCAGTATCGATCGCCTGTTGCCCTACGCAAAAGTGCTGTGTGCTTACGATCTAGCAGCGGAAGCGTTTGTCGCCACAGCCTTTGGTGAAAACGTGCTCAATCTGATTCGCCTGAACGAACAGACGGTTCTGGTCACTGAATACACCGTTGCACCAGATGACCATCTACAAGGACAGTTACTGGCTGAGGTTGCCTATGGTTACGGTGCTGTACCGATCTTGCACCAGCGATCGACGCAGGCTTCTGTCCGCTTGCTGCCATCGGATGACACTCGCCTGGAAGTGGGCGATCGTCTGGTCGTCCTGGCAACCATCAACAGTTTGCAGCAGATTGAGCGCGGTGAACTGCTGCCCCGTCAATGGCAGGTCTGCATTGACAAAGCCTTATCTAAAGACGCTCTGTTTGATGGTGCGACCACGATCGCGCGGATCTCTGGCTGTAGTATCAACGTGGCACGCGATCGGATGAATCAACTTCCAGGCATTTTGCCCGTTCCGCTCTACAAGCACCAGGCACAGCGCCTTGCACGTGAACTGGGTAAAGCGCAGGTGCTTGCCCACCTAGTGCCACTTTAGAGTTGCTGGCAGTTGGACGCGCCTACTTGAACCAAGTCTGCCTCCGCAGGCTGACAGCCAAAGTTTTAACCCGCACAGGCGGTTTTGTTTCTGTAGTGGCGGTTTTAACCGCCACTACAATACCGAACTATACCAAATCTAAAAATAGACGCTACAGATCAATCGATCCGCCCTCACCCTAAATCCCTCTCCCAAGGGGCGAGGGACTTTGCCTTTAGCTCCCTTCTCCCTGGGGAGAAGGGCTGGGGATGAGGGCAAAAGATCTGTAGCCTTTGCAATTTGATGTGGTATTAAACTGCGATCGTTGACGCTTAATCAGTCCTGCCTTGTTTAAGTCGGTATGACTTAGCGCGATCGTGATCAGACAAAGTAACATCGCGATCATGCAAAGCAACATCGTGACCACACAAAGCAAGATCGGCGCATTACTTAGTGCGATCGCGATCACGCAAAGTAACATCGCGACGTTACAAAGTATGATCGCGATCATACAAAGCAACATCGTGATCATACAAAGCAACATCGTGACGTTACAAAGTTTGATCGCGATCACGCAAAGCAAGATCGGCATGTTACTTAATGCGTCTCCAAGACGATAGCGCTCACCCTCGCCAGCGCAAAACAACGACCTCTTCTCGCATTTGTTCATTGGTGGCAGTTGCAAGCCGCGTCCGAAAGAGGTCGATCGCCACAACTTCGTAGCCGAGCGATCGCGCAATGTCCGCCAGAATCTGTCCCGTGCGGATCATGACCCGTAAGTAAGACGCTTGATCGCCGACCACATAGGCAAGTTGGGCACCGGGGCGCAAAATCTGTCGGAGTTCTGCGAGATGTCGTGCCATCCCACCAAAATAGAGTCTGGTCGCTCTCGCGTAGAGTCGCTCAAATCCGCTCGTTTTACCCAGGGCAATGCGTCGAGCCTCGATTTCGTTCGCAATCCGTTGCACTTCAGGTTGTTCAGCCACCCAGCGATCGTCGTCATCGACGGTATAGACATTTCTGGTGTTAGACCGCACCAGTCCTTGCTTCAGGGAGCGCAGATCCGCTTTGTCCTTAATGAAGCCCAGCAGCACAGATTCTAAGCGAGTAGTGCGCGTATAGTCCTTCTCGTTGGGATAAGGTGGTGAGGTAATGACGGCATCGATCGACTGTGGTTCTAGAACACTCAGTAACTGGCGCGAGTCGGCATGATGCACGATCGCCTCTACGGGTGGAGACTGTCCCAATTCACGCAGATCGCTGGCAATGGTGGCGATCGCGGCTAGCCAAACGTCAACAACGGGTGCATCGAGCTTCGCACGACCAACACCGACCTCAGGACCAAAGTGTAGATTGCTGATGGTGTTAACGACCGACTGGGCTAGAGCCAGACGCTCGTGGTCAGAGAATGATGCATCCGCTTGCTGCTGGAGGTGATCGAGCAGCACCAGGGTTTTATGCAGCGGGAGAGGACTGATGGAGTTCTTAAGGATCAGCTTTTCTTGCTCACTGTTCAACGATCGCAGGCATTCAGTCGCAATCGCGCGATCTAACTCCGCGATCGTGGCTTCAGCTACTTGCGTGGCATGGGCAAGCAGGCGATCGGGATCGGGGCACCAATCGACTTTTACCTGCCCAGCAAAATGCGCCATTGGGTTCGCCTCAACCCCCACGCTGGGAATACCCAACTTTTTACATTCCACAACCGTTGTGCCCGTCCCGCAAAACGGATCTAATACCCGATGCTCCGATGTCACCCCAAAGCGTTGCAGATACTCCCGCACCAGATGGGGTGGAAAGGAAAGCACGAACCTGTACCAGTTGTGTGCCGCGTGGTCAGCAGTAAAAAGCTGGTTGATTTCACTACGATAGCGGGCTTGTTTTGTTGTAGCGGCGGGAGCATCCAAAGGCGGCACAAGCGTTAAATCGTCGGTGATTAACTAAGAGGCTGTTTGAAAAGTGTCTGGCGGTTAAAACCGCGACTACATCAACAAAGTCCGCCTGCGCGGACTACCTCAGCACGAGAGTTTTGGAACCTGCGTAGGCAGGTTTTGTGCGTGTAGCCGCGACTTCAGTCGCCAGAGCTACACGCATCTGGACTTTTAAAACATCCTCTAAGAAGGACAGTTTAACCCAATACTTCTCGGTTAGAAGCGATTGTTCGCGTCGCGTTCCGACGGATAAACGCAGGCGTTGTCTTTGGGAGCCGCAAAGTGATGCGTCAAGACTGAACCGCTGGTTAACTGATAGAACTTTTGTTCCCTCTCCTTTTGGAAGAGAGCTAGGGTGTCGCTTGCTTCCAAAAGCGTGGGCAAGTTGAGGCATTCATACATCAATTCAGCAACACCCGCTATGTTAAACGTCTGCCGCGCAGGTTTACTTCGTAGAAGCAGTGTTGACCGCATCACGGAGTTGTGGAGCTTCTGCAAGAATGGCGATGATACCCGTGCGCTCGGTTTCAAGGGTGGCATCGCTCAACAAATCAATGACAGGAACTCCCACAATCTCCTCGATTAAGTTCTTCAGGTGTGGTCGAATCGCCTCATCCAGTTCATCATGAAGTTCCTCGACTAGCTCATCTTCACCCTGTCCGACTAAAAGCTGCTCTGGTTGAGTCACTGATTGCTCCAGGACGATCGCAATCTTTGCCTCTAAAAGTTCGCAGTCCACTTCGCTCACGCGATGCCCTAGCTGGCTAAGATAAAGTGCTCGAATGCGTTGGGAAAGCGATCGTTCGAGCTGACCGCGTGTGGGAAGTTTAGTACTCATAGATGGCTGATGACGAAGGAAATAATCTTGATATGGCAGATAAGTGAGATTAGACTGTTTAAGCCACATATCGCAAGAGTAATCTCAACTTTTAGCCCAATAACCGCCAGAAAGTAACTACAGGCTAATCTTCTACAGAGGGCTTATTTTTACTCAGAAGCTATCCGTTTTTAATTGCTTCGTTTAAGATCATGCTCTAAAATGTAGCTGAATGTATAATTTTAGAAATAAGTCTCAGCTTCACTAGCTTGTTGCACTGTCTGAGGTCACAGCGATACAACCTGGTGTTTGCACTAAGATGAGTCATTGAGAGCGCCGTCTAGCCGCTTAAAGAACTTCGTCCTTCCTTTTTCAGAGACTGCGTTTTTGCTGAAAGGAGTATGGATATCCAACCTTCCCCTGCGATCGGTGCTCAGGTAAAGATTCTAGTCGTTGATGACGATCAAGATAACCTGTTGCTCGTCAATTACCAATTGCTACAGTTGCTCGACTGCACCGTGCTCAGCGCCCAGGATGGTCAAACAGCACTGTCATTGGCTGAAACGTACGAGCCAGACTTGATTCTGTTAGACATCATGCTGCCTGAAATGGATGGCTTTGAGGTTGCGCGCCGTCTAAGGGAAATGCCTCAGACGCAGAAGATTCCGATTATTGCTGTGACAGCAATGGCTCGATCGCTCGATCAAGACTTGGCGCTTGCTTCAGGCTGTGATGGCTATGTTTGCAAGCCCTATGAGATGGAAACCCTGGCAGCCGCGATCGAGCGTCACCTTAACTTGCCAGCTTCACTGCTGCGTCTTTCCTGAAGAGCGGTGTTCTCACCATACGGTTTGCCCTCTGGTTATTGACTATGGGCTGTCATCAATGACCACTACACATGACTTGCAGCAAGGGTTCAAGCCCCTAGCCTGATGTGTTGGGGCGGGCGCGATCAGGCTGATACCGCAAGGTTTTAGAGCTAATTGATGACGCGCCCTAACCCTTTGGTGCTGCCTTTGCTTGAGCGACCTGCATGGCTGTCACTAGCTGCGCCAACGCGTATTCTAACTGTGCCCCTGCATCCATAGCGACCCAGCCTTCGGGAGTCAGTTGACGAAACTCAAAGTGTAGGTGAGGTCCAGTAGACAGCCCTGTGCTACCCACGCGACCAATCACCATGCCCTGCTTGACCCATTCCCCCGGCTTGACGAAGATTTCGGAAAGATGAGCATAAACGGTTCCCTGTGTGCCTTTGTTGTGATCGAGGGCAACGGCAAGACCATAGCCACCTAGAAAATCAGCGATCGCCACTTTGCCAGCATAAGCTGCTAAAACGGGTGTGCCCAGCGGTGCTGCTAAATCGGTGCCCGAATGAAACCGCTGTGCGCCCGTCACAGGATGCACACGCCAACCGAAAAGGGAGGAGATGGGAGCTGGAATTGAGAGCGGAAATATAAGGCGAATGTTGCCATTTCCCAACCGTCCAGACGGACGTGCTGTACGTTTGTAATACGCTTGCCAGGTAGGGGAGGCACTCGTTCCAAGTCCAGTCACACTCGCCAAAGCGCTGACGCTAACCGCTGGTAAGCCACCTGACGCGATCGACGCTTTGGGTGTCTGCCGCCGTTCGTCTAAGGCACACGGACTTCCCTCTAACACTTGCCCACTCTGCAAGACGGCACGGCATCCCGTTGAGCGTTCCGTCAGCACGATCGAGGTTGGTGCGTCGTAGCCATCGTCGGGACGGGAGTTGGTTGGGCTTGGCTGTACGATGCTTGGCTGTACGATCTTCTCCGGTGCTGTCGGTGTCACCACCAAATGCGGTATTGCCGCTTCTGTGCTTGGCAACGCTACAGGAGCCGTCACTGAAGGACTAACCTCTACTGGAGAAACAGCAGGTGAGGCTATCTGCACCGCATCGGTTGCCCCTTGAGCCAGCGCCATGCTGCTCAGTAGACTCACTCCAACACAGCTAAGCCCACAAATAAGTAGGACGCGGGTTCGACGATCGGGCAGCGCGGGACAGGCGTTTAAAGTCATTTGCAGTTCCTGAAGGGGCGATCGGTTTGGGGCTAGCAACCTAGTCGTGCAGATGGACTGCTTAGTTCCGCAAGGAATGAGCAATGGACTCTAGACTAAAGCTTGTAGCCATCTTATGTCTGTAGCAATCTTAGTCGATACGTTGTGATGTGGTTGCAAGGTCAAGCTCATAACGAAGCACTCATTCAACCTATAGCTCACAGCCTCGATCATTGTACCTGGCTTTGAAAAACCTTCTTCAGTAAGAATACGTTCAGTCGATTTTCGCGTTCTTTGCTCTCTTCTTTATACCCCATGCATACCTGGCACTGGCAAACCTGGAATGAACTGCCCTACCTCACCTGTAGCTTATTAGAACCGTGGTCACATGGCTTTTTCACACAGCAGTTTTGGCAGCGATCGCCCAACGAGCTGACTGAGATTTTGGAGCCAATGGCTCAGGCGTATCGAGTCAAGCAAGTGCATGGCAACACAGTCTTGACACCGTCCGAAGTCAAAGCTTGCGAGTCAAACGAGGCTCCGCCAGCAGATGGATTGATCACGGAGCAAAGCAATCAGGCAGTTTGGGCGTGTAGCGCCGATTGCACACCCGTTCTCATTGCTGATACTGTCACGGGGCAAGTCGCAGCCGTTCATGCTGGCTGGCGGGGCACCGCACTAAAAATTGTGCCGCAAGCGATCGCCCGTCTATGTAGTCAAGGCAGTCAATTGCAAAACCTGCGTGTGGCAATGGGTCCCGCGATCGCGGGTGAGGTCTATCAAGTCTCCGAGCATGTTGCGGCTGAGGTCGGATCTACCGTCGTTACGCTTGACGATCAAGCCGCATTGCTGGATGCCTTACACCAACTGCCAGATTCTCCATTGTTAAACGATCCTGAACCAGGACGGGTGCGACTGGATGTGCGTCGCGTGAATGCGCTACAGCTAGAGCAACTGGGCATTCACGCTGAACAAGTGGCGATCGCGCCGTACTGCACGTATCAAACACCCGATCGGTTTTTTTCCTATCGTCGTAACCGCGAGAAAAAAGCTCAGTGGTCTGGCATTGTCAGTCGCTAAACGTTTATGTTTAACTGCACAGTTAAACATAAACGTTCAACTTTATGATCAGCACAAAGCTAGCGGAGAGAAAAATGATCTCCTCTTGCCAGCTTTGCTTTATTTAGTGAGTCTCAAAGCATGAAGACGGTTAGTTAAGTGCTGTACTCATTAGGACTACGCGTTTGTTGCGATCGCAGCCTTAACTTCTTGCCAGACTCACTTTCTGTCAGACTCACTTTCTGTCAGACTTACTTCTTGCCAGACTTACTTCTTGCCAGACTTACTTCTTGCCAGACGCACTTCTTGCCAGACGCACTTCTTGCCAGACGCACTTCTTGTCAGACCATCAGTCAAGTGGCTTCGTCTTCTTGTTTGGTGTACCCTCGAACGGCTGCACACCAGTTTCGGGGTAGGCATCATCGCTGGGTCCAAAAATGCGTACAAACGCACCTGAGAAGTATTGAACCACGTTATCAAACTGCTTGAAAACAGACATAAACGTTACCTCAAAGAAACATAGCTTAATTTGAGTTCAACAGCAGCAAAGCTTTGTTTTCAACACTGCATACATCAACACTTTTATTATGCCGTAGCAGCAGAAAAGGAATCTTTTTCGTATTAATTGTTTAGAGGATGTCTGAAAAGGTATGGTCTGTAAGCTTAAGCACTCAGCGATCCCCCCTGCCCCCTTAAAAAGGGGGAAAATATGTCTGTAGTCCCCCTTTTTAAGGAGGATTGAGGTTTAAGGAGGATTGAGGGGGATCTAGCTTTTTGCTACTAACAGGAGGACTCTTTAAACATCCTCTTAGAGTTGATTGGTTGCGATCGAGCGTGGCTACTTTGATGATTCTTCAGGCAACCATATGGTTTGAGACCGCTGAGCACAGCCGTACTGATTAGCGAGCCTTGAGCAGGGTCAAGAACCGATGAGAAAAACAGGTGTTTTAATGAGATTCACTATAAACAAAAGGCTTTTAGATGGTAAAAAATAGTGTTTCTCTTTGATTAACAAGATACTTTAGGCGTTTTGGAGGGGAAATTCCGGTGTTCACTTTGGCTTCTGTTTTCTAGTTTTGGTTTTTCTGACTATAATCAAGAAACGTACATCTCACGAGTCGATCGATGGGTATTGCCATGACCGCAAAGCAATTGACCAACAGTGAATGTCTTTTCGATCAGACTCGATCGCCGCTCCAACAACAAGCTTCGATCGCCCATCAAACAACTGTAGGCTCCACGCCTGAGTTGCCCTCCTATCAATTAGATGAGCAGCTAACTGTTTCACCGCAAGATTACAGCCTCCTGACTGATCTCTACCAGCTCACAATGACCGCCTGCTATGTCGGTGAAGGGCTGGATCAGCGACGTGCCAGCTTTGAGCTTTTTACGCGACGGTTGCCTGAAGGCTTTGGCTACCTAGTGGCAATGGGGCTGGCACAAGCATTAGACTACCTGGAACGATTTGTCTTCAATGCAGCGCAGATTGAGGCATTGCAGGCAAGCGGTATTTTTGCCGACGCACCCGATCGCGTCTGGTCGTTGTTAGCAGACACCCGTTTTAGCGGTGATGTATGGGCAGTCCCCGAAGGCACGATCGTCTTTGCAAATGAACCGTTTTTACGGATCGAAGCACCGCTCTGGCAGGCGCAAATGGTTGAAACGTACCTGCTCAACACACTCAACTACCAGACGTTGATTGCGACCCGTGCGGCTCGTCTACGCGATGTGGCAGGTTCACAGACAACCCTGTATGAATTTGGAACGCGGCGAGCCTTTAGCCCTCAAGCTTCTCTGTGGGCAGCGCGGGCAGCTTTGGCAGCAGGGTTGGATGCAACCTCTAACGTGCTAGCAGCCTTCAAGCTGGGGCGCAAACCTGTGGGCACAATGGCGCATTCCCTCGTCATGGCGTTGTCGGCAACCGAAGGCAGCGAAGCGGAGGCATTTACGGCTTTTCATCGCTATTTTCCGGGCGCGCCGCTGCTGATTGATACCTACGACACGATCGCCGCCGCCAAACACCTTGCGACCCAATTGCAGCATCACGAAATGGAGTTGGCAGGCATTCGCATCGACTCTGGTGATTTAGCAGCATTGTCTCAGCAAGTGCGTCAACTTTTGCCGGGTGTCCCCATTTTTGCCAGCGGTGATTTGGACGAATACAAGATTACTCAATTACAAGCGGCTGGAGCCTGCATTGATGGCTATGGTCTGGGCACCCAATTGGTAACAGGCGCACCTGTAAATGGTGTTTACAAACTGGTAGAAATTGATGGCATTCCCGTGATGAAGGAAGCCACAGATAAAGTGAGCTATCCAGGGCGCAAGCAGATTTTTCGCCGCTATGAGCAGGGGCAGGCAGTGAGCGATCGCTTGGGTTTGATGGCAGAAGGTGAGGAGCAGCGGTCAGCGGTCAGCGGTCAGCGGTCAGCAGCACATTCCCCCGGCACCTTCACTGGAGAACAAGCGCTGATGCAGTTAGTCATGAAGCAAGGTCAACGTTTGTACTTGCCTGAAACACTGGAGACGATCGCTCAACGCACAACTTCTTCCGTCGCCAGTCTCCCAGCCACAACACGCCAAATTTACAATCCTATCTCCATCCCAGTCGAACCATCCACTACTTTACTCGACCTGATTGCAACCACTCAGCGCAGACGGCAGAAATAGTAGCTTAAAACAACCTCCTTTATATATTTACTCCCTAATCCCTAATCCCCACTCCCTAATCCCCACTCCCTAATCCCCACTCCCCACTCCCCACTCCCCATGCTCACCATTGCTCTCTTTGGTACCAGCGCCGATCCACCGACCGCAGGACATCAGGCAATTTTAGTTTGGTTGTCTCAATACTTCGATCGCGTAGCCGTATGGGCAGCAGACAATCCCTTTAAGTCGCATCAAACGCCGCTCATCCATCGGATGGCAATGCTGCAACTGTTGATTGACGACATCAACCCGCCTCGCCACAACCTCCATCTCGATCCAGAGCTGAGCAAATCGCGCACCATTCATACCTTAGAAATTGCCGAAGCCCTGTGGACTGATGCCATCTTTACTTTAGTGATTGGCTCTGACTTGATTTACCAACTGCCCAATTGGTATCAAGTTGAAACGCTGCTAGAACGGGTTAATTTATTGATCATTCCACGACCGGGATTTGTGCCAAACGATATGGCTCTGGCAGAATTGAGGCGACGGGGAGCACGACTGACGATCGCCGACTTGACGGGTCCCGATACATCCTCCACCGCATATCGTGAGCATGGAGATACTGATGCACTGACACCTCCCATCGAAGCTTACATCCACCGGGAGCACTTATACCCATGCCAGAACGCCTCCAACGAAAAGCAGCCCATTCACCAACCCATGCATTGAGCGATCGTGCCCTTGCAGACTTCAAAGTGGGCGTTGACAACGTGATTTTCTCGGTCGATACCGCACAAAATCGGCTGCTGGTACTCCTGGTGATGCGGCAAGAAGAACCGTTTCTCGGACAGTGGAGTTTCCCTGGTACCCTTGTGCGACGCGGTGAATCGCTTGAAGATGCCGCCTACCGTATCCTTGCTGAAAAAATTCGCGCCCGCAATCTTTACCTGGAGCAGCTTTATACCTTTGGCGGTCCTAACCGCGATCCCCGCGAGGCAATGGACAGCTACGGCATCCGCTATCTGTCTGTCAGCTACTTTGCTCTCGTTCGCTTTGCTGAAGCCGAACTCATTGCCGATGGAGTGAGCGGTATTGCCTGGTATCCACTCGATCAGGTGCCCCAACTTGCGTTTGACCATAACGAAGTGCTGGAATACGGTCATCGTCGCCTCCGCAACAAGCTGGAATATAGCCCCGTTGCGTTTGAAGTGTTACCCGAACTGTTTACACTCAGCGATTTGTATCAACTTTATACAACCGTTTTAGGCGAGAACTTTTCTGATTACTCCAACTTTCGATCGCGCCTCTTAAAGCTTGGCTTCCTATCAGATACAGGCGTAAAAGCCTCTAGAGGCGCTGGCAGACCTGCAAGCCTTTATCGCTTTGATGCCGAAGCGTTTGCACCTCTAAAAGATAAGCCTTTAGTCTTTATCTAGTTTTTGGTTGTTAGTTGTTAGAAGTACGATTTCCAATGCTACATCGACGTAAGAAGAAACTTTGCTTTAAAAGTGAGCGAGATTTAGAAGATTTTGTTTGGGTTCACTTAAATGACCTTTTTGCACTTAAAGGATTAAAACGTCAACATATGCTCAAACAAGATGTATGCGACATTTTAGCCATTGATGAAATCGGAGCATTAACAGTTCTGGAACTGAAGAACACAGCCGATCGCTACATAGTCCAGCAACTAACTCGCTACTACGATCGCCTCATCGCCGAAAAGCCACTTGCTGCCGAAATAGACTATAACTTGCCCATTCGCTTGATTGCGATCGCGCCTGCATATCATGAACACAATTTAATTGATCAAAAATATAGCGCGTTAGAAATTGAGTTTTTAACTTACGAAATCTCAGAATTAGAAGATAAGTCAATCTGCTTTATACTAAGCGATTTGAAGAAAGCGCGTTATGCACAGGTTTTAATTTCTTCATCCCAGGAGCATAAAGAAGATAGTGGCGAACGCTCTGAAAAAGAACTAAAGCAAGAAAAGATTGATCGGATTCTACATCATTACGTCAGAGTTCGCTGTGCCCATAAGCTAGGCTTGCCAGATGTCAGCCCAGAGGAACTTGCCGCTAGTAAAGCAAAGTTCACTGCTAAAGGCTCTAAGTTTTTTAAGATTCGGTTGAATGAGTATACACCTTCTGGTAGTCCCAAGTTTGTCTCTGTAAGAGTTCCTTCAACGATTGGAGTATATGCTTTCATGAGATGGGTTGGAAAAAATGTTCCAAAAGCTGTTGCCATTAAATTAAGTGGGCACACCTGGGATGTAGGTGCGTATTGTAGAGAAGAGCTAAATCAAGTTGATGAAGAGGAACCAAATCAAGCTGATTTTGAAGCTGTTGATGCTCTTTAGCAGATAGAATTTTGAATTCTTTTAACTAAGTAAAAGCGAAATATTATCTAAAAAATATTATGAGTAGAGAAGTGCAATTTAAGTCCGATCGCTTGGCTGTGTTGATTGATGCAGACAATGCGAATGCTGATTTGATTGAATCGTTGCTGAAAGAAGTCGCTAAATATGGCACATCGCATGTTAAGCGCATTTATGGCGATTGGACTAGCACACAGCTTGGCAAATGGAAAGATAAACTGAATAAATTTGCCATTCAACCCATTCAGCAATTTCGTTATACCGTTGGTAAAAATGCAACCGATAGTGCGTTAATTATCGATGCAATGGATTTGCTGTATACGCGAAACTTTGACGGCTTTTGTATTGTTTCAAGCGATAGTGACTTTACAAGATTAGCAAGTCGCATTCGGGAATCTGGCTTGGTTGTGTATGGGTTTGGTGAGAAGAAAACACCGTTAGCTTTTATCAGTGCTTGTGATAAATTTATCTATACCGAGATTTTAGGGCAAGCAAAGGAATCGACCCCAGCTACTTCAACTGATAGCGCTATCGAGAAAGATACCAAAAATTTAGCTAAAGATAGCTCAAGCCAAAAAGTAGAAGCGCTGAATAGCCAAACGTTAAAGCGCGATCGGGAATTAGTTGATTTACTCAAAGATGCGTATCAAGCGATCGCCGAAGAAGACGGCTGGGCAAATCTAGGATCATTTGGAGCACAACTAACCAAAATTTCGCCCTCCTTTGATCAACGCAATTACGGGTATGAAAAGCTGGGGAGTTTAGTTCGAGCAACTGACATGTTTGAAGTGAGAGAAATTCCTCACGATAAGAATCCGGCTGCTAAGCAAATACACATCAAATTCAAGTCTTGACGTATGAAGATTGCGATCGCACAACTCAATCCCACCATCGGCGATCTAACAGGCAACGCCCAAAAAATTCTGGCAGCCGCACAACAAGCCGCAAACCAGGGCGCACGACTGTTATTAACACCAGAACTTTCACTGTGTGGCTATCCACCCCGTGATTTGTTGATGCATCCTGGTTTTATTGCATCAATGGCAAAAACATTGGAACAGTTAGCCCACGACCTGCCGCGATCGCTCATTGCCCTAGTTGGCACTGTAGAGGTAAATCCACACGCTTTGTTGAAAGGCGGCAAGCCACTGTTCAACAGCATGGCACTCCTTGAACACGGCAAAGTCCGACAAATTTTTCATAAGCGCCTTCTGCCCACCTACGATGTGTTTGACGAAGACCGCTACTTTGAGCCAGGGCAGCAGGCGAATCATTTTGTGTTGGAGATTGGCAGTCAGCAGTCAGCAGTCAGCAGTCAGCAGTCAGGAGTTAGGAACCAGAAATTTCAACTTTCTGCCCCCCTCACCCCCTCACCCCCTCACTCCCCCACTCCCCACTCCCCACTCCCCACTCCCCACTCCCTCCGCATCGGCGTAACCATTTGCGAAGACCTCTGGAACGATGAAGAATTTTGGGGCAAACGTAGCTATACAGCGAATCCGATCGCGGAACTGGCGCAGCAGGGCGTTGATCTCACCATCAACTTGTCTGCGTCTCCTTACACAGTGGGCAAACAACGGTTACGCGAAGCCATGCTCAAGCACAGTGCGACTCGTTTTGCTCAGCCTGTTATCTACGCTAATCAGGTTGGTGGCAACGACGACCTGATTTTTGATGGCTGTAGTGTCGCGTTCAACCGTCAAGGGGAACTTGTCTGTCGTGCGCGTGCGTTTGAAACAGACCTGGTGCTGCTGGAGTTTCAGGATGGTGACTTGCAGCCCGGTGTTATTAACGCTTTGCCAGAAAGCGAAGACGCTGAAATTTGGGCAGCGCTGGTTTTGGGAGTGCGGGATTACGCCCAAAAGTGCGGCTTTTCAAAGGTTGTCATCGGGTTGAGCGGTGGTATTGACTCAGCCCTGGTAGCGGCGATCGCTGTTGAAGCACTCGGCTGTGAAAACGTTCTGGGTGTTCTCATGCCCTCCACCTACAGTTCCGACCATTCCATCAAAGATGCGCTGGCGTTGGCTAAAAATCTGGGCATTCATACCGAAACCCTACCCATTGGCGATCTAATGCAGGCGTACGATCACACGTTTGCCAATCTGTTTGCAGGCACCGAGTTTGGGCTGGCAGAAGAAAACATTCAGTCGCGGATTCGTGGCAATTTGCTGATGGCAATCTCCAATAAATTTGGTCATCTGCTGCTTTCGACCGGCAACAAATCTGAGATGGCAGTCGGCTACTGTACGCTCTACGGCGATATGAACGGTGGGTTAGCCGCGATCGCCGATGTACCAAAAACTCGTGTTTACTCACTGTGTCGGTGGCTCAATAGCTTTCAGCCGTCAGCCATCAGCTATCAGCCATTAGCTTGCAGCACTCAACACTCAACACTCTCTAGCGTAGCGGCGCAAAGCGCTACTCAAAACTCAAAGCTCAAAACCGAAATCATTCCGGCAAATATTCTCACCAAGCCTCCTAGTGCCGAACTCAAGCCTGGTCAGGTTGATCAGGATTCGCTGCCTGACTATGACACGCTGGATGATATTCTGGCGCGGTTGATTCATCACCGTCAGACTCCCGATCAGATCGTGTCAGCGGGACATGAGCCTCAAATTGTCGATACGATTGTGAAGCTGGTGACACGCGCCGAGTTTAAGCGGCGGCAAGCCCCACCCGTGCTCAAAGTGACCGATCGCGCCTTTGGGACTGGTTGGCGAATGCCGATCGCCTGTCATGTAACGCCTTAATCTCTACAAGTAGAAGCGACTCGCTATCTTCTCTGAACAAAGCTACTGGGGAACTGATTACTGTTTTCGCGTCAGGCTGACGAGTCTTTCCCGCAGAAGTCCTTCTTGTTTGGCATCGTCTAGATTGCGGGCAATTTCGATCGCCTGTTGGTAGCTCTGCTGTGCTTTGGGCGCATCACCTACTTTTTCGTAGAGTTGACCCAACGCTTGTAGCGAGATCAGTTCCTGACGATCGTTCTCCAGCATATGGGCAACCCGTAGCCGATCGTTGAGCAACTCTAGCGACTGGTTATAGCTGCCGATGGTGTTGAGGGCAACTACCATGCCATCGATCGCACGGAACTGATTGGGACGATCGCGGTTGATATCGGTCAGTTTCACCGCCAGCCCGTAGTATTTCATCGAATCGCGGTAGTTGCCTGTTGTTTGATAGAGGTCGCCTAGATTATTCAGCGTGGTCGCTTCCCGAACGGGACTGCTTGCTCGTCGAGCGGCGGCTAGTGCTGTCGTGTATTGCTCAAGGGCACGATCGTTGTTGCCCAACCCAAACGCCAGCAATCCCAGGCTATCGTGAGACAGCGCTGCACCATCGGCACTGTTGATGCTCGCTGCAATCGCAAGCGCTTCGTTGAACAGCGCTTCCCCCGATCGAGTGCCACCACGCTGTGCCAAGACCCTGCCCAAACTGTTCAAAGCGTAAATTTGCCCTTGAAAGTCCTGCCCATCACGGGCGATCGCCAACTGTCGGCGCAAGACATCTTCTGCTTCTGTCGGTCGTCCCAAACGGGCATACGCTGAACCAAGGTAGCTATAGGCAAGTGCTTCGCCAGGGCGATCGACCAGATTTTGGTACAGCCTCAGTGCCTGCTGCCACGATTGGACAGCATCTGTCAGAGAACCATCAAAGTCCTGATCCTTGCCCAGTTGCAACAGTCGATCGGCTTCATCTCTGGAGGCACCGCGTGTCCCATTGTTGATGTGTACATTCAACTGCTGATTTAAATCGGCTGCCCTGGCAGGGAGAGAAAGTAACACGATCGCACTGGAACCTAGCGCCATCGCTCCAAGGATGATTGATTGGCTCAGAAGGTTTATGCCCCGACGGTTCATCATCCTGCCCCTAGCGAGTGTTTGGCTGACTGAAATATGATTGAGCAATCTACTCAACGCTGGTTTCTACCGGAACCGTGCTGAAGCCCAAGCTACTTCTAGAGTTCCCTTCCAGATAGATTGTTCGCACATCGTCTGGTAGTGTTGCTTCCAGCAGTCGGTAGCCTTCTTGCACCTGCGATCGTACCTCTGCTGGAGACATCACTTCACCCTCAGCCCTCAAGTAAGCTGAAATCCGTGTCTCGCTCCAGTTAAACGTTTGCGCCATCAACACAATCAACCGCAGCGTGGGAGGCATTTGATCCAGCGCCCGCTCAATGTAGCACCACAGCGGGGGCGGTGCCGCTTCGAGCTTGTATTGGATAGCCTCAACAGGCGGTAGTTCTGCTCGATTGATGCAGATCGCTGTCACGTTGATCAACCAGCTTTGTAACGTCATGCCCGCTTCACTTTCACTGCTGCCGCTACGTAAATCAACGCCGCCCAGTTCATGAAAAATATGTCTCCAGGTATTACCAAAAAGATAGTCTGCCTGCACGGGCGATCGGGCTGAGTGCCGAATCAACGTATAAACCATCGGGCTGTAGCGACAAAAAATTGTCGTAAAGTATTGCCCAGAGTCTGGATAACGCTGGAACAACGTCAGCAAATCCTGATCACTGTAGTGCGTTAGCCCTTTCACCACTGGGTGGTTACATTCGGGGAAAGACGGAATTGCAGGAAAGGTAGGAATGGACACAGCCCAAATGACCAGCTAGTTGTGCAAACGACCTCCAATATATAAGCGGTTTTGAGTAAATTGACACGCTTTTTTTATAAATTGGTAAGGAATGGCGAGTCGGGAGTCGGGAGTCGGGAGTCGTATTAAGTATTGAATTGCTTCCCCTGCTTCTTCTGCCTCCCCTGCTTCCTCTGCCTCCCCTGCTTCCTCTGCCTCCCTTCGACCTCCTGCCTTCGACCCGCTCACCGACTCCTCCCTTTCCACTACGATTCTTCTTGATAGAATGGTTAAAGGTGCTTAACCTTAGAATGCCTTTAGACAAATCGATATTTTGCTTTCCGCCATCCTGAACAGCGTTTGCTTTGTTCCCGTTATGACTTTACCCATCAGTAATATGCAGGTTCCTTTTCAACCGTTGCCGCTGGCATCCTTCATTCCTGGCTTAGATACGCTGTTCTCCACTCAAGGCATTATGGTAATGCTGCTAGGCGCATATGCTGTAGCGATGTGGATGTTTCTGACTAGCGCACCGAAGGTTCACACCATTATGGTGACAGATGTGCAACTGGCGCGGAACCTGTATGAAGGGTTGCTAGAATTGCCAGCGGCAGATATTCCGTTGCACTATTACTACAATTACGAGCAATCGTTAGGCACGGCGGCGATCGATCCCCTGTACGTCACTCCGGGCATTGGACGATCGAGCATTAACGCTGCCAGCACCCCAGAAGGTCTCTGGTATCAACTGAAGAAAAATACTCAACTGCACGTCATCTCTGGGGCAAGCCTGGGCGAGAAAAATCGTCAGCGCCATGTGTGCTTCGATCGCGATTGCCTGGAGCAAGTGCTGTTACGGGTGCAAATGCGAAACGTGAAGCACAAGATTCGGCAGGAGAAGCCTTTAAACTTTCTGGTAAAAGATTACGACGGCAACGTCATTGAAATGGCAGAAGTGTCAAATTAAGGTTGGGAGGCAGAAGGGCAGAGGGCAGAAGGTGGGTGAAGGCTGACCGCTAACCGCTGACCTCCCAATCAACTCAAAACTCAAAACGTTCCTTCTCCACCCCTCACTCCTCACTCCTTATCGCTATGCAATATCGTCGGTTTGGGCGCACAGAACTAGCGATGCCTGTCTTTTCGTGCGGCGGCATGAGGTATCAGTACAAGTGGCAGGATGTCTCGCCCAAGCAGATTCCTGCGGATGGTCAGGCGAATTTGGAGGCAACGATCCGGCGATCGCTAGAATTGGGCATCAACCATATTGAAACAGCACGCGGCTACGGCACATCAGAAATGCAGTTGGGGCAGATTTTGCCAACCCTGCCACGTGAGAAACTCATTGTTCAGACAAAAATTTCACCCGTTGCAGATGCGAAGGCATTTCGGCGCACGTTTGATCAATCGCTGTCGTATCTGAAGCTGGATTACGTTGATCTGTTGGGCTTACATGGCATTAACACACCTGAACTGCTGGACTTTTGCATCCGTCCAGGTGGCTGTCTGGACGTAGTACATAGCCTACAGGCACAGGGCAAAGTACGATTCGTCGGCTTTTCGACGCATGGTCCGACGGACGTAATCGAGCAGGCGATCGCTACCAACCAGTTCGACTACGTAAATTTGCACTGGTACTACATTAACCAAACCAACTGGTCTGCGATCGCAGCCGCCACCAGACATGACATGGGTGTTTTTATCATCAGCCCGTCTGAGAAAGGCGGGATGCTCTTTAAACCGCCGCAACGGTTAGTGGAACTATGTGCGCCGCTGAGTCCGATCGTCTTTAACGATCTGTTTTGTCTCAGTCATCCCCAGGTGCACACCTTGAGCATTGGTGCTGCCAACCCTCAAGATTTTGACGAACATCTGAAGACGCTGGAGCACCTGGAGCACGCTTCAGACGTTTTACCGCCGATTTTAGAACGATTGGGGCAAGCCGCGATCGCGCGTCTTGGTGCAGACTGGATGCAAACCTGGCATATCGGTCTACCTGCGCCAGCCGAAACACCAGATGGATTGAATATTCCAGTGATGCTGTGGCTCAGAAATTTGGCGATCGCTTACGACATGGTGGACTATGCCAGGATGCGCTACAACTTGCTGGGGCAGGGCAGCCACTGGTTTCCTGGCGGAAATGGCGATCGCATTGCAGAGCTAGATTTGCGTCAATGCCTTGCCCATAGTCCTCATGCAGACAAAATCCCTGCTCTTCTGATCGAAACGCACGCGCTTTTGGGCGGTCAAAAAGTGCAGCGCCTGTCTCGGCATTAGTCGTCGTATACCAAATATACCGTTTAGGTCCGTCGCACTGTTCCGTCTAACAGTTCCAGCGTTAAGGTTAATATCCTTCTAAGAAGGTTTTCACGCTGCCGTCAGGGCTGAGCACCAGCCGAATCTTGGCGTTCTGTCTACGATCGAGGGCTGAAACAAAGGGTTCCCCCGTGAGCGGTATGCTCGTGCGATCGACGTAATCGCCTGCAGCTTGCCCTAAAGGAACAGTGCGCTGAATAGAGCCATTTGCATCGACCAGAAGCGTATACTCCAGGGTTTGCGTCAGCCCCTGGGGTGGCTTCCAGCGCTGTTGAAAATACTGTCTGGCTTCTGCCACTTGCGGAATCGTATCAAAGACTGTGCCCGTTTGCTCAATCTGAGCGCTGCGATCGCCAACAGACGATCGCGCCTCTGCACTGGCTGGTTGATTTGATGGCGCGTTGGCAAGCTCTCGCTTCAGGGAAAGGGGGGCTGGCATCGGTCGGGCAGGCTGCGATCGCGGCGTAGCAGAGAGAGAGCCGCTTTGAGGCAGCACAGCAATCTGATTACCAGCGTCTTGGCGCGCCCGACCAGGAACGCTGCTAGGCTTGGACGTGCTTACTGCACCTGAAGGATTGCCAGTTTTGGGGCTGCTTGCAGGTGATGGCAATGAAATAGTCGGCAACCCTGGACTGACCGGAAGCGTCGAACCCAGCGGCGGTGGCGGCGGCAATGGCTGACCAGAGGCGATCGAGGGTAACGGACTCTGGGCAATTGAAGGAGGCTGCATTGCCATTGGTTGATCGCTGCTGGCTCCCTGACTGGCAGTAGGCGATGCTGGCTGGAGGCTACTGTTGATGATCTTGGCAACAGTGGCAGATAGCCCAATGACCACTAGCCCGGTCGCAGCGATTCGCCCCCAGTGCAAGGCATCCGGCACTGACTGGCGCGATCGCAGTTCCGGCAACGCCATCAGGTCAGCGGCGTAGTCATCTAACGCATTGGCTAAATCGAATAGTTGCAGTGCGCTCAAAGACACAACAGCCGTAGACTCCGTTGCCAGCGTTCCCAGGGCAAGATTGTGTGTTAGTAATCCCTTGGGCTGTAGAGAGAGACCGCTTGGGGTCGATGAAGCCGTTGCGAGTGCTGGTTTTGAGGACGGTAGTACCGCGATCGCCTCTGAAGCTAGCACCACGCTTTCACTGGCGTACCTGTAAGGTTGTCCAAGGCTATGAGACTGCTCAAGAAACGTCTGCACATAGGTTGAAACGACCTCATGGAGGTTGTCAAGCTGAGTGCGATCGCCCCGAAGCGTCACCCACCGTTCTTCAGGTAGTTTCGGATCATCCAAACTCAGTTGAAACCGAAGCTGCTTCACCACAGTCTGCCCTGCCCAACGAGACAACGGCGATTTTTTTGCCATAATCTCTAGCGTGCAGGTCGGAGGAGTGTACCGTCGCAGAATGGAATAAGACATGCAACAAACGCTGAATGGGTGTGTAGATAAGGGAATGACTGCTAAAAGAGAGTCAACGTTGGAGCAAGGAAGAAAACAGCTTCAGGAAGGAAAAACCCTGTTGTCAAAGGAACGTTGCCGTCGATTCTCTTACTAGCTACTACTAGCCGATCGACTGCTGCCATCGTTCGATCGATCCATCAGTGCCAGCCAGAGCCGTCGTGAACCATTGGCAGCACTATAAAACAGTAGGTCGATGAGAAGTTTGAGGGCAAGATTGGTCAGTACAGCAGGCGAAACGTCATCGCCATCCTCCATCCGCTCCTGATACGTGTTGTTAAACGTATCAAGATAATCTCCTAAGAGCGCAATTTGATGCGGTTCGCGCTGTTGTTCGGTCGCCTGTTCTAACAGGGCAACCGCGCGACGAATCGTTTCAGCCTGCTGTTTGGCAAGATGGCAGCTAATCAGTACCAGTGCGCGCGCCTCCTCAACATCTAGCTTCTTACGCCCTCCTTGTCCGCGACGCAGTGGGCTGGATTGACGCAACCGCCAGAGCGCCACGCGATCGACCACCATCGACTCCAGCTTCAACTCACTCGCCGCCTGAAGCATTGCTTCAGAGCCGATCCCAGTCAGTGCTTCTAGTGCCAACAAGACCAGGTCTAATTGAGCCTTGATGTTATCAAGCTGAGACGGATCAGGTTGATTCAGGAGCGGGAGCGTTTCAACAGTAGCGGGCGTGGGCAGTTTGACGGGAGACGGCATAGCTTTAGGATAGAAAACACAACCAGGATTGACGTATTGGTTACGTGCTTTGAAACAGGACTAGAAAATGGCTGCGGATGTTTCTGTTTGGGAGACAGCCAATCGTGGCATATTTACAAAAACGTGACCTCACCCTGTCGGTCAAAAAATTTGGCGTTGCTGCATCAGTCTATGAATGCCAAAATTCGCCCACCCTTCGGGAGCAAGCTACACCCCAGACCTCTCCCAACGGGCGAGGGAGCAGAAATAAGGGTAATTCATCATTCATCCTGACATCAAATTAGCCTGGTAGCCAAAGTTGACAGAGGACAAAGCAGAGTGTAGCACTGCCTAAAGGCACGGTTAGATTGTCAATCCCAAACTTTGAAAAGGCTTCTAACCCGGTCGCCACGATCGCCACTGCCAGGGCTATTACCCAGGTCTGCCAGAGATTTCCCTGCACTGCCAGCAAAATCAAGACACTCACCACGCCGCTGACGATCGCCATTGTGAGCGATCCTTCCCAACTTTTCTGCGTGTCCCAAAGCTTGTAAGGGTGTTGACCAAAACGTTGCCCAACCAGCGCTGCTAAACCGTCGCCCCAGGTCATCACCAGCACACCGATCGCGGCATAGTGAGGCTGTTGGATCGTCCAAAACCACGCAACCAGAATACCAATGCTCATGGCGTAGAAAAACGTGCCCAGACTTTTGCGCCCGATGCCATTGATACTTGGCAGAATAGGCAGGCGATACGAGAGAAAAGCGATCGCGCTGAACATCACAGACGCGCCAATACCCAACCAGGCAGGCACCTGCAACCACCATGCCAGCAAAATCACATTGCCAGCGCCAATATGAACCACCTTGCGAACCACCTCTGAGCTGACAGAGGTGTAGCGATGCAGCCATTCTGCCAGCAACCCAAGCAAGCCGATCCAGGCTCCAGTAATCGCAATTTGCAGCCAGAGCGGTGGTACAGTCGAGAACCAGAGCGGCGCGGTCATCGCAGCAATCAATGTAGTGAATGGGTTTACATACTTTCACTGTAGTGGAAATTAAGGTGCGATCGTAAACAGACAGCCATTCTGCTTGCGTCCAGCCTGCTATGAGGTTCTAGCAACTTCGATATACTGAAAGGTGCTTCTCAGGGTTATGTTCAGCTCGGTGAACGATCGCACGAGCAACAGTTGACTAACAGCTTGAAGAGTCCGTCGTTTCTCACGCTTAAATTACGATCGCACACAGAGGTTTTGCATGAAAGTCGCCATTACGGGTGCAACTGGTTTTGTTGGGAGTCGTTTGATCGAGCGCTTGCAGGCAGACAGGCACACAGTCGTTGTTTTGACCCGCAACCCGGAACGCGCCCTACGACTCTTTCCCACTGCCGCCTTTCCGACCGTCGATGTGGTCGAATATACGCCAACAGAGCTGGGAGAGTGGCAACACGCGCTTTCTGGCTGCGATGGTGTGGTCAACCTAGCAGGAGAGCCGATCGCCGAAAACCGCTGGACGGCAGAGCGCAAGCAAATGATCCTCAATAGCCGCAAGCGGGGCACACAAACCTTAGTTGAGGCGATCGCTCAAGCAACGCCCAAACCAACTGTGTTAGTGAATGCGTCAGCGATCGGCTACTACGGTACCAGTGAAACCGCCACCTTTGATGAAACCAGTCCTGTGGGTGACGATTTTTTGGCAGAAGTCTGCCGGACATGGGAAGCCGAAGCGGAGAAAGTAAAGCAAGCTGGACTGCGACTGGTGATTGTGCGGATTGGCATCGTCTTGGGAGACGGTGGGGCGCTTGCCAAAATGATTCCCCCGTTCAAGCTGTTTGCTGGGGGTCCGATCGGCACAGGCAAGCAATGGTTCTCCTGGATTCACCGCGAAGATCTGGTGAGCTTAATGCTCCAGGCTCTGACCAACAGTGCGTTCGAGGGCGTTTACAATGCTACGGCACCCCATCCGGTTCGCATGGCTGAACTTGCTAACGCTCTAGGATCGCTGCTGAAGCGTCCGTCTTGGCTGCCAGTACCCGGGTTTGCCCTTGAAGCGCTGTTAGGCGATGGAGCAAAAGTTGTGCTTGAAGGGCAGCAGGTTTTACCGAAACGCACTGAGGCGATCGGCTTTCACTATCAGTACTCAACGATCGCGCAAGCGCTTTCCGAAATCTTGGGGTCAAGCGTTTAAGTATTGCCAGTTGAGCGTTCGCGCCAGCGCTTAGCAACCCAACTCAGCGCACCACTCAGCAACGCGCCTGCCATCAGAATGCCAAGCGCTGGTGTGAAGACAGGCTCCCAAAGTTTGTACCAAAGGTCGAGACCCAGCGGCACATTTGCAGCTCGACCAGCCACGGCAACTGCCAGCCATAAAAAGCTGAACAACACCAGGAATAAATCCACCATCAGCGCTACATTGAGCCACTGAAGTAATCGCTCTCTCATAAATCTTAGTATTGCAATATGCGCTTGGATGAGGACAAAGGGTTAACTACGGAGTTGAGAGATTACATTCAAATATCCCAATTAAGTTCAAAGTCTGTGATTCAGATTCTGAAAAATATCTTTAGTCTTGGACTTCATATTAACAAAAAAGATGGCTGATTTAGGTTTAAATCAGCCATTTGACACGCCTATTCATCGTTAGTTCTTCAGGTATTTTAGATTTGTGACAAATCCTTATCTAGCTCTATCGAGGCAGTTTGCTGCAAATTGTCAGGATCGACGTAATGGCAAACGGCATCATTCATACAGATAAAAGCCCAGCCTGAACGATCGATGCTGACCAGTTTGTAGGCTGCTTCTTGAACAAAACAACCTCTATGGTTGCGAGTTTCTGGTTTAACTTCGATGTTATTAAAGTCATCAAAAATCATCAGTCTTAACTCCTTAGCCGTGAAAACACGAGCTGTAAAGAACGCATTTATATGAAGAGTTAAAGGCTCTTCTATCCCAGTGATTACATACTATCACTGGATTCTTAGACTGTTCATTACGAAATATAAGCAAATATAACAATGCATAAATTATTGGCAGAGTTACGCTCGAAAAATCCTGTTTTGAACAGTGGAATTTGCAAAAAACTGTAACGATCGCGCTTCAATCAACCTAAGGCACCGCCAAATTAACACTTCTTAACAAATCCTCTAATCTTTAATGTTGGTTCGATGCGGCTAAAAGCTGGCTAGAGGCGGGTCAGGCAGACACAACATGCCAAATGAGTGAGTCAAGTCGTTCAACTCTACTCACTCGCGCCTGAATTAAGTTGCTGAGGCTTCTACTCCCCGTGCCAAATCGCTCTTGGCGCGTCGGTTTGTGCCAGCAGTTTACCTTGAGCGATCACGTAGCTCACAGTGGCACGGCTGCGGATGGCATCATAGCGGTCTTTAGCATCTAGCACGATGAGATTGGCAGGTTTACCCACTTCAATGCCGTAGCGATCGCTCACATTGAGCGTTCTGGCACCGTTCCACGTCACCATGTTGTAGCAAGCGTCGATCTCAGCCTTACCCGTCATTTGACAAACGTGGAGTCCCATTGAAGCAACGTCCAGCATGTTGCCAGTGCCGAGAGAATACCAGGGATCTTGGACGCAATCGTGTCCAAAACTGACATTCGTACCTTGCTGCCAGAGTTCCTTGACGCGCGTCACACCCCGACGTTTGGGATACGTATCGGTGCGACCTTGAAGCGTAATGTTGATCAGAGGGTTGGCGATGAAGTTAAGTTCGGTGCGGCGTAGAAAGCTCAGCAGCTTGAAGGCATAGGCATTGTTGTAAGACCCAAACGCTGTCGTGTGGCTGGCAGTGACGCGAGAACCCATGCCTGTATGCAGCGCACAAGCGGCAACGACTTCAAGAAAGCGAGACTGATCGTCGTCAATCTCGTCGCAGTGGATGTCGATGAGGCGATCGTACTTCTGTGCCAGCTCAAAAATGCGATGAACCGATTTCACACCGTCCTCTCGCGTTAGTTCGTAATGGGGAATGCCACCCACTGCATCAGCACCCATTTCCATTGCTTTTTCAATGAGATGGTCATTCTGTGATCCACCATAAATGCCGTCCTGTGGAAAGGCGACAACTTGTACAGTTATCCATTCTCTTACGGCTTCACGGACTTCTAAAAGTGCCTGAAGTGCAGTGAGGCTAGTTTCGCTCACATCGGCATGGCTGCGAACGAATAAAACGCCCCGCATGGCTTGCTGCTTCAGGGTTTCAATGGCACGGGATTTGACATCTTCCAGGGATAGATTTTGCTTGCGATCGCGCCAGATCTCAATCCCTTCAAATAGGGTGCCGCTCTGATTCCACCGTGGTTCGCCCACTGTCAACGCAGAATCTAGATGAATGTGTGACTCGACAAAGGGAGGGCTGATCAGTTGCTTTTGAAGATCGAGTTCAGTTTTGGCAGGTTCAGCAAGCTGCGGTGCAATGGCAACGATCGCTCCCTGCTGTATCGCAACATCTACGCCAGCGATCGTCCCGTCACTGTAAAGCAGGCGACCATTACGCAGGAGCAAGTCGTACATGATTACACCTTGATTTCATCAGCAAAGCTCGCCCAACGCACAAATTCAAACGGTCCCGCGACCGATCCCCACAGGTGTTCATCGGTTTCGGGGTCGCGCCCGCGATCGAGGCTGCTAAATTTTTCACCGTCAATTTCAAATTCACTGTCGAGGTAGGTCGTTGCGCCTTTACGCACGACAATGCAGGCTTTGCCAGGTTCTACCTGTCCCTTGAAGCTATTTCCCGTCCAATGCACCCGCACGTTGCATCCAGGCAGCTTTTCCAGGCGATCGGCTGTCAGGGTTTCCAGTCGCTTAACATCACGCGTGGCACCGTAAAATTGCGCTTCATCGCGCACTAAAAAATTCTCGATTTCGATGCGATCGTTTGTTGCCATTAGCTTCAGCACTCGCAAGCGGTAGGGAGCGTTGAGCGCGTAATCGTATGCCTGCTCTACCATCAAACTCACCCCCGACAACAGCGATACAGGTAACGGGCGCATACAAACGCGAATGTGAGCAAAGAAGGGCGGATTTTCAAATGCCTGTGCCTGGTTGCTAAAGTCTGCCGCCATCCAACGTCCCAGGGTTGCAATATCGGTAGAGTGAGTCATCGATCGTATCCGCACTAAAAGACTGACACTATCTTAAAACGGTCGCTGTCTCCTCTGCTGCATAAGAAGTTTTGAGTTTTGATTTGAAGGAGAGGTGTGAAGTGTGATCCCTTAGCTGTTTTATTTCTTACCCTTTACCTTCTGCCTTCTACCTTCTGCCTCCTGCCTTCTACCTTCTGCCTCCTGCCTTCTGCCTTCTACCTTCTGCCTTCTGCCACTCAACCCAACCCCTTCAGACGAAACAGCAAAAACTGTGTCACCTGCTCGTCACGAAAGTTGTCGTCACTAACCAGTAACAAACTGCGGCTACCATCCGGCAAACGCGGTCCGATCGCCATCCCTTCAAGGTTATCCAGTGGCACATCCAGAAAAGAGAGGTCAAGCAACAGCTTTTTGGGAATTGCTACCGTGCCGCGCAAGGTGCCTTTCAAGCTGTCGATCGATGAAATATCTGTTGCACCACCCGTTGCTAGTTGAAACAGCTTCACTCCAAAGCCTTTGTTGCCAAACGATCGCTCCAGGCTGAGAAAATGACCACCCTGATCGATCGCCAGCAAATCTGTTAACCCATGAGCGATCGCGCCGTTTGGTGGAGGATCGAGCTGATACAAATGCTCAGAAATGAGGAGCGCTCGACGAGCCTCCAGCATATAGTGCAGCAAACGATTTTTGGCTCCCTGCGTCTGCTCCATCGGGCTAATATCTTGCTTGAGAGCGGACTCAGTCGCAGCAAACAGACGGAAGGGTTCAACCGCTGTTTTCCCATAGCTGCTAGAGGCGATCGTCAGCGATTCAAACCCCAAATTATCCTGCACGCCCTGCGTTTGCTGGTCTCCCTCCGCATCAGGACTGTAGCGCTTGGGAAGTTGCAGGTTCCGTTTCCACTTCCCCGTTTTGAGGTCAAATTCGCGCACGAACGGTGGAATGCCATCCCGCGTCACGCCTTCACTGGAGATGAAAACTGTGTCCAGTGGCGACAGCGCAATGCCTTCTGGATCGATCGTGCCCTTCACATAGGGCTTGCTGTCTTCGCCCATGATTGTCGTGACGGTTTCGATCGCCACCTGTTTAATCTGGGGCGTATTAGCGTTAGCCTGATCTAGAGCCAGCTTAAGCGTATAGAACCGAGCAGGCGCAAACTCGCTGCGATCGTCCGAAAGGGCGTAAAAGCGATCGCGCTGGCGATCGTAGGTCATGCCAGACAGCCCACCGACGCGAGTCCCCTTAAAGTCTTGCTTCGGCAACTGGTAGTCGTCCAAAAAGTCCAGCTTCAGGTTGAGAAACAGCCGCTCTTCAGCGCTTACTTGCGGCAAATCGCAGCCTGTCAAGAGTGGCATGACCGCCAAAACCAGAGCTAACAAACAGGAGGTTAAACAAAATCGCCGATCGCTCACAGTCTGTCTCTCGCTTACCAAGTGGATACACCTGAATTATGCGGGATCTTGCGATCGCTGCGGGTTTTGATCCAGTTGGGTCGCTACACATTTCTGGCAAACATCTTGCTGCCAGTGTTTAAGAAGGGAGGCATGGGGCAATCGAGCAGAATGACGATTGCTCTCAGCAATTCTGTCTCTTGCACTGTGACTTTGTTATCTAGCAAGACCGTATGAGCACAGGCATCAACGATCGCTTGTTTGAGTTTTGGGGTTGCCAGATTCAGGCGATCGAGGCTGTGCTTCAGCGTTTTCATGTTGCAGGCAGGTGGCGCATCGGGTAGGGTTTCTTGCCCCGCTCCTGGTAAACGATACACGCCAGAGCGAAAGGCATAGGCGATCGCATCAGTACCCGTTTGCCCGACCTGCGCCAAGCCTGACAGCAAAATCAAACAGTCTGACCAAATTTGCCCGATCGTAGTGAACTCGGTTGCTTGAGTGCTGGTCGCGCTAGAGGGCTGCAAGCGATGGCGCAAGACAGCATACAGCACAAACTCTGGCAGTGACCAGCGACCATCCGCATTTGCCAAGCCCTGAATGCATTTAAAGAGCCGCTGATGCTGATCAGTATCGCTCTGACGCAGCACGGGTACGGTGAGATCCACCAATGGCAGCCGCGATCGCGGGTCAAGTGCATCAATGTCGGCACTCAACGTCAGCGTCTTTTCAATCACATCAGCGGGTTCAACCTGCTTTAGCCACTCTAGTTGCTGGGTTCGGACCTGAAGATTTTGGGTGTCAAGCAACAGCCCGTAGACGATCGCGATCGCGCCTTGAGGTTCTCGAATACCCAACAGAAGCGATTCGGGTAACTGTCCCAATAAAGCTTTGGCATAAGCGTAATGTTCAGGCGTAACCGTGCCAATCTGTGACACGATCTGAGCAGGGTTTGCCTGAATATGGGGCGATCGAGTAACTGGTGACCCACCTGCAAACCCCATCGTCAGCGATTCTTCCCCTACGGCTGGGCTGCTTGAGGACATCGGCGCTTGCCCTGCATACTGCCGTTTTGATGCGTTCAGCCGACGAATGCGCTGCCCCAACGGTGGATGAGTCGCAAACAGTTCTTCCAGAAAATTGAAGCGTAGGGCGCTGCCAAAGAACAGGTGACTGTTGCTCTCGGCTGATGGCGCATGCACGAGCGAACTGTAGTGATGATTGGCGATTTTGTCCAATGCACCTGCAATCCCAGCGGGGTTGCGCGTAAACTGCACCGCAGAGGCATCGGCTAAAAACTCACGCTGACGCGAAATCGCGCTTTTGATTAGCCGTCCGCACAGCAAGCCAAAGCTACCAATCACTACCAGAGCGATACCGAACGCTAACACTGCATTCCCTTCCTTGCCGCGCGGTCGCCAATCGATCACCACTCGCCCTGTAATGTAAAGCAGCAGCAGCCCGTGCAAAATGCCGATCAGACGGATATTGAGCCGCATATCGCCATTCAAAATGTGGCTGAATTCATGCCCAATCACGCCTTGCAGTTCGTCACGTGACAACTGTTCCAACGTGCCACGAGTCACACCAATGACTGCATCATTCGGCGTAAAGCCAGCCGCAAAGGCATTGATGCCCTGTTCATTATCCATCACATACACAGCAGGCACTGAAATGCCAGCGGCGATCGCCATTTCCTCTACGACATTCAACAACTGCCGTTCTTCGGGATGCGCCATTTCCGACAGCAGCAACCGTCCGCCCATTTCCTGAGCAATGATACTGCCCCCCGCTTTCAAGGTCTGAATTTTGTACAGGCTACCCAAACCCACCAGTACTACTGTGCCCGTACCAATGGTGAAAAACAGCGAGGGTTGCCACCAGCTAAAGGCTGCTTTCTGAGTGACAGGCGGACACGGCACCAGCACAGGACTGGAACTAACGGCAACACGATTGGAATCACGCGGTTTGAAGCGTTGCGCCGGATCGCTCATGTTGGGGGTAACACCAGGCTCAGAGGCGGCAGGACGCGGTTGGGTGCAGTTGATTGCATTGCGGGACGATCGCGGTTTCGACCCCTTAAGCGAACCTGACAGCGTGACGACTGCCGCCAAATAGACTGTGCCAGTAATAAACAGCAACGAAAGGGCAAAGAGAAAAATCAGCTTCCGAGTATTCTTTCGCGCTTGATCTTGATGCTCAAAAAAATTCATGCTGCTCCGTCAGGAGGATTGTGACAGGTGCAGCCCGCGCATCCTCCAAAAGTGAATGGTTTAAATGGTGAAGATAGGAATAGCTATCAGCTATCAGCCATCAGCTATCCGCTTTTTGCTGACCGCTGATGGCTGATTTTTAACTAAACGAAACTCGCGGCGCTGCTTTGACTTCTGGTGCTGCTTCTTCTAACAGTTCTGCCTGTGTGAAATTAAAGCCATTCGCCACTAAATTGCTAGGGAACACTTCGCGCTTTGTGTTGTACAGCGTCACCGCATCGTTGAATGCCTGACGAGCAAAGGCGACTTTGTTTTCCGTGGAAGACAGTTCTTCCATCACCCGCGTCATTGTCTGGTCTGCCTTCAGGTCAGGATAAGCCTCTGAAATCACCATGAGTCGTCCTAATGCTCCCGTCAGCGCTCCTTCAGCATCACCTAGCTGCTGCATGGCGGTTGGATCACCAGGGTTTCTAGCAGCGCGACTGTTGGCTGACAGTGCCGCATTCCGGGCAGCAATGACGGCTTCCAGCGTTTCCCGCTCGTGCTTCATGTAACCTTTCGCGGTTTCCACCAAATTTGGAATCAAATCATAGCGTCGCTGTAGCTGCACATCAATTTGGCTGTAGGCATTTTTGTAGCGGTTGCGAAGGGTCACAAGACCGTTGTAACCATCCATCAAAATGAAGCCAACGATCAGAATGAGTACAACCAGAAAAATCAAAATCCCCATAATGTCTCAGTCCTAGAGTCGAGAGGTGGTGGAGGTACGAATGCGACGTTGAACGATCGGTCACCGTCAAGGTTCAATACAAAAGCTTGAAGACAGATACCGCAAAAATGCGATCGCTACGTCGTCACTTCATCGCTATAAATAGGAAATTTGCCTCCAGTTGGAGTATGCCCATTTCACCTGCTTGGTTAAACAATTCCCGCTTGTCGTCTAATCAGGCGGACTGTATGCGATCGGCATCAGCTTTCTGGGCACTCTAGAGCTTAAAATCCTCAAAAAACCTGTCATCCAGTGAGCTTAAATTCTCAGAGAATGGACGGAAACTCGACTCCTTCAGTGCGTTCTGGGTCGAAACTGTGTGATTTCACACTTCATCCGAATGGCAGGCTAGGGGCATATCTCACTCCTCAGCCGGAGAGTCAGGATGACTGATGTGAAAGCCAGTATTTTGGTGGTGGACGATCACCCGGATAACCTCCGCACACTCTCTGCTGTGCTCAACCAGCATGGCTATCGGGTCAGAAAGGCAATCAGTGGGACAGTGGCGCTGGAAACGGTGCAGTCGCAGCCGCCCGACCTGATTTTGCTGGATATCCGGATGCCAGAGGTCGATGGGTATGATGTCTGTGGCGCTTTGAAAGCGTGTCAACAAACCTGTGACATTCCGATTATTTTTCTGAGTGCTTTGGATGACTCAGCCAGTAAGGTCAAAGCCTTTGAGTTAGGTGGCGCGGATTACATCACCAAGCCCTTTCAAGGTGAAGAAGTGTTGGCGCGGGTGAGAAATCAACTGACGATACAGCGGCAACAGCAACAGCTTGTCGCCCAAAACCAGCAGCTTCGCCAGGAAATTCACGATCGCCAACAGGCACAGGCTGCAACTGAACTACTGCTCAGCACCATTCAAGCCGTGAGTGAAGCCGCAGATTTAAACACAGCGCTGAAAGCAACTCTAGACAATATTCGAGCGGCGATCGACTGGGACTACTGCGAAGCCTGGACGATCGATGAGGCAGGTAAAGCGTTACGCCTCGCTCAAGTCTGCTATGACCAGAGTGATCTGCCGATGCAGCAGTTTGATCAGGCAAGCAATGCCTATACCTTTAGTCATGGCGTTGGGCTACCGGGTCAGATTTGGGCATCGCAACAACCCCAATGGCTGGCAGATTTGTCACAAATCCCCGTTACCCTCTTTCCCCGCACTCAGTTGACAGAGGCAGTTGGATTCAAAACAGGGTTTGGTGTACCGATCGCGTCAGACAACCAAGTTTTAGCGATTCTGCTGTTCTTCGATCGCACGTTCCAATTGCCCGACCTCCAGCTTCTTAAACTGGTGAACGGCATCGCGCTGCATCTGGGTACATCCATTCAGCGGAAGCAGGCTGAGGCGGATTTAAAGCAGGCAAATCGCAAGCTGCATCACCTCGCTACGATCGATGGATTGACGCAAATTCCTAATCGACGCTGTTTTGATGCGTACCTCAAGGCAGAATGGGGGCGATCGCAGCGAGAAAAGGCTCCATTGTCTCTGCTCCTATGTGACATTGACTACTTTAAGCGTTATAACGATCGCTACGGGCATCAAGCCGGAGACCACTGTTTACAGCAAGTGGTGCAGGCGCTGAAAGACAGTATTAAACGACCAGCAGATTTAGCCGCGCGGTATGGTGGCGAAGAGTTTGCGATCATCCTCCCCAATACGCCTGCAAAAGGAGCAGTGCACGTGGCTAAACGGATTCGGCGCAATCTTGCCCGGTTGCAAATTCTCCATGAAAACTCCTCCGTGAATCATTGGGTAACATTGAGTGTAGGGATTGCCTGCTGGACTCCTGATCAAGATTTTTCGCCTGAAGACGTGATTGCTGCCGCTGACCGGGCACTCTATGCTGCGAAGTCCGCTGGGCGTAATACTTATCACCTATCGCCCCAATCAGACAACCGCTTACCTGTTTCATAGCCCTCTCTGCGCCCTCCCAGCCAGTCTTGTCCCCAGATGCAATCATGGTGAAGATTTTAATTGTCGAAGATGACCCTGCGCTTAGGGCAATTTTTTCAGCCGCGCTCACCGACCAGCGCTACATCGTTAATGTGGTAGCAGATGGGCAGCAGGGATTAGACCTGGCAACCTCTGTAGACTATGACCTGATTCTGCTGGATTGGATGCTACCGAAGCTGGATGGCATTGGCTTTTGTCGTCAGTTTCGCCAACAGGGGCATCAAACGCCCATTCTGTTGATGACGGCTCAAAGCAGCGCGATCGATGTTGTAACCGGGCTGGATGCAGGAGCCGACGACTACCTCATCAAACCCTGTCAAATGCCAGAATTGCTGGCACGAGTGCGGGCACTGTTGCGTCGGGGTGAGGCAGTTAGCCCGACGTTGCTAACCTGGGAAGGGCTTTGCTTGAACCCGATCGCCGCCAATGTCACCTATAACGGTCAGCTACTCACCTTAACCGCCAAAGAATATGGGCTGCTGGAATTGTTTCTGCGCCATCCCCAGCGCATCTTTAGCCGCACGACTATTCTCGATCGCCTGTGGGAATTTGACGCGTCACCGAATGAAAGTGCTGTTACCAATCACATCAAAGACCTGCGGCAGAAACTCAAGACCGCTGGCATGGCGATCGATCCGATCGAAACAGTCTATGGGTTGGGTTATCGCTTGAAGCCAGCACCCGCACCGACAGAAGGAGTGCAGGGGTTGGTTGTCAGCGGTTCTGACGAGAGCCTCAGTCAAGACCAGTCTCATCACAGCAACGGCGCAGAGGACGAAAGACGGAAGAGAGCTGTTGCCAGCAGCAAGGTGTTGGAACGGTTCAGAGCGACCTTTGCAGAGAGAGTAGCGGTCATTGAGCAGGCAAGCACAGCCCTCAGCGCTAGTCATTTACAGCTCAGTTTAAAGCAGGAAGCGAGACAGGCAGCGCATAAGCTGGCAGGTGCTTTAGGGTCGTTTGGGTATCCGCAAGGATCGGTATTGGGACGGGCGATCGAGCAATTGCTGACCCATGAAACGCTAGGACAAGAACAGATTGAGCCATTAGCTCAACTGGTTTTGGCGTTACGGCAAGAACTGGCAAAACCGTCTGCGTTAACAGAGATTGCCAATCAGGAGAGCGCAAACAAGCAGGATACTTCTGAAGCCAGAGTGTTAGTGGTAGATGATGACCCCACTATTTTGGCGGCGTTAAATTATCTGCTGACTCCTTGGGGCATTGAGGTGACAGGGTTAAATGCCCCTGAACACGTTCGGGAAGTCTTGGCGGCAACAAAGCCCGACTTGCTGATCTTAGATGTGTCGATGTCCGGCTCCAGTGGGGTAGATCTTTGCCAGATCGTGCGGCAGGATGAACGCTGGGGCAATTTGCCTATTTTAGTCGTCACGACGGATACGGATACAGCATCGATTCAGCAGGTGTTTGCGGCGGGAGCGGATGATTTTATTGGCAAACCGATCGTGGGTCCAGAACTGGTGACACGGGTCATTAGCCGTCTGGAGCGGGTACGGGCAAAGCAGCGATCGACCAACTCTGACCAGCTGCAACGGTTCCGCGATCGCGCCGAAAGTGCCTCGTTAGAAGTCACCGCCAGTCAGTTGCTGGATACCAGCGCGAATCTTTTATTGGTAGACGATCAGCTTGATAACCTGCGAACGCTATCCGCCATTTTGAAGGGACGGGGCTACCGCGTTCGCAAGGCAACGAGCGGTGAAACGGCGCTGGAAACCATCCGCTCTCAACCGCCCGACCTGATTTTGCTCGATATCAGAATGCCCGATCGGGATGGTTACGACATCTGTGCAACGTTGAAAGCGGACGAAAACACCCGTGACATTCCGATCATTTTTTTGAGCGCTCTGGATGATACTGCCGATAAGATCAAAGCGTTTGCGGTCGGTGGAGCCGATTACATGACCAAGCCCTTTCAGGCGGAAGAGGTCTTAACCCGCATTAAGCATCAATTGGTGATTCGGCAGCAGCAACGCCAGCTTGTGCAGCAAAATCATCAGCTTCAGCGCGAAATGCAGGAACGCCAGCGATCGAAGGCTGCTCTGTACCGCACCCAGGATGTGTTGCAGGAAAGTGAAGATCGGTTTCGCAGCGCGTTTGATCACGCCTCGATTGGCATGGGGCTGATGGGGCTAGACGATCGCTGGTTGAAGGTAAACGCCGTATTGTGCCAGATATCGGGCTACTCGGAGCCGGAACTACTCACGTCAACCGTGTCGCATCACCTTCCGGTTGCCGAACGAGAAACGCTTGCCACCTGCCTGCGATCGCTGCTCGACCCTACAGCGCAGAGTTGCCAGATCGAATTACAGGTCTTCCGCAAATCGAAGCAACTGATTTGTGTGTTGATGGGCATCTCGCTCGTTCAAAATGCTCAACATCAACCGCTTTACTATGTCGTTCAATGGCAAGACATCACCGCACGCAAGGCGATCGAGCAAATGAAAGATGAATTTGTCGCCATGGTGAGTCACGAACTGCGAACACCGCTGACAGCCATTCAGGGAGCCGTGGGTTTGCTGGCATCAGGCAGTTTGAACCAGAACCCAGAACGGGCAAAACAAATGCTAGATATTGCGGCATCGGAAAGTGCCCGTCTTGCCCGCCTCGTGACCGATGTGCTGGATCTAGAGCGGCTCAACGCTGGCGATGTGACATTGATGCAAGAACGCTGTAACGTCGCTGACCTGCTGCAACGATCGGTCAACAGTATGCAGCCGATCGCCGACCAACACGCCATTACCCTCTCCCTCTCACCGCTCTCTCAAGATGTTTGTGCCTCTCCAGATGCGATCGTGCAAGTGCTCACCAACCTGATCGGCAATGCCATCAAGTTCTCTCCTGGAGGCAGCACGATCGCGATCGCCGCCACACTAATCACTCTCCCACACACCCCACACCCCACACCCCACACCCCACACCCCCACATCCTCTTTTCCGTTCAAGATCACGGCTGTGGCATTCCACCCGAACATCTCGATTCCATCTTTGGGCGCTTTCAACAGGTCAACGTTGCCGATTCTCGCTCAAAGGGAGGCACCGGACTGGGGTTAGCGATCTGCCGCAGCATTGTGCAGCAACACGGTGGGCATATTTGGGCAGAGAGTACGTTGGGCAAAGGTAGTACGTTCTCTTTCACGTTGCCTGTGACTGCTAACGCTTAACCATAGAAATTCCATACTTTCTCGCTCTAGGCTGAGAAACAAAACGAGAAGAGTCAGCACTCGGTATAAAGTATGACGTTTCTTCCTCGGTTAAGTGATCGCCCGTGCGTGACCAAAACCTCGGAGGTTTAAGCCATTACCCTGGTCACGATGCTTGATTCTGAATGAAAACTTCCGAGGTTTGCGGAAGTTCGATCGCGATCGTCTGTCTGCCTGAACGTCATGCCTACGTCGAAGCAAAATTTTGCTGCCAAACGCATTTTACTCATTGATCACGAAGTCAACGTGCGAGCCGTTGTCCAAACCTGCTTGAGTGTGCTGGGCGGATGGGAAGTCTTGATTGCCGAATCGAATCAGGCAGGGCTGAGTCAAGCCATTTTGCAGCAGCCCGATTTAGCCATTTTGCAGCAGCCCGATTTAATTATTTTGGATCCTTCAGTGTCTGAACAGATCAACGGGTTAGCGCTGCTTGAGCATTTGAAAGCACACCCTGCCACGCGCTTAATTCCGGTTATCTTACTGTCAGCCGAGGTACGTTGGCTCAATGCACAGCAGCTTCAGCAGCTTGGAGTTGTAGGGGCGATCGCCAAACCCTTCCATGCCCCAACCTTACCCGCCCAAATTGCGGCTCTAGTCGGCTGGGTTTAATTGCCTTGAGACAAAATCTCGGCGGTTTGAGTCAGTTCGCTATTTGTATCAAGTCGCAACAATTGCTGTATTGCGATCGTATTACATGTTAGCCGTAGAAAATCCATATTTTTCCTCTTTACGCTCAAGTTACTGGGAGAGTGGGGAAATATGATGATGGCGAAGCCAGCCGTTTCTTACCCATTGTGTGGTTCGCCCAACCAATCCAGTCTTCTCACCATCACTGCTGAATCATCCAGGTCTAGTAGCGATGTTTCCCTCTGTCCCACCCCTTTGGTGAGAAGTGCCGTTCCATGCTCTGCCCTTAGCACGGTCAGAGAGACAAAATTCCAGACGATACACTTGATTCAATGTTGCTTCTGAGCGGTATGCAAGAGATCTTTTCCAACCTGCTGAATACAGAATCATTTATTCCTCATGGTCACTGTTATCTCTGGAAGCCAGGTTTGGTGTGGCTACACTTGCTGTCTGACGCGTTGATTGCGATCGCCTATTACTCGATTCCCATTACCCTGGTTTACTTTGTCCGCAAGCGGCAGGATCTGCCCTTCAACTGGATCTTTCTCCTGTTTGGAGCCTTTATTGTCGCCTGTGGCACCACCCACATCATGGATGTTTGGACGCTGTGGCATCCCACCTACTGGCTGTCTGGCGCGCTTAAAGCCATCACGATGTTGATTTCGGTCAGCACCGCCATTTTGCTGGTGCCCTTAACCCCCAAAGCGTTGGCATTGCCCAGCCCCGCCCAGTTAGAAATTGCGAACCAGGAACTGGCGCATGAAGTGAATCAGCGTCAGCATGCAGAGGAGGCACTCCGCCAGGTCAATGAGCAACTTGAAAGCCGGGTGGAGGAGCGCACTGCCGAATTGCTTCGCAGCGAAACCCAGCTCAGGCAGGCAAACGAAAGTCTGGAAAGTCGCGTTGCCGATCGCACGGTTGAACTCCAGCAGACCAACGATCGTTTGCAACAGGAGCTTTTTAAGCGAGAGCAAGCCGAGCGGCAACTCCAACAAACCTTAACGTTGCAAAACGCCATTCTCAACAGTGCCAACTACAGCATCATCTCGACCACGGTAGATGGCACCATCACCAGTTTTAATGCGGGTGCTGAAAAAATGCTGGGTTACACTGCCGCAGAGCTTGTGGGCAAAGTTTCTCCAGCGATTCTTCACGATCCGCAAGAGGTGGTAGCGCAGGCTCAGCTTCTTTCCCAAGCATTAGGCGTTGAAATGGCACCGGGCTTTGAAGTGTTTGTGGCGAAAGCAAAGCGGGGAGAGGTAGAAGAATGCGAGTGGACGTACCAACGCAAGGACGGCTCTCGGTTTCCGGTGCTGCTGTCAGTGACCGCCCTGCGCGATCGCGACGACAATGTGACGGGGTTTGTTGGCATTGGCAGCGATATCACTGCACGTAAACAGGCTGAAGCTTCACTGGCACATCTCGCCGCCATTGTGAAATACTCTGGCGATGCCATCATCAGCAAAACCTTAGACGGCATCATTCTAAGCTGGAACGAGACCGCCGAAAAAATCTTTGGCTATGGGGCTGAAGAAATCGTTGGACAGTCCATCACCCGGCTCATTCCATCCACTTTGCTCTATGAAGAACAGCAAATTCTGGAAACGATTCGACGCGGAGAAACGATTCAACAATATGAAACGACACGTCTCCGCAAAGATGGGCAGACGATTCATGTCTCTGTCACCGTATCGCCCTTAAAAGACTCAGCAGGCAACATTATTGGCGCTTCGGCAACAAAACGCGACATCAGCGATCGCAAACAGGCTGAAAATGAACGTAAACGGGTTGAGATCGCACTACGCAATAGCGAAGAACAGTTCCGCCATGCCTTTGAAGATGCCTCGATCGGGATGGCGATCGTCTCTTTGGATGGGCACTGGCTGAAGGCAAATTCCGCCCTGTGTCGGATTATTGACTACACCGTAGATGAATTACTCCCACTAACCTTTCAGGACATCACCCACCCCGATGATTTAGAAGCAGACCTCGATTATGTCAATCAGCTTCTTGCAGGAGACATTCCAACCTATCAACTGGAGAAACGCTATTTCCACAAACAGAGACATATTGTTTGGGTGTTGCTAAATGCTTCTCTCGTGCGAGACGAGCAGGGCAATCCCCTCCACTTTATTGCCCAAATTCAAGACATCACCACGCGCAAACAGATTGAAGCTGCCTTGCAAGAAAATGAAGCTCGCTATCGAGCGATCGTTGAAGATCAAACTGAACTGATCTGTCGCTTTCTGCCAGACTCTACCATTCTTTTTGCCAACGATGCCTACTGTCGTTATTTTGGGCTGCACCTGGACGAGGTGATTGGCAAGAGCTATCAGCCCGTAATCTTTGCAGACGACCAGGAAAAAGTCGTACAACTGGTTAGTTCCATGAACCGAGATCACCCCACGGTTATGATTGAAAACCGCGTGATCTTGAATGGACAACTGCGCTGGACACAATGGAGTAACCGCATGATCTTTAATGAACACGGAGACTTCATCGAATATCAGGCTGTCGGGCGGGATGTTACAGAGTTGAAACGGGTGGAATTAGAGCGGCAAGCGGTGAGCGATCGCCTGAATTTTCTGCTCAATTACAGCCCCGTTGTCATCTTTAGCAGCAAGCCCGATGGCGACTATGGCGCAACATTTATCAGCGAAAACATCCAAGACGTTTTGGGCTACGATGCCAGCGCGTTTTTAGCAGATTCTCATTTTTGGGCGAATCACTTGCACCCGGATGATGTTGAGCGAGTGTTTGATGGATTAGCGAATCTGTTTGTTGATGATTTTTACACGCATGAATATCGTCTTCGCCGATCCGATGGCATTTACTGCTGGTTACTGGCGCAGCTCAGATTGATTCGTGATCAGGCGGGTAGACCGTTGGAAATTTTGGGCTATTTGGTTGACATTAGCGATCGCAAGCAGATTGAGGCACAACTCCAAAAAAGTGAAGCCAACCTGCTGGAGGCTCAACGGGTCGCACACGTCGGCAGTTGGGAATTAGACTTCACGACCCAACAACTCATCTGGTCGGAAGAATTGTTGCGCATGTTTGGCTTTGAGTCAGCCGCTCCGAAACCAGGCTACGCTGAACATCTCAACTATATCCATCCGGACGATCGAGACCTGCTCCAAACCTGCATTATGCAAGCCACTGAACGCGGCACTCCCTATGCCGTCGATCTGCGGTTTTTTCGATCCAACGGCACGATGGGCTACATGGAAGCGAAAGGAAGAGCCGTGCAAAATGAACACGGGCAGGTTGTGCGACTGTTTGGCACGGCATTAGATATTAGCGATCGCAAACGCATTGAAGCAGAACGCCAGCAGGTAGAAGCCGCGCTGCGAGAAAGCGAATCCCGCTTCCAGGCATTTATGGATCACAGCCCTGCGGCTGCCTGGATTACCGATGCTAATGGCACCATGCTTTACGCCAGCGAGACTTACTGCCGCACGTTCCAGGTTCCCACCACTAATTTAATTGGTCGATCGGTGTTTGACCTGTTTCCCCTTGAGATTGCCCAACAATTTCTCGCCAATATTCAAGCCGTTGCCCAGTCGCAGCAGGTGATTGAAACGGTTGAAATTGCGCCCCGGGCAGACGGCACAGCGGGCGATTTCCTGGTCTACAAATTTTCTGTGCCAGATGGTTTGGAACGCGTGTTGGTGGGAGGCGTGGCGATCGATATTACCCTCCAACATCGCGCCGAAATCGCACTGCAAAAAAGTGAAGAACGCTTGCAACTGGCGCTAGAAGCCTCCGGTGATGGACTGTGGGATTGGAATATCGCCACAGGTGAGGTCTATTACAGTCCTCAATTCATGACCATGCTGGGCTACGACGCTGACGAACTGCCGCGGAATTTGGAAACCTGGAAGTATTTAACCCATCCAGATGATCAAGCCTGGGTACTGGATATCCTCAACGCTCACATGCAAGACAACTCAGTGCCCTATTCCTTCGACTACCGCGTTCGCGTCAAAGTCGGAGGCTGGAAATGGATTGCTAACTACGGCAAAGTAGTGGCTTATGACGCTCAGGGAAAGCCTTTACGGATGATTGGCACCCACAAAGATATTAGCCATCGCAAACGCACCGAAACAGCCCTGCGAGAAAGCGTCGATCGGGAACGGGCGATCGCCGAAGTGATTCAACACATGCGCCAAACGCTGGATCTGGAAACCATTTTTGGTGCCACCACCGAGGAACTCCGGCGGGTATTGAAGTGCGATCGGGTATTGGTTTACCGTTTCAACCCAGATTGGAGCGGGGCTGTCGTTGCCGAGTCGGTGGGAAGTGGCTGGATTTCAGTGATCGAAACGCTAACAGATAACGATAGCCCCTTAAACTCACAGGCATTAGAGCGCGATCGCTGCATCATCAAAGCATGGGATAGCCAGGAAGCCAAATCAAACGATACCTACATTCAGGACACTCAAGGCAGCATTTACCGTCAGGGCACCAAACACAGCAGAGTTACCGATATTTATCAGGCAAACTTTGACCCCTGCTATATCAATTTCCTGGAAACCTTTCAAGCGCGGGCATACCTGACCGTCCCCATCTTCAGCAATCAAAAACTCTGGGGATTGCTTGCCAGCTACCAAAATTCCAGTCCACGCGCATGGCACGAGAGTGAAATTCAGATTTCGGGTCAAATCAGCACACAGCTAGGCATTGCCATTCAGCAGGCAGAATTGTTTGCTCAGATTCAGCAGCAATCCAACGAACTGCAACGGGCAAAAGAAGCCGCAGAAGTCGCCAACCGCGCTAAAAGCATTTTTCTGGCAAACATGAGCCACGAATTGCGAACGCCGCTGAATGTGATTTTGGGCTTCACCCAAGTGATGAACCACGATGCCTCATTGCCTCCCGAACAGCAGGAGCACGTCAAAATTATTCATCGCAGCGGTGAACATTTATTGACTCTGATCAACGATGTATTGGATCTATCCAAAATTGAAGCCGATCGCATCACGTTTGATCAAAGCAATTTTGATGTCATTGCTCTGCTGCGATCGCTCTGGGAAATGCTCCGGCTCAAAGCTGAAACCAAAGGCTTACAGCTCAACCTTGACATTGCAGACGATGTACCCCAATACATCACCACCGACCCCAACAAACTTCGTCAGGTACTCATCAATCTGCTCAGCAATGCCATTAAGTTTACCGAAACGGGTAGTGTCACCCTGCGCGTCAGCGTGGGAGCGTGGGAGCGTGAAAGAGACACTGCCTCTCCCCATCCCCCCATCCCACCCCACCCCACACCCCACACCCTCCTCTTCGCAGTCGAAGACACTGGCATCGGAATCACGGCTGCTGACCTTGAAACCATCTTTGATGCCTTTATGCAGGCTCAAGCGGGAAAAGTATTGACCGATGGCACAGGTTTAGGACTGACCATTAGCCGTCGTTTTGTGCAGTTAATGGGGGGAGACCTGACAGGCAGCAGCACTCTGGGGCAGGGCAGTACGTTTCGGTTTAGCATCCCCATTCAAATTGTCAACGCCGCAGAAGTGCCGTTGCCCAAAACGCAGCAGCGCATTCTTGGCTTAGTTCCCGGTCAACCGCTGTATCGCATTTTGGTGGTTGATGATCAGCCCGAAAATCGTCAACTACTGGTGAAATTCCTGACGCAGTTAGGGTTAGAAGTGCGACAAGCCTGCGACGGCGAGGAGGCGATCGCCTTGACTGCTCAGTGGCATCCCCATTTGGTGTGGATGGATATTCGGATGCCCAAAGTCGATGGCTATGAAGCGACTCAGACAATTCGTGCCACGCCGGAAGGACAGGAGATTGCCATCATTGCGTTAACGGCTCAGGCATCTCGCAGCGCTCGTACGCTTGCTCTCTCCGCAGGCTGCAACGACTACCTCAGCAAACCCTTTAAAGAAAACGAATTGTTCACCAAAATGGCGGAGCATCTGGGGTTGAGATACGTGTACGAAGACCAGCAGGAAAGGGGCGCAGACCAGCCTCTAGCCCTGACTCCTGATGCTTTGAACGTGATGCCATCGGATTGGCTTGCCGCTCTCCAGCAGGCTGCTCAACATTGTGATGACGAAGAAGTTTCTCACTTGATTGAGCAAATTCCCCAGGATTATTCCACCCTGTCAGCCGGACTCGATCGTTTAGCTCACGACTTTCAATTCAAACAAATTGTTCAGCTCATTCAAGCAAGTTCTAACAACATCAGTGAATGAGTTCCAAGCACAGGTACCCATCATGTTAATCACTGCAACGGCTATACCCTCTACACAAGCGATCGCTATGGCTACTACACGAGCGAATGTTCTCATTGTTGATGACCAACCCGATAATCTCCGCACGCTCTCTGCCATGCTCACGCAGCGGGGATACAAAGTCCGTAAAGCGATCAGCGGAGAGGTTGCCCTGGAAACGGCTCGCCTTGACCCACCCAGCCTGATCTTGCTAGACATCAACATGCCACACATGAATGGATATGAGGTGTGTTCCGTGTTGAAGCAAGCAACGGAAACCAGTGATATTCCAGTCATCTTTTTGAGCGCATTAGATGATGTCGTTGATAAGGTGAAAGCTTTCACTGCTGGTGGAGCCGACTATATTACAAAACCTTTTCAGGCAGAAGAAGTTTTAGTGCGGGTGCAGCACCAACTCACTATTCAATGCCAGCAACATCAGTTACAGCAAGAAATTCAAGAGCGCCGCTATGCAGAAGAATTGCTGCGGCTCCAGCTTCAGCGAGAAAAATTGCTGGCTGATGTGACAAATTACATTCGTGAAACTGTAGACCTGGAGGAAATTTTAGCGAAAACGGTTGCCGAGATCCGCGCCCTGCTGCATGTCGATCGCGTGCTCGTTTGCCAGCTTACTGCCGATGACACGCTCAAGGTCATTGCTGAATCGGTTCCATCACCAAACCTTTCGTTACTTGGACAAACACTGCAAAATCCTTGTGTGCAGACTGATTGGCGTGCATTCATGCCACACAATACCGTTAGCCTGATTGAAGATATTCACAGCGCCCCGGCATCAAGCGACGGTGCTGCTTTGTGCACACTCCTCCACGTTCAAGCCAATGCGGTGCTTTCCATTCAGCAGGCGGATGAGGTGTGGGGCTTTTTAATGGCGCATAATTGCACAGAGTCTCGCCTCTGGGAAACGTGGGAAACAGAGATGCTGCAACGTCTGACGGTGCAACTGGCGATCGCCATTCGTCAAGCCAATCTCTATCAAGCAGCTCAGGTGCAAATTGAGGATCTCCGCCGACTCAATCAAATCAGGGATGACTTACTGGATGCCATTTTCCACGAGTTGCGGACCCCGATCGCCAACATCAAACTGGCAACGCGCCTACTCACAATAGCAACCCATCGAACGCCTAACCTGGAAGAAACACTTGCTCAACCAGGAGACAAAGACAAAATTACGCGCTATCTCAACATTTTGCAGGACGAGTGTGAACGCGAGCTGCACTTAATTCAAGATTTGCTTGATTTACACCATTTAGAAGTCGGGGCGCAACCCTTAGAACTCGTGCCGATCGATTTAAACCATTGGATTCCTTGCATCACCGAACCGTTTGAGTTGCGGATGCAAAACCAGCAGCAGACGTTTTCTTTGGAGCTAGATCCCACCTTACCCTTAATTCATACAGACTCTTTCTACCTGAGTCGCATCCTGACCGAATTAGTGAATAACGCCTGTAAATATACGCCCGCAGGCGCAACCATTGCCATCGCTGCCTGCATCGAAGCTGACTCATTGAAGCTGAGTGTCACCAATACAGGCGTAGAAATTTCTACAGAGGAATGTGCGTTGATCTTTGACCGTTTCTACCGCATCCGCAACTGCGATGTCTGGCAAAGTGGCGGTACAGGGCTGGGGTTATCCTTAGTGCAACGGCTTGTAGAGTATCTCAATGGGTCGATTCAAGTGATGAGTGCGAATCAACAAACGTGTTTTACCGTCAAGCTACCACTGGCATTGGGCTAAGGGCTTGTAGAGTCATTAGTTGTTGGTTGTTAGTTGTTAGATCGATCGATTGGTCTAGCTGACTAAAAACTAAAAACTACTAAGTTCTGGAAAGACATTAGACTCTGTGAATGGATCAACACTCATTTAACCAATCGCTTTAGCAATGAACAGTATAGAGTTTGTTACGTCTCAACCCATCGACCTGACCAATTGCGATCGTGAACCCATTCACATTCCCGGTCAGATTCAACCGCATGGCGTGTTGTTGGCGTTACAAGTCCCCCAACTGACGATTTTACAAGTGAGTCAAAATACGGGCTTCTGGCTCGGTCTTGCTCCAGACGCATTGCTAGGACAGCCGCTCAGCACTCTCTTTTCTGACGCTCAAGTGGAGCAAATTTCAACCTATTTAGATCATGACAATTTAAGTGTCTTCAATCCTTTTGAACTGACGCTTCAGCTTCATGGAATTGATCCAGATTGCCCTCACCCTAGCCCTCTCCCACAGGCGAGGGAACAACGCTCAATTCACTCCCCTCGCCCACGGGGAGAGGGGTTGGGGGTGAGGGCATCCACGTTTAAAGGCATTCTGCATCGCGCTCAGGGCATTGTGGTGCTTGAACTAGAGCCGTGTCACTTAACCGAAAACCATAGCCTTTTAGGGTTTTACCCGCTCCTACAACAGGCAATTGCTAACCTGCGCGATACCACCGATCTTACAGCTCTGGGTGCCATCATCGTGCAAGAAGTGCAGCGCATGACCGGGTGCGATCGTGTCATGGTTTACCGCTTTGAGGCAGATAACAGCGGCGTTGTCGTGGCAGAGGCAAAACAAGACGCTTTAGAAAGTTTTTTGGGACTGCACTATCCCGCTTCAGATATTCCCGTGCAAGCCAGAAAGCTCTACCACGAAAAATGGTTACGGTTGATTCCCGATGTTCACTATCAGCCCGCTCCGTTAGTGCCCACCCTAAATCCCTTAACCCATCAACCCCTCGACCTCAGTGCGGCTGTGCTGCGAAGCGTTTCACCTCTCCATGTGGAATACCTGCGGAACATGGGGGTTGCCGCCTCCATGTCTATTTCCCTGATTACCGAAAAACGCCTCTGGGGGTTAATTGCCTGTCACCATTACACCCCCTTGTATATGGCTTACGAAACCCGCCAAGCCTGCGAATTTTTAGGACAAATCGCTTCGGTTGAGCTAGTTCACCAGCAAGATCGCGCCGCCAGCCGCTACCGGGAACAGGTTAAATCGATTCAAGACCAATTCCATCAAGCCTTTACAGAAGAACCTGGCTTCATAGAACAGGTGTTGCGCCGTAATCAGTCCGCGCTGCTCAATTTGGTAGAGGCTCAAGGGGCTGCCATGATACTGAACAATCAACTGACTCTGGTTGGGCAAACGCCGTCTGAGACAGACACCCACAACCTGATGCTATGGTTGCTCAGCCAGCATCAACAAGATGTTTTTCACACCGATTCTCTAGCCCAACTTTATGCCGATGCCAAACAGTTTAAAGACTGTGCCAGCGGCATTCTGGCAATTTCCATCTTTTTGAATCAAACGTCCTATCACATCCTCTGGTTTAGACCCGAACAAACGCAAACGGTTCACTGGGCAGGAAATCCCAATAAGCCCGTTTTAGTCACAACCGATGGTGAAAGGCGGCTGTCACCTCGACAATCATTTGACCTGTGGCAAGAAACTGTTCAGGAAAAATCGTTTCCCTGGCAACTGCTAGAGCTAGAAGCCGCTCAGGAAATGCGAAACACCTTGATGCTGGCAGCGCTGGAGTTTTCTCAGGTGGCATTAGAGCAGGCGGCAGAACGCGCCGCGATCGCCAGCCGTGCCAAAAGCCAATTTCTTGCCAAGATGAGCCACGAGCTACGCACCCCCCTGAATGCCATCTTGGGGTTCACCCAAATCATGAGCCGCGATCGCACCCTTCCTCTCGAATACTTAGAGCATCTCGGTATCATCAGTCGCAGCGGTGAACATTTGTTGACACTAATTAATGATGTCCTGGAAATGTCCAAAATCGAGGCTGGTCAGCTCACCCACAATCAAACGTGCTTTGATTTGCACCGTCTCATCTACGCCATTAAAGAACTCTTTTGGCTCAAAGCCGCCGACAAAGGACTCGCGCTCACCGTCGAGCAAACTCCAGACGTGCCGCAATATGTGTGTGGCGATGAAGGCAAACTCCGCCAAATCCTCATTAACTTAGTCGCCAATGCCATTAAATTTACCGAAGGCGGAACTGTGACATTGCGGGTCAGGAAGCCAGCAGGGGAGGCAGAGGGGGCAGAAGGCAGAGGGCAGAAGGCAGAGGGCAGAAGGCAAGGGGACAGGGGGCAAGGGAATACGGAACATTCAATTCAGAATTCTTCCTCCCCACTCCCCACACCCCACACCCTACACCCCACACCCCACACCCTACTCTCCACACCCCACACCCCACACCCCACACCCCACACCCTCCTCTTTGAAGTCGAAGATACAGGCTCAGGCATTGCTCCTGAAGAGTTTCAATCTATTTTTGAAGCGTTTATGCAAGCCGAGCAGGGGCGACATCTCCAGGGCACTGGCTTAGGCTTAGCCATTAGCCGCCAATTTGCTCAGTTGATGGGGGGCGATATCAGCGTGCAAAGTACGGTGGGCAAAGGGTCACTGTTTACGTGTTGCGTGCAACTGACGGCAGCAACCGCCATTGATGTCCTCCCAACCACGATGGCTCGCCGCGTCATTGGGTTAGCACCGAAACAGCCCGTTTATCGACTTTTGATTGTCGAAGATATTCTCGAAAATCGACAGTTGCTGCTTGAGCTTTTAGGGCTGGTTGGCTTTGACGTGCGTGCGGTTGAAAATGGGTTAGAAGCTACTGCTTTGTGGGCACAATGGCATCCTCACCTGATTTTAATGGACATTCAAATGCCCGTGATGAATGGACATGAAGCAACCAGGCGCATTCGATCGCTGGAGAGAGCAAGAGCGGAGGAAAGAAACATGGCGATGGAGAACGAAGACGCACAGGGTGTTTCAAAGCAAACCTCAATACAAAATTTAGCTAACACCCCACACCCCACACCCCACACCCCAACCCTCACACCCCACACCCCACACCCCAACCCTCACACCCCACACCCCACACCCCACACCCCACACCCCACACCCCACCATCATCATTGCCCTCACTGCCAATGCCTTTGAGGAAGATCGAGAGGCTGCCTTGCAAAGTGGTTGCGATGATTACGTTACCAAACCGTTTGCGGAAAATAGTTTGTTTGACAAATTGGCGCAACATTTGAGTTTACGCTATCTCTACATGGAGGAACCCCAAACTGAACAGGTGCGATCGCAGATTGTCTGGCAAAGTCAATCTCCTGACCAGGCTCACTTAACCGTTCAAGACTTACAGATTATGCCCCTTGATTGGATTGATAGCCTGAGTCAGGCAGCGCGGGTAATTGACGAAGCAACGTTGCATCAATTAATTGATCAGATTCCGGAGCAAACGCATCAACTGGCAACAGCCCTCAGACGTTTGGTTGATAACTTTCAGTTTGAAGCGATCGTTAAACTCACCCAACCTTAACAATTAACTGCTATGGTTACTGCTCAAGTTCTCACCAACCTAGCCAACATTCTGCTAGTCGATGATACCCCCGATAATTTGCGGGTACTCGCCAAAATATTGGAGTCTGAAGGGTTCAAAATCCGCAAAACTACCAGTGGTAAGTGGGCACTGCAAGCCGCTCAAATTGCCCCTCCCGATCTCATTCTGCTGGATGTTTCCATGCCAGAGATGGATGGCTACGAGGTCTGTCAGCAGTTGAAAGCTGATCCAGCTACCGCTAGTATTCCCGTAATTTTTATTAGTGCATTGGATCAAATCGCGGATAAGATACGAGCCTTTGAAAAAGGGGGTATTGACTATATTACGAAACCCTTTCAAGACCAGGAAGTGTTGGCGCGGGTGAAAAACCAACTGATGATTCAGCAGCAGCGAAAACAGTTGACTGCTCAAAATCAGCGCCTGGAGGAAGAAATTCAGCACCGTAGACTCGCAGAAGAGCAGGTGCAACAACTGAATACCGTGCTTGAGGAGCAAGTGTTAGAACGGACTGCCCAACTCCAGCGATCGCTAGAGTTTGAATCGTTGCTCAAACGCATTACAGACAAAGTGCGCGATAGCCTGGATGAAAGCCAGATCCTTCAAACCGCCGTTCAAGCATTAGCGGAAGGGCTAGACGTGGATTGTTGCGACACGGGTATCTACAGTGCTGACCACACCACGTCTACCATTGCTTACGAATTCACCAAAAGCCTGGAATCCGCTCAAGGTAAAGTGATTTCGCTTACCGACAATCCGAATGCAGCCGTTTATCAACAACTGTTTCAAGGGCAGTGCTCCCAGTTTAACTTTATCGATTCCTGTCCCTCTCGCCCCGGACAGATCAATACAGCCCTGGTCTGCCCGATTTTTGATGATCACGAGGTTTTAGGTGATCTATGGCTGTTCCGGCAACCACAAGCTTGCTTTACCGATTTAGAAATCCGATTAGTGCAGCAGGTGGCAAACCAGTGCGCGATCGCCCTTCGGCAGGCACGGTTATATCGATCGGCGCAGATGCAAGTCGAAGAACTAGAGCGACTCAATCGCCTCAAAGATGATTTCCTCAGCACGATTTCCCATGAGCTTCGCACACCCATGTCCACCATCAAAATGGCGCTTCAGATGCTTGAAGTCATCCTTAAACCGTTAGGTGTACTAGAGCCAGAAACAGGTTCAGCAACTCAATATTTCCATATCCTCAATGATGAATGTAGACGGGAAATCAGCCTCCTTTCTGATTTATTAGATCTCTCCCATCTGGATGCCGAAGTGGAACCATTGCTTTCCACCGAAGTTGAACTTGGAGCATGGATTCCCCACATTGCCGAACCACTGCTCCAACGGTTTAGAAAACAGTCTCAAACCTTGCAGTTCCATCTCTCAACCTCATTACCTCCTATTGAAACAGATTTATCAACCTTAGAAAAAATTCTGACAGAATTACTGAACAACGCCTGCAAATATACGCCGTCAGGAGAAATGATTATTGTGTCTGCACACTATGAGAACGATCAAGAAAACCAGGCAATACAGAGGGAAGGAGTTTCTCTTGCTCCGTTCTCACCCCATATCCTCTTGCGCGTGAGCAATGCGGGTGTTGAGATTCCGAACCACGAGTTCTCCCGTATTTTTGAAAAGTTTTATCGCATTCCCAACAACGATCCCTGGAAACACGATGGCATCGGACTAGGCTTGGCTCTAGTCAAAAAGCGAGTGAAGCGCTTAGGCGGAGACATTGATGTCTCCAGCGGCGCTAATCAAACTCACTTTACTTTAAAGCTACCTTTAAACCGATAGACAACTCATACCGCATTCATTTAAAGGTGCACATTATCGTAGGATGCGTTGGCGGCAGCAAAATGCATCATTGCTGCGGAGTTGCGGTGCGTTACGCTTCGCTAACACACCCTACATCTAATGCTGCTTCACATTGAATTGGTATCAGAGAAAAAGAAATCAGGGTGTGACTTGACCTGAATTTTGGACAACGGCATACCCGAATTTTGGACAAAGGCAAGGGGAATCTCGAATTTAGGAAATTCGGCTTGCAAGGCTTCCTAAGAGTTGAATGATTCACAGCAACTGAACTCATAATCCACAAAATCTAAGACATGGCGTAGAGAACCTGCTGAATCTGAGCAATAGTCTCAGAGAGAATTACAACAGCGTCGCATATTTCCTCTTCTGTAGTAAACTTTCCCAGTCCAATTCGGAGTGCTCCATCTACAACAATCTCTGGCAAGCGAAGTGCCTGAAGAACGTGAGAAGGTAATTCAACGCCAGATGAACAGGCTGAACCTGTTGAGATGGCAAGGCGATGGCGTACTCTGGCAATAACAGCGCTGTTAGGAATGCCAGGAACAGAGATATGGAGATTACCAGCTAATCGATAGTTAATGTCGCCATTCACCACTAAACCAGGAATTCTTTCTAAGAAGAGAGCCTGGAGCTTGTCTCGTTTAATAGCGATCGATCGCTCATCCTCTTCCATTTCCAGAGATCGTAACCGACAAGCCTCTCCCAACCCTACAATGCCGGGAACGTTGAGGGTACCCGATCGCATTCCTTTCTGATGCCCACCTCCAAATAGTAAAGGTTCGAGATAGTAGCCCCTGCGAACGACTAAGGCTCCAACACCTTTGGGTCCATAGAGCTTATGGGCGGAAAGAGCTAGATAAGTGATGCCCCATTCCTCAAACTGGATGGGAGTTTTGCCTACTGCCTGAGAGCCATCGCAGAGGAAAGGAATGCCGTAGCGCTGAGCAATTTGTCCAATCTTTTGGATCGGGTAGATATTGCCAATCTCATTATTGGCAGCCATGACGCAGAGAAGGGACACCCCCTCCATACAAACTTGCTCTAGATGATCAAAGTCGAGTCTGCCTTTGGAATCAACTTGAAGGTAGATCAGTTCTGCCCAACCTCGCCTTGCAAGCGCTTGGCAGGTGTCCAGAACGGCTTTGTGTTCGAGTGGTAACAGTATGATTCGGTGCGGCTTTTCAGGGTTGGAGGGAAGACTGCCTTGAATTGCCAGGTTGATGCTTTCAGTTGCGCCAGAGGTCCAAATGATTTCTCTTGGTGAGGCTCCAATTAAAGCAGCAACGTGTTTAGCAGCTTGTTTGACCGCATCTTCTGAGCGATCGCCATACTCATGATCCACGCTGCTAGCGTTACCAAATTCTATTGTCATGTAGTGATAGATGCGATCGGCAACCCTGGGGTCAACTGGAGTGGTGGCGTGATAGTCGAGGTAGATAGGATTGTCCATATTAAGAGAAGATCATGTAAAGAGAAGATCAGCCCAACTATCCACAATTTCAACCATCTTTTTCTCGCTTAAGCCGTTAACTTGCTTCACCACCTCTGAGAGAGAGATAAAGGGGCGTTTCTTCACAATCTGTCCAACAATTTTCTCTAGATTTTTCCCTTTAACACCGACTGAAATCAACCTGCGCGTCAGGTCAACATCACGAAGTTGATTAAACACATCGATCGGTTTTGTTTGTTTAGGAAGTTGGTCAGCAATGCGCTGAAGGTTTGTGTCTAGCTTTTGAGACATGGCGTTCAGTTCCCGATTGAAGAGATCCTCCAGGTTAGAAGCCAGAGTATCTAAGGGTGTAATGCTGTTCGTTGAGTCTGGTTTCGTGGTGCTGTACAGTTGCTCTAGCAGTTGTGCTTGCTGAATTGCCGTCTTTTCTTCTTCAGATTCAATCACCAGGGCATTGACCATTTCTGCTTTCTGCGGATTTTTCTCTTTCGCTCGCACCGCAGCATAATATTCAAGATGTCCGCTCACAACGTCGTACTGCTCGAAGCCTGTTTCTTTAAGAACTAAAGGACGTAACAAACCATTCGTATCCAGAATGAGCTTTGCTAGTTTATCAATTTCGGGCTGACTGAAGTTAGATACAGGTTGAGAAGAAGAAATCAATTTCGTTTCAACCAGAAAAAAGTCAACCATTAGTTCATCCCCACTTTGTGTAATACTTCCTCGGCAAGCTTGGTAAATTCTTTGGCAGACTCAGATTTGGAGTCAAACATAAAGATTGACTTGGGATCGGGATAGAGCAAATCGCCGACTTCCAAGGTTTGGTTGAGACAATTGGATAAGGCAGTGCGTTCAAAAATAATAGAATTGAGAATCGGCAGACCATATTGCTCGATAACCGTATTTTTTTGGCGTGGAAAAACGTAGTCAAGATATCTGGGATTGGTTGAAACTTTGGATGGTAAAATCCCTAATATTTTCAAATTATCTTTACCTGTACTCTGCCGGATCTCGTTAATTTCTTCGGTGATGAATTGTCTGACGGTGGGCAAGCCTTGGTTTGCAAAGGGTTTTAAATCGGATGGAATAATGAGATAGTCGGCAGTGATGAGAGCCACCTGAGCATACACATCGCGGGAGGGTGGCGCGTCAATGATGACAAAATCATACTGATCTTCAACCAGCTTCAATTTTTTATGCAATCGGGTGCGAGTGGTGATGTATTTGTTTAGCTTATCTTGCTTCTCGATCAGGTCAACGTGAGCAGGAATGATGTCAAGTTCTGGTTTGCTAAAATGTTGCGATCGCCTCACGATCTCCGGGATGAAATGGAACTCAGAACTTTCTAACAGATGAGAGACATTCCGGGCTTTTATATCGTCTTCTTCATCGAATTGAAATTTCACTAGCCCGGTGGCAAACGTCGCATTTGCCTGAGCATCTAAGTCGATGAGCAGCACTCGATAGTCTAGACATTGAAGCGCTGTAGCCAGATTGATGGAGGCAGTCGTTTTGCCAACTCCCCCTTTGTTGTGATAAAACACGATCGTCTTCATAGAGCTTTAGCCACGATAAGATGAGCTTCGGTTTGACGTAGTTAGACCTAATTATTCAGCGTATTTCTGCGTAAATTTCAAGTCCAAATTGTCTAAATTCATCATCCAAATGATACAGAGAATTGCGAATCGCTTGACGTAAGGTTCTGGCGGGTTCCAGACAGTCTCGCTGGTAGTCCATTAAGGTTAGTTCTAGATGTGGATAAAAAAGTTTGAGAAACCCTGCGGCTGATTTGAGAATGGCATTTTGATCACGCACCGTTGCGCTTTGATTAAATTGGGTATGTTCTTGAGCATAGGAGAAAAACCGATTGTCTTGACGCAGAGAGAGAAGTGCTTCACCAAAGAAGTCCATTTTCAAGCCCACTTGAGACGCTGCCATTTCGCGTTGAAACTTGGGAATTTTCCAGCCCGGAATGATGCCTGCAAAGCGATCGAGAAAGGCGGTTTCCGCAAAAAACGACGGCAGATTGGAAACTAAGTTTTCTGGATTACGGGGTTGCAGTTGCTCATTCAGGTCAATATTTGCCAGCATGACTAAGGAACAATCGCTGGCAACATCCTGAAACCCTGCCCGGTTGTAGCGACCACTCGCAAGGTAATTTTTCAATGGACCAATTACCTCGTCAGGATTCTCGAAGGTCAGGCTTTGCACTTCGTCTAAAACCACTACGTCGTGCCGCCCCAGCAAACCGACTTCCTTCGTGCGACCATTGATGAACAGTTGAGCGGGTGTCACTTTGCCACCACTGACAAGTGCCACCTTACTGCTGATGTTCTCAAACACAAAGCTTTTTCCAGTCCCTTTGGGAGCCAATTCCATCACATGATAATTGGACTCAACCAATGGCAATAGACGGGCGAGAATCCAGGTTTTGGCTTCCTGGGAGTAATGGCGATGTTGGGGATTAAAGCCCATGGAGCAAAAGAGTAAATCGCGCCATGCTTCGGTGGTAAATTTTGCTCGACAGTTTGCATAGGCTTGCAGATCGACTTTAGAACATTGAAACGGATCAAAATCCATCACCTCAACTTTGCCGTCCGATCGCATCGAAATGCTGATTTTCCCCCAAACGCCCTGGCGGAGCAGCATTTTGTTACGTTCAATCAGGTCAGTGGGAATCGAGCAGTCATTCAAATTGATCACTGGAATCCGAGCGAAGGGATCGGGAATCACCCCGGCTCTTTGGTCAAGTGTGACTCGCACTTGCATCAGGGCAATGAGTTTGTGAACTTCTCCCTGAGTCAGATCAAAAATGATTTCGTTGCGATCGTCCTTGCGTGGAAACGCTTTTTTGACAAAGTTGTTGACCTTTTCGAGTTCGGTACGGGTGAGTGCCCCTGTACCTGGCACAATTTTATCCAGCAACCATTCAGCAACAAAGCTGGGAATGCCGATCGCGGTTAATCCACTAGAGGGCAAGCGAGTTTTGTCGATGCTAAGTGTATTGAAAACATCTCGCACGAGAGTATTGTCGTATGCGATCGCGTTAGAGGAATTCATTAATGTCTAGCCCCCCACTACTAAAGATTTGCTGAATGGCAATGGCTGAAGCAGTATCCAGAGGGGCTATTCCTGGTTCTGCCTGGACAAAGCAAAAGGTGAGTTCGCCGGAAAGAGAAAGGCGATCGCCTGGGTGGTCAGGTGATAGCGCAGGACAATCGGGAATGGCAAGGCTGAAGGTAATTTTCTGGTTGGCTGGAATAGCTTGCTCCAATGGTAGCCCAGTCTTAAAGGTCGTTAACTCTTTGATCCGTAGGCAAAGATTGGTTAAATCAATTGGATTTGGATTATTCACCGTGATTGCCAACGTTCCTGGCTTGCCAGCCTCTCCTGTGCCCTCACAGTGAAGCATCACTGGCTGGCGCGTAACGGCTTGACGCAGCACCGAGACCCCGACGACGACCTCTTCAGGAAAGAGTCCCCCATGAGAGCCAATAATGGCTTTATTGGTGGTGTAGCTGTAGGAACCAAAGCTGGCAGCATCCCGGACAATGCTGAAGTTATGGGGCAGTCCGTAGCGATCGCCTTTAAGAACAACGAAGCGTGGATCATCTGTTTCACCGATCGCCACTCTGCCTTCAACTTTTAAGCCATCGGGACAGTGAAGGATTTGAGCCAATTCACCCATCAGTTGCCCGTGATCGGTAGCAATGATAATTTGCAGTTGCTCTGGATGGGGAAACTCATCTATACAGGATTGAATTTCGGCGGCGATCGTTTTCAAGACCGCTGGACGTTCAACGTTGTAGAGATGTTTCCAATCTCTAGCACTGTGAAAAAGTTTATCAAACTGAGTGTTATCCCAACAGTAAAGTTGATGCTTTCCGGTGCGTAAATCGCGCAGCAGTTCTGCCTTGCGGTGATCGGTATAGCGTTCTCCTATGCCAAGGGTGGCAAACGCCTTATCCATCTCATCTGCCCAGGTTGTGTGTTCGGGTAGAAGCTGGCTGTAGAGACTCCATTTGGCGTATTTTGCGAGGGTTGGCAGCAGACTAAATCGCGCTGAAGACTGTTCAACCGTTAGCTTTGCTTCACGGCTTAAATAACCCAATAATTCCTGGTGATCTAACCAGCCTAAGCCATCCACAACAACCCACAGCACTGGGTTTGTTTGGCAGCTCTGGCGCACCAGCGAAGCCACACTGTAATTCAGGTGGGAATCGCTAACCGATTCTTCTTTGAGGTCAGGATAGTGTCTGAGCAACCATTCCACAAAGCTATCGGCAAGGCGATCGCTCATCCGTTGAGTCGCACTAACCTGCGTTACGATTTCCCAACGGCGAAAGGGCAAATAGCTCGTGGTTGCCCAGGCTAGGGCTTGTTGCGGACTGGCATCTAACGACAAAGGTTCAGGTTGAGGGGGCGATTGGCGATCGCTTAACTCCACTTTCTGCTGATGGGTCAAATAGGCAGAAAGCTTGGTTTCTCTCGCTTTCGTAATCAAACTGGGGCGATTGGTCAAAACCTTGAATGCCTGATTGGTAATGCGATCGCGTCCCGGTTGCGTTGCTAGAATCAGACGATCGAGAATGCTGGCATCGCTGCGATAAAGTTCCTGCTGCCAAAATTGGTCAAACTCATCCGTGAGCCAGTCAGGGATCGGTAACGGGTAGGGGTCGAGTTCGGTAAGGGTAGGTTGGGCGATGCCGAGCCAGCGGCACAGGAGCGATCGCTTGTCTTGCGTCTGGTAATACGGGGTGAGTGGATTGGTTGGAATTTGCTGTTGCCAAACTTGCTCGAAAATTTGATGGGATGCAGGTACTTGGATGCTTAACCAAGCAGCAAGATGATGGATTGAAGGTTCACCCAGCCATACCTGCAAATCATGGTTGGTTACATCTGCCAATAAGTGAGCGATCGAATGGTGAGAATACTCATCTAATTTACTGGAGAGTGCCAGCAGTTGAGCATGATTCCATTCACTCGGTAAGGGCAGAGGATGAAAGAGTGCCTCTAATCTGGGGCGAGGATCTTGCTTGATTTGGATTGTCTGCTCTCTGCCTCTCAGTCGCAACCATTCGATCGCCCAATCACACAGGCGCTTACCTTTAACCCAATAGGGGGAAGCTCCAACGCCAAAGAGTCGAAACCATTCAACCTCATTGGTGATGGCAACATAGTGAGCGGGAATGGGATAAAGTCCGGTTGGATCTAACACGATGGGACGAGATGGATCGAGGGGCGTTGATTCATCGGTCAATGTGTCAAACAAATCAGCAGCAACGGTTTCGGGGACAGTATCTGGACGTGCTGACGGGTCGATGGTTTCAACGGTTGCGATCGGTTCAGGAATAGTGGGAATAACTGGGATTGGATCAACAATGACTTGTACTTCTGGCGCTTCTACTTCTGGCAGAACAACCACAGCAGGTTGTTCTGCGAGTTTTCTCAGGGTTACTAATTGGGAAATTGCTGTTGCAAAAGTTTCAGCCGAGGTGAAGCGATCGCGACGGTTGGGAGCGATCGCCTGCAACAGTAAAGCAATCAATTCCTGGCTTAAACCCTCGCAGCTTGCAAACTCAGTGGGGTGACGGGCAGCTTTCCCAAGGGGTGGATGCGGTTCTGAGAAAGGATAGTTCCCGGTGACACATTCGTAAAAGACAATTCCGAGCGCATAGAGATCGCGATCGATCTTTTCGGCAGGGCTGGCATGGAGGGCGGGTTTGTAATCAGGGGGCAAATAGCGCCGTGTGCCTGCGCTGATGGTGGTTTCGTCGCCATCCATCACAGCCACATTAAAATCGATGATGCGAATACCATCCTCTGTTAGCAACAAGTTTGATGGTTTGATATCTTGATGACGGACTTGATGCTGGTGTAAATGGGCTAAACCGAGAGCGGTTTGTTGTGCAATCTTCACTGCTTGTTCTAAGGACAGCGCTTTCGATTCAATCAAATGTTCCACATCTTGCCCATCCACATACTCAAACAGAATAAATGGGGTACTATCGCTGAACTTGCCAGCCCAAATGGTTTCCACAACATGGGATGTTTGGGAACTCGGCGTAAGGTTCTATATTCTTGCTGGAGGCGTTCGTAGACGGAGCGGCGATCGCGGGTGATCAGCTTGAGTACCTGAACAGTTTCATCCAACGTGTCAAAGACCTGATAGGCGACGGCGAAGCTACCAGGACGACCCAATCGCCGCGTTACACGATAGCGGTCATCAAGGATGTAATCCGTTGGCAGATTGGTAATATCGACGGTTGGCAGTGTTGCCAGCGGTGCCAATGCGTCTAGAGCGGCATAGGCGTTGGTAAAGCGATCGCTGGGCTTAAAGGCGCAGAGCTTTTGTAACCATCCATCCATATCAGACGGTAGAGCGGGGGTGCGATCGCTGGCTTTGACTGGGAAAAGCGCTTTTTGAGTATGCATTTGATCGATGGATGCAAAGGCAGGGACACCCGTTAGTAATTCATAGAAAACTAACCCAGCCGAAAATAGATCTGAGTTATTGCTTGCCTGCGATGGATCGTTCTGACATTCGATCGCTTGATAGGGTGCGTATGATGCCAAATCTTCAGCAATATCCTGGGCGATCGTGCTGCTATTGGTGCTAATCCGGGCGTAGTCAAAGCCCGTGAGCCGCGCCTGCCCATCCGCATCAATCAAAATAGTATCGGGCGTGATGTTTGCTAATTTCTCAACCAAAATAGAGTAGGTGCAATCGTAAACAGGGGCTTGGTTTATGGGCAGCTTAGGAGAGGACTTATAGGAAAAGTTATGCAATCTAACACGGATGATGCAAGCATCGGTCTTGATCTAGAGGGTAAAGCGCAAAACATTGACAGTGGTGCTCTAGTTACAAGTGGTGGTAAGTTACCTCACTCCTTTCAAGTTTCAACAACCAAACTGCTGGACGTGATTATCGCGCTCAATCCTCGCAGCAGATCACTTGATGCCAAGCAGCGAAAGAAAGTTAGGCAGTCCATCAACCAAAAGCTATATAACAAAACCCGTCCAGGCTTGTACTTAGAGGTCAATAAATTGCTGCACCTCGCTTATTTAGGGCAACCGAACGGTGCTAAGACTCAACACCAATGGCGAATTTTTTGCAGCGACTCGTGAAAGCAACAAATTGAGATTTTGATTGCTGGTACGGCTTTAACGGTTTCTGAAACTAAAACCGAGGCAAGTGGCAACTACTCAAGAGAGTGGGGAGGACTATATCTGCGATCGGAAGCTGAAGTCAGGATTGCAGAAGCACTAGACCGCACTGACGTATTGTTCTTTGCTAATGCGCGTGGACGGGTTGGACTTCAAGAGACAACTATCAGCGATAGCCAGCTTACTGGACGGGTTGAAGTTGATTTTCTAGTATTCCATCAAGGCAAATGTATAAGCCTAGAAGTAGACAGTCAGCATCATTTAGGTGAGGGGCAAGTCATTCGAGATTATGCCCGTGATAGAGTAATGCTCCGAGCAGGTGTACCGACTGTCAGATTTACAGCAAGAGATTGTCTAGAACGTCCTCATGATGTTGTGTCAGAGGTTTTATCAATCTTGCTCCATAAAGGTTAAGTTCCTTAAAGCATTAGCAATGTTGCAGATAGTGTACTGACTCGATTGCTCAGAATGTTTCATGGCGGAAGTTATGGGGAACTCTAACGCTTGTAGAAATAACACCCTTCTTCAAACACTAGGAGATCATCTATGCCATACCAGGACATCAACGCAACTCTTTCCGAACAGAGCGTACAGGAGATCAAAGAAGCAGTTGCCAAGATTCAAAAGAATCTACCCTTCTTAATCACGCTGAATGCTACAGAGCGTAGACGACTATTCAAAATGGGCGATAAACGACTGGTCTTTGTTCAAACGAGTCTGCACGCAGCACAGAGCAATCGAAATATCCTGCCAGCAAGCTTTGATCTAGATGGTTTCACAAATGATTGTCGACTTGCAGCAACTTTGACAGAAGTAGAGATGTCATTGAGTCAGTTAGCTGAACAGGTGGATGATACGCTGCTAGCTGTAGGTAGTGAAGCAATGGCAAGTAGCCTTACTGTCTACGACTACGTAAAGACAGCAGCGAAAAAGACCCCTGGATTGAAGGGCATTGCAGAACAGCTAGGAACCCTCTTCCGGGCAATGAGAAGCAAACCTACACCATCAGCAGTACAAGGAACATCAGTAGCAAGTTAATGGGTTTCCACGATGAAGCTCAAAGCATCAGCAGTGAACCTCAAGACTTTAGGCTTAAACTAGCAGGGTTTGTAGATAAGCCTCATATGCTCAGGCTTTATGGTCAGAGGTTTAGAGGTTAATCTCAATCATTCAAGGCTGAATATCAAAGGTTTAAGCTTGAATGTCAGCCGTTCAGCGCTAAGGATCAAAGGTTAAGCGTTGAAGAGTAAAAGTTAAGCGTTAAATAGTAGAGGCTTGGCGCTAATGCTTTGAGCTTTGCAGATAACTCCTTAAAGTTAGATGGCGGCGGATTGTATTTACTACTGCGCCAGTCTATAGATCCAGTTAGAAGAAAACCCTTGCTTCTCCGCTAATATCATTAACGGCGTAACTGTTGCTGCATAAGCATTTTCTAGCCTTTCTAAGTTAAGTAAGTCTTCAGGACTCATTTTCAAATCACCAATAAAAGGTTCAATATAGTTACCCCAGGCTTTCTCTCCTAAGTTGTTATGGGAGATGGTTAGTCCGAGATGCTGGATAGCGACGAATGCTTTAAGGTACTGTGTCGCTGGTAAGTTATTAGATTTAGATGAATTGACCTCTGGAATCACTGGGATTAGATTCCAGATTTGGTCATGCGCTACAAATGACCAAGGCAAGTAGTGATCAAGAGCAATCTTATCCAGGCTTAGAGGCTGCCCAGAATAAATGCAACTTACAGTTTGATGCTGTAATACCAGCCTCCAATATTTAGTTTGATTAGATAAAGAGCCTCTTTGTTGAGGCATAAAAATTTTGTTGACGATGCCTGGAACATTAGAATTCCTTGGCTGCATATAGTTCAACCACTCCCATGATGCCCATCCACGAACGATGGCGTAATGCTTCTCTATATAAGCAGCCCAATCTGGATGAACGATGATAGATTGGCAACCGCTATATTTACTTGAATCGAAGCGGTAAAGAGGCTTTTTGAGATCGAAGTGCTTTTCAGCGATCGCAGGCATCGCTACATCTAGCTCATTCCCTTTACCTCGGCTAACGCCTTCTAGCTCTTGCTCCAAAAAAGGGATGATAAGGCGGAATGGGACATATTTTTTCAAATGGCTGATGACATCCTTGAGATTTTGAGAGGCAATAGCCTTACGCAGTAACTTTTTATCGGTATCTGTAAACTTGAGGATGGGTTCACTAATGTCTAAAACTAATGAATCTAGCTTCTGTGCAATCTTGTCCTGAGAACCGAACGATAACTTAAAGTAAGTATGCGGATACCAGGCATTAGCAAGCATCTCAACGATTATCTCTTGAAAGCTGATAGGCGATAGAACGTCAAACTGCCGTCGTTTCAGGATGTCTAAGAGTGAAATGAAGAAGAGAAATTTATAAGAAGTCGTCGTATCTGAGAACAGTCTAGAGAGTGCAGCGACATCTAAAGCTTCGGATTGGGGAAGCTGGTTTACTTCTGGAATGATTAAGCCTTCTTGCTCACTATCTGTCCAATACCCTAGATAGAGCCTTGCAAACTCCCTAGATGCTTCACCATCAATGTTATGAATCGCTTTAGCAATATCCGCAACAGTTTCGGCTGAGGGATCTACTTGCCCATGAAACCAGCGAAAAAAGATAGGGCGATCTACACCCAATGCGATCGCCAACTGGTTTTGGCTGATTCCGTACTTTCCTAAGACCTGCTTCAGTGCGTCACTTACTTTACCCATCTCTTAATCGTGGCAAAGAAGTATAAGCCCGTAAATGTTTACATATTCGATAACCAGTCTATTGATTTAGTTATCAAATATGATAACATCCGAGTAACGAGTTTAGATGACTGCTTTATGTCCTACGGAGAACGGCTACAATCTTGGGCTGTAGTTCGCCTACTGAAAAATATGCAGCGAATCACTATATGCCGATTTCGCAAGGAATCAGACGCGGATGGTTACGCAAAAGCCCTACGTCAGTTAACTCCTGATGGTAAATTCCTTGTAATATTCGATCCCCCGCTTTGTGAGTCAGTTAACGCAGAAGATCAATGTAAAGAGGAGGTAGCAGAGATCTAATTGGCTTTTTTGTATCCCATTGCATCTAATGGGCTAGTTTAAAGGGGTAACTTTCGCTCTAACTACCCTGTCTAGCCCTATTTGCAATGGAAATAAAGCTGAGTAAATATGCCACCAAGCTTCTAGACGTGCTAAAAGATCATCTTCAGGTCGAAGATGCAGACGTAGTTGTTGAAGAAGCTGTTATCCGCCTATACAAAAGCTATTTAGAGAAGGGCGAGATTACTGAAGGTAGGCAACCCACATCGTTGATCGAATCGCTAAACCAAGCGGGTTTTCTGAAAAGGCAGTTTAAGGGTCGCAGAAATGCTTTACCCAAGCAACAATACGATATTGAGGCAGAAAACGAGGAAGATGCTTGGCAACAGATGGCAAAACGATTTCCAGAGGAAGTAAATCAAGGATTCATCGTCGAAGAAGTTGAAAGCATTGACTTCGGTAAATTAGACCTATAAATTATGCGATCGCCCGTTGGTCTGGGTTCAATCGTTCCAAAAATTTCAGGGGACGCTGACAAATATGTTGAGCGATCGCGTCTGTTACGCCTTCCTGATCCAGCATTTTTCGCAGGGTTTGCAAGAATTGCTTTCGCAGGTCGATTCGCTTGTCACCACTTAAGCAAAGCACTAGATGCCTGCCGCGTTTTTTGTAGGTGTTAAGCCCTCTAGCAAACTGCCTTGATTCGTTGCATAGGCAACTTGTTCCAATACGCCCTGCACTTCGGCACTGTCAAAGGGTTTCTGGAAGAAGTTGGCGATCGCCAGCGCGAAGTGAGATTTCCCCTTACCGTAGTCCTGCACCATGAGATGTACATTGGGTTCGCTGGGGCTGTGGAAGCTCCGTCGCAAAGCATCCAACACGCCGATCGTGGACGTTTTAAGCTGCCTAGGGTCGGGGTCATAGTTAAACACGAATCCTTGACAGAGGCGCAAATTTTTGTCGGGGTCATCCATTAGCTCGAAGCTAACGGCATTGGCGACCAATCCATTTTCGTTAATTCTGACAATTTCGTGGAGTTGCATGAACGAACCCAAGAGTGAGGAGGTGTGGTTAGAGGCGTTGCAGACGGTGTTTTTGCCAGTCGGGGGGAGCGGCTTGACTCGGTAGAATAATCCAGAGAATGCGGTTTAGGTGGCGTGCGTTGAACAGGCTTTGCCAAAACAGGGTGATCGGACTTTCGGGTTGGACGGAGAGATAGGCGATTAAGCAGTCCAGGTCTTGTAGCAAAACAACAGGTTCAGTACTCTGATCGCACAGGGAACGAATCGCAGCCAGTTCACGATCGCACTGGTGATGCAGTGCCAAAAAGCGACTTTGCGGATCAACCCGCTTCAGCAAATCCTCCCGATAGCTGACCAATTTCGCCTCTTCTCGCCATGCTAAGTGCTGCAATTGATTTGGCTCAGGATTGTCCCACAGCAAGAGGTGGGGAGAATCTTTGGGGTTAGCTTCCCGCAGTCGCAGAGTGATGATATCAACCATGTTCCCCCTCTCCCAAATTGTGTTCACAAAGCTGAAAGAGATTGTGCAAGGCTCCTAAGAGCGTGCCCATGTCGCTAAGAGCATAGAGGAGCGTTTCGTAGACCACTCCAGCAGTAGTCAGTTGATAAAATTTCCAACCCTCGCCGTTGGTGACGATTCCCAACACATCGATCGTTTTGCCGATTTGCTCATTGCTCCATTGGCAGGCTTGCATTTCGACCAAACATTGTGCCAAGCCCTGTTCAAAGTCATCTTTTTTTGCTTCCACAATGCAAAGGAAAGGGGCTTCCAAGTAGCGTTTGCGTTCGGCAGTCAGGTAATCGACCATGCCACAAAGCGTGTTGCTTTCTAGAGGTGCCGCTTTCCAAATTTTGAGCCGATCGAACCCTTCTAACGCTTCATCACAAATGGCATCAATCAGCAGTTTTTTGGCTTCTTCACCACTTTCCAGGTCAAAATGCCGCTTGAGGCGAGCGAGCCGCTCCGCAAAAAAATCGCTGACTGGAACAGGCTCAATGTCCAAACTCCAAGGTAAAAGGTCAGCCAGATTGAGTTGTTTGAACGCAGCTTTTTTATCGAAACTAGAAAAATTTCGCTTCTTCGCTTTCGCCGATATTTGAGACCTTGGTTTTGAGGTTGTCATCGTAGTTAGCTGAGTGAATGGGTATATGACTTTTCTAGCAGTGTGAGTGGGTCATGCCAACGACGGATAATCTGGGCTGGTGAGACGGTGCGACGTTGCTCAATCAGAGCGGCAGTTTCTAGCTGGTTGAGCACGGTTTGCAAGGTTGAGGTGTTTACCCCTAAGACACTCGCCAAACCCATTGGTTGCTGCAAAATGTCATCTGTTAGAACAGATGTCGCATCGCTAAAGTCTCGCTGCCAGAGCTTTGCCAGGAAATAAGCCATTAAATCGAGGTTGGGCAAGTCGCTGTCTTCAGCGGTGTAGGCTTCTTTATCGGTTTGAGCGAGAAATTTGCAACCCGCGATCGCCTCTGGTTCGCAGTAAGCCCGCAGCACAATTCGCAGATTATCCCTCAAATCTTTTTCGGGATGCTTGCCTGTGCCTGGTGCAAAAATGGAGGCACAATAGGTCTGTAATTCATCTAACGTAAAGGTTTTGTGATCGGGTAAGAACGCATACACGAAATACGTCCAACCGCCCCACTCTGCTGGATCAGTGGGTGGTGGTTGTAGGGTTTCGCCAACGCCAGTGTATTTGCTTTTACGATCGTCCTTTGCGCCCTGCACACCGAGGCTGAGGTAAAAGTGCATCAGCCAATCGGTGACAGGTATGATTCGATCGTTATAATCTCTTGAGCGGTTTTCTGGTTTGACACCAAAATCGTATTTCCAAGCGATCGCCCCTTCTGGACTCAGGCGATCGCCACTTACTAGACCCGATCGAATCGCCCAACTTCTCATGGGACCAACTTTCTTGTTGCCGAGCTTTGTGCGATCGATCAAGTTTTCGAGTGAATCATTCAGCCCTTGATCCTCAGTAGCAGCCTCTAGAATGCGGATGATGTCATCTTTTTTGAGGGCAAACGAAGTATGAAAACCTAGCTGTAACTGTGGCATAAGGTTGAGGGGGCTAAACAACAAATCTCAGATTATTTTCGCTGCACTTAGAACAGGCTTTGTCTAATGTCTAGAGTGCCCAGCCTAAAAAGTAAAACCACTCAGTTTAGCCACTGCCATACGCTTTTTTGAGCAAAAATAAAGGATCTTGCCAGCAACGGGTAATCTGGCTGTCTCCCTGGTTGTCACTTTGCCGTAGTAGTCCCTGTGTTTCTAGCCGTTGCAGGCAGGACGATAGATCGCTAATGCCGAGAATGGGAGCAAGCCCCATTGGTTGATGCAACTGGGTGAGGGCTACGGTCTCTTGTGCGCCAAAGTCCCGCTGCCACAGTTTTGCTAGAAAGTAGCCTAACAGTTCGGCATTGGGTAACTGAGCTTCACCACTACGAAAGCGATTGTTGCCCAAACTCTGCACAAACCGACAAGACCACAGCGCCTGCACTTCGGTATATGCCCGCAGCACAAAGCGAAAATTGGTTCGCAGCAGCCTGGAAGAGACATCCTCAAAAACTGGAGCACTGGCTTTGACTAATTCATCCAGCGTAAACTCTGGGTGTTCTGGCAAAAAGCAAAAGACAAAGTAAGACCAACCGCCCCACTCAGCAGGGTTGGCAGGGGGAGATTGCAAGCCGCGATCGCTAAAGCTGAGATGGGAATGCATTAACCAATCGGTAACGGGAGAGGTTAAATAGGGGTCACACGTTCGGACTACGACTCCTTCGGGGCTGAGGTGGTTTTGATGCACTAAACCCGATCGCACTGCCCAGCTTTTTATCCGTAGAACTTTCTCGTTACCTAACCCAGTTCGCTCCACCAGTTCCATCAGAGACCCATGTAAGCCCTGCTCTGTTTCAGCCACTTCCAGGAGTTTCAGCACATCCTGTTTCTTGAGGGCAAAGGTTCCATGAAAACTGAGTTTCAGCGCTGGCATAACATTCGACTTGGGGTGAAGCGGACTCTGATCCATTCTGATCAACTTGTCTTAGTTTTCCCAGCGTTTGATGAGAATTCACCGACACAAACTTATAACAGCACCGTAAAGCCTTCTTGAGCAAAATGGCGATCGTGGGTCAATACGTCCTGAATGCCTTCCTGCTGCATCACCACCATCGAAACACAATCTGTCAAACTGTAGCCCTTGTCTAAACGTGCCTTATAGAGAGCTAATCCTGCTTCAAACAATCCCTGAGTTTGCCAAATTATTTGAATCTTAGGATCTTCCAGAATTTCTTGAGCAGCAATAGCCACCCTCCCGCGCATTTCAATCCCAAAAGCACTGAAATAGTTGAGTACTCTACAAGCACTAGCTCAGACGTTAAAAGAGAGGCATCGCTGAACTGCAAGCCAAGCGCTCTGGCATTCTGATGCCATTGATCACGTCGATTGGAACGAGCGACCCAATAAGACGTATCCACAAAGAGAGTTTTCATAGCTCCCGCTTGGGGGTGCCATACAAATAGTGGTCATGTTGATACGACCCATCGGTTGGCATATTTTCCCATGCTTCATCGGGCACGTTTGCCATGATATCGTCAATCTTCTCCCAAATGGTCTTTTTAGGTTCTGTGGAGGCAGTCTTCTCTACCAGGGTCTGTACAAATTCCAGTACTTCTGTTTGCTGCTCCTTGGGCAGCAGCTTTAAGGAAGCGTTGATAGAGTCAATCACAGGTTGACCCGTCGATTCCACTAGCATGGGTTATCTCCTATCAGAACAAGCATCAAGATCTGTCTTTTAGTATGGCAAGAATTAAAGGTGACAAGCCAGACACGGTAACGTATCGTCTTCTTCATCTAACACTTCTGCCAATGCTTCCACCAAAGGGCGATTGGGGGCGGTCTGTTGCTCTCGCGCCATTGCTTTGTGGTGATTGGCAATAATCTCCTCTTTACGAGCCAGCAATGCTTGCAGCGTTTCGCCTTGCGTCCAGGTGTAGGTTCTACCGTCTATGTGGTTTTGCTCGTAGGCGATCGCTTTGGCAAAGAGATCCGGATGTTCTTCCGCCAGCATTACCCATTCATATTTGCGCTGAAAGAAGCAAAAATAGCAGCCCGAACGACTGCGCCAGCGATAGTAGCTGGGTAGCCCAATGCCGCTCTCTTCCAGCAGTTGCAGAATATCAGCTTTGACTAGCCCGCGTTCCTTAAAGGGATAAACGGCTTTGATGGCTGAACGAGTTGAAATGTAGCCCTCGCGGAACTCATCTGCTCGAATGCCTACATAGCTGACCGCTTCATCGTTTCCAATGAATTCTTCTAGAGGCTTAATTTTAAGCTGCTTGGTACACCAGCGCATTTGAGGCGAAGGCAGTGTGCCACCATAAATATCTAACCAATGCTCAAAACCTCTCTCTGCACTCAAGTAGTGAATTTTGATGCCAAGTCGAGCTTTAACTCGTTCCAGATACTCGTAAGTTTCCGGCAGTTCACGATGAGTGTCGCAAAAGAAGTACTCCATTTGGGGCACCTCTTGATGCAATAAGATTGCCAGCGCGGTACTGTCCTTGCCGCCCGAAAGCCCCAGGATATGTCTCACAGTCTTGTTTACCATGCCCGCCATTATGGCTTCACTTTTCTAGAGCGTTCCCAAAAGTGTCAGGTATTACGAAATCCTTATATAAATACTTTATAAATGGCTATCTTATCGCTATGTAGATACACGATCGTCCCCTTGTAGCCGTTAGACCTTGCCAAAGTGGACTTAGCTTTGCTTCAGATCTAGACCTAGCATTGCTTCTACCTCCTGTCGGCTGAGATTGATCAATTTGTAGGTGGCGATCGTCCCTCAAAGGTTCTAGTTTGGTTTGTTACTCGCTTGTCGCACAACCTCTAGATCAAGCGCCAATCGTTCTGCAATTTGATCGATGGTTAACCCCACCTCAAGCAAAAGGGACACCATCTCTAATTTCGTAAGCAAGCGCCCTTCTTCACGCCCTTCTTCACGTCCTTCTGCTTTTGCGTCTTGATAGACTCGGCTTTGCTTCAGATCTAGACCTAGCATTGCTTCTACCTCCTGTCGGCTGAGATTGATCAATTTGTAGGTGGCGATCGTCCCTCAAAGCGCCTGGTTTGGTTTGTTACTCGCTTGTCGCACAACCTCTAGATCAAGCGCCAATCGTTCTGCAATTTGATTAACAGTTAACCCCATCTCAAGCAAGAGTGGCACCATTTCTAACTTTGTAAGCAAGCGTCCTTCTTCACGCCCTTCTTCACGTCCTTCTTCGCGCCCTTCTGCTTTTGCGTCTTGATAGACTCGGCTTTGCTTCAGATCTAGACCTAGCATTGCTTCTACCTCCTGTCGGCTGAGATTGATAAATTTGTAGGTGGCGATCGTCACGACGATATCAATAATCTCCTCTCTAGAGAGATTACCAGTTTCTTCCATCGTAGCTCGATCGATCAGTTGCCGAGCCTGCTTTGCGGTCTCCGACTCTGGTTGAATCATGAGCTGCATCAGGCTGATGCCTAGAGGCTGCTGGTTCGGTTCTCCCAGTTCATCCAGGTACAGGCATTGTACTTGGGCACTGTGTAGTAGAGCACGGTGAATGGTTGCTTGATCAGGTTCTAAGCCTCGGTTTGGAAAAATCAGGACACCATACCAGTCGTCATAGCGAGTTGGGTTGCGATAGAGGTAGAGAAACAATTCGGCAAAGAAGCGATGGTAGAGGGATTGATCCTTCTGGAACTGTACCTCAGCAAAAAAGATGGTTTTGGTGATTGCTTCTTCGGGGGGCAAAAAAACACCATCGATCCGAAAATTTGGCTCTTTGACCTCTACTGACTCAAAGCGGTAGCCCTGTACTTGTTCTGGCGGTTGACCGATTAGTTCAAAAAACAGATCTGGAAACCGCTGAAAAATTTGGTAGAAGATGGCATCTCGGCGCACAGGCGGGCAGGGGTTAGGGGTAGATGGGTTGTGGGCGATCGCTGGATAGCGCAAGTAGGAACTGACTGGCATTGCCTAGCACCGTCTCAGTTAACCGAGCGACTAAGGCTTGCTGAAGTTGAGGCTGATTGCATAAGTCGGTTCTGGCTAAAAGTTCTGCCACTAAGCCATCCACGAAGGGTTGCTGCTCCTGATCGACCCAGACCATGCGATGAATCTCGCTACCGTCAGGACGAGTCACCGTCAACCGACGCACCTCAAACCCACCGCTACTCCCCGCCGCCACTTCCTTTTGCAATGCTTCCAAATTTTTGAACCGCCGCGCCAGGTCGCTTAAATTCAACTCAAAGGCAGTTACGTCCTTCTCTGCCCAGGCTTCAGTTGGTTTATCTGCCACAATCATCAGCAACGACTCTAGCCAGATACGATCGCTCACCGTTTCGTCTGCCGCTGCCCGCACAAACCGATTCAAGCTCATTTCAAGGCAGTTGCCCAGCAAATACTTGGCGCGAAACTGAAGGTCTTGTCGGATCTGGTGGCGATCGCTGCGTAGACCAAAGGCATGATACAGGAGCGTTTCACACTCCATCAGCAGCGTGTCGTAGGCGCTATGAATTTCTCGCAACACCTGCACTAACTTTTCTCGAAAAAGTCGAGCAGTTGCCGTTTCAGTTTCATCATTGACCGTGCTTGCTTCTGCTTCTGGAGGTGCGAGGCGGATTGGCTTTAAGCCACAGGCTTGCGGCAAGGCAGTAAATAGCAGTTCATCCGGCTCCTGGGTTTGCAACAGCGTTTGAATCACTGCCTGCGCCTCAGTGCTGATGCGCTTAGACTTGAGCGTGTAGGCAGGCAACTTCCGCGCGAACTGCACTAAGGGCTTTACCACTGATAAGATGGTCAGATTTCGACTGCCCGTTCGCCCTTTCGCTGGACTGCTTCTAAGCATTGCCTCCAGTTCACGAAAGACTTGAGAGCGTACCCCTGCCACTTCAATATGCTTCACCGTAAAGCGAGCCGGGTCTTTCACCAGCAGTTCAAAATGCTCTGCTCCTAGCACCGAGATAAACGTGCCATCTTTGTAGACACTCACTTCATCTATGTAGTAGATCAATAGTGCCGCCAGCAACACGGGGATAACACCCTGTTTCACACCATAGGGAGGGTTTGCCAACTGTTGATAAAGCTGTTGAAGCGACTGTGGCTGGTTTGTTGCGCCTAAGCAAAATTGTTCGATCGCCTGCCAAACGGTTGCAACCCCTGACTCTAGCTTTGGTGGTTGAAAATCCCATTCTTCTTCGCCCTGGCGATGAATCCCCGTTGCCTCTAAAACGGAGTAGTACATTGCCACTTCAGGACCATAGCCTTCTAAGCCCAACCTTGGCTGGTGGCTCTGCTCCAGCATCGCCTCAATGAGTTCACGACGGGCTTTGGCGCTTTGAGAGGTGAGTCCACGACGATTAATGAATTCATTGTCAAGCCGGAGTCCTAAGTGATAGGTGCGATCGCACAGATCCGAGAGCAAGGCTTGAAATGCTTGGGTTTTTGGAATAATGGTTGCTTTTCCAGCAATCCAGCACTGGTTCTGACCAACCGACCAGTTGAAAGCCTGTTGAAGCGTATCATCAAGCAGCCGTTCGGCATCAACCAGTCGATGTTTCACTTCGCGTCGTGCCACCCCATCCGTTTGCAGTGCCGTTGCTTCCTTGTGAATGGTTTTAAGCGCTTGCAACTGCTGGGCACGAGTCCGAAGCAGATCAAGCTGAGTTGTAGTGATGACTATTAAAGGCTTGCCATCGACCGTCTGCGCTGGCGTTTCACCGGGAAGCTGGCGATCGAGCCAGTAGACAATCAAACCATCGGTGCTGGGAGCATGGCAGCATAACGCTGTGAGTGGTGTAAGGCTGTCGGCATACTGCTGCTCGAAATAGCGGAGATTTCCTGTAGTGGAATAGTGGCGTTGGGCGACGATCGGCTGTAAGGGTCGGGCGCGAGTGAGCAGTTGGGCAAGGGGCAAACGTTCTTTTTCTAGCAGTTGGTAGATTGCCGCTTCCACATTAAAGTCCGAGCCTTCCCAAAGTTTCAGGTCGTCTGTTTGGTTCCGATAAGTGATAATCCCTTTCTGGGTCAAGTCTTTGATCACAGCCTGCCAATGTTCTAAAGCGGCGGTGTCGTCTGGATGGTCACACAAGGCAAACGCCACTAACGCTGGAGAGGCTTTTAATGCCCCCGTTGCTGTAATGAGGTTCAAAATACCAATGGTTTTGAGGACGTTCAAGACCGCCTCGTTCTGCGTTTGAGCATCCTGAATCAAGCCCTGAATCTCTACCCAACGTTGCAGATTAATGCGAGACGCTAGACCAGTAGCGGCTTCCACAAAATAGTCATAAAGCTGGTGCAGTTGCAGCGTCGGTATCCGATCGCCATCAAAGGTGCTAGCAGTCAGAAATTCGGTCAACCCATGGGGTTCATGGCTCGTCAAGAACGTAAACAGGGAGCGATCGTTCTGGGCATAGCGCGTACAGAGCAGCGGTAACACCAGCGCCGTCATTGGATGCAGAGGATAGGCAGCACTTAAATCTTTGGCGGCAATGCCTTGACCCACTAAAACAGGCTTCAGTGCCTTGAACCAGGCTTTGGCGGTTTGGTCGCAAACTGATGCTAGGCGGTCTGAAGCCTCGCCTTCGGAGCGCTCAATGGCTTGCCCAATCAGCCGGGTCATTTGGCTAGCAGACTCAGTGAACTGCATCGTTTCAAAGCGCCCCTGGATTTTGGTCCATTCGTTTTGCTCGATCGCGCTGAGTCGTTCGCTGTACCCTGCAAACGATTGATGCAGTAGCCCCACGAAATGCACTTGATACTTGCCTTTGTAGCGCAACTCTGCAATCTGTTGCAGTAGATAAAGATCGTCAGTGCCGCCATGATTCACGGCATATTCCAGATTTTTGCCTAACTCATCAAGGACTAACAGCACCTGCGTTTTGGCAGCTTGAGTCACCTGTTCTAAGAGGGTCAACACTTGCTGATTGGTGATCTGGCAGCGCCCTACAGCGACTTCAGCGCCCCAATCCGTCAGCGTTTGGAACCAATCAGGTTTCTGCTTGCGCGACCAAAACTCCTGACAACCGTTTGCTAATGCCCGCATGACCGTCCAACTGAGTGGCTCTCGCTGCCCAACCGCCACACAACGTAGTAAGCCCTGAGGTGGCAGCGTCTCAAGAATTTGCTCTAGGAGAGGACTCTCTTTAGGCAATGCCTGTTCGGTAACATGCCACGCCTGGTTCGCTGCTTTGCTGTTTTCGGGCGCACAGAGCGCCGTGAGATAGTTCGCAAAGGCTGATTTCCCGGTGCCATACACGCCAATCAGTGTCCAAGCCCGCTGTGCTTTGGGGTTCTCGAACGCGGCTAGCATGCGCTGCAACGCTTCGAGCGATCGCTCTGTCAGCACGTAGCTTTCCACAGCATCAGGGTTGTCAAAATCGCGCTCCAGGTTGATAGAGCGGTGATAGCGACGATGCAGGCTGAAGTAATGGGAAAGAGCGGTCACGTCAGCTTACCTCGTGGCATAGTACCTGTTCAGGATATCCTCTGCCATCTGTAATGGCTGACCCAGGAAGAAAAACTCTAGCTTTCCAGCGACATCGGCAATCCCTAACGTGGCGATCGCTCCCCCTCTGTCGTTCGTAAAGCGTGAGCAGTACTCAATGGCTTCGTACAGAGCACTTTCCGTGAGCCGAAACACCAAGCCTGGGCTACCGCGATCGTACAGGAGCTTTACCACTGGAACGTTCTGCACGCCTTCGGCGAACTGTCCAACATAGCGGAGGCAGGCGTACACGACTATCTCGGCTGGCAAGGTAGGTTTAGCGCCAATCCGAAACGTGTAAGAGCGGGCATTCCCGGCAGACCGAATTAGCCCCAGGTCTGCGAACGGGCAATCGAGCGACTCTTCACTCGCCGAAGCCTTGAACTGCTGTGAGCCATACATCCGCAGTAGACAGTTCATATCTTTACGAAGCGAGGAATCCGCCACTCTCGCCGCTTCCCGATCTCGGTAGTCACAGAGTTGGTTAAAAAGCTCGTCAACGGTAAATTCCACGCCACGAAATTGATTGAACACAAAAGCCCACGTTGTTGCGGAGCAAGGATCTTCCAGCAGTTTCCAATGGAGCAGCCAGAGGGACGCTGGATCTTCCAGATAGGGGTCCCACCCGGATGATCCGAGAAGCTGCTTGCCAAACTCAGTCGGGCAATTCTCGTGCCGAGAGGCTTCGCCAACGTCTTCCAGCAGCTTGAAGGCTGAACACCAGTAGCGGATGGAGCGCACCATGTTTTTGCCTACCCCTAGCCGCACCGTCGCGTCATCTTGCAAAAAGATGGCAGGATCTTGAGTCGCTTGGTCAACCCCTTTTTTGAGCCAACCAAACCGAGGGTGAAAAGTCTCGTGACGGGCGAAGGCTTGGCGAGTGGCTGGGGCTTGTGGAGTGCTGACAGTCATGAATTTTAACGTCTTCTGCAATTAACCTAAAACCAGACTGAAACAGGGATCTGAAAAGTCATGACTTGCATAATGGGTGCTATCGCAACTTGATTGCGCTTTACATTACTGCAAAATGGACTCAAAAGAGCGATTGCAGATCGAAAATCATGGAGCTAGCCCCCAATCTTTACCCTAACTTCTCAGTTCTGACTACGCTTTGCCAGCGCAGCAAGGTAGGCAAACTTTTGCCGGATGCGCTGTATGTTCACGTTTCAGCCTTGCCAGCCTTAGATCCGATTTTGCAGGACTATGAGAAGGAAGCTCGCCAAATCGCCGCCCCGCCAGAAGTCGCCACGCTGGTTAAGTTCAATACTGAAAAGCCGAGCGTTTCTTATCTGGTTTACCCTGACTTCGATGCGAACCCTCATCCTGCCCTGCAAGCTAGCATCCAGGTTGATCTGCGGAGCCGCGAAGTCAACTATCGAAACTATAGCGACACGGGCAACCCATTTATCCTTCATCGGAAGGAAAGCTTTGTTACAAGCGACTATCCGCTCTATCAGCAGTTTGTCGCTCTAACCCGCCAAGAAGAAGCACTCGGACTGCTCAGTAATCCGCGATCGATTGGCACTCGTTTAGCTTGGGAACAACGGCTAACAGAGTGTCAAGTTGTCTTTCAAGGGCACACGCTAGTTCATCGATCGCTCCCCAACGCCCAGAGTTCAACGGTCAAAATCGATCGTCACAAAGCAGCAATTAGCCGCAATGATTTTTCCAAGCCGATGCGGTTGGCACTAGAATCAGGGTTGTTTAGCCAGCAGACAACCTTTTTTGATTACGGATGTGGTCAGGGCGGTGATCTGGAACGGGTTGCTAAGTTGGGCTACACCAGTTCCGGGTGGGACCCCCACTACCGTCCCGACATGGCTTTGATGGCGGCAGATGTCGTGAATCTGGGGTACGTCATCAACGTGGTTGAGTCTCAGACAGAGCGGCGGGAAGCGCTGATCAAGGCGTGGGAGCTAACCCAGCAAGTTTTGATTGTGGCGGCGCAGGTATTGATTGCTCAGGGGAATAGCCAGATTGCTTATGGGGACGGCGTAATTACGAGCCGCAACACGTTTCAGAAGTATTACGATCAGGAGGAACTGAAGCTTTACATCGACCAGGTGCTGGGAGTGGATGCCGTTCCAGTAGCGTTGGGCATCTATTTTGTGTTTCGGGATGAGGCACAGGCGCAGAATTTTCGGGCATCTCGGTTTCGATCGCGCGTTTCTGTTCCCAAGGTGCAACTCAGTAATAAGCGCTTTGAGGATTACAAGGAACGGCTGGCTCCGCTAATGACGTTTTTCACCGAGCGGGGACGGTTGCCGACGCTGAAGGAATTACCTGAGATGGAGGCACTCAGCACTGAATTTGGCAATTTGCGCCGAGCATTCCAAATCGTCTTGCAGGCGACAAACCCGCAGGAGTGGGATGCAATCAGCGATCGCCGCCGGGGAGATTTACTGGTTTACCTGGCGCTGAGTCACTTTGGTCATCGCCCAAAACTGCGCGACCTTGCGCCTGTGGTGCAAACTGACATCAAAAGTCTGTTTGGTGGCTATCAGCAAGCTTGCACCGCAGCCGACTTGATGTTGATGAGTCTGGGCAATTTGGCGGTGGTGGCAGAACGATGCCAGAACAGTCCGATCGGGAAAAAGCTACCGGGTTCGCTTTGGGTGCATGTGTCGGCGATCGAAACCCTTGACCCGCTGCTACGCCTTTACGAAGGCTGTGCCTCGCGGACGATCGGTCGTCCTGAAGAAGCAAACGTGATTAAATTTCACTGCCGCAAGCCCAAAATCACCTATCTGGTCTATCAAGACTTTGATGCTGACCCGCATCCGGCTTTGCACACCAGTATGCAGATTGACCTGCGAGATTTGCATGTTCAGTACCGCGACTATGACCTGAGCGACAACCCACCTCTACTGCACCAAAAGGATTTACTGGTTGCACCTGACTACCCTGGCTACGAAAAGTTTGCCAAGCTGAGTCGGCAGGAGGAGGATTGGGGGTTGTTGGAGGCACTAAGAAAGGATAGCGGTTGCGACAGCCTGTGCGTTAGCACGCATCGGCGAGGCTGGCTAAAGTGCCTGGAAGACCACTGTGCTGAGTTGAAGGGGCATCGGGTGGTGTGGCAGAAGGATGCTGATCCGTATAGGGTGAAGTTGTTGAAAGCTATTCAGCGACAACGCAGCCATTGCGTCACAACTAAGGAGAATCTTCAAACAGAGCCGTCAAATCCTGATAGCCACTCACAACCCTGAGCACTTCGATATCGTCGTTGAGGAGACGGTAAAAAATTAAGTACGGCTCGTAAGGCAAACTGCGTGAGCCGGGGTAGAGTTCATCCCGTTTGCGACCAATCTGAGGAAATTGAGCAATTCGCTGAAGGGTTGAATCAATACCGCTCAGGAATTGTTCCGCACTGACTAAACTGCTTTGGGCAGCAAGATAGTCTGCGATCGCTTCGATATCTTGACTGGCGCGGGGTGTAATGCGACAAACTCGACTCATGTTTGAGAGTGGCGTTGGTGTAACCGTTGGCGAATCGCTTCGATTTCGCTTGTTGCATCTAGAAGCTCTCCCCGTTCGGCTTCCAACGCACCCAGCAACACTTCACGCCGCAATTCTTCAAATCGTCCCTGATAGATTTGCTCCTGCTCTGCCAGGGTTCGCAGCCCTGCAAGCAATATCTCATCCAATGAAGTGTACTTACCACTGGCGATCTGGCGATCGGCAAACTGCTGTAAATCCGGTGGAAGCGGCAGGGTCATTATCGTACTTGCGCGAAGAAGACTTACTTGCTATTAAGTTTAACTTACCTGCGCGATCGGCGGGGGTGGCTTAAGTGCCTGAAAAAACGCTGCACTAAGTTGAAGAGAGTTCAGGTAGTATGACTGAAGGATGCTGCTCCCCATCGAACAATTACTGCTCATTTTTAGTTGAGTCTAGGGAAAACACTGTTTTGAACGAGGAACTTAAGAAAAGGCTACAAAGCGAAATAGAGAAGAGCGGTTTTCCATTGGAGCTTGATATCACAGAAAAGCTTCGTGATTTGGAAGGGGATGATCATTTTCTGGTTTTCCCAAATATTTCGTATGTGGATCTTAAAGGTGCATCTCATGAAATAGATGTTCTTGCACTTTATAACGTGAATGAGGAAGATAATACCTATCCTTTTGGAGCCACAGGTATTTTACTAGTTATTGAGTGTAAGAAGTCATTTGATAAACCCTGGGTCTTTTTTGAAGAATTCACTGATCCACTAACTTTGCTCGGTTTAGGTAGCAAGGTTGATTATTGCACTGATCTCAATATTTCCAAAAAGTCTATAAGTCTTTTAATAGCCTGTGCAAATTCGTCATTTAGTGGTCATCATTACAACAATTGCTCCTTTTATAATGACTCTCCTCTTGCTCAAGCTAGAACGTATTTTGAGGCATTTAGATCTTTGGATGTACCCAGCACAATTCATAAAGCGGTCTTAAGTTGTTTTTATGCTAAATCATTCGTGAAAAGATGGTTTAATAAATCTGATCGCGGAAAAGATCTTAAAAACCAACGTTCTTTTATTATTCAAAATGTGATTGTTCTTGATGGAGAGCTTATTCTAGCTTCAAGACGAACAAACTCTTTTGACATTGAGCCAGTAAATCATTTATTACTAAGAACAACAGACAGTGTGTCAAGTGTTGAAGATTCAAGTACCTCTTTGATAGGAAGTGAAGTTATAATTGATGTTGTTAAAGCTTCTTTCTTTGAGGAATACATAGAAATCTGCAAGAGCGATGCAAAACTATTCAAGAAACACATTTCTGAAGTTTATTTGTCAGGACTACTAGAGCTTTCGTAGCCAGGAATGGATGGCGTAACCTCTTAATTCAGAGTATTAACGCCTGTCCATGTTGAACTCAAAACCATTAGAAGTAATTTTAATGCCGATTGCTCCTCTGAAGTCAGGGCTTACAATTGCAGCTAAGATCGTTACCAGAGTTAGAAAAATTACTGTGTTCGCAAGATTACCAGTAGATGGAAAAACCCTCCTCAAAATTTGAGGTAAATTCTCTACCTTTACAGGGTTAACAGATGGGTAGTGCTCAAGATGTAATGATGGAGAAGTAGAGTCTTTGCAGTTCTCCTACCATGCCTGCCTGCCCCATCTGTGCCTCCGCCAAAACGGTTAAGAACGGTCGCATCCACAACGGTAAACAACGC
>JAESFZ010000143.1_pt1 | contig 130577 bp, 130 predicted proteins | sample 9269561 | NCBI WGS metagenome assembly JAESFZ01 (sample SAMN14515552, study PRJNA621657) | algae metagenome | isolation source: Tildeniella nuda ZEHNDER 1965/U140 and co-occurring heterotrophs from wet... | place: Switzerland: Stansstaad, Zurih | collected 1965-01-01 | reverse complement strand
TCGATTGCAGCAGAACGCCGATCAGCCGGTACCAGACGATCTGCAGCGCCACGATCAGGAAGCCGCTGACGAACACCAGCAGCGCCCAGCGCCAGACCACGCCGTCCGCCGTTTCGGAGGCCATCGTCTTCTGCGCGGGGCGAGCCGCTTCCATGTCGATGCCGCGCGCCAGCAGCAGGCCGCCACCCGCGACGATGAGATTGATCAACGCCCCGAGATAAACGGCCTTGTCGAAGCCGACCGTGCCGATCAGGTACCAGCCGCCGAAGAAGGCGCCGACGCCCGCACCCAGTGTGTTGAGACCGTAGAGCCATCCGATGAGTTGCGCGGAGCCCGCGATCTGGCTCACGACCGCCTTGGACAGGAACGGCAGCGAGCAGCCCATCAGGAAGGTCGGCCATAGCAGGCCTGCGAACACGATGGCGAAGATCACGCCGCGCGACTCCGCAAGTGGCAGCAGGCCGCGATAGATCACGTCATAGTAGAGCCATGGGCTCAGCACCGCGAAGACTGCGATGCCGACCTCGCAGATCGCGAAGGCGATCAGCGCCGCGCGGCGCGACAGGCGGTCGGCGTAGAGACCGGCTGCGAGGCTGCCGATGCCGAGACCCAGCAGGAAGGCCCCGACGACCAGGGCGGCCGCGATCGTGTCGGCGCCGGCGAACAGGCCGAGCAGCCTGTGCCAGGCCGTCTGGTAGATGAGGGCTGCCGCGCCCGACAGAAAGAACAATCCGAAAAGTATCGTTTGCCGGATGTGATCCGACTGCCGCCTCAAATTCATGCTTGCAGCCTGCCTGAACCATCAGCTGGCGCGCAACACCTTGCGGGCTTAAACCCCTCCGCCATGGCGCGAAGGAAAAAAGGCGAGAAGATCGACGGGTGGATCGTGCTCGACAAGCCTGTCGGTCTCGGTTCGACACCGGCGGTGAGCCGCGTGCGGCGGCTGTTCGGCGCCCAGAAGGCCGGGCATGGCGGCACGCTGGATCCACTGGCCAGCGGCATCCTGCCGATCGCCCTCGGCGAGGCGACCAAGACGGTGCCGTTCATCATGGACGCGCGGAAGGAATACCGCTTCACCCTGCGCTTCGGTGAAGCCCGCTCGACCGAAGATGCCGAGGGCGAGGTGACGGCGACCAGCGACGCCCGGCCGACCGACGACGCACTTCGCGCGGCACTCCCGGCCTTCGTGGGTGAGATCGAGCAGATGCCGCCGGCCTTCTCGGCGCTGAAAATCGATGGAAAGCGTGCCTACGACCTCGCCCGAGCCGGTGAGACTGTCCAACTAAAGTCACGCCAGGTCCTGATCGAGCGGCTGGAGATGGTGGGCCGACCCGACAGGGACCACGCAGATTTTGTGGTCGGCTGCGGCAAAGGCACCTATATCCGGTCTCTCGGCCGCGATCTGGCAAAGGCGGTGGGGACCGTCGGACACTTGTCGGCGCTGCGCCGGACGGTCGTGGGACCCTTCCGCGAGGAGGGGGCCATTTCGCTTTCCAAACTGGAGGCCCTCGGGCATATTCCCGCGCTCTTCGGGGCCTTGGCTCCCGTTGCGACCGCGCTGGACGACATCCCGGCGCTGGCCATGACGGAGGCACAAGCGGACCGGTTGCGCCAAGGCCAGCCTGTTCTCTTGACCCGGGACGCACCTCCGTCCGGCGCACTTGTTCGCGCCGAGGTCGGCAGCAGGCTCGTGGCGCTGGTCCGTTCGGACGGCGTCGCTCTCCAGCCGGTGCGCGTTTTCAACCTTTAGTTTCAGGAGAGAACCGATGTCGATTACAGCCGACCGCAAGGCGGAGCTGATCAAGACGTATGCCCAGGCCGAAGGCGACACGGGTTCGCCGGAAGTCCAGGTCGCGATCCTCAGCGAGCGTATTTCCAACCTCACCGAGCACTTCAAGGGCCACGCGAAGGACCACCATTCGCGCCGCGGTCTGCTGAAGATGGTTGGCCAGCGCCGCCGCCTGCTCGACTACCTCAAGTCGCGAGACACCAAGCGCTACGCCACGTTGATCGAGCGTCTGGGTCTGCGTCGCTGACCCTTCGGCCCCATCCTTGCGATGGGGCCTTTTCGCGTCGCGTCGTGCGGTCCCCGTGAGTTCGGCCGCCTGACGCGACATCGCAGTAACCGGGAAGGCAGGGGCGAGAGCAAACGCCTGTCCCGGTCCTGCCGGCGCAAGGGCGCCGGTGGGCGGTCGTCGCCAAACGGGGGCAGGCGACCGTGATGGAAAGGATGAATGAGATGTTTGAAGTTTTTCGCAAGGAAATCGACTGGGCCGGGCGCAAGCTCGTGCTGGAGACCGGCAAGATCGCGCGCCAGGCCGACGGCGCCGTCATGGCGAGCTACGGCGGCACCACGGTGCTGGCTGCCGTCGTGTTCGAGAAGAAGCCGAAGCCCGGCCTCGATTTCTTCCCGCTGACCGTGAACTACCAGGAGAAGGCTTTCGCAGCGGGCAAGATCCCCGGCGGCTTCTTCAAGCGTGAGGGCCGTCCCAGCGAGAAGGAAATCCTCACCTCGCGCCTGATCGACCGCCCGATCCGCCCGCTGTTCCACGAGAGCTATCGCAACGAGACGCTGGTCGTCGTCACGACGCTCGCCCACGATCTCGAGAACGATCCCGACATCCTGGCGATGGTGGCCACGTCGGCCGCGCTCACGATCTCCGGCGTGCCCTTCATGGGCCCGATCGGCGCGGCGCGCGTCGGCTATGTCGACGGCCAGTACGTCGTCAACCCGACCAAGGTGCAGCTCGAGAAGAGCACGCTCGACCTCGTCGTCGCCGGCACCAAGGAAGGCGTGCTGATGGTCGAGTCGGAAGCCAAGGAGCTTTCCGAGGACGTGATGCTGGGTGCCGTCATGGAGGCCCATCGCTCGTTCCAGCCGGTGATCGACGCGATCATCCAGCTCGCCGAGCATTGCGCCAAGGAGCCGCTGCCGCTCACCGATCCGTCGGAAGCGTCGAAGACGGTGGCTGCCAAGCTCACGGCGGAAATGCGGGCTAAGCTGGTCGAGGCGTTCGCCGAGACCCAGAAGCAGGCTCGCCAGGCCAAGATCGGCGCGGTGAAGGCCGAGGCCAAGAAGCTGTTCGAGGGCGACGAGGCCGCACTGGCCGCGTTCGGCGAGCAGTTCGGCAACCTCGAGGCCGACGTGGTGCGTACCGCCATCCTCGACACCGGCAAGCGCATCGACGGCCGCGACACCAAGACCGTCCGTCCGATCGTGGCCGAGGTCGGCATCCTGCCGCGCGCCCACGGCTCGTCGCTGTTCACTCGCGGCGAAACGCAGGCGCTGGTCGTGGCCACGCTCGGCACCGGCCAGGACGAGCAGATCATCGACGCGCTCGAGGGCGAGTACCGCGAGCACTTCATGCTGCACTACAACTTCCCTCCCTACTCGGTGGGTGAAGTCCGGCGCATGGGCTCGCCCGGCCGCCGCGAGATCGGCCACGGCAAGCTCGCCTTCCGCGCGCTGCGTCCGATGCTGCCGTCCAAGGAGAAGTTCCCGTACACGATCCGCATCGTGTCGGAGATCACCGAGTCGAACGGTTCCTCGTCGATGGCCTCGGTCTGCGGCGGCTCGCTGTCGCTGATGGACGCCGGCGTGCCGATGGAACGTCCGGTGGCCGGTATCGCCATGGGCCTGATCAAGGAAGGCGAGCGCTTCGCCGTCCTGTCGGACATCCTGGGCGACGAGGATCACCTCGGCGACATGGATTTCAAGGTGGCCGGTACCGAGAAGGGCATCACCTCGCTGCAGATGGACATCAAGATCACCTCGATCACCGAGGAGATCATGAAGGTCGCTCTGGGCCAGGCGAAGGACGGCCGCATCCACATCCTCGGCGAAATGGCCAAGGGTCTGGGCGGTGCGCGTGACGGCGTCGCGGCGACCGCGCCGCGCATCACGCAGTTCACGATCCCCAAGGACAAGATCCGCGAAGTGATCGGCACGGGCGGCAAGGTGATCCGCGAGATCACCGAGCAGACCGGCACCAAGATCGACATCGAGGACGACGGCACGATCAAGGTCGCGGCGGTGGATGCCACGGCCGGCCAGCGCGCCATCGACTGGATCAAGGGCATCGTGGCCGAGCCGGAAGTCGGCGTGATCTACACCGGCAAGGTCGTGAAGACCGTCGAGTTCGGCGCCTTCGTGAACTTCCTCGGTGCGCGCGACGGCCTCGTGCACATCTCGGAACTGGCGCCGCGCCGCGTCGCCAAGGTGAACGACGTGGTGAAGGAAGGCGACCAGGTCAAGGTCAAGGTCCTGGGCGTCGACGACCGCGGCAAGGTCCGCCTCTCGATGAAGGCGGTCGACCAGGAGACGGGCGAGGACATCTCGAACAAGCCGGTCGACGAAGCTCCCGCCGCCGGCGCGTAGTCGTCACTCGATCGATAACGGAAACGGCGGCCCACGGGCCGCCGTTTTTGTTTGTCGCGGTCTCAAGCGTCATCCAACGGGCTCGGGGTCTGGGTAAACCTGCCTGAGGGCGGAACCTGATCCGTGTCCGTTCGTTGTCGGACGTCATAGGCGATTGGCATTCGTCGACCGGCGAAGCCCATCCAAGCTCTACGCCTCCGGCGGCGCGAAGCACCCAAGGCTTGTCTCGCAATGCCACGGAGTGCGTCCTGTGTCGGTCATGCATCGCCTTCGCGCTTACCACGCTCTATTGGTCGTTCTTGCCGTCGCCGCTTATGCCACGGGCGAAATGGGCCTTGTTCATGCGTGGCTGGGCTATGCCGTTTCCGCGGTGCTGATCGGGCGGGTGCTGTGGTCCCTGACGGGCGCGCCTCAACTGGGATTGATGCGGTTCTATCCTCAGTTCGCCGGTCTGAAACTCGGCAGCGCCATGACCCATCCAGCCATCAGTCGGACGCTTCTTCTCGGCATCGGCATGTCCCTGATCGGGGTGTCCGCAACAGGCATCGCCCTGGATCGTGGCCGGTCGGTGGGCTTGGGCGCTGAAAGCGCCGTTGCGGTGCCTGGCGCCAAAGGGTCGACGGAAAAGCAGGTCGAAGCCGCGACCTCGCCGAAGGACAACAGGAAGCACGAAGAGTCGGAAGGCCCCCTGTCGGAGGTGCACGAGTTCCTCGCGAACCTCCTGGCAGGTCTCGTTTCCCTACACGTTGCCTATCTGCTGCTGTTCAAGTGGCCTCTCGCACGCTTCATGCTTTTCCTGGATGGCGCGAAGCGGTAGATCACCCGTCAATCTCGATGGCGGCAGCTTGCTTCGTCTGGTGTGCGGCCCGACTATTTCTTGGATGGGGCCATGAAGATCTCGCGACGTTTGCTGACGAACCTCCTGTGCGTGATTTTCCTGTCGAGCGCGTTTCAAAGTCAGGCCCAGCCCCTGACCGGGACGCCGGCGCCCCCGGCCTTCAAGTTCACTACGCCGATGCCGCCCGGCGTGGTCGTGCCCGACAGCGTCGATACGCGCCTCGGGACGTTGCGCTTTCAGGGCGGCGTGCCGGACCAGGCCAGCACCGACAGGATCTACGACAATCTCGACTTCCAGCGCGCGGTGCAGGCCTATCTGCTCGCCCTTCCGGTGGTCAACCAGATGGCCAACCGCGCAGCCATCCTCGCGATGGGCCCGGCGAATACCACCGTGCCGATCTGGGAGCAGCTGGTCGACTCCCGCACCGTCGAACTGACGGCCAACGACAACACGCCCTACACGTGGTTCTGGATCGACCTGCGCAAGGGTCCGCTGGTGGTCGAGGCGCCGCCCAAGGTTCTCGGCACGGTCAACGACATCTGGTACCGCTGGGCCGGCGATATCGGCTTCACCGGGCCGGACCGTGGCGAGGGTGGCAAGTACCTCGTCCTGCCGCCCGGCTACACGGGCGACGTGCCGCCGGGATATCACGTGATCCGTCCGGGCAGCCTCAGCGTCTGGATCGTCTGGCGCAGCTTCGTCGTCGACGGCAGTCCGGCGCCGGGCGTGGAACTCGTGAAGAAGGTGACGAAGGTCTATCCGCTCGGACAGTCCGCCACGCCGCCGGCGATGAACTTCGTCGACATGTCGGGCAAGCCCTTCAATATGGTGGGCCCCGGGGACTTCCGCTTCTGGGAGCTGCTGAACGCGGCCGTGCAGAACGAACCGACCGAATCGCTCGATCCCACGACGCTCGGATTCTGGGCGTCGATCGGCATCCAGAAGGGCAAGCCCTTCGCGCCCGACGAGCGGATGAAGAAGATCCTCACCGAAGCGGCCGCCGTGGGCGATGCGACGGGCCGTACGATCTTCTACCGGAACCGCGAGAAGGAGGCGTTGTTCTTCGACAACCGGAAATGGAAGCGCCCGTTCATCGGCGGCTACAAGTTCGAGTGGCAACCCGGCGTGGCCAACCTCACCGGCAGCGCGATGTATTTCTTCGCGGCCACCGGCGTCACGCCGGCGATGGACACGCAGGTCGTGGGCGAGGGCTCGACCTATCCGTGGACGGCGACCGACTCGGACAACAACCCGCTCGACGGCGGCAAGAGCTACAGGCTGCGCCTTCCGCCACACGTGCCGGTCAAGACATTCTGGTCGGTGATCGTATACGACGCCCAGACCCGCTCGATGCTGCAGACCGATGCGCAGTTCCCGAGCGTGAGCAGCCAGAACAAGGCGGTGCAATCCAACCCCGACGGCTCCGTGGATGTGTATTTCGGCCCCAAGGCGCCACAGGGCCGCGAGAGCAACTGGATCCAGACGGTTCCCGGCAAGTCGTGGTTCACCATCCTGCGCCTGTATGGCCCGCTGGAGCCCTGGTTCAAGCAGGAGTGGCGACCGGACGACATCGTCCTGCAGCCGTGAGGAGGCGCGCGGGCGCGTTCGAACGACAGGCACCGCCCCCACGGGAGTCGACTTCGCCGGGGCGCCTCGTCTAGCGTGCGGCCCGACTATTGCTTTTGGTAGGGCCATGAAGATCACGCGACGTCTGCTGACGAACCTCCTCTGCGCGGCGCCCCTGACGGCTGGGTTTCGAGCCCATGCCCAGTCACCAGGCGACTGGCCGTCCAGGCCGGTGCGGTTCCTCGTACCCTGGCCGGCGGGCGGCCTGAACGACGTGATCGCCCGGTCGTTCAACGACAAGGTGTCGGCGGCGCTGGGCAAGACGGTGATCACCGACTTCAAGGCGGGGGCGGCCGGCCGCATCGGCGTCACCGAGATCGCCAAGGCCAAGCCCGACGGTTACACGATCGGCATGGGCAATCTCGGGCCCCTCACGATCTTTCCGTCGCTGTACAAGCAGATGCCCTACAGCGTGAAGGACGACCTGATCCCGATCACCATGTTCGCGGCCTCGCCGCTGGTGCTGGTGGTCTCGGGGGACTCGGCCATCAAGACGGTGAAGGACCTGATCGACGCGGCGAAGGCCAGGCCCGGCGTTCTCAATTATGCCTCGGTCGGACCGGGCAGCCCGGCACACCTCTCCTTCGAGATCCTGAAGAAGCGGACTGCCATCGACCTCCTGCACGTTCCCTTCAAGGGGACCAACGAATCGCTGCCGGCGATGTTCGCGGGCGACATCCACGCGATGTTCGACACGCTGCCGCTGGCTTTGCCGCACATAAAGGCGGGCAAGCTGCGCGCGCTCGCGGTGACGACCTTGCAGCGTGTTCCGCAGCTTCCCGACGTGCCGACGCTGAAGGAGCTGGGGCTCGTCGATGACGAGGTGGTGACATGGTACGCCGTGATCGCGCCCGCCGGCACGCCGCAGCCGATCATCGACCGGCTGTACAAGGAATACACCGCCGCCGCCGGCACGCCCGACGTTCAGAAGATGCTGACGGATAACGGCCTGATCTACCTGCCCAACACGATGGCGCAGTTCCAGGCGCGCATCGTCGATGAAACCGCACGCTGGGCGCAGCTCATCAAGGAAAACAATCTCCAGCTGGATCAGTAGGCATCGAGCCTTTCCAACAAAGACCTCACCCTGAGGAGCGAACCTAGTGAGCGTCTCGAAGGGTGGGCACGAGCACCAAGTTTGTTGCCCATCCTTCGAGACGGCTGCTGCGCAGCCTCCTCAGGATGAGGAGGTATGGTTAGCGGCGGCCTTCGGACCGCCTTTATGTTTGCGTACCTGTCGGCATGACCCGCTTTCCGCTCCTTGCCCGCCGCACCGTCCTCGCCGGTGCGGGACTGGCCCTGTTGCCGCTGGCACCGTCGTTTGCCGCCGGCCTCGTCGCGACGCCCGCCCAGACCGAAGGGCCGTTCTATCCGGCGGGTTTTCCCGCCGACATGGACGGCGATCTCGTGCAGGTGCGCGGGCAGGCGGCGCAGGCGATGGGGCAGGTGCTGCATCTGCAGGGCCGCGTGATCGACCTGGCCGGCGCCGCGCGCGGGGGCGCGATGGTCGAGATCTGGCAATGCGACGCGCAGGGCATTTACGACCATCCGCGCCAGCCCGGTCGCGACAAGCGCGACGCGGCGTTCCAGGGCTACGGCCGCATGCTGGTCGATGCCGGCGGCCGCTACAGCTTCCGCACCCTGAAGCCGGTCGCCTATCCCGGCCGCACGCCGCACATTCATCTCAAGGTGGCGACCGCCGACGGGCGGATGCTGACCAGCCAGTTCTATGTCGCGGGCGACCCGCAGAACGAACGCGACGGCATTTTCAGGAGCGCGATCCGCACGCCCGGACAGCGCGAGCGCATCGAGATGAGGCTGGAACCGGCGTCGGGCCTGGAGCCTGGCGCGATGGCAACCACGATGGATATCGTGATCGGCTGAAGCGGCGGCCTACTGCTCGCCGCTGGCGCTCGGCACGGCGCTGCCGTCATGCGGCAGGCCGATGGCGTGATAGCCCGAGTCGACGAAGTGCACCGTGCCGGTCACACCGGCGCTGAGGTCCGACAGGTAGTAGAGCGCCGCGCCGCCGACATCGGACAGCTCGACGTTGCGGCGCAGCGGCGCCGCTTCGCGCGAGACGCGATAGACGTAGCGGGCGCCGCCGATCACGGCGCCGGCGAGGGTGCGCATCGGGCCGGGCGAGATGGCGTTCACGCGCACGCCCTGCGGGCCGAGATCGGCCGCGAGATAGCGCACGCTCGCCTCGAGTGCCGCCTTGGCGACGCCCATGACGTTGTAGGACGGCATCACGCGCGTCGAGCCTTCGTAGGTCAGCGTGATCAGGCTGCCGCCCTCGGTCATCAAAGGCAGAGCGCGCCGCGCGATCTCGGTGAAGGAGTAACAGGAGATCGTCAGGCTGCGCTGGAAGTTGGCCTTGCTGGTGTCGACGTAGCGACCCTTCAGCTCCTCCTTGTCGGAGAAGGCGATGGCGTGGACCACGAAATCGAGCCGGCCCCATTCCTTCTTCAGGGTTTCGAACAGCCGGTCGAGGCTCGCCTCGTCCTCGACGTCCGCCTCGACGACCACCTTGGAGCCGAGCTTCTCCACCATCGGCAGCACGCGCTTGCCGAAGGCCGAGCCCTGGTAGGTGAAGGCCATCTCGGCGCCGGCCGCATGCAGCGCCTGGGTGATGCCCCAGGCGATCGAGCGGTCGTTGGCGACGCCCATGATCAGGCCGCGCTTGCCAGCCATCAGCCCGGAGACTTTGGGAAAGCCCGAGCCGTCGTTGCGATCGTCTGGCATCGATCCCCTCAGTGATCGTAGCGGGAGAAGAGCAGGCAGGCGTTGGTGCCGCCGAAGCCGAAGCTGTTCGACATCACGGTCTGAAGGCCGGCCTTGTCGATGCGCTGGCGGGCGATGGGATAGCCCTCGGCGCCGGGATCGAGGTTCTCGATGTTGGCCGAGGCCGCGATGAAGTCTTCCTTCATCATCAGCAGCGAGTAGATCGCCTCGTGCGCGCCGGTCGCGCCCTGGCTGTGACCGGTCAGCGACTTGGTCGAACTGACGGTCGGCAGCTTGTCCGGCTGCTTCTCGCCGAACACGGCGCGGATGGCGTCGAGTTCGGTGATGTCGCCCACCGGCGTCGCGGTGCCGTGGGTGTTGATGTAGTCGACCGGCGTGTTGCGGGGCGGGGCGCCCGGAAAGCCCGCGAGGGCAAGCTTCATGCAGCGAAGCGCGCCTTCGCCGGAGGGTGCCACCATGTCGGCGCCGTCCGATGTGGCGCCGTAGCCAATCACTTCGGCGTAGATCTTCGCGCCGCGTGCCAGGGCGGTTTCGAGTTCCTCGAGCACCACGATGCCGCCGCCGCCGGCGATGACGAAGCCGTCGCGGTCCTTGTCGTAGGCGCGGCTCGCGCGCTGCGGCGTGTCGTTAAACTTGGACGACATCGCGCCCATGGCGTCGAACAGCACCGACAGCGTCCATTCGAGCTCCTCGCCGCCGCCCGCGAACATGCGGTCGGCCTTGCCGAGCTGGATGGTCTCGACGGCGTTGCCGATGCAGTGCGCCGAGGTCGAGCAGGCCGAGCTGATCGAATAGCTCGGGCCCTTGATCTTGTAGGCAGTCGCGAGATTGGCGGAGACGGTGCTCGACATGGCGCGCGGCACCTGGAACGGGCCGACGCGCTTGGGCCCCTTTTCCTTGGCGGTGAGGGCCGCCTGCACGATGGCGCCGGTCGTCGGGCCGCCCGAGCCAGCCACCAGGCCTGTGCGCTCGTTGGAGATCTCGGCCTCGCCGAGGCCGGCGTCCGCGATCGCTTCCTTCATGGAAAGGTAGGCGTAGGCCGAACCGTTGCCCATGAAGCGCATGAGACGGCGATCGATCAGCTCCTCGACATTGAGCTTCAGCGTGCCGGCGACCTGGCTGCGGAAGCCGAGGTCGCGATACTCCTGCACGAACTCGATGCCGGACTTGCCTTCCTTCAGCGACTGCGTGACCTCGGCGGCGTTGTTGCCGATCGGGGAAACGATCCCGAGACCCGTGACGACGACCCGCTTCATCAGACTGCCGCCGCGGCGGGAGTGGCGCCGTCCTTGATCAGGCCGACCTTCATGTCGATCGCCTCGTAAACCGGATTGCCGTCCGCCGTCACGAACCCGTCGCCGACGCCCATGACGAGGCGGCGCAGGATCACCCGCTTGGGATGGACGTGATAGGTCAGTTTCTTGACCGTCGGCACGATCATGCCGGTCAGCTTGACCTCGCCCACGCCGATCGCCCGGCCGCGGCCCGGCGCCTTCATCCAGCCGAGGAAGAAGCCCAGCATTTGCCACAGCGCGTCGAGGCCCAGGCACCCCGGCATCACGGGATCGCCCTGGAAATGGCAGGCGAAGAACCAGAGGTCGGGTTTCACATCCAGCTCGGCGATGATCTCGCCCTTGCCGTACTTGCCCCCGGTGGAGTCGATCTTGACGATTCGGTCGAACATCAGCATCGGCGGCAGCGGCAGCTGGGCGTTCCCGGGACCGAACAGGTTCCCCTTGGCGCATTCGATCAGGTCTTCAAAAGTATAACTGTGCTTCTGCTCGCTCACATTCACCGTCCCGCAGGCCGCCCGGAAAGGGCTTCGCGGCCAGAATAAGGATGCCGGACGCCCGGCGCAAACCAGCCCAGCCTGTCGGGGAGGGCCTTTTCTTGTCTTTTCCTCCCGCTTACATAAGACTGCAATCATGTCAGGCAACAGGCCCGATTTTACCGCCAGCCTCCGGCACGCTGGCCTTCGCCCCACGCGGCAGCGGGTCGCGCTCGCGCGCGTACTGTTCGAAGGCGAACACCGCCATGTCACGGCGGAGAGCCTGCATGCCGAAGCGAAGGCGAACCGCATGCCGGTATCGCTCGCCACCGTCTACAACACGCTGAACCAGTTCCGCGATGCCGGTCTCCTGCGGGAAGTGGTCGTGGCGCCGGGCCGGTCGTATTTCGACACCAATACCGGCCATCATCACCATTTCTTCGTCGAAACGGACGGTGAATTGCTCGACTTCCCCTCGGACGAGGTGACGATCGCGGGCCTGCCCGCGCCGCCCGAGGGCACCCGCCTGTCCCGCATCGACGTCATCGTGCGCGTCCGCCGCTGAAGCGGCGCCGCTTGCGAATCGTTTGCAACGTTTAGAACGTTTCTAAGATTCTTGACGTTGTCGCATGGTGTCTCCTAAATCCCCGGGCGAGATTGGCGGATGGGCCGATCGTAAAGGGAGAAGGACCATGGCGAACCTTAAGGGATCCAAGACCGAAGACAATCTGAAGGCTGCATTCGCCGGCGAGAGCCAGGCCAATCGCCGCTACCTGTATTTCGCTCAGAAGGCCGACGTCGAAGGCTACAACGACGTCGCCGTCGTTTTCCGTTCGACCGCCGAAGGCGAGACCGGCCATGCGCACGGCCACCTCGAGTTCCTCGAAGTGAGCGGCGATCCGGCCACCGGCCTGCCGATCGGCCCGACGGACAGCAACCTCAAGGCTGCGATCGCCGGCGAGACGCACGAGTACACCGACATGTACCCGGGCATGGCGCGCACCGCGCGCGAGGAAGGCTTTGCCGAGATCGCCGACTGGTTCGAGACGCTGGCCAAGGCTGAGAAGAGCCACGCCGGCCGCTTCCAGAAGGCCCTCGACACGATGGCGTAAGCCTTCCGGGCTTATCGAAGGGGACCCCGCGCGGGTCCCCTTTTTCTTCTGTCCACCCGCTAACGCCACCCGCCGGCAGCAAAGCAGAACGACCATGCGCGAAGGCAGCCTCGAAGCTCCGATCCGTCACGCCCTCGACTGGCAGAATCCCTGGTTCTGGGACGAGGCTGCCCTCGAGAAGGAAATGGAGCGCGTCTTCGACATCTGTCACGGCTGTCGCCGCTGCTTCAATCTCTGCGACTCGTTCCCCCGCCTGTTCGACCTGATCGACAACGGTCCGACCGGCGAACTCGACGGCGTGAAGAAGGAAGACTACGCGGCCGTCGAGGAAGCCTGCACGCTCTGCGATATGTGCTTCATGACCAAGTGCCCCTATGTGCCGCCGCACGAATGGGCGCTGGATTTCCCGCACCTGATGCTGCGCCATCGCGCGGTGCAGGCGCGCAAGAAGGGCATCAACTTCGTCGACAAGCAGCTCGCCGACACCGACCGCAGCGGCCGTCTCGGCAATTTCCTCTCGGCTGCCGTCAACTGGGCGACCGACGAGCACAACACGACGGCCCGCCAGAGCATGGAACGCCTGGCCGGGATCCATCACGGCGCCCGCCTGCCGCGCTATGCCGCCGAAACCTTCGAAATCCGTGCGCGCCGCGAAGGCACTGTCCTGAACGAAGCCGCGCCGGCCTTTGGCAAGCGCAAGGCGGTGCTCTATGCCACCTGCTTCGTGAACTTCAACAACACCGACATCGGCGCCGCCGCTCGGGCGGTGCTGGCCAGGAACGGCGTTGAGACAGAGGTCGTGCATCCGGCGTGCTGCGGCATGCCGAAACTGGAGCTGGGCGACATCGAATCCGTCGCCAACGCGGCGAAGGAAGTCTCGGCCGCCCTGCTGCCGTGGGTCGACAAGGGCTACGACATCATCGCGCTGACGCCGTCCTGCGCCCTGATGCTGAAGTTCGAATGGAAGCTGATCTGCCCGCAGGATCCGGCGATCGAGCGCCTGTCCAACGCCACGTTCGACCTCTCCGAATATGTCGTCGACATCGCCAAGAAGCACGGTCTGGCGCCGGGCCTGGAGCCGCTGGAAGGCGGCGTCAGCATCCATCTCGCCTGCCATGCGCGGGCGCAGAACATGGGGGCGAAGGCTGCCGAGATGCTGCGCCTGGTGCCGCAGACGAAGGTCTCGGTGATCGAGCGCTGCAGCGGCCATGGCGGCATCTGGGGCGCCCGCACCGAGAATTTCGAGACGGCGGTGAAAGTCGGCAAGCCGGCCGCGCAGGCTGCGCTCAAGAACGACACCAGCTTCGTCGCGTCGGAATGCCCGCTGGCGGCGGATCATCTGATGCAAGTCATGGAGATGACCGCGGGCGACACCGCGCCGAAGCCGTCGCGCGGCAGCCATCCCATCGAACTCCTCGCGCAGGCCTACGGGCTGGGAAAGGCCGACCGATGAGCGTCCGCAAGATCGAGGCCTCCGACATCATCGCGATGGCGGATTACGCGAAGCTCAGGGCCGATCGGCGTCGCCAGATCTCGGAGATCAAGAAGAACCGCCGGCTGGAGGTTGGGCCGTTCGCGACGTTCTATTTCGAATCGTTCGACACGATGCTGCACCAGGTCCACGAGATGCTCTTCATCGAGAAGGGCGGCGCCGAACAGCTCCCCGACGAGCTCGCGGCCTACAATCCGCTGATCCCCACGGGCAGCGAGCTGGTGGCGACCGTGATGTTCGAGATCGACGATCCGCTGCGGCGCGCGCGCGTGCTGGGCATGCTGGGCGGTGTCGAGCACAAGGCCTTCATCCGGGTTGGCGGCGAGACCGTCCGCGGCGTGCCGGAAGACGACCAGGAACGGTCGCGCGACGACGGCAAGGCCTCTTCGGTGCAGTTCATCCGCTTTCCATTCACCGCCGGGCAGGTCCAGGCGTTCAAGAGCGGCAGCGGCGACGTCGTCGTGGGTTTCGACCACGCCAACTACGGCCACATGGCCGTGATGTCGCCTGCCGTGCGCCAGTCGCTCTCCGGCGACTTCGCCTGAAGAGCGATACCGCTCTTCAGTAATTCATCGGCAGGACGAGCACGACCGGATCGCCGCGCATGCCGGCGGGAACAGGTGGCAGCGGCATGGCACGCCGGATCGCCGCCATCTCGGCCTCGTCGATCAGCGGCCAGCCGCTCGAATTGTCGATCCGCAAGTCGATGAGTGCGCCGTCGCGACCGATGGTCACGCGCGTGACGACGCGGCCATGCTGTCCGCTCGCGCGCGCGGCTGCCGGATAGCGGCGATAGGGCTCGATGTGGCGATAGACGCGCGACAGATAATCGTTGCGTGCGCCGCCGTCGGCCATTGCACCCTCCATCGAGCCGCTCGACGGCGGGCCGAGGCTGGAGGTTTGCGGCGGGTAATCCTCCAGCCGTTTGCCCGGTGTCTGGGCCAGGCGCGGCGCCGTCGGCGGGGGTGAGGCCGGGCGGACCTGTGTCCGTCGCGGCGGCATCTCCGCTTGGGGCTCCAGCGTGACCTGCGGTTTCCACGACGAGGCGTCGGTCTGCCAGGTGGCTGCCGTTTCGGCCTCGCTCGGACTCTCGGGTGCCGTCATCGCCGTCGTCGCGGTCGCCGTCTGCGTCTCGGCCGGCGCGGGAAGTGGCGTCGCCATCTCGGTCGGTGCCGGTGCCGGCTCTGGCGGGGCCGGAGGCACACTGGAAGCCGCGAGCGGTGGAGGCGGCGGTGTTGCCTCGGGGGCCGGTTCGGGTGGTGGAGCCGGTGTCGGTTCGGCGGGCGCGAGGGCAGCCTGCTGGCGGGGCTCGGGTGGCGCTTCAGGCGGCGCTCCCTCCGCAGCTGCTGGTTGATTTTGGGCAGGTTCGACCGAGGAGGACGCGCTCGCCAGCGTCTCGGCGGCGCCGATCGACAACGGCGCCGGCTCCATCGAGATCATGATCGGTGTCTCGAAATGGTCCAGGCGACGCAATGGCTGGGCCCACCACAGTCCCGCGGCGACGAGCGCATGCAGGCCGATCGCCAGGGCAAGAGCTGCCGGCGACATGCGCCCGGATTGCGACCGGATGAAACTGTCGTGGGTCACGGCTCCCGAGTTTTACGTCCGGGCCGCCGTCTCGGCCAGCCGCATCGCCGCAGCCCCGAACGCCGTCAGCGCTGCTGGTGGAAGTTGAAGCTGACGGGAAGCTGGAACGTATGGCGGTCGCCGGTGATGTCGGCCGGCAGCGGCGGATAAGGGCTGGCGCGCCGGATCGTCTCGATCACGCCGCTGTCGAGCGAGGGAAGGCCACTCGAGCGCTCGATGGCCACGTCCAGCAACCGCCCGTCGCGCGCGATAGTCACCCGCGTCAATACCGTGCCGGTCGTTCGAACCGGGCCCGTGTCCTTCGGAACGTAGGGAAACTGCGAGATCCGGCGCATCACCTGCCAGAGATACTGTTCCTGCGCCTGCTTCTGGCCGTACCTGTCGGCGGGATTCTGGAACGTCGGGGAGGATGGCCGGGCGGCCGACTGGGATTCGGCTCCGCGTGCCGGCGGCGCACCGAGGGGCGAGGGCCGCGGCGCCGGCTGGGTGTGGGCAGGCGGCTGCGGCGCCGGGCGCGGGGCCGGCGGTGGGGGAGGCGGCGGCGGCCGGACCGCCTGCTGCGGCGGGGCCGGACGTGGGACCGGCAACGGCTTGGGCACGTCGCGCTCGGTCACGGGCGGCGGCGGCGCCTCAAGCGGTGGCAGGGCCTGCTCCAGGGACGGAGACGGCGGCGGAGGGGGCTCCGGCGTGGGCTCCGGCCGGGCGAGCGCCTGTTGTTGCTGCGGCTGTGGCGGCGGCGGCTCGGGCTCAGGCTCGGCGCGCCTGGCTTCGGGCGTCGGCTCGGGCTTCGGCTCCTCCTTGGCCTCCTGGCGAGGTTCTTCCTTTCGGGTCTCCTCCCTGGAGCCTTCCTGTGCCGTCTTGTCGGGCGTCGGGATATCGGTTGCCTGCGGGGCCGGTTTTTCGGCGCCGGCGACGTCGCGCGAATCCTTGCTGGGTTCGGCTGCGGGCGGCGGCAGGCCGAGGCGCATCGGCGGCGCCGGGCGGGTGGGCGCCGGCGTGGGAGTCGGGGGCGCAGCCTGGGGCGGTGGTGGGCTCGGCGGCGGGCTGGGCGGAGCGCTGGCGGCCGGCGGTGGGGTGGGTGGCGCCTCGGGCTTGGCTTCCGGGATCGGCGGCAGCGGTGCCGGAGCCTCCATCGAGACTTCGATGGCATTCTCGAACGATTCGACGGGCCGCAGCGGCGAGATCCAGTACAGCGCCAGGCCCACCGCGACATGTAGCAATGCCGTCAGCGCCAGGGCTGCCGGCGGCATATGATCGAAGCGCGCGTAGGTGAGACTGACGTCGTGAGCCACGGTGACCCCGTTTTACGAGGCGATCCGGTCGGCCGCTAGTTGATCGGCTCGGACTTATAGACGCCCCACATGCCGCTGCGCTCGATCCAGCCGCTGACGCCGGAGACCTTCACACGGCACCAGTCGCCGGCGCAGGAGCGGATCTCGCCCAGGACCTCCGGCTCGAGCTTGGCAACGACTTCGGCGGACGAGGCCGGCGTCTTGTAGAGGCTGGTGGTCTTCGCAGAGATGATGAATGAGCGCTTGCCGCTCAGCAGGCTCTGGTGGACCCAGCCACTGGCGCCCTGCCAGTCGCGAATTTTGCGCCAGTTCTCGTACTCGGCGACGATTTCCACGGGCATTGCCTTGCGCTTGAACATCCAGTCGATGGGGTAACGGGAGCCCGGCCCGGTCCTGACATTGACCTCGTCCGAGCGGAGCGACGCGAAGCGGGGGATCGGCAGGCCGGAGCCTTTGCGCTGGGCGGTCGGCTTGTCGGGCGCGGCGAGGGCAGGTTTTCCGCCTGCCTGGGGCAATAAAAACGCCGCCAGAGCAACGGAGAAGCCGCAAACCAGGGCCGACGATCGAATTCCCATCGGCCGTTATATACCTGAAATCTTCATATTCAGCGACAAGTCTTTGAAATGGCGCGACTTTCCGGCGCGCGCTTCCATGGACCCGGTTGCTGGACAAAACGCGCGCGGACTTGGTAATCGGGCTTTGTCACTGTCTCGAGCCAGCGCCGGTCCCATTTTCACATGCCGTCCACCCCGAAGAAAAAGCCGCTGGTGATCGTCACCCGAAAGCTTCCCGACGCGATCGAGACGCGTCTCATGGAGCTGTTCGACACCCGCCTCAACGCCGACGACAAGCCGATGACCGGCCCGCAGCTCGTCGAGGCGGTGAAAGCCGCCGACGTGCTGGTGCCGACCGTCACCGACCGGATCGACAGCCGCTTGCTGTCGCAGGCCGGGTCCAAGCTGAAGCTGATCGCCTCGTTCGGGACGGGCGTCGACCACATCGACCTGGATACGGCCCGCCAGCGCGGAATCATCGTCACCAACACACCGGGTGTGCTCACCGAAGACACCGCCGACATGTCGATGGCGCTGGTGCTGGCGACGGCGCGGCGCATGGGCGAGGGCGAGCGGCTGGTGCGCAGCGGCAAGTGGTCCGGCTGGAGCCCGACCTCGATGCTGGGCGCGCGGTTGCAGGGCAAGCGCATGGGCATCGTCGGCATGGGCCGCATCGGCCAGGCGCTGGCGCGTCGCGCGCGCGGCTTCGGCCTCGCCATCCACTATCACAATCGCAAGCGCGTCCACGGCGACATCGAGCGCGAGCTCGAGGCGACCTACTGGGAGAGCCTCGACCAGATGCTGGCGCGCATGGACATCGTGTCGGTCAACTGCCCGCACACGCCCGCCACATTCCATCTCCTGTCGGCGCGGCGGCTCAAGCTGATGAAGCCGTCGGCCATTCTCGTGAACACCGCGCGCGGCGAGGTGATCGACGAGAACGCGATGGTCCGCATGCTGAAGGCCGGCGAGATGGCCGGCGCCGGCCTCGACGTCTACGAGAACGAGCCGCAGGTGAATCCGAAGCTGCTCGAACTCGATCGCGTCGTGCTGCTGCCGCACATGGGCTCGGCCACGCTCGAAGGCCGCATCGAGATGGGCGAGAAGGTCCTGATCAACATCAAGACCTTCGCCGACGGCCACAAGCCGCCGGACCGCGTGCTGGCGACGATGTTCTAGCGCTTCATGGCAATGCCGCAGGCGGCATTGCCATGAAGCGCTGGCGGGCGGCAGCGCCTTCACAGGCGCGGGAGCCCGCACCGGGCAGAAAAGACAATGGTGCGCAAGCGGGACCGCGCGGGCTCTCGGCGCTTCGCTACGCTGCAGCGCCTGCCGCCCGCCAGCGTGTTCCAGTCGCAATGCCGCCAGCGGCATTGCGACTGGAACACGCTAAAGATCCCCTTCCACCATCTCTCTCGCGCGATTGTCGATCAGCACGTCGCGGGTGGCGCGGCCGACCTGCGCGCCGATCAGGATGGTGAGCGAGGTCCAATACATCCAGACCATGATGGCGGCGAAGCCCGCCGTGGCGCCGAATGCCGAGGTGAGCTGCGTCACCTCGAAGTAAAAGACCAGTGCGCGGTTGCCGGCGGCGAACAGCAGCGCGTTCACCGCGCCGCCGATCAACGCGTAGCGCCAGGGTACGCCCCCGGTCGGCAGCCACCTGTAGATGAGCGTGAAGAAGCCGGAGAGCAGGCCGTAGTGCACCGAGGTCGAGATCGCGGGGCCGATCCAGACGCCGAGCACCGGAAACCTTTCGAGCACGCCGGCATAGGCCGAGACGAGGACACTCGCCAGGATCACGACGATCAGCAGGACGCCCAGCACGATCATCAGCAGGATGGCGAGCATCCGCGACTTCAGGCTGGCCAGCACCGGGTGCACGACCGGGCTCTTGTGGTCGCGCCAGATCGCATCGATGCCGTCGTCCAGTTCGACGAAGACGCGCGTGCCCGTGTAGAGCAGCACGGCCGCGCCGGCGAGGGCCGCGATGCCGCCGCCGCGGAACAGGTCCTCCGAGGCGAAGCGCCGGATGGTGCGCAGCTGGTCCTGCGCCACCAGCGTGCCCAGCGCGTCGAAGATCGCCTCCTGCGCCATCATCCGGCCGACGAACGGCTCGGCGATGGCGATGGTGAAGATCATGATCGGGCCCAGCGCGAACATCGTATAGAACGCCATCGCCGCGGCCGAGGTCGACAGCCGGTTCGTGAAATAGCCGTAGCCGGCCTCGTAGGCGATACGCCAGAGCGTGGTGATCATGTTCAACGCAGGTGAGCAATGGCGTTGGCATAATAAGCAAGAACAGGCCGTTCGGTTGCCACCACCGAAAAAAGCCCCTCGCCGCTCTCCTCGACGAGATGACGCAGCGACAGCATGCGCAGCCCGACATGGAAGGCGTAGTCGCGATCGCCGCGCGGCAGATAGAGCTTGGCCCCGCGGCCTTCGAAATGCGCGACCAGCTCCGAGGCCCTGACCTTGAGTTCGAGTTCGTCGAGCGGCCGCTCGGCTTCGAGCAGCACCGTCGCGATCAGCGATACGGGCAGGACCGGCACGAGACGGGCGATCTCCCCCATCACATCGTTCGCCAGCCGACCGATCGCCTCGAAGCGCTGGTCCTTGTCGAGGGCGCGCAGGTCGCCACCATTTGTCGCGAGCCAGTCGCGCGCCGAGATCGGTGCGCCGAAATTCACGCAGGCATAGCCGAAGCGGAACCAATCTCCCCGCAGCATCAGCCAGACCTGGCTTGCCCAGAAACCCATCGCCGTGCGCGTCGCGTACCAGACCCCGCGCCGGGGCGCTTCCCGGTCGAGCGAGCGCAGCAAGGTGCGGTCCTCCAGAACGCGGTCGTAGTTCAGCGCCACCGGCACGAAGACGATGTCGTGCGTGCCCGTGGGATCGAACGACTTCAGCATGTAGTCGAACAGGCCGAGCTTGGGCTCGCGCAGGCGGCCGTCGCGCGACAGGCCGCCTTCGGGATACATTGCCTGCGCGACACCGGCCTCGGTCGCCATGTGGACGTAGCGTTCGAGCACGCGCCGGTAGATCGGGCTGTCGGAGTTGCGGCGCACGAAATAGGCGCCCATCGAACGGATGAGCTGCTGCAGCGGCCAGATGCGCGCCCATTCGCCGACGGCATAGGAGAGCGCGGTGCGCTCGGCGGCCAGGAAGGCCACCAGCACGTAGTCCATGTTGCTGCGGTGGTTCATCACGAACACCACGGTCGTGTCGGGCGACACGCCGGCCAGCGTGCGTTCGTCGGCGTAACCCAGGCGCACGCGATAGAGGAAGCGCGCGACGGCGCGGGCGATCGAGTAGCCGACGCGGAAATAGACGTAGGCGTTGAAGGTCGGCACGATCTCGCGCGCGTAGCGATGGACTTCCGTCATCGCGACTTCGCGCGGCACGTTGTGGGTGCGCGCGTGCTCGTTGGCCGCGGCCACCACCTGCGGATCGTAGATCAGCCGGTCGATCAGCACCTGGCGCTTGGTGAGCTGGAACGGCTTGATCTCGACGGCGAGCCGGCGGTTCACGCGGTCGATCAGCCGGTTGAGCCGGCGCCTCAGGAACCAGCGGCCGCTCGGGATCAGCAGCCGGTCGAGCAGCGACCAGAGCGCGAACGCCATGATCGCGACGAACAGCCAGAGCGGAATGGTGACGGGCTCGCCCATGTCCGGCTTCCCCGCCGTTCCCGCGTCAATACTGCTTGAGGCCCAGGCCGGCGATGGCGAGCAGAATGGCGGATACGCCGAGGACCAGGACGGTCGCCAGGGTGCCCAGCAGGCGGCCCTTCGGGATGAAACCCAGCATGCCGCCCGCGTGCAGGATGCGGGCGACCAGAAGGACCACCGAAAGTCCCGCCACCATGCGGAAGCTGTAGAAGTCGCTCGCCATGTAGATCATCAGCAGGCAGAGCGGTGCGAACTCCATCAGGTTGCCGTGCGCGCGCACCGCCGCCTGCATCTCGGCATCGCCATTGTCGCCCAGGTTGATCCGCTTGCGGCCGCGCATCAGGCCGACATTCACCGTGAGTGCTGCGGCCAGGAGGCCGAGCAACCCGGCACAGACGAAGAATACGGGCATTGGCGGCTTCCCCCGGATGGCCTCTCGATTCGGCGGCATTGTATGGCCATATTGGCCGGGCACCAGCCGTCGAAAGCACCAGGAGCCGCGCCATGTGGCGAATTCTGCGCAAGAAGACCGAGTTGCCGACCGCCGACCGGGCGCTGCCGGGCCGCCCGTCGCCGGACTTCGAGATTCCCGTGATGCACTACGTCAACGGCACCCGCATCCAGCCGCCGTTTCCCGCCGGGCTCGAGCAGGCGATGTTCGGCCTGGGCTGCTTCTGGGGCGCCGAGCGCGTGTTCTGGGAAGCGCCGGGCGTTTATGCGACCGCGGTGGGCTACGCCGCGGGCCTGACGCCCAACCCGACCTACGAGGAAGTCTGCTCCGGCTATACCGGCCACAACGAGGTGGTGACGGTCTGGTTCGACCCGGCGAAGACCTCCTACGAGGCGCTGCTGCGCCTGTTCTGGGAGAGTCACGATCCGACCCAGGGCATGCGCCAGGGCAACGATGTCGGCACCCAGTATCGCTCGGGCATCTACACCTTCTCGGAGACGCAGAAGCAGCAGGCGGTCGCTTCGCGCGCCGTCTTCCAGCGGGAGCTCGCCCGCAAGGGCTACGGCAAGATCACGACCGAGATCGTCGATGCTCCGCCGTTCTTCTACGCCGAGGACTATCACCAGCAGTATCTCGCCAAGAACCCCGGCGGCTATTGCGGTCTCGGCGGCACCGGCGTGTCGTGCCCCATCGGGCTGGGCGTCGCGGCGGAGTAGGAGCGAGATTTGCCTCCCCATTCAGATGGGGAGGTGCCGCTGTCTTACAGCGGCGGAGGGGTCAAATTCCCCGGCCGCCGCACAGTATGACCCCTCCGTCGCGCTATGAGCGCGCCACCTCCCCATGTGAATGGGGAGGCAACTTGAAGGTCAGACCGGCATCGGCTTGTTCTCGTAGCCGAACTCCTTGTCCAGCGCGGCGATCTGGCGGCGGAAGTCGATCCGCAGCCTCGCCTTGTCGCTCTCGTCGAGCCACGAGCCCTCGACCGAGTTCAGGCTGAACATCCGGGCCTTGTCGGGGCCCCAGCCAATCGTCTCGAACAACGTGATGAAGCCGTGGCCGAGATTGGTGCCGAACATCGCCGGGTCGTCGGTGTTGATCGTGACGTTCAATCCGGCCTCGACCATGCGCCGGATGCGCTGCGGCCGGTGCGGGCGATTGTGCAGCAGGCTGGTCCAGGCGCAGGGCGTGAAGTAGAGCCCGTCCTTGCGCGCCTCGGCCATCACATAGTCCGAGGCCAGCATGTTGTAGCCATGATCGATGCGGTCGCAGCGCAGCACGTCGCGGCAGATCAGGTAGTTGGTCGGCGGCGCTTCCAGCGGCGTCAGGTAATCCTCGCAGCAATGCGCGGTGCAGCGCAGGCCACCCTTGCGGGCGCGCGCATAGGCCTCGGCGAAGAGGGCCGGCGGGCCGACGCTCTCGTTGCCGTCGAGCCCGATGCCGATGACCAGTTCGTGCGGATTTGCGAGCGCGGTCTCGACGATCTCGACGGCCTGGGCCGGCGAGTTGATCGAGCGGTCGATGCAGCAGATCAGCCGGGCCGAGATGCCGAAGGCGCGTCCCACCCGCTCCACGCCGTCGGCCATGCCGGCCACCATCGACGGATAGTCGATGCCGTTGGGATAGAAGTAGTCGGGATTGAAGAAGAACTCGACGTGCCGCAGGTTGCCGTCACGCTGCGCGTCCTCGCAGTATTCATAGACGGCGCGGCTGAAATCCTCCTGCGTGCGCAGCACCAGCGCGGAGAGGCGCAGGATCTCGAGGAAGCCGTCGAAGTTGGGCCACTGGTAGAGCTGCTCCGCCGGCCGGGGCAGCGGCAAGCCGTACTTCTTCGCGAGCTCGGCCACGGTCGTCGCGCGCAACGTGCCGGCGATGTGGCAGTGCAACTCGGCCTTGGGGATGCGCCGCAGGTAATCTTCGGCAACGGCCTTCGCCATGATGGCGCTCCTCACTTCTTCTCGATGTTGTAGAGCAGCATCACCGGCGACTTCAGCACGCCTTCGAGATTGTTGCGCCAGGCCGACGGCGTCGTGAACTGCGCCAGCGGCAGGTAGAGGACCTGCTCGTAGGCGCGGGCCTGGATCTCGTTGGCGATGGTCTTGCGGGTGGCTTCGCCGGGGGCGGTGGCGAACTTGAGCCGCAGCTCGTCGGTCTTCGGATCGGTCGGCCAGCCCCAGGCGGAAGCGGGCGGTCCCGACGCGACCAGGAAGGGGTTGCTGAGGGGGTTGCCCTGGTCGGGCACGGAGTTCGTCGTATGGGCGAGGTTCCAGCCGCCCTTGTCGACGGGGCCGGTGTTGAGCCGACGCGTGGCGAAGGTCTGGAAGTCCATCGACACCATGTCGACCTTGAAGCCGAGATCGACCAGCACCTGCCGCGTGACGTTGCCCAGCGCGGCGATACCCGGCGCGTTGGCGACGTGCAGCATCACCAGCGGCTTGGACATGTCGACATTGGCTTCCTTCAGCATGGCCTTGGCGGCCGCCATGTCGAAAGAGGGGATGCCGTCCTTGCTCTCGTAAGGCATGCCGCAGCCGAACATGGCGGCGCAGTCGGTGGCGAACTTCGGGTCGCCGGCGACGACGGCGGCGTACATCGAGCGGTCGACCGCGCGGGCGATCGCCTGCCGCACCTTCAGATTGTCGAACGGCGGCTGCAGGTGGTTCATGCGCATGATCGCCTGGAAGCCGAACTTGCTCACGACCTCGGCCTTGGCGCCGGACTTCGCGTCGAACAGCGGCAGCAGGTCGGCCGGCACGCGTTCGAGATAGTCGACCTCGCCACGGATCAGCGCGCTCACCTGCGTCTGCGCGTCGGGCATGCCCAGCATCTCGACCCTGTCCATCTTCGCGATCTTGCCGCCGGAGGCCCAGTTGGGCGGCTCGCTGCGCGGCTTGTAGTCGGCGAACTTGTCGAGGACGATCTTTACGCCCGGCTCATGCAGGTCGGCGCGGAACCTGTAGGGGCCGGAGCCCACGATCTCCTTTACCTGCTCGCTGCCCGGCGTCTTCGCGATCCGCTCCGGCATCATGAACGGCACGGGCGCACCGATCTTGGCGAGGCTGTCGAGCACCAGGCCGTAGGGCTCCTTCAGCACCAGCTTGATCGTGTTGGCGTCGGTCGCCTCCAGCGAGGCGGTGAACCTGGTCAGGGTCTGGCCCATGCTGTCGCGCGAGGCCCAGCGCTGGATCGAGGCGACGCAGTCCGCCGCCGTGACCGGCTGGCCGTCATGCCATTTCAGGCCAGGCCGTAGCACGAAGGTGTAGGTGAGCTTGTCGGCGCTGATCGCATAGCTTTCGACCATCTGCGGCTTCGGCTCGAACTTGTCGTCGACCGCGAACAGCGTGTCGTAGATCAGGTAGCCCAGGTCGCGCGTGGTGAAGGAGGTGGTGAAGTGCGGATCGAGGACGCGGCTCAGCGTCTCCGGCGCCACCTTGAGGGTCGATTGCGCCTGTACCGACACCGGCCCGAGCAAAGCGGCGGCAGCCACCGCGGCCAGTTTCCATGAACGACGGATCATCATCTCTCTCCCCTCCGGACTCCCGGGCCAGTCAGCGTGGCCCGGGCAGCAAGCGCCATGCCACGTCAGCGGCTGATGGCAGCGTCGAGCGCTCCGACGAACCGGTCAAGCTCGGCCTCGGTGTTGTAGACGTGCACCGAGGCGCGCATCACGTCCTTCAGGCCGCGTCCCTTGAGATCGAGACGGGACGAGAACTGCGTCGAGACCGAGACGTTGATCCCCTGGTCGCGGAGCAGCTGCTTCAGCGCCACGTGCTCCTTGCCGGCGACGGCGAAGGTGACGATGGCTCCCTTGGTGACGCCGAGGTCGGTCAGGGTCACGCCCTTCACCGTCGCCAGCCGCTCGCGCAGGCCATCGGCCAGGTGGCGCAGGCGCGCCCAGATGGCCGGCATGCCGAGTTCGTTCGCCTGGTCGGCGGCGACCTTGAGGCCGATCACGCCGGCGAAGTAGCGCTCCCAGTTCTCGAAGCGCTTGGCGTCCGGCATCACCGTGTAGTCGTTGTCGCCGGACCAGCGGGCGGCGTGGTTGTCGAGGAAGATCGGCTCGATGTGGGAGGTGCTGCGCGTGCGGGCGTAGAGGAAGCCCGTGCCGCGCGGCCCGCGCATGTATTTGCGCCCCGTGGCCGACAGGAAATCGCAGCCGATCTTCTTCACGTCGACCGGCATCATGCCGACCGACTGGCAGGCATCGAGCAGGTAGAGGATGCCGGCATCGTTGACGATCTTGCCGACCGCTTCGGCCGGCTGGACGAGCCCGCCCTGGGTCGGGATGTGTGAGATCGAGACCAGCTTCGTGCGCTTGTCGATGGCTTGTTCGAGGGCTCCGAGGTCGATCTGGCCGTGCCTGTCGTCGGGGATGACGACGATCTCCGCGCCGGTCTTCTTCGCCACCTGCAGGTAGGAGATGTAGTTCGACGAATATTCGCTGACGCAGGTCAGGATGCGGTCGCCCGGCTTGAAGTCGAGCGAGTAGAAGGCGAGGTCCCAGGCGCGCGTCGCGTTCTCGACATAGGCGATCTCGTCCGCTTCCGCGCCGATCAGTGTGGCGATCGATGGGTAGAGGCCGTCGAGCACGGGCCGCGCCCGGTCCGCCGCCTCGTAGCCGCCGATCTCGGCTTCCAGCTTCAGGTGATCGAGCGTGGCGTCGAGGGTACGGCGGCTGGGCAGCGAGGAGCCGGCTGCGTTGAGATGCAGCACGTGCGCGCAGCCGGGCGTCTCGGCGCGGATGCGGTCGATATCGAGGGCCATGTCAGAACTTCCCCTGTTCCTTCAGCACTTCCTCGGCGACACGCAGCGCGTCGATGGCGGCGGGGAAGCCGCAATAGGCGATGGCGTGGGTGAAGATCTCGCGTAGCTCGACCTTGGTGCAGCCGTTGTTCAGCGCGCCCACCAGATGGATCTTGAGCTCGTGCGGGCGGTTCAGGGCGCAGAGCATGGCGATGGTGATCATGCTGCGCTGCTTGCGGTCGAGCCCGTCGCGGGTCCACAGCGAGGCATAGGCGAATTCCTCGGAGAAGGCGCGGACCGGACCCCAGAAATCGTTGTTGGTCGCGTCACGCCGGGCGAGATAGGATTCGCCCAGAACCTCGGACAGGACCTTCCGTCCTGCATCGCTGAGCGTCTTGTGAGCCTGTTCTTCGGACATGTCGCCTTCCTCCTGGTTCAGTCGTTTCCTGCCTAAAGCGACGCCGGAGCCCGAGCAACTGACCATTGCTCATGCAGGCGATACGCTGCCCGTCACGTTCGTGCGCAACGCCCGCGCCCGCCGCGCCTCGCTGCGCGTCGATCCGGCCAACCGGCGCATCGTGCTGACCGCGCCGCTGCGCATGGCGCGCGGCACGGCCGTCAACTTTGCCGAGGCGCAGGCCGGGTGGATCGCCGCGCGGCTCGGCCGCCTGCCCGAGCGGCGGCCCTTCGTCGACGGCGCCGAGATCCCGCTGTTCGGCGTGCCGCACCGCGTGCGCCATCATCCCGGCGCCCGCGGCACGGTCTGGCGCGAGAACGGCGAGATCCACGTGGCAGGCCGGGCCGAGCATCTGCCGCGCCGTCTGAAGGACTGGCTGACGGCCGAGCTGCGCGAGCAGCTGGTGCCTCTGGTCCACGCCAAGGCCGCCCGCGCGGAGCGCCCGGTGAAGCGGATCACCGTCCGCGATACCCGCTCGCGCTGGGGCAGTTGCGGTCCGGATGCCGCGATGTCCTTCTCGTGGCGGCTGGTCTTCGCGCCGCCGGAGGTGCTCGACTATCTGGCCGCGCACGAGGCCGCCCATCTCGTCCATCTCAATCACGGGCCGCGCTTCTGGGCATTGGCTCGCGCGCTCTGCGACGGGCCGATCGAAGGGCCGCAGGCCTGGCTCAAGAAGAACGGCGAGACCCTGCTTCAGTACGGGTCCTGACCGGTGGCTCCGCCCCGCCGAGGGCGGTACACTTCGTCGACAGCGGCAGGGAAGGTCGACGGTTCAAAAGTGCTGAGATCTCTACTCACGGTCGGCCGCACGTTCGCCGCCCATCCGATGACGCGCGACAACCAGCTCGCTGCCTGGACGCGGTTCGCCGGCTGGCATCTCAAGAGCCGTCTCAGCTCCGAGGTCGTGGCACCTTGGATCGGCGGCCAGCGGCTGGTCGTCCGCCGCGGCATGACCGGTGCGACCGGCAATCTCTATTTCGGCCTGCACGAGTTCATGAGCATGGGGCTCGTCCTGCACTTCCTGCGCGAGGGCGACCTGTTCCTCGATGCCGGCGCCAATGTCGGCACCTACACGGTGCTGGCCTCCGGCGTCTGCCGCGCGAGGACGATCGCGATCGAGGCCGATCCCGACACCGCCCGCGACCTCGCGCGCAACGTCGAGATCAACGGTCTGCAGGCGCTGGTGACGATCCGGGAACTGGCGCTGGGCCCGAGCGATGGCAAGGTGATGTTCACCACCGGCCTCGGCGCCATGAACCAGGTCGTGACGGAACACCGCGCGGGCATACGCATCGTTCCGCAGAAGACCCTCGACCACGTGGTGGGCGATGCGGAGCCGGCGCTGCTGAAGCTCGACGTCGAGAAATACGAAGACCAGGTGCTGCAGGGATCGATCGAGGTCCTGAAGAAGCCCAGCCTCAAGGTGGTAGCCCTCGAAGCCACATCCGACTGGTCGCTCAAGCTCTTCGCCGATCTCGGCTTCGAGCGCGCCTTCTACGATCCCTTCACGCGCCTCCTGCAGCGCGAGCCCAACAAGCTCGCTTTCGCCGACGGCAAGTGGACCCGCTCCAACGAGTTCTTCGTGCGCGACTGGCCTTTCGTCGGGGAGCGGCTGAAGTCGGCGAAGCCTGTCACGGTGCTGGGCAAGACCTTGTGACCGCTTCCTTCCCCAGTCGAATGGGGAAGTGCCCCGTCTTACGGGGCGATGGGGTCATAGGGCCAGGCAAAGCTCATGACCCCTCCGTCGTCGCAGGACGACGACACCTCCCCATCTGAATGGGGAGGCGGTTGATCGATTAGCCGAATCGGCCGGGGTCGCAGGCCTGCAGGGCGCTCGGCAGTTCCTCGCCTTCCATCAGGCGCGCGATCAGACGGCCGGTGGCCGTGGCGAGCGTCAGGCCGAGATGCTGGTGGCCGTAGCCGCAATAGACGTTGGCGAGGCGCGGCGCACGGCCGATGGCGGGGCGGTAGTCGGGGAGGGTCGGGCGCTCGCCGATCCAGCGGCTCTGCTCGGCGCCGCCGACGCCGGGGAAGATGTCCTTGAGATGCTTCTTCAGCAGGTCGGCACGATGCCAGGAGGGTGGCTGGTGCGGCGCCGCCAGCTCGACCGTGCCCGCGATGCGCAATCCTTCGGCCATCGGCGTGAAGAACAGGCCACGATCGGGCGGGCTCACCGGCAGGTCGAACCGTACGTTGTCCGGCGCGACCATCACGTGATAGCCGCGCTCCGCGACCAGCGGCGCGTTGAAGCCCAGCAGGCGCGTCAGCTCGCCCGAGGCGCGGCCCGCCGCGATCATCACGGCGCTGGCGGGAATCTCGGAGTCGGTGAGCTGCACCGCCGTCACGCGATTGCCGTCGCGTCGGAAGCCGCGCACGCGGCCGCGCATCACGGTGCCGCCCTCGGCGGTGAAGCGCTCGACCAGTGTCGCCACCACCTTGTGCGGATTGATCGTGTGCGTGCCGTTGGGATAGTGGATGCCGCGCACGATGGTCGGGCTGAGGCCCGGCGCCAGCTCTCGCGCGCGGTTGCCGTCGACGATCTCGAACTCGGTGCCCTTGCCTGACTGCAGGCCGCGCATCTCGTCGGTGCCCTGGAACGAGGCTTCGCTCTCATACACGTAGAGCGCGCCGCGCGTGCGGAACAGTTCGCCGAGACCCGACGCCTGGATCTCGGCCTTCCACGCGATGTCCGCCTCGAGCATCAGCGGCTTGAACATCTCCTTGCCCTTCTGGACCTCTTTCTGGCTCATGGCCGCGAGGGCAAAGCGCGCCATCCACGGCAGCAGCCACGGCAGGCTGGGCGGATGGACGGTAAGCGGACCGTCCCGGTCCATCAGCATCTGCGGCACCTTCTTCAGGGTCGCCGGCCGGGCGAGCGGGATCAGGCTGTCGACCGACAGGAAGCCCGCATTGCCAAAGGAGGTGGCATTGCCGGGCTCGGCGCTGTCGAGCAGGATGACCTTGTGGCCGTTGCGCTGCAGGGCGCGGGCGGTGGCCGCGCCGACGATTCCGGCGCCGATGACGATGACGGGGTCGCTGGTGACTGATTCGCTCATGGTCCGAGGTTAGCACGGCGGCTGCGGGAGCCCGAGGCGGCGATTGATTTGTGGCTGTGAATCCCTATTTAGGGCGCATGTCTTCCGCACAATCAGACAGCTCCCCCGGTCCCGGCTGGCATGCCACGACCATCCTCTCGGTTCGCAAGGACGGCCAGGTCGTCATGGCGGGCGACGGCCAGGTCTCGATGGGCCAGACCATCGTCAAGGGCAACGCCCGGAAGGTCCGCCGCATCGGCAACGGCCAGATCATCGCCGGCTTCGCCGGCGCCACGGCCGACGCCTTCACCCTGTTCGAGCGCCTCGAGGCCAAGCTGGAGCGCCATCCCGGCCAGCTCCTGCGCGCCGCGATCGAACTCGCCAAGGACTGGCGCACCGACCGCTACCTGCGTCGGCTCGAGGCGATGATGGCGGTGGCCGACAAGGACGTGTCGCTGCTCCTGTCCGGAACCGGCGACGTGCTGGAACCCGAAGGCGGCATCATCGCCATCGGCTCAGGCGGCAACTATGCGCTTTCCGCGGCGCGCGCCCTGATCGACGTGGACGGGCTCGATGCCGAAGCGATCGCGCGCAAGGCGATGAAGATCGCCGGCGACATCTGCGTCTACACCAATCACAACCTCGTCCTCGAGAAGCTCTGACAGTCCCATGAGTAACGACTTTTCCCCGCGCGAGATCGTCTCCGAGCTCGACAAGCACATCATCGGCCAGCAGGAGGCCAAGCGCGCCGTGGCCATCGCGTTGCGCAACCGCTGGCGCCGCCTGCAGCTTTCCGATTCGCTGCGCGACGAGGTGCTGCCCAAGAACATCCTGATGATCGGGCCGACCGGCGTCGGCAAGACCGAGATCGCGCGCCGTCTGGCGAAGCTCACCAACGCGCCGTTCCTCAAGGTCGAGGCGACCAAGTTCACCGAGGTCGGCTATGTCGGCCGTGACGTCGAGCAGATCGCGCGCGACCTGATGGAAGCCGCCATCGAGATGGCGCGCGAGAGCCTGCGCAAGGACGTGAAGGCGAAGGCCGAGCTGGCTGCCGAGGACCGCGTGATCGACGCGCTGTGCGGCGCCAATGCCAGCGAGGAGACGAAGCTGCGTTTCCGCCACAAGCTGCGCGCCGGCGAGCTGGACGACCGCGAGATCGAGATCGAGGTCGCCGATTCCGGCTCGCCCATGCAGTTCGAGGTGCCGGGCCAGCCCGGCGCGTCGGTCGGCATGATCAACATCGGCGACATGCTGGGCAAGGCATTCGGCGGACGGACGAAAAAGCGCAAGATGACGGTGGCCGAGAGCCACAAGACCTTGATGCGCGAGGAGAGCGACAAGCTGCTCGACCAGGAGCGGGTCGTGCGCGAGGCGCGCGACATGGTCGAGCAGAACGGCATCGTCTTCATCGACGAGATCGACAAGATCACCGCGCGCAGCGAGTACCGGGGCGGTGGCGACGTGAGCCGCGAGGGCGTGCAGCGCGATCTGCTGCCGCTGATCGAGGGCACGACCGTGAACACCAAGCACGGGCCGGTGAAGACCGACCATGTGCTGTTCATCTGCTCCGGCGCGTTCCATCTCGCCAAGCCGTCGGACATGCTGCCGGAGCTGCAGGGCCGCCTGCCGATCCGTGTTAGCTTGGCCTCGCTCAGCCAGGAAGATTTCCGCCGCATCCTGACCGAGCCGGAAGCCAGCCTGGTCAAGCAGTACAAGGCGCTGATGGCGACCGAGAAGGTCGAGCTCGACTTCACGTCGGATGCGATCGACGAACTCGCCCGGCTCTCGGCCGACATCAACGAGACGGTCGAGAATATCGGCGCGCGCCGTCTCCACACCGTGATGGAGAAGCTGCTGGAGGAAATCAGCTTCACCGCATCGGACAAGCCCAACACGAAGATCGAGATCGACGCCGCCTACGTCCGCGCGCATGTGAGCGAACTCGCGAAGAACGCCGACCTGTCGAAGTTCGTTCTTTAGGCGGGGTATCTCACCGGAGCGCGCCACTCCAGCCCACTTCGTGAAGGCCGCCAACGAGATGATGGGCCCCAGCCACTAACCAGCCTCCATGTCAGCACGGCAGCAGAAGAGGAAATTCAGCAGAAACTGTAGGAAGCCCACGCCAGTCACGGGGCCCGTAAAGGCGAATAGGTTGGTCCAGCCATCGGCACTTGCGCGCCGACCCTTTGACGACGAGGCGCCCGCCGGACGGCCTACCATTGCAATCTGCAAGGCGCAGGACTAGCCTTGGGCATGGCTCGGTGATGGCACCGATGCCGATCAAAGGAGATCTTCATGACATTGCACGATCGCGCCACCACCATATCCGCTCGGCAGCAGGCCGGTACGGACCTCGCCCGTGCGGGCACCGTCCTCTACGGTCCCGACTGGAAAGCACCCTTGGCCGCGGCTCTCACGATCAAGACCTCGACCCTCGACGACATGGCGAAGGGACGCTCAAGCATTCCGCCCCAGATGTGGAGCGAGATCGCCACCCTCCTGCAGGATCGCGAGGACCAGCTGCCCGTCATCAAGGCCCAGGTGTTCGAACACGCCGCGCAGCCGGTCCATCGGCTCTACCGTGGACCGGGCGGCATCGAATTCGGCATCATGCCCGACACGCGAGGGCGCTGGCCCAGCATGCAGTACAGCATCATGGGCTTCCCTCTCCACTCGTGGGCCAAGCTCGACGACGCTGAGCGGCGCCTACCCGATAACGCTGCTGCGTTCCGGCTCGAGTTCGAAGGCGAGCTGGGCCGCCCGACCGAGCTGTGGATCGGCGGGACAGTGAACTACCCCAAGAACTTTATTCCCGTGGCGTAGAGCCGATAACGTTCAGTAGGTGCTCGCTTCCTGAACACCTATGCACGGCGGGGGACTATCGCCCGCTCCGGTCGGTACCGGCAGGTGCTATGTGGCGCTCATGCGTCATCAAGGGCGCAGGCAAGAGCGCAACTGGAGTTGCGCGCTCCGGCCTACGTCCGCGCGCATGTGAGCGAACTCGCGAAGAACGCCGACCTGTCGAAGTTCGTTCTGTAGAACCTGAGCGATGACCCCTCCGTCGTCGTAAAACGACGACACCTCCCCCTTTGAAGGGGGAGGAAGGCTATCGCCTATCAGACCTGCCTCCCCATTCAGATTGGGAGGTGGCCCGCAGGGCCGGAGGGGTCACCTCTTCGGCGTAGCTAAAGGCAGTACGCCGCGATCAGGTCGACGAGGTAGGCAGGGCCGTTCAGGCCCCACAGGATGAAGGACACGACCGTCGCGGCCACGACCAGGCTGGCCAGTCCCCACAGCAGCACGGGGCGCCAGCCGATGGTCGTGCCGGGAGTCATGCCGGTTGCGGCATCGCCGCCGGACGCGACAGCCGCTCCTCGACGATCGGGTAGTGCAGCGCGGCGGAGACGAGGCCGAGCGCGATCGAGATCCACCACATCATGTCGTAGTTGCCCTGCAGGTCGAACAGCCGTCCGCCGCCCCAGCCGCCGAAGAAGCTGCCGATCTGGTGGCCCATGAAGACGATGCCGTTCAGCATTGTGACGTGGACCGGCCCGAAGATGTAGCCGACCAGCGAGGTCGTGAGCGGCACGGTGCCCAGCCACAGGAAGCCGAGCGCGGCCGCGAAGATCAGCACCGAGGCGGCCGACAGGGGCGCGATCACGAAGCCCAGGAAGACCAGCGAGCGCAGCAGGTAGAGCGTCGACAGCAGGTTCTTGCGCTTGAAGCGGTTGCCCATCGAGCTCCACAGGATGGCGCCGGCGATATTGAAGAGACCGACCATGCCGATCGCCCAGCCGCCGAGTTCGGCCGGCGAGAGGTTGACGCCGAACAGCGACAGGCCGATCCCCTTGTCGGAAATGTAGGCCGGCAGGTGGCCGCCGACGAAGGCGACGTGGAAGCCGCAGACGAAGTAGCCGATCACCAGCAGCACGAAGCTGCGCTGCGCGAAGGCCTCGGACAGTGCCGCGCCGGTCGTCTGGCTGCCGCCGCTGCCGCGCTTGGAGGCCGCGATCTCCTTGCGGTCGTTGAGGCCGAGCGGCAGGACGATCATGATCAGGGCGAGGATGGTCAGCGCCCACATGGTCGGGCGCCAGTCGCCGAAATAGTTCTGCAGTATCGCTGCCAGGGGCACGATGAAGAACTGGCCGAAAGAGCCGCCGGCGGAGCAGATGCCCACGGCCAGTGCCTGCTTGGCCGGTGGGGCCACGCGCAGGATGACGCCGAGCACCGGCCCGAAAGTCGCCGCCGACAGGCCGATGCCGACCAGCAGGTTACCCAGGATCAGCATGAAACCGTCGTGCATCGTGGCCGTCACGATCATGCCCAGGACGTAGACGGCACCGCCGCCGGCGATGGTCGGCGCGGAGCCGAAGCGGTCGGCGAGGCGTCCCGAGAAGGGCGCGATGACGCCCATCAGCAGCATCGACAGCGCCGTGCCGAAGGAGAAGAGTTCGCGTCCGACGTTGAGTTCGGCGGAGATCGGCTTCAGGAAGATACCGAAGCTCTGGCGGACGCCGAGGCCGATGGTGAGAACGAGGAAGCCGCACCAGACGGCGGTCCAGTAGGAACGTTGGGTCATGGCCGCAACCTGAGGCGACCGGTCTCCACTGGCAAGATGTTCGGCCACAGTGTTTCCATAGAATTACTTCATGCCGTCACAAGCTGCGATGTGGCAGAACATATCCATGGTGCGACTGCGGTTCCTGTGCGGCTTGGCAGCTTTCCTGCTGGTTCTGGCAGGAAGCGCGGCGGCCGCGCCGCGGCTGGAGCGCGAGCGTTGCGCCTTCAAGCCGCCCAAGGGCGACCGGGTCGAATGCTTCGTCCTGATCGTGCCGGAGAACCGCGAGCAGCCGCAGGGCCGCGAGATCAAGCTGAAGGTCGCCATCCTCAAGGCCAAGCGCACGGCCGGCGTGGAACCGTTGGTCTATCTCTCGGGCGGCCCCGGCGATGCGCCGCTGGTGGCCTCGGCGCCGGGAGCCGACGCGCTGAGCGAGGGCGACTGGTGGAACGAGACGGCCGCCATTCGCCGCCGCCGCGACGTCGTCATCCTGAGCCAGCGCGGCGCGGGCGGCTCGTCGCCCAACCTCGACTGCTTCGACACCCGAACCTCCGATCCCGCCAAGGCCCGGCGCCGGTCCGTCACCGAGCAGCAGGAGCGCGACATCCTGGTGCGCTGCCGGGCGGGACTGGACCGGCGGAAGATCGACCTCGCCATGTACACGACCCCGGCCTTGGCCGATGACGTGGCCGATCTCGCCGCGGCGCTGGGCCAGAGCAAGATCAACCTCTACGGCGTGTCCTACGGCACGCGCTGGGCGCTCGAAGTGATGCGCCGCCATCCCGACCTGGTGCGGTCGGCGGTGCTGGATGGCGTCTACCCACCCCAGGTCAACGGCGAGCAGAACGAGCCCGAGATCGTGCGCCGCGCCTTCGAGCAACTCTACAAGGACTGCAATGCCGATGCCGTGTGCCGCGAGCGCCAGCCCAACCTGCGCGGCGAGGTCGAGGGCCTGATCACCGGCGCGGAGCGCACGCCGCTCGATCTCTCCATCACCCTGGAGGATGGGCCGCACGCGGTGCGGCTCGACGGCACGCAGGTGCTGATGGTCATGCTCAACATGATGCGCGAGGGCGAGGTGGCGTCGATCCCGGAGATGGTGACGGCGGCCCGCAAGGGCGACATGCGGCTGCTCAAGCTCTACGCCGAGGATCTCGAGACCAACGACGGCGGCCTGATGGAGCAGAACGCCCAGCAGTTCGACGGGCTCTACAACAGCATCGAATGCCGCGAGACCTGGCCGATGGTCGACCGCGCCGCGCGGCGCAGGGCGATCGAGAACAACGGCATCTATGGGCTCAATGCCAAAGCGAGCAAGTCGCCGACCTTCTGTCCGGTGTGGCGGGTCGCGGCCGCGCCGGCGGCGGAACGCCAGCCGGTGAAGTCCGAGGTGCCGACCCTGCTGCTGAGCGGCGGCTACGACTGGCTGACCCCGCCCGCGTGGGCGCGGGAAGCCGCCAGGACACTATCCGCCTCGCGTAACGTCGTCTTCCGCGCCCAGGGCCATGGCGTCGTCGTGCAGGATGCCTGTGCCGCCCGCCTGCGCGACGTCTTCATCGAGGACCCCAATCCCAAGCGCGCGCTGCCCTGCCGTCCCGACACGGCGCCGAACTTCACCGCCGCCTGGGAACGCGCGCGCAACATGCCGTGATCCGAGTGAAGCGAAGGATCCCTCACTGCGTTCGGGATGACACTGTTGTTTCGATGGATGCAGCGTGCCGATGCGGAAAACGGTGTCATCCCGAACGCAGTGAGGGATCCTTGAAATGGTCCAAAGGGAGATGACTCAATGAACCGCGTACTGGCCCATACGGGCGTCCAATATCCAATCGTGCAGGCGCCGATGGGCTACATCGCGCGCAGCCAGCTCGCGTCGGCAGTGTCCAATGCCGGCGGCCTCGGCATCATCGAGACGTCGAGCGGCGAGGTCGATGCGTGCCTGGCCGAGATCGAGAAGATGAAGGCGTTGACCGACAAGCCGTTCGGCGTGAACCTGCCGCTGCTTTTCATCCGCGAGCCGCGGGTCGTCGACCTGGTGGCGAAGTCCGGCGTGAAGTTCGTCACCACCTCGGCGGGCTCGCCGGCCAAGCTGCTGCCGACGCTCAAGGCGGCGGGGCTCACCGTCTATCACGTGGTGCCCAATCTTTCCTCGGCGCTGAAGGCGGTCGAGGCCGGCGTGGACGGGCTGGTCGTGGAGGGCGGCGAGGGCGGCGGCTTCAAGAATCCGGATGACGTCTCGACCCTGGTGCTGCTGCAGGCGGTGCGGGAGAGGACGGACGTGCCTCTGATCGCAGCCGGGGGCATCTGCGACGGGCGCGGCATGGCGGCGGCATTCGCACTCGGCGCCGAGGCCATCCAGATGGGCACGCGCTTCGTGAGTTCGGCCGAGTGTCCGGTGCACCGCAACTACAAGCAGGCGATCGTCGACGCCGACGATACCGGCACGGTGATGCTGAACCGCAAGTCGACGCCCTGCGTGCGGGCGCTCAAGACCGGGCGCACCGCCGAGATCGAACGCGAGGGATCGTTCGACCGCTCGGTCTTCGGTTCGGTGAAGGACGTCTATTTCGGCGGCGACATGGAGGCCTCGCTGGCGCTGGCCGGCCAGACGGTCGGCCTGATCCACGAAGTGCTGCCGGTGGCCGAGATCATCCGGACCACCGTGGAGGGCTTCCACGCCATCCGCCGCCAGCAGGGCGAAAGGTCCCTGGCCGGCGGTTTCTGAGTCCGTCCTACTTCAGCAGTTCCGGCGCGATCAGCCGGGGCAGGAAGAGGGCGATGTCGGGCCATACGATCATCGCCGCCAGCACCACGATCATCGGCACCAGCATGATGAGCGTGTCCTTCAGCGCATAGCGCAGCGGCACGCCCGCGACGGCGCAGGAGATCATGAGGCAGAGCCCGTAGGGCGGGGTCACCAGGCCGAAGGCCAGCGACACGATCGACACGATCGCGAAGTGGACCGGGTCCATGCTCACCGACTTGGCGAGCGGCTCCAGCACCGTGCCGACGATGATGATCGCCGGGATGGCGTCGAGGAAGCAGCCCACGACCAGGAACACGAAGGCGATGAAGAAGCCGACGCCGATCGGACCCATTCCCCAGGTCGTGACGTTGGCCAGCAGCTCCTGCGGGATCTTGTAGTAGGCCAGCAGCCAGCCAAAGGCCGAGGCGGTGCCGATGCAGAACAGCGCCACCGAGGCAAGTTTTCCGGTGTCGACCAGCGCCTTGTAGAGTTCTTTCGCCCCCATCTCGCGATAGACCACGATCGACAGGACGGCCGAATAGAGCACGGCCACGCAGGCCGACTCGGTCGCGGTGAACCAGCCCGCCAGGATGCCGCCGACGATGATCACGGGCGTCATCAGCGCGGGGATGGCGACCCAGATCGAGCAGAGGAGCTGGCGGAAGGTTCCCCGCGGATAGGTCGGGTAGCCGCGCTTCACGGCATAGACATGCACCGTGGCCATCTGTGCCCCCGCGATCAACAGGCCCGGGACCACTCCGGCAAGATAGAGCGCGCCGATCGAGGTCGAGATCAGCCCGCCCCACACGATCATCAGGATCGAGGGTGGGATGACCACCGCGAGTACGGCCGAGACCGCCGTGATGGCGATCGAGAAGGAGAGGTCGTAACCCTCCCGCGTCTGGGCATCGATGAAGATCTTGCTCTGGCTGGCGGCGTCGGCGGTCGAGGAGCCGGAGATACCGGCAAAGAAGACCGAGAGCACGACGTTGATCTGGGCCAGCGAGCCCGGGAAGCTGCCGACGATGGCACGTGACAGCGCCACCAGCCGGTCGGTGATACCGCCCACGCTCATGAGGTTCGCCGTCAGCAGGAAGAACGGCACGGCGAGCAGGATGAAGGAGTTGTAGGCGTTGAAGGTTTCCTGCGCGAGCATCATCGTGCCCAGTCGCGGCTCGAGATAGAACAACGGCAAGCAGGCCAGCCCCAGCGCGAAGGCCACCGGCACGCGCAGCACCAGAAGTACGAAGAAGCAGCCGAACAGGATGGAGGCTGCCTCGCCGGCCGAGAAAAGCGCGCCGGTCATGTCGGGCTCCAGCCGAAGAGGATGCGGAATTCGTCGTAGAACTGCTCGCCCAGGAAGATGATCCAGGTGACGGCCGCGACGGGCCAGGCGATGTGGATCATCCAGAGCGGCAGGTCGGCCAGCTCGGAGGTGCGATACCAGGCGAACCGCGTGAACTCGATGCCGCCCACCACGAAGACCAGGGCGAAAGCGAGGATGCCGAGCCGGGAGGCGATGCGGACCGCGGCCTCGCCGCGTCGCGGGAGGGCGGGCCACACGTCGACCTCGAAGTGCGAGGCCTCGCGCACGCCGATCATGGCGCCGATCATGATCATCCAGATGAACAGGAAGCGCGCCATTTCCTCCGTCCAGATGTAGGCCGGGATCAGCGCGGTGTAGCGCGAGATCATCTGCAGCGTGACCGGGATGACGATGATGGCGACGGAGAAGGCGAGGAGGCCGGTCAGGAAGCGGGCATAGGCAGCCGTGAACCGGCGCCAGGGGCCGGGCGTCGAGGCAGGGGAGGGCATTGGGGAACCGTTGTCTGGGAACGCATCCGGCTGGGCGGCCGGAAAAAGGCGCAGCGGAGCCCGGGCCCCGCTGCGCGTACGGGTCAGTTGGTGGCGACGATCTGCGTGAAGATGCCGTCGGCGCCGATCTCCTTGGCGTAGGCCGCCATGACCGGATCGACCAGCTTCTTCATCTCGGCGCGATCCTTGAACGGGATGCGCTTCAGCTTGCCGGCCTTTTCCAGCGCGACGAGCTTCTGTTCGTCCTCCGAACTCTCGACCTTGCGGCCATAGGCGCCGGCTTCCTTGCCCGCCTTGACGACCGCGTCCTGCAGGTCCTTCGGCAGCGACTTGAAGGTTTTGCCCGAGAAGCAGACCGGCCGGATGGTGATGGCGTGCTCGGTCATCGCGAGGTTGGGCGCCACTTCGTAGAACTTCATCGACTCGACGCCGGCGGCCTCGTTCTCGCCGGCAGAGATGACGTTGTTCTGGATGGCGTTGTAGACCTCGTTGTAGGCGATCACGGTCGGCGACATGCCGGCCGCCGCGAAGGTCTTGGACCAGATCGGCGCACCTTGCACGCGGACCTTGAGGCCCTTGATCTCGGCGAGGTTGCTCACCGGCTTGTTCACGAAGATGTTGCGCACGCCGCCGCCGGCATATCCGACCAGCATCACGTCGGCCTTCTGCGCGATCTCGGCCGCCACAGGCTTCAGAAGATCCAGTTCGAGCACCTTGTTCCATTGCGCGAGGTCGCGGAACAGGAACGGTGCGTCGATGAATGGCGCGGCCTTCGAGAAGGTCGACATGTGGGCCGGCGAGACGATGGCGTAGTCCACCGCCTTGCCCTGCGCCATGTACTCGAAATACTGCTTCTCGAGCCCCAGCGACGAATTGCGGTGGAGCACGAAGTTGATCGGCTTGCCGTAATACTGCTTCACCAGCTCTTCGAACTTCAGCAGCGTCTTGTTGAAGGCGTGGTCGTCGTTGAACTGGACGGCGCCGTTCAGCGTCAGCGGCGCCTGCGCGTTCAGGACGAACGGCGCCGCGAGAGTCGAGGCGGCCATGCCGCCGATCAGCAGTCTGCGTCTCATATCGTATCCTCCGGAGGCCTGTTGTGGTTCTGCAACCGCGGCCCTGCGCGGACTATGAAGGGAAATCGCGCGCGAGGCGACAGAGTTGTCAGACAACATGCCGGTGACGGATTCCGGCCCGGAACTTGCGGCGGGTTGTGTTCGCCGCGGTTATTCGATACTATAATAACACAAATATTTAGTAAAATGTCGACCGGTATTCCTTCCCCGCGCCTTTCCGCGAGTTTCGATGGACCCTTTGTCCCGAAGCTCGTTTCGGTGCTGCGCGAGGGCTACGGGTTGGCATCCCTGCGGGCCGATGCGGTCGCCGGGCTCACCGTGGCGATCGTGGCCTTGCCGCTCTCCATGGCGATCGCCATCGCCTCGGGGACGACACCCGAGCGCGGGCTCTTCACGGCGATCGTCGGCGGCTTCCTGATCTCGGCGCTGGGCGGAAGCCGCTTCCAGGTCGGTGGTCCGGCGGGCGCCTTCATCGTGCTGGTCGCCGCAACTGTCGCGCGCCACGGGATCGAGGGGATGCTGCTGGCCACGCTGATGGCTGGCGTATTCCTGGTGGCGGCCGGCGCGCTCCGGCTCGGCACCTTCGTCAAGTTCATCCCCTATCCGGTCACGGTCGGGTTCACGACCGGCATTGCCGTCATCATCTTCGCCAGCCAGATCAAGGACCTGTTCGGCCTCACCCTGCAAGGCAAGGAGCCGGGAGAGTTCGCCGCCAAGCTCGAAGTGCTGGCGGGCGCGGCCGGCACGGTGAACGCGGCCGCCGTCGCCCTGGCCGTCGTGACCATCGGCATTATTCTCGGCCTCCGGAAGCTGCGGCCGCACTGGCCGGGCATGCTGGTGGCCGTGGTGGCCACCTCGGTCGCGACCTTTGCGCTGGGCCTGCCGATCGAGACGATCGGCAGCCGTTTCGGCGGGATCCCGTCCATGCTGCCCGCGCCCAGCCTGCCCGACATGTCGTTGGCGAAGATGCTGGCCGTGCTGCCGGATGCGCTCTCCTTCGCGCTGCTGGGCGCCATCGAGTCGCTGCTGTCCGCGGTGGTGGCCGACGGCATGACGGGGCGCCGCCATCGCTCGAACTGCGAGCTGGTGGCCCAGGGCGTGGCGAATATCGCGTCGGCGCTGTTCGGCGGCATCTGCGCCACCGGAACGATCGCCCGCACCGCCACCAACGTGCGCGCCGGGGCGCGCGGACCGGTCGCCGGCATGCTCCACTCGGTGTTCCTGCTGGGGTTCATGCTGCTGGCCGCGCCGCTCGCCGCCTACATCCCGCTGGCAGCCCTGGCCGGCGTGCTCGCGGTGGTCGCCTGGAACATGGCTGAGAAGCATGAATTCATGACCCTGCTGCGCTCCTCGCGCGGCGATGCGGTCGTGCTGCTCTCGACCTTCCTTCTCACCGTGTTCCGCGACCTGATGGAAGGCATCGTGGTCGGCACCGCCCTGGGCGTCATCCTGCTCATCCAGCGCCTGACCGCAACGGCCGGCATCGTGGCGCAACCGGCCCGCGCGCCCTTTGCCGCCGATCTCGTCACCGATCCGCGGGTGATCGTCTACCGCCTGTCCGGCGCCTTCTTCTTCGGCACGGCCTCGACCGTGGGCGCCGTGCTCGACAACATCGCCGACCAGCACAAGGCCTTCGTCATCGACTTCAGTGCCGTGCCCTTCGTCGATTCGACCGCGGCCAACGTCATCGCGGGCGCCGGCCGCAAGGCGGCGCGGCATGGCGTCAGGGTCTACGTCACGGGTGCCACGCCGTCGGTCCGCCACGCGCTGCTGCGGGCCGGTGCCGGACGGCCGCAGATCCGTTACCTGCCGTCGATCGACGATGCCGTCCGCGAGGCGCATCTGCTGTAGAATGGCGCATGGCCGCCACCGTCTCGATCTGCACCTCTGCGCTCGGCGCTGAAATTTCCGCGACCGGTGCCGAACTGGTGCGTCTGCGGGATCGCACTGGCGCCGATCTCCTGTGGGACGGCGATCCCGCCTTCTGGACCGGCCGCTCGCCGTTGCTGTTTCCCATGGTCGGCCGCGCTCGCGGCGACCGCATCACGGTCGCGGGGCGGTCCTACGACATGGGCCAGCACGGTTTCGCCCGCACCTCGACTTTCGCGCTGGTGCGGTCCGACGCGGCCTCGTGTACCTGGCGACTCGACGCGAGCGAGGCGACGCGGCAGCGCTATCCGTTCGCGTTCCGTCTCGATGTCACCTACCGGATCGACGACGCGACGCTGCATATGGAAGCCGAGGTCACGAACACCGACGCGGTCGTCATGCCAGCCTCGTTCGGCTTCCACCCGGCGCTGCGCTGGCCCTTGCCCTACGGCAAGCCGCGCGCGGCGCACGAGATCGTCTTCGAACGCCCCGAGCCCGCGCCGATCCGCCGACCGGTCGATGGGCTGTTGAGCGCGGCGCAGTTCCCGACGCCGGTGCGCGACCGCCATCTCCTGCTGAACGACGGTCTGTTCAAGGATGGCGCGCTGATCTTCGACACGCTGGCCAGCCGCAGCGTCGTCTACGGCGAGGCGATCCGTGTCGACTTTCCGCGCATGCCCCATCTCGGCATCTGGACCAAGCCCGGCGCCGGCTACGTCTGCATCGAGCCTTGGCAGGGCTACGCCAGCCCTGAAGGCTTCGACGGCGAGTTCGCCGACAAGCCCGGCATGGTCCCGGTCGCGCCGGGTGCGACCGAGACCTTTGCAATGTCGATCAGTGTCGAGCGCTGATCCGGGTTCAGTGCAGCGCCGCGGCCAGCGCGGCCGCGCTCCGCCACACCTGCTTCTGGCAGATGAACAGCACGCAGCCTTCGATCGTCAGCGTATCGGCGCCCACCCGACGCAGCGTCGCGCGATAGGTCTGGCCGTCCTCGGGATTGTAGATCCGGCCCTCCCAGCCGCCGTTCGCGGCGCGGACGAGCCCGGACAGGATCGACAGACCGACGAGAGGCCGGCTGCGCAGGGACGTGTCGGTATTCTGGGTGTCGAGGCGCGGCCGTCCCTTTTCGTCGAGGCCGTCCCATAGCCAGCGCACGGTCCCGCACAGGCCGGGTGAGCCGCTGCAGGGCGCGATCTCGACGACAGCCGCCGCGCCGGGCGTCATCCAGCGCCCAGCCGGGCCCGAGTCGGCTCGGACCGGGTCGGCGGCCAGAAGAAACAGGGACCCTGCCACGATGCCCCTGATCGTGCGTGTGAGCGCATGAACCGACGTGGACGTTGTCGGGCCGGCCGTGGCGGCCGAAGCGATCGCCTCGAACTTCCGCCGGTAGTCGGGGTGCTCGGTTCCCATCAGCTTGTCCCACCAGCGGAAGTAGAGCCCGTAATTGTAGCGGCCGGCTTCGTGGTGCAGGTCGTGATGGGTCGTGGTGTTGTTCCAGCCCAGCCACCGGCCGGGACCGAATACGGCGCCGTGAACCTCGGCGCCGGCGTGCCCCATGACGTTGCGCAGGATCTGCACGATGCCGAAGGCCAGCAGGCCGAGCCCGTGCATCGGCACGACGAGCAGGAAGAGCGGGACGAAGGCGCCGTGCACCACGGCCTCGGGGATGGCGAAGGAATAGGCAGCCCATGGCGTCGGCGTCCGCGACAGGTGATGCGTGCGATGGAACAGCGCGAACAGGCGGCGATGATGCATGGCGCGGTGGACCCAGTAGAAATAGGCGTCGTGGGCCACCAGCATCAGGGCGAGTGACAGGACGAGGTAGAGCGGTCCGGCCTGGCGGAAGTTCTTGTAGATCGTGATCCAGCCCTGGTGGTCGCCCACCGCCACGATCGTCCCCAGCAGGGAGAAGATGAAGGCCGTGCGCAGAGACGCCAGGAATTCGCGCCGCCGCTGGCCGCGGACGGGGTCGCGGGGCTGCAGCTTGCGGCGGCCCAGCCCGGCTCGCCAGAACAGGGCGAGGATCGAGGCCATCAGCGTGGCCGCCACGAGATAGCGGGTGGTGTCCATGACCCAGACCGTGGGCCAGGCCGACAGGTAGACATGCAAGATTTCGTTCATCGGACGCCCCTCCAACGGGCGTGCCCGATGCCTAGGCGGACGCGGCGGAGGGATCGCGCCGAAGGTGAAAATCGGCGATCTGCGGTGAAAAACGGCTCGCCGATTCCGGAATCGGCAGGAAATCAGGTGCCGTTGCGGCCTTCGGCGGCCTTTCTGTATTCGGTCGGCGTCATGCCGGTATCGGCCTTGAAGGCCCGGTTGAAGGGGCCGAGCGACTGGAAGCCGGAATCGAGGGCGATGGTCAAAATCGGAACCTCGGCTTGGCCGGGATCGGCCAGGGCCTGCTTGGCATCGGCCAGGCGGTGGCGGTTCAAGTACTCGTTGAAGTTCCGGTAGCCCAGCCCGCGGTTGATGGCGCGCCGCAGCCGGTACTCCGGCAGGCCGAGCCGGCCGGCCAGGACGCCGATGGTCAGACCCTCCTGCCGGTAGAGCCTGTCCACCGCCATCAGGCGGTCGAGCGTGGCGAGAAGGGCCGGATCGGCGGGTTCGTCCTCCGGTGCCGCTGTACCGAGCGGTGGGCGCGCGGGCGGGAGGGTGGGCGACACGGGGTCGGCGGCCGGCCCGACCGGAGCCGGTCCAAGGACGGAATCGAGGTCCGCCTGCAGGAGGAGCATGGCGATGATGGCGGCGATCGCGACCAACGCGCCCGAGTTCAGCAGGTGCAAGCTCATCGGGACCTGGTCGGTGCCGATGACGAGTTCGGCCGTGACGGTGGCGGCGATATGTATCGCCACGGCGATCAGGATGAACAGGCGCAAGCGCCGCCGGCCTTCCACAAGATCGCTACCCCAGTCGCGCACCGTTTGTGCCAGCGCCAGCAACGCCAGCAGGATCACCGCGCCGCGTACGAGCACACCCACCAGCCAATGCGAGGTAAAGCCCGCACCCAGGAGATGGGCCAGCGGCCAGACGACCAGGCCCAGCCAGACCAGCGCATGCCAGGGCCTCAGCCGGAAGGAATCGTCGAACATCGCCTGGGCGAACAGCCAGAAGATGGCGGCGTTGCCGGTGCAGAGCATCAGGACGGGGGCGAACCAGACGGGCGGATCGTGCGGTCCCGGCGACGAGCAGACCGCGTAGGCGGCGGCTCCCACGGCCAGGAGGGCGCCGAGCCAGGCGGCCGGCCGGCCCCGGGCCTGCCGCAGGGTTGCCGCCGCGACGATCAGGAGCAGCGCAATGCCCGCGCCTCGCAGCGCGATGTCGAGCGTAACGAGGATGCCGGGGCCGCCCATGGTCGGCGACGTGCTTAGCATTTCGGCGCGGTTGCGCCATCCGCCCCGCCCGGCTGGCAGGCCGGCTCTCAGCGTTTGGCCGCCAGGCTCCGGAACAGCGCGTCGCTGCGGTCGTCGGCGGGGAAGAAGCTTTCGACCCGGACTTCCTGGAGGGTGATGTCCTGCGGTGTGCCGAGCGTGGCGATGGTGGTGAACACCGACAGGGCCTTGCCGCCCACCAGGTAGTCGACCGTCAGCATCGGTGCCGGCCGCTCCTCGAAGCGGAGCTTGCGGAACGAGGCCGGCACGTCGGGATAGGCCATGATCTCCTCGATAAAGGCCAGCGCCCTGGGCTCTCCGCCGGCCGCCAGGATTTCGGCGTAGGTCGTCGACACGAGATAGCGCGCGACCTCCTCCCAGTTGGAGATCTTGGAGCGCAAGGCAGAGGGATCGAGAATCCAGCGCAGCAGGTTCGGGCCCTTGCCCGGCGGCGGCGCGGGCGGCATGCCCTCGAACAGGAACAGGGTGAAGGCGTTGGCCGCGTCGTTCGCCTGCAACAGGTTCCACAGCCGGTCGATCACGACCGCGGGATAGGGCTCCTGCTGCCTCAGCATGAAATCGATAGCCCGGCGCACCGGCGCGAGTTCGGGCGCGGCGAGGTTGCTCTCGCGATAGGCCGGCGCGAAGCCCGCTGCCAGCAGCATCTCGTTGCGCTGGCGCAGCGGCACATCGAGTGCGGTCGAGAGCTGCACCACCATCTCGCGGCTGGGACGCGCGCGGCCCGATTCGAGAAAGCTGACATGGCGCTGCGACACGCCCGACTGAAGGGCGAGTGAGAGCTGGCTGGCGCCGCGACGACGGCGCCACGAGCGCAGCATGGGCCCGAACATGTCGGGCGGGGACGAGGAGGCGATGCTCATGGGTCGGACCCTAGCATCGCGGCGACGGTGCGCCGATTACCTGTCCGGTAATTGAGGAAGGGTCGGCGCGATGCGATTTCCAAGGCGTCCGCAACACAAGGAGGACGACATGAACGCTTCATCCGATCGCCTGCTTCGCCGCACTCTCTGGGCCAACGCCATCCTGTCGGTGGGCTCGGGCGCAATTCTGGCGGCCCTGGCCACCCCCTTCGCGTCGATGGCCACCCACGCGCCCGTGCAGGTGCTGGGGCTCGATCTCGCCATCGTTCTGGAACTGCTCGGCCTCGGCTTCGTGGCCTTCGGCGCGGTGTGCGGCTGGGTCGCCTCGCGCACCGACATGCCGCTCGGCTGGGCGCGGGCGATCTTCGTCCTCGACGCTTCCTGGGTGGCGATCAGCGCCGTGCTGCTGATGCTGCCGGCCTCGTGGACCCTGGCGGGGATCGCGGGCATCGTGGTCGTCGCGCTGATCGTGGCCGATCTCGCGATCCTCGAGTATCTCGGCCTGCGCCGGATCAGCACCGCCAACTAGACGCCGAAGAGAGGAACGACCATGGACAAGCTTCAGCTCCTGAACGACATCAAACTGCCATTCGCCGAGGTCCTGGGGCTGAAGTTCACGGCCGCGAGCGAGATGGGCGTGACGGCCGAGATGGTCGTCCGCCCCGAACTCTGCACGCGGCCCGCCATCCTGCATGGCGGCGCCGTCATGGCCTTTGCCGACACGCTGGGCGCCGCCGCCACCGTGCTGAACCTGCCCGAGGGCAAGGGCACCACGACGATCGAGAGCAAGACCAACTTCGTGGGGCCGGCGCCGGTCGGCACCACGGTGATCGGCGAGACCACGCCGGTGCATCGCGGCCGCCGCACCATGGTCTGGACGACGCGCATCACCACCGCCGAAGGCAAGCTCGTGGCGGTGGTGACGCAGACGCAGATGGTGCTCTAGGCTTTTTCCAGCCGGTATCGCTCGGTCGCGGGTATCAACGTCAGGTTCGCCAGGATCCTGTGCTGCGGATCGGTGCTGGCGGCGAGCTTCGGCTGCAGCGTCAGCAGCGCCTTGCCGAACAGGGTCTCGTCCCACAGCCAGGCCTTGCGCATCTTCGGCGTGCCTGGATCGGGAAAGGCCGACGCCGCTTCGAGGTAATAGGCCCGAAGATCGTCGATGGCTTCCTTGAGCGCTTGCGCAGGGGGCAGCTCGCCGTCCAATGCCGACGCGAGCAGCGCGCCCGCGGCTGGCATGTCGAGGCCGGAGACGCCGACGGTCGTGCGACCAGTCTTCGCGATGGCCTGGTCGTGCCAGGTCGCCAAACGGTCGATCTCGGCCACCAGGGTGTCGACGGCGGTCGGGGCGAGGTTGATGGGGCAGGCCCAGCCCGTGAAGTCGGCCTCCTCGACGACATCCTCGGGATAGTCGGCGATCAACGGCCCGTCGGTGCGCTCGAGCAGCTCTGCCGTCGCGCGCAGCACGCGGCGCTGGAAGTCGGCATCGTCCGGGATGCCGAGCGGCCGGCCCAGCTCGAAGGTGACCCAGAGGGCCCGGGGCGGCCGGATCGTTTCGGTGTGCTCACGCACCAGGCTGATGCTGGCGGTCGCAATGCCCTGACGCTCGAGGAAGTGGCCCAGCGCGCCCACGGCGCGCGTGCAGGCGGGTCAAACGGGGACGAGCAGGGCCGCGTCGACTCCATCCTGCTTCAGCAGGCCGGCGAGATGCTGGGCATGCGGCTCGGCCGCATCGGGCGGAAAAGCGCCCATGAACGAATAGTGCATGGAGGCCATCGAGCCCACGACGCCCTCTTCGACCAGTTCGCGCAGCCGGTCGATGGGAAACGCGACGTTGTGGTCCTGCTGGAAGCCGGTGCGATCGAAGTTCACGGAGATATGGCTCATGACCAGGTCGCGCGCCGGTGTCTCGGCCGGGATGACACGATAGCTGCCGTCGCCGGGGCGGAACGGCCGGTCGCCACGACGGTGCAGGCCCGCCGTCGAGATCAGCGCGACGCGGCGCCCATTGAGCGGCTTGCCGGGTAGGGCGGGCGTGTCGTCGAAGGTGGGACACTCGATGCGCCGGAGATGGTGGGCCTCGACCTCCGGCATGTCGCTGAGACGTTTGACCATGAGCTTGTTTCCCCTGTTCCTTCCGTTTGGCCTCAGCCCGCAACGATGTCGCGCAAGAGCGCGACGGTAGGTTCCGGTTCGGGCCGGTACTTGTAGTCCACGTCAGCTTCGACCGAGCGCACGATACCCTCGCCGTCGACGACGAATCGTGCGGGAACCGGCAGCTGCCACGAGGCATCGCCATTGCGCAGCGGCAGATCGATGCCGAGGCTCCGGTAAACTTCCCTGAGGTCATCGGGGAGGGCGAAAGCGAGGCCAAAGGCTTCCGCGACCACGGACTTTTCGTCCCAGACGATCGGAAAGGTGAGTTTCTGTTTGGTCGCCATGTCGGCCGTGCGCGCCGGCAGTTCGGGCGAGATCACGACGAGGCTGGCGCCAAGTCCCGCGATGTCGGCGTACACGCTTTGCAGAGCATCCAGCTCATGTCGGCAGTAGGGTCACCAGGATCCTCGGAAGAAGGACAGGACCAGCGGCCCACCGGCGAGAAGAGCGTCCGAGTCGACGCGACGCCCGTCGTGGTCGGCCAGTGCGAAGGCTGGCATCCGACTGCCGACCGGCACGATGCGGTCGAGAATTCCCGTACGGCGCAAATCTTCGGTGGCCCTGTTCATGATGGCCTGCTTGTCCGCGGGAAGGCGCCCCGCACTGGCGGCTCGCATTGCCGAGAGTTTGTCTGCCAATGACATTGCCTACTCCTTGGTTCGGGCTTCGCTGAGGTTGCTGTAGGTCTGGCGCGTGGCGACAATGGCGTGGTCGCTGCAGCCGTTCTCGCGTTCGATATTGGCCGACGCGTACTCGGGCGAACTCATCATGGCGAGGAACGCGGCGCGGGAGGGATAGCGGACCAGTGCCACGTAATCCCAGCGGTGGCGGTCCGGTTCGCCCAGCGCCACCGTCTCGGCATCGCCGGTCCAGATGATGGTGCCGCCCTGCGCCTTGATCAGCTTTATGGTGAGCGCGCTGTAGCGTAGATAGGCGTCCCAGCCGCTGCCATTGCCGTCGAGCGAGCGCTCGCGGAAACGCATCAGGTTCAGCATGACGACAGGTACGTCGTCGGGCAGCGCGCGCAGGGCGGCCTCGTTCAGATGATCGATCAATGCGGTCTCCCGAGCAGGTCAAGCGCCGGGCGAACCACGGCTTCCAGCGTCTGCCGCCGGGCGCCGGTGCGTGCCAGCACGCGCATGCCCATCAGCACGCCCAGCAGATGGATCGACAGGGCGTTGGCATCGGTGCCGGGCGGTGTCTCGCCAGCCGTGTTGGCAGCCTCGACAGCGCGCTGGAAGAAGCTGCGAATCTCTTCGAGGTAGCCCGTGACCGCGCGGCCGAGTTCGGGATCGTGGGGCGCCACGTCGAGCGCGGAGTTCACCAGCAGGCAGCCCTTGCAGTCGGAGTCCTTCAACGAACGCTCGATCACTTCGGCGAGGAAGGCGCGGATCGCCTCGCGGGGCCGATGGTTCGCCTCGAGGCGCGCGATGCGCTCACGTGTCGAGCGGTTGGCGTAGCGTTCGAGGACGCGCTCGAACAAGGCGCGCTTGCCGCCGAACGTGTTGTAGAGGCTGGCGCCGCCGATCCCCATCTCGCGCGCGAGGTCGCGCACGGACGTGGCCTCGTAGCCGCGACTCCAGAAGCAGTCGACGGCGGCGTCGAGCGCGCTGTCCTCGTCGAATTCCTTCAGGCGGGCCATGGTTGGCATCAGAACCATGATTTTGGAGCGTTCGCACTAAAATTCGTGCGCGGCTGGCCCACTCCGTGCTAGCGCCATTGCATGGCCGATCCCATGCCCCCACGGGTCACGCGCGAACATTGGGGCTTCCTGTGCGGCTCGATCATGGCGCTGGGCGCATCGCTGTCGTTCGCGGCGGCGCGTGCCGGCATTCTGGGGGGCCTCGGCGCGGTCGACATGATCTTCGCGCGCTACGTCGTCGCCGGCGCGATCATGCTGCCGCTGCTCCTGCGCTACGGCGTGCGCGACTTCGCCGGGATCGGCCTGCGCCGGTCTCTCATCCTCACGGCGCTCGGCGGCGCTCCCTTTGCGCTGCTGCAGACCGGCGGCTACGGCTTCGCACCCTTGGCGCACGGCGCGGTCATCGCACCCTCGACCGTCACCATCGTCAGTACCATCGGTGCCGCGCTGTTCCTGCGAGAGCGATTGAGCCGCAGCCATCTGGCCGGTGCCGCCATCGTGCTGGCCGGCATCTTCCTGATCGGCTGGGACGGCCTCACCCAGCCTTCCGGGGAGCGCGCGTGGCTGGGCGATCTCCTGTTCTTCGCGTCCAGCGTGCTGTGGGCGGGATTCACGCTATTGCTGCGGCACTGGCGTCTTCCCGCCCTGCAGGCGACCGCGGTCGTGGCCGTGCTGTCCTTCGTCCTGACCACGCCCCTGTATCTTGGGATCATGGGCATGGCACATCTCGAAGCGCTGCCGCTCGGCATGCTGGCCTTCCAGGGGCTGGTGCAGGGCGGCCTGCAGGGAGCCATCACCATGATCGCCTACAGCCAGGCCGTGATCTTCCTGGGCGTGAGCCGCGCCGTGCTGTTCCCCGCCATCGTGCCGGCCTTGTCGGTGCTGGTCGGAATCCCGATCGTGGGAGAGATTCCCGGCGGACTGCAGATCGGCGGCCTCTGCCTGGTCACGCTCGGGCTGATGACGACGGTCGGATTGTTTCGGAGACTCGGCCTGCGCTGAAAGCGCGGGCCGGCCGGGTCAGCGCATCAGTGCGGGGATGAACGACTGCAGCGAGGTTTCGGCGTCGGCCGCCGTCTGCTGGTGCGACTGCGCCCAGTCGATCCGGATCTTGATGAAATGGTCGCGAAAGCCCGTGAGCAGAAGCTTGCTGTAGATCCGCGAGTTGGCCTGGGTGACGCCGCTGTAGGTTACGCAGCGAAAGCTCACCGCGCCATAGGTGCAGGTCGACGGCACCGACGGCTTCTGGAAGGCGGTATAGCCGGCATACTTGAACTGCTGTTCGGCCGAGGCGAGCTCGCTGTTGAACTGGCCGATCACCGTCGGATTGTCGCTGCCCGACGGCACGCGGCGGCCGAGGTCGAACACCTGCACGCTGATCGCGAGCCGCTTGGGCGTGGAATAGAAGTACGACATGCCCAGGCCGGGATTGTTGGCCGGTGGGGCGGAATAGTTGACCGAGCGCTCGAAGGTGGCGCCCCCAAGGTTCGACGCAAAATTAAGCTTGGTGCCGGCATTGGTCGTGGGCGTCGACGACTGGGTCTGGGCGGATGCCGCTCCGGCGAGGCCGGTGAGCAGCACGGCGGCGAGCAGGACGTCGCGGATCCTAGACATCGAGGTTGGCGACCTTCAGCGCATTCTCCTGGATGAAGTCGCGGCGCGGTTCGACCACGTCGCCCATGAGGGTCGAGAAGATCTCGTCGGCCTCGTCGACATGGTTGATCCTGACCTGCAGCAGGGTGCGCGCCTCGGGGTCGAGGGTGGTCTCCCAGAGCTGGTCAGGATTCATCTCGCCCAGTCCCTTGTAGCGCTGGATCGTGACCCCCTTGCGGCCGGCCTCGAGGACGGCGGCAAACAGCTCGGTGGGCGAGGAGATCCGGGTCTCCTTGTCCTTCACCGCGAACACGCCGGGCTTCTGGTAGACCGCCTGCAACTCGTCGGCCAGCGCGTCGAGCTTGCGTGCCTCGGCGCTGCGCGTCAGCGGGCCATCGATCACGTGCCGCTCGGTGACGCCGCGCAGCCGGCGCACGAAGGCAAGCCCGCCGTCTGCGATCGGCTCGCCGGTCCATCCCTTCTCCAGCAGCGGGCTTACGACATCGAGGCGCTTGGCGATGTAGTCGGCCGTCTGCTTGGCAAGTTCAGGATCGGCCAGCACGTCGGGCTTGAGAGCGCCCGCGATCGCGGCCTGCTCGATGACGGCCTGGCTGGTGACGCGGCGCGACAACGCCAGCGGCTTCACGAGATTGGTGACGGAGCGGGCGATGTCCACCGTGTTGCGCAGGTCGTCCTTGGCCAGGACGCTGCCGCTGCCGAGCGCCAGCGTGGCGCCTTCGAGACCGGTCTGGATGAGGTGATCGTCGAGCGCGCGTTCGTCCTTGAGGTAGATCGCCGATTTGCCCTTGGCCGCTTTGAACAGCGGCGGCTGGGCGATGTAGAGGTAGCCGCGCTCGATCAGGTCGCGCATCTGGCGATAGAAGAACGTCATCAGCAGGGTACGGATGTGGGAGCCGTCAACGTCGGCGTCCGTCATGATGATGATCTTGTGGTAGCGCAGCTTGTCGAGGTTGAAGTCGTCGTGGCCGATGCCGGTGCCCAGCGCCGTGATCAAAGTGCCGATTTCCGCCGAGCCCAGCATCTTGTCGAAGCGCGCACGCTCGACGTTCAGGATCTTGCCGCGCAGCGGCAGGATCGCCTGGTTGGCGCGGTTGCGGCCCTGCTTGGCCGAGCCGCCGGCCGAATCGCCCTCGACGATGAAGAGTTCGGACAGCGCCGGGTCGCGCTCCTGGCAGTCGGCCAGCTTGCCGGGCAGCGAGCTCACGTCGAGCGCGCCCTTGCGGCGGGTGAGCTCGCGGGCCTTTCGCGCGGCCTCGCGGGCGGCCGCGGCCTCGACGACCTTGGTCAGGATCTTCTTCGTCTCGGTGGGATGTTCCTCCAGCCACTGGCCGAACTTGTCGGCCACGACGGACTCGACGACCGGCCGCACTTCCGAGGAGACCAGCTTGTCCTTGGTCTGCGAGGAGAACTTGGGATCGGGCACCTTGACCGACAGCACGCAGGTCAGGCCCTCGCGCATGTCGTCGCCGGTGAGGCCGACTTTCTCCTTCTTGGAGATGCCGCTCTCGTCGGCATACTTGTTCAGCGTGCGGGTCAGCGCGCCGCGGAAGCCCGCGAGATGGGTGCCGCCGTCGCGCTGCGGGATGTTGTTGGTGAAGCACAGCATCGTCTCGTGATAGCTGTCGTTCCACTGCATCGCGACTTCGACCGAGATGCCCTCTTTCTCGCCGCGGATCGACACCGGCGGGTCGTGCAGCACCGACTTGTTGCGATCGAGATACTTGGCGAAGGCCTCGACGCCGCCCTCGTAGTAGAGTTCCGAAACCTTGTGTTCGGCGCCCCGCTCGTCGGTCAATACGACGCGTACGCCGGAGTTCAGGAAGGCGAGTTCGCGCAGGCGATGTTCGAGCGTGGCGAAGTCGAACTCGGTTTTGGTGAAGGTCCCTGTGGAGGGCAGGAAGGTCACTTCCGTGCCGTGCTGTCCCTGGTCTGCCTCGCCCACGATCTGCAGGTCGCCTTCCGGCTCGCCGTGACGGAAGCGGATGTGGTGTTCCTTGCCGTTGCGCCAGATGCGCAGGTCGAGATGCTCCGACAGGGCGTTCACCACTGCCGCGCCAACGCCGTGCAGGCCGCCCGAGACCTTGTAGGAATTCTGGTCGAATTTTCCGCCGGCATGGAGCTGCGTGAAGATCACGTTGGCGGCCGAGATGCCCTCTTCCTTGTGGATGTCGGTCGGCACGCCGCGGCCATTGTCGCGGACCGTGGCCGAACCATCGCCGTGCAGGACCACGTCGACCCTGTCGCAATAGCCGGCCAGCGCCTCGTCGATCGCGTTGTCCACGATCTCGTAGACCATGTGGTGCAGGCCGGTGCCGTCGTCGGTGTCGCCGATATACATGCCCGGCCGCTTGCGAACGGCTTCGAGGCCGCGCAGCACCTTGATGGAATCGGCGCCGTAATCCTCGGCGCCCGGCGTGATGTCGTTGTCGCTCATGGTCCTGGCTTTCGGAAAGGAGTTCAGACCGCCGCGATCGAGCCGTTCGCCACGCGCAGGATCTGCGCGCGGCCGGCCAGCGGCGCAAAGAGTTCGGCATCGGTACCGGTCATCCAGCTCTGGACGCCCAGCGCCACCACCTCGTCGAACAGCGCGAGGCGCCGCTCCGCATCGAGATGGGCGGCGATTTCGTCGAGCAGCAGCAACGGCGGCCGGCCGCGCGATAGCGCCACCAGCCTGGCATGCGCCAGCGCGATCGAGACCAGCACGGCCTTCTGCTGGCCGGTCGAGCCCTCGGCCGCCGGCAGGTCGAGGTCGAGATGGCGCACCGCGAGGTCGCTGCGATGCGGCCCGCAGGACGTGGTGCCGGCCTCGGCGTCGCGCGGGCGGCTGGCCGCCAGTTCGCCGCGCAGCCGGTCCTCGACGTCGATCGCGGCCATCGTGGCCACCCAGCGGTCGACTTCGCCCGCCATCGCCAGCGAGGCGCGCGGAAAGGGGCCGACGCCCAGCCGCGCGGCTGAATCGAGTCGCTGCACCGTATCGGCGCGTGCCGCCGCCAGCGCCACGCCGTGGCGGGCCATCGTGTCTTCTAGTGCGGTGAACCAGTGCGGATCGCGATTGCCCTCGCCCAGAAGGCGGCTGCGCTGGCGCTGCGCGTTCTCGTAGGCCGCGACGTCGCCGGCATGTTCGGGGTGCAGCGCCGTCACCAGCCGGTCGAGGAAGCGCCGTCGCTCGGTCGCGCCGTCGAGGAACAGGCGGTCGAGCTGCGGCGTGAGCCACACCGCCGCGACATGCCGGCCGAGCGCGGTCTGGCTCTGCATGGGCCGTCCGTCGATGCGCACGGCGCGGCGCGCCAGGCTGGTCTCGCTGCGGCCGGCTTCCAGGCCGGTGCCGATGGCGACGCGGCCCTCCGGCGTGTCCAGGGTGGCTGCGACCGCCCAGCCGGCGGCCGGGGGCTCTTCGCTGCGCGAGCGGCGGCAGACTTCGTCGAGGCGGGCGCGGCGCAGGCCGCGGCCGGGCGCCAGGAAGGAGAGGGCCTCCAGCAGGTTGGTCTTGCCGGCGCCGTTTTCGCCGACCAGCACGACCGGCTCCATCCCGCAATCGAGGCGCAGCTGACGGTAGTTGCGGAAGTCGGTCAGGCGAAGCTGGCGCACGGCGAGGAGTGCCGGCGCAGCGCCCGCTACGGCGTCGGAAGAGTAGGCGAGGGCGCTGATGGCCTGTGCCGTCATACCCGCATCGGCATGAGCACGTAGAGCGCGCTCTCGTCGGCACCGTCACGCACCAGGGTAGGCGAGCCGGCATCGGCCATCAGGAAGCGCGCTTCGCTGCCGGCGATCTGCTCGGTGATGTCGAGCAGGTAGCGCGAGTTGAAGCCGATTTCGAGGGCCGTGTCCTTGTACTCGACCTCGATCTCCTCGGTCGCACTGCCGGCATCCGGGCTGGTGGCCGAAAGCGTGACGATGCCCTTGGCGACCGCCAGCTTGATGGCGCGCGACTTCTCGGTGGAGATCGTCGAGACGCGGTCGACGGCGTTCGCGAACTCCTTGCACGGCACGTTCAGGACCTTGTCGTTGCCGGTCGGGATGACCCGCTCGTAGTCCGGGAAGGTGCCGTCGATCAGCTTGCTGACCAGGGTGATGTTGCCGCTGGAGAAGCGGATCCGGGTGTCGGAGAGTTCGATGTCGACCGAGCCGTCGCTTTCGTCCAGCAGCTTGCGGACCTCGCCCACGGTCTTGCGCGGCACGATCACGCCCGGGATCTCGCCGGCGCCCTTGGGCAGCGGCACCTCGACCCGGGCCAGGCGGTGGCCGTCGGTCGCCACGCCGCGCAGCACCTGGGTGGCCCCGGAGGTCGCGGCGTGGAAATAGATGCCGTTCAGGTAGTAGCGGGTCTCCTCGTTGGAGATCGCGAACCGCGTCCGGTCGATGATGGCCTTGAGGTCTGTCGCCGGAAGCTGGAAGCGGTGCGGCAGGTCGCCTTCGGTCATCGCCGGGAAGTCGGCCGGCGGCAGGCACTGCAGGGTGAAGCGCGACCGGCCGGCCCTGATGACCAAGCTGCTGTTGTCGGAAGCGGCTTCCAGCTCGACTTGGGCGCCGTCGGGCAGCTTGCGGACGATCTCATACAGCGTGTGGGCCGGCGCCGTGGTCGAGCCGGTCTTGGAGGCGCTGGCTTCCACCGATTCGGTGATGGCGAGGTCCATGTCGGTCGCGGCGAGGCTCAACCGGCCCTTCTGGGCGGTGATCAGCACGTTGGACAGGATCGGGATCGTGTTCCGACGCTCGACGACACTCTGGACATGGGCCAGGGCCTTCAGGAGGGCCGCCCGTTCGATCGTCAATTTCATGTTTTGGTCGCCGTAGTCAGGGCCGGATTAAATCTCTTTTGTGGCCCGTTCCCGGGGCCGCGAAAGACGCCGCAGGAACGGTTGAAAAGTATATCACGCCGACTGCCCGCGGGAAGCGATTTCGCTGTTCCTAGAGGCATTTAGGGCCTGTGGTTTGACGCAAAACAGGCCCCATTCGGGGCCTGTTCTACATTTGGTGTCGGTGGTTCTGCTCAGCCCTGCAGCTGGCGCTTCAGGAGTTCGACGTCCTCGGCGATCGAATGGTCGGAAACCTTGAGTTCCTCGATCTTGCGCACGGCGTGCATGACTGTCGTGTGATCGCGGTTGCCGAAGCGCTTGCCGATCTGGGGCAGGCTCAGCGTCGTGAGCTGCTTGGCGAGGTACATCGCGACCTGTCGGGGCCGGGCGACCGAGCGGGCGCGCCGCGGCGAGCTCATCTCCGCCAGCTTGATGTTGTAATGCGCGGCCACCCGCTGCTGGATCTCGTCGACCGTGACCTTGCGGTCGGCCTGGCGCAGCAGGTCGTGCAGCACGTCCTGCGCCATCTCGACGGTGATCTCGCGGCCGATCAGCTGGCCGTGCGCCACGACGCGGTTCAGCGCGCCCTCCAGCTCGCGGATGTTGGTGCTGATCTTGTGCGCGAGGAACTCGAGCACGTTGACCGGCACCGGCACGCGGGCATTTTCGGCCTTGGTCTGCAGGATCGACAGGCGCAGCTCGTAGGTCGAGGAATGGATGTCCGCGACGAGGCCGCTGCCCAGGCGCGAGCGCATGCGCTCCTCGATGTCCTGCAGCTCGCTCGGCGGCTTCTCCGACGACAGGATGATCTGCTTGTTCTGCTCGACCAGCGAGTTGAAGGTGAAGAAGAACTCGTCCTGGCTGGCTTCCTTGCCGCAGATGAACTGAACGTCGTCGACCATCAGCACGTCGACATTGCGGAACAGCTCCTTGAACTGGCCGGTGTTCTTCGTGCGCAGCGCCTGGATGAAGCGGTTCACGAAGCTCTCGGCCGTCAGGTAGAGAACGCGGGTCTTGGGATCGCGCTCGCGGATGACATGCCAGATCGCATGCATCAGGTGGGTCTTGCCCAGCCCGACGCCGCCGAAGATGTAGAGCGGATTGCGCTCGGGCAGCGGCATGTCCTGTTCGGATATGTTGCGCGCCGCCGCATAGGCGAACTCGTTGGGCTTGCCGACCACGAAATTGGCGAAGGTGTAGCGCGCCTCCGGATTCTGGGAGATCTCGTCGGCGCCGCGGCCAATCGAGGGCCCCATCCGCGGCATCGGCGTCTGGTGGCTGTTCTGCGACGAGGGCACGGGCGGCATCGCGATGATCTCGTTCGGACGGCGCGGCGCCGGCGGCGGGACGAGGTTCACCTCGACATTCTTCACCTCGGTGTTCACCGACTGCCAGTAGGCGAGCACGCGGTCGCCATAGTGGCGGCCGACCCAGTCGCGCACGAAGCGCGTCGGGGCGTAGAGGCGCAGCTTGCCGGCCTTCAGTTCACCCAGCTCGACCTCGCCGAACCACGTCTTGAAAGCCTTGTCCCCAATCTCCTTGCGAAGCCGATCGCAGACGCGCACCCAATGTGCTTCGAGCTCCTTTCGGCCCGCAATTTCTTCCATATCTGCCCCCGCCACGGTGTTCATTTGATATGTCGCGTTATTGTCGCCTTGGAACGGCGCTTGGATTTTGTTCACGTTTGTCTCCAGGGAAGCCCCACTGCCTTCCAACCGCCCGTCGCACCGCGCTTGCCGTGCGGATCGAGAGGCCCCTCAAAGCCGTCTGCCACATTGAGACACGTACTGTAGCCGGCTGCGGCTGCGGCTTTCGCCGCCGCGACCGAACGAACGCCACTCCGACACAAGAAAAGCAAAGGAGTCGCCTTGTCCGCCACAGCACCCGTCAGGGTGGCGACGAACTCGGGATTGACCTGCATGGCCGGGAAGACCTGCCATTCGACCAGGCCCGGCTTTTTGTCGAGGCCGGCGAGGTCGGGAACGCCGACATAGTTCCACTCGGCGCGTGTGCGGACGTCGATCAGGATCGCGTCCTTCCGTTCGCCGAGAATCTTCCACGCTACTGCAGGAGTCACATCGCCGGTGTAGCCGGCCGCGGGGGTCACTTCGTATGCGCCAGCGATCTCGTTGTCGTTCGACATGGCCCCCGCTTTCATTCGTCGAAGCGAGGCGTTGTCTGGCGAGCCAGCGCTCGAAGGCGACACACAACACGGCAAGAGATGACGAGGGATTTTCAGCGAGCGTCGCTTATGGGACGCTTCATCTTCTTTCTGTCGTCGAACTTGCGAAGCGTTGTGTACCTGTCTCCCTCGTTCGTCGTTGCGATGGAGAGGAATCCCCTCTTCTCCATCTGGCTCGCGATCCAGCGCCCCACGCCCACCGCGATGTCCCGACTCTTATCCAGACTCTCCGAAGCGCGCAAACGAATCACACGACGAACACCGCACGCTATTCATACACTTCGCGACGTTGCTCGATTGACAAGTTGGTCGAACCGATTTTGCGCATCGTCGATCGCGAACGGGGTCTCAACATCTAGCGCTTGGCGATGCGCATCGTTCGATAAATCCGAATCGTATGTCGTTCGGCCAATCGACGACCAAACATTCATTGTCGAATCGCGCCGAGATTTTTTTTCGAGTCCGTCATCGCACAAAAGAAAACGCCGCTCGTAGGAGCGGCGTTCACAAACTCTGCAGCGAGGTGGCGAGAGCGATCAGGCCATCGCCTTGATACGCGCCGAGAGGCGCGACACTCGACGGGCCGCGGCGTTCTTGGTCACGATGCGCTTGGTCGCGCCGCGCTGGATCTCCGGCTGCGCCGCGCGGAGCGCCTCCTGGGCGGCCTTCTGGTCGCCCGAAGCAATCGCCTCCTCGACCTTCTTCACCGAACCGCGCACGCGGCTGCGGCGCGCCGTATTCACGGCGGTGCGGCGCTCGGTCTGGCGGGCGCGCTTCTCGGCCGACTTGTGATTAGCCATGATAGTCCTCGCTATTCGAAGGGCGCGCTTATACGGGCCGCATGAGGGCCGGTCAAGCGCGCCAAAACCGCCAAATCAGCGGTGTTTCCAGCCCGGCTTGCGCTTTTCGGCGAAGGCCGCCATGCCCTCGGACCGGTCGTCGAAGGCAAAAGTTGCGTGAAACGTCCGGCGCTCGAAACGAACGCCTTCCGAAAGGGTGGTTTCGAAGGCCCGATTGACCGCCTCCTTGGCGACCATGGTCGCGGGCAGCGACATGCCGGCGATCTTCTCGGCGGTCGCGATGGCGTCGTCCATGAGCTGGGCCAGGGGCACGACGCGGCTCACCAGGCCGCACCGCTCGGCCTCGGCGGCGTCCATCATGCGGCCGGTCAGGACCATGTCCATCGCCTTCGACTTGCCGACGTAGCGCGGCAGGCGCTGCGTGCCGCCGGCGCCCGGAATCGTGCCGAGCGTGATCTCGGGCTGGCCGAACTTGGCATTGTCCGCAGCGATGATGAAATCACACATCATGGCCATCTCGCAGCCGCCGCCCAGAGCATAGCCCGCCACCGCAGCGACGATCGGCTTGCGGACCTGGCTGACCTTCTCCCAGCCGACGGTGATGAAGTCCTGCAGGAAGACGTCCTGGTACGTCTTCTCCTTCATCTCCTTGATGTCGGCGCCGGCGGCGAAGGCCTTGTCGCTGCCGGTGAGGACCATGCAGCCGATGTTGGCGTCGGCTTCGAATGCGTCGAGCGCCTGGCCGAGCTCGCGCACCAGATCGGCGCAGAGCGCGTTCAGCGCCTTCGGACGGTTGAGGCGGATGATGCCGACCCGGCCCCTGGTCTCGGTCTGGATGTTCTCGTAGGCAGCCGTCACGTCTTCCTCCTCACGTCGAATTCTGGCGCCGTATCGCGGCCCCGATCTTGGTTAGCTAGCGCTGGCAGCGCGCGCAATAGAAGGTCGAACGGCCCGCCTGCACCAGCCGCCGGACGGTCTGGCCGCAATCGCGCGTCGGGCAGGCAATTCCGGCCCGGTCGTAGACGTTGAAGCGGGTCTGGAAATAGCCCAGCTCGCCACCGGGCTGGACGTGATCGCGCAAGGTCGAGCCGCCATCCTCGATGGACCGCAGCAGCACGCGCTTGATCGCCTCGACGAGCCGGTGGGCGCGCTCGCCCTTGACCGTATGCGCCGAACGGCGCGGCGAGATGCCGGCCAGGAACAGCGCCTCGCAGGCATAGATGTTGCCGACGCCGACCAGCGTCTTCTGGTCCAGAAGCGCCGCCTTGATCGGCGTCTTCCGGCCGGCCAGCCGTGCCGTCAGCACCTGGCTGGTGAAGGTGTCTTCCAGCGGCTCCGGCCCCAGGCTCTTGAAATACTTGTGCGAGGGGACGGCCTCGTCGGCCACCAGCACCATCAGGCCGAAACGGCGGGCGTCGTTGAACCGGACCTGCCAGCCATCGTCCATGTCGAAGACCACATGGTCGTGCCGGTCGAGCGGATGGCTGGCCGCGGTCTCGGCATCGTACAGGGTCATGCGGCCCGACATGCCGAGATGGACGATCAGGGTCTGGCCGTCGTCCAGCCGGATCAGCAGGTACTTGGCGCGCCGGTCGATGCCGGTGACGGTGCGGCCCTCGACCCGGGACGCGAACTTCGTGGGGAGTGGGACCCGCAGGTCGCGGCGGCGCTGCTGCAGCCGGACGATGCGACGGCCGACCAGGCGCGGCATCAGACCTCGCCGGACGGTTTCTACTTCAGGAAGTTCGGGCATGCGCGGCGGCCATGTACAGTGGGGTCGATGAAGGGGCAACAGCGCGCATTAAACGTCCTGCGACCGGTCGTGACCATGTCCGTCGTCGGTCTTGCGCTGGTGGCGGCCCTGTCCCGGCTGGCGACATGGCACTGGGCGTTCGAGCTGCTGACCCACTTCAATGTCTATTTCCTGCTCATCGGCTTTTTGCTTGTGCTGGCGGCGCTGGTCCTGCGGCAGTGGTGGACCGCCGGGCTGTCCGCGCTGTTCGCCGCGGCGAGCTTCGCGGTCGTGTGGCCGCATATGCACCTGCCGCCGACCGACCTCCAGCCCCAGCCGGGGCCGGTGGTGCGCCTCCTCTGGGCCAATCTTCATCATGCCAACACCGATCTCGCCGCCCTGCGGCGCCTGATCGAGGCGGAAAAGCCCGATATCGCGGTGTTCACGGAACTCGACCCCGCACACGACGCGGTGCTGCGCGACGTGCGGGAGCTTCTGCCTTTCCAGTCCCCGCCGCCGCGCGGCAACGTGTTCGGGGTGATGCTGCTCGCCAGGAAGCCACCCGAGTCGCTGACATTCGACCGGACGATGGGCGAACATGCCCCGCTGATGGTCGCGCGGCTGTGTCCGGCGGACTCAGGCTGTTTCACTTTGCTGGGCCTGCATGCCTGGCGGCCCGGACGGTCGTGGACCGAGGCCCGCGACCGCCAACTCGCTCATGCCGCCGCCGTGGCGCGCCGGCATCTCGACAAGGGCGAGCGCGTCGTGCTGGTCGGCGATCTCAACCTCACGCCGTTCTCGCCGGTGTTCGAACGGCTGATAACCCAAAGCGGATTGTGGGACTCCAACGTCCTGCCCGCCGAGCGCCCGCGCACCTCGCCATCCATCTCGACCTGGCGGCTGGCAAATACCGGGATCGGCCTGCCGATCGATCATGCGCTGGTCAGCGCCGGCATCGGCATCGTCAGTCGCCGCGTGGGGCCGGACATCGGCAGCGACCACCATCCCCTGATCCTGGATCTGAAGATCGCGCCCTGACCGCGCGATTGGCGCAGGCCTATGCGGCGGGTTGCAGTGGAGGACGCGAACCGAAGAGGGCGCTGCCGACCCGGACATGGGTGGCGCCCAGGCGGACGGCCGTCTCGTAGTCGGCGCTCATGCCCATGCTGAGTCTGGTGAGGCCGTTGCGGGCCGCCATCTTGGCCAGCAGCGCGAAATGCAGCGCCGGCTCCTCGTCGACCGGCGGGATGCACATCAGGCCGACGACGGGCAGCTTGTACTGGTCGCGGCACAGCGCGACGAAGGTGTCGAGGTCCTTCGGGAGAATGCCGGCCTTCTGCGGCTCCTCGCCGGTATTGACCTGGATGTAGCAGTCCGGCCGGCGGCCGAGCTTCTCCATCTCCTTGGCCAGCGCCGCGGCCAGCCGGTCGCGGTCGACCGACTGTATGACATCGAACAGAGCGACGGCATCGCGCGCCTTGTTGGTCTGCAGCGGGCCGATCAGGTGCAGCTCCAGATCCGGCCAGGCCGCCTTCAGTTCGGGAAACTTGCCCTCGGCCTCCTGCACGCGGTTCTCGCCGAACACGCGATGGCCGACCTCCAGCAGTTCGCGGACCCGGTCCGCGCCGTGCGTCTTGGAAACGGCGACCAGGGTGACGTCCGACGGTGAACGTCCTGCCGCGCGCGCGGCTTCGGCGATGCGGCCGGAGACTTCGGCCAGGCGGTCGGCGCCGTCGCTCATGCGTCGAGCCCGGCGCGGGCTAGCAACGCCTCTTCGTTGTTGGGATCGGCAGCCAGCGCCGCATCGAGCGTCTCGCGAGCTCGGTCTTGCTCGCCCAAGGCAGCGAGGCAGATGCCGTAATGCGCCAGAAGCCGGCTGTCGCCCGGCAGGCCGCGCAGCGCGTGTTCATGATGCGACCGCGCTTCCGCTGCCCGGCCGAGACCCATCAGGGCGCGGCCGAAGTTGGTCTGCACGAACGGATCGTCGGGGGTTAGCCTGGCGGCCTTTTTCAGGATACGCCGCGCATCGTCGAAACGCTTGAGGCCGAGCAGCGCCAGCCCCTGGTTGTTCAGGGCGCGGGCATCTCCCGAGACCGCCTTCAGGTACGGATCGAGGACCTGGATGGCCTCGTCGAAGCGGCCGAGCTGCACGTACAGGTTCGAAAGCTGGAGAACGCTGTCCTGATCGTGCGGGTCTCTTTCGAGGACTTTCTTCAGGATGTCGGCCGCCTGGTCCGTCTGACCGGCCGCCGTCCGGGCGAGCGCCAGCGTATTGAGGGCGACGGTGAACGCCGGGTCGAGTTCCAGCGACTTCTCGATGAGCGGGATGGCGTCGCTCGGGCGGCCGCTGAAATAGAGGACGAAGCCCATCGTGTGGTTCAGGGTCGCGCTGTTGGGCGCCAGTTCGAGCGCCCGGCCGGCCTCGGCGATGGCCTCGTCATAGTGGCCAAGGGCCGCCAGCGAGAGCGAGCGGTCACCCATGATCTGGCCGCGGCGCTCGGCATTGTCGCCGGCGTCCTGCAGCGCCATGTCGAACACTTCGATGGCCGCGGAATGCTGGCCCAGCCGGTAGAGCGCATAGCCCAGCATGTTGCGGGCCCGCGCCTGCAGCGGCTTCAGCGTCTCGGTGCCATGCTCATGGATGGCGCGATCGACGTTGCCCACGAATTCCGACAGCTCGCGCTCGGCGGCGGCGAAACGGCCCATGTCCATATGGATGGAGGCCAGCGCCAGGCGCGCCTCGACATGGGTGGGCGCGCGGCGGATCGTGTCGCGGAAGCGCCGGGCCGCCTCGTCGAGATTGCCGAGCCGGCGGGCGGCGAGCCCGAGATTGTAGATCAGCATCGGCTCGCTGGGGTCTTTCGCGACCGCCTTGCGCCAAAGCCCTTCGGCTTCCTTCACCGCGCCACGCTGCGACAGGCAGACGGCGAGGTAATGCAGGATGTCTGGACGTTCCCCGAAGCGGACGATGGCGCTGCGGAAGTGCGGCTCCGCGCGGTCGTACCAGCCGGCGCGCAGATACTGCAGGCCGGTCTGGAGATCAGGGTCGGGTTGAGGCGGGCCGGAAGGCCGGGAAGGGGGCGCGATCGCCATGCCGGGCTGTGTAGACCCGCCTCACGGCCAAGGCTAGACGAAATGGCATGGTCAAGGACCTCGACTTGTTCGTAGCGGCGATGGCCGGCGTGAAGCCGCTCAAGCGCAATCGCGCGGCCGCGTCGCGGGTGCCCGCGGTGGCAGTGGAGTCGAAGTCCCAGGCGAAGGCCGGGGCTTCGAAGCCGGCGGCGGGCCGGCAGACGGTCGCCACCGCGCCGAAGCCGCGGCCGCTGCCCGTCCGGCCGAGCACGCCCGACCTGTCGCCCGACGGCCGCCAGTTCGACCGCGACGTGTCGCGGGCGCTGTCTCGGCGCAAGCTGGTGCCGGAAGCGACGATCGACCTGCACGGTATGACCCTGGCGGCGGCCGAGCGGGCGGTGACGCGGTTTCTCGAAAGAGTATCGTCGCAGGATCTGCGCGTGGTGCTCGTGGTGACGGGCAAGGGCCTGCGCCGCGAAGGCGAGCGCACGATCGACGGGCGCATCCGGGCGGAGTTCGTGGGCTGGCTCAATCGCGGCGACAACCGCGACCGGGTGCGGGCCGTCCGGGCGGCCCACGCCCATCACGGCGGCACGGGCGCCTTCTACCTGCTGCTGCGCCGGCGCTCCTCGGCCAGCAGCCGCTCCTTGCGCGCCACGCCCCAGCGATAGCCGGTCAGCGCGCCGCTCGATCCCACGGCGCGGTGACACGGAATGACCACCGCGGCCTGGTTGGTGGCGCAGGCGCGGCCTACGGCACGGGCCGATTTTGGCGCGCCGATCTGCCGGGCGATCTCGCCGTAGGTGCGGGTCTCGCCGGCCGGGATCTCCGTCAGCGCCTTCCACACCTTCCACTGGAAGGCAGTGCCCACGATGTCGAGCGGCACGTCGGGCGCATCGAGGGCAGAGGGCTTGCGGCCGTAGAGCCGCGACAGGACGCCTTTCACGCGGGGGCCGAGCACGTCGTCGTTGCGCGTGATTTCGGCCGCCGGGAAATCCTGCTTGAGGCTCTTCTCGAGCGATCGATCGTCGTCGCCCAGGAATACCGCAGCTATGCCCTTCTGCGTCGCCGCCACCAGCACGCGGCCGTAGTCGGAATCCACGGTGGTGTAGTCGATGTGCGCACCGGCCCCGCCCCTGGCGTAGGTCGCGGGCGTCATGCCGAGCGCCTTGTCACTATTTTCGTAGACGCGGCTGGGCGAGCCGTAGCCCGCGCCATAGATCGCGTCGGCCACGCTGGCGCCGCCGCGGAGCGCGCTGCGGAAGCGTTCGCGCTTGCGCGCCACCAGCCAGTCGCGCGGGGCGACGCCCAGTTCGGCCAGGAAGCGCTTGCCCAGCGCGCCGCTCGACAGGCCGACCTTGCGCGCCACCTCGGCCAGCGACGGCGGGGTGTCGGCATCGGCTGCGTCGAACAGTTCGCAGGCGCGCGCCACCGGCTGGCTCAGGCCCAGGTCAGCCTGCCAATCGCGTGGCATGCACCGCTTGCACGCACGGAAGCCCGCCGCCTCCGCCGCCTCGGGCGAGGCGTGGAAGTCGACGTTGCGCCGCAACGGCGGACGCGCCGCGCACGACGGCAGGCAATAGACCCCGGTCGTCCTGACCGAGAACCAGAACCGGCCATTGTAGGCGCGGTCGCGCCGCTGGACGGCGTGCCAGCAGGTTTCCGGGTCGGGAAGAAGGGAAGTGGCGAGGGCCACGGCGGGGAACGAAAGAGGGTGTTGGGTCATGGCGCCATCAAAGCACCACGACCCGAACCTGCTCTATCCGGCGCCCGCCGGCAATTCCGGTCTAGGACCAGAAAGGCTTGGTGGCCTCGAACCGGGCGGTGGCGCGGTCGATACCGATATCCCGCAGCAGTCGCTCGTCCAGCTGGGCCAGCTGATTTCGCGAACGGGCAAGCTCGGCTCGGGTCATGACTTTCTCGATCCCGACCACGACCGAGCCCACCAGCAGCGCGACGGCGCGGCCGAACGAGAAGGAAGGGGCGCTCGCGTGGGAAACCCGCGCGCTGGATACGATCGACATGACTTAGCTCCGCTTGAGGCGATGAGGCCGGGGATCGGCAGTTGCGCCTCGTTTCTAGCCCGTATTTGCTGTATCCTGTGGATACTTGCAAAGGATGAAAGCTCAGGGGAGGCATAGAATTTCTATGAGCGTGTGTCCAAGATGAGCCGGTCGCAACTGCCGCTCAACGCCTTGCGCGCCTTCGAGGCCGCTGCCCGTCACGCCAGTTTCACGCATGCCGCCGAGGAGCTTCACGTCACGCAGGCGGCCGTCAGCCATCAGGTGAAGGCACTCGAGGAGAAGCTCGGTGTCGCCCTGTTCGTGCGCCGGCCGCGCGGGCTGGAGATCACCAGCGAAGGCGAGGCGCTGCTGCCCGACCTGCGCGATGCGTTCGATCGCATGACCAACGCGCTGGAGAGGGTCGGCCGCAAGGCCAACTCCGGCACGCTGAACGTCAGCCTCGTCACGACCTTCGCGCTGGGATGGCTGGTGCCGCGCCTGCATCGCTTCCAGGCCAAGCATCCCGAGATCGAGGTGCGCATGACGACGAGCCAGAAGCGCGTCGACTTCGCGCGCGAGGATGTCGACTGCGCCATCCGGTTCACCGTGCAGCCGGAGCCCGATCTGCATGCAACGAGGCTGTTCAGCGACGTGCTGACGCCGCTGTGCGGCAAGCGCTATCGCGACAAGCTGAAGACGCTCGACGATCTCAAGCGCGTGCCGTTCATCGACATGACGCACGATCCCGAATGGGCGATCTGGCTGCGCGCCGTCGGTCTCGGCGACTTCAAGCCCAAGCGCGTGCTCACCTTCGACTCGACGATGATCGCGGTGGAAGCGGCGATGGAAGGTGCGGGTGTGGCGGTGGGGCCGCCACAACTTTTCCGCGAGGAGCTGGCGGAGGGTCGCCTGTTCCAGCCGTTCGAGCAGATCGTCGACAGCGGCAAGGCCTGGTGGTTCGTCTGTCCGCCGGCGTCGGTCAGCCGTCCGAAGACGAAAGCGTTCGAGGAGTGGCTGATCGAGGAGCTGGCCGCGCCGCAGGCCCGCACGGTGCGTCCGGCGTTGGCGACGACGGGCCGTCGCTGAGGACGACCTAGAGAAAATCTAATGTCGGGACGTCAGGCCGGCGGGTAGCGATGCTGCCCGCCGAACGCGTCCTCGACGGTCATCGCCTGGGGATCGTCCGCGAGATAGGCGGGGCCGACCGGTACCTTGCCGTGGCCGCCGGGCACGTCGAGGACGTAGGTCGGCTGGGCAAGGCCCGAGAGCCGGCCGCGCAGCGCCCGCATCAGGGCCTGCCCCTGCTCGATGGACACGCGGAAATGGCCGGTGCCGCGCACCAGGTCGGGATGGTGCAGGTAATAGGGCTTCACCCGCGCCGTCACCAGAGCGCGCATGAGCTGCTCTAGGGTCTCGATATCGTCGTTCACGCCCTTCAGCAGGACCGTCTGGCCCATCAGCGGCAGGCCGGCATCGGCCAGCCGCGCCAGCGCCGCGCGGGTCGGGGGCGCCAGCTCGCGGGCGTGATTGCAATGGACCGCGAGCCAGACTCCGACGCGGCCGGGCCGCAGCGCCCGCACGAGTTCGTCGCTCACCCGTTCGGGATCGACGATCGGCACGCGGCTGTGCAGGCGCACGATCGCCACGTGCGGGATCGCGGCCAGCGCGTTCATCAGCTCGGCCAGCCGCCGCGGCGCCAGCATCAGCGGATCGCCGCCGGTCAGGATCACTTCCCAGATTTCGGGCCGCGCGCGGATATAGGCCAGTGCCGCCGCCAGCTCCCCCGCCGACAGCGCCTCGCCGCCCGGCCCGACCTTCTCGCGGCGGAAGCAGAAACGGCAATAGACCGGACAGACATGCAGCGGCTTCAGCAGCACGCGGTCGGGATAGCGATGGACGATGCCTTTTACGGGCGAGCGGGCCTCGTCGCCGATCGGGTCGGCCAGTTCGGCGGCCGAGATTTCGGTCTCTTGCCCGCTCGGCACGAACTGCCGCGCGATCGGGTCGTTCGCGAGATTCGCGCGATCGATCAGCGCCGCCATCTCCGGGGTGACGGCGATCGCCATCGATTGCGCGGCGTCCTGCAGCCGCGGATCGGGCGACAGCAGGCCCTCGCGTTCAAGGTCGTCCAGGGAACGCAGCGTCGGCATGACGGCGGGAAATAGGGGGCGGCGCCCCTCAAGTCCAGCGGGCGGTATCCGCACGGTCGATGGCGGTGAGAAGCGTCGCAGTCGAGACGACCGTCCAGTCGCAGAGATCGTAGCGGCGACTGAGCTTGTCGCGCACCGCCGCCTCGGCCTCGCCTTCGGGCAGCTTCGAGCGCTCCCACATCGCCAGATTCGGCCGCCGGGTCAGCAGCAGGCTGCGCACGCCGCCGTGCAGGCCCGCGCCTGTGACCTCGTCGGGAGCGGTCCCGGTGCGGTCGCCGGTCGCCTGCCAGTGGCCCACGACCTGGGAATCGTAGGCGCCCTCGAAGCCCGGCCAGGCGGCGGCGCAGAGGTCGAGGAACTCCGGCCAGTGCGGTTCCGGCACGGCGAACCAGCGGAAGGCATAGTTGCCCTGGCGCGTCGGCGGAACGGTGTCGGTGGGACGCAGCGTCGGCACCATGGTCTCGCTGGTCGCGGAGCGAATGTCTGCTTTGTCCGCCACCAGGACGCGCTCGGCAGCGGCGGCCGTGATGCCGTGCGGCCAGACGCTGATCGCCTGCACCTCGTCGCGCGGCCGGCCGATCTGGCTGCGCCAGGCGCCGTAGAGCTGGCCGCCGGCCTCGGCAATGCGGCGCGCGCCGTCGCCCGACAGGCGGGCGGCGACGGCCTGCCATCGACGCGGCGCGGCGTCGATGCGGTGATGGACGTAGGTGGCGCTCACGCCACTTCGGCTTTGTGGCGGCTGAGCATGAAGCCCTCGTAGCCCTTGCCCACGATCTCGTCGCAGTGCCGCTTGTAGCGGTCGAAGCCGCCGACATAGGGCATGAACACGCGCGGCTTGCCGGGGATGTTGGCGCCGACGTACCAGGAGTTGGCCAGGGGATAGAGCGTGCTGTCGGCCACCGCGTTGACGTGGCCGACCCATTCGCTCTCGGCCTGCGGCGAGGGCTCGATGCGGTCGAGCTGGTGCCTGCCGAGATGGTCGATCGCGTCGGCGATCCAGTCGACGTGCTGTTCGATGGAGGCGATCATCTGCGTCTTCACGCCGGGGCTGCCGGGACCGGTGACGACGAACATGTTGGGGAAGCCCGAGACCATCAGGCCGAGATAGGTGAGGGGACCGCCCTCCCAGTGATCGGCCAGCACCGCGCCGTTGCTGGTGCGGATGTCGATCTCGCGCAGCGCGCCGGTCATGGCGTCGAAGCCGGTGGCGAAGACGATGACGTCGAGCTCGTACTCGGCCTCGGCCGTGCGCACGCCCTTCTCGGTGATCTCCTGGATCGGAGCGGAGCGCACGTCGACCAGCACCACGTTGTCGCGATTGTAGGTCTCGTAATAATTCGTATCGAGGCAGAGGCGCTTGGTGCCGATCGGGTGGTCCTTGGGCGCCAGCAGCTCGGCCGTCCTCTTGTCCTTCACGATGCCGCGGATCTTGTTGCGCGCGAATTCGGACGCCGTGTCGTTGGCCTCCTTGTTCACCAGCAGATCGGTGTAGGTATAGAGGTAGCTGATGCTGCCGCCTTCTTTCCACTTCGACTCGTAGGCGGCGTTGCGCTCCTCCTCGGTGACGTCGAGCGCCGATTGGGTCGGGCGCGGATAGCCGCCGATCGCGAAGGGCGTGTCGTAGGCAGCACGCCGGCGCGCAGGATATTCGGCCTTGTGGCGGCTCTCGCGCTCTTCCTCCATCGGTGCGTTGCGCGCCGGCAGGCTGAAGTTGGCGGTGCGCTGGAAGACATGCAGGTGTTTGGCCTGCCGGGCGATCAGCGGGATCATCTGCACGCCCGAGGAGCCTGTGCCGATGACGCCGACCCTCAGGCCGGTGAAGTCGACGCCCTCATGCGGCCACAGGCCGGAGTGGTACCACTTGCCCTTGAAACTCCCGATGCCCTTGAAGTTCGGAACGCGCGGCGTCGAGAGATTGCCCGCCGCCATGATGCAGTAGCGCGCGCGGATATCCTCGCCGCCTTCGGTGCGCAGCGTCCATTCGTTGGTCGCGCCGTCGAAGGTGGCGGTCTTTATGCGGGTGTTGAGCTGCACGTCACGGCGCAGGTCGAAGCGGTCGGCGACATGGTTGATGTATTTCAGGATCTCGGGCTGGGTGCCGTAACGCTCCGGCCATTTCCACTCCTGCTGCAGCTCGTCTGAAAAGCTGTAGGAATATTCGAGGCTCTCCACGTCGCAGCGCGCGCCCGGATAGCGGTTCCAGAACCATGTGCCGCCGATGCCCGAACCGGCTTCGAAGGCCCGGACCTTGAGCCCGAGCTTGCGCAGGCGATGAATGGCATAGAGACCGCCGAGACCGCCGCCGACGATGGCGACGTCGAGCTGGCGCGGTGAGGAGGCGTGGGAAGCATCGGGCATGGGGCGGTCCTGGTTGGATTTTTGCTCTGCGAATGGCGACGGGCAGGCTGTCTTTCCAGCGTCCGCCCGACGGTCCGTTTTGGCAAGGGCGGCGAGCACGGATGCGGAACGGCGAGCCGTCATGCGTCCGGCGCGGTGCAGCCTGTCGGCTTCCCGCGTGAAGATCGTTGGCCCGCCGATTGTTTCGGCCGTATGCTTTTTTCATGACAGCAGCGCGAATCCCCGGTTGAGAACGGCACGGTAAGTCGTGGATCAGTCGGTGCCGCCGCCCGCCCTGAAATCGTCTCCTGCCTCCCCCGCGATCGGCGTGATGCCGCGCGAGCGTGTGAGTCGGGCGTCCGGCCTCGTCCGCGTCCTTCTGCGACCGCGCTTCATCGCCGTCGGCCTGGTGCTGCTCTGCGCGCTGATCTATGGCGGCCGAGAACTCCATCTGCGGCTGACGCATGTCTACGAGTACGACGCCCGAGTGACCGCCGACATCGTGACGGTGTCGAGCCGCGCCGAGGGCTGGATCGTCGACCTCGCGGTGCGCGAGGGCCAGAGGGTCGAGGCGGGCCAGACGCTGGTCAGGATCGACGACCGCGCGGCCAAGCTGCGGGTCGATGGCCTGAAAGCGCAGATTGAAGGCGTGCGGGTCGAGCGGGCGCGGCTGCGCGCCGAGCGCAAGCTCGACCAGAACCAGGCCGATGCCTCGATGCGCACGCGCACGTCCATCATCACGGTCCGCGAGAAGGCGCTGGCCGCGCTGCGCGCCGACCTCGATTTCGCCAAGCTGGAGCTCGACCGCAGCAAGACGCTGTTCGCCAGCCGTGTCGTCAACGAGCGGCAACTCCAGGTGGCGCAGGCGCTGGTGACGAAGCTCGAGATCCAGATCCTGCAGCTCCAGGCCGAGCATGAGCAGGCCGAGGGTAGCCTGGCGGAGGCCAAGGTCGGCCACGACCGGCTGGGCGTGATCGACGCCCAGATCGAGGCGTTGACCCATCAGGTCGCCGTGCTGGCGGCGCAGATGCGCCAGCAGCAGGTCGATGTCGAGGACCGCACGATCAAGAGCCCGATCCCGGCCGTGATCGACCGCACCTTCACGCTGCCGGGCGAATATGTGGCGGCGGGCCAGCGCATCCTGCTGCTGCACAATCCCGACGAGGTCTGGGTCGAGGCCAACATCAAGGAGACGCAGATCGGCAAGCTGAAGCTCGGCCAGACGGTGCGCGTCTCGGTCGACGCCTATCCCAACGACACGTTCGTGGGCCGCGTGGCACGCATCGGCAGCGCCACGACGGCGCGCTTCGCGCTGCTGCCGACGCCCAATCCCTCAGGCAATTTCACCAAGATCACCCAGCGAATGCCGGTCAAGATCGACATGGTCCAGATGCCGAAGCCGCTCACGCCCGGCATGATGGTCGAAGTCGAAATTGATATTCGGTAGGGCCATGACCCCTCCGTCGGCGAAGACGCCGACACCTCCCCATTTGAATGGGGAGGCACTCGAATGCTTTCTTGCCCATTCAAATGGGGAAGTGCCCCGTCTTACGGGGCGATGGGGTCATGATCGTCGCGTGACGACATCCCCGACAGCATGAGCGCCGCCGCCGTTCCGCTTCAGACCGCCGCGGCGCTCACCGAGCGCTACGGGCCTTCGTATCGCTGGCTGGTCACCATCACCGGCATGATGGGTGTGGTGTCGATGGTGCTGGCGATGACCACGGTCAACGTCGCGGTGCCCGACGTCATGGGCGCCTTCGGCATCGGCCAGGACAAGGCGCAGTGGATGTCGTCGGCCTACATGGCGACGATGACCGCCGGCATGCTGATCAACGCCTGGCTGAGCGGCATCCTGGGCGAGCGCCGGACCTTCGTGGGGGCGCTGTTCTTCTTCTCGGTGGGCGCGCTGATGGGCGGCATGGCGCCGACCGAGGATGCGCTGATCTTCGCCCGCGTGCTGCAGGGCTTCAGCGCCGGCGTCGCCCAGCCGCTGGTCATGGCCACCATCTTCACGGTGTTTCCGCCGGAGCGCCGCGGCATGGCGATGGGCGTGTTCGGCCTCGGCGTCGTGTTCGCGCCGGCGATCGGCCCGACCCTGGGCGGGCTGATGATCGAATACTTCTCCTGGCGTTACGTCTTTTTCATCTCTCTGCCCTTCTGCGTCGTCGCCGCCGTGATGGGCCTCGTGTTCATGCCGCACCGGCCGATCCCGAAGGTGGTTCCGCCCTTCGACTGGCTGGGCTTCGCGCTCCTCTGCACGGCGCTGTTCGGTCTCATGACCGGCATCGCCGACGGCCAGCGCGAGGGCTGGGGCTCTGATGCCATCGTGTTCCGGCTGGTCCTCGGCGCCGTGGCCACGGTGGCCTTCGTCTGCTGGGAGCTCTACACGCCGCGCGCGCTGCTCGACGTGCGCATCTTCGGCAACGTCGAATTCTCCGCCGCGGCCCTCATTGCCTTCATCTTCGGTGCCGGCATGATGGGCTCGACCTACATCATCCCGGTCTTCGTGCAGACTATCATCGGCTTCACGCCCTTGCTGGCCGGGCTGATGATGATGCCGGCGGGCATCATGCTGGCCTTTATCTTCCCGCTCGCGGGGCGCCTCTCGGACGCCATGCCGGCCTCGACCATGATCATCGGTGGGCTGCTGCTGTTCGCGCTGGGCTTCGCCTGGATGACGGCCGCCGACGTGGACACCACGTTCTGGACGCTGGTCAGCATGGTGATGGTGTCGCGGCTGGGCCTGGGCTTCATCAATCCGAGCCTCAATGCTTCGTCATTGAAGGCACTGCCGGCCGACAAGGTGCGCCAGGGCTCGGGCGTCGCCAACTTCATGCGCCAGCTCGGCGGCGCCTTCGGCATCAACCTGATGGTCGCCTTTTTCGAGATCCGCACGCGCTTCCATGCCGACGCGCTGACGGCCACGCAGGACTGGGGCAACCGCACGACCGAACGGATGCTGACGCAGATCGAGCAGCTCCTGCAGCGCGGCGGACTGCCGCATCAGCAACAGAAGGCCGGCGCGATCGACTACCTGGCGACGATCGTGCAGAGCAAGGCCCAGATCATGGCCTTCTCCGATACCTTCATCGTGGTGGGCGTCGTGGCGCTGGCTGCCCTGATCCCCGCGGCGATGCTGTCGCGTTCGCAGCGCCGGTCGCGCCGCTAAGTCAGACGATGCGGCTCTTCTTGTCGCCCCAGTAACGGTCGCGCAGCAGGCGCTTGTAGAGCTTGCCGGTCGGCAGGCGCGGCAGCTCGTTCTCGAAATCGACGGAGCGCGGCACCTTCTGGCGCGCGAGGTGCTGGCCGCAGAAGGTGATCAGTTCCTCGGCGGTGGCGGCATTCTTCGGCACGCCCGGCATGAGCTGGACGACCGCCTTCACCTCCTCGCCGAGATCGGCATTGGGCACGCCGAACACCGCCGCATCGGCCACCTTCGGATGGGTGATCAGCAGGTTCTCGCATTCCTGCGGATAGATGTTCACGCCACCGGAGATGATCATGAAGGTCGCCCGGTCGGTCAGGTGGAGATAGCCGTCGGCGTCGACATAGCCCACGTCGCCGACCGTGCTCATCGTGCCGTCCTCGGAGCGTGCCTCGCGCGTCTTGCCGGGGTCGTTGAAATACTCGAACGGCGTCGCGGTCTTGAACCACAGGGTGCCGGGCGTGCCGGAGGGCAGTGGCTTCATGTCGTCGTCCAGCACGTGCAGCTCGCCCAGCAGGACGCGGCCCACCGTGCCCTTGTGCGCCAGCCACTCCTCGGAGTTGCAGGCGGTGAAGCCCAGCCCCTCGGTGGCGCCGTAATATTCGTGGATGATCGGCCCCCACCATTCGATCATCTGTTCCTTCACCTGGACGGGGCAGGGCGCCGCCGCATGGATGGCGATCTCCAGCGAACCGAGGTCGTACCGCGTGCGCGTTTCCTCTGGCAGCTTGAGCAGGCGCGAGAACATGGTCGGCACCAGCTGGCTGTGCGTGACGCGGTATTTCTCGATGAGCTGGAGGTAATGCTCGGCATCGAAGCGTTCCATGACGATCACGGTGCCGCCCATGCGGATCGCGAGGTTCACCGCCGCCTGCGGCGCAGAGTGATAGAGCGGCGCCGGCGAGAGATAGATCATGCCCTCGCGGTACTGCCAGAGCTTCAGCAGGAAGGAGAAGATCGGCAGGAGCTGCGACGGCGGCTGTTCGGCCAGCGGCCGCACGATGCCCTTCGGTCGCCCCGTCGTACCGGACGAATAGAGCATCGCCGTGCCCAGCGACTCGTCGGCGATCGGCGTATCGGGCAAGCCGGCGGTCGCCTCTTCCAGGTTGACGATCCTCGCTCCGCCCTTCGATTCGGCGCCGGGTCCGTCGACGACGATACAAAGTTCGAGTCCCGGGCATTGCGGCAGGGCGGCGAGGGCCACGTCCCGCTTGGCCTGCGAGGTGATGAGCACTTTCGAAGTGCTGTTGTTCAGGATGTAGGCCAGCTCGTCGGCCGTCAGGAACGAGTTCACGCAGGTGTAGTAGGTGCCGGTGCGTTCACCCGCGGTGCAGCACTCCACGTAGCGTGCGTTGTTCTCCATGTAGATCGAATAGTGGTCGAGCCGCTCGATGCCGTGTGCCCGCAGCAGGTGCGCCAGCCGGTTGCTGCGCGCTTCCAGTTCGCCGTAGGTCACGGTCTCGCCGCTGCCGGCCATGATCACCGCAGGATGGGACGCCTGCGTCGCGTGTTTGCCCGGGTACATCTTTGTTTCCTCCGCCCGTAACTATAGACGCCGTACTGGGGCTACGCCAAAGTCCGCGCATGCTCGAATCATCGCTCAAGACCAAAATCATGGACGAAGTCGATCGTCGCTTCGACGATCAGACCAACGTGCTGGCCGATCTGGTCCGCATTCCCTCCACCCGTTTCCAGGAAGCGCCCGCGCAGGACATGATGGCGCGCCTGTTCAAGGAGGACGGGCTCGGCATCGACCGCTGGCAGGTCAAGATCGACGACCTGAAGCACCTGCCGGGCTACTCGCCGCACTCGCTGGACTATGACGACGCCTGGAACGTCGTCGGTGCCTGGCGGCCGTCGAACCCGAAGGGCCGCTCGCTGATCCTCAACGGACACATCGACGTGGTGCCCGAGGGGCCGCACGAGATGTGGACGCGCAATCCCTACGACGCCTACGTCAAGGACGGCTGGATGTACGGCCGCGGCTCGGGCGACATGAAGGCCGGGCTGATCCTGAACGTCTTCGCCCTGCGGGCCCTGCGCGCGCTGGGCTACATGCCGGCGGCCGACGTCTACCAGCAGTCGGTGGTCGAGGAGGAGTGCACGGGCAACGGCGCGCTGGCCTGCCTGCAGCGCGGCTATCGCGCCGAGGCGGCGCTGATCCCCGAGCCCTCGGGCTGCACGCTCACCGTCTCGCAGGTCGGCGTGATGTGGTTCCAGGTCAAGGTCACCGGCCATCCGGTCCATGTCTATAAGGCCGATGCCGGCTCGAACGCGATCGAGTCCGCCTATCGCCTGATCCAGCAGTTGCGCGAACTCGAGAAGAAGTGGAACGCGCTCAAGGTCCACGACAAGCATTACTGCGACCATCATCATCCGGTGAACTTCAACGTTGGCAAGATCGCCGGCGGCGACTGGGCGAGCTCGGTGCCGTCCTGGTGCACCTTCGACATGCGCGTGGGCGTGCTGCCGACGCAGACGCTCAAGGAGTGCCGGCAGGAGGTCGAGGACACGATCCGTCAGGCCGCGGCCAACGATCCCTTCCTCGGCAACAACCTGCCGACCGTGAGCTGGGAAGGCTTCCAGGCCGAGCCCTATGTGCTGAAAAACCACGAGCATGTGCGCGACATCCTCGCGGACGCGCACAAGACGGTGTTCGGCGCGGACCTCGACGACCGGCGCACGACCGGCACGACCGATGCCCGCTTCTTCGGCCTCTATGCCGGCCTGCCGGCGCTGGTCTACGGGCCGCAGTCGGACGACGTCCACGGCTTCGACGAGAGGGTGAACATCGAATCGATCCGCAAGATCACTCAGTCGACGGCGCTGTTCATCGCCGAATGGTGCGGGCTGGAGAAGGTCTGATCCACTTCTTGAGTCCACTCCCTCACTGCGGGAGCGGGGAAGACGATGGAAAAATCACGCAATGATTGCCTCTCCGGCGGGGAGAGGGCAAGCCGTTCCCAGCGAGGAGTCCCTTCTTGAGACTCAGGAGGACGGTGGCGGGTCGAGGGTAAACATCCTCAGCGTGTCGTGCAGGGCCGCTTCGTCGAGGTCGCGGGTGATGAACACGATGCGCGTACGCCGGTCGTTGCCTGGCCAGCTCTTCATGTGCAGCGGCGGGTGAAAGACGTGCTGCACGCCGTGGATGACGAGGGGGCCCTCGAAGCCCTCGATGTTCACGATGCCCTTTACTCTCAGGATGTCCGGTCCCCTCATCCCGAGGAGAAGGCCCAGCCAGGTGTCGAAGGCCGAGGCCGCAATGGGCTCTTCCACCGTCAGGCAGACGGCCTTGATGTGCTCGTCATGCCGGTTGATGTCGTGCCCGTGCCCGTGCCCGTGCCCGTGCCCGTGCCCGTGCCCGTGCCCGTGCCCGTGCCCAGCAGGTGCATAGGCTTCCGCCTTCAGCCAGCGCTGGACGTCCAGGCTCTTGGTCTCTGGATTGTACAGCCCGGCATTGAGGATGCGCGCGGGATCGACCGCGCCGTGGCGGACGATGGTGATCGGGGCCGCCGGGTTGAGGCGGCATAGTCGCTCGAACAGGGCTGCCGATTGCGTTGGCGAGACCAGATCGGTCTTGGTCAGCAGGAGGCGGTCGGCGACGGCGACCTGTTTGACCGACTCGATCTGCCGGTCGAGCGTGGCATCGCCGGTCGCGGCATCCACGGTCGTGATGACGCCATCCAGCCGGTAGGCCGAGGTGAGGGCCATGTCGGACATCAGCGTGTGCAGGATCGGCGCCGGGTCGGCGAGCCCCGTCGTTTCGATCAGCACCCGATCGAAAAGCGCGATGGTTCCGCTCAGCTTGCGGGCGGTCAGGCTACGCAACGTGTCGACGAGGTCGCCTCGAATCGTGCAGCAAAGGCACCCGCTCTTCAGTAGAACCATGTCCTCGTTGGAACTCTCGACGAGTTCATGATCGAGGCCGATCTCGCCGAACTCGTTGATCACGACGACTGTACGCGCGAACTCCGCCCGGGACAGGAGCTTGTTGAGGACCGTCGTCTTGCCGCTGCCGAGGAAGCCGGTGAGCAACGAGACGGGTACAAGCGGTCTGCCTGCGAGGTGTAGGGGTGCGCCGCGATGCGGCTCGCTCATTTGATCCACTCTCCGCCGCCCCGTACTGAGGCCTTGCTTCTCATCAAGCTGTTCCTCGCGTCGGCGGACGGCGCGCCTAGAGGGCTGCGATGAAGAGGTCGCGATAGACTTCCGCATCCACGGCTCTCGGGGTGGTCCGGCTCGACAGGTCGGCCACGGCATGCGGCACGAGGTCGGGAATCATGTCCTGCGTGAGACCCATCGCACTCAACCCCGCCGGCAAACCGAGGCTTGCATTGCGTGCCAGGACCGCTTCCGCCAGATCGGCCCCCGGGGGCAGGCCCATCGCTTCGGCCATCCGGGCGTACTTTTCCGGCGCCGTACTGGCATTGAAGCGAAGAATCGTCGGGAGGATCACGGCATTCAGCGTGCCGTGGTGCAGCTTCAGGCCGGGCAGGCGGCCGGCGGCATGGCTCATCGAATGAACGGCGCCGAGCCCCTTCACGAAGGCCATCGCCCCCTCGGTGGATGCCATCATCATGTTCCACCTGGCTTCGCGATTGCCGCCATTCTGTACGGCGGTCTCGATGTGCTGCCAGGCCCTTCGCAAGCCGTCGTAGCCGATCCCTTCCGCCGGTGGATTGATCACCGGCGACAGGATCGCCTCCATGCAATGCGTGATCGCATCCATGCCGGTCGCGGCCGTAAGCGCGGCAGGCAGGCCGAGCGTCATATCCGGGTCGCAGATCGCCACGCTCGGGATCATCTTGGGGCTGGCGAAGGTCAGCTTACGGCCGTCCTTCATGACGATCACGAAGCCTACCGACACCTCACTGCCAGTACCCGATGTCGTCGGAATGGCGATGACCGGCGCGACACGATCGATCCTGCGGGCACCACCCGTGAGCGGATCGTAGCGGTCGAGAGAGCCGCCGCTGCCGGCCAGTAGCGCAACGGCCTTGCCGAGATCCATGGACGACCCGCCCCCTAGTCCGATGACGCCGTCGCAATCGTTCGAACGGTAAATCTCGAAGGCCGCCAGCGCCGCCGCCTCGGTCGGATTGCCGGGGGTTTCGTCGAAGACGGGAACATCCTGGCCGCCGGGCATGACTGCGAGCACGGCATCGAGCAGACCGGCGGCGCGAACGCCACGGTCGGTCGCGATCAGCGCTCGGCGCACCCCGAGGCGCTCCAGTTCCTTCGGCAGGATTCGAATGGCGCCGAAGTCGAAATGCGTGGTGGTGAGATAACTCAGTATCGCCATGTTGCGCCGTTGTTTCAGTTCGCTTTGCAGGAGTCTGCCGACTCGTCGAGGAGATACGCGACGCCCCGAAGGTAGGCCGAGGTCCGTGCCGGGGGCATGCCGCGCGAGCCGAGGTCTATCAATTCCTGAACCATGGCATCGGCGATGGCATTGCCGGGCAGCCACTGGTCGCGTGCCCTTGCGATGGCATCTTTAAGCAGTCTGCGAACCTTGGCGACGTCGGCGGCATGTACTTCGGTGATGCGAGCCTCCGGGGTCGTGGCGTCGTCTTGGCGCCTATTCATCGTCGCGTACCTCGTTGAGACAGAGAAACAGCCTTGTCTGGCCGCTCCCGGCGACCGGCGGCGAGCGATGCACGATGGCCTTCGTGCCGGCTCGCAAGACGCCTTTGAAGAGGCCTGCGGCAAAGCGCGGAAGTTCGTTCAAGGGGCCGCTATACCGGCGCTGGGACTTCAGCGCGCGATTCGCATGGTCGAGCGGAGGCCACTGCGTGCCGCGGCCGCGATAGGTCGCGTTGAGGCGATAGCCGACATGGTCGCGATGGAATCGCCAGCACGCATCGTGGGCAATCGCCTCGAGCCGAAGATCCACGTCGGGGCTGCCGGTGCGCGCGGCGAAGCAACGGGCGAGCCGGGCGATGTCGTCGATCAGAACGCGTCGTTCGGGACTTTCGGCCAAGCTTACGAGATCGCAAAGCGCCGCGAGCCGGGAGGGGACGCACGCGGCCGGCCCGATGAAGTGCCCTTCCGGCAGATGTTCGGCCGGCAAGGCATCGAGCCAGGCAGCCAGCTCTTGGGATTGAGGGCGATGCCAGATGGCCAGGGCAACGTCCTCGTCGGAAACTCGATGCAGCACGTCGTCTTCGTCGCCCTCGACGACTGTCGTGACGACTGGGGCAGTTGCGTGCCTCATGGCGCCAGACAGGATTCGAACTCCGCCGTGAGAGCCGCTGCGTCGAGATTGCGGCCGATCACGACGAACCTCGATTCGCGCGTCTCGTGATCCTTCCAGGGCTTGCCGGGAGTGGCATCCATCAGCATGTGAACACCCTGAAAGACATGACGATTGGAGCTGCCCTTCAGGTCGAGGATACCCTTGCAGCGAAGGATGTCGACGCCGCGGACCCGCAACAGTTCCGATATCCAGGTTGTGAATCGCGCCGCATCCATCGGCCGCGAGGCCCGCATCGAGACGCTGGTGATCTCACTGTCGTGCTGGTGGTCGTCCTCACCGAGAAAGTTCGGCTCGATCTCGAGGATACGATTGAGGTCGAATGCGCCACGGTCGAGCAGTTCTTCGACAGGCAGCAAGCAATGATTGGTCTTGTGCACGCGGGTCAGCGGATTGATCGCCCGGATCCGGGATTCGACGCGCGCCACCTCTTCGGCAGGGACGAGATCGACCTTGTTCAGGAGAACGGTATCGGCGAAGGCAACCTGCTCGGCGGCTTCGTGACTGTCTTCCAGGCGCTGCAGGAAGTTCTTGGCATCGACGACGGTGACGATGGAGTCGAGCCGGGTGCGGCTGCGCACGTCCTCGTCTACGAAGAAGGTCTGCGCCACGGGCGCCGGATCCGCGAGGCCCGTGGTTTCGATCAGGATCCCATCGAAGCGGCCCTTGCGCTTCATCAGCCCTTCGATGATGCGAATCAGGTCGCCGCGCACGGTGCAGCAGATGCAGCCGTTGTTCATCTCGAAGACTTCTTCCTCGGCGTCGACGACGAGTTCGTTGTCGATGCCGAGCTCGCCGAATTCGTTGACGATGACGGCAAATCTCTTGCCGTGCTGATCGCTGAGCAGGCGGTTGAGGAGGGTCGTCTTGCCCGCGCCGAGATATCCGGTCAGCACCGTCACGGGGACCTGATCCATGAATACCCCCTGTATCGTTCCTCGTCGGAGCGGAGTCGCAATCTCATCCGATCTCCCAGAGAGATACAATATAACATATCATATGGTCAATCTTGGACAATCCTCGCTCATGAAAAAGGGCGGGAGTTGCCTCCCGCCCGTTTCGTTGATGGGGACCAACTGGCGCTAGGCGGCGCGATGGGCGATCTCGACCGGGCCGTGATTGTCGCAGTGGTTGCCGTGGGGGTGATGGAGATGTCCGTCGACCAGATAGTCGACATGGTCGCCGTGCGGCACGGCTTCGTGGCCGCACCCCGGCCCGTGCCGATGGCTCTTGTCGTGACCGCCACAGGCATGATCAGGCGTGCAGGCCCCGGGATTGCGATCGCTCACCTCAACGGTGTGCTCGTCGACGTGATCGCCGTGCGGGTGATGGAGATGGCCATCGTGTAGGTAATCGACGTGGTCTCCGTGCTTGATCGCGGTGTGGCCGCAAGCCGGGCCATGCTGATGCGGATGGTCAGCGTGAACTTCGTGATCGTGCATGGACATTACATTCATCCTATCTTGAAAAACCTCAGTGCCTCTCGGCAGCGTGCGCAATGGCATTTCGGACGAGAGTGAGAACGTGATCGTCGGCGATTCGATAGATGATGCTCTTTCCCTCTCGCTGGCGATCAATCAGACGGGCGGCGTGCAGAACCTGCAAACGCGCCGAAACGGTTGTCACTTTCTCTTTCTCCGCGGCGGCGATCTCCGAGACGCTGAGGGTATTGTCGGCGAGCAGCATCAGCGTTCGCAGGCGCGATATGTCCGACAGCGCGTCGAACATGCGGGCGGCATCCTCTAGGTGACGGGCACCATGCCTCTTGGCCATCCGGCCTTCTCCTGTTGTCCATTATTCCATAGAGCGATGGAATGATGGAGTCAATGGGCCGGTCGCACCAGTCCGGGGTAGTGGGTGTGAATGCCATTGGATTGCCGAACCTTCCGCCGCGGGGTCGGTTGGCTTAAGGGAACCCACATGCCGTCCCATCATGCCGCGCCCCAGACCATGCGGGCTTTCGTCTACCGCCGCTACGGCGGTCCCGATGTCGTCGAGCTCGCCGAGGTGCCGAAGCCCGTGCCGCGGGACAACGAGGTGCTCGTCAGGATCCACGCCACGACGGTCACCTCGGGCGACTGGCGCGTGCGCACGCTGCACGTGCCCACCGGCCTCGGGCTGGTGGCGCGTCTCGCCATCGGCTTCACGCGGCCCCGCCAGCCCATCATGGGCTCCGAGATGGCCGGGACGATCGAGTCCGTCGGCAAGCACGTCACGCGCTTTCGGGTCGGCGACGAGGTGTTCGGCTTTCCCGGCGGCGCGATGGGTTGCCATGCGCAGTACCGAACGATGCCCGAGGACGGGCGCATCGCACGTAAGCCTGCCAACCTGTCGTTCGAGGAGGCGGCGTCTCTGCCGTTCGGCGCTTCGACCTCGCTGCATTACCTGCGCAAGGCAAAGATCAAGGCGGGTGACGCGGTGCTGGTGATCGGTGCGTCCGGCGGTGTCGGCAGCGCCATGGTCCAGCTCGCGAAGCATTTCGGCGCCCAGGTGACGGGTGTGACCAGCACGAACAACCTGGCGCTCGTCGCTTCGCTCGGCGCCGACCGGGTGATCGACTACACGCGCGAGGACTTCACGGCGCGGGGCGAGACCTACGACATCGTCGTCGACACGGTCGGCAAGACGCCGGTCGCGCGCTGCATGCGTATCCTCAAGGACAAGGGCCGGCTGCTCGCCGTGGCGGCGGGCCTGCCGGAGATGCTGGCGTCGGTGTGGGCGCCGTTGACCGGAAGCCGGCGGGTCATCGCCGGCCCTGCCGAGGAACGGGCCGGCGACATACCGGAGATCGCCGCCCTGGCCGAAGCCGGCGCGCTGAAGCCCGTGATCGATCGCCGCTACCGCTTCGCGCAAACGCCCGAAGCGCACGCCTACGTCGAAACCGGCCGCAAACGCGGCAGCGTGGTCGTGAGCGTCGAGCACGCCTGACCGTCTCCTAAGTCCTCTCCGCCACGAAGTGGGGGAGAGGACAGTGAAAGACTACGCGGCGATCGCCTGCTCGGCGGGGGCGTAGGGCAGGCCGAGGCTTTCGGCGGCCGCCTTGTGGGTGAAGCGGCCGCGATGGATGTTGAGGCCGGCGCGGAGGTGCGGGTCCGCGGCGACGGCGGCGAGGCCCCTGGCCGCGAGTGCCAGACCAAAGGGGAGCGTGGCGTTGTTCAGCGCCTCACTCGAGGTCAGCGGCACGGCGCCCGGCATGTTGGCGACGCAATAGTGGATGATGCCCTCGACCTCGTAGGTCGGCTGGGCGTGGGTCGTCGCGTGCGAGGTTTCGAAGCAGCCGCCCTGGTCGATGGCGACGTCGACGATCACCGAGCCCGGCTTCATCGACTTCAGCATCGCCTTCGTCACCAGCTTCGGCGCGCTGGCGCCGGGCACCAGCACGGCGCCGATCACCGCGTCGGCCGCGAAGACCTCCTGTTCGACCGCGGCAAGGGTCGAGTAGCGCGTGCGCACGCGGCCCCCGAACAGTTCGTCGAGTTCGCGCAGCCGCGGCAGCGAGCGGTCGAGCACCGTGACGTCGGCGCCGAGGCCCGCCGCCATGCGCGCGGCATGCGTGCCCACAACGCCGCCGCCCAGCACGACGACATGGGCGGGCTGCACGCCCGGCACGCCGCCCAGCAACAGGCCGCGCCCGCCGCGATGGCGCTGCAGGGCACCGCCCGCCGCCTCGATGGAAAGACGCCCCGCGACCTCGCTCATCGGCGCCAGCAATGGCAGGCCGCCGCGAGGATCGGTCACGGTCTCATAGGCGATGGCGGTGCAGCCCGAGGCGATCAGGCCCTTCGCCTGCTCGGGATCGGCGGCGAGATGGAGATAGGTGAACAGGATCTGGCCGGGGCGGAGCTGGACCCATTCGCCGGGCTGCGGCTCCTTCACCTTCACGATCATGTCGGCCGTCGCGAAGATCTCGCCCGCCGTGGCGGCGATGTGCGCGCCGGCCGCACGATAGACCTCGTCGCTGGCGTTGATCCCTGCGCCCGCGCCGGTCTCGACCACGACTTCATGGCCGGAATGGACGTATTCGCGGACCGCGCCCGGCGTCAGACCGACGCGATATTCGTGGGTCTTGATCTCCTTCGGCACACCGACGCGCATGCGGGCAATCTCCAGGCTGTTCCGGAGACCATCAAACCAAGGAAAGCGGGTTCGTTTCCCGGCATTCTGAAGGCGAATTGCGTCGATCTCGCCTGAACTCTACGCTGAAAGGCAGAATCGCGCAGGATTACAAACATGGATATCGACAAGATCGACGCCACCATCCTGTCGGAGCTGACCGGGAATGCCCGTGTCAGCCAGGTCGAACTGGCCGCACGCGTCGGCCTCTCCAGCACGGCGGTGGCGCGGCGACAGCGGGCGCTCGAGGAAAACGGTCTTATCCAGAGCTACCAGGCCGTCCTCGATCTCCGCCGCTTCGGGCTGGCCACCACGGTGGTGGTGCGGATCACCCTGGACAGCCAGAGCGACGAGGCGCTCAAGGCGTTCGAGGCGGGCGTCCTCGACTGTCCCTCGGTCGTGCGCTGCTTCCTGATGTCGGGCAGCGACGACTACGTCGTCATCGTGCTGGCGCGCGACATCGAGGATTTCGAGCGCATCCACCGGACCGAACTTTCGCGCCTGCCGCGCGTGGCCCGGCTCGAATCGAGCTTCGCGCTGCGCGAGGTCGTGAACCGCGCCGTGCCGCCTTCGGTGTTCGGCAAGACCGCGCGAGGGGTTCAGCGCAGGCGGCGCGCCGAGGCATAGACGCCGAGCGCCACGCCACCCAGCACGACGGCGACGCCGACCATGCGCATCCCCTCCAGCGGCTCGCCGGTCAGATAGCCGGAGATCGCGAGCGCGGCGCAGGGCACGAGCAGGCTGACCGGGCCGACCTTCGCGGCGGGATAGGTGCGCAGCAAGGTTCCCCAGATCAGGTAACCCAGCCACATCACCGGAACGACCGTGTAGAAGAGCACGAACCAGCCGCGCAAGGTCGGCGCCAGGATTGGCGCGGCCAGCGCCATCGGCCCATCGAGCACGAGGGACGCCAGCCCGAGCGGGATCGGCGGCAGGACGCTGGCCCAGACCGTGACGGCGAACATCGAGACGCCGCGCGCCGAGCGGAAGACGAGGTTGCCCAGCGCCCATGTGAAGGCTGACATCAGCGCGAGACCCAAGGCGAGCAGCGGCGTATCGCCTGAGATCGACTGCGCGATCAGCACGACGCCGGCGACCGCGATGGCGAGGCCCAGCCACTGTCCGCGCGTCGCATGCTCGCGCAGCAGCAGGGCGGCCAGCACGACCGTGAGCGGCCCCTGGAGCTGCACCAGCACCGAGGTGAGACCGGGAGGCAGGCCGGCCTGCATGGCAAAGAACAGGAAGATGAACTGTCCGCCGAACATCAGGCCGCCGATTCCCGCCAGCACGGACCAGGAAACGGCAGGCTTCGGGATGAACAGGGCCGGCAGTGCGCCCAGCAGGAAGCGCCAGGTCGCGAAGGCGAAGGGCGTGAACTCGTCGAGGCCGAAGCGGATGACCGTGAAGTTCAGCCCCCACATCGCCACGATGAGGAGGGCCGCCGCGAGATGCAGCGGGCTCATGCCCGCTGCGGGGTGCACGGGCTCAAGTGCCTAGAGCCAGATCCAGGGCCGCGCGCTCTTGTCCGACGTCTGCCATGCCTCGATCTCGTCGCGGCGCGACATGGTCAGCGCGATGTCGTCCAGCCCGTTCAGCATCGCATGCTGGCGGCGCGCATCGACCTGGAACGGGATGGTGCGGCCGGTCGGCGAGATCACCTGGCAGTTCTCGAGGTCGACGGTGACGCGCGCGTTGCCGGGCGAGGCCTTCATCTCGTCGGCGAGCTGTTCGATCTCGTGGATCGGCAGGGCCACCGGCAGAAGGCCGTTCTGGAAGCAGTTGTTGTTGAAGATGTCGCCGAAGTACGGCGCGATCACCGCCTTGATGCCCATGCCCTTCAGCGCCCACACCGCGCCCTCGCGGCTGGAGCCGCAGCCGAAATTCTCGCGGCTGAGGATGATCGGCGCGTCGCGATAGGCTTTCTGGTTGAAGATGCAGTCCGGGTCCTCGCTGCCGTCGGGCTTGAAGCGGATCTGCTCGAAGGCGTAAGGGCCGAGACCCTCGCGCGTCACGTTGTCGACCAGCCGCTCGATGCGGATGATCAGGTCGGTATCGACGTTCTGGCGCATCAGCGGCGCCGCGACACCCGTCACCTTGGTGAATTTGTCCATCTTGCGTTTCCTCCTCCCACCTCATCCTGAGGAGCGCGCAGCGCGTCTCGAAGGATGGGCAACAAATGTGGTGCTCGTTCCCACCCTTCGAGACGCGGCCCTGCAGGCCGCTCCTCAGGGTGAGGTCTTTCGCTACATCTTCCTCACGTCGGCGATGGCGCCCTTGATCGCGGCGGCCGCGGCCATGGCCGGGCTCGCGAGATGGGTGCGGGCGCCGGGGCCCTGGCGGCCGACGAAGTTGCGGTTCGAGGTCGAGACGCTGCGCTGGCCGGGCGGCACGCGCTCGCCGTTGGAGGCGAGGCACATCGAGCAGCCCGGCTCGCGCCATTCGAAGCCCGCCTCGGTGAACACGCGGTCGAGGCCCTCGGCCTCGGCCTCGGCCTTGATGCGCACCGAGCCGGGCACGACCCAGGCGGTGACATGATCGGCCTTGTGCCGGCCCTTCACGATCTCGGCGGCGGCGCGCAGGTCGGAGATGCGGGAGTTGGTGCAGGAGCCGATGAACACCCAGTCGACCTTGGTGCCTTCGATCGGCTTGCCGGGTTCGAGGCCCTGGTACTTGAGTGCGGCTTCCCAGGCGCCACGCTTCTCCTCCGGTCCCGTGCCCGGATCGGGGATGGCGCGGTCGACGGCGATCACGTGCTCCGGGCTGGTGCCCCAGGTGATCTGCGGCGCAACGTTCTTCATATCGATCGTATGCTCGCGATCGAACTCGGCATCGGGATCGCTCGGCAGGGTGCGCCAGTGAGCGACGGCGCGATCCCACATCGCGCCCTTCGGCGCATAGTCGCGGCCGTCGAGATACTCGTAGGTCGTGTCGTCGGGCGCGACCATGCCGGTGCGCGCGCCCATCTCGATGGTGAGGTTGCAGAGCGTGAGCCGCGCCTCGGCCGGCAGGGCGCGCACGCCCGAGCCGGCATATTCGACCGAGTAGCCGGTGCCGGCGGCGGTGCCGAGTTCGCCGATCAGGTGAAGGATCATGTCCTTGGCCGTGACGCCCGGCAGCAGCTTGCCTTCGAAGCTGGCGCGCATGCGCTTGGGCTTGCGCTGGACCATCGTCTGGGTGGCGATCACATGCACCAGCTCGGAAGAGCCGATGCCGAAGGCCAGCGCGCCCAGGCCGCCATGCGTGGAGGTATGGCTGTCGCCGCAGACCAGCGTCGTGCCCGGCAGGGTGAGCCCCTGCTCGGGACCCATGACGTGCACGATGCCCTGGCCGTCCTGGCCGAGGTCGAACAGCTTGATGCCGTAGGCGCTGGTCGTCTCGCGCATCGACTTGATCAGCGGCAGGCCCGGCGGATGGGTGTGCTCGGTGCGGCCGGGCTTGGTCGACATGGTGTGGTCGGGCGTGCCGTAGATCAGCCGCGGCTGCGACGGCGGATAGCCCTTCTCGATGGCTTCCTTCAGCGACTTGCCGCCCGACATGTCGTGCAGCAGCAGCCGGTCGATGTGCAGAAGCACGAACCCGTTCCCGAGATCGGTGATGACGTGGCTGTCCCAGATCTTGTCGAAAAGGGTCTTGCCCATGGGTTTGGCCTTTGGGGTGAGTGGTTTATCCGCGGGACGCGGATATCAGCACCGGGCGAGCCGCGCCGCCAGCCCTTCGCGATCATCGTCGCGCAGCAATTCCGCTGACGCATACCAGGGCGATATTCCGAGCCTCGGTCCCCAGAGCCAGTCTGCGATACGGGGCAAGAGGATCACCGTGGGAATGCCGAGCGAGGCCGCGGCATGGGCAGGCCAGGCATCGTCGCCGACGACGAGGCGGCAGGCCGGGATTTCGTCCGGCGCGCGTGTGATCGCGAGGCCCGCCGGCGGTTCCACGAGACTGAACCAGCCGACGCGCGACGATGGGACTGCCTGCGGGCGCAATCTCGCGGGCGGCGGCAGCGCGTCGAAGGACCAGTTCAGCAGATGCGGCAGGCTGCGTAACGGCGCGGCGGCCGCGAACCCGTCGAGCGGTTCGCCGCGCTGCACGGTCGGACCGTCGAACCAGCCGGCCAGCGGGGCCGCGCATTGCACGACGGCGCCCTGGATGATGGCATCGACACCGCGCGCCAGCATCAGCGTGTCGCGCAGCGCCTCGCTGCTGCCGATGTCGGCCTGTTCGGGATAGACGAGCAGGCGGCCCGTCAGCGGTTCGCCCTGCCAATTTGGCAGTTCGGGCGCGTAGCGTTCCCCGGCAATCTCGAGCCGCGCCTCGTGATCGCCGAGGCCGCGCCACCAGTCGCCCTGGCGCAGCAGCAGCTCCCCGCGACGCAGGCGAAGACGCGGATCGGCCGGATGGCTGACCAGCGCGGTTTCGAGATCGGTCAGGGCGCCCGCCCATTCGCCGCGCGCCGCCAGCAGGTCTGCCCGCGCGCTGAGGCTGGGCACCAGCCGGTTGTCGATCGACAGGGCCTGGTCGTAGGCGCGCTCGGCCTCTTCGGCTCGTCCCAGCGCTTCGAGGGCGCGGCCGGTATTGTGGGCGATGCTGGCATCGTCGGGCTTGAGGCGCGCCGCTCGTACGAGTGCGGCGAGCGCCTGTTCGTTCTGGCCGAGCTGGAGCAGGCAGCCGGCAAGGTTGGTCTGGGCCGCGACCTCGCGCGGCAGGAATTGGGCGGCGCGCTCCAGCGGTTCGCGGGCCTCGGCGAAGCGTCCGAGTTTCAGCCGGAACTGGCCCAGCAGATGAAGCGCCTGGCCCATGTTGGGCCGCGCCTCGACAATGCGGCCGAACATCTCCTCGGCCGCCGCGAAATCCCCCGCCGCCGCGCGCTGCAGGGCGTCGCGGCCGAGGGTCTGGATCTGCTGGTCGTTGAGGGGCACGCGGCGGCTCTAGCAGAGCCACGGAGATGCGCAAAGAAAAAGCCGGCGGTCGCAAGGGAGGCAGGAGCGACCGCCGGCCAGGTACCGGAGTGGGATGGTCCCGCGCAGGGTAAGGACGGGACCCCTCCGGATCTCGAAAGGTCAGCCGCGCCAGAAGGGCTTGTCGGCCTCGAACTGGACGTCGGTCGGGCTGATGCCGAGGTCGCGCAACGTGCGGTGGTCGAGGTTGGCGAGTTCGCGGCGCTCGCGGGCGCGGCGCCGCCAGGTTGCAACCACCTCGCCGACGGCGGCGAAGGCTGCAACGGCGCCGGCCAGCGTGGCCTGCGAGGTGTCGTGAAGCGATATGTTGGCCATGGGACCTCTCCCGAAGGGGTTTGAACTCTGTTGAGGGTGATTTGCGCCCGGGGAGGCCCCTTTACAAACGACCCTTTGTCCTGTTTTGATTAAAATAGCTCATGTGAAGGACACGCGATGAAACGATCCCTGCCGCCACTCAATGGCTTGCGTGCCTTCGAAGCGGCCGCGCGCCACATGAGCTTTACCGATGCCGCCGAGGAATTGAGCGTCACGCAGGCCGCGATCAGCCACCAGGTGCGCGGTCTGGAACAGAGACTCGGATTAAAATTGTTCGTGCGGCGCAATCGCTCGCTGCTTCTGTCCGAGGCCGGCCAGGCCTACCTGCCGGCGGTGCGTTCCGCGTTCGATCAGCTGAACGAGGCGACCGAGAAGCTGCTGCAGAAAGACAAGGGCGGCCATCTCACCGTGACCACCACGGCCTCTTTCGCGATGAAGTGGCTGGTGCCGCGGCTGGGCGGCTTCCAGCGCGCCAACAACGAGATCGACGTGCGCATCTCGACAGGCACGGGGCTGGTCGACTTCTCGCGCGAGGATGTCGATATCGGCATCCGCTACGGCCGCGGCCAGTGGCCCAACCTGATGGCCGAGCGGCTGGTCGCCGAGGACGTGATGCCGGTCTGCGCGCCGTCGCTGCTCAAGGGACCGAACGGGCTGAAGAAGCCGGCCGACCTGAAGCGCTTCACGCTGCTCCACATCGGCAACTTTCCCGACGACTGGCAGGTCTGGCTGACCGCCGCGGGCGTGAAGGGCGTCGATGCCTCGCGCGGCGTCTCGTTCGACTTCGCGCTGGCGGCTTATCAGGCGGCGATGGACGGGCTGGGCGTGGCGCTGGGGCGCAACCCGCTGGTCGAGCCCGACCTCAAGGCCGGGCGGCTGGTCGTGCCGTTCGAGTTCAAGCGCTCCTCGGACTTCGCCTACTATCTCGTCTATCCGCCCGAGGCGATCCGGCGACGCAAGATCAAGGCGTTCCGCGACTGGGTCGTGTCTCTCTCCGAAGTCGCGCAACAGGCGGCCTGATCAGCAGGCTCCTGCGGCCATGACTGTCGTCATACCCAGGCGTCATCGAGATGCACACCCAGCAGGCTCTTGCCCTGGATCTCGACGTTCACATCGAAATCGAGCATCGCGTGATGCGATGCCGTGTTCATGTCGCGGAAGAAGATCTGCATGACGTGGCTGTCGTGCGCTGCGCCCGCGCCTGCGCCTTCGAAGAGCCTGTTGCAGGCACGCCGGCACAGTTCGGTGGCGTAGGCCGCATTCCAGCGAATTTGCGCCCGCTTCGCCGCGGGCATCGGCGGATCGTGCAGCATCGACTCCTCCAGCAGATCGCAGTTCTGCTTCGTCAGCGACCAGGCGCAGGAGATCTCGACGCTCGCCTCCGCGACGCGCCGCTGCACGCCGGCGTTCTCGGCCTTCATCGCTCCGGTGTAGACGTCGCGGCGACCGCGGGTCTTGTCGATGAAGAGCTGCAGGCCACGTTCGGCCATTCCCACGATCGTGCCGAGCAGCATGGTCGCCAGGGTCGGCCGGATCGGAAGGCGATAAAGCGGAATGTCTATTCCGGGGACGGTGCCGAGCTGGGCTTCGAGCATGGGCACCGCGTAGTGTTCGGGGATGAACGTGTTTTCGAGCACGATGTCCTTCGAACCCGTTCCGCGCATGCCGAGGGTGAACCAGGTGTCGTCGATGACAGCGTCCTTCTTCGGCATCACGACGATCAGGGACGGACAGGGGACACCGGCTTCGTTGCGAATGCCCTTGCAGCCGACCAGTACCCAGTCGCCATGGTCGGCCCCGCTGGCATAGGGCCACCGGCCGTTGAGTATGTAGCCGCCCTGGGTGCGCTGGCAGGTGCCACGCAGGGACGGGACGCCGGGAATCAACATGCCGGGATGGCCACCGAAGATCTCGTTCTGTCCGAGGCTCGGCAGGCGGCCCGCGATGAAGGTGTGGGCCGCACAGACCATCAGGACCCATGACGCGGCCGTACTGCCGTGCGCGATGGTGCGCTCCGCTTCGACAAGAGCCCGGACCGGCAGTTCGTAACCGCCATGGGCGGCAGGGGCCACGATGCGGGTGACGCCGGACTCATGCAGCAGAGCCACCGCGCGAGGGCTCAGTTGGCGGTTGGCCTCCGACTCGGCCTCGGTTTCCTTCAAGGCCTCGACGATCCTCTGGGCATTTCCGGCGTCGTACATCGCTTCCTCCACAGGTTCGCAAAGCGTTGGTCGCTGCGTTATTCATACTAGTATGTTAGTATAGTGACCATGCGAACAGCCCTCAACGTGGTTCTGCCGGATGCCCCTGAAGCCTTGTGGCGGGGCACGCCGCGGCTTCACGATCTGGCCTATGCCTACCTGAAGGGGTTGCTGCTCGGTGGCGGGCTGGATCCGGGCGACCAGATCTCGTCGGAAGCGGTGGGCCGTGTCCTCTCGATCAGTCGCGCGCCGGTGACAGACGCAATCCGCCGTCTGACGGTGGAGGGACTCCTCGAAATCCTGCCCCAGGTCGGCTGTCGCGTGGTCCGCCCCGTTCCGGCCGAAGTGAAGGACCTCTACGAGATCTTCGGCGCCACCGAGGGCGTCATCGCCCGTCTGGCCGCGGAGCGGCGTTCGGCCGCCGATGCCGCCCACTTCGAGCGCCGATGCGCAGCCCTGGCGTCGCCGGACGGACTCCCGGACGGCCCAACTGCCCGGTTCATGGAACTGAGGCAGCGCAATCGTCGCCGGTACGAACTGCTGCACGACTTGGCACGCTCGCGTCCGAGCATTGGAATCGCCGAGTCTTTCTGGGACCAGAGCGACTTCCTCATCAGGGTGGCCTTCGGCCATCGCGACCTGCCGCCTTTCGTCAAGGCGGGACACGCCGCGTTCGTTGCGGCGGTCGTTGCCGGCGACGGTGCGACGGCGGAGCGCGAGACCCGCAGCTATCTGGTTCGCCTGGGCCGGCATGTCGCCGAATTGCTCGAGCGGCGCCTCCATCCCGACAGTCTTTAGCCACCGGGAGAAGAGTTCGTTCAGCTTGTTCTTGTTTGAACTTCACCCAGACGACGGTCCCTCGAAGAGCAGGTTCCGGAACCGCGTCGGACCTGATCGAACGACGTAAAACAAGGCGGAGAAGCGCTATGCAGTTTGGCTATTTCACGCTGTCCGACAATCGCTATCCCAACAATCCGCGTTCGGCGGAGTCCTTCATCAAGGACATCTATGCCGAGGCGCTATGGGCGGAGAAGGTCGGGCTGAACTCGGCCTGGATCGGTGAGCATCATTTCAACCTGCTGGGCGTCAACGCCTCGCCGCTCGCGATGCTGGCGCAGCTCGCGGGTGCCACGACGAAGCTGCGCCTGGCGCCGGCGGTTACGCTGCTGCCGGTGCATCATCCGCTGCATGTCGCGGAGGAATGGGCGACGCTCGATCTCCTGTCGGGTGGCCGGGTCGATTTCGCTGCCGGGCGCGGCTACGACCGCAAGGAGTTCGATCCGTTCCAGATGCCCTTCGACGATTCGGCCGAGCTGTTTGCCGAGGGGCTGGAGATCGTGTGGCGCGCCTGGACCGAGCCCGGCAAGTGGTCCCACAAGGGCAGGTTCTATCAATTCGACGACGTCGAGGTGCGCCCGAAGCCGGCGCAGAGCCCGCTCCGGCCCTATGTGGCGTGCTTCTCGCGGCCGTCGATGGAACTGGCGGCGAAGAACGACTGGAACGTGATCTACGCGCCGTTTGCGGCTGCGATGGTCTACGGCTCCCTTGCCGATGCGGTGCGGGTCTATCGCGAAACCTGCGAGACTGGCTTCAAGCGGCCGATGCGGCGGGCCATGTGCTCCTACTTCGTGCACATCGCCTCGACGCCGGAGGAGGAGAACTACGGCAAGGAAGCGCTGGTGCGCTATTTCCAGGACGCGCTGATCGCGGCGTTTCCGTCCTCGTCGGGCGAGAAGGTGCCGCCGACCTACAAGTACTTCGTCGACATCGTGAACATTCTTCGCGACATGCGGCCGGAGAAGCTCACCGACAAGTCGATCCTGTGCGGCAGCCCGCAGCACATCGTCGACACGCTGAAGCAGGTCGAGGCGGCCGGCGTCGCCGAGGTCATCCTCTACTTCAACTACGGCCAGAAGCCGCACGCGATGGTGAAGGAGCAGATGCAGCGCTTCATGCAGGAAGTGGCGCCGCACTTCGCCTAGTCACCGGGGGAAGAGAAGGATCCCTCACTTCGTTCGGGATGACACCGTTTCTTGTACTAGGGCAGTGCGTCCATAAAAAAATCGGTGTCATCCTGAGCGCCGCGAAGGATCCTTGATCATACTGCCGAGGCTGGAGAATCCTTGCCGCAGGCATGGTTGCAAGTCGTTCGCAAGTGACGGATGGTGCCGCGGAACGCGTCTTGAAGGAGTTGCCTCAATGGCTCGCATCAGCACGAAGGAAGAACTTCGGCGGACTATCGCCGAGCCGCGGCCGGCCACACACGCCAAGATCCTCGACGCGCTCGACGAGCAGTCGATCGATTTTCTCAAGCGCTGCCCCTTTGCCCTGGTCAGCACGGCCTCGGCGGATGGCACCATCGAAGTGTCGCCGAAGGGTGACGAGCCGGGCTTCATCCGGATCGAGGATCCGAGGACACTGCTGATCCCGGAGCGTGTCGGCAACAACCTGGCCTTTGGCCTGAACAACATCATCGCGACCGGGAAGATCGGCATCATCGCCCTGGTCCCCGCGACCGGCGAGACGCTGCGCATATCCGGCACCGCGGAAATCCACGACGATGCCGAACTCGTCGCCTCGCTGAGCTCGCTAGGCAAGCCGGCGCTGCTGGCGACCCGCGTCCACATCAAGCATTGCTACTTCCACTGTGCCCGCTCGATCGTGCGCGCCAAGCTGTGGGACCCCAAGGCGTGGCCGGCGCCCGGGCGCATCTCGTTCGGCAAGATCATCGCCCCGCGCATCGGCGAGAGCGATGCCGTCGCGGCCCAGATCGACGCCAACGTCGAGGGCGCCTACACGACGCGGCTGTGGCAGAACACCTGACCGGCTGAAGGGACCGGCTTTCGATGAAGCGAAAGGTCGGTCTGTTCCTGCTCACGGTGCTGGTGGCCGTGAGCTTCAGCGCGACGCTCGTGGCGTCGCTGGCCATGTACAGGCTGGAGTCGGGCCTGCAGGACGAGGACCTGCGTCGCATCGAGACCAGCCTCAGCGAACGCTTCGACGTCTTCGAGACGATGCTGCGCAGCGAGAACAAGCGCAACACTGCGACCATGGCGCAGGTGCTGCCGCAGATCGACGCCGACGTGGCGAGCCTCGGCCGGCCGCCGGCCGACCTGGCGGTCGAACAGATGAACGCGATGGCGACAAAGTACGGTGTCGAGAACATCTACTTCATCGATCGCGATCACACGGTCTTCAACACCAACCTCGCGACCGACAGGGGGCTCGTCTTCCCCAAGGGGTCCTTCACCGAGTTCCTCGACTCGGTGTTCGACAAGGGCAAGGTGATGAGCGATGGCGTCGACCTGTCGTCGGTCACCGGTACGCTCAGGACCTACACTTAATTACGGTCCACCCGGTAAGAACTACATCATTGAGGCCTCGACCGACGTCCGCACGACCCCGCGGCGGCGAACCTGTTGAAGAGCCGCGCGTCAGCGGGCTGACGCGCGAGCCTCGCGGAACGACACGAGGCGACGCTGGGTCTCGTCCCACAGGACGAGGCGTACGCAACGGAAGCTCTGGATCAGGGTCAGCCGCCCGACGTCCCGCAGTTCGGGGTAGTCGCGCAACACATTTGGCAGCCGGTAGTAGGGGATGCGGCTGCTGAGATGATGAACGTGGTGAATGCCGATGTTGGCGGTGAACCAGCGCAGGAAGGCAGGCAGGTCGTAGTGCGAGCTGCCGTGCAGCGCCGCCTCATGCAGGTTCCAGTCCGGATCGCTGTCCCATTTCGTATGCTCGAACTGATGCTGGACGAAGAACAGCCAGACGCCGACGGAGGCGGAGAGCAGCAGGACCGGCAGGTGGATCAGCAGGAAGGCCTTTATGCCGACCAGCCAGATCAGGAGGCCGGCGACCAGCACGATCGCCAGGTTGTTCGCCATGGTGCTGATCCACGGCCGCCAGCCGTCGCGCATCAGGCCGATGGGCAGGCGATGCTGCACGATAAACAGATAGGCGGGCCCCAGTCCGAACATGATCAGGGGATGGCGATACAGGCGATAGCGCAGCCGGCCCCAGAACGAGCGCGCGCGATATTCCTCGACCGTCAGCGTGTCGACATCGCCGAAACCGCGCTTGTCGAGATTGCCGGTGCTGGCGTGATGAGTCGCATGCATGCGCCGCCAGACCTCGTAGGGGGTCAGCGTCAGGACGCTGGCGATGCGGCCGATCCAGTCGTTGGCCGAGCGTTTGCTGAAGAACGCGCCGTGCCCGCAATCGTGCTGGATCGCGAACAGCCGCACCATGAAGGCGCCGGCGGCGATGGCCAGCGGCAGGGCCAGCCAGTAGCCGATGTCGAGCGTCGCCCAGGCCAGCGCCCACAGGGCGACGAGCGGCACGACCGTCACGGCGATTTCGAAGATGCTGCGGCTGTTGCTGGGCTGGCGATAGCGGGCCAGGACCTGGGTCCAGGCGCGAGCGGCTTTCGCCATCTGCGCGCGCGGCCCGGCGGCTTCCGGAAGGGTGCTCAAACGAGTGGATTTCCTTGAGAGAGGGTGCGGGCGTCGGCTAACCGCCCTTCGGCCTTAGGTGCCGTCGCTGGCAAAAGCAACGAGCGAAATGGCCCAGCGATGCGAATCTTCGGAGATTACTCCGATTGTGACCGAGGGGTGGCGACAGTGGTGCCTCTGCGACGTCCGCGGCCTCGTCCCGTGCTCCGTCCGGTACCTTCCTTGGGCGCCTGAACCGGCTTGGCGCGAATGCGCACGGTCCGTCCGTCGGGCTGCTCCATGTCGAAGGCGCCGGTCTTGCGGATCAGGTCGCTGAGCTTGCGGAAGCCGTAGGTGCGCGGGTCGAAATCGGAGGCGATATTGGCGAGCCGCTGGCCGACCGCGCCGAGACTGACCCAACCATCCTCCGTCTCCATCTGCGCAATCGCCTTCGTCAGGAACGGAATAGCGGCACTGGTCGATTGCAGGGAGTTTGGCGCCCTTCCTTCCTCGGGTGTCGTTACTGCGGCCTCGGGCAGGAGGTTCTCGGTATAGATGAAGCGGCGGCACGCCTGGCGGAAGCTTTCGGGTGTCTTCTGCGCGCCGAAGCCATAGACGTCGGCGCCCTCCTCGCGCAGGCGGGAGGCCAAGCGGGTGAAGTCGCTGTCGGAAGAGACGAGGCAGAAGCCGTCGAAGCGGCGGCTGTGCAGCAGGTCCATCGCGTCGATCACGAGGGCGATGTCAGACGCGTTCTTGCCCGACGTGTAGGCGAACTGCTGGTAGGGATCGATCGCGTATTTCTGGAGGATCTCGGCCCACGACCTGAGGCGCGTGCTCGAGAAGTCGCCGTAGATGCGCCGCACGCTCGCTTCGCCGAACTTGGCGATCTCCTCGAAGAGTCCCGCGGCGATGCGCGGCGAGGTGTTGTCGGCATCGATCAGCACGGCAAAGCGGCGTAGGCGATTGTCGTCGGGCATCTGAATGCTCCCGGCCCTCAGGCGGCCGATTTGGCGTAGATCGCGTCGACATGAATGTCGGCGCAATCGATCACGGGGAAGCTGGGCTCGTGGCCGGCGAAAGCCAGGAACAGGTCGGTGCCGCCCAGCATGATGGCCTCGGCGCCGCGCGAACAAAGCTCGCGGCCGGCGTCGAAGAAGACACGCCGCTGCGCTTCGGTGACATGGCCGACGGTGGCCATCGCAACGTAGTTGTCATGAACCAGGTCGAGCGCTTCGGTCGGCACGACCTCGACCGACGGAATGCCGCCGTAGAGCTTCGTCTCCATCACGGTGCGCGTGCCCAGGATGCCAATCTTCCTGAACTTCCCCTTGGCCAGCGATGCGTCGACCGCGGGGATGGCGTTGAGGATGGGAAGCGGCGAGATCGCCATCAGCTCGTTCACGCAGAAATGGCCGCCCATGGAGGTGATGGCGGCGGCCTGCGCGCCAGCGGCCTTCATGCGACCGACGAGTCCGGCGAAAATCTCCGCCTGTTTGCTGGGATTCTTGGCCACGAGATTACGGCTCATCTCGCGCACGTCGGCATGCGCCATGGTGAGGTCGAGCCGAGTGCCGGCCGCGACGTGCCGTTCGATCAGGCCTCGATAGTAGAAGTCGGTGGCGGCCGGTCCGATGCCGGCGATAAGTCCGATATGCATGGGCGACTGTCTCCGATCCGCCGCCGCGCGGCAACAGCCCCGACGTTGGCAGGGTGTGGCGAAAAGCGTCCCTGCTAGACGGTGGTCGCGACCGCTAGACTTCGACCATGCAGAGGGTGGTCGTGTTCGGAACGACAGGATCGGGCAAGAGTTGGCTGGCCGAACGGCTCGCCGACCGCACCGGCCTGCGCGTGGTCGAGCTCGACGCTCTGTTCTGGGGGCGCGACTGGCAGCCGGCGCCGGCCGAGCTGTTCCGCCATCGCGTCGAGTGCGAGACCTGCGAGGAAGGCTGGATCGTCGTCGGCAACTATGGCCAGGTGCGCGACCTGGTGTGGCGTCCGGCCGACACGCTGGTCTGGCTCGATCTGCCACTGCCTGTCGTCATGGGGCGCCTGCTGCGGCGGACGGTGAAGCGCGCCGTGACCCGCGAGGAACTGTGGGGCACCGGCAATCGCGAGACGCTCGGCAACGCCTTTCTCAGCCGCAACTCGATCCTGCTCTATGCGCTGAAGACGCATAACCGAAATCGCGAGCGCTTCGCGCAGGAATGCGAAGCGCTCGCCGCGGAGAAACGCGTCGTGCGGCTGCGCAGCCGTCGCGACGTCGAGCGCTTCGCGCTCAGTCCGCTGCCTTGACCGCGGGCAACGGCGCCCGCACGCCACCGCGCGCGAACATCGCGTCGATGTCGGACGCGGCGTAGCCCAGCTCGCTCAGAATGTCCGGCCCGTCCTCGCCGATATGCGGGGCGTGCTGCTGCGGCGCGTGTTCCGACGCGGGCGGCAGGCCCGCGATGTTGGCGACCGGCATGCGGCCGAATCCGTCCTGCTCGATCCAGTCGATCGCGCCCGATTCCTTGACGTGCGGATGGTCGAGATAGTCGGAGTAGTTGTTCACCCGCTCGCAGAACACGTCCTTGGGCTGCAGGATCGCGATCCACTCCTCGGTCGTCTTGGTCGGCATCGTCTCGTTCAGCGCCTTGATGATCTTCGGCGCATTCTTGATTCGGTTCTCGTGGCTCTGCAGGTCGGGGTCGTCGGCGATGTCCTGACGGCCGATCAGCTCGAACAGCAGCCGGAAATGGTGTGGCCGCATGGCGCTCACCATGATGTAGCCGTTCGACGTCTTGTAGCTGCCGGCCGGCATGTAGAGCACCGGCGGTGCGCCCTTGGAGAACACCCATTCCATCAGCTTGGCGCCCTGGAAGGCGGCTGCGGCGCGCATCAGGCTCGAATCGATGAAGCAACCTTCGTTGTAGCGGAACTGGCGCATCAGCGCGGTCGACAGCGCCTGGAAGGTGTAGAGGCCGGTCGTCACGTCGACGGCGATCATGCCCTGACGCCACGGCGTGCCATCGGGCATCTTGTTCATCACCATCATGCCGCTGAACGCCTGAATCAGCCCATCCACGGTCGGACGCTTGCTGTAGGGGCCGGTCTGGCCGAAGCCCGACACCGAGCAATACACGACGCTCGGATTGATCTTCTTGATGTCGTCGTAGCCGAAGCCGAGCCGCGAGATCACGCCGGGGCGGAAGCTTTCCATCACGACATGCGCCTTGGCGGCGATCTTCCTGGCAACGGCGATGCCGTCGGCCGACTTGAGGTCCAGCGCGATCGAGCGCTTGCCGCGGTTGAAGGCGACGGAATGGGCGCAGTGATCGCCCTTCAGCTCGCCCAGCGCGCGGCCCCAGTCGCCTTCGGGCGGCTCGACCTTGATGACGTCGGCGCCGTGCAGCGCGAGCAGCATGGAAGCATGCGGCCCCGCAATGCCCTGCGTGAAGTCGAGAACGGTAATGCCGTCGTAGGCGCCCTTGATCGTGGTCACTTGTTCCTCCCGAAGGCGCTGAACGTACGTTTACCGGCGCCTTTCACGCAAGGCCGGACCTGCATCAAAGCCATGCGTCGTATTTGTATCCCTCCCGCGTCCGCGGGAGGACGGTCGCATATGAGCAAGGATCCCTCACTATGTTCGGGATGACACGACTGCTTGGGTTTGCGCAGTGCGTCGATACAAAAAGCGGTGTCATCCCGAACATAGTGAGGGATCCTTCGCCTTCCTTAAAAAGCGCAAAGCCTGCCTCAGGCGATGACCGGCAGGGTCTCGATGTCGTAGGCGTGGGTGATCTTGCGGCCGAGCACCGGGTCGTCGAGCTCCATCTCGAAGCGCGAGGAGGGCCGGATGGCGCCGATTGCCGGCATGGTGCCGCAGAACATCACGCTGCCCATGGGCAGGCGCTTGTTGTCCTTCCATCCGAAGATCAGCTCGCGAGGGTCGCGAATCCGGGCCAGCGGACCTTCCTGATACAGAATTTTCCTGCCGCCTTCCTGCACGAAGCTGCGCAGGATCAGCTGGTCCCAGTGCGGCTCGACCTCCTCGAAACGCCAGGCGGTGCGGCCGATCGGCTTGGCGCACATCTGCTTCGAAACGGCGATGCCGTAGCTCTCGACCTTGCGATCGGTATGGTCGGCCCCGACCGTGACCCAGAGACGGTCGGCGGCGCCGACCAGGACGGGCTCGACTTCGCCCGAACTGTCCTCGCCCAGCACCTGGATGCGATCGGCCTGCGTCAGCATCTGCGCGGAGGCGCGATAGTAGATCGGCACCCGCGACGGCGGCTGTACGCCGATCGCCTTCAGCTCCTCGATGTGATGGTTGAGCGCGGTCACGTCGCGCCCGGTCCAGCCGGCGATGACGAGGTTGTCGACGTCGACGGAGACCTGCTCGACCGCGCCCTTGGCGTGGCCCTCGAATTCCAGGCGTGCCATCGTCAGAGGACGGCCAGGCGCGAGTTGAGCAGATCGGTGATCAGCATGTAGCCCGGCGCGTGAGTGATGCAGAACTCCGGCTTCACGGTCGCCACGACCGATTGCGGGGTGACGCCACAGGCCCAGAACACGGGATATTCGTCGTCGCGCACCGGCACCGCGTCGCCATAGTCGGGCTTGCCGATGTCCTTGATGCCGATCATCTCGGGCTTGCCGAGATGCACGGGCGCACCGTGGACCGAGGGGAAGCGCGTCGTGACCTGCACGGCGCGGATCGCGTCGGCCGGCCTGAACGGACGCATCGAGACGACCATCGGCCCGTGGAAGGGACCGGCGGGCGCGCATTCGATGTTGGTGCGGAACATCGGCACGTTGCTGTTGCAGCTCTGGTGCCGCAGCTCGAGGCCGTTCTCGATCAGCGCTTCCTCGAAGGAGAAGGAGCAGCCCAGCACGAAGGAGACGAGGTCGTCGCGCCACACGCCCTTGAGGTCGGTCACTTCCTCGACCATCTCGCCGTTCTTCCAGATGCGATAGAGCGGGATGTCGGTACGGATATCGAGATCCTCGCCCAGCGTCGGCAGCCTCCAGTCTCCCGGCTCGGACTGTCCCAGCAGGGGGCAGGGCTTGGGGTTGAGCATGCAGAAGCGTGCGAAGTCGGCGGCGAGCGCCTTGGGCAGGATCGCGAGGTTGCCCTGGACATAGCCCGGCGCCATGCCGGAGGTCGGCAGGCGGGCGGCGCCTGCGCGGATGCGGCGGCGCGCGTCGCGGCCGGTCTCGCCCTTGAGGTTGGTCATCGTGTCCATGACGGTCTCCCTGTTACTTTTACTTCCTCCCCATTCGAATGGGGAGGTGGCGCGGTAATCCGCGACGGAGGGGTCAGGGGCAACCTGCTGCGGCTCATGACCCCTCCGTCGCCGTATGACGTCGACACCTCCCCATTTGAGTGGGAAGGAATCTCAAACGTGCTGGCCGCCGTTGATCTGGATCTCGGCCCCGGAAACGTAGCTCGATCCCTTCTCGCAAAGGAAGTGAATCACGTCGGCGACCTCGTCGGGCGTGCCGAGCCGTCGCATCGGGATCTGCTCCTCGACGATCTTCTCGGTGCCGGGCGACAGGATCGCCGTGTCGATCTCGCCTGGGGCGATCGCGTTGACGCGAATGCCGCGCGGCCCGAAATCGTGGCTCATCTCGCGGGTCAGCGCGGCGAGTGCCGCCTTGGACGTGGCATAGGCCGATCCTGCGAAGGGATGGACGCGGCTTCCGGCGATCGACGTGACGTTGACGACGCAACCCTGCGCCGTCGACAACTCGGTGACCAGGCCGCGCGCCAGCGCGACGGGCGCGAAGAAATTGACGTTGAAGACCTGCCGCCACAGGTCGAACGGCGTGTCCATCGCGCCGAGCCGCTCGCCGCCCTTGCCCTTGGGCGAGATGGCGGCGTTGTTCACCAGCGCATCGAGCCGGCCGCCGGCCAGGCGCGAGCGGATCTGCTCGATGCCGCGGCCGATGTCGACGGGATCGGCGAGGTCTAGCTGGACATGGTTCTCGCCGCCGCTCGGCCAGGGGCACAGCGCACTGAAGGGCTGGCGAGAGATCGTGATCACCCGCCAGCCGTTGGCGCTGAACTTCTTCACGGTCGCATGGCCGATGCCTCGGCTTGCACCAGTCAGAACCAAGGTGCGGACATTGTCGCGAGGAAGGGCTGTATCCATGACGCTCATCCTACCCTGCCTGTGGACCGACTTCGCGTCCGATTCGCGCGACGGGCGATGCAAGGAGTTGTGGGTTCGCTTTTGTTCTTCACATCATCTATTAACCCATTGTGATTCCATGGGTTTGTTGGATTTTTAAGGCGAGTTGAGTTAAGCTTCCTTCAGGCTTGGCCCAATTTCAGGGTCGCTTGGCCGTAGTTATTTTGACGAAGCTTATTTTTGGAGTTGTCCGACATGGCGGACGAACGACGGGCCTCGATGCCCACACCCTATCTGCGCACGGGGCCTGCCACGATGCTCACGGGGATCGGCCTTTGCCTCCTCCTCATGATTATGCAGATGATGCCGGAAATTCGCGACGCCGGGCCGCAAGCTGTGATCACCGCCTCGAACACCAGCCGCTGAGCGGGCGTCCGGCCGCTTGTGCGGCTGAGCAAGAGCGCGCATCTAGGGGCCGAGGTTGCGCGTACCCATGACAGCAGAACACGATCAGGCCCTGCCGGTGGGCACGCAGCTCGGCGACTATCGCCTCGATGCGCTGATCGGCCATGGCGGCTTCGGCATCACCTATCGGGCCTTCGATACCCAGCTCGCCAAGTTCGTCGCCATCAAGGAATACATGCCGGTCGAGTTCGCGATGCGCCGGCCGGACGGCACGGTCGCACCGCGCAGCGCGCGCTACGGCGACGATTTCGCCTGGGGCCGCGAGCGCTTCCTCGACGAGGCGCGCGCCCTGGCGCGCTTCCGACACGTCCACATCGTGCCGGTGCTGCGCTACTTCGAAGCCAACGGCACGGCCTACACCGTCATGGAGTTCGAGGACGGCCACAGCGTCGCGCAGATCCTGCGCCAGCCCGGCCGGCGCCTGCAGCCGGAGGAGGTGCGCAGCCTCACGGAGGGCATGCTGAGCGGCCTCGGCGCCGTGCATGCCCAGGGCTTCCTGCACCGCGACATCAAGCCGTCGAACGTCATCGTGCGCCGCGACGGCGTGCCGATCCTGATCGACTTCGGCGCCGCGCGGCAGGCGATGGGTGGCCGCACGCGCACGCTCACCAGCATCCTGACGCCGCAATACGCGCCGATCGAGCAGTATGCGATGGACGGCAAGCAGGGTCCGTGGACTGACATCTATTCGACCGCCGCCGTCCTGCATCACGCCATCGCGGGCGCGCCCCCGCCCGAGGCGGTGAGCCGCGTCGGCAGCGATCCCTATCGTCCGCTCGCGGTGACCCATGCCGACCGTTTCGACGGTTCGATGCTCGCGGCGATCGACCGCGGACTCGCCTTCGCGCCCGAGCAGCGGCCGCAGACGATCTCCGAATGGCGCACCCTGTTCGGCGCCTCGCTGCCACGGGCCGAGGACGCGCCGACGCAGCGCATGCCCGGTCCCATCTCCGCATCGCCACGGCTCGGCGGGGTGAACCGTTCGGTAGAGGAGGCAGGCGATACGGCGCCGCCGCCGGCACCGCCATCTTCCGGCAGGGCGCGTTCGCGCCGGCGGTGGCCTTACATACTTCTCGTGCTGGGGGCCGTCGCGCTCTGGAAGTACCAGCCGCAGATTCGCGAGCGTCTTCTCGGGACGCCTGCGGTCGAGACCCAGGCTGCGTTGCCCGCTGCCGTGCCGGTCCCGGCGTCGAAGGAAGCGCCGCTGGCGGCTTCCCCTCCCGCTCCTGTGCCCTCGACCCCGACACCGGTGCCGGCACCGGCCGCGTCCGATACCCCCGCGCAGAAGGCACTCGTCGACCAGGCGCAGCGTGCCGCGGGCGAGGCCCGGGCTCTGGCCGAACGCGCGGACGAAGCGGCCCGGGCCGCCCGTGCCATGGCGGGCGAAGCGCGCATCGTGGCGGCGCGTGCCGGGCGGCCCGATCTCGAGAACGGCGAACGTCTCACCTATGGCGGCGGCTCGAGCTATGTCGGCCAGGTCGTCGACGGCCAGCGGCAAGGTCTCGGGGTTGCCGAACTGGGCAACGGCGAACGCCAGGCCGGCGACTGGAGTGCCGACCGCATGAACGGTCTCGGCACGGTCCGGCTGGCCGACGACACGCGCTATGCCGGTCAGTGGAAGGATGGCCAGTCGACCGGCCTCGGCATCCGCGAGAAACCGGGCGTCGAGCGGTCGGAGGGCAACTTCGTCGGCGGCCGGCTCGAAGGCTTCGGGCTGCAGCGCACGCTCGCCGAACCGAATGTCGTGCGGGCTGGAGAGTTCCATGCCGACCTTCTCGATGGGCCGGGAGTCGAACGCATCGGCGAACGCGAGCGCTACGAGGGCGGCTTCCGCAACGGCCAGCGCAACGGCTTCGGTCAGTACACCGACGCCGAGGGTAAGACGCGTCCGGGTCGCTGGGCCGATGGAAAGCTCGTCGAATCAGCGCCTTAGTCGCGTTCCAGGATTGATGGCACGGATGTTGCGCCCTGCGGGGTTCAAGAGAGCATCTGCCATCCGTGTCAAAGCCACTGTCCGTAGTGCTGATCGACGACAATCCCACCCGCGCCGAGATCGTGGAGTTGGGACTGCGCGATGCCGGCTATGTTCTCCTGGCGCGGCTCGACGGCACCCACGACCTCGCGACGCGCGTCAATGTCCTGCAACCCGACGTCATCGTGGTCAGCATCGACAGTCCCAGTCGTGACGCGATCGAGGACCTGCGGCGCACGACGGAACAGCAGCCGCGTCCCATCGCCCTGTTCGCCGATCGGTCCGATCCCGCGATCATCGCGGCAGGCATGGAGGCGGGCGTGTCCGCCTATGTCGTGAAGGGACTGACGCAGGACCGCGTGCAACCGGTCGTCGACGTCGCGGTCGCGCACTTCAATCGTTATCACGCGATGCGCGAGGAACTCGACCGCGCGCGCCTGTCGCTCGTGGAACGCAAGACCGTCGATCGCGCCAAGGGCTTCCTGATGGAGCAGAAGGGGATCGGCGAAGAGGCCGCCTACAAACTGCTGCGCAAGCTCGCCATGGATCAGAACAAGCGCATTGGCGAAGTGGCGCAGGACCTTCTCACCTATGCGAAGGCGCTGAAGTTCTAGGCAGGCGAGATGCCTGCCTCTTTGGCGGCCATGCTGCATTTGCGAGCACTCGATAACACGACCCCAAAGGGGTGATTTTCGAGGTCGTCGACACTTTCATCGATGGATCAGCCACTTGGCCGATCGCGGCGGCGCCTTCGGCGGTTGGCATGTTTCCTGCTGAACTACAGGCGAGGCGCCCAATGACGGGCGGCTCCTGAATTTCGGGCAGGCCAATGGCGGTCTGCCCTCCCGGACAATGACGTCCCACACGGTCGCTTCATCGCGGCCGCTTGGGGCGTCTTTTTTTTTGGAGTCGAGTCTGGTGGGACAAGTCGAGCGACCGAAGGTGAGGGTGGGGTTCATTCCCCTGATCGACTGCGCGCCCGTGCTGTTCGCGGAGGTGCTCGGCCTCTACGAGCGTCACGGTCTCGACGTCGAACTGCTCCGCGAAGTCTCCTGGTCCAACATCCGCGACAAGCTCGCGGTCGGCCTGCTCGACGCGGCCCACATGCTCTCGCCGATGCCGCTCGCGACCACGCTGGGCATCGACAGCGTCAACGTCCCGATGATCGCGGCGATGACGCTGCATCTGAACGGCAACTCGATCACGCTGTCGAACGCGCTGTGGCGGGAGATCGAGGACGCTGCGCCCGAGCATGTCGGCGACCATCGCCCGGCCGGCGCGCCGCTCGATGCCCGCGCCCTGGCCGCCGTCGTTGCTCGCCGCGCGTGCGAGGGCCGCCCGCCCATCACGCTGGCGTCGGTCTTCACCTACTCCTCGCACAATCACCTGCTGCGCCTGTGGCTCGCTTCGGGCGGCATCGATCCGGATCGCGACGTGCGCCTCACGGTCGTGCCGCCGCCTCACATGGTGGCGCATCTCTCGGGCGGCACGATCGACGGCTACTGCGTCGGCGAGCCGTGGAACCAGCAATCCGCGACCCTCGGCATCGGCCGCATCGCCGCGTCCAGCCGGCAGATCTGGGACTCGATGCCCGAGAAGGTGCTGGGTACGACCGAGGCCTGGGCGCAACGCAATCCCAAGACTCTCATCGCGCTCGTGAAGGCCATCATCGAGGCCTGCGCCTGGCTCGACGAACCGGCCAACCGGCCCGAGGCGGCGCGCATCCTGGCGATGCCCCGCTTCCTCAACGTGCCGGCGGATGTGATCGGCCGCTCGTTGAGTCTTCCGGACTTCCACATCTTCCATCGCCAGCTCGCCAACTTCCCGTGGCGCAGCCATGCCGACTGGTACCTGTCGCAGATGGTGCGGTGGGGCCAGGTCGAGTCGCGCCCCGACATGCGCGCCGTGGCCGATCGCGTGTTCCGCAGCGACATCTACCGCGCCGCCGCCAGCGAGCTTGGCCTGCCGTGCCCGCTGGGAGACCGCAAGGTCGAGGGTGCGCATTCCGATCCCTGGATCCTGCCGACCAACGGCGCACCGGTGGCGATGGGTCCCGACAGTTTCCTCGATGGGTCGGTGTTCGACCCCAACAACGAAACCTCAACGACCTTCAAACAGCAGGAGAGCAATCATGGCGACTAGGAACGGCCGCAAGGGCCTGGGACGGCGCGACCTTTTCAAGAGCGCCTCGGGCGTCGCGGCGACGGCCGCCCTGGTGAGCGCCGTGCGCGCCTCCTTCCCGGGTGGCGCCTTCGCGCAGACGAGCGGACCGGAGACCAACAAGGTCACGCTGGGCTTCATCGCGCTCACCGATTCCTCGCCGCTGATCATCGCCAAGGAAAAGAAGCTGTTCGACAAGTACGGCATTACCGACGCCAACGTCGCCAAGCAGGCGTCCTGGGGCACGACGCGCGACAATACCGTGCTGGGTTCGTCTTCAGGCGGCGTCGACGGCGCCCATATCCTGACGCCCAAGCCCTACCAGATGTCGCTGGGGCTCACGACGCCGGAGAACAAGCCGGTGCCGATGTACATCCTGTCGCGCCTCAACACGAACGGCCAGGCGATCTCGGTCGCCAAGGACCTGATGAGCACCGGCGCCACCGTCAATGCGGCGCCGCTCAAGGAGGCCTTTGCCAAGATGAAGGCCGCCGGCAAGGATCCGAAGTGCGCGATGACCTTCCGCGGCGGCACCCACGACCTGTGGATCCGCTACTGGCTGGCCGCAGGCGGCATCGATCCCGACAAGGACGTCTCGACCATCGTCGTGCCGCCGCCCCAGATGGTGGCCAACATGAAGGTCGGCAGCATGGAGGCCTTCTGCGTCGGCGAACCGTGGAACGAGCAGCTCGTCAACCAGGGCATCGGCTACACCGCCTGCACCACGGGTGACCTCTGGAAGAACCATCCGGAGAAGAGCCTCGCCATGCGCGCCGAGTGGGTCGACAAGAATCCGAAGGCGGCGCTGGCCGTCCTGCAGGCGGTGCTAGAGGCGGCGCAGTGGTGCGACAAGCGCGAGAACGCCAAGGAACTGGCCGACATCGTCGGCAAGCGCCAGTGGTTCAACTGTCCCCCCTCCGACATCATCAACCGCATCGAAGGCAAGGTGAACTACGGCGACGGCCGCAAGATCGACAACCGCGACCTGTCGATGAAGTTCTGGCGCGACCACGCCTCCTATCCCTACCAGAGCCACGAGCTGTGGTTCCTCACCGAGAACCAGCGCTGGGGCATGATGGCCGCCGATCTCGACACCAAGGCGATCATCGGCAAGGTCAATCGCGAGGATCTGTGGCGCGAGGCCGCCAAGGCCATCGGCGTCTCCGCGGCCGACATGCCGGCCGGGACGTCGCGCGGCAAGGAGACGTTCTTCGACGGCAAGGTCTTCGACCCGGCCGACCCGAAGGCCTACCTCGCTGCACTCCAGATCAAGAAGGTGGCGTGATGCCGGCTGCTGCAAGGGCCGCCGCCTCGGTGGCCGTCGCCACGCCCGTTCCGGAGAGCTCGGCGGAAATCGTGACGTTCCGGCCGCCCGTGCGGCCGGCGCTGGAACGTACTCTGGAAATGGCGCGCCATGTCGCGAGCGTCGTGCTGCCACCGCTCATCGTGCTCTCGATCACGCTGTTCGTCTGGCAGCTCCTGTGCTCGGAGCCCGGCGCGAGGCTGCCGCCGCCGACCAAGGTGGTGTCGGATGCCTGGGACTTCATCGCCGATCCGTTCTACGACAATGGCGGCATAGACAAGGGCGCCTTCTGGCAGATCTCCAAGAGCCTCGGGCGCGTTGCGATCGGCTTCAGCTTCGCCGCCGTCGTCGGCATCGCGCTCGGCGTGCTGGTCGGCCAGAGCACCTGGGCAATGCGCGGCCTCGATCCGATCTTCCAGGTCCTGCGCACCGTGCCGCCGCTCGCCTGGCTGCCGCTGTCGCTGGCGGGCTTCCGCCATGCCGATCCGTCGGCCCTGTTCGTGATCTTCATCACCTCGATCTGGCCGATCATCATCAACACGTCGGTGGGCGTGCGGAACATCCCGCAGGACTATCGAAACGTCGCGGCGGTGATCCGGCTCTCCTGGTGGGAGGTCTTCTACAAGATCACGCTGCCCGCCACCGTGCCCTACATCTTCACCGGCCTGCGCATCGGCGTCGGCCTGAGCTGGCTCGCCATCGTGGCGGCGGAGATGCTGATCGGCGGTGTCGGCATCGGCTTCTTCATCTGGGACGCGTGGAACAGCTCGCGCATCTCCGACATCATCGTGGCGCTCGTGTACATCGGCATCGTCGGCTTCCTGCTCGACAAGCTGATCGCCGTGGTCGGTCACTTCGTGTCGCATGGCGCCTCGGCGCAGTAGGAGCAACCGGCCATGACCACTCAACCCTATCTCAAGTTCGAACAGGTCGGCATGAGCTTCCGCCGCGGCCAGATGGCGACGGAAGTGCTGCGCGACGTGAACCTGCGCATCGAGCAGGGCGAGTTCGTCTCGCTGATCGGCCATTCGGGATGCGGCAAGTCGACCTTGCTCAACATCCTGGGCGGCCTGCTGAAGTCGACCAGCGGCGAGGTCTTCCTCGAAGGCAAGGTGGTCGACGATCCGGGTCCAGACCGTGCCATCGTGTTCCAGAACCATTCGCTGCTGCCGTGGCTGACCGTCTACGGCAACATCGCTATCGCGGTGGACAAGGTGTTCGGCAGCTCGAAGAGCAAGGCCGAGCGCCATGACTGGGTGATGCACAATCTCGAACTGGTGCAGATGGCCCAGGCCAAGGACAAGCGGCCGCACGAAGTGTCGGGCGGCATGAAGCAGAGAGTCGGCATCGCCCGCGCGCTTGCCATGCAGCCCAAGGTGCTGCTGATGGACGAGCCGTTCGGCGCGCTCGACGCGCTGACCCGCGCGCACCTGCAGGACAGCGTCATGGAAATCCATGCGCGTCTCGGCAACACGGTGATGATGATCACCCACGATGTCGACGAGGCGGTGCTGTTGTCCGACCGCGTGGTGATGATGACCAACGGTCCCGCTGCGACGATCGGCGAGATCCTGCCGATCGACCTTGCCCGGCCGCGCCGCCGTCTCGAACTCGCCACCGACCCCGAGTACGCGCGCTGCCGCGCCGCCGTGCTCGAATTCCTCTACGCGCGTCACAGGGTGCCGGCGCGTGTCGCGGCCTAGCAGCGTGCCTCCCCCGTCAGCGGGGGAGGCGTCGCCGTCATACGGCGACGGTGGGGTCATGCATCTTGAGTTGGCGATGACCCCTCCGTCGGCCTGTGAGGCCGACACCTCCCCATTTGAGTGGGGAGGTGCATGAAAGAAGAATTCGACGACGCCCAGAAGCAGTGGCTGCAGGGTTTCGTCAGCGGGATCGAAGCCCGCAAGGCGGCGGACAAGCTCGCCTCGCGCACGGCGGGATCGTCCTCCGAAGGCCAGCCGATCGGTCCCGACGCCCTGCAGCATGCCGCGCAGGACCGTATCGTGGCGTCGGGCGGCAAGCTGGTCGCCGAGGAGACCGCCAAGCGCGCACGCAATCCGCTCGATCGCTGGGACGAGGTGGTGGGCCGCGCCGAGGCGGGGCAGTTTCCCAAGGGCATCGACGTCTTCCTCACCAAGTATCACGGACTCTTCTTCGTCGCGCCGGCGGAGAATTCCTTCATGTGCCGGCTGCGCATGCCCAACGGCATCCTGAACGCCTGGCAGATGCGTGGTCTGGCCGAAGCCGCGGATGCCTTCGGCGGCGGCTATGCCGACGTGACGACGCGCGCCAACCTGCAGATCCGCGAGATCCCCGCGCGGCATGCCATCGACCTGCTGCTCGCCGTGCAGGATCTCGGGCTGACGGCGCGCGGCTCGGGCGCCGACAATATCCGCAACATCACCGGCAGCGCGACGGCCGGCATCGACCCGCAGGAGCTCTACGATACGCGGCCGCTGTGCCGCGCCATGCATCACTACATCCTCAATCATCGCGAGATGTACGGCCTGCCGCGCAAGTTCAACATCGCCTTCGACGGCGGCGGGCGCGTGCCGGTGCTGGAGGACACCAACGACATCGGCTTCGTCGCGACCGAGGTGACGGGCGGCGCGGGCTTCGAGCCTGGCATCTATTTCCGCCTACAGCTGGGCGGCATCACGGGTCATCTCGATTTCGCGTTCGAGACCGGGATACTGCTGAAGCCGGAGGAATGCGTGGCGGTGGCAGGCGCCGTGGTGCGCGCCTTCGCGATCCACGGCGACCGCACCAACCGCCAGAAGGCGCGCCTGAAATACGTGATCGACCGCATGGGCCGCGAGGCCTTCGTGGCCGAGGTCGAGAAGGAACATGGCGGCAAGCTGCGGCGCGCGGCCGGTGCGCAGGTGGCGCCGCGCATGCTGGCCGACAAGCAAGGCCATATCGGCGTGCATCGCCAGAAGCAGGCCGGCCGCAACTATCTCGGCCTCGTCCTCCCGGTCGGCCGCATGACCTCGGAGCAGATGCGCGGCATCGCCGGGATCGCGGACCGCTTCGGCAGCGGCACGATCCGGCTCACGGTCTGGCAGAACCTGCTGATCTCCGACGTGGCCGACCGTGACGTCGGCGTCTGCATCGCAGCCATTGCCGCCCTCGGTCTCCGCGTCGAGGCGAGCGCGCTGCGGCGCGGCCTGGTGGCCTGCACCGGCAATGCCGGCTGCAAGTTCGCGGCCGCGAACACCAAGGGCCATGCGCTGAAGCTCGTGGACCATCTCGAGATGCGGCTGGCCATCGACACGCCGATCAACATCCATCTGACGGGCTGCCACCATTCCTGCGCCCAGCACTATGTCGGCGACATCGGCCTGATCGCCGCCAGGGTCGAGCGCGGCGAGGACAGTGTCGAGGGCTATCACGTCTTCATCGGTGGCGGTGCGGCCTCGACCGCGGAGCAGGCGATGGCGCGAGAGTACGCGACCTCGATCGCCTTCGACGATCTGCCGCCGCTCCTCGAGAGGTTGCTGGCGACGTACCTGGCGCACCGTCAGTCCGCCACCGAATCGTTCTTCGAATTCTGCCGTCGCCACGAGATCGCCGCCCTGCGCGATCTGGCCGAGCGCGCCCCGGTGCCGGCGCTCGCTGCATGAACGCCCTCGCGCCCATTCCGAAGATCGTTCCCGAGAACGCGCCCTTCTCGACGGAGCAGCGCGCCTGGCTGAACGGCTTCTTCGCCGCCTATCTCGGCGTCAACGGCGGCGGTCCGGAAAGCGCTCCCGCGGAAGGCGCCGAGCCGGAGGATTTCCCCTGGCACGATGCGGCGCTGTCGCTTGGCGAACGGCTTGAACTCGCAAAGGACAAAAAGCCCGAACGCCAGCTCATGGCTGCGATGGCCCAGCTTGATTGCGGCCAGTGCGGCTATCTCTGCCAGACCTATGCCGAAGCCGTGTGGTTCGGCGCCGAGGCCGACATGGGCCGCTGCGTGCCGGGCGGCAAGGAAACGCAGCGCAAGGTGAAGGAACTCGTCGCCGCGTTCGAGCCGCTGCGCAACGGTTCGACCGTCGTGGCGCCAGCGGTGAAGTCCACCAGCCAGGTCGGCTTCTCGCGTGACCGGCCGGCGCTTGCGACCCTGGTGGATGCCCATCCGCTGAACCGCAACGGATCGGAAAAGGACGTGCGGCACGTCGTGCTCGATCTCTCGGCGAGCGACGTCACTTACGAGGCCGGCGACAGCCTGGGCGTCTTCGCCCGCAAGAACCCGCAGCTCGTGCAGGCGGTGCTCGACCGGCTGGGCGCCACGGGCGAGGAGATGGTCGGCGTCGATCACGAGGCGCTGCCGCTTCGACAGGCTCTGCTGAGCAAGGTCGACATCGCCCGGCCGAGCGACGAGTGCATGCTGTTCCTGGCGAACCGGGCTTTCGACGGCGAGGAGGCGTTGAAGCTGCAGGCGCTGGCCGCGGGCGAGGGGCCGCCGGAGCTGGCCGAGGCCGACCTGCTCGATCTGCTGCACGCCTTCCCGTCGGTCTCGCCGTCGCTGCCCGGCCTGTTGAAGTCGCTCGACCGCCTGCAGCCGCGCCTCTACTCGATCGCCTCGTCGCCCAAGGCCCACCCGCGCGAGGTCCATCTGACCGTATCGGCGGTGCGTTGGGATACCAAGGACAGGACTCGTACCGGAATCGGCTCCTGCTATCTCGCCGACTTTGCCAAGCCGGGGGACGTCATCCCGGTGTTCGTGCAGAAGAGTCACGGCTTCGCGCCGCCGGCCGATGATACGATGCCGGCCATCATGGTCGGACCCGGCACGGGCATCGCGCCGTTCCGGGCCTTCCTCGAGGAGCGTGATGCACGGGATGCGAAAGGCAGGAACTGGCTGTTCTTCGGCGACCAGAAGCGCTCGACGGACTTTCTCTATGAGGACCAGATTGTCGACTGGCAGCGGCGCGGCGTGCTGTCCCGCCTCGATCTCGCTTTCTCGCGCGACCAGGCCGAGAAGGTTTATGTCCAGACGCGCATGCGCGAGAACGCGGCCGAACTCTGGGCGTGGTTCGAGCAGGGGGCTCACTTCTACGTCTGCGGCGACGCCAAGCGCATGGCCAGGGACGTCGAGACGACACTGCTCGACGTCGCGATGGGACCTGGTCGCAAGAGCGCCGCCGAAGCGAAGGCCTGGCTCGACGGCCTCGCCAAGGCCGGCCGGTATCAGCGCGATGTCTACTAGTGTTCTTCCGCTTCGCGTTGACCGACCCTACCTCATCGTGAAGAGCCGTGCGCAGCGCGGCGTCTCGAAGGATGGGCAACGCACGCGGTGCTCGTGCCCACCCTTCGAGACGCGCTCCTGCGGAGCGCTCCTCAGGGTGAGGTCATTGTTGTCGTCATGACGGCCGGCGTCCATACGACCTGCCCCTATTGCGGCGTGGGATGCGGTATCGTCGCCACGCCTGACGGCAAGGGGGGAGCCGCCATCGCGGCTGATCACGACCATCCGGCCAACCAGGGGCGGCTGTGTTCGAAAGGCGCGGCGCTGGGCGAGACGCTGTCGCTCGGGGATCGCCTGCTGCATCCCGAGATCGACGGCCAGCGCGTCTCATGGGAGGTCGCGCTCGACACGGTGGCGGAGGGCTTCCGCAAGACGATCGAAGAGCATGGACCCGATGCCGTCGCCTTCTATGTCTCCGGCCAGTTGCTGACCGAGGACTACTATGCCGCCAACAAGCTGATCAAAGGCTTCCTCGGCACCGCCAACATCGACACCAACTCGCGCCTCTGCATGGCGTCGTCCGTGGCGGGCCACAAGCGCGCCTTCGGCAGCGACACGGTGCCGGGACTCTATGAGGATTTCGAGCTGGCCGATCTCGTGGTGCTGGTCGGCAGCAATCTCGCCTGGTGCCATCCCGTGCTGTTCCAGCGGCTCGAGGCGGCCAAGCGCGCGCGGCCCTCGATGAAGGTGGTCGTCGTCGATCCGCGCCGCACCGAGACCTGCGACATCGCCGATCTCCACCTGGCGTTGAAGCCGGGCAGCGACGTGGCGCTGTTCAACGTCCTGCTGGCCGGTCTCGCGGAGCGCGGCGCGATCGACCGGCACTTCGTCGAGCGGCACACGTCGGGCCTCGACGAGGCGCTCGCCGTGGCCCGGGCCACCGATGCCAGCGCCTGCGGTTTGCCATCGGCCGAGATCGCGACCTTTCTCGACTGGTCTGCCCGCACCGACAAGGTAGTGACGCTCTATTCCCAGGGCGTGAACCAGTCGAGCGCCGGCGTCGACAAGGTGAACGCGATCATCAATTGCCACCTGCTGACCGGCCGCATCGGCCGGCCCGGCATGGGGCCCTTCTCGATCACCGGCCAGCCCAATGCGATGGGCGGCCGCGAGGTCGGCGCGCTGTCCAACACCCTGGCGGCCCACATGGATTTCGGTGCGGCGGACGTCGATCGCGTCGGGCGCTTCTGGCGCGCCGCGCGCATGGCGACGAAGCCCGGCCTCAAGGCGGTCGAGTTGTTCGAGGCCGTGCGGGCCGGTCGCATCAAGGCGGTGTGGATCATGGCGACCAATCCCGTCGACAGCCTTCCGGACGCCGACACGGTCCGCGAGGCGTTGCGGGCTTGCGAATTTTCGATCGTCTCCGAGGCGATCCGTGCGACCGACACCGTCGACGCCTGCCGCATCCGCCTGCCGGCGCTTGCCTGGGCGGAGAAGGACGGCACGGTGACCAACTCGGAGCGAGGCATCTCGCGCCAGCGGCCGTTCCTGCCGCCGCCCGGCGAAGCGAGGCAGGACTGGTGGATCCTCTCGGAGGTCGCGCGGCGCCTCGGCCATGGCGAGGCCTTCGCGTGGCGCGGCGTTGCCGACATCTTTCGCGAGCATGCCGCGCTTTCCGGTTTCGAGAACGAGGGCAGGCGCGATTTCGACATCGGTGCCTGCGCCACGCTGGACGACGCGGCTTACGAAGCGCTGAAGCCCTTCGTGTGGGGCGGTGGGAGCGACAAGCGTTTCTTCGGCGAGGGTGGCTTCTTCCATGCCGACCGCCGCGCGCGGTTCGTCGCGACGAAGGCACGCTTCCCCGTGAACGCACCGGACGGGGCGCGGCCACTGATCCTCAACACCGGCCGCGTGCGCGACCAGTGGCACACCATGACTCGCACCGGAAAGTCGGTGCGTCTTGCCGGCCATCGTCCCGAGCCCGCGATCGAACTGCATCCGCGTGACGCTGCGGCGCGTGGCCTGTCCGACGGCGACATCGCCGAAGTGACGAGTGCATGGGGCCGTGGCGTGCTGCGTGTGCATGTGACGGACTCCTTGCGGCGCGGAGAGGCGTTCGCGCCCATGCATTGGACCGCGCAGGTGAGTCGCGCGGGTCGCATCAACGCTGCAGTGAATCCCGCCGTCGATCCGATCTCGGCCCAGCCCGAACTCAAGCACACGCCTGTCGAGATTCGTCGTCTGGATATGCGCTGGCATGGCACGATTCTCGCTCATCGCGCAGTCATGCTGCCGGAGATTTCCTACTGGGCGCGCGTGCAGGGCGCCGGCTACCACGCCTACAGCGTTGCGGGCGAGCAATCCTTCGCAGTTGCACAACGAATGTTGGCGGCGGCCGTGCGCACGACCAATCCCGGCCCGTGGCTCGTCGGCGAGAAAAATGTCGCCGCCGTCATCAGCGACGGAAGGGTCGAGGCGATCATGTCCCTGTCCGAGACGCATGACGCGGGGGCACGGGACCGCTTCGCGCCGTTCATGATGCTGGATCGCCTGTCGGACGCGCAGCGCGATGAGCTGCTGCATGGCGGTACCGACATGCATCGCGGCGGCGAGATCTGCGCCTGCTTCGGCGTCTCCTGCGGCGCGGTCGAGGCGGCGATTGCCGACGGTGCGGCCTCGCTGGCCGCCGTCGGCGCCAAGACGCATGCGGGCACCAGTTGCGGTTCCTGCCGTCCCGAAATTCGCGCGCTGTTGCGCAAGGCCCGTCTCGCAAAGGCCGCATGATGCAGACCTTTCCCCTCTTTCTCTCCCTGCAGGGCCGCCGGGCGCTGGTCGTCGGCGGTGGCGACGCGGCCGCCCGCAAGGCCGAGTTGCTGCTCAAGGCCGGCGCCCAGGTCTCCCTCGTTGCCGGGACGGTGGGCGGCGAGATCGCCCAGCTCATTTCCGAGGGCCACATCTCCTGGGCCGGCCGCACCTTCCACGATGGCGAACTGGACGGGGTTTCCCTGGTCATCGTGGCCACCGAAGACGAAGCCGAGCAGGCGCGTGTCTCGACCTCGGCGCAGAAACGGTGCGTGCCCGTCAACGTCGTCGACCGGCCCGCGCTCTCCAGTTTCATCATGCCGGCGATCGTCGACCGGGCACCCGTGACCATCGCCATCTCGACAGCCGGCACGGCGCCCGCTCTCGCACGCCGCATCCGTGCCGAGATCGAACGCACTCTCCCGGCTGCGCTGGGCCGGCTGGCGCGCTTCGCTGACGTCTTCCGCGAGCAGGTGCGGCGAACGCTGGTGGTACCTCGCGCGCGGCGCCGCTTCTGGGATCGCGTCTTCGAGGGCCCGGTCGGCGAACTGGCCCTGGCCGGCGACGAAATCGGCGCGCGCCGCGAACTCATCCGCCTGCTCGACGGCGTGCGAAACGAGACGACGTCGACCGGCATGGTTCACCTGGTGGGGGCCGGTCCCGGCGATCCCGACCTGTTGACCCTGAAGGCGCACCGTCTGCTGCAGCGCGCCGATGTCGTGGTCTACGACCGGCTGGTCTCCGATGAGGTCCTGTCGATGGCGCGGCGCGACGCGGAGCGCGTCTATGTCGGCAAGCGCCGGGCGAACCATTGCGTGCCCCAACAGGAGATCAACGACCGGCTGGTGGCTCTGGCCCGCGCCGGCAAGAGCGTCGTGCGGCTCAAGGGCGGCGATCCGTTCGTATTCGGCCGCGGCGGCGAGGAGGTGGAGGCGCTGGTGAAGGCCGGCATCGCCGTAGAGGTCGTACCCGGCGTGACGGCAGCCTTGGGCTGCGCCTCGAGCGCGGGCATCCCGCTCACCCATCGCGACCATGCGCAGGCCTGTGTGCTCGTCACCGGCCATCTTAAGGACGGTTCCGTCGACCTCGACTGGCAGATGCTGTCGCGGCCGCGCCAGACCGTCGTCATCTATATGGGGATGGGGGCGCTGCAGCAGATCGCCACGCAGCTGGTCGCCCATGGACTGCCTGCGTCGACCCCGGTGGCCCTCATCGAGCATGGCACCACCGAGCGGGAACGGCGGGTCGTCGGCACCCTCGCCACCATCGAGGGGCAGGCCCAGCGGGCGCATCTCACGGGCCCGACTCTCTGCATGGTGGGTGAAGTAGTGGGGCTGGCGCTCAGCCGCGACCAGGAATTTAGCTTTGAGTCGAGAATGGGTCTCTGATAAGGGTGTCTGTGACAAAAATGCAACAACACCGGGGCGCGGATGCGTAGCTTTGTACTGAGCCTGGCGGCACTGTTGGCATTTGCCGGCACCAGCTTCGCCCAGACGAATACCGGCGCTTCGAGCGCTCCAAAAGTGAAGACCGCCGCGAACGCGCAGACCACTACCACGAAGAAGCAGACCGCTGCACCGGCCAAGTCGGCAAACGTCCAGAAGGCCGCGGCTCAGCAGAAGAAGGCGCCGGCCGCCACACCGCAGCAGCTCCGCGCCGGCCGCTATGCCGGTTTTGCGCCGGCCGCAGCAGCCTTGGCCGCGCCGCTGCCGGCTCCCGACCTCGACCTGTCGAGCCCGCGCAGTCTCAGCCTGATGAACTTCAACACCAAGGAAGAGGTGACGGTCACCTACTGGTCGAACGGCGCCTATCATCGCAGTGCGCTCGACCAGCTCAACCAGTTCCTGCGCGACAGCCGCGACAGCGGCGTGACCGAGATGGATCCGCTGCTGTTCGACGTGCTGTGGCACACCGCCCGTATCGCGGGCTACGGCGGCCAGATCGAGGTCCTGTCGGCCTTCCGCTCGCCCGAGAGCAATGCCTGGCTGGCCAGCGTCAGCCGCGGCGTCGCGCGCGACAGCCAGCACATGAACGGCAATGCGATGGACATCCGCTTCCCGGGCGTCCCGGTGTTCCGCATCCGCCAGGCGGCGCGCTCGCTCAACATGGGCGGCGTCGGCTTCTACCCGCGCTCCGGCTTCGTGCATCTCGACACGGGTCCCGTCCGCTACTGGTAAGGCCATGAGCCGCATCGAGATCGTCGAGGGCGACATCACGCGCCTCGACGTCGATGCCATCGTGAACGCCGCCAACGAGAGCCTGTTGGGCGGCGGAGGCGTCGACGGCGCCATCCACCGCGCCGCGGGCCCCGAACTTCTCGCCGAATGCCGCACCCTAGGCGGCTGCCCGACGGGCGAAGCGAAGATCACGGCCGGCTATCGCCTCAAGGCGCGTCACGTCATCCATACCGTTGGCCCGGTCTGGCATGGCGGCAAGCAGGGCGAGCCCGAACTTCTGGCGCGCTGCTATCGCAACAGCCTGGCGCTCGCGATCGTGCACGGCCTGCACAGCATCGCCTTCCCCGCCATCTCGACCGGCATCTACGGCTATCCGAAGCGCGAAGCCGCCGAGATCGCCGTCCACGAGGTCAACATGATCCCGCTGATCGAGCGGGTCGTCTTCTGCTGCTTCGACAAGGAAACCGCCGATCTCTACCGCGAGATCGTGGGCGAGTAGATTCCGTCCGGGCGAGAAACAATCACATCGTTTAATTCAACAACGACCTCACCCTGAGGAGCGGTCCGCAGGACCGCGTCTCGAAGGGTGGTTACGAGCACCATGTTTGTTGCCCATCCTTCGAGACGCACGCCTTCGGCGCGCTCCTCAGGATGAGGGTCAGGGTGTGTCGACGAGCTGAACCGAAACGTCCTTGAAAATTCTACTGCCCGTACCTGTTCGCGTTCTTCAGGTACTCGATCTCCTCCGGCGTCGTGCTCCTGCCCAGCACCTCGTTGCGGTGGGGGAAGCGGCCAAAGCGGGCGACGACGTCGCGGTGGTCGATCGCCGATTTGATGTTGTTCTCGCCGCCGATCGTCTCGAACAGGGCGCAGGCGAACTGCTGGTCGGCGAGTTGTTCGCTGTGGCCGAACGGCATGTAGAAGAACAGCCGCATGTCGACCGGGAAGACCGATGGATAGAAGCGCGCCACCGCATAACGCGCGATCTCGATGGCCCTGGCGTCGCCGGCGAAGGCGCGCGCCGTCTTGCGGAAGCAGTTCCGGGTGAACTGGTCGCAGAGAAGGATGAGTGCCAGCGCGCCCTCGGGCGAATCCTTCCAGGCGTCGAGGTCTCCGGCGATGGCGCGCTCGATCGCGGCGCCGAAGCGGCCGATCGTCTCGGCGTCGAACTCGGGCGTGCTCTTCCACCAGATGTCGCGCGGCTTGCCGTGGTCGGGATGGCCGAGCGGCAGGAACCAGAAATCGATGATGTCGCGGATGGACGGGGCGTCTTTCATGCGGCTTAGTTAGGCAGGCCGCAAAGAAGCCGTCGAGAGAGGAAACCTTGGGCAAGGTCAAAAACGTTCTGTTCATCATGTGCGACCAGCTGCGCGCGGACCATCTGTCCTGCGCCGGCCATCCACACCTGAAGACCCCGGCGATCGATGCGCTGGCGGCGCGCGGCGTGCGCTTCCCGCGTGCCTACGTGCAGTCGGGCGTCTGCGGCCCGAGCCGCATGAGCTTCTATACCGGCCGCTACGTGTCGAGCCACGGCGCAACCTGGAATCGCGTGCCGCTCTCCTTGCGCGAAAAGACCATCGGCGACTTCCTGTCGGCGGCCGGGATCAAGGTAGCCCTCGCCGGCAAGACCCACGTCCTGCCCGACCTCGAGGCGCTGGAACGGTTCGGCATCGAAGGCGGTTCGGCGCTGGATGCGCTGATGCGCGCCGGTCGCTTCGAGGAGCTCGATCGCTACGACGGTCACTCGCCGCCGGGCGGGGAAAGCGGCTACGCCGATTATCTGCGCCGGCACGGCTATGTGTCCGACGATCCCTGGAGCGACTTCGTGATCGCGGCCGACGGGCCAAACGGCGAGAAGGCCTCGGGCTGGCACATGCGCAACGTCCACCTGCCCGCGCGTGTGAAGGAGGAGCATTCCGAGACCGCCTACATGACCCGCGAGGCGATGCGCTTCATCGACGAGATGGGCGAGACGCCGTGGTGCCTGCATCTCAGCTACGTGAAGCCGCACTGGCCCTACATGGCGCCGGCGCCCTATCACAACATGTACGGCGCTGCCGACATGCTCCCTCTGAACCGCGACGAGCAGGAACGCGCGAACGAGCATCCCGTGCTGGCCGCCTATCGCGAGATGGAGGAATCGGTCTCCTTCAGCCGACCCGAGGCGCCGGGCATCGTGCGGCCGGCCTATATGGGTCTCATCACCCAGCTCGACGACTGGCTCGGCCGCCTGTTCGCCCACATGGAGCGCGCCGGTCGTCTCGACGACACGCTGATCGTCTTCACCGCCGATCACGGAGACTTCCTGGGCGACCACTGGCTGGGCGAGAAGGAGATGTTCTACGAGGAGGCGCAGCGCGTTCCCTTCATCGTGGTCGACCCCGATCCCGAGGCCGACCTGACGCGCGGCACCGTGGACGAGCGCTTCGTGGAGGCGATCGACGTCGTCCCGACCATCCTCGAGACGCTGGGCCTGCCAACGCAGGATCACCTGCTCGAGGGCCGCTCGCTGTTGCCGCTGCTTCGCAAGATCCACCTCGACTCCTGGCGCGACGCGGTCTTCTCCGAACTCGACTATTCCTTCCGTGAGGCGCGCAAGATCCTGGGCCGCAAGCCCAACGAGTGCCGCGCCATCATGGTCCGCACCGACCGCTGGAAATACGTCTGGTGGCAAGGCTACCGGCCGATGCTCTTCGATCTCGCCAACGACCCGAAGGAACGCCGCGATCTGGGCAACGACCTGACCTACGCGCCAATCTTCCGTGAGATGGAGGAGCGGCTGAACGCCTGGGCGAAGGCCCGCAAGAGCCGCGTCACCGTCGACGACGCCTATGTCGAGGCGCGCACGGCCAAACACCGTCAGCACGGCATCTTCTTCGGCCAGTGGTAAAATGAGTGGTGACATGAAAGCGAACCCCTACATCCTCCACGGCATCGGCCCGTCGCCCTACTCGGTGAAGATGCGCGCCATCCTGCGCTATCGCCGGTTGCCCTTCGTGTGGAAGGCCGACGGCTCGGCGCGCGATGTTGCGGTCGCAGCCGGCCTGCCGCCCGTGATCCCGGCGCTGACGTTTCCCGACGGTACGGTGATGAACGATTCGACGCCGCTCGCCCATGCGCTGGAGCGCGCCCATCCCGGCCAGCGTTCGATCGTGCCGGACGATCCGGCGCACGCCTTCCTCAGCGACCTCCTCGAGGATTTCGGCGACGAGTGGGTCACCAAGGCGATGTTCCACTATCGCTGGTTCTACGAAGCCGATCGCGTGTTCGCGCAAGTCTGGGTGATCACCTCGCGCGATCCGCAGATGCCGCAGGACAGGCGGCGCGAGGCGATGCAGTCCTTCAACGACCGCCAGGTCGGTCGCATGGCGATGGTCGGCTGCACCGACGCCAACCGGCCCGTCATCGAGGACAGCTACCGCTTCATCCTCGATACGCTCGAAGCGCATGTCGGCAAGATGGAGTTCCTGTTCGGCTCGCGGCCGTCGCTGGCGGATTTCGGCCTGTTCGGCCAGCTCCAGATCCTGTCGGTCGATCCCACGCCGATGGAGGAGATGCGGCGCCGGGCGCCCGACGTCTATTGCTGGCTGCTGCGTCTCGACGACGCCTCGGGCGTCGAGGGCAAGTGGCTGGCTGCCGATGCGCCGCTGCCGGACGCTGTGACGGCGTTGCTCAGGCATTGCGGCGAAACCTACCTGCCGTTCCTGGCCGCCAACCGCGCCGCGCTCGAAGAGGGCGCCCCGTCGGTCGATCTCGACATACTGGGCCGCCGGTGGAGCCAGGCGCCCTTCCGTTACCAGGCCAAGTGCTACGACGCGTTGCGCAAGAAGCTCGCGGCGCTGCCCGCCGATGTACGTCGGCGGCTCGATCCGGTTCTCGATGCCGCGGGCTGCCTGCGCTGGCTCCAGTAGTTCGGCTCTCCCTCGGTAATCCGGCACAGGTCATTGTGGTCGTTCTCGGGCAAGGCCTGAGAATTTCTCGGTCCGCTTTCACGGTTGTTTGAACGAAACTTCGTTCACGCGCACACGCGGAGCGCGTAAGCCGTTCAGCCCCCCCCCCACGAAGCGGACGAGACATGTCATCAGCCCTTGCCCAAGACGGCGCGTCTGCGCGCCTTCGTGTTCGTCTCGAGGAAGAAGAACATGCAGGCCTGGCCTTTGCCTTCCGCTTCCGCCTGATCGCCCTCGGTACCGTGGCCGTGTGGCTGCTCTTCGCCGCCGGGCCGGCGCGCGTCGGCGTCGGTGTCGGCGCCTGCGTGACGATGATGGCGACGGCCTGGCTGGTCTATGCCTTCCGTGCCTCGCCGCACGCTCGGGCGCTGCAGCTCGCCGTCACCGTCATCGACGTGACGGTCATCACCATCGGCACCATCGTGCCGATTCCCGGCGCGGAGAACGGGCTGTGGCTCGAACAGGTGTTCGGTCGGCGCTCGCTGTTCCTTTATCTCGTGATCTATCTGACGGCGAGCGCGCTCAGCTACTCGGTGCGCACCGTGATCCTGACCGGCGCCGCGTCGCTCGTGGCCCTGGCGAGCAGCTTTGCCTGGACCGCGCTCGACCAGGCGCGGATGTCTGGCATCGACCTCCCCGGCGTATCGGAGCTCTGGCCTGTGGCGCGGTCCATTTTCGCGCGGTTGATCGGTCCCGGGTTCGTTACGCCCGAGGCCTTCCTCGTCCAGCAGCTCATCTTCATGACCTTGTGCACCGGCTTCATCGCCGTTGCCGTCTGGCGCGCGCGCGCGCATCTCGGGCGCACGCTGATGGCCGAGGGCGAGCGCAATAATCTCGCACGCTTTTTCTCGCCGAACCTGGTCGATCGCCTCGCCGGCGGCCGGCATGACTTCGAGGTCGCGCGCGAGAGCAAGGCCACGGTCCTCTTCGTCGATGTCGTGGGATTCACGCGCCTGATGGAAGGGCAGCCGCCGCAGCAGACGATCGACTTCCTGCGCGTCTTTCACGAGCGCATGGCGGAGTGCATCTTCGGCCATGGCGGGACGCTCGACAAATTCATCGGCGACGGCGTGATGGCGACCTTCGGCACGCCTGACGCGCAGCCCGACGACGAGACCCGTGCGCTGCGCTGTGCGCTCGACATGGTGCGGTCGGTCGAGGACTGGAACCGCGGCCGCCGCACGCGCGGCCTGCCTGCCGTGCGCATTGCCGTCGGTGTCCATGTGGGTCCCGTGCTGATGGGCGCCATCGGCAGCCGCAACCGACTCGAGTACAGCGCCGTCGGCGATACGGTGAACGTGGCGAGCCGCCTGGAACATCTGGCGCGTGCCCACGACGCCTCGATCGTGGCCAGCGCCGAGACGCTGGCCGCCGCCGTCAATTCGGGAGGTTTCACGGCAGGCGACAGCAAGCACTTTCGCCCGGTGGGGGCCGTGCAGGTCCCCGGCCGGGGCGAGCCGGTCGAGGTGTTCGTCGTACCGGTTTCCGCGAGCGCCGCCCGCTGAGCGACCTCGAAGGCCGCAGCGCGAGCGGAGGATGCGGCGTCGCGTGACGCCTGCCGGAGGGGCTGTTAGCGTCCACGCCATAGATCAAGAAGAGTAGCGTGGAGGAGCAATGTTCGAGTTCAAGCCTACCCGTCGTGCCGTGCTGGCCGGCGCTGCCGCGACCCTTGCCGCGCCCCTCGTCGCGCCCGGCCTCGCGCGTGCGCAGGATGCGTTCCCCAGCAAGCCGATCAAGTTCATCGTGCCCTATACGCCGGCCGGCGCGACCGACAACATCTCGCGCATCGTAATGGCCAAGGTGTCCGAGATCCTCGGCCAGCAGGTTCTGATCGACAACAAGGCGGGTGGCGGCGGCACCATCGGCACCGACGCGATCGCCAAGGCAGCCCCCGACGGCTACACGATCGGCCTCGTCACCATCTCCATGTTCTGCATGGCGCCGGCGCTCTACGCCAAGCTGCCCTACGATTCGGCCAAGGATTTCTCGCCGATGGCCGGCATGTCGGTGTGGCCGAACATGCTGGTGGTCCATCCCAGCGTGCCGGCCAAGACCGTGCCGGAACTGATCGCGCTGCTGAAGGCCAACCCGGGCAAGTACAACATGGCCTCGTCCGGTTCGGGCACCACGATTCATCTCGCCGGCGAGATGTTCAAGCAGCTCACCGGCACCGACATGCTGCATGTCCCCTACAAGGGCAGCGCCGGCGCGGTACAGGACCTGATCGCAGGCAACGTCCACATCATGTTCGACAACATGCCGAGCTGCTTCCCGCATGTGCAGGCCGGCAAGCTGCGGGCGCTGGGCGTCACCAGCCGCGAGCGCAACAAGGCCGCGCCCGACGTGCCAGCAATCATCGAATTCGTGCCGAACTACGTCGTGGAAGTCTGGATGGGCTTCGGCGGCCCGGCGGGCGTGCCGCAACCTATCGTCGACAAGCTTTCGGCCGCCGGCATCAAGGCGCTCGAGGATGCCGGCGTGAAGGCCAAGTTCGCCGCCCTCGGCACCGACCCGTGGCCAATGTCGCCCAAGGGCCTGCAGGACCGCATCGTGAGCGAGATCGCGGTGTGGGCGCCCATCGTCAAGGCGAGCGGCGCCAAGGTGGACGGCTGAGGCCGCGCCGACCGGACCTCGAACCCGCGAGCCGCCCTCCTCTGTGGAGGGCGGTGGTCGCTGCGCTTTTCTTTCTGATCGTCGTTCCCGCCCTCGGCTTCTGGGGGGCGGTGACATGGGCCTCGTCGGTGCTGGGCGCAATGGCGCTCCTCATCGTCTGGTTCCTGCTGATGCTGGCGGCTGCGCCGCGGCTTCGAAGCCTCTCGCTCCTCCTGTTCACGGTTTCGGTCGGCCTCCTCGCCGGCGAGCTGCTGCTGCGCAGCGATCTGATGAACCGCTACGTCGAGGAACGCGACCTCTCCGAGTTCCGGCGAGGACTGGAGACGACGCTGGAGCCGCTGATCGTGCCCGATCCGGCCCTGGCCTATCGCCTGTCGCCGGACCGCAAGGCGCGCGCGACCGCGGTCAAGAACGGGCGCACGATCTACGATGTCACCTACACGACCGACGTCCACGGCTTCCGCGCCCTGCCGCCGGATAGGAAACCCGCCGGAGATACACCGGTGCTGATCCTGGGCGATTCTTTTGCCTTCGGCAGCGGCCTGCCCGACGACGAGACGCTGGCCTGGTATCTGCGCGAGGAGTCGGGCGCGGAGCTGCAGCCGGTGAACCTCGCGGTGAAGGGCTACGGCATTCATCAGGTGCTGCGCCAGCTCGAGATCGGCGAACCGCTGCGATCGGGTCATCAGCGCTTTCCCTGGGCGGTGCTGTCGATCGTCGACGACCATGTGCTGCGTGTGGCCGGCCGGGTCCAGTGGCTGCACGACAGCCCGCGCTACGTCGTCGAACGGGACGGTCGGCTGGTGGCGCGGGGCACCTGGGTGCATCCGTCGGACTTCATCGAATCGCTGATCGTCGGCTCGCGCCTCTTCGCGCTCGCCTGGAAGGCCTTCGAGGTCGACGAACCCGGCGAGCAGCGCCTGTTCGTCCGCATCCTGCAGGAGATCAAGGCGAAGCTCGCCGCCGACTACGGCGCCAGACTCGTGGTGCTCTATTATTCCGGCGAGACCTGGCACGGCGATCTTGCAGGCTGGCGCGACATGATGGTGCCCTTGCTCTGCAAGGCCGACGTCCAGGTCCTCGACGTCAACGCGCTGCTGCCGCGGCCGCCGCAGCCGGTCGATCGCTTCTACATCGCCGACGACGGCCATCCGACAGCGCTTCTCAACCGGACCATCGCCGCGGCGCTGGTCGAGGATTTCAGGCGCGGCACGGTGGATCGCGGCAGCCTTCGGTGTGCCCGGTGATGCCCGGTCTGTGCTAATTCCCTGCCGACCATGGCGGGGGGAGACGGCGCGTGTACAAATCCATTCTGGCGATATCCGAGGGCGGCCCCGATGCGGTCCTGTCGTTCCGCCTCGCTGCGCGCGTCGCGGCGCTGTTCGACGCCACGGTGGATGCGGTGCATTTCTCGGAGGCCCGCCGCGGCGACGCCGACATCGCGCTTCAGTCGATGCCCTTCCTGAAGACCGATTCCGACACTCGCGTCGAGGCACGCGCCCGCGAGTCCGAGCGCGCCTACCGCGAGCTGATCGCGCCGCTCGCCGGCGCGACGTTCAGCGGCCCCGGCCTGAAGCGCGCGCGGCTGGTCGCCATGGGCCGCGAGTCGAGCCTGCTGCTGCTCGGGCGTCCCGGCGGCGATCCCGAGAACATCGCCCCCGAGACCGTTCACGCCGCGCTGTACGAATGCGCGCGACCCGTGATGATCGCGCCGCCGCATGCCGATCACCGGCCGATCTCGTCGGTCGTCGTCGCCTGGAACGGCAGCGCGCAGGCGGCGCGGGCCGTCGGCTATGCAATGCCGTTTCTCGCCAAGGCGCAGAAGGTGACGGTTCTGGTGGCCGGCGCGGCGCCCGATGCTGTCGGCACGCCGTTCCTGGTGCGCACGCTCGGCCGCCACGGCATCGCCGCGGCCGTCGAAACGATGGATTCCGGCGAGGTGTCGGGCAGCGCCCGGGGCCGCGCGCTGCTGGAATACACCAAGGAAAGGGGTGCGGGTCTGCTGGTCATGGGCGCCTACGGGCATGGCGGCCTGTCGAACTTCCTGGGCCTGGGCGGCGCGACGGCGAAGGTGATCGCTTCATGTCCCATGCCGCTTCTGCTCGCGCACTGAGTGCGACACAACAAGCTTCGGACTCGCGGCCCAAAGACCTGTACAAGGCTTAATGAGCAACGAAGCATTCGGCAAACACATGGTGTGGACGGTGGACCCGCGCACCCAATCTGAAATCGGCATCGGCTATTCGAGCCTGGTGGAAGCCCAGGCCGAGGCCGTCAAACTGGAGCAGGTGGGCTACAAGATCCTTCGGATCAGCCCCACATCGCTGCCCAAGCCGAATTCCTGAGCGTGAGACGCTAGTCAGTCTCCCTGCAACAAGCCCGGCGAATCGCTTCGCCGGGCTTTTTTGTGCGGAGACGAACGGGGGGCTTCCCGATCAGGTGGTCGCCTCGAGCGGCTTGCTCTGGACCAGCTCATGGCCCGTGAAGCTGCGTGTCTCGGGCGGCGGCAGCTCCGCATTCTTGAACTCGGCCATGAGCTGCTGCTTGCGTGTCTTCAGGCGCTCCCCGAGGTCCATGAGGTCGGCGCCGGCCTTGCGCAGTTGCGCGAACAGGCCCTCGCCGGGGCGCTCTTCTTCCTTCACGTGATGCTTGATCATCTCGGACAGGACCTTGACCTTGGCGTCGTAGAACTCGTCGTCGGGCGAGCCGGCCGAGATTTCGGCGATCAGCACCTTGGCGCCGTCGTGCTCGACATAGGCCTCATCCAGCAGATCGTCCTCCACTTCGCCCTTGCTGGCGGGATAGAGGATCTCCTCCTCGATGATCGCGTGAACGGTGAGCTCGGTGCAGATCTGTGTCGCCAGGCTCTGCTTGCGCTCCGGGCCCTTGGCCTTCTCGAACTTCGCGAACAAATCTTCGACCTTGCGGTGATCGGCCTTCAGCAGGGCGACGGCATCCTGTTTGGCGGGCATGGTAACTCCTTCGGTATCGGATCAGGCGGAACGGGACGACGAAGTGGGCACCATCGAATCGACGAGCTTGCCGGCCATGTCGCCGACCTTCTCGCCGAGATGGGCGTCGGCGATCTGCTCGCCGACGGCGGTCTTTGCGGTCTCGAGGACGTCGCGACCCTTGTCGATCGCCTCGGCGCCAACCTTGCCCAGCACCTGACGCTCGGCCTGCGACACCGGGAGCGCCGCGCCGAACAGGGCACCCAGCGCCGTCCCGATGGCGGCGACGAGGATGGGCTGCTCCTCGAAGAGCTTCGTGACGGCCTGCCGGGTATCGGCGGCGAGCTTCGATGCATCCTGGTTGAGATGCTCGGCCGTCTCCTTGCCCTCTTCGACCAGCCGCTTGGCATGGTCGACCTGCTCGCCCGCTGCGCCGCGGACGGCGTCGGCCGCTCCCTTGGCCTGATCGGTCAGGGAAGCCGCCGTATCGAGCGCCAGCTTTTCCGCTTTCGTGGCCATTCCCGCGACCTTGTCGGTTGCCTGTCCAGCGAGGGACTTGGCGGTGTCGGCCGCCGTGCCCGCGGCACTCTTCATCTTGCCGGCCGCTGCCGTGGCGGCGTCCGTGCCGACGGTCGTCGCGGTCCTGAGCGCGGAGGTCGCCGTCGCCATCACGTCGGCCCCGGTGGTGCGCGTCAGCATCATGGTCAGGCCGGCGCCGATCAGCAGGGCCGCGCCGGGATTGGTGCGGGCCGATTCGGCCAGGCTTTTCACCACCGAGAGGCTGCTGTCGCGCAGAACGCCGACCAGCTCGGTCGAGAGGGCGGAGGTGGTCATGCCTTCGCGCAGCTGGCCGAGTGTGTTGGACAGACCGGCGCGCTGGGCCTCGGCTTCGCGTTGGAGTTGGGCGCTCTCTCTCATGTCAGGTTCTCCTTCGCCATGCGGGCGTCGTTCTTCAGGGATGTGATGGTGCGGGTCGGTGTGGGATCGACGGCGCCGAGCGTCTTTTTGCCGGCCATCAGGATGACGATGCCGCCCACTGCCGATCCGCCGGCGACGACCAGGATCGCCACGGCGGGGGTGACTCCGCTTTCGATCAGGGCGGCGACGAGCGCCTGGAGTACCAGGATGAGGGCGCCGATGATGAAGACGGTGCCCACGAGCATCATGACGATGCCGCTGACGAGGCTGGTTCGCAGTGCCTCGGCCTTCTCCCCCAGTTCGACCCGGGCGAGACGGATCTCGGTCTGAATGAGGTCGGCGCTTCGTCCCAGCGCGTCCGTCACCAGGGCAACGACGCCCGGCCTTTCGGTGGTGTTCATGCAGCCCTCCTAGACGTCGATGCGGCCGACATTGGGCTCGTTCGCCCGGGGTCCGGCTGCTTCGGTCGAGGCGCCCATGCCGGCCTTGACGATGCGCGACAGGGCGAAGCCCACGATGACCGAGCCGGCCAGCAAGGCGAGCGGCTGCCGCTTGCCGAAGTCGGTGGCCATGGTCAGAAGCTCTCCCGCCGACTTGTCGCGCAGGTCGTCAGCCAGGCGGTCGATCCGTTGACCGGTCGAGCGGACATAGTCGGCGACCGCCGGGGACTGGTCCTGCAAGCTCCCGGCGAGCGTGGCGGCCGTCTTGCCGAGCGCGGAAACGGCATCCGCCCCGGTCTCGGCGGAGCGCCCGGCCAGCTCCTCGGCCTTTCCCGTAAGCGCATTCTTGATCTCGGATACGGCGGCGCCGAGATCCGGCTTGGTCTCCCTCGGCGCGTTGGCGTTTGGCGTGTCGGACATTCGTAGACTCCCTCGGCAATCTCTTCCCCGGCGAGACGCTGGGGTGGTTGCAGGCCGCCAACGTGCGCCCGTGGTTTTCTGTTCCTTCATTATTTCTCAGGAGGCGTTCGCATACCGTGTCGTACCGATGGCGTGCCTCCACTCCGGTGCAGCAACCGCGATTCCGGTCGTTGCGTTGCGGCAGCGCGCGACGCGACGGACGCGCGCCTTCGATCCTCAAGGGTTGCCGTGCTCAGACTGTTCGCACTTCTTATCGTCTATGTCGGTATGGGCGCATCGCCGGCCGATGCGCAGGGCTTCTTCGGTACGCTGGTCAATCGCGCGCAGGCGTCGGCGTCCCAGACCTACCGCAAGGAAGCCCCCATCCCCGGGACGGTGAGTCTCGGCTACGACGCCTATCGGGGCATCCGATTCAGGCCTGGATCGACGCTGTGGCGCGAGGGCGGGAGCGACTTCCGGGTCGAGCTCTTCCCGACGGGCTTTCTCTACCAGACGCCCGTGAAGCTGAACGTCATCGCGCGGACCGGCGGGCACGTGTCGACGCTGGCGCCGTCGCCGTCGCTCTTCGACTTCGGTGGCGGTCGGACGCCGGCCAGCGTCGGATTTGCCGGCTTCAAGATCACCTATCCGCTGCACGGCGAGCGCTTCGACGAGATCGTTTCCTTCCTCGGGGCCAGCTACTTCCGGCCGATCGGCAAGGGCCAGACCTATGGTGCGTCGGCGCGCGGCCTGGCGATCGACACAGCCCAGCCGCGGTCCGAGGAGTTTCCCGAGTTCCGCGAGTTCTGGCTGGTCGAGCCGGCGCCGGGCGACGCGTCGGTGACGATCTACGCGCTCCTCGAATCCCCCGGGGCCAGCGGCGCCTATGCGTTCGTGGTGACGCCGGGGCCGCGGACGACGGTCGATGTCGATGCCAGACTGTTCCTGCGTCATGGCGTGTCGATGCTGGGCATCGCCCCGCTCACGAGCATGTTCCTCTCGGGCAAGTCCGGACCGTGGCGCGACGACTTCCGGCCCGAAGTGCACGATTCCGACGGACTGGCAGTGCTGACGGGCGGCGGCGAGCCGATCTGGCGCCCCCTCGGCAATCCGGGAACGCTGCAG
>JAESFZ010000025.1_pt1 | contig 131657 bp, 126 predicted proteins | sample 9269561 | NCBI WGS metagenome assembly JAESFZ01 (sample SAMN14515552, study PRJNA621657) | algae metagenome | isolation source: Tildeniella nuda ZEHNDER 1965/U140 and co-occurring heterotrophs from wet... | place: Switzerland: Stansstaad, Zurih | collected 1965-01-01 | reverse complement strand
ACCTCTCCGCGCCGTGCCGGCTGAGCCGGTCGGACGCCGGGCTCATCTAGTCGATCTCGCGGCCGATGCCAAGCCGTGTTGTGCCGCCACGATGACGCGGCGGCGCGGCCCGGGAGCCGGCGGGTTCCCGGGCACCGCGACGGCCGATGGCGCCGTCGCTCCGGGCCGGGAGCGGAGGAGCATTCGCCGGCGCGGTCGGCCCTGCCGCCTCTTTGCGATGCCGGCAGCGTGAATCCGTCGCGCCGCATTGAAGCCATGGGAGATGAGGAATATCTCTGCGGTGCAAGCGATGCCCGGGCCAGCATGATACGGTTTTTGTTCCGCCTGTTTTCCATGTTCGCGCTGTCGGTGGCGGTGATCCTGGCAGTGCTCGACGCCACGCGCTCCATTGCCGCCTCGGCGCTCGTGCTGACGCCGCTTGCGGCCAGCTGGGCCGCCGCCGCACCGGCGAGCCTCGCCGCCGCCGAGGCGAGGGTGGCCGAAACCCTGCATCCGCTGGTCTGGGACGTGCTGGTCGTGCCGATCCTCAGCCTGCCGGGCTTCGTCGTCTTCGCCGTCCTCGCCCTGCTGCTTTACGCCGTCGGCCGCCGCCCGCGGCGACCAACGGCCGATTGGGCCGTCTGACCACATCCTGAAGGAAACGATCCGAATGTTCTTCCTGAGCGACATGCTGAACAAGAAGCTGACGCTGCCGAAACCCGGCGAAGCGCTGCCGGGGCGGATGAAGCCGATACCGACAGCGACCCGGCACTACGTCTCGAAACGTCCGCTCAAGGGTCCCTATCCCGACGGGCTGGAGACGGCGCTGTTCGGCCTCGGCTGCTTCTGGGGTGCGGAGCGCATGTTCTGGCAGATGGACGGCGTCTGGGTGACGGCGGTCGGCTATGCCGGCGGCATCACGCCCAACCCGACCTATCAGGAGACCTGCACCGGGCTGACCGGCCATACGGAGGTGGTGCTGGTCGTCTTCGATCCCAAGATCGTCTCCTATGCCGACCTGCTCAAGGCGTTCTGGGAGAACCACGATCCGACCCAGGGCATGCGCCAGGGCAACGACGTCGGCACCACCTACCGCTCGGCGATCTACAGCTTCGGCGAGGCGCAGCATGCCGCCGCGACCGCATCGCGCGATGCCTACCAGGCCGCGCTCGCCGCCGGCGGCGGCGGCAGGATCACCACCGAGATCGCGCCGGCCCCGGCGTTCTATTTCGCCGAGGAGGAGCACCAGCAATATCTGGCGAAGAACCCCTACGGCTACTGCAACCTGCGCGGTACCGGCGTGTCCTGCCCGATGCCGCGGACGACCGCCTGAACCGGCCCCGGCGGCCCTGACGCAACGTTTTCCAAACGGTCAAGATTCTTCGTGAATTTTGCCCGGCGCCATGCCAGAGTGGCCGCCAAGCGGACGGGGTTCCGTCTGCCGCACGCCGCGGCGTCCGGGTTCGGGAGGGCCTCGGCGGCGTCAACCAAAGAAAAACCGACAGGGTGTGGACCACATGAAGCGTATTCTCATAGGCCTCCTGGCCGCAGCCGCCTATGCCGTCCCGGCATTCGCGCAGGACATCAAGCCGGCGATCATCTACGACCTCGGCGGCAAGTTCGACAAATCCTTCAACGAGTCGGCCTATAACGGCGCCGAGAAGTTCAAGACCGAGACCGGCATCGAGTACCGCGATTTCGAGATCCAGAACGACGCCCAGCGCGAGCAGGCTCTGCGCAAGTTCGCCGAGGACGGCAACAACCCGATCGTCATGGCCGGCTTCTCCTGGGCGGCGGCGCTGGAGAAGGTCGCGGCCGACTTCCCCGACACCAAGTTCGCCATCATCGACATGGTGGTCGACAAGCCGAACGTCCGCTCCGTCGTCTACAAGGAGCAGGAGGGCTCCTATGTGGTCGGCGTGCTCGCGGCGCTCGCCTCCCAGTCGAAGAAGGTCGGCTTCGTCGGCGGCATGGACATCCCGCTGATCCGCCGCTTCGGCTGCGGTTATGTCGGCGGCGCCAAGGCGGCCGGCGCGACCGACGTCATCCAGAACATGACCGGCGACACGCCGGCGGCCTGGAACGATCCGACCAAGGGCGGCGAGATCGCCAAGTCGCAGATGGACCAGGGCGCCGACGTGATCTACGCGGCGGCCGGCGGCACCGGCGTCGGCGTGCTGCAGGCGGCGGCGGATGCCGGCAAGCTCGGCATCGGCGTCGATTCCAACCAGAACGGCCTGCAGCCCGGAAAAATCCTCACCTCCATGGTCAAGCGCGTCGACGTCGCGGTCTACAACGCCTTCACCGACGCCAAGGACGGCAAGTTCACCGCCGGCCTCAACGATCTCGGCCTCAAGGAAGGCGGCGTCGACTATGCCATGGACGACAACAACAAGGACCTCGTGACCGCCGAGATGAAGGCGGCCGCCGAGAAGGCCAAGGCCGACATCATCGCCGGCACCATCAAGGTGCACGACTACATGTCGGACAACGCCTGTCCGTATTGATCGGCCATCGTTTCGACCGACAACAGCCGCCGGGTGAAAACCCGGCGGTTTGCTTTTGATCCGTCGAGGCTTTCCGCATGAATCTCGATTCCCGGCCCTTTGTGCGCCGGCTCGCCTCCGCCGATGTGCCGGCCGCCGCGGGGCTGAGGCACGCAGCTTTCTTCGCCGACGGCAAGCGCTCGCTGGACGAGGACGTCGCCGGGCTCTTCGATCTGCTCGGCGGCGACGGCTACGAGGCGGCGTTCGTCGCGGATGGCGGCGGACGGCCGGTCGGCACGTGCCTTTTCGTGCGCGAGGAGATCGGCTCCCTCCACGACCTGAGCCCCTGGCTCGCGGGACTCGTGGTCGCGCGGCCCTTTTTGGGGGCTTGGCCGCGGTTGGTTCGGTCGAGTTCCATGCGGCGGAGGTCGGCTGCCGCACGCTGCATCTCTATACGGACGAGGCCGAGCCGTTCTATCGCGCCTGGGATGGCGGGTGGCCGAGCGCATGAGCGTGGACGGCGAAGCGCTGGTCTTGATGGACAAGGCGGTCGGGCAGCCCACGCCGTGACGGGCCGCCCAAGTCCCTTGCGATCGGGGGAGCCGTTCCTCAGGAAGCGCCGATCGTCGTCAGCGCCTCCACCAGCCGGTCGACCTCGGCCTCGGTCGTGTAGAGGGCCGGCGACACGCGGATGCACTGGCCGGCGGCCACGCCGGCGCGGCGCACGGTCAGCACCTTGAATTCGTCGCGCAGCTTCGCCACCAGGGCGGTGTTGTCTTCCTTTGAGGTCTTGCCCCTGACGCGGAACGAGGTGATGCCGGCATGCATGCCCGCCTCGTCCGGTGTGAGGATATCGAAGGCTTCGATCGGCCGGATGCGCTCGACCCAGTAGTTGCGCAGATGCACGAGCCGCGCGTTCTTGGCCGCCGCGCCGATCCTCTCGTGCAGGTCGAGCGCCGCCGGCACGGTCAGCGCCGCGGCGAAATTGATCGTGCCGGTATGGATGCGCGAGCGGATGTCGTCGGCCGGCCAGTCCTGGTCGGCCAGATGGATGTCGATGTCGGCCAGCCGGTCCTTCCGGATGTGGAAGAAGCCCATGCCGACCGGCGCGCCGATCCATTTGTGCAGGTTGAAGCCGACGAAATCGGCACCGAGATCGGCAACGTCGAACGGTATCTGCCCCCAGGAATGGGCCGCGTCGACGATCGTGGCGATGCCCTTTGCCCGCGCCATGTCGGCGATCTCGCGGATCGGCATCACCAGGCCGGTGCGGTGCGAAAGATGGGTGAGCAGCAGCAGCTTGGCCTTCGGCGTCTGCTCGAGCACGGTCCGATACGTTTCGAGCACGGCCTCCCTGGTCGCCGGCTCCGGAATGGCAAAACTCTTCACCTCGACGCCGCGCCTGTCCCGGAGCGCGTTCATGGCATACTGCATGGAGTCGTAGTCGAGGTCCGCGTAGAGGACCGTGTCGCCGGGCTGCAGCTTGTTGTAGCCGGCGATCAGCGTCTGCAGGGCTTCCGTCGCGCCGCGCGTCAGCGCGACCTCTTCCGGCTGGGCGCCCACCGCGGCGGCGACCCGCAGGCGCACAGTCTCGAAATCGGCGCCGAAGGCGCTGCGGGCATAGAAGGAGTTTTCCCGGTTAACGCGCCGCGTGTTCTCCAGATAGGCCTCCAGCACCGGCCGCGCCATGATGCCCCAATAGCCGTTCTCCAGATTGGCGATCGACCGGTCGACCTCGTAGAGGTCCCGCACCGCGGTCCAGTAGGCGCCGTCGGTCGCCGGCGTCGCCGGGTCCGCCGCGGGCAGGGCGGCTGTCTCCGCGGACGCGCTCCGCATGGTTGCCGCGCCCGCCGCGGCGATCACGCTGCCGATGAGGAAGTCACGCCGTTGCATATGCCTCTCCTGTGATCGCTCGTCCGCGTTGACCGCGTGTCTACGGAGGCTCTGTGACAGGCCTTTGAAGGCGCCGGCAAAAGCGCCGGCCCGGCCATGCCCTTTACAACGAGCCGGCCCGGCGGTTCCATGGGCGGCGCGTCGGCGGGCGGCCGCGCCAAAGGAGGCGGACGCATGACGAAAGTGACCGGCATCGGCGGCTTCTTCTTCCGGTCGCGCGACCCGAAGGCGCTCGCCGCCTGGTACGAGACGCATCTCGGCGTGGACGACATCGCCAAAACCGTATGGACGCAGCAGGCCGGCCATACGATCTTTGCGCCCTTTGCCGAGGACACCGGCTATTTCGGCCGCGAGAAACAGTGGTTGATCAATTTCCGGGTCGACGACCTCGACGCCATGATGGCCGATCTGAAGGCTGCCGGCATTGCCGTCGAAACGCGGGCGGAATGGAACTCCGAGGTCGGCCGCTTCTGCCGCATCCACGATCCGGAGGGCAACCCGATCGAATTGTGGGAGCCGGCGGCGGGATGAGCGGGTGGTTGATGTCCACTCGGCCGACGAGGACAGGGAAGCCAAGCCACCGCCTACCAATGCGGCGGCTTGGTCACCGGCACGTCGGGCTGGACCTGCTCCTCCAGCGCCAGGAAACGCTCCGCCAGCCGGTCGAGCGTCTTCTGCATGCGATCGATGACCTTCCACTGTCCGGCGATCTGGCCGGACAGTTCCTCGATCGTCCGTTCCTGCTCGGCGGCGCGGATTTCCAGCGCCGTGAGGCGGTCGTCCCGTCCTGTCATGATGGTCTCTCCGCGGGGTTCAGTGGAGGCATGGCCGATGCAGGCCGGCCCTCCAGTTCCGTCCGAAATTGACAACCCCCCGCCGATTTGTCGAGAGTAGGCGGACGGTGGGCGATTGGCACGGGACGACGGGCGTGCTAGCGATTTGACCAAACGATAAAAAATCAAGAGGCGGGACAGGTGGATGGCTGAGCCGGCAATCCAGCTCATCGGCATAAACAAAAGCTTCGGCGCCGTTCGGGCCAACCGCGACATCAACCTCGAGGTCGAACGCGGCACCATCCACGGCATCATCGGCGAGAACGGCGCCGGCAAGTCGACGCTGATGTCGATCCTCTACGGCTTCTATCACGCCGACAGCGGCGAGATCCGGGTCGGCGGCCAGCCGACCGCCATCCGCACCCCCAACGACGCCATCGCCGCCGGCATCGGCATGGTTCACCAGCATTTCATGCTGGTCGAGAATTTTACCGTCATCGAGAACGTCATCCTCGGCGCCGAGGGCGAGCCGCTGCTCAACAAGTCGATCGCCAAGGCGCGCTCCGAATTGCAGCGGCTGGAGCGCGACTACGGCCTGGAGGTCGATCCCGACGCGGTGATCGAGGAGCTGCCGGTAGGCCTGCAGCAGCGTGTCGAGATACTCAAGGCGCTGTTCCGTGGCTGCGACATCCTCATCCTCGACGAGCCGACCGGCGTGCTGACTCCGCCCGAGGCCGACCACCTCTTCCGCATCCTCAAAATGCTGAAGGACGAGGGCAAGACCATCGTGCTGATCACCCACAAGCTGCGCGAGATCATGGCGATCACCGATACGGTCTCGGTCATGCGCCAGGGCACTATGGTCGCAACCCGCAGGACCGCCGAGACGACGGTGGAGGAACTGGCCGAGCTGATGGTCGGCCGCCGCGTGCTGCTGCGGGTCGAGAAGGGCGAGGCGAAGCCGGCAGGCGTAAAACTGTCGGTGAAGAACCTGACGGTGAAGGATTCGCGCGGCGTCGTCATGGTCGACGACGTCTCCTTCGAGGTGCGCGCCGGCGAGATCGTCGGCATCGCCGGCGTGGCCGGCAACGGCCAGTCCGAGCTGATCGAGGCGATCGCCGGCACGCGCCGGGCTCAATCGGGCACCGTGCTGCTCGACGGCAGGCCGATCGACGTGACCGGCCATGCCGACCCTGGCGAATTGCGCGACCGCGGCCTGGCGCATGTGCCGGAGGACCGCCACCATGTCGGCCTGGTGCTCGCCTTCGAGGAGGCGGAGAACTCCATCCTCGGCTATCACGACAAGCCGCACTATCTGCGCGGGCCGTTCCTCGATATCGAGGCGATCCACGCCGACGCGCGCGAAAAAATCGCCAAATATGACATCCGTCCGGCCAATGATCGGCTTAAAACCGCCAATTTTTCCGGCGGAAACCAGCAAAAAATCGTGCTCGCGCGCGAAATCGAGCAGGATCCGGACGTGCTGATCGTCGGCCAGCCGACGCGCGGCGTCGACGTCGGCGCCATCGAATTCATCCACAAGCGGCTGATCGCCTTGCGCGACCAGGGCAAGGCGGTGCTGCTGATCTCGGTCGAGCTCGACGAGATACGCTCGCTGTCCGACCGCATCCTGGTGATGTTCGCCGGACGCGTCGTCGGCGAGCGCGGGCCGGACGCCAGCGAAGGCGAGCTCGGCCTGTTGATGGCCGGGGTGGAGAAGCGGGAGGCGGCGGAGTAATGAGCGCACCCTTCGCAAGACTGCCGCGCTGGGCCGACTACGGGCTTGTCCCGGTCATCAACCTGTTCGTCGCCTTCCTCGTCGCCGGCGTGGTCGTGCTCCTGGTCGGCGAGAACCCGCTGGAAGCGGCCGGCATCCTGGTCAAGGGCGCCTTCGGTTCCGGCCAGAACATCGCCTACACGCTCTACTACGCCACCAACTTCATCTTCACCGGCCTTGCCGTGGCGGTCGCCTTCCACTGCGGCCTGTTCAACATCGGCGGCGAAGGCCAGGCCTATATCGCCGGCCTCGGCGTGGCGCTGGTCTCGCTCGGCTTCGACAGCGTGCTCCCCTGGTGGCTGACCTTCCCGCTGGCGATCCTCGCCGCGGCCGCCATGGGGGCTGCCTGGGCCTTCATTCCCGCCTACCTGCAGGCCAAGCGCGGCTCGCACATCGTCATCACCACCATCATGTTCAACTTCATCGCCGCCAGCGTGATGGTCTACCTGCTGGTCGGACCGCTGAAGCCGGCCAGCTCGATGGCGCCGCAGACGCGCGACTTCCTGGACGGCGCGCAGCTGCCGAAGCTCGCCTGGCTGCTGGAGGCCGTGGGGCTGTCGGTGCGCTCCGCGCCGCTCAACGTCTCGTTCCTGCTGGCGCTGCTGATGGCCTGGGTCGTCTGGGTGCTGATCTGGCGCACCAAGCTCGGCTACGAGATGCGCACCTTCGGCTTCTCGCCCAAGGCGGCGCGTTATGCCGGCATATCGGAGGCCCGCATCATCATCGTCGCCATGCTGATCTCCGGCGCGCTCGCCGGCATGATGGCGCTCAACCCGATCATGGGCGACCAGCATCACATGACGCTGGATTTCGTCGCCGGCGCCGGCTTCGTCGGCATCGCCGTGGCACTGATGGGCCGCTCTCATCCCGCCGGCATCGTCCCGGCGGCGATCCTGTTCGGCATGCTCTACCAGGGCGGTGCCGAGCTCGCTTTCGAGATGCCCAACATCAGCCGCGACATGATCGTCATCATCCAGGGCCTGGTCATCCTGTTCGCCGGCGCGCTCGAGCACATGTTCCGCCCGGCCATCCAGACCATCTTTGCCTCGATCAGCCCGCGCAGCATGGGCGTTCCGGCGCCGAAGGGGAAGGGTGCCTGAGATGATCGACGCGCTCGTCCAGCTTCTCGACGCCACCATCCGCGTCTCGGTGCCGCTGCTGCTCGCCTGTCTTGCCGGCCTCTATTCGGAGCGCGCCGGCATTTTCGACATCGGACTGGAGGGCAAGATGCTCGCCGGCGCCTTCGCCGGCGCTTCCGCCGCCGCGGTGTCCGGCTCGGCCTGGGTAGGGCTGCTTGTGGCGATCCTCACGGCGGTCTTCCTGGCGCTGGTCCACGGCTTCGCCTCGATCACCCATCGCGGCAACCAGATCGTCTCCGGCGTCGCCATCAACTTTATCGCCGCCGGCTCCACCATCATCCTCGGCCAGGCCTGGTTCCAGCAGGGCGGGCGGACGCCGCCACTCTCCGGGCCGGCTCGCTTCGAGCCGATCATCCTGCCCGGCGCCGACGCGCTGCGCGACGTGCCGGTGCTCGGCATCATCTATTCCGAGCTCCTGTCCGGCCATTCTCTTCTGGTCTATGTCGCCTTCCTGATGGTTCCGGTCACCTGGTGGGTGCTGTTCCGGACCCGCTTCGGGCTGCGCCTGCGCGCCGTCGGCGAAAACCCCGCGGCGGTCGACACGGCCGGCATCTCGGTGACCTGGCTGCGCTATCGCGCCGTGATCCTCACCGGCGTGCTCACCGGTGCCGCCGGCGCCTATCTGGCGGTGGCGCAGAATGCCGGCTTCGTGAAGGACATGACGGCCGGCAAGGGCTACATCGCGCTGGCCGCGTTGATCTTCGCCAAGTGGAAGCCGGTGCCGGCCATGTATGCCTGCCTGCTGTTCGGCTTCCTCGACGCCGCGTCGATCCGTTTCCAGGGCGCCGAATGGCCGCTGGTCGGCAGGGTGCCGGTGCAGTTCATCAACGCGCTGCCCTTCATCCTCACCGTCATCCTGCTCGCCGGCTTCATCGGCAAGGCGATCCCGCCGCGCGCCGGCGGTGTGCCTTATGTGAAGGAGCGGTGATGCTGTTCTTTGCCCCCTCCACCACGCTTCGCGTGGTCCCCCTCCCCCGCTTCGCAGGGGAGGATCCGGCGGTGCCGCTTGATCCTCCCCCGTTTACGGGGGAGGGGGACCACGCGAAGCGTGGTGGAGGGGGCGCTTTGCGGACATTTTTGCCGGGCGCGCGCCATGTCTCATGACCTCTTCCTCGCCGCGCGCGAAGCGATGGCGAAGGCTTACGCGCCCTATTCGAAATTCCCCGTCGGCGCGGCGATTCGCACGACCGACGGACGCGTCTTTGCCGGCGCTAATATCGAGGTCGCGTCCTATCCGGAAGGCTGGTGCGCCGAGACCACCGCGCTCGGCCACTACATCATGGGCGGCGGTGGCGAGATCGCCGAGATCGCCGTGGTTGCGGAGCGCATGGCCCGCATCACGCCCTGCGGCGGCTGCCGCCAGCGCCTCGCCGAGTTCGCCGGGGCAGAGGCAAAACTCTATCTCTGCGACGATGCCGGCGTGGTCGAGACCGTCACGATCGGCCAGATGCTCCCCTATGGCTTCGAAGGAAAAATCCTGAAATGACGGACGCGGTCGCCACGCTGGTCGAGCGGCTCGCCGGCCGCATGCCGAAGGTCGCGCTGGTGCTCGGCTCCGGCCTCGGCGATCTCGTCGACGAGGTCGAGGATGCCCTGAAGATTCCCTATGGCGATCTGCCGGGTTTCCCCAAGGGCGGCGTCACCGGCCATGCCGGCATGCTGGTCTCCGGCCGCTTCGGCGGCGCCGAGGTGCTGCTGCTCGCTGGCCGCGCCCATTATTACGAGCATGGCGACGCCGCCGTCATGCGCCCGGCGCTGGAGACGCTCGCCGCCATCGGCATCGATACGCTCATCCTCACCAACGCCGCCGGCTCGCTCGATCCGCGCATTGCGCCCGGCTCGGTCATGCTGATCGAGGACCACATCAATTTCGCCGGCGCCAATCCGCTGATCGGCGAGCCGACCGACCGCCGCTTCGTCGGCCTGACCGAAGCCTATGACGCCGACCTGCGGGCGGCCCTGGTGCGCGCCGCCGCGGCGACCGGCACGCCGCTGGAGAAGGGCGTCTACATGTGGTTCTCCGGTCCGTCCTTCGAGACGCCAGCGGAGATCCGCATGGCCCGCGTCATGGGCGCCACCGCCGTCGGCATGTCGACCGTGCCCGAGGTGATTCTTGCGCGCTTCCTGGGCCTGCGGGTCGCCGCCTGCTCGGTCGTCACCAACCTCGCTGCCGGCATGACCGGTGCCGAACTGTCGCACGAGGAGACCAAGGAGATGGCGCCGCTCGGCGGCAGGCGGCTGGCGACGATTTTGCGCAAGATGTTCGAGGAGGGGCTGCCGTGATGGCCGCAGCGTCTCCCTCCCCCTCGAGGGGAGGGTGCCGAGCGAAGCGAGGCGGGTGGGGTACAAGCGGCCGTGCTCCGGCGCAAAGCAACGTTGGCGCGCTGCCGCACCGACCCCACCCGGCCGCTTCGCGGCCACCCTCCCCTCGATGGGGAGGGAGACGCTGATGCTTCCCCAGGAAATCATCCGGCACAAACGCGACGGCAAGGTGCTGGCGCCGGCCGAGATCGCCGACTTCATCGCCGGCCTCACCTCCGGCGCGGTCTCGGAGGGCCAGGCGGCGGCCTTCGCCATGGCGGTGTTCTTCAACGGCATGCGCCGCGACGAGGCGGTGGCCCTCACGCTCGCCATGCGCGATTCCGGCGCCGTGCTCGACTGGTCCGACCTGCCCGGCCCGGTCACCGACAAGCATTCCACCGGCGGCATCGGCGACAATGTCTCGCTGATGCTGGCACCGATCGTCGCCGCCTGCGGCGCCTATGTGCCGATGATCTCCGGGCGCGGCCTCGGCCATACCGGCGGCACGCTCGACAAGATGGACGCCATCCCCGGCTATGTCAGCCAGCCGGATACCGAACTTTTCCGCAAGACGGTGCGAAACACCGGCTGCGCCATCATCGGCCAGACGGCGGCGCTGGCGCCGGCCGACAAGCGCCTCTACGCCATCCGCGACGTCACGGCGACGGTGGAGTCGATCCCGCTGATCACCGCCTCCATCCTGTCGAAGAAGCTCGCCGCCGGGCTGTCCTCGCTGGTGCTCGACGTGAAGGTCGGCAACGGCGCGTTCATGGAAAGATCGCGCGACGCCACCGCGCTGGCGAAAAGCCTCGTCGAGGTGGCGAACGGCGCCGGCCTGAAGAGCTCGGCGCTGATCACCGGCATGAACGAGCCGCTGGCCTCGGCCGCCGGCAATGCCGTGGAAGTGGCGAACGCGGTGGATTTCCTCACCGGGCGCGTGCGCGATGCGCGCCTGGAGAAGGTCACGCTGGCGCTGGCGGCCGAGATGCTGGTGCTGGCCGGGCTGGCATCGTCGCAGGCCGACGGTCTTGCCCGGGCGCGCGCCGCGCTCGGCGACGGCAGCGCCGCCGAGCGCTTCGCCCGCATGGTGCATGCGCTGGGCGGCCCGGCCGATTTCGTGTCGAGGTCCGCGGACCACCTGCCGCGCGCGCCGGTGGAGAAGGTTGTCGCCGCCAGGCAAGCGGGCCATGTCGCGCATGTCGCGACGCGCGACGTCGGCCTGGCGGTGGTGGCGCTGGGTGGCGGCCGCACCCGGCCGGAGGACGGTATCGACCACGCCGTCGGGGTTACGCGGCTGCTGCCGGTCGGGGCACAGGTCGACGCCGGCGATCCGCTCGCGCTCGTGCATGCCCGCACCGAGGCGGCGGCCGAGGCGGCGGCGGCGGCCATCCTCGCTGCCTACGACGTCGGTCCAGGCAAGCCGGCTATGAAGGACCCGGTGGTCCGGCGGGTTCCGCCGACGGAGGGGTGATCGCTACTGCGCCAGCGTCAGCCTGCCCTGGTCGGCCCGAAAAGTCCTCAGCCGGTTGAGGAAGGTCATGCCGATCAGCACCGTGTCCAGGGCGCGGTCCTCCAGCACGACCGCCTGGACGTTCTCCACCGAGATGCGGCCGATCTCGACGCGCTCCAGCATGGCGGCGGCGGCGCGCGCCTTGCCGTTGGCGGTGCTCACGGCGCCTGTCAGGTCGGACGGGCGCAGGGCGACGCCCAGCCTCCGTGCGGTGGTCAGGTTCATCGCGATCGCCGTCGCGCCGGTATCGATCAGCGCCTCGACCTTGCGGCCGTTGATGCGGAAATCGGCCAGATAGTGGCCGCGGGGGTCCGCGGCGATCTCGACCTTGCGCCCACTGGGTGACGCAGGCAGCGGGACGGCGGTCGGCTTGGTTTCAATCCGCACCAATGCGCTCGCTGCCACCGGCTCTTCAGCTTCCGGTGGAAGCAGCGCCTTCATGGTCTCAGGCCCACCCTGAAGGAACAGCGGCACGGAGGCTGACGTGCCGACGCATAAGGCGGCGAAGATAAGGGTCTTGCGCAGCATCGGAAGGCCCGGTTGACGCTGCCTGTTTACGCCGACAACCGAAGCACGTCCTTAATTGCTGCGCCCTTGCCCCGATGAACCTGTCGCTTGCGTGAACCGGAGGTTAATTTGCGCCGAGCCTACTTCGTCCCGTACAGCCGGTCTCCGGCGTCGCCGAGCCCCGGCACGATGTAGCCCTTCTCGTTGAGCTGACGGTCGATCGAGGCGGTGAACACAGGCACGTCGGGATGTGCCCTGGTGAAGCGCTCGACGCCCTCGGGTGCAGCGAGCAGGCAGAGATAGCGCAGATTGGTGGCGCCGCGCGCCTTCAGCTTGTCGATCGCGGCGATCGCCGAGTTGGCCGTGGCCAGCATCGGATCGACGACGATGACGAGCCGGTCGCCGAGGTCGCTCGGCGCCTTGAAGAAATATTCGACCGCCTCCAGCGTCTCGTGATCGCGGTAAAGGCCGATATGGGCGACGCGTGCCGCCGGCACGAGGTCGAGCAATCCTTCCAGCAGGCCGTTGCCGGCGCGCAGCACCGAGGCGAACACCAGCTTCTTGCCCTCCAGGATAGGTGCCTCCATGGTCTCGATCGGCGTCTCGATGGTCATGGTCGTGAGTTCGAGGTCGCGCGTGACCTCGTAGCCGAGCAGCAGGGAGATCTCGCGCAGCAGCCGGCGAAAACTCGCCGTGGACGTCTCCTTGTTGCGCATGATGGTGAGCTTGTGCTGCACCAGCGGGTGATCGACGACCGTGACGCCCATGACAAAAACCTTCCGCGCTTGCCTGGGCGGAATACTAACGGGGCTCGCCCGCCGAAGAAATGCCGGAGCGCGCGATTTCCCCGGCCGGGTGCTATCTTGCCCTGCCGTCCAGCCTCGCCAGCAGCGCCGATCTCGTCTTGCGGTCGACGAAAGCCGCCTCGAGCGCGGTGCGGGTCACTGCGGAAAGCTGCTTTTCCGTCATGCGGAAATGTCGGGCGGCGAGATCGTACTCGTTCCTCAGCGACGTCCAGAAATAGGGCGGGTCGTCCGAATTGAGCGTCACCTTGCAGCCGGAGGCGAGCAGGGCGGGGAATGGGTGCGCGGCGAAGCCCTCGAACACCTTCAGCGCGATGTTGGAGCCCGGGCAGCATTCCAGCACCACGCCTTCGGCGGCGATGCGCCGCACAAGGTCAGAATTCTCGATGGCGCGCACGCCGTGGCCGATGCGTGCCGGCCGGATGTGATCGAGCGCCGCAGCCACGCTTTCCCAGCCGCCGAACTCGCCGGCATGGACGGTGATGCCGAGCCCCGCCTCGCGGGCGATCTCGAAGGCGCGCACGAAATCCTCGAGGTCGCCGATCCGCTCGTCGCCGCCCATGCCGAAGCCGGTCACCAGCGGATGGCCGCACTTGGCGGCGAAGCGCGCCGCCGCCTCGACGGCATCCACGCCGAAATGCCGCACCCCGGTGACGATCATGCGGCCTTCGATGCCGGTCTTGTCGCGCGCCCGCGAAATCCCTTCTCCGAGCGCGTTGGTATATGCCTCCGGCGATAGGCCGGCGCGCCGCGCATGGTCGGGCGAGGTGAAGACCTCCGAATAGATGGCGCCGTCCCGCGCCAGGCTCGTCAGGTAGTGCTCGGTGAGGCGGGCGTAGTCCTCCTCGGTGCGGAACAGGTCCGCGGCGAAATCGTAGGCTTGCAGGAACGAGGTGAAATCATGCCAGACGAACGATCCGTCGCGGATGTAGGGAGAGGCGTCCTTGCCGTATTTGCGCGCCTGCAGGATCACCAGGCCCGGGTCCGCGGCGCCCTCGACGTGGCAGTGGATTTCGGCGGTGAGCGGCATGCTCCGGTCCTTCGAACGAATCGCGGCGTCTTCACGCAGGCTGGACAATAGCGCCCCCAACGTGCATCGGGTATGGTTCCTAAACCGCAGAACGGTTCAAGTTTATGGCACAGCAGCGCACAACCGCCGCCGGGGGCATGGAAAGCTCCTACGGCTTCCGGGAGGTCGGCGAAGACGAGAAGCAGCCGCTGGTGGACGCCGTTTTCCACCGCGTCGCCAACCGCTACGACGTGATGAACGACCTGATGTCGGGCGGCCTGCACCGGCTGTGGAAGGACGCCATGGTCGCCTGGCTCAACCCGCCGCGCCGCCCCGGCTGGGCGGTGCTCGATGTCGCCGGCGGCACCGGCGACATCGCCTTCCGCATCGTCGAGGCGTCCCACAACCAGGCGGCGGCGACCGTGCTCGACATCAACGGCTCGATGCTGGCGGTCGGCCGCGAACGGGCGAAGAAGCGCGGCCTCGAGGACAGCGTCGACTTCGTCGAGGCGAATGCCGAGGAGTTGCCCTTTCCGGGCGGAAATTTCGACGCCTACACCATCGCCTTCGGCATTCGCAACGTGCCGCATATCGACGCCGCACTGGCCGAGGCCTATCGCGTTCTGAAGCCGGGCGGCCGGTTCCTCTGCCTCGAATTCTCCGAGGTCGACATGCCGCTGCTGGATCGCGTCTATGAGGCGTGGTCGTTCCGGGCGATCCCGCAGATCGGCAGGATGGTGACCGGCGAGGCCGAACCCTATGCCTATCTGGTCGAATCGATCCGCAAATTCCCCAATCAGGCGAATTTCGCCGACATGATCCGGCGCGCCGGGTTCGACCGGGTCACCTGGCGCGACTATTCCGGCGGTATCGCCGCCCTGCATTCCGGCTGGAAGCTTTGACGGTCCTCCCCGCATGAGTTCGATCGGAGCGGGTTTCCGGCTGGTCCGGGCAGGCTGGGTGATGACGCGCGAGGGCGTGTTCGCCGCGCTGCCGGGCGACGAGCTTTCGGGCACGCCGCGGCTCGCCTGGCGGCTGACGACGTTCTTCACGCGCCGCGGCGCCCGCAAGCGTGGCCGTACCGAGCGACTGTCGGAGGCGGTATCGCGGCTCGGCCCCTCCTACGTGAAGCTCGGCCAGTTCCTGGCGACGCGGCCGGACGTCGTCGGCGACGACATCGCGCTCGATCTCGCCAAGCTGCAGGATCGCATGGCGACCTTTCCGGCCGACCAGGCGAGAGCGGCCATAGAAGGCTCGCTGGGGCGGAAGGTGGACGACCTGTTCGTCTCCTTCGGCGAGCCGGTGGCGGCGGCGTCGATCGCCCAGGTCCACCCCGCCGAGGTCATGCGCGGCGGCGAACCGGTCAAGGTGGCGGTGAAGGTCATACGGCCGGGGGTGCGGCGCGCCTTCTTCCGCGATCTCGAGAGCTATTTCCTCGCCGCGCGGCTGCAGGAGCGCTACATCCCCTCGGCGCGCCGGCTGCGTCCGGTCGAAGTCACCGAGACGCTCGCCCAGACCACCAAGGTCGAGATGGATTTCCGGCTGGAGGCGGCCGCCTATTCAGAGCTTGGCGAGAACACCAAGGACGATCCCGGCTTTCGCGTGCCCGCCGTCGACTGGGAGCGCACCGGCCGCGACGTGCTGACCACGGAGTGGATCGACGGGATCAAGCTCAGCGACATCGACAGCCTGCGTGCCGCCGGGCACGACCTCCAGGCGATCGCGGCGAACCTCGTCCAGTCCTTCCTGCGCCACACGCTGCGCGACGGTTTCTTCCATGCCGACATGCACCCGGGCAACATGTTCGTCGATGCGTCCGGGACCATCGTCGCCGTCGATTTCGGTATCACCGGCCGTCTAGGCAAGAAGCAGCGGCGGTTCCTCGCGGAAATCCTCTACGGCTTCATCACACGCGACTACGGCCGCGTCGCCGAGGTGCATTTCGAGGCCGGCTACGTGCCGCGCAAGCACAACGTCTCGGCGTTCGCCCAGGCGATCCGCGCCATCGGCGAGCCGATCCACGGCCAGTCCGCCGAGACGATCTCAATGGCGAAGCTCCTGACCCTGCTCTTCGAGGTCACCGAGCTTTTCGACATGGAGACCCGGCCGGAGCTGGTCCTGTTGCAGAAGACCATGGTGGTGGTCGAGGGCGTGGCGCGCAAGCTCGATCCGGCCTTCAACATGTGGAAGACATCCGAGCCCGTCGTCGGCGACTGGATCCGCCAGAATCTCGGGCCGCGCGGCCTGCTCGACGACGCCCGCGAGGGCGCTTCCGCCCTGCTGTCGCTGGCCAGGCAGGCCCCCGACCTCGCCGAGCGGGCCGAACGCCTCACCCGCGAGATCGATGCGATGGCGGAGAACGGCCTGCGTTTCGATGCCGAGACCGCGCGCGCCATAGGCAAGGCCGAGGCGCGCTACAGCCGCTGGGGCCGTGTGGCGCTGTGGGTGATCGCGGCGGCGCTGGTGGTCATCGCCTGGGAGCTTGGTTGAGGCGGCCGCCGAGAGGTCCAGCCAGCACGCGTCTCGGAATATGACTGCAATGACTGCATCGCAGTCATTGCAGTCACGCAGGTGCGGCTCTATATTTGAGCTGACGGAGCGCTCCATGGCCAGGATCACGATCCGCAATGTCGACGAAAGCACCCTGCAATGGCTGCGCGGGCGCGGCGCTCGCCGCGGCGTCTCGATGGAGCAGGAAGCGCGCGACGTGCTTTCCGCCGCGCTCGGACTGTCTACGACGGAAGGGTTCGACCGGCGCGGCTTCCCGCCCGAAGGCGAGGAAATGGCCGATGAGCCCGGGCCGGCACGATCACAGGAATGAAGCATGGCGACCCTGACGGTGCGCAACCTGGATGACACGGCTAAACGCAAGCTGCGGGAGCGCGCGGCTCGGCTAGGCATGTCGATGGAGCAGAAGGCTCGCGAAATACTGGAAGAGAAGCGTGCGCGAACGCCGCGGGAGAGATCGATCTTCGATGAGCTGACGCAGCTTGGCGTCAAGCCGGAGGAGGCGCTCGACCAAAAAGCCGTAACGGATGAAATGTGGAACGAGAGTTTCCGTTGAACGGCTACGTCATAGACAGCTCCGTTTACATCGCCATCCTGAATGCCGAGCACGATGTCGACAACTACAAGGCTTTCGTCGATCGGGAGCCTTCTTGCTTCGTAAGTGCTGCGACGCTTCACGAGAGCTTTTGCGTAGCGCGTCGGGAGTCGATACCGCAAGGAGCCGCCAGGCTGGAGCGAATCGTGAACCTGATCGCAGCCGAGATCGTCGCGTTCGACGCTACGCAACTCGAAGCTGCGAAGTCGGCCTATTCCCGCTTCGGCCGCGGCTCCGGCCATCGGGCCAACCTCAACATGGGCGACTGCTTTTCCTATGCGCTCGCCAGGACCCGCCGCCTGCCGCTGCTGTTCAAAGGTGACGATTTCATCCATACCGATGTCGAGCCGGCTCTGAAGTCGGCCTGAATTCGGGGCGAGGACCGCTATGACCCTTTCCGGCAAGCGCATCCTGCTGATCGTCGGCGGCGGCATCGCCGCCTACAAGACGCTCGAGCTGATCCGCCGATTGCGTGAGCGCGGAGCCGCGGTGCGGGCGGTGATGACGGCGGCGGCGCAGCAATTCGTCACGCCGCTTTCGGTCGGCACCCTGACGGCCGACCGCGTCTTCACCGACCTGTTCGACCGCGACGACGAGCACGACGTCGGCCATATCCGCCTGTCGCGCGAGGCCGAGCTGATCGTCGTCGCCCCCGCCACCGCCGACCTGATGGCGAAGCTGGCGACCGGCCTCGCCAACGACCTCGCCTCCGCCGTGCTGCTCGCCACCGACAAGAAGGTGCTGATGGCGCCGGCGATGAACCCGAGGATGTGGGATCATCCGGCGACGCGGCGCAACCGCGCCACACTGGCGAAGGACGGCGTCGCCTTCGTCGGCCCCAATCGCGGCGAGATGGCCGAGAGCGGCGAAGCGGGCGAGGGCCGCATGGCCGAGCCGCTGGAGATCGTGGCTGCGGTCGAGGCAGTACTGGTGTCGGCGCCAGGCCCGCTTTCCGGAAGAAAGATCATCGTCACCTCGGGTCCGACGCACGAGCCGATCGATCCGGTGCGCTACATCGCCAACCGCTCGTCCGGCAAGCAGGGACACGCCATCGCCGAGGCGCTCGCCGGACTCGGCGCCGAGGTCCTGCTGGTGTCCGGCCCGGTCAACGTGCCGGATCCGGCCGGTGTGCGGACCGTCCATGTCGAGACCGCGCGCGCGATGATGCAGGCGGTCGAGGCCGCCCTGCCGGCCGATGCGGCCGTGTTCGTCGCCGCCGTCGCCGACTGGCGCAGCGACGCGGCCGCCGGCGAGAAGATCAAGAAGGTCGCCGGCGAAGGCCCGCCGGTGCTGCGCATGGTGGAGAACCCGGATATCCTCGCCACCATCGGCCACCACGCGCGTCGGCCCTATCTGGTCGTCGGCTTCGCCGCCGAGACCCAGGATCTCGTCGCCAACGCCAAGGCCAAGCTGAAGCGCAAGGGCGCCGACTTCATCGTCGCCAACGACGTCAGCGCGGAAGGCGGTGCCATGGGCGGCGACCGCAACCGCGTGCGCATCGTCTCGAAATCCGGCGTCGACGATTGGCCGGAGATGAGCAAGCAGGAGGTGGCGCGGCGGCTGGCCGCGGTGATCGCTGGACGCCTGGCGACCGTCGAGGTCTGATCCCGATCCGGGCCGGTTCAGCGGTCTTCCCGCAGCTTGGCCTCGACGTGCCACCATCCTGGCTGGCTTTCGGGATAGCTGTGCGACGCCGGCATGAGGTCCGGGTTCCCCGGTTCGTCGAATACGCCGGTCAGCAGCGCGACCACCGGCTCGTCGTCGATTGCGCCGATCGTGCTGCCGCACCGGACGCAGAAGGCGCGGCTGGAATAGGCGGAGGAGCGGAAGGTGGCCGGCGCGCCGCCGGGGCCCGTCCACGTCACCGCATCGCGCGGAAATTCTACCCAGGCGGCGGTCGGTGCCCCGGTGTGCCGCTGGCATATCGTGCACGAGCAGTGTGCGGCTTGCCCGCGCGACCGTAGGCGCGAAAGCGCACCGATCCGCACAGGCAACCGCCGTCATAGTGGTCCTGCTTCGCTTCGGACACGGCAGCCCTCCCTGATCGCTGTCGTAGTGAGGGGTCTCGATCGAACAACCCGCCACCATGCTTGAACCGCGATCCGAAAATGGTGGTCTTTGAGACAGGATCATGCCCGATAGAACTGGGCCGGGATGGATGGCCCATCCCGTTCATTCCACCCTAGGATGCCTAAGATGTGATCGGGCCCTCGCCTTTCTTCCCCGGCGCCGGATCGTCGTCCGTCTTTTCGCCGGCTGCGTCCGGCACCGGCGAATCCGCGCCGGTCTCGTCGCCCGGCAGGGGCGGTCGCGGCGCGCTGCCCTCGACGATGAGCTCGACGATGCCGCGGGCGATCTCACGTTCGCCCATGATCACGGTGTCGGCCCCGAGGCCCTTCAGGTGCTCGACCTCGGCGTCGGAATGAGCGCGGGCGATCACCACGATGCCGGCATTGGCGGCACGCGCCCTCAGGATGATCTGGCCGGCCTCGAAGGCGTTCGGAATGGCGAGCACCAGTCGCTTGGCGCCGGCCGGGTTGGCGGCGGCGAAGACCTCGGCATTGGCGGCGTTGCCTTCCACCACCTCGACGCCGTCGGCATGCAGCCGGGCGATGGTCTTGTCACCGTCCTCGACGACCAGGAAGGGCAGGCCGGCCTCGCGCAGCGACTGCCCGACCAGGCTGCCGACGCGGCCGTAGCCGATGAGGATCGTATGGTCGGTGAGCTGCGTCTGCGGCGGCGGACCGTCGTCTTCCTTGGCCGAAGGGGTCGCAAGCTGGCCTGCCTCGGTGGCAGGTCCCGCCGCCTTTGCCTCTGCCGCGCCGGTTCGGGGCGGGAAGCGGCTTTCGATCCAGGGTTTCAGATAATCGACGGCGGCGAACACCAGCGGATTGAGCAGGATAGACAGGATCGCGCCGGCGAGGATCAGATCCCGGCCCTGCTCGGGCAGCAGGTCGAGGCTGACGCCGAGCTCGGCGAGGATAAAGGAGAATTCGCCGATCTGCGCCAAGCTGGCCGAGATAATCAGCGCGGTGGCGATGGGATAGCGGAAGACGACGACGATCAGGAAGGCGGCGATCGACTTGCCGATGACGATGATGAACAGCGTGCCGAGGATCGGCCAGGTGTCGCGCAGCAGGCTGAGCGGATCGAACAGCATGCCGACCGAGACGAAGAACAGCACCGAGAAGGCGTCCCTGAGCGGCAGCGATTCCTCCGCCGCGCGGTGCGACAGCTCGGATTCGCTCATCACCATGCCGGCGAAGAAGGCGCCGAGCGCCAGCGACACCCCGAACAGCTTGGCCGCGCCGAAGGCGACGCCGAGCGCGATGGCCAGCACCGCAAGCCGGAACAGCTCGCGCGAGCCGGTATGGGCGACGTAGTGCAGGAGCCAGGGAATGACCCGGCGCCCGACCACCAGCATGACGATGACGAAGGCGGCCACCTTGGCGAGCGTTATGCCGAGCGTGCCCCAGACGCCGAGCCCGGAAAACAGCGGCGCCGCCGCCGGCAGGCTGTGGTCGGTTTCCGGCCCGTTGCCGCCGAGCAGGCCGGCGATGGCAGGCAGGATCACCAGCGCGAGCACCATGGCGAGGTCCTCGACGATCAGCCAGCCGACGGCGATGCGCCCGCGCTCGGTCTCGATCATGCGCCGGTCCTGCAGCGCCTTGAGCAGGACCACGGTGCTCGCCACCGAGAGTGCTAGGCCGAAGACTAGGCCCGCACCCAGCGTCCACCCCATCATCCACGCCAGCCCGGCGCCGAGCGCCGTGGCGAAGCCGATCTGCACCACCGCGCCGGGCACGGCGATGGCGCGTACCGAGAGCAGGTCCTTCAGCGAGAAATGCAGGCCGACGCCGAACATCAGCAGGATCACGCCGATCTCGGCGAGCTCCAGCGCCAGCTCGCGATCGGCGACGAAACCCGGCGTGTGCGGCCCGACCAGAACGCCGGCGATGAGATAGCCCACCAACGGCGGAACCTTGAACCGGTTGGCGATGGCGCCGAAGACGAATGCAAGCCCCAGACCTGCGACGATGGTGGCGATCAGGGGCGTGTCATGTGGCATCGGCGAGGTGGGCCTTTCTGGGCGAGATCAATGGGGGAGAAGCGCCGAAAGCGCCACGTTTCCAATATGGTGTGCAGATCGGCTGGTGTGCAACCCTTGAGAGTCGCTTTTGCCGAATTTCGCATGAGGAATGCTAATTCTGTATGAGAATCGCTTTTGCGCGACGGCGTCGAGCCGATGCGCGAATTTGGACCGCGGCCATGTCTCGACGAACGCGGTGCCTCGCCAAGCACGGCCTGGCGGCTACGTCCCGTATCGGAACCGGGATTGTCAACGGGAGCCGCGCAACGCGCGTTGCGCGGCTCTGGCCTCCTCCCTCCTGGTCGGTTTAGCCAAGTCGCTGCCCGTCAGAGGTCAAAGTGCAGCGAAATGCCCGGCCGATAGTAGCGCGGTCCGAATCCGTAGCTGCGGCCGTAGTACCGGCCGCGGTAGCAGTCGCCGTAGTAGTAGCAACGATCACGTGCGTATCGCCGGTAGGCGCGGCGCTCGGCCCGTCGATAGGCACGGCGTTCTGCACGACGCTGCTGCCGCTGCCAGTGACGATAGGTGTGGGACGCCTTGTGCACGTCCGTGCGCCCCTGTTCCGCCATCGGAATGAATGCCGTGGCGGCATTGGTCGGCGCAGGCACTGCTACTGCGAATGAGGCAGCCAAGGCTGTGGCCATCAACCCGGATAGAAGCGTTTTCATCATTGCCTCCTGGTAGGTGCGTCATTGGCTGAAACGAACCCTCCGGAACCCGGTTCCTGCGCGAACATTCACTGTATGTTGCGCCTCGTTTCAGAAAATGCGCATCCTGCCCGGCCAGCTTCGTCCTCACGCCGCCATCAGCATCTTTTCGATTTCCGGAACCGGATGGTTGGTCAGCGTCTTCGGATATTCCGCCACCACCATCGTCTCCACTTCCTTGTGCAGCTTCTTGCGTATTTCTCCCAGAACGAAGGGCGGCGCGATAAGGATCACTTCGTCGAAATCGCCGCGATGCGCCGCCTTGTAGAGCTTCTCCGCGATCTCGTCGGCGAAGCGCTCCTTGGCCATTCTGTGCCAGTCGGTATCCTCGGCGGCGCTGCGGTGGGGAGAGGGACCGTCGTTGAAGCGCCCTGGCTTGTCGGATCCCTGCTCGCGCGTCGGTGGATTTGCCTCGGCGACCTCACGGATGACTTCCAGGTTCGGATGCAGCCCGTCTCCCTTGTTTTCCAGGAACAAGGCCTTCTCGCCGTCGGCTACGACCACCCATGCACCATGCTTCAGTCTGGACGCGGCCATCTGCTTCTCCTTCGATAGGTCGAGGCGCCGAAATGCGCCCTGTGGAGCAACGCGACCCCATCGGCCAAGGTTCCTCTCCGCAAAAACGTGCCAAAAACCCACGGTGGAGGAAAAATATTCTTCCTCTCTTCGCGGTCGCGAAAAAGCGATTGCCTGCTGCAAATGGCCGCGCGAGTGTGTTTCTTTAGAAACCCGATGCCCGGGACTACAAGTCTGAATTCCAGCCAGGAAACCCTCGCGCCCATGTCGCAGCCGTTCGCCAAGCTCAACGCCTTTCCCGTCTTCCTGCGGGTCGAGGGGCGCAGCGTGATCGTCCTCGGTGGCGGCGACGAGGCGCTCGCCAAGGCCCGGCTCGTCGGCCAGTCGAATGCCCGGCTCGTCGTGGTGGCGGAGGATGTCCAGCCTGCCCTGAGGCAATGGGTCGTCGAAAACGGCGCCGAGCTCGTCGAAGCCGGCTATGACCCTGCGCGGCTCGAAGGCGCGGCACTGGTCTTTGCTGCCACGGGCGACGAGGCGCTGGACCGCCGGATATCGGATGATGCACGCCGCTTCGGCATCCCGGTCAACGCGGTGGATCGTCCCGATCTCTGCGATTTCTACACGCCGGCGATCGTCAACCGGGCACCGCTGGTGGTGGCGGTCGGCACCGAAGGCGCCGGGCCGGTGCTGGCCCAGATGGTGCGGGCACGCATCGACGCCATGCTGCCGCCGACTCTCGGCGTACTGGCGGCGCTTGCCGCATCCTTCCGCGACGCGGCCGAAAAACTGTTCCCTAAGGGGCTGGCGCGCCGCTCCTTCTGGCATGCCTTCTTTTCCGGAGCGCCGGCCCAAGCGCTCGAAGCCGGCGGCGAGGACGAGGCACGCGTGGCCGCCGGCCGGCTCCTGGCCGCGCGCGGCGCTGATTGCGGCCACGTCGCGCTGGTTGGCGCCGGTCCGGGTGCCGAGGATCTGCTGACCTTGCGGGCGCATCGCCTGTTGATGGAGGCCGACGTCATCGTCCATGACGCGCTGGTGCCGGAGGCGGTGATCGCCATGGGTCGGCGCGACGCCGAGCGGCTGCCGGTCGGCAAGCGCAAGGGCTGTCACTCCAAGACGCAAGCCGAGATCAACGCGCTGCTGGTGCGGCTCGGCCGCGAAGGCAAGCGCGTGGTGCGGCTGAAGTCCGGCGATCCGCTGGTGTTCGGCCGCGCCGGCGAGGAAATGCAGGCGCTGCGCGATGCGGACATCTCGTTCGAGGTGGTGCCGGGCGTCACCTCGGCCTTCGCCGCCGCCGCCGATTTCCAGCTGCCGCTGACGCTGCGCGGCGTGACCTCCTCGATGGTGTTCACCACCGGCCACGATCTCAAGGGCAATTCGCTGCCGGACTGGGCGAAGCTGGCGATCTCCGGCGCCACCGTCGCCGTCTATATGGGCCGCTCCGTCGCTGCGGACGTGGCCGGAAGGCTGATGGATGCCGGCCTGTCGCCGGATACCGCCGTCGCCGTGGTCGAGAACGCCAGCCTGCGCGACCGCCGCCGGTTCCATGGAACGCTGGCCGACCTGCCGTCGCTGCAAGCGCGCGACGATCTCGGCGGCCCGGTGATGACCATCATCGGCGACGCGGTCGCCGGCGCCGATTTCTCGCGCTCTGAGCCACTGGCGGCCTACCGCCCCGTTCCGTCTAGTGCCGCGGTCGAGGAGGTGCAGTCATGAAGGTCTTGACCGCCAACCGCCTGACCGACGGCGAGGCCGTGTGGTTCTCCCCGGCAAAAACCTGGGCCGAGACCATCGCCGAGGCCGATGTCGCCGGCGACAAGGCCGGGGAAGCCGAACTCGAGGCTGCCGGCAAGGCCGCCTTTGCCAACAATGAGGTCGTCGACGTCGAGTTGATCGACGTCGAGCTGGTCGATGGCTTGATCCGCCCGGTCCGCCTGCGCGAGCGCATCCGCGCCACCGGCCCGACCAACCGCCTCGACCTCGGAAAACAGGCCAGAACGGCCGCATGACAGGGCCGAGGAGCCCACGGAAGCACGACCATGTACCGTTACGATGAGTTCGACACTGATTTCGTCAACGCCCGTGTCGCCGAGTTCACCGATCAGGTGGAGCGGCGTCTCGCCGGCGAGATCACCGAGGAGCAGTTCCGGCCGCTCCGGCTGATGAACGGCGTCTACCTGCAGCTCCACGCCTACATGCTGCGCATCGCCATTCCCTATGGCACGCTGAACACCGGCCAGTTGCGCATGCTGGCCCACATCGCCCGCAGGTACGACAAGGGCTATGGCCACTTCACCACGCGCCAGAACATCCAGTTCAACTGGCCGGCGCTGTCGGACATTCCGGCGATCCTCGCCGATCTCGCCAGCGTCGAGATGCATGCCATCCAGACATCAGGCAACTGCATCCGCAACGTGACGGCCGACCATTTCGCGGGTGCGGCCGCCGACGAGGTCGCCGATCCGCGCCCCTATGCCGAGATTCTGCGGCAGTGGTCGTCGGTGCATCCGGAATTTTCGTATTTGCCGCGCAAATTCAAGATCGCGGTGACGGGCGCAGAGCGCGACCGTGCCGCCATCCAGACGCATGACATCGGCCTGCATCTGAAGAAGAACGCCGAGGGCGAATTGGGCTTTGCCGTCTATGTCGGCGGCGGCCAGGGCCGCACCCCGATGGTCGCCAAGAAGATCCGGGATTTCCTCCCCGAAAAGCACCTGCTCTCCTACGCGACGGCGATCTTGCGCGTCTACAATCTCTACGGACGGCGCGACAACAAGTACAAGGCGCGCATCAAGATCCTGGTGCACGAAACCGGTACGGAAGAATTCGCCCGCCAGGTCGAGGCCGAGTGGGCGGCGCTGAAGGACCAGGAGCTGACGCTGCCCGAGGCGGACATCGCCGCGATCAACGCCTATTTCGCGCCGCCGGCACTCGCCGCGAGGCCGGAAGGAGACGAGGTCGTGAAGCTCGCCCGGCTCGATTCCAAGAGCTTCGCCGACTGGGTCGACCAGAACGTGATCACCCACCGCCACCCCGACTATGCCGCCGTGACGATTTCGCTCAAGGGCATCGGCGAGGCGCCGGGCGACGCCAGCGACAGCCAGATGGAGGCGGTGGCCGACATCGCCGACCAATACGCTTTCGGTGAAATCCGCGTCAGCCACGAGCAGAACCTGATCCTGCCGCACGTGGCGCGCGCCGATTTGAAGGCCGTCTACGACGCGCTGGTCGAGATCGAGCTGGCGACGCCGAATTCCGGCCTGATCACCGACATCATCGCCTGCCCCGGCCTCGACTACTGCGCGCTGGCCAACGCCCGCTCGATCTCGGTGGCGCAGGAGATTTCCAACCGCTTCGCGTCGCTGGAGCGGCAGCGCGACATCGGCGAGCTGAAGCTGAAGATCTCCGGCTGCATCAACGCCTGCGGCCATCACCATGTCGGCCATATCGGCATCCTGGGCGTCGAGAAGAAGGGCGCCGAACTCTATCAGGTGACGCTGGGCGGCTCGGCCGACGAGCACACCGCCGTCGGCGAGATCATCGGCCGCGGCTTCGGCCCGGACGAGATCACCGACGCCATCGAGACCGTGGTCGAGACCTATCTCGCCCACAGGCTCGACCGTTCGGAAAATTTCCTCGACGCCTACCGCCGCCTTGGCCCGGCGCCGTTCAAGGAGGCGCTCTATGGCGGCGAAGCCAAGGCAGCCTGAGGACGAGATCGCGGCCGCCGAGGCGGCCGATCTCGATGCCCGTTTCGGCGGGCTGTCGCCGCAGGAAATCATCGCCTGGTCGGCGCGCGACGGCTTTCCCGGCGCCATCGCGGCGGTGTCGTCGTTCGGCGCGGATTCCGCCGTGCTGCTGCACATGATCGCCGAGGTGGATGCCTCGCTGCCGGTCGTGTTCCTCGACACCGGAAAGCATTTCGGCGAGACGCTGGATTACCGCGACGCGCTTGCCGCCGATCTCGGGCTCACCGACATCCGCATCGTCACGCCGGACCAGGCCGCGCTCGACCGGCTCGATCCGGACGGCAAGCTGCACCAATCGGACACCGACGGCTGCTGCGAGATCCGCAAGGTCGAGCCCATGGCGCGCGGCGTCGCGCCCTTCCGCGCCTGGTTCACCGGCAGAAAACGCTTCCAGGCGGCGACCCGCGCTGCCTTGCCGGCGTTCGAGGCGGTCGGGCCGCGCGTCCGCATCAATCCGCTGGCGAAATGGGGCACGAGCGATCTCGCCGACTACATGCGCGCGCATGCGCTGCGCGAGAACCCGCTGGTGGCCTACGGCTATCTCTCCATCGGCTGCTTTCCCTGCACTCAGCCGGTGAAGCCGGGAGAGGACGCACGCAGCGGCCGCTGGGCCGGCCAGGGCAAGACCGAGTGCGGCATCCATCTGCCGGGCCTGGGCGAGGCGCTCACGACGGCGGCTCACTAAGATAACCGAAACTCTTGCAGCCAGGCCGTTTCGTCCTTCGGCGAGACTGGAAACCAAGCCGAGAATACGCCATATGCTCGCCCTGATGACCGAAGCGAAGAACGAGACCGCCGTGCCGGTGCCGCGCCTGTGGACACCCGAAGGGTTCCGCGAGGACGAGTGGCAGCATGCGGACAACGCCGAGGCGCTTGCCGGCAACGGCCGCTTCATCCTGCCGCTGCAAGTGTTCCTCGACCTCGATCCGGTGGTGCGCAAATCGGCCAGGGAACGGCTGGGCGTATTGCTGATGCCGGCCGATCCGGTGGAGAAGATCGCCGGGCTGCTGGACGACCTGTCGCTGGTGGCGCTGGCCTTCCCGGCCTTCAACGACGGCCGCAGCTTTTCCAAGGCCGAGCTGCTGCGCAGCCGCCACCGTTTTGCCGGTGCGGTCCGGGCGACCGGCCAGGTTCTGGTAGACCAGTTGCCGCACATGCTGCGTCTCGGCTTCGACGAATTCGAGATCAGCCATCCGGTGCTGATCCGCCGGCTGGAGGAGGGTCGCGTCGGCGGCCTCGACCTCTATTACCAGCCGACGGCCACGCCGGCCGGGGCGCCCGCCAAGGGTGCGGGGTACTCCTGGCGGCGGTCGCGCTGATCCGGGCTGGATCGGCGCCGCAGCGATCTCTGTAGGTCGACGAGCTTCATGGTCGCAATCTGGTCAGACCAGATTGCATTCGGCATTTTCCCGACATACCATGATGCCGTTTATTTCGATGCTCGAAGTAAATGCGCCGGACTGGGAGGATGAGGATGCCTGGCAAGAAAATACTGATGCTCGTTGGCGACTTCAGCGAGGAGTACGAGATTTTCGTGTTCGAGCAGGCGATGCACGCCGTCGGACATACGGTGCACGTCGTCTGCCCCGACAAGAAGGCGGGCGAGGTGCTGAAAACATCGCTGCATGATTTCGAGGGCCACCAGACCTATACGGAAAAGCTCGGCCACGACTACTATCTGAACAAGACCTTCGCCGAGGTCGATCCGGCTGCCTATGACGCCGTCTATTGCGCCGGCGGCCGCGGCCCGGAATACATCCGCATCGACAGCAGAGTGCAAGCGATCGTCCGCCACTTCCACGAGACGGGCAAGCCGATCTTCACCATTTGCCACGGCGTCCAGATCCTGATCGCGGTGGATGGCGTGGTGCGCGGCAAGGAGGTCGCCGCGCTTCAGTATTGCGAGCCGGAAGTGACGCTGGCGGGCGGCAAATACATCGACGTGACGCCGACCGGAGCCCATGTCGACGGCAATCTCGTCTCCGCCAAGGGCTGGACGGGCCTCGCGGCCTTCATGCGCGAGTGCCTGAAGGTCCTCGGCACGGACATATCGCATGGGCAGGTGCTGATGGCCGACACGCGCCGCGCCGCATGAAGCAGGGGCTGACGCGAAGGCGGCATGACGGCCGCCGGCCGTTCCTCATTGAGGCTGGGCGGCCGGCGTCGGCCGGCCGGCGTCCGCCTCTTCGACGGCTCGATCCAGCTGGTGCAGGAGCTTTACAAAGCGCTCTGGCAGTTCGGGATCGACGGCATAGGTGGGGAGCGTGCCGACGAAGCGGCGCAGCTGGGCGCTCCGCATCTGGCGGCGGAACTCTGACTTCACATCCCCGGGTTTCTTTTCGTTTTTGCCAAACATGACGTCGCTAACCTGTTGTTGGCAAAGGAACCCGTGCAGTCTCGAATGGTTCCTGCAATGTAGGATTGCGTTCCCGGCATGGTAAAAATTGCGTAAAATTTGAGTCGAATTGCCGGCAGCAAGCGGCTTGCGGGCCTTCTCGGAAGCAGGTCTGCTGCGCCTGACGCTTTCATAAGCCCTTGATTTTTGCCCGGGCAGCATCGATATCCGGCGCAAATCCGAACGGTTTGCAGGAACAGGAAAGAGAATGAGCGATCAGGCTAAAGACGAACGCGTGCTCGAGGAAGGCGTCGCGGTCGAGCAGGCTGCCGAAGCGGCGCCGGCAGCTGGCCAGGATGGCGATTACGAGGCGCTGGTTCGGCTGCTGAAGGAGAACGAGGAGCTGAAGGATCGCGCGCTGCGCGCCGCCGCCGAGATGGAGAATCTGCGCCGCCGCACGGCGCGCGAGATTCAGGACGCGCGGACCTATGCCGCCGCCAATTTCGCGCGCGACATGCTTTCGGTCTCCGACAATCTGAGCCGCGCCCTGCAGGCGGTCGCGCCGGAGGCGAAGGCGGCCGACCCCAGCCTCGCCGCCCTTGTGGAGGGCGTTGAGATGACCGAGCGCTCGATGCTGTCGACGCTGGAGCGTCACGGCGTGAAGAGGCTGGAGCCGCTGGGCGAGAAGTTCGATCCGCATTTCCACCAGGCCATGTTCGAGGTGCCGAACCCCGACATCGCCGCCAACACGGTGGTGCAGGTGGTGCAGCCCGGCTATTCGATCGGCGAGCGCGTGCTGCGCCCCGCCATGGTCGGCGTCTCCAAGGGCGGCCCGCGCGCTGCCGCCAATGAAGGCGCGACCGAGCCGGGGCCCATCAACGAGCAGGCCGAGAAGGATGCGTGAGCGAGCGAATAGCGAATAGCGAATAGGGAATAGGGAATAGCGAATAGGGATTGACCCTTCGCTTCAACAGACGACTGTCGCTATTCGCTATTCGCTATTCGCTATTCGCTTCGCAATTCGTTCCTTGATCTGGCGCGGCTGCCACCGCTGCGCTAGCAAGATCGCATGAACTGGCTTCAGGTCCTCGACTATGCCGGCGTCGCCGTGTTCGCCGCGACAGGGGCCCTGGCCGCCTCACGCAAGCAGCTCGACATCGTCGGTTTCCTGTTCCTTGCCAGCGTCACCGGCATCGGCGGCGGCACGGTCCGCGACCTCATCCTCGACGTCCCTGTCTTCTGGGTGCTCGACCACGCTTATGTGCTCGTCTGCGCCGGCAGCGGCGTGCTCGTCTTCTTCGCTGCGCACCGGCTCGAGTCGCGCTACAGGCTGCTGCTGTGGCTGGACGCAGTTGGCATGTCTGCCTATGCCGCGCTCGGCGCTGCCAAGGGGCTCGCGGCCACCGGATCGCCCATCGTGGCCATTGTCATGGGCATGCTGACGGCGACGCTGGGCGGCATCCTGCGCGATCTTCTGGCAGGCGAGCCCTCGGTGCTGCTGCGCCCGGAAATCTACGTCACCGCCGCCCTGGCCGGCGCCGCCGTCTTCACGCTCGCCGATCTCGGCGGCCTCCCCGACGTTGCCTCGGCGCTGCTCGCCTTCGCCACGGCTTTCGCCGTGCGCGGCGGCGCGCTGTGGTTCGGCTGGCGCATTCCGGCCTACCGCAATCGGCCCGGCCGGCGTCCGGAGGATATTCCGTAGGACGGTCGAGCCGAGCCTGGGGGGCTGCTATGATCTCGGAGCCTCGATCGCCTCGATCAGCAGCCGCGCCGCCTCGGTGGCGAAAATATCGTCGTTGATGTCCGTGTCGAGCTCGACCACTCGCACCGTGTCGCTCAGACCGGCCTTCAGCGCGGCGAACAGGGCGGCGTCGGCGGCCGGGTCGTGGAACGGCTTGCCCTCCACGTCGATGGACGACACGCCGCGCCGCGGGATCATGAAGACGGTCGGGCCCTCGGCCTTGTTGAGCTTTGCCGCGATTCTCCTGCCCAGTTCTGCGTTCTCCTCCGCGGTCGTGCGCATCAGCGTCACCAGCGGGTTGTGCCGGTAGAAGGCGCGGCCGGCATATTTCGTCGGAACGGTCTCGGGCGCGCCGAAATTCACCATGTCGAGCGCGCCGGCCGACACCACCTGCGGGATACCGGCCGCGCCGGCCGCTTCCAGCCGGTCGGGTCCGGCGCTGAGCACGCCGCCGGCAAGCTCGTCCGCCAGTTCCGTCGTGGTAATGTCGAGCACGCCGGCGATGAAGCCGGCGTGGATGAGTTCCTCCATCGTGCGCCCGCCCGTGCCGGTGGCGTGGAAGACCAGAACCTCGTAGCCGGCCTGCTCGAGGATCTCGCGCGCCTTGGTCACGCAGGGCGTCGTCACCCCGAACATGGTGGCGGCGATGAGTGGCCTCTGCTCTCGCGGTCCGGTGCGCCCGGCGTTGATCATGCCGGCGATGGCGCCGGCGGCATTGGCGAGGATTTGCGACGACAGCCGGTTGATGCCGGAGATGTCGACGACCGCCGGCATGATGGTGACGTCCTTGACGCCGACCAGCGGGCGCGTGTCGCCGGCCGCCAGCGTCGACACCAGCAGCTTGGGGAAGCCGACCGGCAGCGCCTGCATCGCCGCCGCGGCGATCGACGAACCGCCGCCGCCGCCCATGGCGACGATGCCGTGGATACGGCCTTCGGCGGCGAGCCGCGCCGCGACGACGGCGGCCCCCTTGCTCATCACGGCCATCGCCTCGCCACGATCCTTTTTCGCCGCCAGCGTTTTGAGGTCGCCGCCTCCGGCCGCCGCCACCTCGGCCGCCGCGACATCCGGCGTGAAGGAAGGTCCGAACACGCCGACGTCGATGGTCAGCGTCTCCACGCCCTGCGCTTCGACCTGCTGCCTGAGAAAGGCGTATTCGACGCCCTTGCTGTCGAAGGTGCCGAGTATGGCGACGACTTTCTTCATGCGAGCACCCGTTGAACGGAACGGCCCTGCCGCCGCTAGCCGACCTTGCCGCCGAGTTCGTCCTCGACATGAGCGCGCACGATCGCGTCGAACGAGGTTTCCGCGCGGAAGCCGAGCGCCTCCGCCCGCCCCGCGTCGAAGCGGCCCGGCCAGCCGGCCACCATGCGGGCGATGGCCTCGTTCGGTTCGCGCCGGATCAGCTTCACCGCCTTGTCGCCGGCGACGCGGCGCAGCGCCTCGATCTCCTCGCCCACGGTGGCGGAGAGGCCGGGCATTGTGAGGTTGCGGCGCTGGCCGAGCGGCGCAAGCTCGATCGTCGCCGCATGCTCGAGGAAGCCGATGGCCGCGCGCGGGCTGGCGAACCAGTGGCGCACCGTCTCCGAAACCGGCAGCACCGCCTCCTCGCCGACCAGCGGCTCGCGCAGGATGTTGGAGAAGAAGCCGGAGGCCGCCTTGTTCGGCTTACCTGGCCGGATGCAGATGGTCGGCAGGCGGATGCCGATGCCGTCGAGGAAACCGCGCCGGCTGTAGTCGGCGAGCAGCAGCTCGCCGATCGCTTTCTGCGTGCCGTAGCTGGTCGCCGGCGTCGTGAAGAACTCGTCGCCGATCGCCTCGGGGAACGGCGCGCCGAACACCGCGATGGACGAGGAGAAGACGACGCGCGGCCGGTAAGGCGCCTTGATCCCCTCCTGTCTGATCGCCTCGAACAGGAAACGCGTGCCATCGAGGTTGATGCGGTAGCCCTTGTCGAAATCGGTCTCGGCTTCGCCCGACACGATGGCCGCGAGGTGGAAGATCACGTCTGGCCGGGTCGAGACCAGCTTCTCGCTCGCGCCGGGAGCCGAAAGATCGGTGACGGCTGCGACGGCCGGTACGTTGCCGCCGGGCAGCGCCGGCTCGACCACGTCGACCAGCGTCATCCGCGCAACCTCCGTGCCGCCCAGCCGCCCCGTCTGGGCAAGGCGCATGGCGAACTTGCGGCCGACCATACCGGCCGCTCCGATGATCATGACGTGCATCTGGCTGATTTCTCCCGGACTTCGATCTTTGATCTTTTCAGACACATAGCTTGGATCGAAGGCTCATGCACGGGCAAGTTTCGGCATGCTCCTCCGGCCGCCGACCGCGGCCGTCGTGGCGACCGGCATCGCTCAAGACGCGGCTGCTCTCCGGAGATTGAAGACGATACGATGGCGGCGGCCTTGCCTCGCAGGGCCGAGTCGAGCATGAAGGCGCGTTTCGGCAGGCTCCCAGGAGGGCTTAGGATTGGCACGGCAACGGGCAGACGCACTTCTCTCGGCCTTCCGCGACCGGCAGGCGACCGTCGCCGTCATCGGACTGGGCTATGTCGGCCTGCCGCTGGTCAAGGCGGTGGTCGAGGCGGGCTTCACCGGCATCGGCATCGACATCGATCCCGACAAGATCCGCATGCTGCATGAGGGCGTCGCCTATCTCCGGCATTTCGACCCGGCCTATTTCGCCGGGAGAATCGCGGAGGGCCGGCTCGCCTGCACGACCGACTTCTCCGCTGTTGCCGGCGCCGACGCGATCGTCATCTGCGTGCCCACCCCGCTGACCAAGCATCGGGAGCCGGATCTCTCCTATGTGGCGAATACGGCGCGCTCGATCGTGCCGCATCTGCGCAATAACCAGCTCGTCGTGCTGGAATCGACGACCTATCCAGGGACCACGCAGGAATTGCTGGTTCCGGCGCTGGAGCAGAGCGGGCTGAAGAGCGGAACCGACTTCTTCGTCGCCTTCAGCCCGGAGCGCGAAGACCCCGGCAATCCCGACTACGGCACGCAGTCGATCCCCAAGGTTGTCGGCGGCGCCGACCCCATCGCGCTGGAGTTGGCGGTCGCGCTCTACGACCAGATCGTGGTGAAGACGGTGCCGGTGTCCTCCACCGCCGCCGCCGAGGCGGTGAAAATCACCGAGAACATCTTTCGCGCCGTCAACATCGCGCTGGTCAACGAGCTGAAGCTGATCTACGGCGCCATGGGCATCGACGTGTGGGAGGTCATCGACGCGGCCAAGACCAAGCCGTTCGGCTTCATGCCCTTCTATCCCGGTCCCGGGCTGGGCGGCCACTGCATCCCGATCGACCCCTTCTATCTCACCTGGAAGGCACGCGAGTTCGACATGTCGACCCGCCTGGTGGAACTTGCCGGCGAGATCAATACGGCGATGCCGGGCCACGTCGTCACCGTCTGCATGGAGGCACTGAACGCCCGCTTCGCCAAGGGGCTGAAGGGCGGCAGGGTGCTGCTGGTCGGGCTCGCCTACAAGAAAAATGTCGGCGACATCCGCGAGAGCCCCGGCCTGACGCTGATCCGGCTGCTGGAGGAGCGCGGCGCGAAAGTCGATTACCTCGACCCGCACGTGCCGCAGATCACTATGACCCGCGAGCATCCCGAATATGCCGGCCGCGGCTCGGTTGCCGCCGATGCCTCCTTCGCAGGCTACGACCTCACGCTGATCGCGACCGATCACGACGCGGTCGACTACGCCCGTCTGGTCGCCGAAAGCCGGCTGGTCGTCGACACCCGCAACGTCTGCGAGCGCAAGGGCGTCTCGTCCGCCAACGTGGTCAAGGCGTAACGCAGGCCCGGTGCGACCGGTCCTCACGCCTACACGCAACGTATCGGCCGGAAAATGCACGTGTTTTGACTTGGCGGTGCAGACCGGCGATAGGACGGCCCGCGCCGTCTCAAGCCGGTGGCCGCCAGTGCGATTCGAACACGGTCCGGAACTCTTCATGACACGAAAGCCGCTTCGCTTCATCGACCTCGTTGCCCAGCAGGAAAAGATCAAGACGAAGGTCGACGCGGCGATCCAGCGCGTGCTCTCCCACGGCGCCTACATCCTCGGCCCCGAGGTCGCAGAATTCGAGGCGGCGCTCAGCGCCTTCTGCGGCGCGAAACATTCTATCGGCTGCTCCAACGGCACCGATGCGCTCACGCTTTGCCTGATGGCGAAGGGCATCAAGCCGGGGCAGGCTGTGTTCTGTCCGAGCTTCACCTTCGCCGCGACGGCGGAAGTCGTCGCAATGCTCGGCGCCACGCCGTTCTTCGTCGACATCCACGAGGATACATTCAACCTCGATCCCGCGAGCCTTAAGACGGCGATCGCCCAGGCCAAGAAGGACGGCCTGTCGCTCGCCGGCGTGATCTCCGTCGACCTGTTCGGCCAGTCGGCCGACTATGCCGAGATCGAGCCGATCGTGGCGAACGAGGGCATGTGGCTGATCAGCGATGCCGCGCAGGGTTTCGGCGGCACCTATCGCGATCGTAAGGTCGGCACCATTGGCGCCATGACGGCGACCAGCTTCTTCCCGGCCAAGCCGCTCGGCGCCTATGGCGACGGCGGCGCCATCTTCACCGACGACGACGAGACGGATGCGGTGCTGCGCTCGCTGCTGGTCCACGGCCAGGGCACGGACAAATACGATAACGTCCGCATCGGCATGAACGGTCGCCTGGACACGCTGCAGGCCGCCATCCTGATCGAGAAGCTGAAGATATTCCCCGACGAGATCGTCGCGCGCAATCGCATCGCCGCAGCATACAATGACGGGCTGCGCGACGTCGCCGTCGTGCCGGCGGTGCTCGACGGCTGCACCTCCACCTGGGCGCAGTACACGATCCGGGCCCGCGGCAAGGATCGCGGCGCCGTGCTGGCGCGGCTGAAGGACAAGGGCGTGCCGACGGCGGTCTATTATCCGAAGCCGCTGCACCGGCAGACGGCCTACAAGCATTTCCCGGTCGCCGGCAACGGCCTGCCGGTCAGCGACCGGGTGGCCGAGGACGTCTTCAGCCTGCCTATGCACCCCTATCTTGAGGCCGACGACCAGGGCTACATCATCGACAGCGTGCGCGAGGCGCTGGCGGCTTAGCAGCCGATACTGATCCCGCTTGAACTCCAAAACGACCCATAATAGTTATTGGCTGTCTGGGTAGCAGGAGGCAACCTGATGGCGATCAGCGCTGAACTGGGTGAGACGCTCGAACAGGTGGTGACTGAATTGGTCGCTACCGGGCGCTATAATTCCAAGAGCGAAGTGCTGCGCGAAGGCGTGCGGCTGGTTCAGGAGCGCGAGGCGCGCCTCAATACGCTTCACGCCGCCCTAGAGCGTGGTCTTGCGTCGGCCGATGCCGGGAGGGTGGAGGATGCTGAGATATTCCTGGACCGTCTTGAGCAGAAATATCTTCGCATGGCCGGCGAATGAAGCTCGTCGTCACCGACGATGCGAAAGAAGATATCGAGCGAATTTCCGACCATATCTCGACGGATAATCCGCGAGCCGCGGCTCGTCTCGTGAAGGAGTTCTTGCGGAGCTTTCGCGAGATCAGGCAGCGGCCGCGTGCGTATCCATTTGTCGTAGGATACGAGCGCTGAAAACTCCGGCGAAAGGTACACCGCAACTACCTGATTTTCTATCGTGGCACGGAGGACAGGATCGAAATCATCCATGTGCTGCATGGCGCCATGGACTACGAGACGGTTTTGGGGGAACGCGAATAGCCGCGTTCCCAAAACGACCGAAGCCAAGTGGGTCGGTTGCCGACCGGCCCCCTACGCCGCGCCGCTCATCTTCTGCTTCTCGAAGCGCTTGCGGTCGTTCGGGTCGAGATGCAGCTTGCGCAGGCGGATGGTCTTCGGTGTCACCTCGACCAGCTCGTCGTCCTGGATCCAGGCCAGCGCCCGTTCCAGCGTCATGCGCACCGGCGGGGTGAGCCGGACCGCCTCGTCCTTGCCGGCGGCGCGGATGTTGGTGAGTTTCTTGCCCTTCAGCACGTTCACTTCCAGGTCGTTGTCCCGGGAGTGGATGCCGATGATCATGCCCTGATAGACCTTCACGCCCGGGTCGATGACCATCGGGCCGCGATCCTCCAGGTTCCACAGCGCGTAGGCGACGGCCTCGCCGGCTTCGTTGGAGATCAGCACGCCGTTGGTCCGGCCGGCGATGTCGCCCTTGTAGGGCTCGTAGGCATGGAACAGGCGGTTCATCACGGCGGTGCCGCGCGTGTCGGTCAGAAGCTCCGACTGGTAGCCGATCAGGCCGCGCGTAGGCGCGTGGAAGACCAGGCGCTGCCGGTTGCCGCCGGACGGGCGCAGCTCGACCATCTCGCCCTTGCGCTCGCTCATCTTCTGCACGACGACGCCGGAATGCTCCTCGTCGACGTCGATGACCACTTCCTCGATCGGCTCGAGCAGCTGGCCGTCGTCGTCCTTCTTCATGACGACGCGCGGGCGCGACACGGCGATCTCGAAACCTTCGCGGCGCATGGTCTCGATCAGCACGGCAAGCTGCAGCTCGCCGCGGCCGGAGACGTAGAAGGAGTCCTTGTCGGCCGATTCCTCGATCTTCAGCGCGACGTTGCCTTCCGCCTCGCGCAGCAGGCGGTCGCGGATGACGCGGCTGGTCACCTTGTCGCCCTCGGTGCCGGCCAGCGGCGAATCGTTGACGATGAACGACATGGTGACGGTCGGCGGGTCGATCGGCTGGGCGGCCAGCGGCTCGGTGACGGCCGGGTCGCAGAAGGTGTCGGCCACCGTGCCCTTCGACAGGCCGGCGATCGCGATGATGTCGCCGGCATGGGCGTCCTCGATCGGCTGGCGCTCGATGCCGCGGAAGGCGAGGATCTTCGAGATGCGGCCATTTTCCAGCAGGCCGCCGTCGTGATGCAGCACCTTCACCGCCTGGTTTGGCTTGATCGAGCCGCTCTCGATGCGGCCGGTGATGATGCGGCCGAGGAAGGGATTGGCTTCCAGGATGGTGCCGATCATCCGGAACGGACCGGCATGGACGGTGGGAGCGGGCACGTGGCGCAGCACCATTTCGAACAGTGGCGCGAGGCCGTCGTCCTTCGGCCCCTCGGGCGCCTCGGCCATCCAGCCGTCGCGGCCGGAGCCGTAAAGGATGGGGAAGTCGAGCTGCTCGTCGGTGGCGTCGAGCGCCGCGAACAGGTCGAACACCTCGTTGACCACCTCGACATGGCGCGCGTCCGGCCGGTCGATCTTGTTGATGGCGACGATCGGACGCAGGCCGACCTTGAGCGCCTTGCCGACCACGAACTTGGTCTGCGGCATCGGGCCTTCGGCGGCATCGACCAGCACGATGGCGCCGTCCACCATGTTGAGGATGCGTTCCACCTCGCCGCCGAAATCGGCGTGGCCGGGCGTGTCGACGATGTTGATGCGCGTGTCCTTCCACTCGACCGAGGTGGCCTTGGCAAGGATGGTGATGCCGCGCTCCTTCTCCAGGTCGTTGGAATCCATGACGCGCTCGGCGACGCGCTGGTTGTCGCGCACGGAGCCGGATTGTTTCAGCAGCGCGTCGACCAGCGTGGTCTTGCCATGGTCGACGTGCGCGATGATCGCGATGTTGCGAAGTTTCATAAAGACCTTGCTCGGGAAGGGGCACGCCGCAATTCGTTCAGGCGCCGTGCTTCATTGGCGCGGCTCTTAACGGATTTTTCGCAAATGCGAAAGGGGCCTGCCATGCTGCGGTGTGGCGGAACCTATGCGCCCGTGCCGGGGCTGTTGTGGCTGCAACGCGGGACTTGCGCCTGCGCATCGGAGGCGGATTCAAGGCCATGCGTCATCAGACCACCACGAAGTCGGCCGCCGACAGCGCAAGACCGGGCGACAGCGCGGCGAACTTCACCGGGGCGAAGGCGCTGGCCGAGCCGTCGGCGTCGTAGAACAGCGAGCCGGTGGTGGAGTTATAGAGGATGCGGTCGTCGGCGTCCCTGGCTTCGAGCGCGATGTCCTTGAAGGCCGAGGCGTCGAGCGTGCCCAGCGTGGTCAGCGCCGTGAAGATGGCGTCGTCGAGATGGATCTGGTCGTCGGCAACGCTGAAGTCGGCGATGCGGTCGACATTGCCGGCTCCCAGCGCGGTGGAGAAGCGGAAGGCGTCGGCGCCGCCCATGCCGAACAGCGTGTCGATGCCGCCGCCGCCGTCGAGCACGTTGTCGCCGTTGTTGCCGCGCACCCACTGGCGGATTTCGTTGCCGGTGAGGTCGACGGCGGAGGTGGCTGTGAGCGAGGTGGTGTTGAGGTATTCGACGCTGACGCCGGCGGCCAGCACGAAATCGACGCCGGCGGCGAGGCGGTCGTGGCCCTCGCCGGCGATCTCGACGATCAGGGCGGCGGCGGCGTAGACGATGTAGGTGTCGTTGCCGTCATTGCCGATCAGCGTGTCCGGCACGCCGTCGTTGGGGAGCGGCCCGGTGCCGCCGTCATGCAGGATGTTGGCGCCGTCGTTGCCGGTGAGCGTATCGCTGAACAGCGAACCCCTCAGATTCTCGATGCCGGAGAGCGTGTCGCCGCTGGCATCGCCGGACGACGCTTGCGGCCCGGCCTGGCCGAGATCGACCGTCACGCCCGCCGAGGAAGCGGTATAACTGACGGTGTCGTCGTCGGCCCCGCCATTCAGCGTCTCGACCGCCGCGCCGCCGAGCAAAGTATCGTTGCCGGCCCCGCCGTTCAGGATCGCCGCGCCGTCGAGGACATCGTTGCCGGCCCCGCCGTCGAGCGTGCCGGCCCCCGTTCCGGTCAACCGGTCGGCGAACGCCGCGCCGATAGCGTTCTCGATGCCCGACAGCGTGTCGCCCTGGGCGTCGCCGCCTGTGCCGGTGCCGGCGGCGAGATTGACGATCACCGCGGCGGCGGAGCTGGAATAGTCGGCCGTGTCGACGCCTCCGCCGCCGGTGAGGGCGTCGGCGCCCGCGCCGCCGATGAGAACGTCGTTGCCGAACCCTCCGGTGATTATGTCGTTGCCCGCCAGGCCGTCGATGCTGTCGTTGCCGTCGGAGCCGATCATGCGGTCGGCGCCCGCCGACGCGACCAGCGAAACCCGGAACACGTCGAAACCGGTGCCGTTGCCGTCGACGCCCACGCCGGTGTCGGTCGCCTGCGTCTGGAAGGTGACGTAACGGCCGTCGGCCGAGATCGAGGGCGTGTTCGAAATGTCGTTGAGCTCGCTCCCGTCGGCGGCGACGGACAGGCGCGTCACCGAGCCGGTCACCATGTCCTTCAGGAAGATGTCGCGCAGCCCGTTGGTGTCGCCCTGCACCAGGTTGTCGGCGGCGCTCATGAAGACGACGAAGCGGCCGTCCCCGGAGATCACAGCCTGGATGGACAAGTCGTTGCCCTGGCTGCCGTCGGTGGCGGTGGAGACCCGGGTGGTGGTGTTGGTCTGCAGGTCGCGCACGAAGATGTCGGTGGCGCCGTGGCTGTCGCCGGCGACCAGGTTGGTCGCGTTGCTCTCGAACACGACGTAGCGGCCATTGCCGGAGATCGAGGCGGCGAAAGACTGACCGTCGCCCGAACCGCCGCCGGTGGAGGCCGAGACCAGGGTGGTGGTTCCGCCGGCGATATCGCGGACGAAGACGTCGGTGACGGCGCCGTTGCTATCGTTGGTCGTCAGGTTGCTGGCGGAACTGACGAAGGAGGCGCGGTTGCCGTCGTCGGACAGGCGGGCGACCAGGGAGTTGCCGTTGGCCTGCGACTCGTCGTTCGCCACCGAGATGCGGGTGACGAGGCCGGTCGACAGGTTCTTGACGAAGGCGTCGCTGAAGCCGTTGCTGTCGCCGGCCACCAGGTTGTCGGCGGTGCTCTGGAAGCCGATGACGGCGCCGTCGCCGGTGACGCTGACATTCTGGCTGGCCCCGTTTGCCTGACTGCCGTCCGACGCGGTCGAGACGCGGCTTGTCACGCCCGTCCACATATCCCGCATGAAGATGTCCAATGCGGCGTTGGTGTCGCCGCCGACAAGGTTGGTCGCCATGCTGTTATAGAACACGTAGCGGCCGACATCGGAGATGGCCGCCACGCTGGAGACGTTGTTGCCCTGCGTGCCGCCGGTCGCGGACGAGATCAGCGTCGTGGTGCCGGTCAGCGTATCGCGCAGGAAGACGTCGAAGAAACCGTTGACGTCGCCGCCCACCAGATTGGTAGCGGTGCTCTGGAACACGACGAAGCGGCCGTCGCCCGACATCACGCCGCCGGTGGCGATGTTGTTGGCGCTCGTGCCGCTGCCGTCGACCGAGACCCGGATGAGCGAGCTTACGTTGACGGACATGACAGGAATCTCCCCGGAACCGAAACTGATGGCGACGCGAGCCGGAAAACCTAAAAGAAAAGCGACATTGAACGGGGAGCCTGCTCGCGCGCTGACCTCGTCGTTGTGCACGATATACGTGTGCTTATGCCTCGGCAATAATCCAGTTGTTGGATGCCCCCGCCGAGAATTGGCCCTCCGGATCGGAGTGCAAATAACTACCCGTGCTGGAGTGCGTCCCTGAGAGGCGCGGCGGTTCCGCCGATCCAGGCGCTCGACGCCGCCTGCGGCGGCGGCATCGATTATGTCGCACGATCTCCTGCGGCGTCTTCTCCAGGACGCTGTGGCCCGGCCTGCGCGTCGGTTGGACCGCGGCGAACCCAAAGGCTAAACGGAGTGGGGTCTACCCCCCAACCGCTATGCCTGCGACGTTACGCCGACCGCACCGGATCGAGCGTCACCTTGTAGAGCTCGTTGTCGTCGCGATCCATCAGCCGCACCGTCATCTGCTCGCTGGCGCCGTCTATGTCGGCCAGGCCGAAGAACTGCAGGCCGGCCGAGGGCGGCAGGTTCTGGCCCTGCTCGGCGGTCGGCGCCTTCACGAACTTCAGCTCGGGGCCGAAGGTCATGTCGAGCTCGCCCGGCCCGAAGGTGCCGGCATGGATCGGCCCCGACACGAATTCCCAGAACGGCGTGAAGTCCTGGAACTTCGCCTTTTCCGGCGTGTAGTGATGCGCGGCGGTGTAGTGCACGTCGGCGGTGAACCACACGACGTTGTCGATGCTGGCGTTCTTGACGTAGCGCAGCAGGTCGGCCACCTCCAGCTCGCGGCCCTTGGGACCGCCGCTGTCGCCGTTGGCGATCGCTTCCGCGCCCTTCTTGTCCTTGGCGTTGTCCCACACGATGATGCCGATCGGCATGTCGGAGGCGATAACCTTCCAGGTGGCCTTCGAATTGGCGAGCTCGCGCTTCAGCCAGCGCATCTGCTCCTCTCCGAAGATGCGCGAGGCCGGCGTCATCTCGTCTTCCATGGCAGGACCGTTGGGACCGCGATAGGAGCGCAGGTCGACGAAGAACACGTCGAGCAGCGGGCCGTAGGCGATTTTGCGGTAGACGCGGCCGGGCTCGGCCGGCTGAAAGCGGATCGGCGTCATCTCGTGAAAGGCGCGCGCGGCGCGCGCGTTAAGCAGCGGCACCGACTTTTCCGTGTAGCGGTCGTCGGCGGAAAGGTCCTTGGAGGCCGACCAGTTGTTGGTCACCTCGTGGTCGTCCCACTGGAAGAAGGTGGGAAGCGCGGCGTTCATGGCGCGCACATGCTCGTCCATGAGATTGTATTTCCACTGGCCGCGGAATTCGTCCAGCGTCTCGGCGACCTTGCGCTTCTCGTCGGTGACGACCTTGTTCACCCACTTCGTGCCGTCCTTCAGCTCCACCTCCTCCTTCAGCGGGCCGTCGGCATAGATCGTGTCGCCGGAGTGCAGGAAGAAGTCGGGCTGATGCTTGAGGATGGTGGCGTAGCTGTACATGCCCTTGTCGTCGATGCCCCAGCCCTGGCCGACCGTGTCGCCGGACCAGGCGAAGCGGACGTTGCGCTTCGAGGCCGGCGCCGTGCGGAAGCGGCCGACGATCGGCTCGGACACGGTATTGATGTCGGAAAGGTCGGCCGCGACCATGCGGTAGAATATCTCCTGGTCGGAGGCGAGGTCGGTCAGCAGGCGCTTCACCGCGAAATCGCTTTCCGGCAGGGCGCCGAGTGGCGGCAGCTTTACGGCGTTGGCGAAGCTTTCGGTGGTGGACACCTCGAACGCGACGCTGGCGGGACGGTCGACGCGGGTCCAGATCATGGCCGAATTGACGTCGACGTCGCCGGACTGCACGCCGTGCGTGAAGCTCGGCCGCTGGTTGGCGCGCGAGTAATAGGGCATGGCCAGACCCGACAGGCCGACCAGGCCGGCCGCTCCGGTGGTCGCCAACAATGCGCGACGGGTGATTTTCTTGCTGACGGGGTTCATGGCTGTCTCCGGATGGCTTTGAACAGGCGCGCGGAAACTCGGGCTTGCGGGTGACAGGCGGGTGTCGCCCCGATGAAACTTCTATGACGCTTCGATGGCGGGGGAAACGCGACTGGCGTCAGCCCCGGCCGGACCGCTTTTTCCGTGTCTGGAACCTGACCGCGCATTCCAGCCGATGCGTGAGTTCCCGATCGGATATGGCGTCCAGGCGTACCAGGATGGCCGGCCAGCCCTTGTAGTGGTCCGTCTCGAAATAGATGTCGGGCGCCGCTTCCATCAGCGCCGGTTTCTCCTCCAGCGGGCACATGACGACGACCGTCCGCGGGTCCTTCACCCGGCAGATCGACTTCTTGCCGACCTTGAGCGAGGGCGTGCCGTAGGAGGTGCTTTCGACGATGCCGGGAAGCGCGGCCGCCGCCTTGCGCAGCCGCACTAAGGCGGGTGCGAGCGTATCCTCCTCGATCGGGTCACGCTGCGAGACGGCCGGGCTCCTGGGTATAGTAGCTGATATAGCGCTGCTGGATTTCCTTGACCGGCAGCACGACGAAGACGTCGACCGTTTCGAAATCCCGGTCGACGACGCAGCCGTCGCCGATGCGCGCGCCGAGCCGCAGATAGCCTTTGATCAGGGGCGGCATGCGCGAGAATGCCGATTTGGCGTTGATCGCCTCGGCCGGCATCAGGTCCATGCCGACGTAGCGGCCGGGCAGGGCGCTGACGTCGAACTCCGGCGTCGCGCGGCAGTTCCGCGCCAGGAAGGACAGCGCTTCGGCATGGGTGGCCGGAAGGCTGCCATGGAAGGAGGCGCAGCCCGCCATCACGTCGATGTCGTGGTGCAGCACATAGGCCCAGATCGCCTGCCACAGCGTCTCGATCGTGCGCTTGGATCGGTATTGCGGCAGCACGCATGAGCGGCCGAGCTCGAGGAAACGCTTGCCCGGATGCCGGCTAATCAATCCTCCGAGATCGAACTCGTCCTCGGAGTAGAAGCCGCCCGCCAGCGCTGCGCCCTCCTCCCTGAGCATCCGGTAGGTGCCGACGATGCGCCTGTGCTCCGGGCCGGGCAGCGACTGGTCGAAGACCAGGATGTGATCGCACACGGCGTCGAAACGGTCGGCATCGCGGCGGTCGAGCACCTGCAGCCGGTTGCTCCCGGCGCCGAGCTCCTCGTAGAAGACGCTATAGCGCACCTCCTGGGCGGCGGCGATCTCGGCATCGTCGCGGGCGAGCCGCGCCTCCAGCGGGCCGATGCGGCCGAGCGTGCGGCCGGCAATGCCGGGCCGGGGCTCCACGCCGGGAACCAGCCCCTTCACGTCCATGGCGACATCGACCGACGGAACAGCTGTTTGCACGGGTGATTCTCCTTCGAACAGCCGGCACGGCTTCGAGATACTGGCGCTGTGCAACAGATGTATGAAAGTACCGTGACGGCTGCACGCGCTCAAGCTCATGGCCGCTGACATTTAGGTTATCTTCGCCGGCTTCGGCCGTCGTTGAGACGGCTTCAGACCATGCGCTGCTCGACGGCATGGACGAGCGCGTCGGGATCGATCGGCTTGGTCACGAAGCCGCTGGCGCCGTGGGCGAGCACGTCGTGGCGGGTCTTTTCCTGGCTGTCCGCCGACAGCACCATGATCGGCACCGGCGGTAGGTCGTTCTCCTCCTCGTGGCGGCGGATCAGGGCTATCGCCTCCAGCCCGTCCATGATCGGCATGTGCAGGTCCATCAGCACGACGTCGTGCCGATCCTTGCGCGGGCTGGTGACGGCTTCGACCGCCGCCTTGCCGTTGCCGACGACCTCGACCCGGTGGCCAGCCTTCTGCAGCGTGGTGCGGGCGAGCAGCGCGTTGATCTCGTTGTCTTCGGCGAGCAGGACGGACAGGCCTGAGAACCGGGCGCTGCGGCCCTTGGCCGGCCTGCGGACGACGGACGCGGGAGCGATGCTGGAGGCGACGGCGGCGCCCGACAGCAGAACGCGCAGCAGCGTCTCGCCGCGCACCGGCCGGGCGAGGAAGGTCACGTAGCCGCTGGCGCGGAAGTCACCCAGCGCGCCTCGGTCGGTCGGCGCGATCAGGGTGATCGCCTGGCTCGAGGAGAAGCCCGCCTGCTTCAGCCGCTTCAGCACGCGCCCGTCCGGCGATTCCAGCGCCGCGTCGACCAGCAGCGCGTCGCAGGGTCCGGCCAGCTCCAGCGCCTGGTCGATCGAATAGGCGACGTCGACGGTGCCGCCATAGGCGCGGATGGTGCGGGCGATCGCGTCGCACTCCACCTCGTTCTTCGACAGGATCACCGAGCGGTGGCCCTCCAGCACCAGGCCGCGCGCCAGGCCGGCAGTCGCCTCCAGCGCCGGGAGCTCGAAGGCGAATTCGGAGCCGAGCCCGTAGTCGCTGGAAACCGTGATCGTGCCGCCCACCGCCTCGACGATGCGGCGCGATATGGCGAGGCCGAGCCCGGCGCCGCCATGGACGCGCGTCGAGCTGGTGTCGGCCTGCTCGAACTCCTCGAAGATGCGGTCCATGTCCTCCTTGCGCAGCCCCGGTCCGGTGTCGGCAACCGCGAAGCGCACCATCTCCATGCCGTCAGGACCGGGCTTCAGCGACACCGTCACCAGCACGCCGCCGGTTTCGGTGAACTTGATCGCGTTGCCAACGAGGTTGAGCAGCACCTGCCGCACCCGGCCGGGATCGGCGGTGATGGTATGCGGCACGTCCGGCGCGACATGGCAGCCGAGGCCGATGCCCTTGGCGAAGGCGCGCGAGGCCAGCAGCTCGACCACGCCCTCGACCGTCTCGCGCGGCGAGATCGGCTGCGGCTCCGGCACGAAGCGTCCGGCCTCGATCTTGGAGAAGTCGAGCAGGTCCTCGATCAGCGCCAGCAGGGCGCTGGCGGAGGTCGACACCGCGCTCACATAGGTCTTCTGCTCGGCCGAGAGATTGGTGTCGGCGAGCAGCTTGGCCATGCCCATGATGCCGTTCATGGGTGTGCGGATCTCGTGGCTCACCGTCGCCAGGAAACGCGACTTGGCGAGGCTCGCATATTCGGCGCGCTCGCGCGCCCCGATCAGCGCGGCCTCGGCCCGCTTGCGCCCGGTGATGTCGCGGGCGATCGCCCGGTGCGACACAGCCGCGCTGGCAAGATCGCGCACCGACAGCTCGATCCAGGAGAACCAGCGCGTTCCGGCGGGCGTATGGATAGACACGTCGGTCGAGCTCAGGCATTCGCCCTCGGCGAAGGCGGCGTCGGGGACCATGCCGACCTCGATGCCGAGATCGGCGAGCCGCATCCCGACCAGCTCGTCCTGCGGCCGCCTGACCAGGTCGGCGAAGACGCGATTGGCATAGACGATGCGTCCGTCGCGATCGCGATGGATGACGAGGTCCCCGAGCGCATCGATGAGGCCGAGAAAATGCTCCTCACTCTCATGCATCTCCCACATGCGGTCGGCGAGGCTTTCGATGCGGGCGGGCGTTGCCGTCTCCGCCGCTTCCGCCTGCGGCCGCCGACGGGTGCCGAGGCCGCGCACCAGCACTGCCAGGCCGACGGCGCCGAGCGCCAGAAAACCCATGACCAGGACGGCCTGGGCATTCAGGAAATAGGCGGCTGCCGCGAGCAGGGGGGCGGCGATGACGATGGCGGTCTGCAGCACGACGAGCTGCGGTTTGGTCGGCAGCGAGCCGGCCAGCGGGTCGACAGGCGCGGCCTGCGGCAGGACCGGCGCTTCGACGCCGCCGTCCATGCTCTTGCCTTCGAGGGTGCTGTGGACGATGGGGGCCGTCATCCGGTTATTCTACTCCGGTGTCGTTCCCGAAGCTTTCTGCAATTCGCTCGCATTTTAGCGTTCCGCCATTTTAAGGGTGCGGCGCGAGCATTTCCGCCGGCCGGTTACGTCTGGCGCCCGCCTGATCCATCGTCCGACGGAGCTTCCTTTCGCGCCTGCCGCCAGGAGAGCAGCTCCTGAAGCACGACCGCGGCGGCGCCGACCGAGATGAAGGCGTCGGCCAGGTTGAAGACCGCGAACGACCAGACCGGGGTATGGAAGAAGATGTAGTCGATGACGTGGCCGTGGATGGCGCGGTCGATCACATTGCCGATGGCGCCGCTGACGATCAGCGCGAAGCCCAGCCGCGCCAGCACCTGCCGCGGGTCGGAGCGCAGGGCGAGATAGAGCACGAAGGCGATGACGGCGATGGAGATGGCGACCAGCCCGCGGTCGCCGACCCAGGAGAACATCGAGAAGGCGACGCCGGTGTTGTAGGTGCGGTAGAGCGCCAGGAACGGCAGCAACTCCACCGGGTCGTGCATGGCCAGCCGCGTTTCCACCAGCCATTTGATCCACTGGTCGAGGGCGATGCCGGCGGCGGCGATCCCCGCATAGATGTGCCATGAAGGTGCGCGCATCAGGCCTCGTCCGTTGCAAGCGTCAGCGCGGCGCGCCGGATCTCGAACAGCATCACCCCGGTCGCCACGGCGAGGTTGAGCGAATCGGCGCGGCCCGCCTGCGGGATGCGCACCAGCTTGTCGCAGGTCTCGGCGAGCGCGTCCGGCAGGCCCTGCTGTTCGTTGCCCATCAGCAGCAGCACCGGCTTCTTCGCATAGTCGACGCTGCGGTAATCGACGGCGCCCTTGAGATGCGTGCCGGCGACCAGCCCGGCAAAGCCCTTGCGCCAGGCGAGAAAGGCCTCCTGCGTCGTCCGCGCCACCGGCACGGCGAAGATCGAGCCCATGGTCGCCCGCACCGTCTCCAGCCCGAACGGATCGGTGGTGTCGCCGACCAGGATGATGCCCTTGGCGCCGACGGCATCGACGGTGCGCAGCACGGTGCCGAGATTGCCGGGATCGCGCACCCGGTCGAGCCCCACCCAGACGTCGCCCGGTGCCGGACGGATGTCGGTCAGCTTCAGGAAGCGCTGCTCGAACACGCCGACCACCGTCTGCGGATTGTCGCGCCTGGTGATCGCCGCGAGAATCTTTTCCGAGACCTCCAGCACGTCGCCGCCGGCCGCCACCGTGCGTGCCGCGACCTTCTCGACGGCCGGGTTGCCGAGGGCGGATTTGGCGAAGACCAGCGTCTTCACCCGCCAGCCGAGGTCGAGCGCGTCGATGACGAGCTTCAGGCCCTCGGCCATGAAGGCGTTCTGCTGGTCGCGGAACTTCTTCAGCGCCAGCGCCTTCAGGTCTTTCACCAGCGGGTTGGACAGGCTGGTGACTTCCTTGACGCGCCCGACACGCAGTTGGCCGGTCATGATGCGCCCCCTCCACCACGCTTCGCGTGGTCCCCCTCCCCCGTAAACGGGGGAGGATCGAACGGCGCCGCTGGTTCCTCCCCTGCGAAGCGGGGGAGGGGGACCACGCGAAGCGTGGTGGAGGGGGCGCTGCTCAGGGGTGAACGACTCATCCCGCAACCCATCTGGAAAACAATGACGTGGAAAGCGCCCGCCCGGCGCCCTTCTCGCGGATCACCAGCTCGCCCGATTCGACGCGGCCGCCCATGCCGGCGAAGGTGTCGCGCATCAGCGCGTGGATGGCGAAGAAGGAGGCGCGGATCGAATAGGCGGTGAGCACGACGGCGAGCGGCTTCGGCGTCAGGATCGACCGGCAGATGTCGGCGAGCCTCGGCAGGTCGTCGAAGAGCTGCCAGACCTCGCCTTTCGGGCCGCGGCCATAGGCGGGCGGGTCGAACAGGATGATGTCGTAGCGGCTGCCGCGGCGCTCCTCGCGCTCGGCGAACTTCATGGCGTCCTCGCAGATCCAGCGGATCGGCTTGTCGCCGAGCCGTGCCATCTCCTGGTTCTCGCGCGCCCAGCCGATCGCCTTCTTCGAGGCGTCGACATGCGTCACCTCCGCGCCGGCCTTCGCCGCCACCAGCGAGGCCAGCCCGGTATAGCCGAACAGGTTGAGCACTTTCACCGGCCGCCTCGCGCCGCCGATCAGCCCGGCCATGTGATCCCAATGCGTGGCCTGCTCCGGGAACACGCCGACATGGCGGAACGAGGTGAAACGGCCGAGATAGTCGATGCCGTCGTGACGCATCGGCCAGGTCTCGCCGAGCGGCTGTTTCGGGAAGCGCCAGCGGCCAAGCCCTTCCTCGTCGGTGTCGCCGGTGAAAGTCGCGTCGGCCTTGCGCCATTCGCCCTCCGGCAAGGCCTTGCGCCAGATCGCCTGGCCTTCGGGGCGGACGATACGGTAGGCGCCGTACTGTTCCAGCTTCTCGCCATCGCCGGAATCGAGCAGCGCGTAGTCGTCATTGGGCAGGACTTCGAGGATCACCGGCAGGCGCTCGGGCGGCAGCATGCCTTCGCGGCGTGGGCGCGGCTGTGCCTCTGCTTGCCGCTCGGGCGGGCGAACTGCCTGCCCCTGCTGGCGCCGGTCGTCGCCGCGATTGTGACGCGCTGGTTTCAAACGATCGCCTCGCTGGAAGATGCCGTCGCTTCTGCCACAGCCGGCAGGACGGCGCAACAAAGGCGGCTACGGGCTGCGCTGGATGGTGAGCAGGGCGGAGAACAGGGCGACCAGTCCTGCCAACTTTGCCGCCGCCACGACCATGTGCCCCGTTTCCCACTGCCGCCGGATCGTCTCGAAATTCTCCGGCATCGGGCCGGGCTTCCAGGTGGCGAGGATGTTGTTGGCGGGCAGGACGATTGCGATCCAGGCAATGAGCGCGGCGGCGAACAGGACGGTCGCGGCGAGCGCCAGGCCGAAGGCCGGGCTCTGGCCGCGCAGCATCAAGGTGAGCACGGCGGGCGTGATGATCGCCAGGAGGTCGACCGGCGCGCCGACCACTGCGAACAAGCGGTACTGCTGGTTGAAGACCGTGGTTTCGCGCCACAGCTCCGGCGACCAGAGCTGGATGCGGGGCACGGACTCCAGCACATGCGCGAAGGACGGGCCGAAGCTCAGCGCGGCGACGATGGCGGTCAGGAGCGACCAGAGAAAAAGGGGCCAGCCGAGGGTCATGATGCCGAACCTTGGTGCGGCGCCAAGGTTCCCGCGCGACCCTTTGATGCGTCAAGGGTGGCTTGACCTTAGGCGCCGCCTATTCTGCGCTTGCTGCCCTGAACACCGCCACGCCCGCCGCAAGATCCTCGAGCGCCGCCCCAACCGACTTGAACAGCGTGATCTCCTTGGCGCCACCGCGTCCGGGTTTTTCGCCGCGGGCGAGCTCGTGCAGGTCGGCGACGATGGCGTTCGGCTTCAGAACGCCCGACTGCAGCGGCTGCACGATGTCACCGGCCTCCTTGGTCGCTCCGGCGCGGGTATCGACATAGACCTTGGCGCGGGAGATGGCGTCGTCGTCGGCCTCGCGCATCGAGGGCGTGAAGCCGCCGACGAGGTCGACATGCGTGCCGGGCTTGAGAAGCGCGCCCTTGACCAGCGGCTCGGTCGAGATGGTGGCGCAGGTGACTATGTCGGCCCAGCCCAGCGCCGCGTCGAGATCGGCGGCGGCGGCCGCGGCAAAACCGTCCCGCCGCAGCGCCTCCGCGGCCTTCCCGGCATTGGCCGGGGTGCGGTTCCAGATGCGGATGTCGCGGATCGGCCGCACGGCCGAATGCGCCCGGGCGAGGAAGGCGCTGAGCGCTCCGGCCCCGACCACCAGCAGCTTCGAGGCGTCGTCGCGCGCCAGGTAGGTGGCGGCGAGTGCCGAGGCGCAGGCGGTGCGCCACTGCGTCAGCCTCTGGCCGTCGATCAGCGCCTGCGGTTCGCCGGTCCTGCCGTCGAGCAGCAGGTAGAGCCCCATCACCGCCGGCTTGCCGATGGCGTTGTTGTCGGGCGAGACGGTGACGATCTTCACACCGACATGGCCGCCGTCCGAGGTGCCTGCGGCGTTGAAGTCGGTCCAGGCCGGCATCAGGAGCAGGGTCGAGGCCGCGCCGTCCGGCCGCTCGACCGTGTGATGGTGGCGCACCGGCTGCACCGCGCCGGCGCGGAAGGCGTCCCGAAGCGTCTCGACGAGCCCCGGGAAGGTGAGCGAGCGGTCGACCTCTTCGGCCGAAATCATGCGCATGCGCGGTCTCCTTGCGCCTGGGACCGCACCATCCTGGAGCATGATCCCGAAAAGTTGCAGACTTTTCGGACAAAGATCATGCGGCAAAACAAAGAGATAGAGCAGAATGCCGTTTCATCTGGATCGCATTTCGCTCTAGCGGCTGGGCCCGGGCAGTGCCGCCGAGGCCCTGGCGGCCTGCGCCTGGCGGCTTGCGGCGTCGTGCGCCGCCTGCGCTTCCAGCCCGCGCTGCCGCGCCAGCTTGCGGTAGCGGCCCTGCCTGAACCAGGTGGCGAAGCTGCCGATGACGAGGCCGACGGCCAGCGCGGCGAACATCAGGAAGAACAGCGGCAGTTGGACGGTCAGCGCCGGATTGCCGGGATTGAACGGATCCAGCGTGAACGGTGTCAGGCCCCGGTTGGCGACGGCGAGCGCGATCAGGACGATGGCGAGTGGCACGAGGACCACGACGAGGATGAGGCGATTGACCATGATCTTCCGCTGCCGTTCGGCTGGTCCCGTCCTTATTTCTGGGAGTTCAGCCTTTCGCGAAGTTCCTTGCCGGTCTTGAAGAACGGCACCCACTTCTCCTCCACCTCGACCGTGTCGCCGGTGCGCGGGTTGCGCCCGGTGCGCGCCGGCCGGTTCTTGACCGAGAACGCGCCGAAGCCGCGCAGCTCGACGCGATTGCCCTCGGCCAGCGTCTCGGTGATCTCGTCGAATATGGCGCTGACGATGTTCTCCACGTCGCGCAGGAAGAGGTGCGAATTGCGGGCGTGGATGATCTGCACGAGTTCGGATTTGATCATGAGCTGTCCCCCTTCAAACAGATGAATCCAAAAGCATGCGAATGATTTTGCTGATGTTTTAGGCTGGCCGGAAACCAGTCAAGGGTGCCAGACCGATACGAGGCCGTCAAGGAACAAGCGGTCCGCTCCGGTCTCCTTGAGCAGGTCGGCACCGGCGCCCGGGAAACCCATCGCCCTGCCGGCCGCGTCGGTCAGGGCCCGGCCGAACAGAAACCCGCTGCCGCTGTCGGTGGGCTCCCACTCGATCACCTGAAGGTTCTCCGAAACGCCCTTGCCGGTGAGCCAGGCGATCGCCTCCTTCTCGCCGCCGAGGCCGTCGATCAGCCGCTTCTCCAGGGCCTGCCGGCCGGTGAAGACCGAGCCGTCGGCGAGCGTCAGCACCTCGGCCCGCGACATGCCGCGGCGATCCGAGACGAGGCCGACGAACCAGTCGTAGCTGTCGAGGATCATCGAGCGGATCATCGCCTTCTCCTCCTCGGTGGTGTGGTTGAAGGGCGACGGCTCGGCCTTCAGCGGCGACGACTTGACCTCGTCGAGGGTGATGCCGAGTTTGTCCATAAGGCCGCTGAAATTGGGGAACTGCGCCAGCACGCCGATCGATCCGACGATCGAGGATTGCCGCGCCACGATATGGTCGGAGGCGCTGGCGATCATGTAGCCGGCCGACGCCGCCAGCGTGCCGACCTGCGCCACCACCGGCTTCTCCGCCGCAAGCGCCCTGACCGCGTCGAAGATCGCCTCGCCGCCCGCGGTCGTGCCGCCGGGCGAGTCGATCGACAGGATGACGCCCTTGACGGCCGACGACTTGCGGATGTCGTCCAGCCGCTCCATCAGGTCCTCGTCCTCCAGGATCGTGCCTTCGATCTTGACCTTGGCGATGTGGCTGGCCGACTTGCCGGCGAAGCCGTCGCCGTAATAGGCGGACGCCGCGGCGACGATCGCGATGGCCGCGATCGCCAGCGCCACGACGCGCCAGAAGGTTAGCTTGCGTCGCAGTCTGCGGCGGTCGATCAGGTCCTCTGCGGTGGCGGCCATGTCTTTCCTCGCGAGACGGAAAGCGCCGTATCTAGCGCATGCCGCCGGTCCCCGCTACCCGCCATGCGCGAGGGCGCTGGGCACGAGAGGGCCTGGAACGCAACACGGGCTGACTGTTCCCTTAAGATGCGAATCCTCTGCCTCATTCGCCGTAGCCGACGATGCCCTTGATCTCCAGGAAGTCGTGGATCGCCCAGTCGGCATATTCGCGGCCGTTGCCGGACTGCTTGTAGCCGCCGAAGGGAGCGAAGACGTCCCAGTCGGGATAGTTGATCGACACCTGGCCGGCGCGCAGCCGCGCCGCGACTTTTCGCGCATGGCCGATGTCCTGCGACTGCACATAGGCGGCGAGCCCGTAGACCGTGTCGTTGGCGATCCGCACAGCGTCGTCCTCGTCCTCGTAGGAGATCACCGACAGCACCGGTCCGAAAATCTCCTCGCGCTCGATGCTCATGCCCGGACGGACATGGCCGAACACGGTCGGGCGCACGTAATAGCCGCGGTTGAGATGCTCTGGCCGGCCGGGGCCGCCGGTCACCAGCGTCGCGCCCTCCTCGATGCCGCTGTCGATCAGCCGCTGCACCTTGTCGAACTGCAGCTGGCTGACGACGGGACCGAGCTGCGTGTCCTCGGCGCGCGGGTCGCCGACCTTGAAGGTTTCCGCCGCGTTTTTGGCGATCGCCAGCGCCTCGTCGTGACGGCCGGCCGGCACAAGCATGCGCGTCGGCGCGTCGCAGGACTGGCCGGAATTGCCGAAGCAGCCCTCGACGCCCTTTTGCACGGCGACCGCGAAATCGGCGTCGGGCAGGATGATGTTGGCCGACTTGCCGCCGAGCTCCTGGGCGACGCGCTTGACCGTATCGGCCGCGGTCTTGGCGACGATGATGCCGGCGCGTGTCGAGCCGGTGAAGGAGACCATGTCGACGTCCGGATGGCCGGCCATGACCTGGCCGACATCCGGGCCGGTGCCGTTGACGAGATTGAACACGCCCTTCGGCGTGCCGGCGGCGGCAACCGCCTCGGCGAAGACGATGCCGCTGATCGGCGCGATCTCGCTGGGTTTCAACACCACCGTGCAGCCGGCGGCGATCGCCGGCGCGACCTTGCAGACGATCTGGTTGAGCGGCCAGTTCCACGGCGTGATCAGTGCGCACACGCCGATCGGCTCCTTCACCACCATGGTGGTGCCGCGCTTCTCCGTGAAGTCGTAGTCCTCGAACGCCTTGATGGTGGCTTCCATATGGGCGCGACCGGCCCAGGCCTGCGCCTCGCGCGCCCAGGTGATCGGCGCGCCCATCTCCTGGCTCACCGCCTGGGCGATCTCCTCGAAGCGGTCGTTGTAGGCCGCAAGGATACGCTTCAGCAGATCGAGCCGCTCCGCCTTGCTGGTCTGCGAGAAGGACGGGAACGCCGCCTTGGCCGCCGCCACCGCGCGGTCGACATCGGGCTTCGAGCCGACGGAGATTTTTGTATAGGCCTCTTCGGTCGACGGATCGATCACCTCGAGCGTCGCCGGCACGACCGGATCGACCCATTCGCCATTGATGAAGAAGCGCAGGTGGTTGGTCATGAAGGGGGCTCCCGTTGTCCTGATTGTCGCTTGTCGTTGGCGCCCAGCATCGGGCAGGCGCGGATTTGACGCAAGCGGACAGGGCGGCGATTTCGAGACGCCAGCATACCCAGGGCGCGGTCCGTCCTCGCCACGCCCTGCTTTTGCAGTCTGGCCATTGAAAGGAAGTGCGGGAAGCGGGGCGCGGGGCCGAGCCTCTCTAAGTAAGTACGTGGCGCGGTGACCCGCGCCCCGCCGGCGTTCTTGCCCGTCCGCTAGCGCTGCATTCGCGCAGGTGTCGCGGCTGGGGCCCGGGTCTCCAGCTCTCGCCAGCCGTGCTACCGATTGCGCGACCGACCCGGCGCCGACGCTCCCTCCTGATACCCGGTGCGCACCAAGTTCCCGCAGGGAGCGGCTTTCGGGCGCTAGTATAGCGGAGGCGAGAAGGGAGGGGATAAAAGTACCCGCGAAAAGCGGATTCCGTCAGCCGCCGCTTCGCAGCGGGCGGGAGGTAGGTACCGGGGACAGTTTACTTTTTCCGCCCGCGCGAATCTTGAAGCGCCACTGCTTTTCTGCGGAAAGAAAGTAAACTGTCCCCGTTTTCCGGTCGTCTCCATCGTCGGCGAGCCGAAATGGAGGCGCGGGGCCTCTGCGCCGCCGTACCGCTGACGAAAAAGCTCCGGCGGAGCAGAACGGATGATGATCCGAATGCGATCCATGGCAGATGTCCGGCGCCTTTGCAGATATCGGCGACCTGCCGCGTTCACCCCTGCGCGAGCCCTATCACCTCTTCCGCGCCGCCTTGCAAACTTCATGCATATGTGAAAAAGATATTCATGGAGAAAAGTTCGGGAGGACATGATGCCGAGCCACGCACCGGAAGGCGGGCGCCGATGACGACGTTTGCCCCCACCGTCGGCGTTTCGTCGACCAAGCCGACCGACATGCCCGCCGAGCACGCCGAGCTGCCGGTGTGGAATGCCGAAAACTGGTTCTACGAGGACTGGCCGGTCGGCCAGAAGATCCGCTCGTTGCGCCGGACCATCGCCGAGGGCGACAGCCATTTGTTCAACACGCTGGTGGTCGACATCCACCCCTATGTGCAGGACCAGATGTTCGCCGAGCGCGAGGGCGTGTTCGGCCGGCGGCTGGTCGCCGGCGCCTTCGTCTTCTCGGCCGGGCTCGGCCTGGTCGCCACCAACTGCGTAAACGCCTTCTCCTACGGCTACGACCGGCTGCGCTTCATCAAGCCGGTGTTCATCGGCGACACCATCTACACGATCCGCACCAACCTCGACAAAAGGCCGCGCTACAAGGATCTCGGCCTGATCCGCGCCAGCTACGAGGTGTTCAAGGGCGAGGGCGAGCTGGTGCTCTACTGCGAGCACCTGCAGACGGTGAAATACAAAAACCCGGCGGATTTCGCCGGCAAGACCGAGAAGTGACATGAACGAAGAAACCGGACTGCCGCTTGCCGGCCTCGTCGTCGTCGACATGAGCCAGTTCCTGTCGGGGCCCTACTGCTCGCTGCGGCTGATGGATCTCGGCGCCCGCGTCATCAAGATCGAGCGGCCCGACGGCGGCGACCTGTCGCGACGGCTCTATCTCAGCGACACCGAGATCGGCGGCGACTCCACCATCTTCCACGCCATCAACCGCGCCAAGGAGAGCTTTGCCGTCGATCTCAAGGACGAAGGCGACCTCGCCGCGCTGCGAGGATTGCTGGCGAAGGCTGACGTGCTCATCCAGAATTTCCGGCCGGGCGTGATCGAGCGCCTCGGCCTCGACTACGAACGGGTGAAGGCGATCAACCCGCGCCTGGTCTACGCCTCGATCAGCGGCTATGGCGAGGAGGGGCCGTGGGTGAAGCGGCCGGGCCAGGACCTGCTCGCGCAGTCGCGCTCCGGCATCATGTGGCTGAACGGCGACGAGGACCAGGGCCCGGTGCCCTTCGGCCTGGCGATCGCCGACATGCTGGCGGGCGCCGCCTGCGCCCAGGGCATTCTCGCCGCCCTGGTGCGGCGCGGCATTACCGGCAAGGGCGCGCATGTCGAGACCAGCCTCTTGGAGGCGCTGATCGACTTCCAGTTCGAGGTGCTGACCACGCATCTCAACGACGGCCGGCGGCCGCCGCGCCGCGCCTCCTTCCGCAGCGCCCACGCCTATCTGTCGGCACCCTACGGCGTCTACCCGGCCAGCGACGGCTACCTGGCGATCGCCATGACGCCGATCCCGAAACTCGCCGCCCTGCTCGGGCTCGAGGCCGAGCTTGCCGCCTATAGCGGCGAGCCGGCGACCTGGTTCACGGCGCGCGACGACATCAAGGCGATCATCGCCCAGCGCATCGCCACAAAATCCATCGACGACTGGCTGGCGGTGCTGGAACCGGCCGACATCTGGTGCGCCAAGGTGCTGACCTGGCCGGAGCTGATGGAGAGCGACGGCTTCAAGGTGCTGGATATGCTGCAGACGGTGACGCGCGAGGACGACGTCTCCATCCTGACGACGCGCTCGCCGCTGCGCGTCGACGGCGTGCGCGCCAGGGTGGACCGTGCCGCTCCGCTGATCGGCGAGCACAGTGCCAAGATTCGCGAGGAGTTCGGGTTGTGAGTGTCGAAGCGCCCCCTCCACCACGCTTCGCGTGGTCCCCCTCCCCCGTAAACGGGGGAGGATCCAGGGCGTGCCGGCGGCTCCGCTGCGGCTCCTCCCCTGCGAAGCGGGGGAGGGGGACCACGCGAAGCGTGGTGGAGGGGGCGGCTAGCAATGAATCCTTCTCAAGGCGCGCGTCATGACCATCCTCAAAGGCATGACCTGGAGCCATCCGCGCGGCTACGACCCGATGGTCGCCTGCTCGGCGCTGTGGAAGGACAGGACCGGCGTCGCCGTCGAATGGGACAAGCGCTCGCTGCAGGACTTCGAATCCTTCCCGGTCGAGGAGTTGGCGCGCGCCTACGACCTGATCGTCATAGACCATCCGCATGTCGGTCAGATCACCGCGGAAGGCTGCCTGGCGCCGCTCGACGTGGCGGGGCGCGAGACCGAGCGTGACGCGCTTGCGCAAGGCAGCGTCGGCCGGTCCTTTCCCAGCTATATGTGGCAAGGCCGGCAATGGGCTTTTCCGATCGACGCGGCGGCGCAGGTGCAGGCCTGGCGGCCTGATGCGCTGGCCGCGGCGCCGGCCTTATGGGCGGAAGCGCTCGATCTCGCCCGGCAAGGCCGGGTGCTCCTGCCGCTCCGGCCGCCGCACACCTTGATGTGCTTCTTCACGCTGTCCGCCAATCTCGGCCGGCCGTGCGCGGCGACGGGGCCGGGCGACCTGATCGGCAGCGACGGCGGCGAACAGGTGTTCGAGCTGTTGCGCGAGATGGCGGCGCTGGTCGACCCGGCCTGCTTCGACATGGATCCGATCGCCGTGTCCGAACAGATGGCGGAGCCGGGCTCGAAAATAATCTGCGCGCCGCTGATCTACGGCTATGTCAGCTACGCCATGGATGGTTTTCGGCCGAACCGCCTGGCCTTCGCCGACATTCCCGTCGCCGGCGGCGAGGGCCCGGTCGGCTCGGCGCTAGGCGGCACCGGCATCGCCGTCTCGTCCTTTTCCACGGCAAGGGACGCGGCCATCGACTTCGCCTATTGGGTGGCGAGTGGGGAAGTGCAGCGCGGGCTCTATGCCGCATCCGGCGGTCAGCCGGGCCACGCCGCGGGCTGGGAGGACGAGGCGGTCAACGCCGCCACCGGCGGCTTCTACAAAGACACCCGCGCCACGCTGGAGGGCGCCTGGGTGCGCCCCCGCCACGACGGCTACATGGGTTTCCAGCAGGCCGCCTCCGACCGCATCAATGCAGGGCTGAAGGATAGGCATGCCGCCGGCGCGGTCGTGGATGACCTCAACCGGCTGTTCCGGGAGAGTTTTGCCAAGGGGTAGGGCCGCTTGAACGAAGCGGAACGCAACGGCGCAAGGCTATTGCGCCGAGGCAACGGCGTCAGCAGAACAAAAGTGACCTATCCAGGTCCGCTACTCGGCGGCGAGAGTGGAACTCTTGATGCCGAGCCGCTTCAATATGTCCAGCAGCGTGTTGACGTCGGGATTCTGGTCGTCGGCAAGCGCCGCATAGAGCGCTTCGCGCGGTACGCCGGCCTCTTCAGCGATGCTGGTCATGCCACGCGCGCGAGCGACAACACCGACCGCGTGGGCAATGTAGACCGCATCGCCGGTTCCCATCGCATCGGCAAGCAATTCGCGCTGCGATTGGTCGTCGTCGAGGTAGCGCGAACTGTCGAACGGATAGGTCTTGAGCGGCATTCATTTCTCCTTGGCGAGCTGAAGCGCGCGTCGGATATCACGGTGTTGCGTGGACTTGTCTCCACCGCAAAGCAGGATGATGAGTCTACTCCCGTGTCGGATGAAGTAAAGGCGGTAGCCCGGCCCGTGATCGATGCGCATCTCGCCAATGCCGTCGAAATATTTGACGTCGCCCAGCAGGCCGGCTCGCGCCCTGTCTATTCGTTGCAGAATACGCTGTCTGGCGCGAATGTCGGCGAGATCGCCCAGCCAGGCCATGAACTCGGCTGTCTGGACGATCTCGAACATCGGGAAAACCGCCTTCCTACGTTGAAACCTGCCGCTACAGCCGCCAGATCCTCCGCGCATTGCCCGAAAGCAGCTTCGCCTTCTCTTCCACGCTGGCGCCGGCGACCAGCGCGTGCGTCGCGGCCAGCCAGGTGGACAGGCCGCCGCCCAGCGTGCAGACCGGCCAATCGCTGCCCCACACCACCCGGTCCCAGCCGAACACGCCGATCGTGTGCTCGACATAGGGGCGCAGCGTCTCGACCGTCCAGCTTTCGGGATCGGCATAGGCGACGACGCCGGAGATCTTTCCGACCACGTTCGGGCGCCTGGCGATCTCGGTCATATGCTCGCGCCAGGGATGCTCGGCGCCGCCCTTGATGTCGGGGACACCGCAATGGTCGAGCACGAACTGCACGTCGGGCGCCAGGTCGATCAGCGCGATCGCCTTGGGTATCTGGTGCGGCAGCACGCAGAGATCGAAGGTCAGTCCGGTCCCCTTCAGCCTCCCGATGTTTTCCCGGAACAGCGCGCCCTCGGAAAGGTCGTCCGGTACGACGTGCAGCACGCGGCGAAAGCCCTTGACGAACAGCGTCTCGCGCGCCCGCTCCAGATATTCGGCGAAGCCCGGGTCCTCCGGCCTGCAGGCGGCGATGGCGCCGCGCAAAAGGCTGCCGGGCTTGCGCGCCTTGCGCGCCACATAGGCCGTCTCCGCCTCGATGTCGGCCGGGTCGACGTCGACCTCCATGTGCAGCGTGTCGGAGATGCCGCCGCGCCGCGCCTCGCGGGCGTAGTCCTCGTAGGAGAAGTCGCGGTCGAGCGCCGGCGTGCTCTTCAGCCAGGGATAGCTCAGGGCCCCGCGGTCGACGATGTGCAGATGCGTGTCGATGATCATGTGGTTCCTCCCGGCGGATCGTTGACGGGTGCGCGGCGTCAGCCCGTGTGCTTCACGTCCGAGCCGGCAAGCTGCGACAGCTTCTCCGCCGTCGCCAGCACCAGTTCGATCGTCTGCGTGATATCGGGCGCCGACGGCTGGTTGACCAGCGTGATGTAGGGGATCGTCAGCGCCGCGATCGCCCGCTCGTCCGGCCCCAGCACCGGCGCCGACAGGTTGTAGACGCCGGCCGTCTGCAGGCTCGCCATCATCTCGTAGCCGCGGTCGCGGATCTGGTCGAGGCGGTCGTAGAACGCCTGCGGCTGCGCCGGCTTCTCGGTGCTGCGCAAATGCTCGGCGATCATCATCTGCCGCTCCTCCGGCGAGCGGAAGGCGAGCAGCACGTGGCCCGATCCGGTGTCGAACAGGCTGATATGCGAGCCGACGCGGATCGAGATGCCCCAGTAGCCGGGCGCCTCTTGCTGGGCGATGACGACGGCCGAGCCGCGGTCGAACACGACGAGCTGGTTGGCCTGCCGCGACGTCTCGGCCAGCTCGCGCATCAGCGGCGTGGCGTAGGAGACCAGCCGCCGCACCGGCGCGTGCAGCTGCGCCAGCCCGAACAGCTTCAGGGTCAGAGAATAGCGGTCGCCGTCCGGCTTGGTGACGTAGCCGCGCCTCACCAGCCGGTCGAGCATGCGGTAGAATTCGTTGGGACTGCGGCCGAGCCGCTTGGCGATCTCCGCCTGGGTGAGCCCGCCGTCGACGCCGGCGAGCAGTTCGAGGATGTCCAGCCCCTTGTCCAGCGCCGGCGCGCGGTAGCGGTCCGAATCGTCTTCTTCCACGGCGGCTCTCCCTCCCCGGTGAATACTGGCCTGCATATGCGCAGAACGCAATCCGGCGGCCGACTTTGCGCTTGACCGATCCATGAAAATAATCTTTGTATATGAATGAAGAATTCGTCAACGGGTGCTTGTTGGTTTCGCGGGCTGGAGGCCCGCCTTCGGGAGGATCGGATGAAAAGACTGCTTTCCGGCGTATCCGCCGGTGTCATCGCATTGGCGTTCGGCGGCGTCGCCTTCGCCCAGGAGCTTCCGGGCAAGTTCGAGGGCGTCACCATCGACGCCAAGCTCATCGGCGGCCAGCAATACGAGGCGCTCTACGCGCGCATCGCCGAGTGGGAGAAGGCGACCGGCGCCAAGGTCAACGTCGTCTCCAAGAAGAACCATTTCGAGCTCGACAAGGAGATCAAGTCCGACATCGCCACCGGTTCGCTCTCCTGGTGCGTCGGCTCCAACCACTCGTCCTTCGCGCCGCAATATCCGGACATCTACGCCGATCTGTCGGCGCTGCTGCCGAAGGCCGAGATCGACGCCTTCGTGCCGGCCAACATCGCCGCCTCGACGCTGGGCGGCAAGCTGGTGATGCTGCCGCGCGCCCAGTTCGACGTGTCGGCGCTCTATTACCAGAAGAGCCTCTACGCCGACGAGGCGAAGAAGGCCGCCTACAAGGAGAAGACCGGCGCCGAGCTGACGCCGCCCGACACCTGGGAGGAGGTGGCCCGGCAGGCCGAGTTCTTCGCCGCGCCGCCGGATTTCTACGGCACCCAGTTCGCCGGCAAGGAAGAGGCGATCAACGGCCGCTTCTACGAGATGCTGGTGGCCGAGGGTGGCGAATATCTCGACGCCGACGGCAAGCCCGCCTTCAATTCCGAGGCCGGCGTGCGGGCGCTCGACTGGTTCGTCAACCTCTACAAGGCCAAGGCGGTGCCCGCCGGCACCACCAACTACCTGTGGGACGACCTCGGCCAGGGTTTTGCCTCCGGCACCGTCGCCCTCAACCTCGACTGGCCGGGCTGGGCTGGCTTCTTCAACGATCCGAAGTCGTCCAAGGTCGCGGGCAATGTCGGCGTGAAGGTGCAGCCCAAGGGCTCGTCCGGCAAGCGCACCGGCTGGTCCGGCCATCACGGCTTCTCGGTGACCGAGAGCTGCGCCAGCAAGGAGGCGGCCGCGTCGCTCGTCTGGTGGCTCACCAACGAGGACAGCCAGAAGCTGGAGGCCGCCGCCGGGCCGTTGCCGACCCGCACCGCCGTGTGGGAGTGGGACATCGCCCAGGCGTCCGGCGACGCCTACAAGACCGAGGTGCTGAAGGCCTTCCAGGAAGCAGCGCAGAATGCCTTCCCGGTTCCGCAGACCGCCTCGTGGATCGAGATCTCCAACGCCGTCTATCCCGAACTGCAGGCCGCCATCCTCGGCGACAAGACGTCGAAGGAAGCGCTCGACGCCGCTGCCGAAAAGGCGACCGCGATCCTGGAGGACGCGGGCGAGCTGTAAAGGAAATGGGGTGGGGCGGCTTCGCCGCCCCAAGTGGTGGAGGGTACCCCCACCCCTAGCCCCTCCCCTCAAGGGGGAGGGGACTGACTGGCATCTGCGCTTGGCGCCAATCGTCGATGGTTTCGCATGGCATGGCGGCCGCACAGTCCCCCTCCCCCTTGTGGGGAGGGGTTAGGGGTGGGGGTACGGGGCGCCGGAGTTCGTGCCGTGTGCCATATGCGATAACCCCGATGGCCACGGGGAGAGATGCCCGGCAGGGTAGTGAGGGGCGGCGCGGTATCTTCCGGATTGCATGGGCCGCAAAGAAAGAAAACGAAGCCAATGAAACTCCCGCGGCCTTCCGCCCCGACCCTGCTCCTGCTGCCGGCCTTCATCGTGCTGGCGGCGGTGGTGGTTGTGCCGCTGCTTTTGTCGCTGTGGTCGAGCTTCACGCCGTTCCGCCTGACCCGGCCGGACTCGATCTGGACCTTCATCGGCCTCCGCAACTACGCCAATTTGCTCGCCGACTGGCAGTTCTGGGTCGCCTTCGGGCGCACCGTGCTGCTGCTCACCATTGCGCTCAACCTGGAAATGCTGCTCGGCCTCGGCCTGGCGGTGCTGGTGGAAAAGGCCTCGCGCGGCCAGCGGGTCCTGCGCACCATCATGATGGTTCCCATGATGTTCTCGCCGATCCTGGTCGGCTTCCAGTTCAAGTTCATGTTCAACGACAATATCGGCCTGGTGAACAACGCCCTGCAGGCGCTCGGGCTGACCGACCGCGCCATCCCCTGGCTGATCGACGGCAATCTCGCCTTCATCGCCATCCTCGTCGCCGAGGTCTGGCTGTCGACCGCCGTCTTCGCCATCTTCATCCTCGCCGGGCTGATGGCGATGCCTCGGGAGCCGATGGAAGCGGCGCGCGTCGACGGCTGCACGCCCTGGCAGACGTTTCGCTACGTCACCTGGCCGTTCGTCATGCCCTTCGCCTTCATCGCCATGACCATCCGTTCGCTCGACATCGCGCGCGCCTACGACATCGTCAAGATCATGACCGACGGCGGCCCGGCCAAGCGCACGGAGCTGTTGTGGACGCTGATCGCCCGCACCGGCTATGCCGATTCGCGCATGGGCATGGCCAACGCCATGTCCTATTTCGCCATCATCCTGTCGATCGTCTTCACCTTCTATTTCTTCCGCAAGCTGGCGGCCGCCCGCCAGCAGATCGGCGCGGAGTGGTGAGATGAACGAGAACGCCGCCCACCGCCTGAAGCGCCGCGCGCTTTCCATCGGCCACTCGGTCGGCCTGTTCCTGGCCATGGCGGTCATCTGCCTGCCGGGCCTGTGGATCGTGCTGTCGTCGCTAAGGCCCACCGTCGAGATCCTGGCGAAGCCGCCGGTGTGGATCCCGCAGGAGATCTCCTTCGACGCCTATGTCGCCATGTTCTCCGGCGTCGGCCAGGGCGGCATCCCGGTGCTCGACTATTTCCGCAACTCGATCGTGATTTCGGTCACTTCGACCGTCATCGCGCTCGCCATCGGCATGGCCGGCGGTTATGCCTTCGCCCGCTACCGCTTCAAGGGCAAGTCCGGCATATTCCTCGGCTTCATGCTGACCCGCACCGTGCCCGGCATCGCCCTGTCGCTGCCGCTGTTCTTCGTCTTCGCCCGTCTCGGCATCATCGACACGCATTTCGGCCTGATCCTCGCCTACGTGGCGCTCAACGTGCCCTTCACCATCTGGCTGATCGACGGCTTCTTCCGCCAGGTGCCGAAGGATCTGGCGGAAGCCGCGCAGATCGACGGCTGCACGCGCTGGCAGGCGTTCTGGCAGGTCGAGTTCCCGCTGGCGCGCCCCGGCATCGCCTCGGCCGGCATCTTCGCCTTCCTCACATCCTGGAACGAGTTCGCGCTCGCCTCCCAGCTCACCCGCTCGACGGCGTCGAAGACGCTGCCGGTCGGTCTGCTCGACTACACGGCCGAGTTCACCATAGACTGGCGCGGCATGTGCGCGCTCGCGGTCGTCATGATCGTGCCGGCGCTGACGCTCACCTTCATCGTGCAGAAACACCTCGTCTCCGGCCTGACCTCGGGTGCGGTGAAGGGGTGATGATGAGCGAGCACGTCAAACCACCCCCACCCCTTACCCCTCCCCACAAGGGGGAGGGGGATTCTGGGGCGTTGACGCCCCCCTCCCCCTTGTGGGGAGGGGTAAGGGGTGGGGGTGGGTTCACGCTGCTCCGGCCGAACTCGGATCAATAGGACTCGATCATGGCCACCGTAACCCTGCGAAAACTCGAAAAACGCTACGGCGCCACCCCGGTCGTGCACGGCATCGACCTGGAGGTCGCCGACCGCGAGTTCATCGCACTGGTCGGCCCGTCCGGCTGCGGCAAGTCGACGACGCTTCGGATGATCGCGGGGCTGGAGGATATTTCCGGCGGCGAGATCAGGATCGGCGGGCGCACCGTCAACGACCTGCCGCCGCGCTCGCGCAACATCTCCATGGTGTTCCAGTCCTATGCGCTCTACCCGCACATGACGGTGCGCGAGAACATGGGGTTCTCGCTGAAGATCGCCGGGCGCCCGCAGGCCGAGATCGACAAGGCGGTCGCCGAGGCGGCTTCCATGCTGAGCCTCGAGCAATTGCTGGAGCGCCGTCCGTCGCAGCTTTCCGGCGGCCAGCGCCAGCGCGTCGCCATGGGCCGCGCCATCGTGCGGCGGCCGGAGGTCTTCCTGTTCGACGAGCCGCTGTCGAACCTCGACGCGAAACTGCGCAGCCAGGTGCGCACCGAGATCAAGAAGCTGCACGCCCGCATGCAGACAACCATGGTCTACGTCACCCACGACCAGGTGGAGGCGATGACGCTGTCTGACCGCATCGTCATCATGCGCGACGGCCATATCGAGCAGGTCGGCACACCGGAGGAGGTGTTCCGCCGCCCGGCCACCCGCTTCGTCGCCGGCTTCATCGGATCGCCGCCGATGAATTTGCAGGAGGCGCTCGTCTATGACGGGGCGCTCGCCTTCTCCGGCGGCGCGACGCTGCCCATCCCGCCGGAGTTCCGCAATCATGTTTCGGCCGGCCAGAAGGTGGTGTTCGGCCTGCGCCCCGACGACATCTTTCCGGCCGGCCACGGCCTGCATTCCGGCGACGCGGCGGCGGTGCACACGGTCGACCTGCCGATCGCGATCACCGAGCCGCTCGGCAACGAGACGCTCGTCTTCGCCGACTTCGACGGCAGGGAATGGGTCTCGCGCATGCTGAACCCGAAGCCGCTTCGGCCCGGCGAAAAAATCGCCATGAGCCTTGATCTCGGCCGGGCGCATCTGTTCGATGCCGGTACCGGCAGGACGCTGCGGAAATAAGGAGGAGGACCGATGGCGAGGATCGAGAAGGTCGAGCTGCGCATGGTGGACCTAAAGCCCAAGGTCAAGCGCACCGACGCCATCCAGAGCTTCGTTTCCCAGGAAACGCCGATCGTCACCATCACCGATGCCGACGGGGCGACCGGCACCGGCTATTCCTACACCATCGGCACCGGCGGCTCGTCGGTGATGCGGCTGCTCGCCGACCATCTCGCCCCGCGCATCATCGGCCGCGACGCCGACCAGATCGAGGCGATCTGGCACGAGCTGGAATTCGCCACCCACGCCACGACCATCGGCGCCCTCACGGCGATCGCGCTGGCGGCGATCGACACCGCGCTTTGGGACCTGCGCGCCAAAAAACTCGGCCTGCCGCTGTGGAAGCTTGCCGGCGGCGCACGCGACCGCGTGCCGCTCTACACCACCGAAGGCGGCTGGCTGCATATCGAGCCGCAGGCGCTGGTCGACGACGCCGTGCAGGCCAAGGAGAAGGGTTTTCGCGGGTCCAAGGTGAAGATCGGCAAGCCGCACGGCGCCGAGGACTTTTCCCGCCTCTCCGCCGTGCGCAAGGCGGTCGGCGACGGCTACGAGATCATGACCGACTGCAACCAGGGTTTTGCCGTGGACGAGGCGATCCGCCGGGCCGAGCGGCTGCGCGAGCTCGACCTCGCCTGGATCGAGGAGCCGCTGCCGGCCGACGACCTCGACGGCCATATCAGGCTGAACCGCTCGACCGCGACGCCCATCGCTGTCGGCGAGTCGCTCTATTCGATCCGGCATTTCCGCGAATACATGCAGAAGGGCGGCTGCTCGATCGTGCAGGTCGACGTCGGCCGCATCGGCGGCATCACGCCGTGGCTCAAGGTCGCGCACGCGGCGGAAGCCTTCGACATGCCGGTCTGCCCGCATTTCCTGATGGAGCTGCATGTCAGCCTGGTCTGCGCGGTGCAGAACGGCAAATATGTGGAGTACATTCCGCAGATCGATGATCTTACGGGCAAGCACATGCAGATCGTCGACGGTCAGGCGATCGCCCCTTCGGAGCCCGGCATCGGCATCGACTGGAACTGGGACGCGGTCAGGGGCATGAGCATCGCCGAGTTCACCAGAGAGATCACGGCAGGGGAGGCCTGACGATGCAGCGCATGGGTTTGGTTCTCGGCATCAAGCCGGAGCACATAGCCGAATACAAACGGCTGCACGCGGACGTATGGCCCTCGGTGCTGGCCAAGATCGCCGACTGCAACATCCGCAACTACTCGATTTTCCTGCGCGAGCCCGAGAACCTGATGTTCGCCTATTTCGAGTACCACGGCAGCGATTTCGCCGCCGATTCCGCCAGGATGGCCGCCGATCCCGAGACGCAGCGCTGGTGGGCAATCAACATGCCGCTCCAGGCCCCGCTCGACACCCGCAAGGAGGGCGAGTGGTGGGCCGGCATGGAAGAGGTGTTTCATGTGGATTGAGCGCCGCCTCTCCCTCCCCCTTGAGGTGAGGGTGGCCGCGAAGCGGCCGGGTGGGGTCGCCGCGGCAGTGCGCGGCGCCCCTTCCTGCACCGCCGAATCAGAAGGTCGGCGCGCGGCCGCACCAACCCCCTCTGGCCGCTACGCGGCCATCTCCCCCTCAAGGGGGGAGAGGAGGTTGACGTCCGGCCGCTCGGACCCCACCCGGCCCTTCGGGCCACCCTCCCCTCAAGGGGGAGGGAATGCGCGATGACCTTCTCCCCATCCTCCCTCGCCCAGTCCTGGCCCGCTCCCTCCAACCCGCGCCCGATCGTCACCTTCGGCGCCGGCTCGATCGTCGGGGACGCGCACTTCCCGGCCTATCGCAAGGCCGGCTTTCCCGTCGCCGGCCTCTATGATCCGGACATCGCCAAGGCCGAGAAGCTGGCTGGTGAATGGGGTGTCAAGGCCTACCGCAACCCGGAAGAGGCGGCGTCGGTCGAAGGCGCCATCTTCGACCTCGCCACGCCGCCGCAGTTCCACGCCCCCGTCCTGAAAGCCCTGCCCGACGGCGCGCCGGCGCTGATCCAGAAGCCGATGGGCGCCGACCTCGCCGGCGCAACCGAAATCCTGAAAATTTGCCGGCAAAAGAAGCTCGTTGCCGCCGTCAATTTCCAGCTCCGCTTCGCACCGATGATGCTGGCGCTGAAGGATGCGATCGCAAAGGACTGGCTGGGCAAGGTGGTCGATTTCGACGCCTGGCTGGCGCTCGACACGCCGTGGCAGCTCTGGGAGTTTCTCTTGAAGGCGCCGCGGGTCGAGCTGGCGCTGCATTCGATCCATTACCTCGACCTGATCCGGCAGCTGCTCGGCGATCCGAAGGGCGTGCACGCCAAGACGCTCGGGCACCCGAATCACGCGATCGCCCAGACCCGCACCAGCGCCATCCTCGACTATGGCGATACGGTGCGCTGCGCGCTGTCGATCAACCACGACCACAAGTTCGGCCGAAAGTACCAGGCCTGCGAGTTCCGCGTCTGCGGGACCGAAGGAGCCGCCTATCTGAAGCTCGGCGTCAATCTCGACTATCCCCGTGGCGAGCCGGACATTCTCGAGATCTATCCCAAGGGCGGCGACGGCTGGGTGTCGGTGCCGCTGCAGGGCGCCTGGTTCCCGGATGCCTTCGTCGGCCGCATGGCCAATCTGCAGCGTTTCATGGCCGGCGAGGATGCCGAACTGGTGAGCTCGGTCGAGGACGCCTGGAACACCATGGCGCTGGTCGAGGCCGCCTACCAATCCAGCGCCGCGCCCGCCACGCCGCTTGCCACAAGGCCCTGACATGGAACAGACCACCTATTTCGAGGAGTACGAGATCGGCTTCTCGCGCACGACCTTCGGGCGCACCATCACCGAGACCGACTTCGTCGTGCATGCCGGCCATACCGGCGACTTCTTCCCGCACCACATGGACGCCGAGTTCATGAAGACGACGCCGTTCGGCCAGCGCATCGCCCATGGCACCATGGTGTTTTCGATCGGCGTCGGGCTGACGGCGAGCGTCGTCAATCCGGTCGCCTTCTCCTACGGCTATGACCGGCTGCGCTTCATCCGTCCGGTGTTCATCGGCGACACGATCAAGACCCGCGCCACCATCTCGGCCAAGGAGGACGATCCCAGGCGTCCGGACGCCGGCCGGGTCATCGAGCGCGTCGAGGTCTTGAACCAGCGCGACGAGGTGGTGCTGGCGGCCGATCACATCTATGTCGTCGAGCGGCGGCCGGTCGGCGCCAGCAAGGATTGAAAGGGAACTTCCATGGCAAACCTCGAGGGAAAGACCGTTCTGCTGACGGCAGCCGCGCAGGGCATCGGCAAGGCGAGCGCGCTCGCTTTCGCGCGCGCCGGCGCCATGGTCCACGCGACCGACATCAACGAAGCCGCGCTGGCCGGGCTGCGCGGACAGGAGGGCATCGCGACGCGCAAGCTCGACGTGCTCGACGAGGCGGCGGTGAATGCCGCGGTGGCCGAGATCGGCCGCGTCGATGTGCTGTTCAACTGCGCCGGCTTCGTCCATGCCGGCTCGATCCTGGAGATGAAGGACGGCGACCTCGAATTCGCCTGGGATCTCAACGTCAAGGCGATGGTGCGCACCATCCGCGCCGTGCTGCCGGGCATGCTGGAGCGCGGCGACGGCGCCATCATCAACATGGCATCGGTGGCCTCCAGCATGAAGGGCGTGCCCAACCGCTTCGCCTACGGCGTCACCAAGGCGGCGGTGATCGGGCTGACCAAGGCGGTGGCCGCCGACTATGTCGGAAAAGGCATCCGCTGCAACGCCATCTGCCCCGGCACGGTGGAAAGCCCGTCGCTGCAGGACCGGCTGCGCGCCCAGGGCGACTACGACGCGGCCCGCGCCGCCTTCATCGCCCGCCAGCCGATCGGGCGCATGGGCACGCCGGAGGAAATCGCCGATCTCGCCGTCTATCTGGCCGGCGCCACCTACACGACCGGCCAGGCCTATGCCATAGACGGCGGCTGGACGATCTGAGAGCCGGCCGGAACTCGCGAAAACGGCTCGATTTCCGTCGTCTTTTTGCGAATTTTGCACCAGTTCTGAACCGAAAACCGGGAGACAATCGATGAAATTCATTCGTTTTGGAGAGGCAGGGCGCGAGAAGCCCGGCGTGATCGACGCCGACGGCAACATCCGCGACCTGTCCGGCCATGTGCTCGACCTCGCCGGCAGCGAGCTCGACCCGGCCTCGCTCGCGGCGCTCGGCAAGATCGATCCGGCCTCGCTGCCGCTGGTCTCCGGCAATCCGCGCATCGGCCCCTGCGTCGCCGGCACCGGAAAATTCATCTGCATCGGCCTCAATTATTCCGACCATGCCGCCGAGACCGGCGCCACGGTGCCGCCGGAGCCGATCATCTTCATGAAGGCGACCTCGGCGATCGTCGGCCCCAACGACGATGTGCTGATCCCGCGCGGCTCGCAGAAGACCGACTGGGAGGTCGAGCTCGGCGTCGTCATCGGCAAGACCGCCAAATACGTCAGCGAGGACGAGGCGCTCGACTACGTCGCCGGCTACTGCACGGCGCATGACGTGTCGGAGCGGGCGTTCCAGACCGAGCGGCACGGCCAGTGGACCAAGGGCAAGAGCTGCGACACCTTCGGCCCGATCGGCCCGTGGCTGGTCACCAAGGACGAGGTGCCGGACCCGCAGAACCTGCCGATGTGGCTGACGGTCAACGGCCAGACCATGCAGAACGGCTCGACCAAAACCATGGTCTACGGGGTGAAGTACCTGGTCTCCTACCTCAGCCAGTTCATGAGCCTGCAGCCCGGCGACGTCATCTCGACCGGCACGCCGCCCGGCGTCGGCATGGGCCTGAAGCCGCCGCGCTATCTCAAGGCCGGCGACGTCGTCGAGCTCGGCATCGAGGGGCTCGGCACGCAGAAGCAGACTTTTGTCGCTGATGCCTGAAGGCAGTGGGCAGTAGGCAATAGGCAGCAGGCTACCGCGCGCTGCCGCCAATTCTTCCCTACTGCCTATCTGCCTATTGCCTACTGCCTGGAGTTCCCATGACCCGCATCACCGGCCTTCGCACCCACGATTTGCGCTTTCCGACCTCGCAAAGCCTGGACGGCTCGGATGCGATGAACCCCGATCCGGACTATTCGGCCGCCTATGTGGTGCTGGAGACGGATGGCGGGCTGGAGGGGCACGGGCTGACCTTCACCATTGGGCGCGGCAACGACATCTGCTGCCGCGCCATCGAGGCGATGCGGCATCTGGTGGTCGGCTTGGAGCTGGACTGGATCCGCGAGGACCCCGGCCGGTTCTGGCGGCATGTGACCGGCGACAGCCAGCTGCGCTGGATCGGCCCGGACAAGGGCGCCATGCACCTCGCCACCGGCGCGGTCGTCAACGCGGTCTGGGACCTGCTCGCCAGGCAGGCCGGCAAGCCGGTGTGGCGGCTGGTCGCCGAGATGAGCCCGGAGGAGATCGTCAGGATCGTCGACTTCCGCTATCTCACCGACGCGATCACGCCGGAGGAGGCGCTAGAAATCCTGCGGCGCGCCGAGGCGGGCAAGGCCGGGCGCATCGCCCTGCTCGAGCGCGAGGGTTATGCCTGCTACACCACCTCGGCCGGCTGGCTCGGCTATTCCGACGAAAAACTGCGGCGGCTCTGCCAGGAGGCCGTCGACGCCGGCTTCACGCATGTGAAGATGAAGGTCGGCCGCGACCTCGACGACGACATCCGCCGGCTGACCATCGCCCGCGAGGTGCTCGGCCCGGATCGCTTCATGATGATCGACGCCAACCAGGTATGGGAGGTCGACCAGGCGATCGACTGGGTGAACAGGCTTTCCTTCGCAAAACCCTATTTCATCGAGGAGCCGACCAGCCCCGACGACGTCGCCGGCCACAAAAAGATCCGCGAGGCGGTGGCGCCGGTGAAGGTGGCGACCGGCGAGATGTGCCAGAACCGCATCGTCTTCAAGCAGATGATCGCCGGCGGCGCGATCGACGTGGTGCAGATCGACGCCTGCCGCATGGGCGGCCTCAACGAGGTGCTGTCGGTGCTGCTGATGGCGGCGAAATACGGCCTGCCGGTGTGGCCGCATGCCGGCGGCGTGGGTCTCTGCGAATACGTCCAGCACCTGTCGATGATCGACTTTGTCGCCGTGTCGGGCAGCAAGGACGGCCGCGTCATCGAATATGTCGACCATTTGCACGAGCATTTCGTCGAGCCCTGCGTGATCGACAACGCCGCCTACATGCCGCCGAAGCTGCCGGGGTTTTCGATCGAGATGAAGCCGGAGTCGATTGCCGCGTATGAGTTCAGGCCGAAGACGGTTTGATCCGTCGGCTCAAGGGACGTCGCTCTCCGCCCAGCCCCCTCATTCTAAACAGGGGCCAGATTTGCACTTCCGCAATTGGTGGGAAGCGGGCGCTCCGGAACACAGCTAAAGCATGTCGCCCGAACGTGGGAACCGGTGCCACGCGCTTTAGAGCATTCACTCATATGACCCGCTGAAAAGCTTTAACGGGTTCAAAAATGTTACGAGCCGGCAGTCGGCATTTTGGCCGATGTCTGAAAATTGATAATTGAGGCAGAAATCAGAAGCGACAAATGCCATGACTAGGTAAGTGGCTGTCAGGAGAGCAAAAAGTGCGCTCCACTTCCACGCAGTAGCCGTTCTTGGTCGCATTTTCCCCCCTGTTGTCTACGATCCAGCCGGGTAGTCCTTGATCTCCTTCGCGTCTCACCCGTCAATCAAACCGGCAAGCAGCGACGAGCGTCGGTTCTTTGTATTCACGTTTGATTATCGGAATTGCGATACGACGTTTAGGCCGTCTGTCCGAGCGATCGGCTCGGCGTGGAATGCACCTTGAGACGCCACGGCCATGCAGATCTCATCGCAGCTGATCCATATCCCGCAAGCCATCGTCACCAAAACTTCGTACTCCGCTTTGGCGGCGGGGCTGACCATGTCGGCGACGGACAGGGACGAGCCGGTTATCAGACCCGGCGCGCCTGCCGACCCCAGTCCGACCGAATATGACGAATCCGGAGCTTTCGGCGCTGCAGCCGCGCCGGCGAACGAGTTCGGCGCCTTGAAGACCGTCGGCGAGAAGCCCGTGGATGTCCCGATGCAAGCCGGCAAGGCCAGCTACCAAGAGCTCTATGAGGAGTATCGCAACTTCATAGGCTCCGTGGTGGAGGCCGACCGCGCGGGCGGAGATTCGACGTTCAAGCGCGGCTTCGTGCCCGCCGGCATGACGCAAGAGGCCGCGATGGCGATGGGCGACTACGACTACATGTGGGCGCTCGAAGACGAGATGAAGGCGGCGTTGCGCCGGGATCCGGAGTGGCAGGCGCAGTCGCGGCTCGCACAGCAGGAGGCGACTTACGGCGAGACGGGACGCACGACGTCGGACGCCCTCGAGCGCTTGCAGAAAGCGTTGCCCCATCTGAATACGGGCGTCATACTCAACTCCGCCGAGTATCTGTCGGAACGGCGCGCCGCCCTGTCCGGCGATGACGCCTTCCAGGTGAGCAGCGAGCGCAACGCGCTCGAGTTGAAGCGCCAGCTCCGCTACGTCAACGACATCATTCAGGGAATGAAGGATGTCAGCCGGGTGGAGGGCGACATCCTGAAGACGAACGATGACGGCAGCTATGAGCTTGGCGCCTTCTCGATCTATTTCAGGGATCGCCTCGTCGTCACCTCGACGGACGCAGCTTCCCTCTAGCGCTCCCTCAGATCAGCCCAGCCTTCGCCAGATCCCGCATCAGCCGGCTGGCGCCGTAGGTCCAGGGCGGGCATTCGGTCGACAGTTTTACCCGGTTCGTCAGCGCGCCGAGCGTCTCGGTGGAAATGGTGACGATGTCGCCGCCCTTGTGGGTAAAACCCTTGCCGGCTTCGCCGCGGTCCTTGGACGGCACGAACATGGTGCCGAGATAGAGCGCCATGCCGTCGGGATACTGATGGTGCGTGCCCATGGCGGCGGCGACCAGCTCCTCCGGCGAGCGGCTGATCTCGGCCATCGAGCTCGCGCCCTCGAGCGCGAAGCCGTCGTCGCCGGTCACCGACAGGCTGACCTTGGCCTGCTTCACGTCGGCGAGCGAGAAGGTGTCGTCGAACAGCCGGATGAAGGGGCCGAGCGCGGCCGAGGCATTGTTGTCCTTGGCCTTGCCGAGCAGCAGCGCCGAGCGGCCCTCGACGTCGCGCAGATTGACGTCGTTGCCGAGCGCGGCGCCGACGATGCGGCCCCTGCTCGAGGCGATGACGGCGATCTCCGGCTCCGGATTGTTCCAGGTGGAGATCGGGTGCAGGCCGACATCGGCGCCGAAGCCGACCGAGGCCAAGGGCTGGCATTTGGTGAAGATCTCGGCGTCGGGGCCGATGCCGACCTCCAGATATTGCGACCAGGCGCCGCGCGCGATCAGCTTCAGCTTGCAGGCCATCGCTTCCGGCGAGCCGGGCTTCAGCCTGGAGAGATCGTCGCCGATCAGCTCGGCGATGTCGGCGCGGATGCCCGCCGCCCGCTCCGGGTTGCCGCGCGCCTGCTCCTCGATGACGCGCTCCAGCAGGCTGACCACGAAGGTGACGCCGGACGCCTTCACCGCCTGCAGGTCGACGGGCGACAGCAGATGCGGCCGGCCGGCGTCGCGCTTCGCCTGAAAGCTGTTTTCGGCGATGGCCGCGAGCGTGCCGATCGGGCGGCCTGCCGCGCGGCCGACATAGCCGGCCGGATCGTCCATCTCGCAGATGTCGCGCACGGTCGGCGCCTCGCGCGAGGTGATGTCGACGACGGCGTCGCCGCGCACGGTGACGACGAGCGGATGGGCCGTGCCCGGCGCCGCCGCCCGGCCGACAAAGGCGCCCTCGTTGGGGAGTTGCAGCAGCTCGGTCATGGGTTCCTCCGTCAGGTGCTTCGGCCGTGTCGCGCGGCGCATACCCCAGTTCGGCCGCCAAGGCGAGGGCCTGGACGAGCAATCCATGCCGCGGCGTGACCGCGCCGGCCGCCCAGCCGGGAGGCTCGGAATGGAGCGGCCGGGAAAGCGGCGCACAGGCGGCGCGGGCGCCGCAGGCTTTCATGTCTGCTTCCCGGTCCTCTTCAGGGTCCCGCCCGGCGGGCTGTCGGCGGCGGCGAGATTGAGAAAGGCCTCGCCATAGGCCGCATGGATTTGTTCCGTATCCGAAACGGTGATGTCGATGCGTGTATAGAAGGCCTGCGCGGCGCTGTTCTGGACGTCGACGGAAAGCCGCAGATACGAGCCGCCACGGTCGCGGGTGATCGCCGCGACCCGCCGCAGCAGCTTCGCGCCGACGCCGAGGCCGCGAAACGCATCGTCGACGAAGAGATCCTGCACATAGGCGCCGGGCCGGCCCTGCCAGGTCGAGAAGCTGCGGAAGAACAGGCACATGCCGGCATAGGAGCCGTCCACCTCGGCGATGACGGCCTCGAAATGCGGATCGGGGCCGAAGCCGTATTCGACGAGGTCGGCGACCGTGCAGCGGACCTTGTCCACCCCGTCCATGACACGGGCAATTCCGAGGACGGAGGAGTGGATCCGTTCCGCATCCGCAACGGTGGCCGGACGGATGAGGATTCTTTGGACGGTCGAACGATCCTTGTTCATGGCCGGACGCCCAGGCACCGCATCCGAGGGCATCCCTTCGCACCCCCCTCTGGCCTGCCGGCCATCTCCCCCGCAAGGGGGGAGATTGGCAGCTTCAGGCTCGCCGCCCGATCTCCAGCGCTTGTGATTGGCGAAACGAAAACGGCCGGCTGATCTCCCCCCTTGCGGGGGAGATGGCCGGTAGGCCAGAGGGGGGTGCGAAGGGAAACAAGCATAGTCATTGCCGCGTCGTCAAAACTCAAAACGCCACCTTGTCGCCGCCCTTGAGCGCCAGCATCGCCCGCGCCTCTTCAGGTGTCGCCACCTCCAGCGACAGTCCTTCGAGGATGGCGCGGATGCGCTTCACCTGGTCGGCGTTGGAGCGGGCGAGCCCGCGGCCGTCGTACAGGCTGTCCTCCAGCCCGACACGGACGTTGCCGCCCATCGCCGCCGCCATGGTGATCAGCGGCATCTGGGCGCGGCCGGCCGCCAGCACGGAGAAGCGGTAGTCGTCGCCGAACAGCTTGTCGGCGATCCGCTTCATATGGGCGAGATTGTCGGGATCGGCGCCGATGCCGCCGAGGATGCCCAGCACGAACTGGATGAAGAAGGGGGGCTCGACGAGGCCGCGATCGCGGACATGCGCGAGCGAATAGAGATGGCCGACGTCGTAGCACTCGAATTCGAAGCGTGTGCCGAAGCCTTTCCCCAGCCGCTCGAGAATGGTCTCGATGTCGGCAAAAGTGTTCTTGAAGATGGTGGAGCGGGTCGCTTCCAAAAGCGTCGGTTCCCACTCGTGCTGCCATTCGCGCGGGCGGTCGAGCATCGGGAACAGCGCGAAGTTCATCGAGCCCATGTTCAGCGAGCACATTTCCGGCTGGGCTTGCGTGGCGGCGGCGAGCCGCTCGTCCAGGCTCATCAGCGAGGAGCCGCCGGTCGAGATGTTGATGACCGCGTCGGTCGCCTGCTTGATGCGCGGCAGGAACTGCATGAACACGGCCGGGTCGGCGGTCGGCCGGCCGTCCCGCGGATCGCGGGCGTGCAGGTGCAGGATCGCCGCGCCGGCTTCCGCCGCGGCGATCGCCTCGGCCGCGATCTGGTCCGGCGTCACCGGCAGGTGGGGCGACATGGACGGCGTGTGCACGGAGCCGGTGACGGCGCAGGTGATGACGACTTTTCTGGCTTGCTTCGCCACGCTTCCCTCCTCAGCCGGCAACGGGCAGATCGCGGGCGACCGCCCCTATGGCGTCGCCGAGGATCGACACGATCTCGGCGATGTCGGTGCGCGTGACGATCAGCGGCGGCGCGACCATGGTGTAGTCGCCCTGCACGCCGCCCTTCACCCGCCTGGAATAGACGATCAGGCCGCGCTCATAGGCGGCGTCGAGCACCCGCTGGCCGATCTTCCAGTCCGCCGGCAGCGGCGCGAAGGTCTCGCGGTCGGCATATTCGATCGCCGTCAGCAGTCCCTTGCCGCGCACGTCGGCAATGAGGGGGAAGCGCGCGGCCAGGCCGCGCAGCCCGTCCATCAGCAGCTCACCCATGGCCACCGCGTTGTCGATCAGCCCGAGGCGGTCCATCTCGCCGATGATCGCCAGCCCGGCGGCGCAGGCGAGCGGGTTGCCTGCATAGGTATGGCCGTGCTGGAAGCCGCCCATCTTCAGCACCGGCTCGACGATGCGCCGTGGCGCGGCGAGCGCGCCGAGCGGAGCGTAGCCGGAGCCGATGCCCTTCGACAGCGAGACGATGTCCGGCCGGCAGTGCCAGTGGTCGCCGCCGAGCAGCTTTCCGGTGCGGCCGATGCCGCTCATCACCTCGTCATGGATGAGCAGGATGCCGTGGCGGTCGCAGATCTCGCGGATGCGCGGATAATAGCTGTCGGGCGCCACCAGCGCGCCGGTCGCCGCGCCGCCGATCGGCTCCATGATGAAGGCCAGAACGCTTTCCGGTCCTTCGGCGACGATCCTTTCCTCAAGCATGTCGGCATAGCGCAGTCCGCGCTCCTCCATCGAAAGATTGTCGCGGTCGCGATAGGCGGTCGGCGCCGGCACGGTCGGCATCATGCGGATCTGCCCGGCGAAGCTGTCGGTCAAAAACCCATCGCCGGTGACGGCGAGCGAGCCGTAGGTGCCGCCGTGATAGGAGGGCATGCGGGCGATCACCTTCCAGCGGCCGCCCTGGCCGGTGGCGACCGCCCATTGCCTTGCCAGTTTTATGCAGCTTTCCACCGCCTCCGAGCCGCCGGAGACGAAGAAGATGCGGTCGAGCCCGGCCGGCAGCCGCTCGGCCAGGGTGGTGGCCAGTTGCTCCGCCGGCTCGTTCTCGAAATGCAGGCGGTAGGCGAAGGTGGTTTTTTCCATCTGCCGGCGCATCGCTTCCAGTACCGCGGGATTGCCGTAGCCGAGATTGACCGCCACCGGCCCGCTGGAGCCGTCGATGAAGCGGCGCCCGTCCCGTGTCCAGACATGGATGCCCTCGGCGCGCTCGACCACCGGCCGGCGCAGGCTGGCCAGGTAGAAGAGGTTGGAGGGGCGGGGGGTGATGGCTTCCTCGCGCGGGCTGATGCTCATGAACTGCGGACCTGCTTTCGATGACCCCGGTAAGCCCCCTCTCCGCCTCGCTTCGCTCGGCACCGCTCCCCCGCATGGCGGGGGCGAGGAACCGCCGCCGGAAGGCCGGTGCTCGTCCAGCTTGGGTACCTCGCCCCCACGAAGTGGGGGAGAGGTACCGAGCGAAGCGAGGCGGAGAGGGGGTTAACCGGGGCTCTCCTTGGCCAAGCTATTTCAAAGCCCTTGCTTCTGTCACTGATCGTTATTTCCCCAAATACCGGTCCAGCACGTTGCGGGTCACCTTCTCCACCATCGCATCGCTGCGCAGCAGGCCGGCGACCCACTCGCAGCTTCCGGCGTGGAACACCTCGCCATTGCCTTTGGAGAAGTTGACGATCATGCCGTTGCCGCGCTTGACCTTGTCGATGGTCTCGGGCGTCGCCTCGCCATGAAGCGTCTCGGCGGTGAAGACCGCGTCCTCGTCGTTCAGCCAGCCGGGCGCCACGCCGGGGCTTTCCTCGACCAGCGAGGCCATGCCCATGGCGAGTATCTGCACGCCGTCGGGCGGCGAGCCGATGCCGGTCGGCTCGGGCAGGCCGTTGCGCACGATGCAGTCCAGCCCGTCGACCTCGTAGCCGTAGATGTGGCTCTCGGCGCCGAGCACGTCGCCGTAGTAGAGTCCGGTGCCGGAAAAGGCCCAGTGCTCCGGGCGGTAGACGGGGAAGCCGCGCACGCCGCGCGGCAGGCAGCCGCCCCAGCCGGCATAGACGCCGGCGGTCGCGTTGAGGCCGAAGGTGAGCGCGCCGGGCCGGCCGACCTCCGGCGCCTCCCAGGCATTGGTGGTGCGGCTGGTGTCGGCGCCGCGACCGACCGGGTCCTCCTTGCGCGCCCGGTATTTGTAGCAGACCTGTCTATGCCCCTCGTCCTCCAGCCGCGTCTGCCAGAGGAAGTTGCCGGCGAAGCGCGCTGCCCGCCCGCCCCGCTCGACGAAGGCGTCGACCGCGTCGCGCATCTCCCAGGTCCAGTATTCGTCATGGCCGACGAACACGGCGCAGTCGTAGCCGTCGAGGATTTCGGGCGAAAAGTGCAACTCGTGCTGGGTGGCGAGATCGACGGCGTAGCCTTGACGCTCGGCCCATCGGAAGAAAAGCCCGTCATAGCTCGCCCAGCCGGCCGAGGCATATTTCTTCGAATGCCCGGTGGCGAACGCCCATTCCATGTGCGGATAACGCGGCTCGGCCAGCGGCGGCACGATCGCCTCGACGGGCACCCGCGGCGCGCCTTCAGGCAGCACGACGAAACCCCGGCACCATGGGCGCTGCGTGCTCACATGGGTCGCGAACTGGTTGCGCGCAGGCCCGGTGATGCCCTGGTAGTGGTTGGAGCCGCCCCATGTGTTGTAGGCCGTCCACGAGCCGGTCGCCGCGATCTGCAGGATGCGTCCAGGCCTGCGGCCGAGGGGCGGACGGACGATGAAGAGATGATGCGAGGCGATGGGCCGGCCGTCCCGCCCTTCCGCCGTCAAGGTCAGCCGGTAGGCACCGGACGGCCAGCTCTCGTCGATCATGACTTCCAGTGTTGCGCTCCAGCCGCAGCCCTCGACCGAGCACTGGTCGGGCGTGTCCTGCCAGGACGCCGCGATGCCGCGCCGCTCGAACACCTTCACCGGCCCCGCGCCGTCGCGGGCGACTTCCAGGTCGAAGCGCGGCGCGGTCGCGCTGACGAACAGGACGGCGGTCTCGCCCGGCGCATAGGAAAACCGGTCGGAATAGCACCAGATCTCGCCGCGCCCGCCGTCCATGCCCGGATATTCGTAATAGTGGCCGTACACCGCCTCGCGGCGCTGCTCGGGGGTGAGGCCGAAATCGGGATAGTCGGTCGGCAGGCTGGGCATGGCGGCTCTTCTCGGATTGGCCGGCAGAATGGGCAGACCTTGGTCCGCCGATCAAGAGCGAGGTGAACGGTGCTGGCTCGCCCGTGACGCCGCGACCGCTCCATGCCTCGCTCCGGCTGTCGCCGGGCGATGTAGAAAAAATTCCAAAATTGACAAACCGCATCAGTCTTGTAATTTATCCATCAACGGCACGGAGATGCAGGGAGGAGCGGTGTCGATCCGCGAAGAGCTGGCGCATACGCAATTGGCCCTGACCGCGGCGGAGCAGAAGATCGTGCAGGTGCTGCTGGCCGACTACCCGATGTCGGGCCTGGGCACGGCGACGCGGCTCGCCCGCCAGGCCGGCGTCAGCGACCCGACCGTCATGCGCCTGATGATCAAGCTCGGCTATGGAAAATTCTCGGATTTCCAGTCGAAGCTGCTGGAGGAGGTCGAGTCGCGGCTGCATTCGCCGCTGCTGATGATGGAGGCGAAGCGGCCGGCCAATGCCAGCGAGGGCACGGCGCTGGGCTATTACAATTCTGTCGCCGAAAGCCTCGAGCGCACGCGCACCCAGACCCCCTCGCAGGCCTACACCCGCGCGGTCTCGATGATCCTCGAGGCCAAGGGACAGGTGGTGCTGCTAGGCGGCCGCTTCAGCCGGCATGTCGCCTCGATGCTGGCCGGCTACCTGGTGCAGATGCGCAGCGGCGTCCGCGACATGGAGAAACTGTCGCCGGCGGATTTCGACATGCTGCTCGACCTGGGCAAGCGCGATCTTCTGGTGGTGTTCGACTACCGCCGCTACCAGGCGGACGTGGTCGGCTTTGCCCGGCAGGCGCATGAGCGCGGCGTCGGCATCCTCTTGTTCACCGATCCATGGCTGTCGCCGATCGCCGAATTCGCCGACCAGACCATGGTTGCAGCGATCGACGCCGATTCGCCCTTCGACACCTCGGCTTCCTGCGTGGCGCAGATCGAGGCGGTGGTGGCGCATGCGCTCGGCCTGCACGGCGCCTCGATCCGCCGCCGCATCGAGGACATCGAGACGATCCGCAGCGCCAATGCCGTGACGCTCGACGGCGGCGAGGATGCCGAGCGCGGCAAAAGCCCCGGCGACCGCATCGCGGCGGCGACCAGTCCGTGACGTCCGGCGGTTTCATGATCCCCGCAGCCCGGCGCCGCCAGCCGTTGCCGGGCGAACCCACACGCTAACCGGCCGCTGAGGCCTCGATCCGAAAGATACCCATGTCCGACACCGAAGCCACCATCAAGGCGCTGCAGGATTTCATCGAGAAGGACCGCGACTTCGTCATCAACCTGACGCGCGACCTCGTCCGCATCCCGTCGGTCAATCCGAAATTCGAAACGGCGGATGGGCTGAACCGCGAGGGCGACGTGCAGGCACTGCTGGAGCCGATCCTCAAGGACGAGGGTTTTGCCACGGAAAAATTCGACGCGCTGCCAGGCCGGCCGAACCTGATCGGCGAGAAGCCCGGCACGGAGGAGAAAAGTCTGATCCTGTGCGGGCACATCGACGTGGTGCCGACCGGCGCGCTGAAGGACTGGACGGTCGACCCCTTCGGCGGCGAGATCCGCGACGGAAGACTGTATGGGCGCGGCTCGATCGACATGAAGGGCGGCGTGGCGGCCTGCGTGGCGGCCATGCGCGCCGTCAACCGCGCCGGCATAAGACTGGACGGGCGGCTGGCCTTCCACTCGGTGGTGGACGAGGAGGCGGGCGGTGGCGGCGCCATCGACAATGTCCGCCGCGGCAAGCTCGCCAAGGCGATCCTGGTGGCCGAGCCGAGCTGGGGCGACGTGTTTCCGGCCGAGGGCGGACTGGAATGGGCGCGCGTGACCATCCGCGGCCGCAACGGCCATTCGGCCTTCCGTTTCAACGAGATCTATCCGCAGCAGCACACGGCGGATCGGCTGGTGCCGGCAGTGAACGCCATCGACATCGCCGCGCGCTTCATCGAGGCTGTTCACCTGTTCGAGCAGAACCGCGTGCGCGCCCGCTCGCATCCGCTGCTGCCGGCCGGCATGAACACCATCAACATCGGTGTCATGTGGGGCGGCACCGGCATCGGCGAGAACGGCCTGCCGACGGTGATGACCAACCCGGCGATCATCCCCGACGCGGCGGTGCTCGACCTCGACATGAAGTTTTTGCCGGACGAGACCTCGAAACAGTACCGCAAGGATTTCGAGGAGTTCGTCGCCAGCTTCTGCGCCATGGACGACTGGCTGAGGAAGAACCCGATAAAAATCGAATGGGATCTGGGTGGCCTGCATTTCCCGCCGATGAACACCGCGCCCGACCACCCGCTGGTCGCCTCGCTGATGAAGCGGGCGGCGGCCGCCGGCAAGGCGCCGACGATGAAGGGTTTCATCGCCGTCTGCGACGCGGCGCATTACGCCGGCGCCGGTGTCGACGGCGTGATCTACGGGCCCGCCGGCGACGGGTTCCATTCGACCGACGAATATGTCGACATCGAGTCGCTGGTGAGGAGCGCAAAGGTAATCGCCGCGAGCGTGATCGACTGGTGCGGGGTCAAGGCCTGACAGACGCAAGACGAGCCGCAACCGAAAGAGGCGCATATGAGCTCATCCCCACTCGACAACAGCCTCGTCGAAGAGGCGACAAGGTGGCGGCGGCATCTGCATGCCCATCCCGAGACGGCCTTCGACGAGCATCGCACCGCCGACTTCGTCGCCTCAAAGCTTGAGGAATTTGGCATCGCGGTGCATCGCGGGCTCGGCGGGACGGGCGTGGTCGGCACGCTGAAGCGGGGCACCAGTCCGGTCGCAGTCGGCCTGCGCGCCGACATGGACGCGCTGTTCATCCAGGAGGAGAACGCGGTCGACCATCGCTCGACCGTGGACGGCAAGATGCACGCCTGCGGCCATGACGGCCACATGGCGATGCTGCTCGGCGCGGCAAAACACCTTGCCAGGAACGGCGATTTCGACGGCACGGTGCACTTCATCTTCCAGCCGGCGGAGGAGACGGGCGACGAACGCTGCGGCGGCAATCTGATGGTGAAGGACGGCCTGTTCGAAAAGTTTCCGGTGCAGGCGGTGTTCGGGCTGCACAATCTGCCGTCGGCGCCGCTCGGCAGCTTCATGATGCGTCCCGGCCCGATGCTGGCGTCGATCGACACGTTCGAGGTCCGCATCGGCAGCGCGCTCGCCCATCCGGCCACCCAGTATGCGGTGGCGGACCCGCTGCTGATCGCCGCCGGTATCGTCCAGGACATGCATGCCTTCAAGGCGCGCTACGTCAACCCGGCCGAGCCGGTCGTGCTGTCGATCACGCAGTTCCAGAGCGGCAATCCGGCCGACCGGCAGAGCGTGCATGTGACGCCGGACAAGGCGGTCGTGCGCGGCACGGTCTATACGCTCAACGACGCGGTGCGCGATCAGTTCGAGGCCGGGCTGGAAAGGATTGTGCGCAACGCCGCCGAAGCCGGCGGCGCCAGCCATAAATTTTTGTTCGAGCGCGGCTATCCGGTGCTGCGCAATACGGCTGATGAAACCGAGTTCGCGGCAAGCGTCGCCCGGGAGGTTTCGGGGGCGGTGAACGCGACGATGCAGCCCGTCATGGGCGCCGAGGATTTCGCCTTCATGCTCGGCGCGGCTCCGGGATGCTATGTTTTCCTTGGTTCCCGCAATGAACGAGAAGCGGCGCCGCGCCAGCTTCATAACCCGCGCTACGATTTCAACGACGAGGTCCTGCCGGTGGGCATCCGCTACTGGGCGACGCTCGCGGAGCGCTATCTGACCGAGGCCGGGTCTAGCGGTCGGCAATGATCTGCTGAGGCACAAGCGGCGGAAATATGAATGGGCCGCCGCCACGAGTTCGAGCCTGCGCGTCACCCCTCACTGTCCTGCCGGACATCTCTCCCCGCTTGCGGCAGGCCAATCGCATATGGGATTTCAGGTACCGCTGCTCGGCCGTATACCCCCACCCCTAACCCCTCCCCACAAGGGGGAGGGGGACTTTGCGGCCGCTATGCAACGCATAACCATCGACGATTAGTGCTCGGCGGAGACGCCAGCCGGTCCCCTCCCCCTTGTGGGGAGGGGTTAGGGGTGGGGGTAATCTCATATGCGATCGTCATGCCGCTTGCGGGGAGAGATGGCAGGACAGTGAGGGGCAGCGCGAAAGTCAGGAAGGCGGAGACCCGCGCCGCGAAAACACGCCCGTTGCGCTCTTCAGCATGCCGAAAATGCCGCCGGGATAGGCGAGCATGACGACGAGGATGAGCACGGCGGTGATCATCGGCCGCCAGGCGCCGAAATCGGCCATCTCCTCGGAAAACACCGTCAGCACGAAGGCGGCGATGATCGCCCCGTAGATGGTGCCGGTGCCGCCGAGCAGCACCATCGACAGGATGATGGTGGCGAGGCTCATGCCGAACACTTCCACCGAGGCGTTGCGCTGGTAGGCGGCATAGAAGGCGCCGGCGACGCCGGTGAAGAAGGCGCTGGCCGCCAGCGTGATCAGCCGCTGCCTGACCAGCGAGATGCCGCGGCTGACCGCATATTCCTCGTTGTCGCGCAGCGCCACGATGCTGATGCCGGCACGCGAGCGCACGAAGGCGCGCAGGAACACGGTGGAGAGCACGAGCAGCCCGAGCGCGATGTAGAAATAGGCGAACTTTGCGTCGCGCACCATGTTGTGGTCGAAGACGTAGAGCGTGGGGATGCGCACCAGCCCTTGCGTGCCGCCGGTATATTCGGACTGGCTGATGATGACCTGCATGACCAGCTGGGCGAAGCCGAAGGTGACCAGGATGATGTAGATGCCCTTCAGCCTGAGGATGGGGATGGTGACGGCGACCGCCGCGACGACGGCGGACACGCCGCCCGCCGCCATGGCGATCCACGGATCCATGCCGGCGAGCTTCGTCAGCAGGCTGTAGGCGTAGACGCCGATGCCGAACAGCGCGATGTGGCCGAAGTTGAAGACGCCGCCATAGCCGAGGCTCAAGTCCCAGTTGGAGGCGACGACGGCGTAGATGAACACCATGATCAGCACGTGGCGGCTGTAGCTGTCGGTGAAGACGAAGGGCAGCAGCGCCAGCACGGCGAAGCCGACGAGCATCGCCACCGCCTCGCGCCGCCAGGGCACGCGACCGGGGCCGACGGGCGCGGCGCCGGCCGGCGCGCGCCGGTCCTGCGCGTCGGTAAGCTCGGCGGCGCTCATGCGAGCCCCCGGCTGCGCCCGCTGGTGAACAGGCCCTCGGGCTTGACCATCAAGGTCAGGATCAGCGCGGCGAAGAGCAGTGCCGGCGTCCAGTAGAGGCCGAAGTAGTAGCTGCATATCGCCTCGAAGAAGCCGATCACGTAGGCCGCGAAGATCGGCCCGGAAATGCTGGAGATGCCGCCGAAGACGACGACGATGAGGGCTTTCAGCAGCGGGTCGGCGCCCATCACCGGGGTCATGAAGCGGTAGCCGCCGAGGAAGATGCCGGCGAGCGCGGCAAGCGCGGCGGCGATGCCGAAGGCGAGCGCGTAGAGCATGGTGACGTTGAGGCCGACGAGCCGGCTGGCGTCCTCGTTCTGCGCCACCGCCCGCAGCGCCAGGCCGAGACGCGTGCGGGTGAGGAAGAACCACAGGGCGGCGAGGATGATCGGGGTGATGACGATGATGGCGATCTGGTGCAGCGACACGCCGATGCCGCCGAGCGCGATGTTACCTTCCAAGAGCGGCGGGACCTGTTTCGAGCGCGGCCCCCAGACGACCAGCGCGCCGTTCTCGATCAGCGAGCCGGCGGCGAGCGTGGTGATGACGACCACCAGCACCAGGTTGGCGCGGCCGATCAGCGGCCGCACCACGGTCGCCTGCAGCAGCCAGCCGGCGCCGGCCATCCCGGCGACGGCGAGCGGGAAGGCGACGTAGGCGGGAAGCCCCCAGGCGACGAACTGCCAGGCGAGATAGGCGCCGAGCATCATGAAGACGCCGTGGCTGAAATTGAAGACGCCGATGGTGGTCCACACCAGCGCCAGGCCGACCGCCATCATGGCATAGAGCGAGCCCTGGAACAGGCCGCCGAAAAGGATGTCCGCCGCGGTGTTCATGGCTCGCTAGTGTCCGAAATACATGGCCATGATGTCGGAGTGGGCGAGGCTTTCGCCCGGCTTGATCTCCGTCTCCACCTGGCCGTGATTGATGAAATAGAGGTGCTTGCTGAGCTCCAGCAGGAACTCGACGTCCTGCTCGACGACGATCAGCGGCACGCCGCTCTTCGAGATGTCGAGCACCGACCTGCAGAGCTCGTCCTTGATCTTGGGCGCCAGGCCGAGCGTCGGCTCGTCGAGGACGAGCAGCTTCGGGTGGCTCATCAGCGCGGTGCCGATGGACACCATCTGGCGCTCGCCGCCCGACAGCGTGCGCACCCGCTGGCGCCAGCGCTCGCGCAGTTTCGGAAAGAGCGTCAGCACCTTGTCCCGGTTGGCGGCCTCGTGCGGCCGGGCGCGCGGCGAATAGGCGCCGAGCGCCAGGCAGTCGGCGATGGTGAGGTCGGGGAACAGCGTGTTGCCCTGAGGCACATGGATGAGGCCCTTGCCGACGATGGCTCGCGGCGACAGGCCGGTGATGTCCTCGCCGTCGAATCGTATCGAGCCGCCGCGCGGCTTCAAGAGGCCGGAGACGGCGCGCAGCAGCGTCGTCTTGCCGTGGCCGTTGGGGCCGAACAGGCCGACATTGCCGAAGCCGCCGGCCTGCATCGAGATGCCGCCCAGCACCGTGACGCGGCCGTAGCCGGCGACGAGCCCGGCGACGTCGAGCATCGGCGCGCTCACGCGGCCGCCCTGCGCGTGCCGAGATAGGCCTCGACGACGCGCGCGTCGGAAATCACAGCGCGCGGCTCACCGAGCGCCAGCACGGTGCCCTGGTTGAGCACCAGCAGGTGCTGCGACAGGCTCATCAGGAAGGTCAGCACGTGCTCGATCAGCAGGATGGTGATGCCCCGCGCCGCGGTGCGGCGGATGAGCTCGATCGAGCTGTCGATCTCCGGCTTGGTCAGGCTGGAGGCGGGCTCGTCGAGCAGCAGCATTCGCGGCTTCATGGCGATCGCCGTGGCGAGCATCAGGCATTTGCGCTGGAACACGGACAGCTCGCCGGCCGGGCGGCCGAAATTTTCCGCGCCGAGCCCGACGAATTCCAGCGCCTCGGCTGCCGCTTCCCGCGCCGCGGCGGCCGGCTGGCTCGCCGCGCCGAAGCTCGAGCCCATCAGCGCGTTCTCGAACACGGTCAGCCCGTCGAAGCTGGTCTCGCGCTGGAAGGTGCGGGCGAGCCCGAGCCGGGCGATGCGGTGCCCGCGCCAACCCTGGATCTCGGTGCCGTCGAAGCGGACGGTGCCGCGGTCCGGCCCGAAGGGAATGCCGGTGATGACGTTGAACAGCGTGCTCTTGCCGCTGCCGTTGGGGCCGGCGATGCCGAAGATTTCGCCGGCCTCGACCTTGAAGGAGACGCCGTCCACGGCCTTCAGCGAGCCGAAGGCCTTAGAGACGCCGTCAAGCTCCAGCAGTGCCATGCGTCACTGCATCCACGGCTGGATCTTGAACTCGCCGGTGGCGTACTGCGTCGGCGAGATCAGCGTGCGCTGGCCGTCCCAGATCTGGAAGAAGGTGATCGGGATGAAGTCGTCGCCCTGTATGGCGAGGTGCGTCGCAGGATCGAACTTCAGCCGGCCCGCGGCGACCTGCTTGTCGGTCTCGCCCAGCGCCTTCATGACGGCCTGATGGTCGGTGGCGTCGCCGGCCTTCTTCAGCGCGTCGAGATACAGATAGACCGTCTCGTAGAGGGCGACGCCATAGGTGCCGCTCTCGACGCCGTATTTCGCCTTGTACTTGTCGGCGATCTCGGCGGCGCGCGGGTTCTTCGGCGTGGTCAGCGGCCCGCCCAGCAGGTTGTAGATGATTCCGGTGGAGTTCTTCTTGGTCAGCTCGACGAATTCCGGCACGCTCGGCGCGTATTGCAGGAACACCAGGCTCTTGGTCGGCTGCTCCATGAACTGGTTGAGGAAGGAGGCGGAGTTGCCGGGCAGGTAGTCGGTGTTGATGACGACGTCCGGCACGTTCTCGCGCACCTTGGCCAGGATGGCGCGCCAGTCGGTGACCTCGCCGAACGGCACCAGCTCGTCGACCGTGATGGTCCAGCCCTTCTCGGTAAAAGTCTTCTTCATGCCTTCCGAGATGGTCTTGGAATAGGCGTTGTCGGAGGAGATGATCGCCACCTTCTTCGTCGGCAGCTGGATCTTGCCGTCGGCCGCGAGCTTCTCCACGAAATAGGTGACGTCGGTGTTGTAGGCGTCGAAGGACGGCGTCAGCGACCAGCAGCAGCCGTATTTCTCCGGATCGGGCGCGATGATGTCGCGTGTCTGCTGCGAGGTAGCGGAGATGACATAGGGCATCTCCGCCTCGGCCATGTTGTCGATCTCGAAATTGGTCAGGCTGGCGTAGCCGGTGGTCATGAAATGCACGTCGGGATCGCCGAGCAGCCGCTCGACCGCCGAGGTGACGTTGCCGGCCGATTGGTCCTTCACGTCGCCGACCACCAGCTCGAAGGTGTTGCCGTCGAAGCCGCCGGCGGCGTTGATCTCGTCGATGGCGAGCTGGGCGCCGCGCTGGAACTCCTGGCCATCGGCGGCGGCCGGGCCGGTGAGCGGCGCGAGCAGCCCGATCTTGATGGTGTCGGCGAGGGCGGTGGTGGAGGCGGCCGCGGCAAGCGCCGCGACGGACGCCCCCAGGACCAGTTGGCGGACCCGGCGGCCCACGGCGTTGCAGATCATGACACGTTCCCCTGTTGCGTGTGTTTGCTAGGTTGAATGATTGACAATCTATGCACATGCGGGACAATCTGAAAAGATATTTTCATGCTCCTCGCGCAGTTTTGCCTATCCGGCGGACGCGTGCCGGTGTGTGATGGATTTGTGTGCAACCGCCCGAACGGGAACAATGGAGGCTGGGGTGGCGACGAAGAAATCCAGGATCGAGACCAGTCACGGCATCCTGGCCGTGCGCGAGACCGACGGCGCCGGCATGCCGGTGCTGATGATCCACGGCAACTCCTCCTGCGGCGAGGTCTTCCGCAACCAGTTCGATGGACGGATCGGGCGGGATTTTCACCTGATCGCTATCGACCTGCCGGGGCACGGCGAGTCCGACGATGCGCTCGACCCCGACCGCACTTACAACATGCCGGGTTATGCCGACGCCTTCACCGAGGCGATGCTGAAGCTGGGCCATGAGCGGGCGGCGATCTTCGGCTGGTCGCTGGGCGGCCATATCGGGCTGGAGATGATCGGCCTCTACAAGGGCATGCTCGGCCTCATGATCACCGGCACGCCGCCGGTCTCGGCCGCCGATCTCGGCAAGGGATTTCTGCCGAGCCCGCATATGGGACTGGCGGGAAAGGAGCATTTCTCGCCGGAGGACATCGACGCCTATGCCCGCAGCACCTGCGGCGAACCCTACGACCAGTTGCTCTACGACGCGGTGAAGCGCACCGACGGGCGTGCGCGAAAGCTGATGCTGGGCAAGTTCGCCGAGGGCGTCGGCCGCGACCAGAGCCGGATCATCCTGGGCGACACGCCGCCGATCGCGGTCTTCAACGGCGCCAACGAGCCCTTCGTCAATGTCGCCTTCGTCGACACCATCCCCTTCTCCAATCTGTGGGAGGGCAGGAAGCACGTGATCGACAAATCCGGCCACGCGCCGTTCTGGGATTCGCCGGACCGTTTCGATCCGGTCTTCGACCGGTTCTTGAAGAGCCTGGAAGGAGAATGGCGGAAAGGCTGAGGGGTTGCCGACGGAGCGGGCCGGCTCCGTGAAGGTCACGGCCCCGGCGATGGGATCGTTCCCACCCGCCGGTTCGAGGGGTCCGGCGCTGGCATGTCGCCGCCGGCCTATTGAACCGCGGCCCGCGGCGGAATATCTCGACCGGTGAATGCAATCGCCGCCGGACGGCAGCGCCGCTCCGCCGGGCCAGTGAAGGAGAATAGCATGAAGGTCGTCCTCGGAGCCGACAGCGCCGGCAAGCCGCTTCTCGACGTGATCGCCGCGCATCTGAAGAGCAAGCCGGAGATCGAGGTGACCGACCTCAGCCAGTCCGGCTTTTATGCAGACCTTGCCGACAAGGTCGGGCGCGACATCGTCGACGGCAAGTTCGACCGCGGCTTCCTGTTCTGCGGTACCGGCATCGGCGTCTGCATCTCGGCCAACAAGGTGCCCGGCATCCGCGCCGCCCTGACCCACGACACCTATTCGGCCGAGCGCGCGGCCAAGTCGAACAACGCCCAGATCATCACCATGGGCGCCCGCGTCATCGGGCCGGAACTCGCCAAGGCGATCGCCGACACCTGGCTCGCCTCCGAATTCGACCCGAAGGGGCCGTCCGCCGGCAATGTCGAGGCCATCGACCGGCTGGACGCCAAAAAGGCCGTCCCGGCCTGACGGGCCGTATAGACAAGTACAACGCAGAACAATTTGCGGGCGTGCAACGGAGGTTGCGCGCCCGCAAGCTTTTTCAATCACCGCGTGTCAAGTTTCGGCAGGAAAGCGAAAAAAAGAGATTCACGAGTCTGCAACGAGAGCGCGAGATTCCTGGATGCTCGCAACAAAAATAACGCGACGCGACACCGTTCTGAATCATCTTTATGTGAGGCTGCAAAGGGCGTAGATTTACAGCTGCTTTCCGGATCGAGGTGACCGGATGGAATTTCTGCCTGCCTCCTGCCGGTCATGGTTGGCAATACTTCGTATTGCAACTGTGTTCCTTGCCCTGATCGCGCTGGCGGACCTGGCCGCCGATCCCGCGCTTGCCGCAGGCGAGCCGGTGCACGGCCGGCGCGCCGCCCTGGTGATCGGCAATTCCGGCTACGCGAACCTTCCCAAGCTGCCGAATGCCGTCAACGACGCCGAGCGGATCGGCGCGGTGCTGCGCGACGCCAATTTCGAGGTGACCATCGGCAAGGACGTCGACAAGGCCGGCCTGGAGCGGACGGTGCGCGAATTCCTGCAGACGCTGAACGACGGCGACGTGGCGCTTTTCTACTATAGCGGCCACGCGGTCCAGGTCGCCGACCAGAACTTCATCATTCCCGTCGACGCCAGCCTGAGCTCGTCCTACGACCTTGAAGTGCAGAGCTACAACGTCAACAGCCTGCTCGACTACATGCGCGCCACCTCGGGGCTGCAGATCCTCGTGCTCGACGCCTGCCGCGACAACCCGTTCCGCAACCAGTACTACTATCTCGGCGACAAGAAGATCGACGTGGCCGGCAAGAAGGGCCTCGCCTCGCTGACGCCGAAGCAGGGCTCGCTCATCGTCTATTCCACCGCCCCCAACGACGTCGCCTATGACGGCGGCGGCGATTTGAGCCCGTTCGCCGGCGCCTTCGCCGAAAAGGCGCTCAGCCCCAACAAGGAGGTGCGCGAGGTCCTGACCATGGTGCGTACCGCGGTCATGGACAAGACCGGCGGGCGCCAGGTGCCGTGGGACGTCTCCAGCCTCACCTCGCAGTTCTATTTCGTCTCGGCGCAGGAAGTCCTGGTGCTCGGCGAGAGCGTCACGGAAGTGCGCGTCGGCGCCGATGCCACCCGCGTGGCGCTCAACATCCAGCCGCCGATCGCCAGCAGCGGCATGACGCTGACCGCGACCTTCGAGAAGGCGCCGCGGGCCGGCATCCTGCTGCTCGACGACAAGACGGTGCAGCCTGGCACGCCGATCGCCGCGGACCGCATCGACGACATCGTCTATGCCACCGATGCCGGCCAGAAGCCGGTCGAGCTGCTGCCCTATACGATCAAGTCGGACACCGGCCAGAGCGCCAACGGCGCCGTCGCCATCGTCTTCGACGCCAGCGTTCCGGCGACGGCCGAGAAACCGGTCGTCGTCGCCTCCAACGACGACAGCGCCAGCATCACCAAGGCGATCACGCCGGTGAAGCTGACCGTCAGCAGCGACGTCGGCACCGGCTTCACGCCGGTCCCGACGCTGGAGCTCGGCGCCGGCCGGCCGACCGGGTGGCTGCGCGTCGAGCAGCGCGACCCGTCCGCGCAGGTCGCCGTGGGCGGCGAGCTGCTGGTGCTGGGCGACCTGGTCAAGGCCGAGGACCTGCCGAAGGTGCGCATCCGGCCGGCGATCCACCGCAGCGACGCCGAGGCCGCGATCGTGCTGAAGCCGGTCGTCACCGCGCCCGAGGCGAAGCCCGTCGTCATCACCGTCGACGCCGAGGTCAATGCCTGCGACCGCCTCGCCGCCGAGCCGCTCGACATCCAGGCCGTCACCGAGGGCGTGCTGCCCAACGACATCGCCATCGACGAGGCGCTGGCCGCCTGCGGCGAGGCTGTGGCGGATTTCCCGGAGATCCCGCGCTTCAAGTTCCAGTACGGCCGCGTGCTTTATGCGAAGGGAGATTTTCCCGGCGCGCTGAAGATGGTGCGGGAAGCGCTCGACGGCGGCCATGTGCGCGCCGGGCAGTTCCTCGGCCGGCTCTACCAGCTCGGCGCGGCGGTCGAGCTCGACCCGAAGAAGGCGATCCCGCTGTTCGAGGCGGCGGCCCGCCGCGGCGATCCCTATGGCCAGTATTCGCTCGGCCGTGCCCTGCTCGACGGCAAGGGCGTCAAGGCCAATGTCCGCCGCGGCATCGAGCTGCTCAACAAGGCGGCCGAATCCGGCCACACCTATGCGCTCAATCAGCTTGGCGCCGAGTACCGATACGGCAACCGGGTGCCCAGGGACATCGAGCGCGCCTATGTGATGTTCGAGACCTCGACCAACCGCGGCGACATCTGGGGCGAGGTCAATCTCGGCATGATGTATCGCGACGGCGTCTTCGTGAAGGAGGATGCGGCGCGCGCCTACAGGATGTTCGACGAGGCGAACCGCAAGCTCCACCCCTATGCCGGCACGCTGATGGCGCTGATGGACCGCAAGGCCGGCAGGACCGACCAGGCGGCATTGCTGAAGCTGTTCCGCGAAAGCGCGGTGCGCGGCGACGGCTGGGGCGCCTTCTACGCCGCCGAGATCATCAGCGCCGAGCCGTCGCTCGCCGCCGATCCGGACGAGGCGCTGCGCCTCTACGGCCTGGCGGTGGCGCGCAAGGCCGGCAAGGCGTCGGACGATGCCCGCGCCCGGCTGGCGGCGGTCCCGCGGGAACGGCTGGTCACCGAGTTGCAGAAGACGCTGGTGCGGCTTGGCGCCGCCGGCGTCGACGTCGACGGCAAGCTCGGCCCGAAGGCCCGCGCCGCCGCGGCGGATGTTCTGGGAAGCAAGCCGCCGTCCGATCCGGTCGACCTGTTCGCCGAGATCGTGCGGCACGAATGGGTCCAGTCGACGCCCCGGCTGGACATGCTCTGACCGACCGTCAGGCGATTTGGAGGCAGTCTCGATGCGCAGGTTCTTGACTTATGTCGTTATGGGAATGGCAACGACCGCGCTGGTCAGTTGCGCAAGCGTCGAGGACACGATCCTGTCGCCGTTCAAGCAGCAGACGGTGGCCCCGAAACCCGTCTACTACGCGCCGCAGACCACTCAGAAGCCGAAGGCCAAGCGGCCGCGCAAGGCTGCGGCGACGCCCGCGACCGCCAAGCCGATGCGGCCAAAGCCGAAGATAGCGACGGAACGGCCCGGCGGCGCCGGCGGGGGCGGTGCTGGAGGAGGTGGCGGAGGCGGTGGCCCGGGCGGCGGTGACGGCGGCGGCGATCCCGGCGGCGGCTGGGGCTGAAGCCAGGATCACGTCGAACGTTCAGCCCTTCGCTTCCTGCGGAGGGGAACGCCGTCTGTTCGTTAGACTGGAGCTGTCAAAATGCCGATGGGCCCTGCTGCCAGGACGCTCGATCCGGTGATCCACCTGCTGCCCGGCATGCTGATGCCGGGGCCGGGCGCGATCACCGTGCTGATCGGCAAAAAGCCGGCATGGCGTGGCATGCCGCTGGCCGCCGCCGCGGGATTACAGGCGGCGAAGGCGGCGTCCGATGCACGTGTGATCGGCTACCAGGCGGCGACCGTCGCGGCGGCCGGGACGCCGGGCCTGCCGGCCGCCAAGGCCGCCGAGGAAGCGGGCAAGGCGGCGGAGGCGGCGGCGATGAGCGCGGCGATCCTGGCCTCGGCCGGCGGCGCCGACATCCACGCCTGCGTGCACATGGCGCCGATCCCGCTGCCGCCGCCGCACGGGCCGGGCGTCGTCGTCACCGGCTCGCCTACCGTGCTGATCAACGGCCTGCCGGCGTGCCGGGCCGGCGACATGATCGTGGAAGCTTTCGGCCCGCCCGACTTCATCGCCATGGGCGAGCCGACCGTGATCATCGGGCCATAGCCGTGGCGTCTTCCCGATACCGTGCAGATCAGGGGCAGTCGATGCCAGAAGAACATTCCACCAAATCGCGAGCGGATTCTTCGCGATTCTGATACTGTAGCGAAAGCGAGCTTGCCACTGGAGACCGACCGCCAAGATGTCATGGTATAGCAAGGTAGCGTGGTCGGAAGGGCTGTTTCTTCGCCAGCATCATTTCCAGCAGAACGATCGCTATTTCGAGCGTCTGCTTGAGAACAGGGTGCGGCAGATCGGTGCCTATCCTTGGGGTTTCGCGCAGATCGAGATCGATCGCGACCTCGCCCAGCAGAACAAGTTCGCGCTGCGGCGCGCCAGCGGCATCTTCCAGGACGGCACGCCCTTCGACATGCCGGGCTCCAGCCCGCTGCCGGAGCCGATCGACGTGCCGGCCGGCGTCGACAAGCAGGTCGTCTGGCTGGTGCTGCCGGCGGCGGTGGTGAACGGCCGCGAGGTCGACATGGCCGAGGGCACGTCGGGCAGCCGCTATGTCCGCGACATCGAGACCATCGTCGACTCCTCCTCGGGCATGCATGTCGAGCAGGAGATCGAGGTCGCCCATCCGCGCGCCACCTTCGAGATCCGCAAGACCGCCAAGCCCGGCGCGCATTGCCTCCGCGTCGCCCGCATCCTCGAGGTGCGCGACAAGACCATCGTCTTCGACGAGACCTTCGCCCCGCCGGTGATCGCCACGCAGGCGCATCCGGTCGTCGCCGGCTGGGTCGAGCGGGTGATCGGCTGGATGGACACCAAGCTGGAGACGCTGTCGCGCTACGCCGCCGACCCGAGCTCGGGCGGCGGCCTGCAGACCTTCGACTATTTCATGCTGCAGATGCTGAACCGCGAGATCAACGTGGTGAAGCACATGCGCGCCTCGCAATTCGTCCATCCGGTCGAGTTCTACAAGGAACTGCTGCGCATCTCCGGCGAGCTGTGGACCTTCTCGGCCAAGCGGCTGGCCCCCGAATACGCCGACTACGACCAGGACGCGCTCGACGCCGTGTTCGAGCCGGTGCTGTCCGACATCCAGCGCCTGCTCAGCCTCGACATCGGCCGCGCCATCCGCCTCAACCTGGTGGAGAAGGCGCCCAACGCCTTCGTCGCCACCGTGCCCGACCGCCAGCTCTTCCGCAATGCCACCTTCGTGGTCGAGGTGGCGGCGGCAAAACCGCTGTCGCAGGTGCAGCAGCAGTTCCCGGCGCTGTGCAAGGTCGGCCCCAACACCAAGATGAACGAGATCGTGCAGACGCACCTGCCCGGCATCGAGCTGGTGCACATGCCGACGCCGCCGCGCCAGATCCGCGCCATCTCCGACCACGTCTACTTCTACCTCGACAAGTCGTCGGCGCTATGGCCCGAGTTCAGCGTGGCGAGCGGCATGGGCCTGCATTTCGCCGGCGACTGGCCGGGCCTGGTGCTCGACCTGTGGGCGATCGTGGAAGACCGCAGATGAGCGGCAAGGACGACCCGTTCGGCTCCGGCGGCAAGACGGTCATCCGTCCGAACCCGGCGGGCCGTCCGCGGCCGGACCCGCTGCGTCCCGCGCCGGGCCAGGCGGGCGCGGCACCCGTCCCCGGCCCGCCGCCGTCCTCCAGCGCCACCGTCATCGCCACGCCGTCGCCGCGCGCCCCGCAGCAGCCCGCTCATGCCGCGCCGGCGCCGGGCATGCCGCCGCGGTCGCCCTATCCGGCACCGTCCTATCCGCCCTATTCGCCGATGCCATCGACTGGCGACCAGGCGCGTTACGGCATGCCCGATCCCGACGACTGGATGCGCGCGGCGCGCGCCAACGTCTTCTTCCCCGATGCCGGCCAGCCGCAGGAGCCCGTCACCCCGCACGAGAAGATCCCGCTCGACGTGGCGCTGAACGCCCGCGACGGCGGCGAATATGCGGCCGCCAATCCGCTGACGGCCGCGGCCGCGCCGCTGCTCATCCTGCTCGGCCGTCTCAGGCTGATGATCATCGACATGCAGGCCGTGCCGCTGATGAGCCATGTCGCGCAGGAGATACGCGACTTCGAGAAGAAGGCGGGCGAGGCGGGGGTGGCGCCGGAAGACATCATGGTCGCCAAATACGCGCTGTGCGGCACCGCCGACGACATCGTCCAGAACCTGCCCGGCACCGACCGGCATGTGTGGATGCAGTATTCCATGCTGGCGCAGTTCTTCCAGGTGCGCACCTCGGGCGTCGGCTTCTTCGAGGAACTGAAGAAGATTCTTGCCAACCCGGCGCCGCGCTACGACCTGCTGGAGCTGATGCATGCCTGCCTGTCGCTCGGCTTCGAGGGCCAGTACCGGGGTGCGGCGGGCGGCGACGTCGAATTGCAGCGCTGGCGGCGCGACGTCTACCAGACGCTCAGGCATCTCAGGACCCGCAACGACGACGACATCTCGCCGCGCTGGCAGGGCATGGCCAAGCTGATGAAGAGCGTCGGCGCGGCGATCCCGCTGTGGGCGATCGCCGGCGTCGTCGGCGCAGCACTTGTCGGCGTCTATCTGCTGCTGCGCTTCCTCATCAGCGCCGACGGCGAGGCGCTTGCGGCGCGGCTGATCGCGCTCAACCCGTCCGAGCCGGTGACCATCGAGCGCGGCGCCTTCGCGCCGTTCGAGGGTCCGGACCTCGGCAACACCACGCAGCTGCAGCGCATCCGCGCCGCGCTCGCCGGCGACATCGAGGCCGGCGGCCTCGACGTCGTCGCCGTCGGCGAGAACATCGTTGTGCAGGTCAACAACCTTCTGTTGTTCGCCTCCGGCCGCGCCGACGTGCGCAAGGAGTTCGCGCCGGTCGCCCAGCGCATCGCCGCCGCGCTCGACCGGGAGCCGGGACCGATCCACGTCATCGGCCACACCGACAATGTGAAGCCAAAACCGTCCGGCGCCTTCAAGTCGAACTTCGACCTGTCGGTGGCGCGCGCCAAGGCGGTGGAGAAGGTGATCGCGCCGACCCTTTCCGATCCCGGCCGCGTCAGCGTGGCGGGCCGCGGCGAGGACGAGCCGATCGAGAGCAACCGGACGGCCGAGGGCCGGGCCAAGAACAGGCGGGTGGAAGTGATGATCCCACGCGCGGAGGAATAGCGGGATGAGGGCGGTTTTGGTCATCCTGCCGGGTTTGGTTTTGGCCAAGCGTGTTCGTCTGGAAATTGTCGCGACGAACCGCCCCCTCCACCGCCTTCGGCGGTTCCCGTTGCTGGCAGACGGGCAGGGCAATCGCGTATGGAATTTACCCCCACCCCTAACCCCTCCCCTCAAGGGGGAGGGGGAGTTGCTGGCCGCAATGGCGAGCAAACCCATCGACGGTTGGCCCTGCCGGAGCTGCGGCAATTTCCCCTCCCCCTTGAGGGAAGGGGTTAGGGGTGGGGGTAAATTCCATACGCGACCGCCTCGCCCGTCTGCCAAGGCGAGGGGGCATCTCGGACGAGGTGCGGCGGCATGAGGAAGTGGCTGATCCGAACCGCCATCGCCGTCGGCCTGCTGGCTTTCGCCGCGGCCGTCTGGTTCGCGGGCCCGCTGGTCGGCTACGAGGACATCCGGCCCTTCGACCCGGTCTGGGTGCGCCTGCTCATCATCTTCGTCGTCTTCGCCGCCGTCGGCGGCTTCTACGGCGTCCGCTGGTGGCTGCGCCGACGTGCCGCCAAGGCGCTGGAGGCGGCGCTCGCCGAGAGCGAGGGCAGGCAGGGCGACGGCAAAGTGCTGGGCGAGCGCATGGCCGAGGCGCTGGAGACGCTGAAGCGCGCCAGCGGCAAGCGCAACTATCTCTACGATCTGCCCTGGTACGTCATCGTCGGCCCGCCCGGCGCCGGCAAGACGACGGCGCTGGTGAATTCCGGCCTGAAGTTCCCGCTCGCCGGACCCGATGGCGGCAAGGCGGTGGCCGGCACCGGCGGCACCCGCTACTGCGACTGGTGGTTCACCGAGGAGGCGGTGCTGATCGACACCGCCGGGCGCTACACCACCCAGGATTCCGACAGCGAGACCGACAAGAAGAGCTGGCTCTCCTTCCTGTCGCTGCTCAAGCAGCAGCGCGCAAAACAGCCGATCAACGGCGTCATCCTGGCGATTTCCATCGAGGACCTGCTGAAGCTCGACGGCCAGCAGCTCGGCGAGCACGCGACGGCGATCCGCAAGCGCCTGCTCGAACTGCACCAGCAGCTCAAGATCGACTTCCCGGTCTACGCGCTGTTCACCAAGGCCGACCTGATCGCCGGCTTCGCCGAATATTTCGGCAGCTTCACCGAGGCGCGCCGCCGCAAAGTCTGGGGCGCCACCTTCCAGACCGAGGACCGCCGGAAGAACATGGTCGGCGAGGTGCCGGCCGAGTTCGACCTCTTGGTGCGGCGGCTGACGGAGGAGGTGACCGACCGGCTGCACGAGGAGCCGGATCCGATCGCCCGCATCGCCATCTTCGGCTTCCCCGCGCAGTTCGCGCTCCTGAAGGAGCGGGTGGCCGACTTCCTCAACCGCATCTTCGAGCCGACGCGCTACCAGGCGGACGCCAATCTGCGCGGCTTCTATTTCTCCTCGGGCACGCAGGAGGGGACGCCGATCGACCAGGTGCTCGGCTCGATCGGCCGCAGCTTCGGCGAGACCGCGCATGCCTCCCAGCTGTCGGGGCAGGGCAAGAGCTTCTTCCTGCGCGACCTGCTCACCAAGGTGATCTTCGCCGAGGCCGGCTGGGTGTCGCGCGACATGGGCGCGGTGCGGCGCGCGGCTCTCCTGCGCTACGGTGCGCTGGCGGCGATGGGCCTCGTCGCGGCCGGTGCGCTCGGCGCCTGGGGTATGAGCTTTGCCAGCAACCGGCAACTCATCGCCGCCACCGACAGCTCGGCCGAGCAGTACCGCGTCAACGCGGCGCCCGAGCTCAAGACCAACACCGTCGCCGACGTCGAGCTCTCCAATGCCGCCGGGCTGCTCGACATCCTGCGCACCATGCCGGTCGGCTACGACAACCGCGACCTGCCGACGCCGATGCGCGAGAGTTTCGGCCTGGCGCAGCGTCCGCGCCTGGTCTCCGCGGCCGGGACCACCTACCGGCAGGCGCTGGAGCGCATGTTCCGCTCGCGCCTCATCCTGCGGCTGGAGCGGCAGATCGAGGCCAGCATGAACGACCCGCTGGCGCTCTACGAGACGCTCAAGGTCTATCTCATGCTCGGCGGCCAGGCGCCCAAGGTCGACGAGGACCTGGTCGAGACCTGGATGCGAAAGGACTGGGAGGAGAACCTCTATCCGGGCCCGAACAACCGCGCGCTGCGCGAGGACCTCGTCCGTCATCTCGGCGCCATGCTCGACCTCGGCTCCTCGCACAAGCCGAGCTTCGAACTCAACGGGCCGCTGGTCGAATCGGCGCAGCGCTCGCTGGCGCGCATGAACATGGCCGACCGCGCCTATGCGCTGATCAAGACCGCCTCCTACTCGGCACCGGTCGAGAATTTCTCGGTGATCGCGCGCGGCGGCCCGGACACCGCGCTGGTGTTCGAGACCGTCGACGGCACCGAACTCGACAAGCTGGCCGTGCCCGGCCTCTACACCTATGCCGGTTTCCAGGACTTCTTCATCCCGCAGCTCGCCGCCGTCGCCGACAAGATCGAGGGCGAGAAATGGGTGATGGGCGAACTGGCCGAGCAGAAGGGCGTCGAGGAGCAGTTCGGCCAGCTCGGCCCGGTGCTGATCGAACGCTACGGCAAGGATTTCGTCGATGCCTGGAACGCCGTCATCGACAACCTCAAGCTGAAATCGATGTCTGCCGACAAGCCGCAATATCTCGCTTTGTCGGCGGCCTCGTCGCCGAACTCGCCGATCCGCCAGCTGTTCGAGGCTGTGAGCCTGGAGACGCAGCTGACGCGCGAGCCGGTCGAAGGCGAGCTGACGCTCGACCTGCCCGCCAACCTGCCGGATATTGGCGGCGACGCCGCCGATGCGGCCAGGACCGTGGCGAAATACGCCGCCGACCGGGCGGCGGCGCGCGCATCGGGCCTGGCGCGCATCGGCATCGACCTGGCGATGAAGAAGTTCGACAGCCGCGCCGGCGACACTTTCTCCGGCTCCGCCGGGGCGCGTCCGGTTCCAGGCGCCAACATCGAGGCGCAGTTCCGGCCGTTCCACGAGCTGGTGAAGGGCGATCCGGGCAAGCGGCCGGTCGACGCGCTGGTGCAGAACTTCTACGAGGTCTACCAGAGCCTGGTGCTGGCCGCGACCAATCCGTCGCAGGCTGCCCGCGCCAACGCCAACATGCAGATGCAGGTGGTGAACCTGCGCGCCAACGCCTCGCGGCTGCCGCGTCCGGTGGCGCGTATGGTCAACGCCGCAGTCGACGATTTCGAGGGCGACGCGGCCGGCAACTCGCTGGCCCAGCTCAACCAGATGCTGAACAGCGAGGTGACGCAGGCCTGCGATTCGGTGATCGCCAACCGCTATCCCTTCGCCAAGGACAGCGAGCGCGACGTGCGCATGCAGGATTTCGCGCGCATCTTCGCACCGAACGGCGTCATCGACCGCTTCTTCGCGCAGAACCTGGCCCCGCTGACCGACATGGGCGGCGGCGACTGGGTGTGGAAGGAGGACACCCGGCTCGGACGCGAGCTTTCGAAGGCGACGCTCAAGGAGTTCCAGCGCGCCGCCGAGATCCGCGATGCCTTCTTCCCGCAGACCGGTCCGATGCCGGCGGTCAGCCTCACCGTCACGCCCTTCTCGCTGAACGGCGAGGCCGAGATGGCGCTGTTCCGCATCGACGGCCAGCTCGTCCAGAGCACGCAGGTCGGCGGGCTGCCGCTGTCGGTGCAGTGGCCGTCCAGCATGTCGGGGGGAACCGCCAGCGTCGAGCTGACGCCGGACATTCCCGGCCGCGCCTCGGGCGTCGTCACCGAAGGCGACTGGGCGCTGATGCGGCTGTTCGAATACGGCTCGGTATCGCAGACGCCGGACGGCATGCGGGCCCGCTTCGTCATCGGCGGCCGCGACGTCGCCTATTCGATCCGGGTCGGCTCGGTGGCCAATCCGTTCTTCCTGCCGGCGCTCACCCAGTTCTCCTGTCCGAGCGGGTTGTGACATGGGTTTCGGTCTGTTCGGCAAGCTGCCGCAGAAGCGCGACTTCATCGCCTTCGGCATCGCCGGCGAGGTGCTGTCGCCGCTGGAGACGTGGCTGCAGTCGGCCGTCGCGGCGAGCCGCAGCGAACTCGGCCGCGGCTGGGAGGAGCTTTACCTGGTCGCGCCGATCTGGCGCTTCTGGATCGGCGCCGACGTGCTCGGCGTCAACTGCGCCGGCGCGCTGATGCCCTCCGTCGACGGCATCGGCCGCTTCTTCCCGCTGCTGGCGCTCTATGCCTGCGAACCGGGCGAGAGCCTGCCGCCGCCGTCCTATTCGCCGCAGGAGAAGTGGTTCGCCGGGATCGAGGCGCGCCTGCTCGGCGTGCTCGAGGAGGGCGCGGCGCCGGCGGTCGAATCCGTGCTGGGCGGCCTGCCGGCTCCCGCCCTCGACCGGCTGGTACCGAATGCGCGTCGCTCTATGTTCAAGGGCGGGCCGCTGTGGCAGGCCGGGCAGGACATCGACACGCCGAGCTTCCTGGCAGCGATCTTCGAGGACGACTATCGGCAGGTGGCACGCGGCCGCAGCTATTGGTGGGTGCCGGGCAACGACGAGCGCGGCCCTCTGCTGCATGCCAGGAACGGCCTCCCCGATCCGTATTTTCATACGCGCATGCTGAAGGCCGTGGCCGAGTGACTGAACCGCCGGCAGCGCGGCGCGCGCCGGCCATCGCGGGTGACGAAAAGTGCACGATGCCGGTATCCGCTTCGAAAGTTTCGGCCTCACCCATCCCGGCCGGGTGCGCGATCTCAACGAGGACCGTTTCCTGATCGCGCCGCGCAGCGGGCTGTGGCTGGTGGCCGATGGCATGGGCGGGCACGATTCCGGCGAGGTGGCGTCGTCGGCGATCGTCGACCACCTGGCGACGCTCGGCGTGGCAAGCTCGGCGCCGGACCTGCGCGCCCGCTTCGAGGATCGCATCGTGCGCGCCAATGCCCGCATCTGGCAGATCGCCCAGGCGCGCGGCGGCACCATCGGCTCGACGGTCGCGGCCCTGCTCGCCTTCGATCGCCAGTTCGCCTGCATGTGGCTGGGCGACAGCCGCGTCTACCTGGTGCGCGACGGCGTGCTGACGCAGCTTTCGCACGACCACACCGAGGTGCAGGAACTGCTCGACCGCGGCGTGCTGACGCCGGCGGAGGCGCGCGTCTGGCCGCGCCGCAACGTCATCACGCGGGCTGTCGGCGCGGAGGAGGAGATATCGACCGACATGGAGCTTGGCCAGACGCGGCCCGGCGACGTCTTCGTCCTCAACACGGACGGGCTCACCGCCCACGTGACCGACGACGAGATACGCGACGCGGTGCGCGCGGCGCCGGCGGAGGCCGCCTGCCGCATGCTGGTCGACCGGGCGCTGGAGCGCGGCGGCACCGACAACGTGACCGTCGTGGTGGTGAAGTGCCACGCGGTGGGCGAGGACGATGAGCTTGCGGCCGTCCCGGCAAGCGGTTCGGACGAGCGCCATGTCCTCTGACGAAAAGACCATGCTGGTGGCGCTGCCAGAAGGGGTGGCGGTCGGCACGCAGCTCAGCGGCACCTACGAGCTCGACGAGCGCATCGCCGCCGGCGGCATGGGCGAGGTGTTCCGCGGCCACAACATCCAGACCGGCGACCCGGTGGCGATCAAGATCGTGCTGCCGGAATTCGCCCGCGACGCGATGATCCTGTCGCTGTTCCGCAAGGAAGCCTCGATCCTCAACCACCTGTCGCACGAGGCGATCGTGCGCTACCACGTCTTCGCCATCGACCAGGCGATCGGCCGGCCGTATCTGGCCATGGAGTTCGTCGACGGGCTGTCGCTGGTCGACATGTTCGCGCGCGGGCCGATGCCGGCCGGCGATGCGCGCGCCCTGCTGTTCCGGCTGGCCTCCGGCCTGGCCGCCGCGCATGAGGCCGGCATCATCCACCGCGATCTCTCGCCCGACAACATCATCCTGCCTGGCGGCAAGGTCGGCCGCGCCAAGATCATCGACTTCGGCATCGCCCGCTCGGCCACCGTCGGCGGCGAGACGCTGCTCGGCGGCGTGTTCGCCGGAAAGTACAACTTCGTCTCGCCCGAGCAGCTCGGCATGCATGGCGGCGAGGTCACGGAAAAATCCGACATCTACAGCCTCGGGCTGGTGATGGCGGCGGCACTGCGCGGCGCCCCGCTCGACATGAGCGGCAGCCAGGTCGAGGTGATCGAGAAGCGGCGCGCCGTACCCGACCTCGCCGGTGTCGACGCTGAGCTGCGCCCGGTCCTGGAGGCCATGCTGCAGCCGGATCCGGGCGACCGGCCGGGCGGCATGGACGAGGTGGCAAGCTGGGTCGCGCCCGGCCGCGACGCCTGGCGGGTTCAGGAGCCGACGGTGACGGCGCCGCCGCCGCAGCGGCCCGCCCCGGCGGCGGCCGAACCGACCGGCGGCCCGGCAAGGACCGCTTCCGGCGAGACGGCGGCGACGCCGGAAGCGCCTCCGCCGCCCGCCAGCGAAAGCCCGTTCGGCCCCTATCGCGGACCGGAGAAGATCGCGATTCCCGAGCTGAAGCCGGCGAGCGGCCTGCCCGGCACGGAGCCGGCCTCGACCGGCAGGCGGAGCCGCGGGCGCGGCGGGCTGGCGGCCGGCCTGCTGGCGCTGCTTGCCGCCAGCGTCGCCGCCGTCGTCTGGTATGGCGGGTTCGCCGACCGCTTCCTGCCGGTGCCGCAGCCCCGGCCCGAGCCGACGACGACCCCTGACGCCACGCCGGATGGTGGGGCGGCCGATCAGGGCACGACGCCCGACGAAGACCGAACCGCGCCCGTCGATGCGCCCGCCGACGCCGACGGTGGTCGACCCGCGGACAAGGAGACGGCGCCGGATGCGGGGCCGCCGGCGCCTCCGGACACGTCGCCCGCTCCCGACCCGCGGCCAGGTCCGCCGGACACGCAGCCAAGCGAGCCGGACACGACCGCCCCGCCGCAGGGCGACCCGCCGGCTCCGGAGGACGGAAAAGGCCCGACGGACAAGACAGCCGAACCGGGCCCGGCGCCGCAAGAGCCGCCCCCCGACGTCCAGCCCGATGGCGACAAGCCGCAACCGGAGCCGATACCGGACACGCAAGCCGGTCCGCAGGGCGTCGACGCGGCCGCCGAGCAGGCGGAGTGGGTGAGGAGCTTTTCCGGCGGCGACTGTTTCTTCGCCAGCGCGACGTCGATGAACGGCAGGACCGTCGAGCTCGAAGGATTCGGGAACAGCGTCGAGCCGTTCAAGACCCTGCTCGCCGACTTCACGAAACGCTTCAAGACCGACCCCGAGATCGGCGTGCGCCTGATCCGGCAGAAACAATGTCCGGTGACGCGGTTCCTGGCCGGCCTCGCGCAGGCCGCCGGCGATCCGCCGGACGTGTCCCTGGTGAAATACGAGCTTGTCGACCGCGACCCGATGAGCGGCGAGGTGGAGATCGCTCCGTCGCGCCAGACCTACCTGCTGCTGGTCGACCATGACGGCATCGCCCACGATCTCGACCGCATCCTGAAGCGCGGCGACGGCAAGGCGACGTTCAGCATCGCGCTCGGGCTGGGCACCGGCAAGGGCGAAGACAAGAGCGCGGTGCCGCAGGTGCTGATCGCCTTCGCCACCTCGCAGGCGGTCGATGCCATGCAGGTCACCCGCCCGGCGCCGGCCGACGACCTGCTGCCGCGCATTCTCGCCGAGATCCGCGCCAAGAAGATGGAAGCCGCGGCGACGGCGCGGTATTTTCGCATCCGGGGTTGAGTCGGGCCGACCGTTGCCCGCAGAAGCGCCCCCCTCTCCGTCCCCCCTCTCCGTCTCGCCCTTCGGGCTCGCCACCTCTCCCCCACTCCGTGGGGGAGAGGAACCGCTGCCGCGATGCCGCGCCTCTCCAGCTTGGGTTCCTCGCCCCCACGCAGTGGGGGAGAGGTGGCGAGCCTGAAGGGCGAGACGGAGAGGGGCAGCAGTACGGCAGTCTGGATCGGGAACAAGCCGGTTGTCTACCGCACCACGAACGAGGTGATACCGAAGGCGATGGAACGCTGATCGGCGACGATCTCCCGCGCGAGCCGCTCGAAATAGTCCTCGGCCGGCAAGCCGGGTCGTTCCGGCAAGGTGCGCAGCGGTCCGTCCGAGGCGATGGCGACGAGCAACTGCACGGAGGAGACCGGGCCCGAGGTGAGCGTCATCGGCGCCCGGAAATTCGTCAGCGTGACGCGCTGGCCGAGATAGGAGCTGACGAGCTGCGCCTTGCCCTCGTCATCGACGATGATGAGATAGAGCGTGTCCTTGCGCAGCCCCGAGATCACCCCGGAGAGCGCCTGGCCGCTGGCGATCGTCGTTTCGGCCAAAGTGAGCCGCAGCGGAAAATCGGGGTATTGGGCGAGGCTGCGGGCGAAGGCGAGCGCGCTGCACTGGTCCGGCGAGACCGGGCGCAGGGTGGCCTTGAGCGGCCGGCCCGACAGCCGCTGGTAGTCGGCGCCGAGCCGTTCGACGGTCTCCGGCCTTGCCGCATAGGCATCGACGGCGGCCTGCGTCGGCCCGATTCCGGCGGGCAGCGCCAGCAGGCAGTCGTCGCCGCGTCCGGCGAGGAAATCGGCGATGCGCGGCGGGCCCGGCCGGCGCGCCGCGGGGAGCATCTCGCGCGGAACGTCCGGACGCTGAGGCACAGGCGCGGCCATCGCGGTTTCGGTTGGCGCGGCTGGCGCAAGCACCGGCCGCGCCGCGCGTGCTGCCGGTGCCCGGGGTGCTGCGACGGTGGCCATCCCGTCCGTCCGCATGGGCGCTGGCCGTGGAGCTACCGCAGCCGATTCTTGCGACCGAGCCGATGCCGCGGCCGGGATGCCGGCAGCCGGTCTTGTGGCGGCGATCGTGGATGTGGCCGCCGACGGTTCAATGGAGGATGCCGTCTCGCGCATCGGCGAGGTGGCAGGGGAGGCCGAGGGCGATTGTGCCGGGGCAAGGCCTGCCGCCCCGCCGACCGCGACGGTCGGAGTCCGGGTCTCGATCGCCGCGACCGTTTCCGCCTCGGTCCGGCTCGCTGCCGGAGCGGGCGAGGAAAGCGCCGCCGGCGTGGCTGGCCGGAGCGGTGCGGCCTGCGCTATTGGTGGGGCAGGTGTAGTGCTGGCCGCAACGGCCGCTGCCGTAGCCGCCGCGCCCGCAGCCGGGGCCGCGACCTTGCCGGGTTCCGCGACCGCCGAGGCTTGCCCGCTCGGCTCGACGGCTTCCGCTCGCGCGGACGGGGCAGACGTCCCGATCGTCTTGTCGGGCAACCTGACTTCAGCGCGCGTCGCGGTCACGGGGGCGGCTGCCTTGCTGTTCGGGGCAGGGCGGGCCGCGATCGTGGTCGGCGTGGCGATCGGCTGCAGCGCACCGCCGTCCCCGCGGATCGGTGCCGCTCGGGCGGCAGCCACGACCGCCGCCTTTTCGCTCCGCGCCGCCCGTGCCGTGGTTCCTGCCGTAAGTGTGGCGATGTCGATCTCGGTGCGGACCGGCGCCGGCGCGTCGGGCAGCGGCATGACGTAGATCGCCGCGCCGATGGCGCCGTGCAGCGCCAGCGAGCCGGCGACGGCAATCAGCCAGAGGCCGGGAGCGGCGCTCATGGCGCCGCCGCCCTTCCCTCGGGCTCATGCAGCGTCACGATCTGCAGCGGCACGTCGTTCGCACGCAGCGCCTCGGCAATGGCGAGGAAGGGAGCTGCGGGCATGTCGCGTTGCGCCAGCAGGCTGAGCGCCGTGCCGGTTCGGCCCGTGGCCGCCAGCGCCTTGCGCGCCGCTTCGATCAGCCCGGCGCGGGGCACAGGCTGGCCGTCGAGCAGCAGCGTGCCGTCGGCTTCGAGCAGCAGCAGCGGGCGCGGCAGCCGTTCCAGCGGCAGGTCGCGCGTGACCGGAACGGTCGACTGCGCCTCCTGGCGATTGCTCAGGCTGCCGGTGGTCAGGAAGAACAGCAGCAGCAGGAAGACGATGTTGATCATCGCCAGCGTGAAATCGTTGTGCCGGCGCGGTGCCGGATCTGGGATGATCTTCATGGTGCGCCGCCCCGGCGGCCGAGCACGGTGACGTTGCCGAGCGCCGCCTGCCTGCTCGCCTCGAGCACGGTGACGACGTCCTGCACCGTCGCCGTCGTGGCCGGCATCAGCAGGATCGACGTGGCGCCCTGCGCCTTCAGCGCGGCGAAGGCGTCGCCCACCTCGGCCATCGCGATGCTGTCGCCGCCGATGGCGACGCGCCCCGCCAGGATGCGCACGGCGATCGGCCGCGCCGATCGGGTCTCCGATGCGCCGGCGGCGGGGCCTTCCGCCGCCAGCGGCCCGAGCGGCAGCAGCGAGAACGGCACGATCTGCGACGACACCATGAAGAAGATGACGAGCAGGAAGATGACGTCGATCAGCGAGGTCAGCACGAACGAGGGCCGCCGGCGCCGTAGCGGCCTGGGCAGGATGGCCCCCGGCTGCTCGGCCATCGCCTATCCTCCGGCGGCTGCCGGAACCGTCGCCGGCGGCGGGGCGAAGGCCGGCCTTGCCGCCGGCGCGGCGGCGCCCTGCGTGACCGGGGCGATGCTGAACAGCACTTTCGCGATCGCCGCCTCCATGGAGGCGCGCTCATGGTCGACCCGCGCCTCGAACCACATGGAGGCGAAATAGGCGGGGATCGCCACCGACAGGCCAGCCGCGGTGGTGATCAGCGCCACCCAGATGCCGCCCGCCAGCGCCGACGGATCGATGGCGCCGCCCTTGGCGGAAAGCTCGCCGAAGGCCGAGATCATGCCGATCACCGTGCCGAGCAGGCCGAGCATCGGCGCGGCCTGCGCCACCGTCTCCAGGAAACGCAGGTGCTTCGACAGCGTGTTGAGCTGGCTGAGCGCGATGTGCGCGGCGACCTCGCGCGCCCTGTCGCGGTCGGCCGGGTAGGCGAGCAGCGAGGCCATCGCCCCGGCCACCGCCGCAGAAGCCGGGGAGACGTCCGCATTGGCCCGGCGCAGCCCGTCGTCGAAGGCCCCGGCGGCCCAGCGTGCCAGCGCGTCGTCCGTCCCCTCGCTGCGTCCGACGCCGAGGCGGGCGAACTGCATGGTCTTGAACAGGAAGATCGTGCCGGCGGCGAGCGAGATGACGAAGAGCGCGACCAGCACCGGACCGCCGGAGGACGCGAGCTGTTCGGAAATCAGCCTGATCATCTGTGCGGCTCCCGGGCATCGCGCCGGCCGACCCGGCAGGTCACAGCCCGAACTCGATCTTGGCGCGCGTCGACGTGGTCAGCGTGTCGATGCACACATCCGACGCCTTGCCGTCGACCGTGCACTCGGCGATGTCGTTGACGAGCAGCCGGGTGATCGTTTCGCAGGGCTGGTCGGGCAGGTCGAACTGCACGACCTTGGTCTTGCCCGCGGGCAGCCGCCCGAACTGGAAGGTCAGCGACGTGCCGACCTTGCCGGACGCGTCAAAGGTGACGACGTCGTAGGACGTCTTCTCGAGCAGCAGGCCGCTCTCGTTGACGGCGACGAAGACGAGCCGGCAGGCGGCGTCGACGGTCGTGGCATCGTTCAGCTCGATCGAGATCGACTTCTCCTGGGCGGTGCCGGACACCGTTCCGCCAAGGATCAGCGCCGCCGCAAGCAAGGCCGGCCGCCGGCTTCGCGCCATTGATCTTCCTCCGCCCGTAACGCGTTGGCGAAAGCCTATCCCTCTGCGAGATTTAGTCCAGCATCGATGCATGATTTCTCCTGCCGCCGTGAGTTGCATCCCGAGATTCATTCGCCGTGCCATGTGTTCCGGCCAAGTTTAGGCACGGCTTCGTATCGAAATGAAGTCGAGGTGATTGGAGAATGATGCAACGCCTTGTAGAATTGCAGTGATTTTGCTGTGAGGCGGGAAGGTGAGGCGGCCGGGATTTGCGAAGGTGATCTGGTTGGCGCCGCTGCTCGGCGCAGCCCTCGTCTTTTGCGCGGCCGGCCCGGCGCGCGCCGAGTTCACCGTCTGCAACCAGACGCTCGACGTCGTCAATCTCGCGGTCGGCCAGGAGATGCGCGAGCCGAGCGAGGCGTTCTGGCAGACCGAAGGCTGGTGGTCGGTCGGCGCAAACCAGTGCGTCAACGTCATCCGCGACGAGCTGGTCAACCGCTACATCTACGTCTACGCGATCGACGTCTTCGGCCAGCCGCTGCTCAGCGGCTCGACCTCCATGTGCGTCGGCACGCGCCGCTTCGTCATCCGCGGCGACAAGGACTGCTGGGTGCGCGGCCACAAGGCGGCGCCCTTCTACGAGGTCGACACGCAGCAGATGGAGCGCTGGACCCTGTTCCTGAGCACCGGCGGCCTGCAATGATCGCCTTGTCGAAGGATGCCGCAGGGGACAGTTTACTTTTTTCGGCCCGCGCGCCTTCTGAACTGCTGCCGCCTTTCTGCCGAAAGAAAGTAAACTGTCCCCGGCTCTTTTGTCGGGTCGGCAGGCCCGCTCCGCGGTCTCCCAGCTAGCGGCCATGCACACCATCGACGCCAGCTTTCGGCAGAAGAAGGAAGCGGCCGCCGCGCGGCGCCGCAAGGCTAGGCTGCGCAGGATTGCCGGGGCCGCGGCCGCGCTGGCCGTTGCCGGCATCGGGCTCGGCTACTGGCTCACCGCCAACAAGTGGTCGATCGAGGGGCTGGACAACGACCTGGTCGAGGTCGACACCGGCGAGCGGGACGCCGACGTCCCGGTGTTCGTCCCGGCGATCGTCGACCTCGCCGGCGATCCGATGACGATCAGCATCGGCGGCGCCGGCTCGTCCTTCACGCCGCGCCTGCGCCAGGTGCCGCGTCCGGCCGACCTGCTTGAGCCCGGCGTGGCCGAGACGGTGGAGATACTGTCCGACGTGATGCTGAGCACCAGCGAGACGCTGATGACCACCATCCCGTCCAGCCCCGAGGATTTCGCCTTCTTCCAGGCACAGCGCACGGCGTATGTGCCGGATCCGGCCATCCCTCCGCCGGCTGACGCGGCCAGCCAAACGGACGCGCCGGACGTCGAGACCCCGGCCGACGAGACAGCCTTCGCCGATCCGGCCGCCGGCTGGGGGGAGACGATCGGCGAGGGCGAGGAGAGCCTGCCGGCGTTCACGAAGACCCGCATCGAGAACAATACCTCCGTCGCCCTGGTCTGGCCGGAGCGCGAGCGTGCCGTCGCCGCGGAGGATTTCGTCGACAAGGTGCTGGGGCCGCGCACGCTGGACAGCCTGGCGCTGGAGCATCGCTTCGGCGCCGAGGACGCGAAGGCGGCCGGCGAGGCGATGAAGGCGCTGTTCGGCAAGGACCGGCTCGATGCGGGTTATGTCGTAGCCATGCGCGGCATCAAGGCGGACGTGAAGGCGACAAGCCTCACCCTGGTGCAGGTGTCGATCTATGCCGACGCGCAATATGTCGGCACGCTGGCGCGCGGCGACGACGGCCGCTTCGTCGCCGGCGTCGATCCCTGGGTGCGCGAGGACCTGCTCCACTACACCGGCTTCGAGCAGCAGGCCGGGCCGCCGCGCCAGTACCGGCTGCTCGACGCGATCTATTCCACCGCGATCCGCAACGGCGTGCCGGCCGGCGTGATTGGCGAGGCGATCATGTTCCTGTCGCGCGGCCAGGACTTGAATGCCTTCGCTACCCATGGCGACCGCCTGGTCCTGATCTATTCGGCCAGCGCGCGCGGCGGCGACGGCTCGTCGGGACGCGTCCTCTACGCCGCCGTGCGCGGCGCCCAGAAGAACATCGAATGCTTCGTCTTCCGACCCTCCGGCTCGAACGATTTTGCCTGCGTCACCGAGGAGGACCAGGTCTATTCGCTCACCGTCACCAACGGCATGGTGACGCCGGTGAACGGCGTGATGACGTCGACCTTCGGGCCACGCAAGCACCCGATCCTGAAGACGGTGCGCGTGCACAAGGGCGTCGACTGGGCTGCTCCCGTCGGTACGCCGGTCTATGCTGCCTTCGACGGCATGATCGCCTTCCATGGCGACGGCGCCGGCTACGGCAATGTCGTGCGCATCACCCATGAGGGCGGCCGCGAGACACGTTACGCGCATCTGTCGCGCTTCGCCCAGGACCTCAAGGCCGGCATGGCGGTCAAGGCCGGCGACATCATCGGCTATGTCGGCACCACGGGCCTGTCGACCGGGCCGCATCTGCATTTCGAGCTCTATGCCGGCGGCGATGCGATCAACCCCCTGGAGACGCCGGCGGTGGCGGTTGTCGCCGGCACCGGCGACGCGGCGGTCGAGCTTCTGGTCGACCGCATCATCCGGGTCGAGAGCGGCGGCAGCGCCACCGCCAAGAATCCGTTGTCCTCCGCCACCGGCCTCGGCCAGTTCATCGAAAGCACCTGGCTCAGGATGATGCGCACCTACCGGCCGGACCTGGCGCGCACGCTGTCGCGCGAGGAGCAGTTGCGGCTGCGCTTCGACCCGACTCTGTCGCGCGAGATGGTGCGCCGGCTGGCGCAGGAAGGCGAAGCCTATCTGCGCGCCCGCGGCCACGAGATCACCGCCGGCCGGCTCTATCTCTGCCATTTCCTCGGCATGGAAGGCGCGAGCACCGTCCTCTCGGCCGGCGACGGCGAGGCGTTGGTCGCCGTGCTCGGCCAGCCGGTCATCTCGGCCAATCCGTTCCTGACCGGCAAGACCGTGAGCTACGTGAAGATGTGGGCGGAGGCCAAGATGCGCGGCCGCGGCGTCCCGGCGACGCCCGCTCCCCCTATCGTCGAGACCAGGAACGTCGCCAAAACCTCGCCGGAGTTCATAGCCTACAAGGCGGCGATCAGCGCGCTCGTGACGGCCAGCGCCGATGCGGGAGAGCCGGGGTAGGGCAGGGCGCAGCAGGCATGCACGACCGCGGGCGGCCGCCTACTCCGCCACCTCCGCCCCGGCGCCGTTGCGCCGCAGCCACTGCATCACCGTTCCGGCCTCGGTCAGCGGCCTCGTGCCGGCGCAGCGCGTGGTCGAAAAGGCTGCCCGTCCGGTGGCCGCCTTCAGATAGATCACGTAGGATTCTCCACGCTTGAACGCGACGGCGCAGGTGGTGCGCGACGATACCCGAAGGCGGCGCGGGACACGTTTCTTCCAGGCCTTGCCGACGCTGAGGATCGCCACGCCGCCGCCTTTCACCAGGAAGTCGCCCTCGACGCCGACGACCCTGCCGACCACCACGGCGTCGGCCTGCCGGTAGGCGCCGGCCGGCGTGAACTCGCCGCAGCGGCAGGCGAGCGCGACGCCGGGAACAAACATCGTCGCCGTGGCGAGCGCCAGCGGCAGGAGCATCGTTCTGCTGGACATGTCTTTGCCCTCCGTCGCACCAGCTCAGCGCTGGCTCCTAACCGCCGATGGTCGGGTCATAGGGCGTCCACGGATCGTCCACGCCGGACCTCAACTCGGAGCGCCGGCCGAGGCCGCATTCCAGCACGGCGCGTTCCGCATCCTGCGAGCCGCTGTCACCCGAGGCGCCGTTCACATGGGCGAGCTCGTGGACGAGCGTGGCAAGCACCGTCCAGCGGCCGATGCGGAAGGACCGCGTGGTGATCGCGATCTCGCTGCCGCCGACCGCGTCGGTATAGCCGAAATCGTCGGAGGAGGCGTGGTAGTTCACCCAGATCGACCGGTCGTTGAGCAGGTCGGTGAGGCTGCGGCCGCCGCTCAGCGAGCGGAAGTAGACGTCGGCGCTGGCAATGGTGCGGGCGATCCATTTGGCCTTGGTGCGCGCCCACTGCGCCTGGCCGCGCAATTCGCGCGGAATGGCGATGAAATCCGCCTCGGAGCTGATATGGTCTCCAATGTTCAACTGTATCGACATGACATCCCCGTTGCTGTGGCCTGCATGCGGACAGGACTGGCCTGCGCGGACCGCACCCGGCGGCCGCGTCCAGACGCTTCCGTTCCGGAGCGGCGGGCCGCACCGGTCGGCATTTCGGAGTGGGATGACTTGCCCCGGCTCTATCCCTGGCTGGGTAGAGCCCTCACCCGACCTCGTAGGCGAACGCGCCGTCCTTGATGTCGACGGCGGCGCGTGAAATCTCCAGTTTCTCCATCGCGCGGTTGAGGAAATGCCGCGAGAGCTCGGGCAGCAACGTGTTGGTGATGATGTTGTCGATCATGCGCCCGCCCGAATCCGGGTCCTTGCACTGCGAGACGATATGCTCGACGACCGCGTCCGAGTAGGTGAAGGCGGCGTCGTGGTTCTCGGCGATCCGTCTTTTTATGCGGTCGAGTTGTAACCGGACGATGCCGCCGAGCATCTCGCCGGACAACGGGAAATACGGGATTGTAACAAGCCGCCCGAGCAGCGCCGGCGGAAACACCTGGAGCAGCGACGGGCGCAGCGCCTGGTTCAGCGTTTCCGGGTCCGGCCGCGTCCTGCCCTCCTCGGCCATCTTCATGATTACCTCGGTGCCGACATTGCAGGTGAGGATGATCAGCGTGTTCTTGAAGTCGATGCGCCGGCCTGTGCCATCCTCCATCTGGCCCTTGTCGAACACCTGGAAGAACAGCTCGTGCACGTCCGGATGCGCCTTCTCGACCTCGTCGAGCAGCACCACGCTATAGGGTTTTCGCCGCACCGCCTCGGTCAGCCGCCCGCCCTCGCCATAGCCGACATAGCCGGGCGGCGCGCCCTTCAACGCCGAGACCGTGTGCGCCTCCTGGAACTCGCTCATGTTGATGGTGATCATGTTCTGCTCGCCGCCATAGAGCGATTCCGCCAGCGCCAGCGCCGTCTCGGTCTTGCCGACGCCGGAGGGCCCGCACAGCATGAACACGCCGATCGGCTTGTTGGGATTGTCCAGCTTGGCGCGGTTGGTCTCGATGCGCTTGGCGATCATCTTCAGGCCGTGATCCTGCCCGACCACGCGCCGGCCCATGATCTCGGCAAGCTGCAGCACCGTCTCGACCTCGTCCTTGACCATGCGGCCGACCGGGATGCCGGTCCAGTCGGAGACCACGGAGGCGACCGCCGGCTCGTCGACATGCGCGTAGATCATGCGGCTGTCCGGACCGATCCCGTCGAGTTCGGCAAGCTTGCCGCCCAGCTCCGCCTTCGCTCCGCCCGCCGCGATGATCCCGCCGCCGGTGTCGGTGCCTTCGGATGGAATCGAGGCGGGTGCCGTCTCGGCATTGTCGTTGGCGGAGGCCGCGGACGCGTCAGCGGCGCCCTCCGGCGCGGGCGAAACCGCAATCGCCTTCCGCAGCGCCATGATCTCGCCGACGATCGCCTTCTCCCGCGCGAAATCGGCTTCCAGCGCCGCCAGCTTCTCCTCGGTATCCTTGATCTCCGATTTGAGTTCGGCGATGCGCTCGTCGTCGGTTCGGCCGAGCTCGCTCTCGCGCTCCTGCGCGGCAAGCGCCCGGCGTTTCGCCTCGATCGCCGCCTTCAGGTCGGCGACCGCCGCCGGCGTCGTCGACTGGCTGATGGCGACCCGCGCGCAGGCCGTGTCGAGCAGGCTCACCGCCTTGTCGGGAAGCTGGCGCGCCGGGATGTAGCGCGCCGACAGCGCCACCGCCGCCTCCACCGCCGCATCGGAGATGCGCACGCCGTGATGCTTCTCCATCGGCGCGAGGATGCCGCGCAGCATGGTGGTGCATTTGTCGATCGAAGGCTCGTCGACATTGACCGGCTGGAAGCGCCGCGTCAGCGCCGGATCCTTCTCGAAATACTGCCGGTATTCGGCCCAGGTGGTGGCGCCGATGGTCCTCAATGTGCCGCGGGCCAGCGCCGGCTTCAGCAGGTTGGCGGCGTCGCCGGTGCCTTGCGCGCCGCCCGCGCCGATGAGCGTGTGCGCCTCGTCGATGAACAGGATGATCGGCACCGGCGAGGCCTGCACCTCGTCGATGACCGAGCGCAGGCGCTGCTCGAACTCGCCCTTCATCGAGGCGCCGGCCTGCATCAGGCCGATGTCGAGCGCGCACAGCCGCACCCCCTCGAGCTGCGGCGGCACGTCGCCGTCGGCGAGCCGCTGCGCAAACCCTTCCACCACCGCCGTCTTGCCGACGCCCGCCTCGCCGGTGAGGATCGGGTTGTTCTGGCGCCGCCGCATCAGCACGTCGATGATCTGGCGGATCTCGTCGTCGCGGCCGACCACCGGGTCCATCTTGCCGGAGGTGGCCGCCGCCGTCATGTCGACGGAGAAGCGGTCGAGCGCCGTTGTGCCGCGCGCCGCCGGCGTGTCGCCCGCCGCCGCGCCTACGGGTCGCGCCGCCAGCCCGGAGCCGTCCATCGGCCGAAGATTCTCCTCGTCCGACTGCGCCCAGATGCGGCGCGCCTCGGCCGCGAGCATGTCGGCGTTGATCTGGGCGAGCTGCTTCGACAGTTGCTGCAGCGCGCGGCGCAGCTCCAGCGACTTGCAGGCGGCGAGCAGCAGGTGGCCGGTGCGGATCTGCGTCTCGCCGAAATAAAGGGTTGCGTAGTGCCAGCCGCGGTCGAGCACATCGGTGATCTGGTTGGCGATGCCCGGCATCTCGGTCTCGTTCTTGCGCAGGCCGGCGACGGCGTCGGCGATGTCCTTGTGCAGCTTCGCCCGGTCGAGCTTGTAATGGTCGACGGTGAGCGAAATGTCGGAGCGGTCGTTTGCCAGGATGTGCTGCAGCCAGTGGGCGAGCTCGACATTGCGGTTGCCGGCGCCCTTGGCCTGGCGCAGCGCCTGCATGAAGGCGTCGTAGCCGACGCGGTTGAGCTTTCCGGTCACCGTTTCGAGGCTGATGTCGCTCATGGCGTCCTCCCGGCCTGGTTCCTGGCGGCGGCATCGCGCCGCCGCTCCATCGGATCGAAGCGCGCATCGCGCAGGTAGGTCTTTCCCGGCTCGTCCGGTTTCCTCGGCGCCATCCAGGACGTCCAGCCGAGCTCGCCCGACACGCCGAGCCTGACCGGCGGCGCCAGCTCGGCGGCCAGTCCCAGCTCCACGTCGAAGTCGAAGCGGTGGCCGAGATAGTGGAAGATCAGGTCGGCGAGGATCTCCGAGAGGTCGCCGGCCGGCAGCAGCCGGCGGTACTGCTCGAGGCTTTTGGCGGTGATGCGCAGACGGATCTTGTCGTTGATGGAATAGGCGCGCACGCCGAGCGCCGCATCGACGCCCAGACCGGAATGGCGGGCGCCGAGCGCCATCTGGTCGGACGGCTCGAACACCAGCCAGCTCCCGACCCGCTCCTCGATCTCCGCCACGACCTGAAGGATGCCTTCGATCAGTTGCCGCAGCCGCGCGGCGCTCTTGATCCGCGACCCGGTCAGGCCGGCGAAGGAGACCTTGGCGACGTCGGCAACGCGGTCGCGGTCGAGGAAGGCGTCCGATCCCGTTCCGGTGAAGGCGCCGACATAGCGGATGAAGCGGTCGGCATCCGGACGGTCGGCCTGGGCGATCGGCCGGGCGTCCGCCCAGGCGCGGAAGAACAGCTGCAGAAAACGGTTGGCGAAGATGTCGGTGAAGTGGACGAAGGAGGGATCGTGCTGCGACGACCAGTGCTGGGCGTCGGCCGTGGTGCTGAGCGGCAGCGCGCCCTGCGGGCCGAAATAGCCGAGGAAGCGCGTCCTGATGCGCGCCCGCCCGGAAACGTCCTCGTAGCCGGTGAGGTTGGAACCCGGGAAGTCGAGGAACGGGTCCTGGCCGAGGCTGACGATCTCCTCCGCCAGCACGCCGTTCTCGCCGATGCGCGGCTTGTCCGGAGCCGAGCGCTCCAGTTCGCGCAGGGCGGCGAAGAAGTCGAAGCCGTGGGGGTCGGCGCGCAGGCCGTCGCGGTAGCTCATAGCGGCTCGCCGTTGCCAGCGCGCGGCGGCCAGCGCTTGACGATGCCGCGCTGCGCCGATTCGATCACCGTCTCGGTAAAGCTGTTGATCGAGGTGTATTCGGCGAAGAAGCGGTCGAGCGCCGCTCCCAGCAGCATGATGCCGTTGCCCTCGAAGGCGCGCTCGTCGAACCTGACGGTGATCTCGACGCCGCGCGCCGCGTTGAAGCCGTTGGCCTGTCGCAGCCGCCTTGTGATCGGCCGGCTCGACACGCCGAGGATGCCGCGGATGCGCCGCTCGGTGACGACGTCGGAGAGGTCGGCGAACAGGCCGAGCAGTTCGCGCAATCCGCCGGCGCGGTCCTGCGGATTGCGGTCGGTGAGGCCGAGATGGTTGAGCGCCAGCAGGTTGACCAGCCTCCAGGCGATCGTGCCGGGCGGCGTGCCGCCGCGCTGCCGCCGCTCCAGCGTGAGCACGGATTCGCGCGGTGCCGTCGGGCCGGCGAGGCATCTGAGCGGCAGCGACGTGTTGTCGACGAGATGGAAATCGGTGCCGGCCTCGCCCACCGGCAATTGCTCGGTGAGATGGCGGTTGGAGACGAGCGCCCGCACGCTCAGCTCGCGCACCCGCTCCGTCTCGTCGATGTCGACGGGTTCGCGCAGCGACAGGAACACTTCCGAGCCGACATAGCCGGTGCGCGCCCCGACCCGCTGCTCCTGGATGGTCTCGCGCCGCGGCAGCCGCCGCACCGTGTAGGACAAGGCCTCGCCGAGCGGCGTGTTGTCGGTCGGCAGGCTGTAGAGCGGAAACACGCGCACCTTGTCGCTGCTGCCGCTGTAGTGGGCGAAGACGTCGAGCACGCTGCAGATTTCGTAGTCCAGCCAGTGGCTCCGGTCGGCGACCACATGGTGCTCCGCCTCGTTGCGGCGTATCGGCACGCGGCTGCACTGCATCTCGAACAGGTTGGCGATGGTGGCGCTGTAGAGGGAGAAGCTCTGCGGCCGCACTACTGAGGCCAGCCGCGGCACCGCCGCGTCGAATTCGAACAACAGGTCGAACGCAATCGCCCTGACCTGCGCGAGCGCCCGGCGCAGCCCTTCGAGCCGGAAGCCGAGGAAGTGCTGCGGGAAGGCGAAGAAGTCGCGCAGCAGCGAGAATCCCTGGAAGACCCGGCCGTTCTGGCCAAACAGCGAATCGTCCGCCTCGAAGCCGATCTGGCGCAGCGCGTCCGGCGGCAGCGGCACGAAATGCGGGTCGCCGAACTCGTCGAGATAGCGCAGCGTGATCCGCCGGCAGTTGGCGAAGAGCTGCTCGTAGAGGGCTACCGCATCGACCGCGGTGCCGACCAGGCGGATCGGCAGCGCGTCGAGCGAAAGCTCGCTCACCGGCGCGCCCGGCGGGGCGACGCCCGGCTTGTCGTCCGCCAGCTTGGTGGTCCTGCAGCGGAAGCCGAGCCGCAGCCCGGCCGTGACGCCCGGCAGGATCTCCAGCCCGAGCGCCTGCAGCGGCGGGGGTGCCGCGAAATACTGCGCCGCCTCCAGGTGCAGCGGCCAGATCGCAAGCGGATTGCACAGGCGGAAGCGGCAGGAGATCCGTTTCTGCTGCTCGACATAGACGGCGTCGACGGCCGAGCCCGCGTCGAAGCGGATGCCGTTCCGGAGATTGGCATCGTCGAAGGACGGCAAGACCTCGACCAGCGCTGCCGACGGGATCGGCGCCAGGTAGTCCGGCAGAACCTGGTCGAGCAGCGCCGAGGTGAATTCGGAGAACTCGCTCCTGATCTTGAGCTGGACCCGCGCCGCCATGAAGGCGGCGCCCTCCAGCAGGCCGGCGATGCCGGGGTCCATCTTGTCCTCGATCAGCCCGCCGAGCCGGCGCGCCACGCCGGGATATTCCTCGGCGAACTGCCGCGACTTCTCGTAGAGCTGCTTCAACTCCAGCTGATAGAGGTCGAGGAAGTCGCGGTTCATGGCCGGCCTATGTCGGAAGTCGCGTGACGTTGACCTTGCCGGAGCTGACTTCCAGCTCGGCGACGAAGGTGACGGGCACGTCGACCGGCGTGCAGGCCATCTCGCAGGAGACCGTGAACTGCACCCGCTGGTCGATCTCGTTGGTGCGCACCTCCTTGTCGACGTGGATGGTGTCGGCGATGATGCGCGGCTCGTAGGTGGCGAGCGCGTGGACCAGCTGGTCGCGGATGGCGTCGACGCCGGCCTCCTCGCTGGTCAGGTGGGTGATGTCCGGCAGGCCGTAGTTGAGCACCGAATCGCTGACGTAATGGAGCGTCTCGAGCGGCACGGTCGAGGCGAGGTTGATGGTGTTCAGCAGCGCCACCAGGTCGATCGACAGGTCGCGCTTCAGCGCCGGCTCGTCGCCGCGGCGCTGGCGCGGAAGGCGGCCTTCGATGACCCGCTCGCCGTCGACGATGCGCACGCGGCTGTCCTTGGCGTCGCGCGCCTCGAAAGCGTCGCGGAACGCCGACATCAGCGGCGCCTGGTACTGCCTGTCACCTCTGGCTTTTCGCATGGGGCATCCGCATCATCAGGGCGGCATCGCGTGCGGAAACCCGGGCTGCCGCCAAGACGGCAGCCCGGGAGAAAACGGCCTTGGCAAACGCCGTCGCCGAAGGGGCTAGGCCATCGAGCCCTTGCTCTTGGCCATGTCGTACCAGTACTCGTCGGAGACTTCGAGATCGCCCCTCTTCGACTGCTGATTGTACTTGATCGTGTACTTCTTGAAGTTGAAGGTGACGTTCTCGGTCGTCCGGTCCTCGCCGCCGCTGCCGCCGGTCGACACGCTGGTGACGATCGCGTCCTCCATCTTGATCTCGAGATAGACGAAGGGTTTGCCGCCGGCCTTGCGGGCCTTGAACTCGACGGTCGGGAAGTGCTTGCCGTCGCACATGTGGCCCCAGATCTTCGGCGAGAGGACGTCGGTGTACTTGGTGAATGAAAAGTCCTGCAAGCTCACCTTGCCGCCGCCCATGCCGCCGCCCTGGTGGGCGGTGCCGCTCTGCGCGCCGCCGAGCGACCATGCAAGCACGTCCACCCAGGCAGGAAATTGATCGTCCTGGGCCTCGCCCTTGAGGGTCCCGATCTTGATAAACATGTCTTGCGCCATTGCAGTCCTCCTGACAGGGAAACGGCGGCCTTTAAACGCCGTTCACATGGTGTCGATGCTCTCTGGATTCGGCCGAGGTCGTATGGTCACCCTGCCTTTGCGGGCAGCCGGGAAACCAGGCTCATGCCGATATCCATTCCTTCCAGTTGGAAATGCGGGCGTAGATAGAACCGTGCCCCGTAAAAACCGGGGTTCTCCGCATCTTCGAAAACGTCCACGCGGGCGGCCGCAAGCGGCTTGCGCGCTTTCGTCTGGACCGTCGAGTTGGCCGGGTCGGCGTCGACATACTGGTTTATCCAGCTTTGCAGCCAGCCTTCCAGTTCGTCGCGCTCCTTGGTCTCGCCGATCTGGTCGCGCACCATGCATTTGAGATAGTGGCTGAAGCGCGATATCGCGAACATGTAGGGGATGCGCGCCGACAGATTGTCGGCGGCGGTTGCTTCCTCCTTGTCGTATTTCTTCGGCCGGTACAGCGACTGAGCGCCGATGAAGGCTGCCTTGTCGGTGTTCTTGCGATGGATCAGCGGCAGCAGTCCCGACCGCGAAAGTTCGTTCTCGCGGCGGTCGGTGATCGCGATTTCCGTCGGGCATTTCAGGTCGACGCTGCCGTCGTCGGTGGGGAAGGTGTGCGTCGGCAGGTTGATGACCTCGCCGCCCGACTGGACACCGCGGATACGCACCGTCCAGCCATATTCCTTGTAGGCGCGGTTGATGTTGGCGGCCATGGCGTAGGCGGCGTTCATCCAGGCGTATTTCTGTCCCGAATGTCCGTCCGTCTGCTCCTCGAAGGCGAATTCCTCGACCGGCAGCGACTTCGCGCCATAGGGCTCGCGGGCGAGCACGCGCGGCATGCACAGCCCGACATAGCGGGAGTTCTCAGAATCGCGCAGCGACTTCCACGCCGCATAGTCGGGCGTGTCGAAGACCTTGCTGAGGTCGCGCGGGTTCATCAGCTCCGTCCAGGAATCCATGCCCATCAGCGATGGCGCCGCGCCCGAGATCAGCGGCGCGTGCGCCGCGGCGGCGACCTTGCCGAGATCGCGCAGCAGCCGGATGTCGACCGCCGAATGGTCGAAATGGTAATCGCCGATGATGCAGCCGAAGGGATGGCCGCCGAGCGTGCCGAACTCCTGTTCGTAGACCGCCTTGAACAGCGGGCTCTGGTCCCATTTGGCATCGGGATAGAGGCGCAGGTCGCGGTAGAGTTCCTGCTTGGAGACGTTCATGACGCGCAGCTTCAGGGTCGCGTCCGTCTCGGAGTTGAAGACGATGTAGTGCAGCCCGCGCCAGGCGCTTTCGATCTGCTGGAACGTCTCGTTGTGCAGGATCTCGTTGACCTGTGCGGAAAGCTTTTCGTCGAGCCGCGCGATCATCTCGTCGAGCGTGTCGAGCACGTCGTCCTTGATCAGGCTGGAATCGGCCAGCGCCTGCTGGACCAGCGTGTTGACGGCGTTCTCGACTTCGGTGGCCGCGCGCTCGCTGCGCGGTTTGAAGCTCTGCTTCAGGAGGGCCGAGAAATCGTCGATTTCCTGAAGGGCGGTGCCGCCGATTGCGGCCTTTTCCGGGGAAAGTTCGGTAGCCACTGTGTTTGCCTCGCCTGTTGTTCCGCCGCAGCGGCGTTATGCGTTGCCTTCAGCTTCGTCGGCCGCGCCGGCCACGTCCGTCGCATCGCGCCGCTCCTTCAGCGCCTGCATCATCTGCGGGTCGGCGAGCAGCCGCTTGATCTGATCCTCCGCGGCCACCTTGCCGTCCATGTAGCGCTGCAGGTTCGCGAGCTGCTCGCGCGCCTCCAGCAGTGCCCGCAGGGCGGGGATCTGCCTGGCGATCATGCCGGGCGTGAAATCGTCCATCCGCTTGAAGGTGAGATTGACGCCGAGCTGCTCGTTTCCGTCGCCGCCCAGCCTATTGGCGACCCGGAACGACACGGCTGGCTCGACGCTCGCCATGTAGTCATCGAAATTGTCCATGTCGACGTTGGAGAATTTCCGTTCGGCCATGGGAGGCTTGCTGACCTTCGACGCATTACCGGACAGGTCTGAAAGTATTCCCATAACGAAAGGAAGCTCGACTTGCTTCTCGGCGTTGTAAGGGTCCTCGTAGGATATTTGCACGCGAGGAGGACGATTGCGCTTTATGAATTTCTGCCCGCTGTCAGACATTGCTCATCTCCTCTTTCATTCGGAATGGAACACGAATTGTTCGCGGGTTGTCAAACGGATTCCGGGAAACGACTTGGGTCATTCGGAGTTCTTCTTTGGAAGGAGTTCCGCGATGATCGACTGGAAGCTCTGGCTCATGAAGCGCTCCGCGCGGCCGAGCAGCATGGGGATCGGGCTGGACGCCTCGACCGACCGGAAATAGGTGGCGACGCCGGCGAGCAGCGCGGCGGCCTCGGCGCGTGTCTCGGCGGAAAAAATCGTCTCGCTCCCCGCCGCCGGCTCCTCGGCAGCGGCCGCGAAATCGTCGGTGATCGCCCGCATCTTGGCCATGTTGAGCTCGAAGCCGGAAGCGGCGTCGACGACGATGGAGGCGTATTCGGCATTGTCGGGCATCAGCGCCTCGATCGCCGCCACCAGCGGCTTGCCGACCAGCAGGCGCGCCTGGTGGACCAGGATGAGCGCCGGCGAAGACGGCTCGGCCCGGCCGAAATACCGCTCGGCGGCCAGCAGCGCCGCCGCCGCCGCGGCGTGATCGCCGATGGCCACCGCCGCGGCCTTCGCCGGCGCGGCCGCGGGCACCGCGCCGATGGCGATGATCTCGGCTGCACCGTCCGCCGCGGCCTCGGCGAGGGCATGGCCGTTGGCGCCGCCGAGATCGGGGCGCGCGCCCTCGATCAGGGCAAGCAACTGGCCGAGCACGCCGGAGAGCAGCTCGAAATCCGGCGAATATTGATAGTTGGTGCCTTCGTCGAAGGCCGAGCGGATCGTCGCCACCGCCTTCCTGGCGGACGACAGCGAGGCGTGCAGCGCGTCGATCTCGGCGCGGTGCGCCTCGCTGCGCAGCGTCTCCATGATCTGGTTAACGTCGAGCACGCGCTCGCCCTCGCGCGCCGCCGTTCCGGTCGCCACCGCGTGGTCGCGCAGGCTGATCGTCCCCGCACGCTGGTCGCGGACGAGCGGCGCGTATTGCAGCGGCAGCACGACCGTGGTGCGGTCCTCGAGCACGGCGACGGTGTTCTGGCGCAGCGTGAAGTCGCCGTCGAAACCCTTCGGATGCACCTCGTCCCAGAACTGGTCGAGCAGGGCGGCGATCGCCTGGACGCAGTCGCAGAAGCCGGCGATCTGACCGGCGAGCGCCTGCAGGCGCGCCTCCAGCGTCAGCAGGCGCAGGTCGCGCGACTGCTCCAGGAAGCCGCCGATCGCCTTCGTCTCGGCCTTGAGGTCGATGCTCGTCCGGTCGAACGGCGTTCCCGTCTCCGAGTCCAGGTACCGACCCGGCATCCGGTTGTCGGCCCCCAGCACGTAGTTGAGGTACTGGTCGTCGCCGATCTCGTCGAGATCGGGCCCGCAGGGCGCGCTCTCCGAGACGGGAGTGAGAAGGCTGTCAAATCGCATGGCGGCCTTGGTCTCAAATCAGACGTCCGGAGGCCGGACGCCCGATCGGAACTTTACCGCACCTTGCGTATCAGCTTGGTGTCGGCACGACGCGCCGCCGTTACTGGATCTTGATTCGCATCTCGACGCGCCGGTTGACGGGATCGTACGGATCGGCGACGCGCGGATTGCTCTCGCCCCGTCCCGCCGCCTCCACCTTCTCGAGCTGGATGCCGTTGGCGAGCAGGAAGGCGGTCACCGCCTGTGCGCGCCGTTCCGACAGCCGGTCGTTGTAGCCCTCGTCGCCGGAGGCGTCCGTGTAGCCCTCGACGACGAAGGTGGCCGAACGCAGCCTGTCGTCCTTCAGCGCCTTGGCGAATTCGTCGAGGTTGGCGCGGGCCTGCTCGGTGAGCTCGGCGGAGTCGAGGTCGAAGTTGATCAGCATGTCCAGTCCGGCAGGCGCCGGCTGATCCCTGCTGCATTCCTCGGTTGTACCGATACACAGTCCGCGTTTGGCCCCGAGGTCTGTCTCGTCGACGAAATGCTTGACGATCTGCTCCGATGTCAGGTTTGGGTCGGCTGCCGCGAAGTCCAGCCCGGACAAGCCAGTAACCGCGAGCACCGACGCAAATATTGCCTTGCGCATGGTATCTTCACTCCTTCTGGCGAAAACACGATCTTCAGGCGAAAAGGATAGAATTGGCGCGGGATTGTGTCAATGAAACCGACACCGTAACTTGCGGTAGAGATTTTTATCAGCGATCCGGAAGAAAGACGCCGGGTTCCCGGAGGTGCGGGCATGGATATCCATGGATACGAACGACCGGCGCCAAGACATAGGCCGGAAATGAAGCCACCCTATCGTCGGTGCCCCGCCGGCTGCCCCGGTGGTCGAGCGGGCCATGGCGCGCGGCCGCATGCCGGAGCGCCGGCTTCAGGGAGAAGGCGCTGCGATGGCTAGCCCCTATACGCAAGATCGGCGCATCGGCAGGCTCGAAACGCCGCTCGGCAAGGATCGGCTGCTGCTGACGGGCTTCGAGGCGACCGAGAGGCTCAGCCAGCTGTTCGAGTTCCGCGTCGAGGCGATCAACACGGACAAGAAGATCCTCGGCTTCGACGAGGCGATCGCCCGGCATTGCACGGTCACCCTGCGGACGGTGGACGGCGGCGAGCGCATCTTCGACGGTATGCTGGCGGAGGCGCGCTGGCTCGGCACACGCGCCGAAGGCAATCGTTACGAGCTGATCCTGCGGCCGTGGCTCTGGCTGCTGTCCAAGCGGGTCAACGCGCTGATCTTCCACGACCTGACCGCGCCGCAGATCGTCGAGCGCATATTCGGCGAGCATGGCGGCCTGGCCGATTTCCAGCCGGCGCTGTCGCGCAATTATCCCACCCTCGAATATTGCGCGCAGTACTGCGAAAGCGACATGGATTTCGTCTGCCGGCTGATGGAGGAGCACGGCATAAGCTATCATTTCCGCCATTCCGCCGGCGCCCACAAGCTGGTCATGGGCGACAGCGTCTCCGCCTACAAGCCGGTGCCGCGCGCCTCGCGCCCCTTCATCGCGATCGACGCGCAGCACAACCGCGACACCGAGCACCTGTCGCTGTGGCGCCCCGAGCGCAGGTTCACGACCGGCAAGGTCGCCATGACCGACTACGACTTCAAGAAGCCCTCGGCCAACATGAAGGCGGAAAAGACCGGCGACGCCGGATACGAGCAGGGCAAGCTCGAGAGCTTCGTCTTTCCCGGGCGTTACGTCAGCCAGTCGGACGGCACGGACTACGCCCAGGTGCAGCTAGACATGCGGCGCGCCGAGGACAGCCATTTTCACGCCGAGGGCGATTGCGCCACGCTCTATCCCGGCTCTCTGGTCGATCTCACCGGCCATCCCGACGACGGGCAGAACCAGCAATATCTCGTGCTCATGGCCTCGCACCGGTTCGACGGGCAGGCCTACCGGTCGGGCAGCGGCGGCGACCAGGTCTACACGGGCGTCTACGAATTCATGCGCGCCGATCAGCCCTTCGCGCCCGCCATGACCTCGCCGAAGCCCTATATCCGCGGGCCGCAGACGGCGAAGGTGGTGGGCGAGGGCGAGATCGACTGCGACAAGTATGGCCGCATCCTCGTGCGCTTCCACTGGGACCGCAAGGGCGACCAGTCGCGCCGCGTGCGCGTCGCCCAGGTGTCGGCAGGCCAGAACTGGGGGGCGATCTTCACGCCGCGCGTCGGTCACGAGGTCATCGTCGACTTCCTCGAGGGCGACCCCGACCAGCCGATCGTCGTCGCCAGCGTCTACAACGGCGAGAACATGCCGCCCTTCGGCTTGCCCGGCGCCAAGAACATCGCCGGCTGGAAGACCAATTCGACCACCGGCGGTGGCGGCTACAACGAGTTCGTCATGGACGATTCCAAGGGATCGGAGCTGGTGCGCTTCCACGCCCAGAAGGATCTCGATTCTACCGTCGGCAATGACGAGCGGCGGCTGGTCAAGAACGACCGCAAGACCAAGGTCAAGAACAACGACACGCTCGACGTGACCAACGAGCTGCTGATCAAGGCTGGGGCCAAGATCACTATCACCTGCGGCAAGAGCACGATCACGATGGACCCGATGTCGATCAAGATCGAATCCCCCAATGTCGAGATCAGCACCACCATGCAGTTCAAGACCGATTCCAAGCTCCTGTCGCAGCACGACGCCGGCGCCATGATGATCATCAATGGCACCATCGTGAAGATCAACTGAGCCGGACGAGAGCGATGAGCAACCGACTTCGGTTCAACACGGCGAAGGAACTCTTCGAGACCTTCCCGACCGCTTCCGAGGACATGACGGCGGAGCCGGCAGACCGGCCGTCGCTGGACTATCTGCGCGCCCTGGTATCGAGCCCGACGCCGGAGGACGCGATCACCTTCTGCGCCTATCTGCTGCCGCGTCGGGTGGCGGTGTGGTGGGGGCACCAATGCCTGGTCAACCTGCCGGAGGGCCTGGCGACCAGGGACCGCGACCTGCTGACGGCCGCCGAGGAGTGGGTGCGCGAGCCCGAGGAGGAGCGCCGCTACGCCGCGCTCGATGCCGGCATGGCGTCGCCGGTGAAGACGCCCGGCGCCTGGATCGCGCTCGCCGCCGGCTGGAGCGGCGGCTCGATGGCGCCGGCCGGCATGGCGCCGGTGGTGCCGCCGCCGCATCTGACGGCGCGCGCGGTGAACGCCGCCGTGCTCAGCGCGGTCGCCCGCGTGCCCCTCAAGCAGCGCGCCGCCGTGCTGTCGGCCTGCGTCTCCATGGGCATCCAGATGACGGAAAGTTGAGGGCGGAGGCTGCCACGCTCCGGCTCTATCCGCTAAGATCGCGCCTGCGCGCTAAGCTGTTGCGCAGCCGACGCCTCGCCCGGTAAGCTCCCGCGCGGCGTGCGGCGCGGAATGGAGGCGGTTGCAGCGGTCTGATGACGATCACGCTCACGATCGACAGCGTCGATTCCCTTCCCGATGGCGGCCCGATCCGCTTCCAGGCGCGCAACCGCGGTTTCGAGATCGGCCGCCAGCAGCATCTCGACTGGACCTTGCCTGACCCGGGCCGCCACATCTCCGGCCTGCATTGCGACGTCCGCTTCGAGAAGGGCGGCTACTGGCTCTACGACGTGTCGCGCAACGGCACCTTTCTCAACGGCTCGACGGCCAGGATGAAGAGCCCGCACCGGCTGGCGAGCGGCGACCGGCTGGCGATCGGCCACTATGTCATCCGCGTCGAGGTCGAGGACGAGCAGGCATCGGACGGTGCGGCGGAGGATCCGTTCCAGCAGGCGCGGCAGGACTTCTCGACACCGTCCGACGACATCTGGGGGGCCGGCGAGCCGGCCCCGCCGCCGATCGACCGGCGCGAGCTGATCGCCCGCCCGGCCGGCCGGCGTCGCGACGCCGATTTCTCGCAGCAGTTCATCGCCTTCCCGGGGACCCCGTCGCAGCCTGCCCGCCCCGATCCTTATGCCGCCGACGCGGGATCGGCACAGCCGGCGCCGCCCTTTGTCCCCGCTGCCAGGTCGCAGCCTGAACCGGCCCCGTCCCACCCGGCGCCGGTTTTCCAGCCGGCTCCGACCGATCCGGCACCGGCGCGCGCGAAGCCGCAGCCGGCGGCCGGCGAATCCTTCGCGCCGGGTCAGCCGGCGGCGGCATCCGCTCCGGCGGCGCCGTTCGCGCCGCAAGCCTTTCCGCCGCCGCCCGGCCCGGTGCCGGCAGCCGATCAGCAGGCCTTTGCCCGCTTCCTGCAGGGGCTTGCCGCCGGCGCCGGCGTTACGCCCGACACCTTCGCCGAGCGCGACCCCGCCGAGATCGGCCAGGAGGTCGGCGAATTCCTGCGCGTCGCCACCGAGCAGCTCGCGCAGCTGCTGCGCGCCCGCGCCGCCGCCAAGGCGATGACCAAGAGCGCCAGCCGCACCATGATCGGCGCGGCAGACAACAATCCGCTGAAGTTCATACCGACGGCAGCCGAGGCGATCGACGTGATGTTCTCGCGCCGGCGGCCGGGCTTTCTCGGCGCCAGGGCCAGCCTTGAAGCCGGCTTCGCCGACCTCAAGCGGCACGAGCTCGCCACCTATGCGGCCATGCAGAAGGCGCTTGACCGGCTTCTCGACGAGCTGTCGCCCGACACCATCTCGGCCAAGGTCGGCAACTCGGCCTTTTCGTCCAGGAAGAGCCGCTCCTGGGAGCTCTTCGTCGAGCGCTGGGAGCAGAAATCCGGCCCGCACGACAACGGCATGCTGGACGTGTTCTTCGGCTATTTCGCCGAGGCCTATGACGAGGCGAACAAGAAGGGGTGACGCGCCCGTTGGCGGATTGACCCGTTTCAATGCCTCGCGCTGCTCGGGGCGGGCTGCTCACCACATTCGATTTGTTTAGTTTTCTGGTTCGACTGCTTCGCGGCCGGCAGATAAGTCGATCTGCAAATTTCTGTCGACAATCAACGGCATGTCGCTGAAAAGGTCACCATAATTGACCGAATATGCCGTCTGCACGCAAAAAACATGCTGCGCCGCAGCATGCTTTTCCTCTTGCGATGTTTAGTAATTCCTGCATCACTAAACAAATTACTGAACAAGGCCGGCGCGGGAGGGGCAGCGTGCGACGGTCCGGCCCCGCGCTGCGCACCGGGCTTCTCAAGCCGTCGCCGGAACGTGTTCTGCAAATGGGAGGTAGGCATGAAATCGGGATTGAAAATAACGTTGGGAATGGCGGCGCTGGCGGCCTCGACGGCGATGTCGTCGGTCGCGCAGGCCGAGGACCTGACGCTCTGCTGGGCGGCGTGGGATCCGGCCAACGCGCTGGTCGAACTGTCGAAGGATTTTACCGCGCAGACCGGCATCGGCATGAAGTTCGAGTTCGTGCCATGGACGAACTACGCCGACCGCTTCTTGAACGAGCTCAACTCCAAGGGCAAACTCTGCGACCTGATCATCGGCGACAGCCAGTGGATCGGCGGCTCGGCCGAGAACGGCCACTACGTCAAGCTCAACGATTTCTTCGACAAGGAAGGGATCAAGATGAGCGACTTCGTCGACGCCACCGTCGTCGGCTATTCGCAGTGGCCGAAGAATACGCCGAACTATTGGTCGCTGCCTGCCTTTGGCGATGTGGTCGGTTGGACCTATCGCAAGGATTGGTTCGCCAAGCCGGAACTTCAGGCCGCATTCAAGGAAAAATACGGTCGTGATCTGGCTGTGCCCGCGACCTTTGCCGAGTTGAGGGACATTGCGGAATTCTTCCAGGGCCGCGAGGTCGACGGCAAGAAGGTCTACGGCGCCTCGATCTATACCGAGCGCGGCTCCGAGGGCGTTACCATGGGCGTCATGGATGTGCTCTATTCCTTCGGCTTCAAATACGAGAACCCGGACAAGCCCTACGAGATGGAAGGCTTCGTCAACTCCGAGAAGTCGGTGAAGGGCCTCGAATTCTACAAGGCGCTCTACGACTGCTGCACGCCGCCCGGTGCCTCCAACAGCTACATGGGCGAAGGCATCGACGCCTTCAAATCCGGCCAGGTGGCGTTGCACATGAACTTCGCCTTCACATGGCCGGGCCTGCAGAAGGACGAGATGGTGGGCGGCGAGAAAGTAGGCTTCTTCGCCAACCCGGCCGGTCCGGACGGCGAAAAGCTCGCCCAGCTCGGTGGCCAGGGCATCTCGGTCGTTTCCTACTCAGACAAGCAGGACGCCGCGCTTCAGTACATCAAGTGGTTTGCGACTGCCGACGTGCAGAAGAAGTGGTGGTCGCTTGGAGGCTTCTCCTGCTTGAAGGCCGTTGTGGAAGATCCTGGTTTCGCGGCCAGCCAGCCCTATGCGCAGACCTTCCTGGATTCGATGGCCATCGTGAAGGATTTCTGGGCCGAGCCGAGCTACGCCTCGCTGTTGCAGGCCTCGCAGAAGCGCTTCCACGACTATGTCGTCGCCGGCCAGGGCACGGCCAAGGAAGCGCTCGACGGGCTGGTCAAGGACTGGACCGAAGTCTTCGAAGACGACGGCAAGATGTAGGCCCTCGTCCTCCCAAGTCCGTCCCGCGCCGTGTTAGCATGAGCGCGGGACGGAGACCGCCAATCATGCAAGACCTGACCGGCAGAAGGCCCGTCGTGACGGACACTCACCCCTCCCTACTGGATCGGACGATGGAGGCAGCCGCCCGGGCGACGCCGGAGCCGCTGGCCACGACGGTCCGCGGCCTCTCCGACCGGATGGTCGCCTGGATCTTCATCGCGCCGACCATCCTGCTGCTGCTCGCCATCAACATCTTTCCGCTGATCTGGACGATCCGGCTCTCCTTCACGAACTACCGCGCCAACCGGCCGAACGAAGCGGTGAAGGATATCGGCCTCTCCAACTACACGCGCATCCTGACCGACAGCGACACCTGGATGGCGATGCAGACGACGGCGCATTTCGTCCTCTGGACGATCGTGCTGCAGACGCTGATCGGCTTCACGCTGGCCTATCTGATCGACCGGAAATTCCGCGGCCACGCCTTCTGGACCACCATCATCCTCGTGCCGATGATGCTGTCGCCGGCCGTCGTCGGCAATTTCTGGCGCTTCCTCTACGAACCGCAGATCGGCCTCTTCACCTATATCGTGTCGTTCTTCACCGGCATTCCGCCCACCGAGATCCTGATGCTGTCCAACGTGACGCTGGCGCCCTGGGCGATCGTCATCGTCGACACCTGGATGTGGACGCCCTACGTCATGCTTATCTGCCTGGCCGGCCTGCGCTCCATTCCGGACTACATCTACGAGGCGGCGGAGGTCGACCGCGCCTCGAACTGGCGGCAGTTCTGGTCGATCACCCTGCCGATGGCGCTGCCCTTCATCATGCTCGCCGTGCTCTTCCGCGGCATCGAGAACTTCAAGATGTTCGACATGGTGAACCTGTTGACCGGCGGCGGGCCGGGCTCGACCACCGAGGTCGCCTCGATCACGCTGAAGCGCGAAGCCTTCGAGAAATGGCGCACCGGCTTCTCCTCCGCCTTCGCCATCATCCTGTTCGTCGCCGTCTTCGGGCTGGCCAACATCTACGTGAAGGTCCTGAACCGGGTGAAGAGCCGATGAGCGCCGCCGCCCATTCCGTCGTCGAGCCGAGCACGACGTCGAAGCGCGTCGCCGCCACGCTGGTGATCGTCTACGCCGTGGTGTCGATGATCCCGCTGTTCTGGATCTTCGCCACCAGCTTCAAGACGCCGCCGGATTCGATCGCCTATCCCCCGAAAATCGTCTTCACGCCGTCCATCGAGGGCTATTGCAACCTGTTCACGACCCGCACCCGCCAGACGGCGGAGTACATCAACGCGCTGCCGCCGGCGACGAGCTTCTGCGACGAGACCACGCGCAAGCGCAACATGGTGATCGCCGGCCCGTCCAACTTCCTGCCGCGCTTCCTGAATTCGATCGTCATCGCCTTCGGCTCGACCTTCCTGGCCGTCTTCCTCGGCACGCTGGCCGCCTACGGCTTCTCGCGCTTCAAGGTGCCCCTGGCCGACGACCTCTTGTTCTTCATCCTGTCGACGCGTTTCATGCCGCCCATCGCCGTCGCCATTCCGATCTACCTGATGTACCGCGAGATCGGGCTTTCGGACACCGCGCTCGGCATGATCCTGCTCTACACCGCCGTCAACGTCTCGCTCGCGGTGTGGCTGCTGAAAGGCTTCATCGACGAGATCCCGCGCGAATACGAGGAGGCCGCGATGATCGACGGCTACACGCGGCTGCAGGCCTTCTGGCGCGTTGTGCTGCCGCAGGCCACCACCGGCATCGCCGCCACAGCCATCTTCTGCCTGATCTTCGCCTGGAACGAATACGCCTTCGCCGCCCTGCTCACCTCCGGCACCGCGCAGACCGCGCCGCCCTTCATCCCCACCATCATCGGCGAGGGCGGACAGGACTGGCCGGCGGTCGCCGCCGGCACGACGATCTTCCTCGTGCCGATCCTGGTGTTCACCATCCTGCTGCGCAAGCAGCTGCTGCGCGGGATCACCTTCGGGGCGGTGCGGAAATGAGCTCTCCGGTGTTTTCACGCGTCGCACCCCCATCCCTTACTCCTCCCCACAAGGGCAGGGCTGTCCGGGGAAAGTCATGCATAGTGGAAAGCCATCTGGTTTGGCGAGCATCGGGGTCTTCTATGGCTCGGATTGACGGGCGGCGGGCGTTCGATGGCGGCGATGTGG